>BNJU01002140.1_pt1 | contig 217469 bp, 322 predicted proteins | sample 8539281 | NCBI WGS metagenome assembly BNJU01 (sample SAMD00202456, study PRJDB9452) | human saliva metagenome | isolation source: human saliva | place: Japan
TCAGTTACGTATTGCTGGCGGCGCAGTCTTACTCACGGACCTCGGCAACCTGACTTCTACATTTATCGCCAGGAGGACTTAATACAACATACCCCAGGCGCAGGACAGAGGTCATACTTCCCGAGGCTGTTCGCATCCGGGTATAAATACTGAAAAAAGGCTCAACGACCTCACCTCGTCGACGGAATGAGAAGTTCTGCCGGACACGCATACTGCCGCAGCGTCGGCTACTGCTACCATCACGGCACGGTGTGTGTTTGACGTGGATCCGGCACCGCTGGAGAATATCTCAACGTGTCTGCTGCCAAGCTCAAATCGAGGGTAAGGAAGTCGGTACGCTCCAGAGTTACCAACTGATCGATCACAAGCCGGATATAACGCTCAAGCTTAGGATGCGCTCCCCATGAGCATGTTTGCCAAGGTGTACGCCGGCACTCCGGAGCGATTCGATACGTCCCCTGACTCGAATGCGGGCTCGAAAGACTCCGGTGGATAGCTCCTCCGAGGCCTGGGTATGGAGCGCAAAATCCGTTTACTACATCTATTACCGAGAGACTCGATTGGGAGGAACTGATATCGAGCTGCGGTCGAAGGCGGGTTTATCAGGATTACGTGGTTCAGCACTGGACTCGCTTGAAACGCGCGGTTTTGACGAGCTGAGAGACAAGCTCTGCTCGCTGCTACATACAAAGACAGCGATGTCCACGCTCGCGGAGGGCATGCCGCCTGTGCGCATCTAAAGAATATCGAATCTGCAGCGATATTGTTGACCCTGACTGTGACGGAATTACGTGGTCCGTAATTGCGAGACCTGAGTGTGGCGGTCGATTGCCGCAGCACTCGGTTACTGATGCTGATCGGTGAAACGTGAGCCGAGCGCGTCATAATCACTCCTCGCACGGCATATCCGCGATAACGTGAATATGAAAAGAGGGACAGTGACCTGAATACAATTATGATCTGGTTGTCATCGGAGCCGGCCCCGGTGGATACGAGCGCCTGCAACTGTGAAAATTGCAGCGTCTAGGAAGGTCGCTGTATGTGAGAAAGGATAAGGTCGGCGGCACCTGCCTTTAACAGAGGCTGTGCCTACCAGAAACCACTGCGCTCCGTCCGAGCTTGCGAAGCGAGAGAGGGCGCACACAGGTATTCGTGCGTCTGCCGTTGAGGGTGAACCTCGACGCTGTTCGAGCACGCAGGACGAAGTGCTTGATGTCCTGCGCGAGGCATAGAGTCCGGGCTGGCCAAGGCTGAATCGATCCCATACATGGCCTCGCGCTGGTCGGGGCCATGATACTGTATCCCTATGCAGATGCGAAGACCGGTGAATCAAGGATGTTTCTCCAAATTCATCCTTATCGCCACTGGCGGCAGTCCGTTTATCCCGCCTATCAGCGGCGCCGAGCTCGAGGGCGTAATGGACTCGACTGAGCTCCTCGAGCAGGGCGGTGCGCCCGTCTCGGTAATTTTGTAATCATCGGCGGCGGCGTTATCGGCGTTGAATTTGCCAATGTATACTCACGGCTTCTGCTCTCGAGTGTGACGACCATGTAGCCGGACCGCTTGATCCCTACTGTTGATAAATTGGCCCGCAGTCTGGAAGATGAGCCTGCAAAAGGATGGAGTTGAGGTTCAGACCAAATGCCCTGTTGTCCAGGATTGAGCAGGCGAAAGGAAGACTTTGCGGTTGTCTACGCTGATAGGATGAAGAAAATCGTGTGCCTGCAGATGCTGTTCTGATGGCTGTGAGCAGGCGTTCAGATGTACCCGGCCTGCTGTCCGACGAGCTGCAGCATCTTGCAGGCGAGGGCGCGGCCGACTCGCTACGATGAGCACTATCGGTCGGCGAGCCTGACATATATGGCATCGGAGATGCAATCGGCGGTATCGATGAGCTGGCTCACACAGCGACGGCCGAGGGTCGCAATGCCGTCGCCCACATGAACGGAGCAGAGCCGCCAATCCGCATGGACACAGTCCCAGCCTGCATCTACTCGATGCCGGGAGATTGCGTCGGTCGGCATCTCCGCGGACGAGGCAGTCACGGGGGCTTGCCGTGATAACCAAGAAAATACGCTATGGGAGCCAGCGGCAGGGCCGTCATCGAAGACCTCGGCCGCAGCTGCATCAAGCTGATAGCCGATGCCGACAGCCGTATGTTGCTCGGCGCACGGCTCGTATGCGGCCGCGCTACCGATCTGGTAGGCGAATTGGCGCTGGCAATGTTCAACAAGCTGACACTCGAAGACATATCTTCCCGATCCCAATCCATCCGCATCCAACCTTTGTGGAAGCGATAGCAGACAGCCAGATAATATCAGCTGCCCAATTGATCTCGGAATAAGCTTCAGCAAGTGCGTTAACTCATGCTTCCCCATATTTGCCGAGGCAACGACACGAGATGAGGTCGTGCAAATAAATACATAAGTTGAAAATCGTTTGCCATGATATGGCAAACGATTTTTATCGATATACTAAAACCTCTCAAAAACCATTCTGCGGAACTGCTCTTTACATTGCCTTATAGAATATCTACCAAATATATTTAACTTTGATCCCAACCTTTTTCATTAAAAATATATTCCTTTATTCTAAATAGGCTATAGAAGGAATACTCCACTGATGAGGTTCTATCAACATAGGTATCGCCTATATTCTTTTAACGATGTCTTGAATGCTATCTCCGGTTTAAATCTACTGCAAAAATAAATTTAAGCTTTTTGCTTTTGTATTTTCCAGCAGATTTTACTTCAATTGGAACTAAAAGTCCTTCATAATCAGTTGAAAATCAACTTCAGCATCAGACCTTTGTTCTCCAAAAATAGCATATTCATTCCCATTGAAACTAGTTGTGTCATCACATACTCCCTGTTATTGCACCTTTGAAATGTATGAAATTTGAATCCCCGTCCAATACAGTCCTATAATTAGATTCGATTTTCTCCATGTGACCCACGTCAGACATATATAATTTAAATATGTTGCATCTGCTCATACGGAAAAGCGGTAGCTGCGGATTGTTCACTAAATACAAACGATACACTAATCCTGAATTTACCAACCACTGCAGCGAATCCTCAAGATCTTTCGCTCTTGCACCCCTTTTTACATGGGAAAAACAAATTTATTGTTCTCTTTTGCAATCTGCGTGGGTATAGAATCCATATTTGTTTCGTTCGATTTGCCTCGGTGTATGAGCATATTTTGCTAAAATCATCAGGATAATCCCTCAAAATTCTATCTTGAATCATTTCTGCTTCTTGATAATTATGTGTTTTCGCTCAAGCACTTACCGCTTCAGGCATTCCTCCAACTATGTAATAGTTTTCAAGTGTCTCTCTAAAGGAATAGTATATAGAGCAGGAAGTTTCCTTTCCAACGGCATACTGTGCAATCCTTTAATCAAAAGCTTTTTCTCCACCATCTGCCTGTAAAATTCGGAAAAAGCTCTGGGAACATCTCAAACGATCAACCTTACCAACGAGGAAAGAAATCCCTCGTAGCTTTTAATGCAATACCAAGGAGAGAACCTGCTGCAACTAAGTGAAGTTCGGCATATTTTTCACAAAAGTATTTTTAAAGACGCAATCGCCTCAGGCATGCCTGGATTTCATCAAATATCAGCAAAGTTTCTCCAGGCGTTATCTTTCCGCTTGTATTCACAGTTTCAAGTTCTCTGATAATTTCTCTTTTATATCAAAGTCATAGTCAAATACTGATTGTAGTCCAGTATTTCCATCAAAATTGAAATACATGTGTTCTATAAATTCATTTTTGCAAATTCTTTAATAATATATGTTTTCCCCGCATTGCCTCACACCTGTTATTATCAATAGGTTTTCCTATTTTGTTTTCTTTCCATTGAACAAGCTCCTCCATAATCTCTCGTTTCATAACACACCTCCGACAAAATTATTATATATTTTATCGACCGAATAATCAATTAATTGCGTTTTTCAACAGAATAATTGTTTTTACTATATATTTTTAGACTGAATAATCGCGTTATATTGTTTTTGTCTATGATTCTTTACAAACCCCTTGCCTTCGGCTGCAGCCTTCCGCCACGGGCGGATTCGAGACTTTCACCCGTTAGAACGTGCACTCGCCGGGCGCACCACCACTCAAAGGCGCCCACCGATTGACTCGGTGAGGCGCCTTCCTTAGCCCCATACATAGTTACACCCCTGCTTTTCTTTTCAACCCATTATTAAGTCTGCTTGTTTACTCTATACTATTGTGCATGTTTGACTATGAGATTAGATAAGGCTCTTTACGGCTTCAACCTCTCCCATATCAGCCGTCGGCTCGAATCTTACAGCAACGTTTCCATCTCTATCTACAACGAACTTGGTGAAGTTCCACTTGATCGATAGCGTTGTTTCTGAAAGTCAGGATCCCCATTGCCTACAAATTCCTCGAACTTCTCCTTGTCAGGGAACTCGCTGAAGCCCTCAAAAGCCCTTCCGGCTCTTGAGGAAGCGTGTACCAACGGAAGTTCATTCTCACCGTTTACATCCGACTTCTTCATCTGAGGGAAGGTTGTGTTGTAATGAAGTGTGCAGAACTCGTGGATCTCCCTCATCGGAGCCCGGGACCTGTCCACCGAACTGTGCAAGGAATATCAACGATTTCAGTCCAGAATCGTGAAGCTCCCCTGTACATGCTCTCCAGCGGCTCATACTGTGGAGTGAATCCGCAGCCGGTTGCCGTATTAACGATTACCATTACCTTTTCCCTTGTTGTCAGCCAGGTTCAGCTCGCTGCCGTCAGGTCTTGCTACTTTGAAATCATAAATGTTAGCCATCTCAAATCCTCCTGTGAATATCTCTTATGTAAATAACAAAGTTTCAACTTCTATTTTGAACAATTCCAAATTTTTATCTATATCTAATTGCGTTGTCAACACCTTTTCTGAAAAATATTTCCCTCGTAACTTCTTTTTGCTGCAAATATTTCTTCTGCTCAGATTTTTCGCATCTCCTCTCGCTCTCAATCATACTTAATCAATGGTAGCTTCAAAAGCTCGCGTCAAATCCCCCGATTTTACATGACGACGGTTCCACTTACTATTGCCGCATTCACTCGTCGCTACTATCGCTGGTCCTAAGCTAACTCCTTCACACAGCATACCGGCGAGCAGATAAGTATTTATAATTTCTATATGTTTTCAAAGATCCTATACACTGATTCAATACCAGTTGTTCGACCGTCACTGATATAATCTTATCAGTATATTTTAACTTATTTAGGAGGTAAAAATGGCTGATTATCGTAAAATGTGGGAAAGATCTCGGCATGGATGTTGAGAACCACGATGTGCTATGTAGCGTTCTCCCAGAGCTATTGGAGATGTGTTCCTTTTCTCAGGAAAACAGACCTGAAAGCATGGATTACTTCGACATGGTTCTTGCTGATGTTCACGGAATTCGTCCGCTGAGCTCGTCGAATTCAGGAAGCGAGGCGGCAAGGTATTTGGAACCTTCTGCACATACGTTCCTGATGAAATTATCTTTGCGGGCAGCGGAATAGCAACGGACTCTGCGCCGGCTCGCAGTTCTGGGTTCCCAGTGGAAAATGATGCCGGCAAATACATGTCCGCTGATCAAGGCTATGCTCAGCGCTGAGTTGACAGGATCATGTCCATTCTACAGGCTTGCTGACATCTATATCGGCGAGAATACATGTGACGGCAAGAAAGAAGGCGTACGAGATCCTCGGCACGGACGTTCCTGACGCATATCGTGGTTGCCACAGATGAAGAGACAGAGGACATTGCTAAATGGGCTTACGAATGTCATGACCTGCTCGAGATGGTTGAGAGGGAGACGAGGCGGCAAGATTACTCCTGAGGAAGCTCGCTGAAGAATGTCCGGAAGATCGACGCTAAGCGTGCCGCTCAAGAGACTGGTCGACCTGCGCAAGAACACGTTTCCCTATCAGCGGAACGACACTCTTCTCATCTCCCAGATTGCACTACGACGACCTGCGGATTTACAGCCATGGTCAACAAGCTGTGCGATGAGCTCGAGAAGAGAGTTGCAGATGGCGTTTCTGTATTCCCTTCAGGAACTAAACGCATCAGTGATTTCCGGAACGCCTATGGCAATTCCTAACTGGAAGATGCATAATCTAATAAGAGACTTCCGGCGCAGCTGTTGATCTGTGAGGAAACATGTACCGGAACTCGCTACTTTGAAAATTTCGTAGATGGGTCCGGCGAGACTATCGATGAGATGGTTGGAAACATCGCAGATCGTTACGTGAAGATCAATCGGCTGCGTAACCTGCACCTAACACGGGTCTTTGATGATATAATCGAGACTTGCTAAGGAATGCAAGTAGACGCGGTAATTGACGTTAACCTGAAGTTCAGCCAGACATACGCGACATCGAGGGATACCTCCTGGAGGATAGGGCTCGAGGAAGCCGGAATCGGTACTCGGCATCGAAACTGACTATACTGACAGCGATGCACAGCAGCTCAAGACTCGTATTGAGCATTTATCGAGGTTCTGAGGCTAAATGCTCCACTATTACATTTTGTTTGACAATCACACCGATGCTATGGCGATGTATCGTGCTATCAAAGACAGCTCACAGTACGCGCAGATCAGCCCGACTCCCAGGGAGCTGAGCGTTTGCTGCGGTGTATCTCTGCTTATCAAGGAGGAAGATATTTCCTTTGCATGAGGATTAGCTGCGTCGGAGAACCTGCGCTACATATCGATAAGCGGACTCAACAACGAGTTCAACAACAACCGGCACAGGTACGGTTAGACAAAATATACGAAATATAGGAGTATTTTATGACCAGGATTGGAATTGATATTGGCTCTACTGCTTCAAAGGTATGTATTATCGGCGATGATGACAAGCCGTGCTTCAAGGTTCTCCCGACAGGCTGGAACAGTAAGATCACTGCCGGCATCAGTAAGGAGAATCTGGAGGAGCGCGGCATTGATATCGATAAGGCCAAGATTGTTGCGACCGGATACGGCCGTATCTCTGTAGACTATGCTGACAAGGTAATCACCGAGATTACATGTCACGGGTGCGGCGGATATGAGATGGCCGGAAGGGAAGACTGCTCGATTATCGATGTCGGCGGACAGGACACCAAGTACATCTTGGTGCAGAACGGCAGAGCAGTCGACTTCCTGATGAACGATAAGTGCGCCGCCGGAACCGGCAAATTTATCGAGGTTATGGCGAATCGACTCGGACTTACAATCGAAGAGCTCTTTGAAGAGGCTCAAAAGGAAAGCCTATACCGATTAGCTCGATTTGTACGGTTTTCGCAGAATCCGAAGTTATCAATTACATGGGAGAGGGGCGTCCTAAGGATGAGATAGCTGCAGGTGTAATAGACAGTGTCGCAACCAAGGTCGTTACTCTGTGTCAGAAGAAGTCTATTGCCGATAAATGCGTGATAACCCGGCGGTCTAAGTGGAAACGAGTATTTTGCTGAACTTTGTCTCAAGAAACTTGGCAGGACTGTAACTCCCTCCCGGACGGGAGATATGCAGTAGTGCATGGGGCGATACTCGCCGGCAATATCGCAAAAATAGTAGATTAGATTATCCGAAGATCACTGAAACAGTAAATGGAGATGTCGCATTTCTTGATGCGACATCTCCTAATATTTTACATTATATATTATCTTTTTCTTCTTCTGAAATATACCGCCAACAGTAATACTCCTGATATAACTAATACCGCAAAATACAACGGCATATTTATATTATCACCCGTCTTTGGTAACTTGCCAGGTTTTGTTTGGAGTCGGGTTCTTGCTGTAAATAGCATATACTACCATATCCTCGTTAACAATGGTTGAACCTGTAAATTTAGTTCCTTTTCCATCATTTTGAGTATTCCATTCCTTAAAAATATAACCACTCTTTGTTGGGTCACTTGGCATCGATTGATTAGCTAAAGCATCGTTATCAATTGATTTGCCGTTTTCCACCTTTACGGTAGCGTGTGTAGCATTTCCGTCCTTGAAAGTTACGGTGTTATCAGCCGGTTTATTTACCTTGAAAGTATAAGATATTTGGTTTGGCTTATTTGAGTCTGCCGCCTTATCCAATCCACTTGGATCTTGAATTGCTGCAAATGACCAGTAATTTCTGGTCGCACAATTCTCATGTCCCGGACCTAACTCCTCATGACTATTATGTTCGGGAGATGGCAAATAAAATTTTTCTGTATAAGAAGTAGCAAAATCATAAACTCCTGATACCGTACCTCTTATAGTTACCTGCGAATCTTGACTTTGCGTCTTTAGAAACCTTTAATCCCGAAATACTAACATTAATGTTACTTGTATCTATGGAATTAATTTTTTCAATCAAGTCTTTCCATTTACAAACTTTAGCTTTTTCATTTTTTTACGTAATTTTTACAAGCAAAAGTATTTCCTTCCTTCGAAACATTTGCTGTAAATCCCATCTAATCCCCTAACTGTAGCTGTTGGATTGTTACTAACAGTTACCCCGTCTGGGATATCTAATGAAAAAACGATTTGTGCATCTGACATTGCATACTGATTGTAAATTTTCTGAATTCCCTCATCCGACATGCCGCCAGTTTGAGTTAAGAACAAAGCAAATCCATTCATATAACGCTTGAACCATGAAGCATTCATAGAAAACTCAAGGTCTATTGGATCACCTTCCTTATATTCGTCCACTTTCTTTGAATCGGTGCTACCTTTAGCCTTTATATCAGCTAAAACTTGTAATTTTTCCAAAGGATTAGCAGTTTCTTCCGCAGTTAAAATATCACTTTGTTTAAACTTATGTGGATTGGTTCTATCCTCAGGAATCGTGGAGAATTGCTGAAAATACGGATTATCTTGTGGTTTCAAAGGGTGAAGGAAAATGTTTAATCCACTCCACTTTGGAACAATGCCGGTATTTAGAAACTCAGGAGCACAGCAAAAATTGATTATCGTGCTAACCTTTGCATGCTGATTAACAGCAGTGTCTTTAGGTTCCAACACATATTTAGGAACAAGAGTTTTAAAATATGTTATAGGTTCTCCTGCAGCTACCGGAATGTTTTCTACTTTTGAATATTTTAAGTCAACCCAATAATTATCATTTTTGATTTCTGCACTTTTATCAACTAAAGGGCCCTGCCAGTCCTCACCATACATAAAATAATGCACAGGATGGAGTGAGCTTAAATCTTCATCTGCAAATACAATTGATGTATTTGAGAGCAGTAATAATGTGATCATAAGATTCAATATTAAGCTAATATAACTGCCTTTATTTCATCAACATTAATGTCCTCTCTTAATTGTTAATTATCTATAATGTACACGGAGATTTCTAGCATATATATATATATGGTGCTATGTATTAATAAAAATACATAGCACCTGACATTCGTTGTTCAGAGCATATAAAATCAAGTCTAATAGACTTTGTGATGTTTTGCATACAACCTTTCCTATATTCTTTCATTTATAAACTCTATGATTTCTTAATCACCGGATCAATCCACTTTACTCTTATGACATATAATATTGCTCTTGAGCTCCGGATCAGGGCAGGAAACATCTATTATGCCAAACTTCCATCCTCGATTGCCTGCTGTACTACGAAATACGGAAGATAAGATACCCCATATCCCCCCTCAAGTATATTGATGATTGCAGACACAGAACCAATCTCAAGTGCACGGTTCAAGCTGCATACCCGATATCATTTGCAAATTTATTTAGATAGTATGTGTAGCCGACCTCCCTGTCCGCAACGATTAACTGCTCGGCGAGGATCTTTGCGCAGTGACACCTTCTTGCCACCAGCGGATGATCAGGGTGCGCAACAAATACCATCGGAACATCCTTCTCAGCATGCGCTGGAAATTCTGAGGATTAGGCGGTTCGGTCATCGCCCATACGAGATCCATAGTGCCGGCTATGAGCTTCTCGCGCAGATCCTTAGTGAAGTCCGAGACCTGAATCACGATATTTACATTTGGATGCTCCTTGATAAAATCAATAGCGACCTGTGCAAAGAGCTCCAATGGAGAGACTGGATGTTGTTCCGATCCTGAGAGTCCCGCTGAGACGTCCCTGCTCCCTGTATACATGCTATCGCTTCATCCTCGGCTTTGAGCAGGCGGAAAACGCATATGGTAAGAAAGCCTCACCTGCTCTGGTGAGATTTGATCCTCTTGCCTATTCTGTCAAAAAGCGGCGCTCCCAGCTCATGCTCCAGCTGCTTGATCTGCGCCGTTACAGCTGCCTGCGAGTACCCGAGGCTTTCAGCCGCCTCGTAAAGTTATTCATCTCTACAACCTTGATAAAGGTAGCTACATTACGATTCTCCATATTCCCTCCAGCAGAAATCCGCTATTATAATTTTTTTATTGATTAACTACATTTTAATTAATTTTTACATGTTGGGTCTCAGGGTCTATTATATAGGTACAGCAAGGGTGATTTCAAGTTAATTGCTGTTATTACAAGATCCATCCATAGAATATTCATACAGGAAGAGCGAGGATATTATCCCCGCTCTTTTGTTATACCTTTTTATTGTGCCCCGCTAGATTGACAATTAATTTTTATCAAGCTGCTTCAAACGTCTATTGAACCTGCTGCAACTAATTACTTGTTCCTGGACTTCTTTTAAGCGACTTGTAGGGCTGCACCCTTGCCTGCCTTTTTGAGCCTGCTCCTCCGCCTCTGTCTGCTCCTGCTCGTCGGCAGCCATCTGCTTCTCCATCCTGATTATAAGTCTGATAAGGCTTACCGCAACAGTCAGATATACTATCGTCATGAGGATGATCATAGCCCCCAGAGTTGCACTCTTGCCACCGTTCATATATCCGCGAATCATCACTGTGTCAGCAATTACAGCCGCTACGATGAAAATCCCGACTCAATTCTGCCCTTCTTCATGCCGCCCGGCTTCTCGTATTTTTGAATTCTTCTTGTTAGCCATCTGCCACCTCTTTCTGTTTTCTGTTCAGCTCTCTTGATAGTACTCCTTAATTGTTGATACTCTGCTTTTCGATTATCTTATCTACTATAATCATCTACGATTTAACAGCGCACATGCCACACCTTTACCGCCATCCGATACCTTCTGCTCGCGAGCCTCCAACAGCTCTCCACTCCGCACCGTCACTGATGCTGCATATTTTTACCTGTCAATCGGTCACAACCTCTAACAGACCTTCACTCCGCATTCGCGCTCCATGATGTGTGCAAAGATTTCGATCACTGCAACCACAATCTCGATACAGTGCTGCTTGCGCTCCGGAGTCTTGAACTCGTAGCCCTCCAGCAGCTCCGGACACAGTGCGCTGCCGAAGCCGGCTATCACCTCGTCGTTGAGTTCTCTCACGAGTGCGATGCACTTCTCGTAGCTCGGATCACCGGGGATTACACGTCCGAAGACTTTGCCGAGAGCCATTGTCGCTCCCGCCACTGCTCCACACACATTACCGCCATTTCCAAATCCATATGGGAATCCGGTTGCGATAGCCATTATGTCATCGCTCATGCCGAGATCCCAGTGCTTGTTCGCTATTGTAACTACCGACTCGGAGCACATGCAGCCTGTCGTAAATGCATCTACAACATCCTTCTTCACCGCTTCAAGATTAACCTGTTCTACCATGTCGTCTCTCCCTAGCTGTCACGCTGCCGCGTGGCGATTTGATTTAATAAATAGAGCGCGCATCGCTGCGCGCCCGTTTATGCTGTCAATTGCTCTTACTTGAGCGTTACTGCAACGAATTTCTTCTTGCCCTTCTGAATTGTGAGTTTGCCGCCCTCAAAATCCGTGAGAGTTACTTTTCTCTTCCTGTCTGTAACCTGCTCGCCGTTGATCCTGACACCGCCCTGCTCGATTGTTCTGAATGCATCGCCATTCGACTGAGCGAGCCCCAGTTCCTTGAGCAGACTTGCGAGGCCGAAGCCTTCGCCTTCAAAGCCGGACTTATCCATCTCCTCAGTTGGCATTGTCACTGCGATAGTACCGCCGGCTGCGAATACTGCGCGAGCATCCTCGAGCGCCTTCTTCGCCTTATCTTCGCCGTGAACCAGCTTGGTTACCTCATAAGCCAGGATTTCCTTGGCCTTGTTGATCTCCGCCCCCTCGAGCGAGGACAGCCTGTTAACCTCGTCCATTGGCAGGAATGTCAGCATGCGTAGGCACTTGTTAACATCTGCATCTGCAACGTTTCTCCAGTACTGGAAGAAATCGAATACGGAAACTCTATTCTCATCCAGCCAGAGCGCACCGTTTGAGGTCTTGCCCATCTTCTCGCCATCGCTCTTGGTGAGAAGTGAAAATGTCATGCCATATACATCGAGGTTGTCTCTCTTCTTGGCGATATTGACACCGGCGATGATATTGGACCACTGGTCGTTACCGCCGAACTGCGCCTTGAGTCCGAAATCCCTAGCCATTACATAGAAATCGTAACCCTGCATCAGCATGTAGTTGAACTCAAGGAATGTAAGTCCCTCCCTTGATTCTTCTCTTGTAGCACTCTGCTCTCAGCATCTCGTTGACGTTAAACAGCGATCCTATCTCACGCACGAACTCGATGTAGTTAAGGTTTCTGAGCCACAGTGCGTTGTTAGTGCTGATGGCAAATCCCGGCTTAGGCTCCCCTGTTCTGATGACCCGGCTTGTTGACGCCGTCGTTATCTAAGTATTTCCACTCGTCGTCGAATTGCAGGAAACGGTCAAACAGGTCTTTGAATTTTCTGCCATTTGCATCGATCTCCTCGACGTCCATCATGCGGCGCAGATCGGTTCTGCCCGAAGGGTCGCCAATCATAACTGTACCGCCTCAACTAGAGCAACCGGAGTATGTCCGTACCTGAGCATATATGCAAAAATGATAATCTGGATCAGGTGTCCAACATGCAGACAGTCTGCGGTTGGGTCAAACCGACATAGAACTTGATCTTCTCCCTTTCGAGCAGTTCGCGCATAGCCTTAGGATCTGTGCACTGCTCGATCAGACCTCTCTCTCAAGCACGTCGTATACGTTAGTGTGCTTACTCACATTGTCTGGAATCTGTATCATTTTAGCCCCCTTCTACTTAAATAACCTGCAGCTCTCGCCGCAGGCCTTACGTCATTAGCTTGCCGAGATCACTTAGTGCCGTACAGTCTGTCGCCTGCATCTCCCAGGCCCGGGAGAATATATGCATTTTTCGTTGAGTCTCTCGTCCTTAGCTGCAATATAGATGTCTACATCGGGATGTGCCTTATGTAGAGCATCTATCCCTCCGGTGCCGCTATCAGGCACATGAAGGCGATGGCGTGTCCGCCTCTGTTCTTGATAGAATCGATTGCGGCGATAGCGCTTCCGCCGGTTGCAAGCATCGGATCGACAGCGAAAATCTTTCTCTTCTCGATGTCTGTAGGCAGCTTGCAATAATATTCAACAGGAAGATGAGTCTCCGGGTCGTGGTACAGACCGACGTGTCCAACCTTTGCATTCGGAACGAGCGCAAGCATACCGTCTACAAAGCCCAGACCGGCTCTCAGGATCGGCACAATTGCGATGTCCTCTCCTCCAGCATTCTAACCTTAGTCTTGCACATAGGTGTTTTCGATCTCAAACTCCTCGAGAGGGAGATTTCTCGTCGCCTCAAAGCCCATCAGCATAGCAACCTCAGTTGCGAGCTCTCGGAACTCCTTCACGCTAGTGTTTACATTTCTCATAAGTGCGGTCTTGTGCTGAATTAGCGGGTGGTCAAACACATATACCTTGCCTTCTCGTTAGCCATTGTAATCCTCCTGGTTAATTCACTTACTCACTAGTATATACGAATACGTGCAGAATATGCTAGTCGTCCAGCATATTTATGCGGCAGGTGCTTGCCGCCCTCAAATCCCTGTCTCAAACCACCTGTCTACAATCTTGAATGCCAGATCCTGTTCGATCATCCTCGCGCCCATAGCCAGTACTGTTTGCATCGTTATGTCTCCTCGACATCTCAGCCATCTCGACAGAAGTGCAGAGCGCACATCTAACGCCCTTAACCTTGTTGGCAGCAATCGAGATTCCGATTCCCGGATCCGCAGATAACAATGCCTCTTTCAGCCAGACCCTCTTGCAACTGCCTCCCCTACAGCCTTTCCGTAGCTGGGATAGTCCACCGGCTCTGTCGAATCCGATAGCCGAGATCAATAATCTCATAGCCATCCTAAGCAGTTTGTCCTCAACCGCCATCTTGAGCGGATATCCTGCATGATCACATCCAATGGCAACCTTCATATCTTCCTCCTGCTATTTTCAAATATTCCCTTTATTATACACCTGCAGACAGCTGTATGCTCTGGACAACTTGTGCATCATTCGTGTACTGACTGTGCACTGACCGCATATTTCCGGGATTACCGTCTCTATATGACACATAGCTGCGCCGGTATTTTCAAATCCGGCAGAGCTCTATACTTCCAGTATGTCATAGCCTCGCCGATTTAACCATCCTGTTCATTACCGAAAAACCCGACTTCATCCCAGTCGTATGAGGCGATGTATATCACATCTACGCCATCTCTGTCGAGCTGCCTGAGATTCGCAAAAATACCTGACCGCAGCTTCATCGCCCTTGCCCTCATAGTCCAGAACTGCCGTCTTGATACCCCTTGCGACTGCTTCCGCTGACAGCTTAGCAATGGCCTCATGCACAGCAGCCTTGTCTCCCTCGACTATCTTGACATCCGCCTTTGGCGCATAATGCTTGTATTTCATACCCGGGGACTTCGGATGAAAGTCATCCGAATCGGGCTTCTGAAACAGTGACGGATCGTATTTTTACCTCGCCACCCACAACCTCTTCAATCCTGCTCTTGGTTATAAAGCCCGGTCTGAGTATAGTGGGCACATCAGACGTCAAATCCAGAACTGTAGACTCTATGCCTATCACAGTCTGCTCACCCTTAACTATCGCATCAATACGGCCGTCCATATCCTCGGCAACGTCCTCAAAGGTCGTCGGACTCGGCTTGCCCGATAGATTTGCACTAGGCGCTGCGATCGGAACCCCGGCTGCCCTCAATAATTGCCGACGCTTCCTTGCGCTCCGGCCATCTGACTGCCACCGTATCCAGCCTGCCCGTTGTAACATCCGGAACTGCCGGATGTTTTAGTAGCACGAACGTTATAGCTCCCGGCACAGCTTCCACATGATATCCTTCATGCGAATCTGTGAAACCGCGAGCTACCTGTTCAGCATCTCGAGGTTGGAGACATGGACAATCATCAGGGTTGTCGCCGGGTCTGCCTTAGCCTCATATATGTGCCTGGTCGCAACGGGATCAAGAGCGTTTGCACCCAGCCCGTACACCGTCTCCGTCGGAAAAGCCACAAGACCGCCATCACGAAGGATTTGGCCTGCCTTGGCGATCCCTTCCTCGTCCGGAAGAATAATCTGTGTCTTCATTGGATGCCCCGCCCTAGAATTCCCTCATCTTTTCAGCCTGATCCTCAGTGATCAGCGCATCGATAACCTCGTCCAGATCCCCGTCCAGGAAGGAGTCCAGCTTATACAGCGTGAGGTTGATGCGGTGGTCGGTGATGCGGCTCTGCGGGAAGTTGTAGGTTCTGATACGCTCAGATCTGTCTCCCGAACCGATCTGCGACTTCCTCTCTGCAGCGATTTTGTCGTTCTGTTCCTGCTGCATCAGATCATACAGTCTAGCCTTCAGTACCTTGAAAGCCTTGTCCTTGTTCTGATCTGCGACTTCTCGTCCTGACAGGTTACTACGAGTCCTGTCGGGATGTGCGTGAGCCTTACCGCCGAATCTGTCGTATTGACACACTGTCCGCCATTTCCTGACGCTCTGTATACGTCTATGCGAACATCGTTAGGATCCAGATTGACCTCGACGTCATCCACCTCCGGCATCACAGCGATTGAAGCTGCAGAGGTATGAACTCTGCCTCCCGACTCCGTTTCAGGAACCCTCTGTACCCCTGTGAACTCCGCCTCGTACTTGAGTCTGGAATATGCCCCTTGCCCTTGATGAGCAGCACAGCTTCCTTGACTCCGCCGATTTCAGTCTCGTTGCTCTCGATGAGCTCTGTCTTCCAGCGCATTCTCTCGGCATATCTGAGGTACATACGGAGAAGGTCGCTCCCAAATAAAGCTGCCTCGTCACCGCCGGTACCCGCTCTGACCTCGAGTATTACGTTCTTGTCGTCGTTAAGATCCTTTGGCAGCAACAGAATCTTGAGGTTCTCGGTAAACTGCTCGATAGCAGCCTCGTTGGACTTAAGCTCCTCACGAGCCATCTCACGCAGCTCCTCGTCGTCCTCCAGCTCGAGAATTTCCTTTGCCTCTTCAAGCTCTTCCTTTGCTTTTTGTAAGCCGTATACTCCTTAACGATTGGCTCGAGGTCGCTCATCTCCTTCATCAGCCTCTGCCATTCCTTCTGCCTGGCAATGACATCCGGATCAGAAACCTTCCGGGATAGCTCCTCGTATTTCTCAAGTATAAAATCTAGCTTGTCAAACATAATTACGTCCTCTGCTTATGATATGAAAAAGCGTTGGGAAAGCCACCGCCTGTGGTTCCAAACGCTCTAAAACGAGGACGCTGCAAACAGCGTCCTCTGAATATTGTTTCCCTAAAGGTTGTATTTGTTCTTGAACTTCTCTACACGTCCACCACGGTTAGCAAACTTCTGCTGACCTGTGAAGAATGGGTGGCACTCGGAGCATACGTCAACTCTCATAGTGTCAGTATTTGAAAGTGTAGTAAAGGTATTACCACATGCGCAAGTAACTTTACATTCCTTATAATCAGGATGGATTCCTTCCTTCATGCTAGTTCTCCTTTTCTCAAAAGTCTATCGTGCGCAACAATGCAATCGCTCCAATAGCCTTGCTATTATATCAAAGCAAATTAGCTTGTGCAATAGGGAAGTCCAACAAGTATTGATTCCCGGGCATTTTGATGCTGATTTTAACCCTTTTCGGATTGAGAAATCGCACATGAAAGTATATTATATAATTTAACCACAAGATGTAGACAAGAGGAGGTACTCCCATGCTTAAGGATAAATGCGTAGTCGTTGGTGTTACCGGCGGAATCGCCGCATACAAGGCTGCTTCTCTGGTGAGCGCGCTCAAGAAGGATCATGCCGATGTTCACGTAATCATGACCCTGAACGCTGCCGAGTTCATCTCGCCGCTGGTATTCGAGACACTTACGGGCAACAAATGCATGACAGATACATTTGACAGGGATTTCAAGTTTGATGTCGCACACATCTCCATTGCAAAAGCCGCTGACTATTTCGTCGTCGCTCCGGCAACTGCAAACTTCATCGCTAAGGCTTCTTATGGCATAGCTGACGATATGCTGACTACGACATTTCTGGCCGCCGCCTGCCCTAAGCTGGTAGTTCCGGCGATGAACACCAACATGTACCTCAACCCTATCACTCAGGACAACCTGATGAGGTTGCTCAAGGTTGGAATCAGGGTGTTGGAGCCCTCCAGCGGCAAGCTCGCATGTGGAGACGAGGGCATCGGCAAGCTGCCCGAGCCGGAGGTCATCCACGAGGAGATACTGTTCGATCTGGCCTTCGACAAGATTTGAAGGGGCGAAAGGTTCTCGTCACAGCAGTGAGCTACACAGGAGGCTATCGATCCTGTTCGCTACATCACCAATCATTCGACCGGCCGTATGGGATATGCAATAGCAAAGGCTGCCGCCTACCGCGGCGCGCAGATTACGCTTGTGACCGGCAGGTCCGGACTTCCGCCTATTCCATACATCGATACGGTCGAGATTACTGCAGCCGCCGAAATGGAGCGCGAGGTGCTCAAATACGCGCCTAATGCGGACTACATCTTCAAAGCAGCTGCAGTAGCGGATTACACGCCCGTTCAAGCTGCAGACGAGAAGATCAAGAAGCAGGACGGAGACATGTCTATAGAATTGAAGAGGACTGCTGACATACTTGCAGAGATCAAAGAGATTAGAAGGCCCGATCAGATTATCTGTGGCTTTTTCCATGGAGACGGAGAATCTGCTCGAGAACTCACGCAGCAAGCTGGAACGAAAAAGGACTCGACATGGTATGCGCTAACAACCTCAAAGAGGACGGAGCCGGATTTGGCGGAGATACCAACTCAGTCACAATCATCACCAGGTCGGACGAGACCGAGCTCGGTAAGCTCAGCAAGTTTGACACCGCCATGGCCGTCATCGACAAGGCTATATCCCTGTCGAACGAGGCTCCGATATCAGGGGCGCGCGACGTAACACTGTAGTCGCACTGCTGTAGATATGGCTTTACAATGGCAGTGCTTTAGGGCATGAATCTATAGGACGCAGTGCCTATAGATTGAATAATTGACTAAGATGATAATGCAACTGTAAATAGATGGTATCGGATATGAATAATCAAGAATTAATGGTCACTACAATCAGGAGCGCTCTGCTCAATCTGTCTTTTCTGGAGACAGCCGGCTTTGATGAGGACGTGATGACGAGACGCACGAGCGATGAAAACTTCGTCGAGATGGTATACGAGCTCGCTTACCATTCCGGCAAACACGGCAGATACCACTCCCGTACTATCCTCGACATCAGCTCGAGGTATACGCCGGAGCTCGTGGACGTTCCAATCGAGGGCTGGCTGGAGCACACAAGGCTGTATCTCCTGCATGTGCTCTTTCCTCACATGGACGCCCCTCTTGAACCTGAGAAATACGCAGACGGCAGGAACATGCTGCTACAGATTATGCGCGGCATATACGTGTACGAGCGACAGGTACTGTCTTTCGACCCACGATACGATATGAAGCTGCTCAGCGACGAGGAGATTGAAGCTAATGCTTTTACAGACGAGTATCTGAGACTCAAGAAACTGGTTAAGCGCGAGTTCGTATATGAATTTATGCGTATCAGCGCCGATATCTCGCCTTTCAACACTCTCGGGCACATCAGCGGTGTTCATTACGTTGCGATGTATGCAGCCAGACAGCTGCACGAGGCAGGCATAGATGTTGATCTCGGGCTCATTTCAGGTGCCGCAGCTGCGCACGACATCGGCAAATACGGTTGCCGCAAGGAGGAGGAACGCCGCGTTCCGTATCTGCATTACTACTACACAGATTATTGCCTGACCAGATTTGGGCTGCCTACGATTATGCATATCGCTGCTAATCACTCAACATGGGATCTGGAGCTCGAGAACCTGTCGGTTGAATCTCTGCTGCTCATCTATGCGGACTTCCGCGTCAAGAGCACGAGAAACGAGGATAATGAGGAACTGATCCGCTTCTATTCGCTTGACGAAGCTTTTGAAGTCATATCGAGCAAGCTCGACAATGCGGACACAACCAAGAAACGCAGATACGAGAAGGTATATAACAAGCTGCACGACTTTGAGGATTTCATGCGCGAGAACGGAGTCACAACTTCCCTTCCTGAGGATTGGTCAGAGACTCCCGGATTTAAGTGTGCGCCTAAAGAACGTGAGCTTGCCCTGCTCGATGGGAGGGAAGCTACATCACAGCTCAAGTTCCGAGCTATCGAGCATAATATCAGACTTATGAAGATATTTAACAGTCCGTCAGAATTCTCCGAGCTGATTGAGCGTGCTCGCAGTGAGACACAGTGGAATAATATCAGAACGTATCTCAACATCCTGGGCGAGTATTCGACATACATGACAGAGGATCAGAAGTCGATGACACTCCGATTCATGTATGACATGCTATTTAACAGAGAGAGCGACATCAGAGAGCAGGCTGCTCAGATAATGGGACAGATTGTAGCCCGATTTCATGAGGAGTACAAGAAGGAGCTGCCTAAGTCGGTTCCTGTAAGAGATACCGACACCACCAATCTTGCACAGTTCACATTCTATCTGGATAAGCTGCTCAAGCCATCTCACAATCACGCAGAATTTCACAGGAAACGTATTGTAGAAGGAACCCCTGATTTTGTAAACCAGGTCGTAAGGAACTGCAGACCTTCGTGCCGCAGCAAATATTTTGATGTGCTCGAGACTCACTACCATGTGGCGGAGCTCGACGAACAGACAATCATTGTACTTTGCAGTACTGCCCTGGGCATCGACAAGGAACTGATGCCGGAGAGCTTCCTCGAGAACCTGATGTTCTTCACCAAGGATATCCTCGGCAGCTACAGCGTTAGCGCCGACCTGCTTGCGCTCGCATTGATAGAAAAATTCTTCCCGGATACAGGCATAGACGTAGAAACCAGGAGACTCAACGTCATGGGCATACAGGCAGACAGCGATGTGACAGAGGCTCTTCTGCCTCGCTGTTCCTCGACAACCTCAAGGCCGGCACAACCTGGATAGTAAAGCTCGCCAACATTGATTATATGTTCAAGCTCGCTAAGCGGGGTGACAGCTCTGATGCATATCGTTACGCATTTTGCCAACCTTATCAAGGTCAGCGAGACGATTATAGTCAGAAAGCGTGCTGGCAGAAGACCTCGTTGAGCTTGCCGACAATATGCCGCGTGAGCAGCTCAACGAGCTGTGCATCGAGCTCTTCAACGGACTTGAGCTCGGGGATTATCAGTTCATCAAGTTCATCCCCGGCTACCTCGGTCAGCTGATGCTGCACTTGCCGGATGAAGAGCTGGACGAGATGATTGCCGGGCTGGAAACCTTGCTAAATACAGGTAACGACAAGTCTGCAGCTGCCTCACTCAACACTGTGGCAGTACTCGCTTGAAAACTATGACAATGTCTCACCGGACAGCAGCAGTACGGAAGAACACAAACAGAAGCTGCTCGGGCTGATTGTCAAATTTATAAGCCATTACAAGACTTCTATATCGCAGGAGGCGCTGTGTGCTCGGACTGCGCGTATTGGGAAGCCGAAAGATGAGCATGGAATCAAAGCACTGGGTAGCAGTACACGGCTTCAAACGATTAGCTGCAATGATTCCTCTTATTGGAGATGACCTTGGTCTCGAGTTCTACAACAATGCGGCGGTGCTCAACAACATATACAGGTTTATAGCCGGTTACATCGCAGATGTGGGTGATTTTGAATTTACTGAAAGCAACAAGATTGCCTTCTTCCCCGGCACCTATGACCCCTTCAGCCTGGGACACAAGGCAATTGCCACAACTATTAGGGACATGGGCTTTGATGTCTACCTTGCACTCGATGAATTCTCATGGTCCAAGAAGACTCTGCCTCACATGCTCCGTAAGAACATACTGGCCATGGCGATTAGCAACGAAGAAGGCCTATGCATATTCCCTGACGATATTCCTATCAATATCTCTAATCCCGAGGACCTGCGGATATTGAGAGAGCTTTTTGCCGGCAAAGAGCTGTACATCGCTATGGGTTCGGACATAGTTGAAAATGCGTCGTGCTACAAGACGGCGCCCAGCGAGTACTCGATTCACTCGCTGGGACACATAGTGTTTGATAGAGAATCGCGAGATGATTCGCATAGCGACAGCAGTGAGACTCTTTATCCAATCACCGGCGAAGTGATCAAGCTCACGCTCAAGACGTACTGTGAGGATATCAGTTCGACCAGAATTCGCGATAACATCGACCTCGGCCGAGACATCGGAACCCCTGCTCGATCCGATAGTTCAGAACTACATCTACGATATGAATTTATATGAGCGCGAACCCGCATACAAGCACGTGTTGCAGACTCGAGAGATTGAATTCAGTGAGTACGAGCACCATGATGCATCATTTATAGAGCCTCTTCAGAATGCACTGTCGCAGGCAGGCTACGAGTGCTCTACCCTGCATGAGTATCTCGGGGATGTCGACACCGAGTCGCTGTTTATAAGCTCAAACAGCGAAGAACAGCCTCTGTGTGCCTTCGCAGCCGCACACAAGCTGCGTACAAATGACTTGCTCGAAGAGTTTGGCAGCAACAAAATTGCCGCAACTGTCAGGAAAAATGCTCGGTTCAATCGCCGTCATAGGCGCATTTTACGCTAGTGAGACCTCCGGCAGCTCAAACCGGAAACAGATATTACTCACAGAGATACTGACCGCTCTCCTCGCCAGGGATTATACATACGTAATCTATCACCCTGTAGATCCTGCGGGAATGGACGAGGACATTATAAATATTCTGAAACGGCATGGCTTTATAGATATATCCGGTGGCGGTGAAGCACCGATCTACGCAGTGGAAATGAAGTCTCCGATTGTGCTGTTCAGAGATGTTGAGGCTTGCATCAAGACACCATTAACAAGAACCCCAGAGTTATCAAAGCTCTCGATGATGCGCACGACAAGCTGCTGAATACCTTTAATCAGCTGTTTCCCGGTCAGCTGATTCTGTCATTCAACACAGATGCTGTGTACAGCCGCATTGTAAATATGGTTGCGGCTGAAAATGGCGTACCCACAGAACCCGATTCGCTGAAGAGGCGTGGTCCATATATGTCAGTGCCATACGGCAAGGCTCTATCCGACGTAGCCTTCCCTAATACTGTAACCAAGGCTCTAAGGACGGATAAGTACTTCAAGGACGATCTTTCGGGATATACCATCAGAGAGTACAGAGGCTATGCACCGCTACAGGATCAGATAAGGACCATCAAGTCATTTGCAAGACCTGTAATATTGGTGGATGACTTGCTGCACAGCGGACAGCGGCTAAATCAAATAGCACCTCTGATGAAGGACGAGGAATAGATATCCGCAAGGTCGTCGTCGGTGTGCTAACGGGCAGAGCGCTTGACGACATGAAGAATAGCGGTATTCCGGTTGATGGTGCGTATTTCATACCTAACATCTCAATTTGGATAAACGAGCATGACAGCTATCCGTTCTTTGAGGTGACAGCATAGACCTTGTCGCTGAATCGAATGATTCTAAGACCGTCAATTTGATGCTGCCATACACTTCATTCAGCTTCGTGGGCGAAGACGACATGGAGAAGGTCTATAAGTATTCGGTTACCTGCCTCGAGAATGCTCGGGATATCCTTCGCATACTCGAGCAGGAATACCAGGCTGAATACGGACGCAAGCTGACTCATAAGCAGCTCGGAGCAGTCATCTCAAGGCCTTGCACACCAATGCTGCCTCCTGGCCTCGAGTACGACAGCGCCTTCGCAGCTTCCGAATTTATCGAAAACGATATTCGCAAGGCGGAGAGACTCCACATGGTTAAGAAGTAGTGCTGTGCTCCTCCATCGCCAGCTTGATCAGACTGTCAAGCAGCGTTGGTCGATCAATACCCATCGCCTCCCAGAGCTGCGGATACATGCTGATATTTGTAAAGCCCGGCAGTGTGTTGATCTCATTAAATACAACCCTGCCTTCCTCTGTATAGAAGAAATCCACTCTGGAGAGTCCACGGCAATCGAGCGCCTGAAATATCTCGACGGCCTTGCTTCTGATTTCCTTCTGTTTGCCGACCGGGATATCATCTACCACACGGGTCTTTGACTCCGGATTGTTGTATTTGGCATCGTAGTCGTAGAACTCGCCTGCGGATAGAATCTCGCCTACATATGAAGCCTTTGGATTGTGGTTGCCGAGCACTGCTACTTCCATCTCCCTACCGACAATCATCTCCTCGACGAGCACCTTGTCGTCATACTTAAACGCATTTTCAATAGCCGTCTCCAGCTCCGACTTCTTCTCGACCTTGGACGCACCGACCGATGAACCTGCTGAGGATGGTTTGACGAACAGAGGCAGCTTGCCGTCATTCGTACTGAGAGCATTCATAATCTCGCCTTCACGGTCATCTGCAAAATCCTTCCTCTTGATCACGCAGTGTCTCGCCTGGTCGATACCGATCTCTCCCACGATAATCTTGGTGAACGACTTGTCCATACAGTTCGCAGAAGCCTTTACTCCCGGTCCGACATAAGGAATTTCAGCCAGCTCGAAGAGTCCCTGAATAGTCCCGTCCTCGCCGTTATCACCGTGCATTACAGGAATGATGCAGTCTATGTGTTTAACTGCCGCCCTTTCCTCATCATCGAACACGAGGATACCGTGAATTGTAGGGTCTGCCGGCAGGCACACCTGTTTGTTATCTGCTCTGTTCTCCCATTCTCCGCTTGCGATTTCATCAGTAGCGGCCTCGGTTTGGTACCATCTGCCCTCTTTAGTTATACCGATCTGTGTAATTTCATAGCGGTCAGAGTCGAGTCCATTGATCACGTTCACTGCCGAATTGCGCGATACCTCGTGTTCATCGGACTTTCCTCCAAATATTACTGCAATGTTCATCAATCAACCTCCAAATTTTGAAGTGCTTTCCAAAGTTCTTTTTGTTGTGCCTTTACGTCACCTTTTCATAGCAGCATGTTTTAAAATCATTCTTGACTATTTATCAGATTGCTATGAAGGTGTGCCCGGCTTTTCCGCAACAACCACTCTGTTCTTGCCTGCCAGATCCTTGATTATCGCCGCCGGCTTGTAGTAATGTGTCCTCTCGAGCAGGAACACAGCCGCCTCTCCTTGGTCATAGCCTATCTCGAGGGCGAGCACTCCGCCGTCCTTAAGGTGAGCGGCAGCGTTATTTGCAATAACCTTATATGCATCCAGTCCATCCTCACCGCCATCGAGCGCCAGGCGAGGCTCGTGATCCTTAACCTCAGGAGCGAGGCGTCTCGATTATATCCGACTTGATATACGGCGGATTGCTGACGATTATGTCAAATTGCTCGTCAGACCTTAGCGCCGAGAACATATTGCCGAGTGCGAAGCTGCTGCGCTCCAGCACTCCGTTGAGCTCTGCATTTTTCATCGCTGTGGCGAGGGCCTGCTCACTGATATCTGTCATCTTGACAGACGCATCCGGAACCATATGCGCAATCGAAACGCCGATAGCGCCACTGCCCGTGCACATGTCGAGCACGTCCGGATGCTCCAGCTCCATGCCGCCGATGATACCAAGTACCCTGATCCACGAGCACCTCCGTGTCGAGACGAGGTATTAAAACATTCTCATTTACACGAAAACGGCAGTCCCATGAATTCCTGCACCCTTTGTAATGTACTGTAGAGGCATCCCCGAAGCTCTCTCGAGAATCCGCTCCCTGTAGTCTGCCATATCCGACTCGGATAGCAGCTCGGTGTCCCTCGTTATTATTTCGTTGTGGGTAAATCCGGTTACGTAACAAAATATGTCATCCGCATCGCCGTCAGGATTGCTTACCCCTGCAACCTGCAGCTTTTTGCGACCTTCTCTTACCAGGTTTCTGACCATCGCCACGTCTTCATCGTATCTCTTGTTATCGAGAGCATCAAATATCGATTCCTCCGCCTCAGCTTCACCGTCCGCATCGCGAGCCTCTGCACCGGCTGTATCTCCGGAAGCGCTTATAATCCCTCGGTTCCAGCTCGCCGAGCACTGCTCGCAGTGAAACGATTGCTACCTCCAGCTGGTCTTCATCCGGTTCTCCGGTGGTCAGCTTCGCATCATCAAACCGGGCCAGCTCAGCACCTTGACAACCACGTTGTCGCTGCGACCCGCCCACTTGAGCAGCTCATAGCTGATGCCCGCGATGACCGGCATCAACAGCAGCCTGGATGCAATTCTCCACACCAGATTAGGCCATCCTAGGAAGGAAAAAGTATCAAACTGATGATGAGTACGAACATGACGAAGCTCGTACCGCAGCGGGGATGCAGCGTGTAGAAGCCCTTTGCATTTGCAGGAGTGAGCTCAAGCCCGTTCTCATAGCAGTGGATGGTCTTGTGCTCCGCACCATGGTACCGGAAGAGCCTTCTGACATCATTCATCTTCGAGATTAGCAGCACGTAGAGAACGAATATCAGCAGTCTCAGGATTCCCTCTGCCAGGTTGAGCAGTATAGAGTTCTTGGTCACGTGCTTGAGCACGTTGACGCTGTACGTCGGGAATATTACGAACACCGCGATTGTGATAAGCAACGAAATCAGTACTGATATAGTGAGCATCACATTCCATGCCGTCCTGTTGCCAAATTTACGATCGAGCCACTCCTCGAGCTTGCTCGAGTCTCCTTCATCTTCAGGCATTGCTTCCTCGAGGATTCTTGTCGAACGCATCAGTGTCTTCATGCCGTAGACCAGCGAAGAGAAGAAGCTGACGATACCCCTGACAAAAGGAACCTTGCTCACCTTAGAAGGTCCTTTCATATCTTCAATTTCCAGCCTTATATCACCGTTTGGAAGTCGCACCGCCAGCGCCTGCTTATCTTCTCCGCGCATCATGACGCCTTCCATTACAGCTTGTCCGCCGATCTTGGTCGGCTTCGCATCCTTGATGAAAATCTTACTGTAGTCCATCGCTCCCTCCGGATTTTTAGAAATTCAGCTCCTTGAGCATAACGTCTACAAAGTCCTTGTTGCACCTTGTATGGCTGAGATTGTCAAGCATCCTCTCCGTGACTTCACCCGGATTTCCGGATGCCATCTCACGGCGCATCATATTCATAACCAGTACTCGTTATCGTCGAGCAGCAGCTCTTCCTTCCTCGTGCCGGACTTCGCAAAGTCGATCGCAGGGAATATTCTGCGCTCGCTCAGCTGCCTGTCGAGGTGAAGCTCCATGTTGCCCGTACCCTTGAATTCTTCATATATCACATCGTCCATCCTGCTGCCCGTGTCCACCAGGGCTGTCGCGAGGATTGTTATGCTGCCGCCTTCCTCGAGGTTCCTTGCAGCTCCGAAAAATTTCTTTGGAGCATGCAGCGCTCCGGGATCAAGTCCGCCGGAAAGCGTCCTGCCGGAAGATGGCGTCTCCATGTTGTATGCGCGAGCGAGTCTGGTGATGCTATCAAGCAGTATAACCACATCCTTTCCCTCCTCGGCGAGACGCTTAGCTCTCTGAATTACCATCTCGGCAACCTTGACGTGGTGAGCCGGCAGCTCGTCAAAGGTCGAATATATTACCTCCGAGCGAGTGAGCGCCCTCTTCATGTCGGTAACCTCTTCAGGTCTCTCGTCCCACGAGCAGCACTATCATCTCTATATCCGGATATTTGCTCTCGATGCTGGAAGCTATCTGCTTGAGCAGTACCGTCTTACCGGCTTTTGGCTGAGCGACGATCAGGCCTCTCTGCCCCTTGCCGATAGGCGCAACCAGATCCATCGCCCTGGTCGCCAGCTTGATACTTGAGTCCTCCAGCACGATTTTCTTGTTAGGGAAGATAGGCGTGAGTCTGTCAAAATGAGGCCTTCTCCTGGCCGTAATCGGTGGCTCCCCGTTAACCTCCTTGACATAGAGCAGTGCCCCGAAGCGCTCGCCCTGATTAGGGTGCCTCGAGATGCAGCGAATCTTGTCACCCGTTCTGAGGCCAAAACCTTCTAATCTGAATCTGAGACACGTATATATCCTTTTTCAGATGTCAGAAAGTTGTTGAATCTGAGGAATCCAAAGCCGCCATCTGCTATCTCGAGGATTCCCTCTACCTCCGGTCGGTCTTCTTCGTTTCTCTTGTAGCTATCATCCTGTTCGTCAGCTGCTTCTGCATGATTGACGCCGCGTGACTCATTTGTTACATGTGCATTATGTGAAACACGCGAATAATAAGCCTCATGAGCTCCTTCTTCGGTTGTGTGACTCTTACCGGTGTCAGATCTGTCGGTCGAATCGGCTCTATCGCCGGCTGCCGCACTGTTCACAGGTTCTGCGGCGGCCGGTGTGGTAGCCGGCTTGGTTTCCTGCGGCTCTGCCGCCGGCTGAGCCGCAACCGGATTCTTGCGAGGTCTGCCGCGCTTTCTTGCCGGGTTTGCAGGTTCTGCGGCGGCTGCAATAGCTGTCGTCGCAGCTGCTACAGGCGGTATAGTTGTTGTAGCTGCTTCTGATACCGCGGATGTAGCAGCGGCTGCCGTATCAGTCGTAGCTGCTGCTGCGGCCGATGTGGTAGCCGGCTTGGTTTCCTGCGGCTCTGCCGCCGGCTGAGCCGCAACCGGATTCTTGCGAGGTCTGCCGCGCTTTCTTGCCGGGTTTGCAGGTTCTGCGGCGGCTGCAATAGCTGTCGTCGCAGCTGCTACAGGCGGTATAGTTGTTGTAGCTGCTTCTGATACCGCGGATGTAGCAGCGGCTGCCGTATCAGTCGTAGCTGCTGCTGCGGCCGGTGTGGCAGTCGGCTTGGTTTTCCTGCGGCTCTGCCACCGGCTGAGCCGCAACCAGATTCTTGCGAGGTCTGCCGCGCTTTCTTGCCGGTTTTACGGGTTCTGCGGCTGCCGCAATAGCTGTCGCCGCAGCTGCTACAGGCGGTATAGTTGTTGCTGCTTCTGATACCGCGGATGTAGCTGCGGCTGCCGTATCAGTCGTAGCTGCTGCTGCGGCCGGTGTGGCAGTCGGCTTGGTTTCCTGCGGCTCTGCCGCCGCCGGCTGAGCCGCAACCGGATTCTTGCGAGGTCTGCCGCGCTTCCTTGCCGGTTTTGCGGGTTCTGCTGCGGCTGTGGTAGCTGCCGATGCTGTGTTTTTCATTAGCGCGCTGACCATCGTGAAGCGGCTCTGCCTGAGTCGCCTTTTATGCGGTCCTCCGCAGTTGTAGGTTCACTCTTGCGAGGAAGCCTCTTTGCAATTAGTTTTTCTACCTGTGGATGAAGGCATAGTTTCTTTTTCCATTGTTCCTCCTGAGCTTACAGCTCTTCATTTCCGCCAATTGTCGAAAGGATTGTTTCATCCTTAGTGTCTATCTGGCTTACACGTAGCTTCTTGACATCCTTAGGGTCGACCTTTTCCTTGAGTCCCAGCAGCGTAGGGCTGAGGTACACGGTCTTGAGGACCTTACCGTCGAGACTGACAGTGCTGTGCTCCGTAAAATTCTGTCCCTTGATGTAGTAGTTCTTACCAATTGACGTGATTCCGTCAATCTTGATTTTCTTGTATCCCATCTTCATGTTAGAACGCGCATATGGGTTCTTGCCGCCAAATACATAGTTCTTACCATACAGCATATCGTATGCAAGCGTCTTGAGATTAGATAGATACGCCTTTGAGTTCCTGTCCGCGGTCTGCTCGTAATCGAAAATTACGCCCTGGTGACTTAGTCCGGCTCTCTTGAGGATGTCCGACGCAACCTCGTATGAAGTTATATCCTTATCCTGCTTCTTGAGTCCGATGTTATCCCAGATTACATATCTGGTCTGATAGAGGTCACCTGTTCCATAATCTCCCTCCTTAACATCCAGCGCCGGGATGTGATCTCCATAGATAAGCACGATAGTGGGCTCTCCGGATTCCTTGATCCTGTTGAGCAGATCTCCGGTAAATTTATCCATCTCATGCATCTCGTTTACATAGTATTCGTACTTCCACTTGGTCGCCTCGTCCTTGGCCTTAACCGTCGTGTAAGGATCCTTGAATACCTGCTCCGTTGGATAAGCTCCGTGTCCCTGTACCGAAATAATGTGAAGCAGATCCCTTGTATCCGACTTGGTAATCATATCCATGATATCGTTGGTCATAACCTCGTCCTTGGCCCATCCGGTTGGCGTCTTGATGATGTTGTTCATATATTCCAGCGAAGTAAAGTTGTCAAACCCCAGCGATGAGTACACCTCGTTGCGGTTATAGAACAACGCTCTATGGTTGTGTAGTGCATGTGTGCTGTAGCCGTGGCTTTTGAGGACATTTGCAAGACTCTGCAGTGACTGCTCCCGCAGCTTACCCTTATACGGGTACTCCCCGGGGCCAAAGAATCTCGAGCTGATACCCGTCAGCACCTCGAACTCAGTGTTGGCTGTACCCGCGCCGCAAGCCGGCACCTTGAACCACCCTGTGGAATAGTTCTTCATCAGATTGGTAAATACCGGTGTCGGATCGTTGGACACCTTGATATTCTTGTAGTCTTGCGCGTATGAGAAGGACTCCAGCTGCAGCACGATGATGTTAGGATATTTCTTAGCATCGTTCTTCTGAGGTAAGGTCGTATTAGTTCCGTTCTTGGTGTTGTTCTTGAGAATCTCCTCGATTTTACTCTTGGAATAATTCCTAGGCTTTCTGATACCCTTGTTAACAGATGTGTTGAGGAAACAGTACGCAAACCCGTAATCTCTATATGCGTAGTTGAGGTTTCCGAAGAATGTGCTCAGCGCTTTAGATTCGATCAGACCAAACGTACTGCTTGCAAATACCATAAACGACGCAGCTATAATTGCTATTTCCTTCTTGTAATTGATGTTGGTCCATTTATAGCAGTTAATGAAATACAGTGCAACTATCAATAGTGCAACGCCAATAATCGCAACCCCTAGAGTAATCTGCGCCTTTGAGTAATACGTAGAGAGCAGCGAGAAGCCGTCCTTTTGTATTTTTGCATATCGTAGAGAGTGAACGGAGTCATCCGCTTGAGCAGTATTACGCCGTTTACCGTTCCGAGGACTCCCCAGAAAATGCATATCATCAGGAATGCGAATCCGCGTTTTCTGAACATAAGTGCCAGACACATCGTCGTAAAAATCATCAGGCAGTTATATAAGAATATAATCGGGTGCTGGAATAGGAATAGAATTCCGTCGAACACGCCGCTCGTGATGCGTGCAAAGGTTTCTATGTACAGGTTCATTGCAAAAGCCCATATAGCGAGCTTGAGGATATATCTCCTATCGTGTAGCTTTCCGTCGTTGAGCTTCGGCACCTTTTTGGGGAAACGCTTGCGGTATCTATCGTGAACCCTGACCGCACCTCCCTTAATCCTGGCGATTACGCCCTTACAGAACTTTTTAAATTTCATGCTTAGCTATTCCTCCCAGATGGAATTGGATAATTCCGCAAATTCTTCCATCGTAAGCGTTTCAGCCCTTCTCGATGGATCTATATTAACCCTTCCGAGTGCCATCCTGATATCCTCCCTGCTGACATCATCGATTGCCTGCAGCGAGTTGAGCAAGGTCTTGCGTCTCATTGAAAAACCCCGCCTTGATGCAACGGAAAAAAATCTATCTTCGTCTGCCACGTCAACGGCCGGCTCTCCTCTCATATCGAGTCGCAGGACGAGCGAGTCCACTTTAGGCACCGGATAAAATGCTTCGCGTGAAACATCGCATATCTTATCCACTGTGCACCTGTAATGAACGGCATATGTAATCGCTCCCGCGAGCTTGGTTCCGGGCTCGGCCAGCAGTCTGTCCCCGACCTCCTTCTGCATCATCACCGTGAGACTTTCAAATTCCGCCTTTGATTCTATCAGCTTGATTATAATCGGCGTAGTTATGTAATACGGTAGATTTCCGACTACTCGGGTCCTCGTCAAATCATGCTTCCGCATAGCGTCATTCACAATAGATTCGATATCCGCTTTGAGGATATCTCCGTGAATGACTTCAAAATTATCATGCAGCGCAAACTTCGTCCGCAGTATTGGAATTAATCTGTCGTCAGGCTCTATTGCAATCACATAGCCGGCAACCTCAACCAGTTCGCTTGTCAACGCCCCTTCCCCTGGTCCGACTTCTATAACCAAAGTCTGTTCATCTATCAGGCTGCCTGCTACTATATCGTCTATTACATTTTGGTCATTTAGGAAGTTCTGACCGAGGCTCTTCGCATGTTTAAAGCCGTGCGGTACTCGGCCGGCTGAGCTTGTACCTGATGCAGATCTCGAGCTGCTGCTGTGGCTGCCGCCTGTCGTGCACCTTCCCCTGTTCTTGGATTTATTTGCCACTTTTTATACCGTTTTCTGTTGTGATATGTACTAATATGTATTAATGCTCTCGTTGATTTTATGTGCTTCTGTGCACGCTTATGAACAATTATCAGCTATGAATCCGAATTTTACAGATGCGTAACGACCTGCTCAAGGTCGGCCCTAGAGATTCCAAACCCATTCAGCTTGCGCAGAAAAGCCTTACCGTTTCCGCAGCCTATACCGAGCTCCGCACCCACACTCTCACGAAGTGTCGAGGATCCCACATATCCAACCAGCTTGAGCTCTGTCAAATCTGCCATGGTTATAGCCGCCCTCCCGGAACTCTCGCTTATACCGTGTACCTTGCTCAAAGCCATGCGTATCGCTTCCGGCGCTGCATTTTCAACGCCAATATCGCCGGCCCTAATTGCCTCGGAACGTGGCATATACGCGTGCAGAGCATTGGGGAACTTTGCGGTCAGCCTGCGCCTGATTTCCTCACCTGAATAGTCCGGATCAGTCATAATGATTATCCCCAGCTCATCATATGCTTTCTCTATGAGAGCCCATGTATCTCCGGTTATGCCAAATCCATGTGTCGCAATTATGAGAGCATCACATGCCTTTGATACGGCATCGACATCATCACGCCCCTCTACCACTATCGCCTCTCGTATATGCAGCTTATCCACCGCTTTATTTGCCTCCGCTTTCACCATTGCTCTTGTCCTTATCATTTGGGAATACAAACAAAATTTCATCCGGATTCACGAGCCGCAGCTGTTTCCGTGCCTGCTCTTCTATATACTCCTTGCTGTTGACGTTCTTAAGCTCTATCTGAAGCTCCTTCTTGGTCTCCTTTAGCTCTCTGTTCTTGAGCGTCAGTCTTCTGTTCTCTAACTCCAGCTTTATGATGTTGCGGACAGATGCCGCGAGCAACAGCAACACCACAGCCGAGATAATCAGATTACGTCTGTTTTTTTAGGCTTTGGAAAGCATCGCAGACAATCTGCGCTTCTTATTCTTCTTATTCTTTTTAGAGCCGGCCCTTGAGCCAGCCTCCTGAGCAGCGCCGGCCACCCCGTCGGATGACCTCACTTCTCTTCTGTTACTCCTGCTCATTTCTTAGAACCTGCCGTCCTTATCTCTCTAGAATATGTAGTTCCACGGATCTACTGCTTGTCCTCCAACATGAATCTCGAAATGCAAGTGAGCTCCCGTACTGCGACCCGTATTACCTACAGCTGCAATTACCTGACCCTTGTATACATTCTCCCCAACGCTTACGTTGAGCTTACTGCAGTGTCCGTACAGTGTCTCCTGACCGTTGTCATGCTTGATTACCACGCAGTTTCCATATCCGCCGCTTACACCCGACTTAATTACAGTTCCACCGTCAGCAGCGTAGATCGGTGTTCCTGTTGGACAGGAGAAGTCGAGTCCTTCGTGCTTCCTTCCCCATCTCGTTCCAAAGCGCCCGTTGCTGTTGATAACATATGCACTCTTGATTGGAACTGCATATGAACCGCTCGATGCAGTCTTAGGCTTGTCGTTAGTTCCCACCTTGACTATCCTCTTGACAGGCTCAGCTACGACTTCCTTTGTCTTGATATTTCTCTTAACCGTCTTGTCATTTATCTTGGTGATGGTTCCGCTGATGATCTGCCTGCCGTCGACCCCCTCCTGTGCGACGAGAGACTCACCCTTATACAGATCGGTAGTTTCCTGATTCTCCGTTTCAAACGGAATAGTCTCGGACATTTTACCTGTCTCTACAATCTTAACCTCCAGCGGATTGACCTTCTTCTTCATGTTTTACAAGGTCTCCGGATTTGAGCTTATCTACCGCCTGCGTCGCTGTCTTACCGCTCATGTCCTTGACGTTTACATCATACGCTTTGGCAACGTTGCCAATTGTCTCGTCCGACTTGATGATGTGGCTCAGCTTGATATCTCCGCCGTCGAGCAGTTGCTCCTTTGCCTGCTTCTTGCTCTGCACGCTTGTGAGCATGACATCGAGCTGCTTGACCTCAACCGGCTTTGCGAATTTGAGCTGCTCTATCCTCATTCCCTTATCAGGTTGCTTGTAATGAGCCAGAACCTCGTCAACAAGCGAATTCGCCGTACCCTTGGTCTCTACGACCGTTAGCAGCTTGTCATCCTGATAGATGCCATACGCCGACACCTCGATGTCTGTCATATATGTCAGCTTGTTTATAACCGTATCCGGATCGTCGACATCCTTCTCTGCTGCCGAGACTCTTCTAAATGTCACGTTATTATCCGCCACAAACTTGATGCGTGCGCCTCCATTGCTCGACGACATGTGGTCACCCGCAACGTCGAGGAGGCTGACAACCGAATCCTCCGATTTGACATATCCGAGAACACGCCCATTGTACGCATATTCATATATCGTATAGTGCTCCATGGTAAGCAATACACCACACACCAGGATTATAAGCGTAAACAGCCCGCTGACTATCTTGCCGCCGCTACCCTTGTATCTGACACGCATATCGTGATACTCAGTCGCCAAGCTGTATCCGCAGCCAATAAAGAACTTATCCGATGCATCCTGTACCCTGTCGTGCAGATTGATTGGCGCGGCTGCGGCAGTCGCAATACCGCGGCACAGCTTGTTCCAGGCCGAAGGCCCCTTTGCGGCCTTAGCTGCTTTCTTGGCTGCTCTAGCCTCGCGCTTCTTCCTGTCCAGCGCTTCGGCCTTGTACTGCCTGGCCAGCTTCTTGGCTTTTCTCTTAGCTTTCTTGGCTGCTTTTGCTGCTTCCTTCTTCGCTTTCTTTTTAGCAGCCTTTGCTTTCGCCTTAGAGGGAGCTTTCGTCTTTGCCGCTTGCTCAACTCCCTGCATGTTATCTATATTTGCAACTTTTCCCTTGTTATCTGGTTTTACTTTTCTTTTATTTGCCTGCTTTTGTTCCATCTATAAGCCTCATCTGCTCTCTCCTGTACACAAGAGCAGCGCCTTCCATCGTCCGTAATTCCGTGGTCCTTACATATCGGACACTTATATTTAACCTCTAAATAATCCTCCGGATACCCGTTAACCGCAAGGAATTCCTTCTTCTGTTCGATTAGCTCCTTCTGCTTTTGAAGCAGTTCGCTTCTCTTATCTCTGCCCACGCTGCCGAGTCCCGTCAACAGCGTCTTCTTGATCTCTGACTCTATGCTTGCAAACTTCCGCATTATCGGCATCTCGGTCTCAAGTCTTTGTTGCTTTTTCCTTTTGTTCTCTTACTGCTTTGTCTCGCAGATAAGTATAATACTCTTCAAGCACTCGTTTGCTGATATTGACACCGCCGGATGTCTGTCGGCCTTGACTGCCGACAGCTCCCACCCTTCTGCATTCCCGCATTTCCGAGCTTACTTTCTTGCGAACCATTCCGTGCGTTCGACTTGTAGCGCGGTTCGATGCCGCCGGCTTCACGATATTTATTTTCAAGAACTGCATCGACATACCTCAGCGACGGCTCGCGCTACCTGCCGTCAGCTTGACAGCTTCGAGCACCTCATCCAATCCGAAGCTCAGCTCGTCAAACCAGCGATCCATCAGCTCGCAGTCGCCGGATGTCCACTGACGATTGAATCCTATCTCCTTGAAAAATCCTCCCGTACATGAACCGCCGCTTAGCATCCTTCTCCGAGCAAGGCCTTTGCGTCAGCCTCCGTATTGCAGCCTTCATTGTGCCAGTTGATAGCCACCTTGTTGATATAACGGATATCCGTGTGTCCGTTGTCACTGCTGTACTTAATCGCATAGGCGTACACCTCCGGCGCGACCCCAAGCATCCCGACAGTGTCCGCAATCTTGCGAGCTTCATTGGAAGGAATGCTCCGGCCGCTTGCGCTCTCGTATACATCGTATAGGTGCTTGAGGTCGAGATCGACCACTCTCAAGTCCTGCTCTTCGGAGCTGTCGTCCCCGCAAGCCTTCTTGTGACCATAGAACCTTGAGATTTGGCTGAGGAAAACTACCCTGTAAGAGTCGTCATCCGGCATATACCTCGTCTGATGACCCCTGACGCTCTCCCAGTAGTCCCACGCTGCGTCGATCTCGTCAGGAGTAATGCCGAGAACATTTGCGGTCTTCCTCTGTCCTCTACTATTCCGTATTTCGCTCGCATCAAGCCGAGCAAATACACCTTCACATAGTCGCCGTTGGCGCTGGTAAAGAACTCGTTAATCATGAGATTCTCTATCTCCGTGCTGTACAGGTAGACATCTTTATTATGTTCTTTAACAAACTCCGTGTCGTTCATGATACTCCTTGAATATGTTGTTTGTGGTAAATTTATACGGTGTGTTCGAGGTTTCCGAACTTCGTATACCTTGCGATCCATGCCAGCCTGACCGATCCTGTCGGACCGCTTCGGTGCTTGGCGATGATAACCTCGCAATTATTTCCTGACAATGTATCAGCCTCTTCATCATCGTTTTGATAATAGTCATCCCTCTTCAGGAACACTACGATATCTGCGTCCTGCTCGATGGATCCGGATTCTCTGAGGTCGGACAGCATCGGACGGTGATCCTTGCGCTGTTCAGATGCGCGAGACAGCTGCGACAGCAGGATTACACAGACATCAAGCTCCTTGGCGAGAATTTTTATACTTCTGGTAATCGCACTGATCTCGTTAGTTCTGTTGTCGCCGCTGTAGCCGAGGGACATCAGCTGCAGATAGTCGATGATGACCAGGTCCAAACCGCTTTTCTCTTTGAGCCTGCGGCACTTGTTCTTCATCTCCAGAATCGAGATTTGCGCAGTATCATCGATATTGAGATTGACATCTTCAAATTTTTCCTGTGCCTCGTCGATGCTATACCATTCGTCGTCTTCAATCGTTCCGTTCTTGATATGCTCCATATCTACCCTAGCCGACATAGCGAGCATCCTCTGTCCGAGCTGCTCCTCAGACATTTCCATGCTGAATACGAGAACCGAGTGCCCTGCCATCGCTGCATTCTCGGCAACGTTGAGCGCAAAGGCTGTTTTCCCCATCCCCGGCCTGGCAGCAAGCACAACAAGGTCGGTCTTCTTGAGGCCGCCCAGCATTTTGTCTATATCTCTAAATCCGGTGGTTATTCCCGGCAGCTGCCCATCGTTCTGGACCAGCTCGTTAATCTCGATTATGTTCTTCTGTAGTATTTCCTGAATAGGCGAGTAGTTCTTGCGTTGCGAAGCTTGCGCAATAGAGAAAAATCTCCTTCTCAGCTTCGTCCAGAATCTGCTCTGTATCCATGCTGCCGTCGTACGCGTTCTTACGCATGGTATCGGCCGACTTGATGAGCTTTTCTCAACTTCGACTTGTCGATAACCGTGACTGCGTAAAATTTTGCATTTGAAGGATTGATCGCATCGCCGGACAGCCTGCTCAGGTAGGTGATACCGCCGACCAGCTCGAGCTGGTGCACCTTGTTGAGCTCTGACCTCGTCGTCATCAGGTCGATTGTGATGCTCTTGCGGAACATACTCATGAACATCTTGTATATCTCCTGATGCTCCTTGAGATAAAAAGTCTTCCGGCTTGAGTATGTCAACGACATCCTGCACCGCGTCCTCGCTGAGCATCATCGATCCGAGAACCGCCTTCTCGCTTCTATGTCTTTCGAGGCTCTAAGGCCTCCGACGTCTGACTGTTTATATCATTTGGCATATTCTATTCCTCGGTAACTGCTACCTTGATATCCGCCGAAATCTCTGTATAGAGCTTGACCTCCACCTCGTGTTCGCCAATCTCCTTGATTGGCTTCTTACTCACGATTTTCTTTTTGTCTATATCCAGCCTGGTCTGCTCCTTGATAGCATCTGCGATGTCCATCGAAGTTACAGATCCGAACAGCTTGCCGCCTTCTCCGACTCGTGTCTTAAGCCGGATAGTTTTGTCCTCCAGAACCTTCTTGACTTGATTGGCCTCTGCCTTGTCCAGAGCAATCTGCGCCTCGTGGTTAGCCTTCTCTCTTGATCCTGGCTAGGTTGGAAGGAGTAGCCTCAACTGCAAATCCTCCCGGAATCAAGCGGTTTCTGGCGTAGCCGTCGCTAACTCAACGACATCACCGGCTTTTTCCGGCTCCTTAACATCTTTCTTTAAAATAATCTGCATAACGCCCCCTTTCGCCCGTTAAATTCTTTTTATTTTACTGATTTATGTGTATCCATCCGTTGATTGTTCTTGTTATTCTTGTAAATTCTTTTTAGATTAATGACACTTTTAAGACTGTTTAATCCTGTGCGGAGCTTTCCGACTCGTCGCTATCTGCGCCCAGGTACTCGGGATCATCTCCTTGAGCTCGGCAATAACCTCCTCCGGAGACATGTCAACCTGTGCGCCGGCCGAATTTAGATGACCACCGCCGTTAAATCTCTCCATTAGAACTTGGACATTAACTTCGCCCAGCGACCTGGCGCTCACCACGGTCTTGCCCTTGTCATTTCTGCCTGCTGCAAATGATGCCTTCACACCCTTGACCATCAGCAGCTCGTCAGCGACCTGCGCATTGATAATCTGCGCATCTGTCGAATAGCCTTGTGATATAGACAACGCAGCGCCTTCGTCCATATACTCAGCGCCGGCAACAGCCTCCGCCCTCATCTGGAAGGCTGTAACTTCAGATTGGAAGAAACGCTTAACCTCTGTCGTATCAGCGCCTACACGCCTTAGCCACGCAGAAGCCTCAAAAGTCCTCACGCCTGTTTTGATTGAATATCTGTTGGTATCTACCGTGATTCCGGCCAGCAGCGCCTCCGCCTCAAACTTATTGACAATCTTCTTGTTGGATGTGTACTGGATAATCTCAGTCATCAGCTCGCTCGCAGATGAAGCATATGACTCCACATATGACAGCGTCAGATTCTCAATCGAGTCGTCGGACAGCCTGTGGTGATCGATAACCACGATTTTATCAGCCATATCGAGAGCTCCGGGCATTCAACCATCCCCGGCCTATGTGTATCAACGACGATAACGAGAGTCTTATGATCGCACATCCCGATGGCCTTCTCGCGGTCAACGATCCGTAATTTTTCAGTCGCCTTGGCCTGCTTGTAAATTGCCTGCAGCGCCTCGTTGTACTCCTCGATTACGATGGCAGCGTCCTTTTCCAAGAACTTTGCGATCTTGTATGCACCTATCGCAGAGCCGAAGCAGTCCATATCCGGCCAGCGATGACCCATGACGATTACATTAGAGCTCTACGCACCAGCTGCTTAAGCGCATGTGCTATAATTCTCGACTTGCCCTTGTTGTTCTTCTCCATCGACTGCAGCTTGCCGCCGTAGTAGTGTGTCCTGTCACCGTTCTTGACCACCGCCTGATCTCCGCCGCGACCCATAGCGAGGTCGAGCGCAGCTTCAGCAAGCTCCGTTGTCTCCTGCAGACTCTTAACTCCCATACCCATACCGATACTCAGGCTGACAGGAAAATCGTCCTTAGTCCGGATTGCTCTTATGTCGTCCAAGATCGATAAATCTGCTCTCGATAATGTTATCCGCATCTCTCCTGTATAGAGTTGCCAGATACGAATCCTCGCTGATGCTCTCTATTGCAGCATTATTTGACTCCGCCCACTTGTTGAGCAGCTTATCAACCTCGGCCGGAACGGTCATCTTGCTATCTGACGGAGAGTTTGAAATCAGCTCATCGTAGTTATCAATGCTTACGTACATCTGACAGATGTGTTCTTCGTGGTAATTCGATCGCAAAGACTCGCGCTCTGTAACATTGGCGAAATACACGGTTATGATTCCGTCATCTCGCTCCTTACGTCCGGCGCTGAGCACAAACACCTGCTCGTTTCTTTTAATTCTTACCTCTTCGCCGCTTTCTTTTGCTGCCTCGAGCTCCTCGAGCTTAGTTCTGGTTAGCGCAAAGAAATTTCCGTCAATGATGTCGTCATATGCAAAAACATTCTTAATCAGAGCGTTTGCATATACGACTGTTCCTTCTCTATTAACCATACACGCCGGTACCGGCAGGCTCTCCAAAAATTCCGAGCCGGGTATACTTCCTGCGTTGTTGTTCATAAATTCAATACTCCTAACTTCGGCTATTCGATACCCCTTAGCATATCAATCAGCCTATTTAGTTCGTCCAGACTGTAATATTCAATCTCTATCTTTCCAGTTGACGCCTTTCCGTTTATGTTGACTTTAGTTCCAAACAGCTTTCGTAATTCATCCTCTACTGCGACAATTTCTGAGTTCATAGGTGTGCGTCTTTTCTTGCGCTCGGGTCTCGCATCGTCCTTGACCTTTTCCGCCAGTCGCTCAGTAGCTCTTACAGAAAGACCGCTTCTGACAATTTTGTCGCACACCTCCAGCTGCTTCTTCTCATCCCTAATTGTGATAATTGTCCTTCCGTGTGCTGCAGAAATTTTGCCACCCACAATCATGTCCTGAATTTTTTCGGGTAGCTTCAGCAATCTTAATGAATTTGCGATATATGCTCTGCTCTTACCAAGCGCATTTGACACCTGCTCTTGAGTGAATTCAAACCTCTTAATCATCTCATTGAGACCCCAGTGCCCTCTTCGATAGCATCGAGGTTCTCTCTCTGCATATTCTCGATGATTGCAACTATCATGTTCTGCTTTTCATCAAAGTTCCTGATTATGCAAGGCACCTTCTTGAGTTCAGCAATCCTTGCAGCTCTCCAGCGTCTCTCCCCGGCCACAAGCTCATATCCGTTTACTGTCGCTCTTACGATCAAAGGCTGGATCACGCCGTTTTCCTTTATAGAATTGGCAAGTTCCTTTAGCCTGTCTTCGTTGAAAGGTCTTTCTTGGCTGATCCTTATTAGGCTTTGATATCGTTTATATCCAAATACAGAACACGATCTTCGTAATCGTCAGACTTAAGGTCTTCGAGGTTAATAATATTTCCATTTATATCAGTTGCTTTTGGATTTTATGCCGGCTCTAGCCCTATCACTACCCTTCAGGTCATTCCCCCGTAGGATGCGGGCGTTTTGTTTTTATTTTTTCTCGGAGACTTTATCTGAAATATTACTTACTGCGGCCTCGCTTACAGCAATCTTGCCGGCTTCATGTCCGAGTCTCGATCTTCCTCTATCTCCCGTAACATCATCTATCGCTTCCATCAGCTTGATGTCATCGATGTCTGCTCCCTCTTCTTCAAGGTCTTCTTCGAAAAGAGGAGCTGTATCTGCGAAGAGTGCGTCGAGGCCTCTTCCTAGACCACCTTTTCTTTTAGCCATTTTCCTGCTGTCTCCTCTTTTCTCTTTCCAGGAACTCCTGTGCAAACTTGTTGTATGCTTTTGCCCCCGCCGATGACGGATCATACTTTACAATAGGCATGCCATAGCTTGGAGCTTCAGCAAGTCTGACATTTCTGGGTATTACGGTTGAGAATACATACTTGCCGAAATATTTCTTAACCTCCTGTACTACTTGAATTGCCAGGTTGGTTCTTCCATCGAACATGCTGAGAATCACACCCTCTATCTGAAGCTCCGGATTCATATTCTTCTTAACCAGCTCGACAGTACTCATCAGCTGACTTACTCCTTCCAGAGCATAGAACTCGCACTGAATCGGAATGAGTACGCTGTCCACAGCTGTCAGCGAGTTGATTGTAAGCAGCCCGAGCGAGGGTGGACAATCTATGAATATATAGTCGTATTCGCTTCTTACCTGTTCTATTGCCTTCTTAAGCCGTCTCTCTCGTCCTTCAATATTGACTAGCTCTATTTCAGCGCCTGCCAGATCGACGCTTGCCGGAATGATGTCGAGATTTGCTGTCTTGGTCTGGAGGATAGCCTTGTGGACATCATAGTCCTTATTAACCAACACGTCATATAAAGTGCTTGTCAGCTTTCTCTTCTTTATCCCTATTCCGCTGGTCGTATTTCCCTGCGGATTCTATATCAATGACTAGAACCTTCTTGCCCTGGACAGCGAGGCAGGCGCTCAGGTTTATATTGGTCGTTGTTTTACCAACTCCGCCCTTTTGATTAAATATTGCTATTGCCTTTCCCATATAGGTCTCCTTTTTGAGAATTTACTGCCCCCATTATATAATATTGCGGTATTTCTATCTAGGCTTCTGTTCTATTTACTTCGTAGATTTGATGAGTTTTTAGTGAATTTGTTGAATGATGTTTCACGTGAAACAATATGTAGTGTTTGCTAAAAATGTTTCATGTGAAACAAATACGAAGTCAAACGGGTTCTCAATAGCAACCACAATCAGCCCAACTGCACACCTCTCTATTTCTAACGAATAGGAGATTTTTTAGCTGCACCCGCTTTCCTGGGAAAACGTTTAGGTGTATGAGCAACCTTTTTCACAAGCAACAGGCAATGTCCGGATATATATGCGTTCTTTAAAGAAGGCTTCTCTATCCTATCGAGCTTACCACCTAATATAGAAATTGCCCTTTTAGCCACATCAAACTCGTCCTCTGCACCGTCACCTTTATAAGAGATAAAGTATCCACCCTTCCTGACAAGAGGCAGACACAATTCCGACAATACATCCAGAGATGCGACAGCTCTGGACACGCAGATATCCGCCTTCTCTCTGTATGCAGGATTCTGACCCATGTCCTCCGCCCTGATGTGCAAAAAGTTCAATATTATCTATGCAAAGCTCTGCAGCGAATTGCTCTATTATCTTGAGTCTCTTATTTAGAGAATCAGCAAGAACAAACGTCTTATCCGGATTGGTAATTGCAAGCGGAATCCCGGGAAAGCCTCCTCCGGTTCCCATATCTACAACAACCTCAGCAGCCTTGAATTCATCGCAATCATTACAGGTGAGCGAATCCAAGATATGCTTTTCAAGGAATTCGTCCTCCTCTCTGACCGCAGTCAAATTTATATGCTTTATTTGTTGCTAAGATTTTTGCCCATATAGGCAAACATCTTAGCAGTCATCTCCTCGCCGTATTTCTGCTTCAATTCGGAGATTATAACATCCTTCATACTATGAGTCCTTGCGCCTTTCGTTGCTTCGCCTTTTCTTTTCCAGATATATGAGGAGCACATTAATATCTGCCGGATACACCGCTGATCCTACTTGCTTGTCCTATGTTGATAGGTCTGATATCTGTCAGCTTCTGTCTCGCTTCAAGTCTAAGTCCATTGATTTCGTTGTAATTAATATCTTCTGCAAGCCTTCTGCTCTCCAGCTTTTTCATCTTCTCAACCTGAGCTAGCTGCTTATCTATGTATCCCTGCATACTTTAATTCTGACCTCAACCTCATAGCGCTCTGCTCTATTCAATTCAGGTCTGGTATCATCATCTATAGCTTCCAGAGCAGCATAGGATATCTCCGAGCGCCTAAGCAGATCATAGAACGTAATATTATTATTTGTCACCTCATTGCTGCCTTCAGATGCTAGAAATTCATTAAGCTTACTAAATTCAGTATACTTATCCTTCAGCCTAAACAATCTCTTCATCAACGTCTTGGCTAAATATCTCGAATATCTCTCATCAGTTACAAGTCCATACTCGAATCCCACCTCTGTCAAACGGCGATCCGCATTGTCCTGTCTCAAAATAAGCCTAAATTCCGCTCGGGACGTCATCATTCTATAAGGTTCCATAGTACCTTTAGTCACCAAATCGTCGATCAGAACGCCAATATAAGCCTCGTTTCTTCCAAGAATCATCGGATTCTTCTGCTGAAGCTTACGAGCAGCGTTCATTCCGGCTACAAGCCCCCTGTGCAGCAGCCTCCTCGTAACCGGAGCTTCCGTTAAACTGACCTGCACAAAACATGCCCTCGATCAGCTTGCTCTCAAGGCTTTGGCTTTAATGTGGTAGGATCTACGCAATCATACTCGATCGCATATGCAGGTCTAACGATTTCGGCGTGTTCAAGTCCGGGAATTGTATGATAGAAAGCCTCCTGTATATTCTCCGGCAAGCTTGATGACATGCCCTGAATGTACATCTCTTCAGTATCAAGCCCCTCCGGTTCGACGAACAGCTGGTGTCTCTCCCTATCCTTAAATCTGGATACCTTATCCTCAATCGAAGGGCAGTATCTAGGCCCGACACCTACGATATTACCGGAGTACATCGCCGAACGCTCTATATTTTCAAGAATTATCCTGTGAGTCTCCGCATTTGTATAAGAGAGCCAGCACTCTATCCGGTTGGAACCGATCTCCTTCCCTCATTCATAAACGAGAAAGGAATTATCTCCGCATCGCCTTCCTGGCGCTTCATCCTGTCATAATCGAGAGTCGAAGCGAGCATGCGAGCCGGCGTTCCCGTCTTGAATCTGCGCATAGGAAGTCCGTATTCGCGCAGTTTACCCGCAAGCACAGTAGAAGGCGCAAGTCCGCCGGGACCACTGCTGTAAGCGCTATCACCGATAAACACCTTACCGCCGAGGAAGGTTCCCGTGCACATCACGACAGCCTTGCCCATGTATATTGCATTTGTCCGTGTTACGATTCCATGAATCGCCCCGTCTTCAAGGATCAGATCAACGACCTCCGCCTGTTTTAGCTTAAGGCGTGGCTGCTTTTCAATGGTTTTCTTCATCTCAAGATGATATTTGGTCTTATCCGCCTGCGCGCGCAGTGAATGAACAGCAGGCCCCTTGGAAGTGTTGAGCATCTTGCTCTGAATAAATGTCTTATCTATATTCAGTCCCATCTCGCCGCCGAGAGCATCTATCTCGCATACGAGATGTCCCTTGCCGGTGCCACCAATCGAAGGATTACAAGGCATCATAGCCACAGACTCGAGGTTCATCGCGAGCAGCAGCGTCTCGCAGCCCATCCTTGCAGCAGCTAACCCCGCCTCACATCCTGCATGACCGACACCTACAACGATTACATCGTATTCTCCCATCACACTGTATTTATTTGAATTTTTCGCGTCCTTCAAATTCATATCATTTACCCAGGCAGAACTTCGAGAACACCGTATCCAGTATCTCCTCGCTCGCCGTTTCACCTATAATTTCGCCCAGTATCTGAAAACTGTCATGCACCTCAATCTCAGCAACTTCAAGAGGTTCCCTCATCTCCAAAAGCTCGATTCCATGTACTAGAGCTGCCTTCGCCCCTCACCAGCGCATCCTTATGCCTCTCATTGGTGACAATATTTCCTCCGTCACTCTTTTATAAATCCTCTTGCCAAATTCCTCTCGATCGCATCACGCACTTTTCCGATACCCTTGACAGTCTTCACGGAAGTATAAACTATATCACCAGTATCGCAGCCAATAATGCTTTTCAGCTTATCAATATCGGACTGAGCCGCAGTCATCCCCCAGATCTTCCTTGTTGATAACCAGCATCACTTTCTTATTCGCTACGTGCTCAGCTATCTCGAAATCCTCAGCAGCTAACTCTGTGCTGCCATCTGCTACCATCACGACCAGATCCGCTTCTTCTATTTCATTCTTGGAGCGCTCGATACCAATCTGCTCTATCACATCATCAGTATCTCTGATACCGGCAGTATCGACCACAACAATAGGATATCCGCCAATCGAAGAACTCTCCTCAATGGTATCTCTGGTAGTTCCGGGTATATCGGTAACGATAGCCCTGTTTTCGCCGAGAAGCCCATTCAGGAGGGATGATTTGCCGACATTTGTACGCCCCACGAGGGCAATCTTGATACCTTCTCTGGCAATCTTGCCAAATTCAGAGGATTTAATCAGTGATTGCAAGCGGTCATTCTGTCTCTTAAGCTCTGTGATGAACTCATCGCAGCTAACCTGCTCTATATCCTCATCGGGAAAATCAATATTGACAGCCATCTGAGCGAGGACGTCCTTGATGTTATTTCTAATCGCAACTATCTCCTGTCCAAGACTCCCGTTAAGCTGATCGGATGCTATGCTGAGAGGCTTCTCACTCCTTGCTTTTATAAGATCAATAACAGCTTCAGCCTGCGACAAATCGAGCTTGCCGTTAAGAAAGGCAAGCTTGGTAAATTCACCGGGATCTGCAATTCTTGCACCGGCTGAGATAGCACTCATAACTATGAGCCTCAACGATACATTGCTGCCGTGAGCCTGAAATTCTACAACATCCTCGCCGGTAAATGTATGAGGTGCGCGCATGTAAATGCATATCATCTCGTCGATGACATTTCCCGAAGCATCCAAAGCGTGACCATAGTAAACGTGACGAGGTTCAACCTTATCCGGACATTCCTTGAACACAACTTTCATAATATTGAGTGAACCCGGTCCGCTGACGCGAACTATACCTACTCCGCCCTCACCCAAAGGTGTTGCAATCGCAGCAAAAGTATCTGCCATAAATTCTCCTGCCTTACGAAAAGTTGACGAAAAGAGCCCATCATAGATGGGCTCTCCGCTCTTATTTCTTCTCGATTATAACTCTTCTATAAGGATCCTTCCCCTCACTCCCTGGTTATTACACTGGGATGATTCTGAAGTGTCGAATGAATTACCTTGCGCTCGTAAGGGTTCATAGGCTCAAGAGTAATCTTTCTCTCGGAACGCTCCACCTTACCGGCAAGCCTATTTGCAAGAGCAACGAGAGTCTGCTCTCTCTTAGCTCTGTAATTCTCGGCATCCATTACCACTCTTGTGTATCCGCTGTTCTCCTTGTTGATAACGAGACTAGCCAGATACTGAACAGCATCGAGGGTCTGTCCTCTCTTACCGATGATAGTTCCGGTATCATTACCGGAAACATTTACATAGATTAAATCCTTGCCTTCCTTAACTTCGAAATCGAGGTCAATGCCCATCTCTTTGGTGATTTCTCGTAGGAATGCCTCAACCGGATGATCCTGTACCGAAGTGAGCTTGTCAACATCAAGAAGTAGAGTTGCTTCGTACTTTTTGTACTCTCTCTGCTTCTCTCTCTGCTCCTCTTAGGCTTGGAGAATTTCTTATTCTCTCCTCGCCTTGCATGCTCGCTGGCTACGAGCATCTTCAAGCTCTTCCTCTTCGTACTTGTCATACTCTTTCCTGATCCTCATCAGGAACAACAACTGTGTTGTTCTCAGGTAGACCGGCGAGTATTCTATCTATATCATCGAAAGTTGCTTTTTCCTTATGTGCCTTATCAGCACCGTCGTTCTTGGGAGTAACTCTCACTTTAGCAAGTTTCGATCCTATTCCGAGGAATCCTTTGCTCGACTCCTCGAGGATTTCAACGTTGACTTCATCTCTGGTGAGTTTGAGTTCCTGAAGCGCAAGCTCAACGGCTGTGTCGACATCAACTCCCCATTTCTCTGAAGCTCTCATCATTATCCTTTCATCCTTGCTCTTCATCTTCCTCAAGCTGCTTCTTTGCGCGTTTTCTCTTTTCTTCAAGCTCCTGCTCTTCCTTAGCTTAGCACGGTACTTGTTCATCCTGATATTCAAGAATATCTGAAGGAACTGGCCACCTGCCCAGTAAATAGCAAGTCCGGCCGGATAAGATCTGGCAAGCCAAAGGATACTGAGCGGGAAGAAATACTTCATAACTAAGTTCATGGACTTAGCCTGTCCACCCATCATATCGTTTTGACCTGTAAGCTGCTGAGTCATAGCAAACGAGAAATACGTCGCTATAGCCGCCGCAATCGGAAGAATCCACAGGTCCGGCTGTCCAAGATCCTTAATCCACAGAAATGACTGATGAACCGCAAAAAGCATCTTATCATCAGCTATATATTTCATTGGATTTCTAAGAAGAGTGAAGAGTCCCATGATGATAGGAAACTGAATAAGCATAGGAAGGCAACCACCCATAGGGTTGAATTTCTCTTCCCTGTATAATTTAGTCATCTCTTCATTGAGCTTCTCTTTATCGTTCTTGTACTTCTCCTGTAAAGCCTTCATCTTAGGCTGCAGCGTAGACATCGAAGCTGTAGATTTAATCTGCTTGAAGTAGAGAGGATAGAGGATCAGCTTAACGAGTACCGTCAGTATTATCAGTGAAATACCATAGTTACCAACCAGATTGTATATAAAGGTTAGTAGGTAACCCAAAGGCACCGCAATAATTCCCATATTCTGTCCTTTCTTATCTTAGAGGATCATATCCACCTGGATTGCCCGGATGACATCTGAGTATTCTCTTTATTCCCAGGTAAGTACCCTTGAAAGGGCCGTACTTCTCCAGCGCCTGTATAAAATACGTGCTGCATGTAGGATAAAACCTGCATGTAGGCGGGAATAAAGGTGAGACAAACTTCTGATATCCTCTTATGATAATTATCAATATTCGTTTAATAATTTCTTTGAAAAGCTTTATCATTTTTAAAGCCCTTTTGCTGTCTAGAAGATTTGCCGCACGTAGAACCCCGTACATTGACCTTCTAACTTCATCACACTTGTGACCATTGATAGAATTTCTAGCTATAAAAACAACATCATATCCGTTTCTTATTCGACGATTGAGCAGCCTATATGATTCCTTCATCAGCCTTCTTGATCTATTCCGTTTAACACTGTTGCCAACCTTCTTACTGGATACATATGCAATCCGCGAATACGGCAGATTGTTCTTCCTATAGATAACAACCATGAACCTCGAGACCTTAGATTCACCTTTATTATAGGCGAGCTTGAAATCTTGCTGTTTCCTCAGTGTTGACTTTCTGAGCATGATCACATCACTTTCTGTCAGCTGTTAAGCTGTGAGTTTCTTTCTTCCTCTTGCTCTTCTTCTCTTGAGAACCTTTTCTGCCACTTGCAGTTGCCATTCTCTTTCTGAACCCGTGCTCCTTAAGTCTCTGCCTTTTCTTAGGCTGGTAAGTTCTTTTTCATTGCCATTATCTCCTTCCATATCAACGTTTGATATAATCTAAATATAGTTGTGTCTTCTAAATTCCAAAGGCACATACATTAAAAGTATTATACTTTTGAACCTCAATAAAGTCAATGAAAACGCCTTTTTCTCAACTGCTCTTTCATTAAAAAATTTTATTTTTCTGAAATTTTACGACACACTATATTTTGTGGTCATTCCAACTTATTAACAAAGTCATCCACAACATGTGCATAACTTTATTTTTGAATCGTGCTAATATAGTCATTTTATAGACTTCAGCATTATTGCTGTTGTGGATTGATTTGTGTAAAATGTGTTTATTCACCCTAGGAGGCGGTACATTGGACACTAACAAGATATGGGAATCATTCATAGAGGAAATCAAGAAATCCACAAGCAGACTCAGCTTCGATATGTTCTTTTTCAGATCTTTCTCTGTATAAACTGGATTTAGATAATAAGATCATATATATACAGCTTGAGGATATCAGCATAATCAAGTTTTTGAGAAAAAAATACATCATCAATATAGAAGATATATTCTCGAAGCTGCTCGGTAATGATTTTCAGGTTATTATAAAATCCAAGGAAGAGTATAAAAGCAACAAGATTGAGAAAAAGAGAAAGATAAAAAAGCACCTTTTAAGGATAATTCAAAGCTTTTTAACCCTAGATATAACTTTGAAAACTTCGTAGTAGGTGGTAACAACAAATTCGCATACGCTGCTTCCCTTGCGGTTGCCGAATCTCCGGCAGAGGCGTATAACCCTCTGTTTCTCTACGGGGGATCAGGTCTAGGTAAGACTCATCTGATGCAGGCTATAGGAATTCACGTTATCAAGAACGATCCTTCTTCAAATGTCCTATACATATCGTCCGAGACCTTTACGAATGAACTGATAGAAGCTATCAATACTCAGAATACCAACCAGTTTAAGGAAAAGTATCGTAAGATTGATGTCCTGCTGATAGATGATATTCAGTTCCTGGAAGGCAAGGAAGCTACACAGGAGAGTTTTTTCACACATTTAATACTCTGTATGAGAACAACAAGCAGATTGTAATATCCAGTGACAGGCCACCGAGCAACCTGCAGAAGCTCGATGAAAGGCTGACAACCAGATTCGGATTTGGAATAACTGCAGACGTTCAGCCAGCTGACTTTGAGACGAGAGTAGCAATACTCAAGAAGAAGATAGAGCTCGCTGACATAACCCTCGACAGAGATATTGAGGAGGTTTGCAACCTGATCGCAGAGAAGATAAAGTATAATATAAGGGAGCTTGAAGGAGCAATGAACCGTATGATCAGCTTCTCTGAGATTATGAACAACAAGATAGACCTTGATTTTGCCAAGATTGTCCTCAAGGACATCTACAGAGACACCGACAAGGCCATTGCTCCTGAGAGGATCAGGTCTACCGTCGCTTCTCACTATGATATCAAGGTTTCAGACATAGATTCTAAACGCAGAACTGCTGAAATTGCTCTGTGCTAGGCAGGTAGCTATGTACATCTGTCGCGAGAGCACAGACCTGTCGTTCTCAAAGATTGGTGAGATATTTGGTGGCAGGGATCACTCGACGGTTATGAGCAACTGCACCAAAATTCAGAATCTATATCAGGAAGACGAGCTCATCAAACGCGATATAGATGATATTAATAAGAAGTTAAATAAGCATAATTTATAACGATTTATAATAATAAAAAGTCACTTTTTATTTATCCATATTTTATGAACCGTTTATCATCAGGGGTTATCAATATGATTTTTTTGATGGCAATGCGAGATAATATAAGTAAAAACAAAGTTATCCACACTGTCAACAGCCCCTACTATTATTACTAAATATATAATATATAAAGAAAGGGAATTTCGATGAAAATATACTGCACCAAAGTGAACTGAACAGAGCAATCAATAACGTATCTCATTCGATTCCTACAAGAACACCATCCCCTATATTAGAGGGAATACTTATTGAAACTAAAGATGACAGGATGTATCTAACAGCTACAGATACTAATATGACTATCGAGTCAAACATTCCTGTTGACAGCGAAGGCGATGTTTCATTTGTAATAGAAGAAAAGAATTTGCCAACATCGTGAGCAAGCTCCCTGAAGAGGAGATTCTGATGGACTACAATCACGAGAAGAATCAGATTAAGATCAACAGCGGTAAATCTTCTTCGACATTTAACTGTTTCTCCGCTGATGAGTTTCCAAGATTTAATATAGGGGAAGGTAAGAAGCTTATCCTTTCCAAGAGAGATATCAAAAACCTCATTCGCAAGACATCGTTTTCGGCCAGTGCTGATGAGCTTAACGGAGTGCTTACGGGTATTCTCATCGACCTTGGCGACGGAAATCTGCGTATGGTAGCCGTGGATACATTTAGAATGGCTATTTACAATGCTAAGGTGGATACAGATGAAAAGATGAGCATTGTAGTTCCGGCAAAGCTTCTCGGAGAGGTATCCAAGATTATCAGCGATGATGACAATGACGAGCAGCTGTTTATGGAAATTGTGGATAATAAGGTAGTGATGCTGTTCGATAACAACAGAGTGATTCTCAACACTCTTAACGGAAATTACATAGACTACAGCAGGATTATCAAATCTGAAACCACAATTAAGATTAGAACAAGCAGAATTGAGCTCATGAAGAGTATCGATAGAGCTGCTATCATTGCTTCGGAGCAGAACAACAACCTCATTAAACTCAATATAGAGGATGAGCAGATTGAGATTACATCTCTATCCGAGAAGAGCAGTATCAAGGAGATGGTCGAGATTATGAAGGATGGAGAAAATATTGAGATTGGATTTAACTCCAAATACATGATGGACGTGCTCAGGGTTATCGACGATGAGGAAATTATCCTCAACATGAGCGACAGTGTAAAGCCTTGTATCATTACACCTCTCAAGGGAGACACCTATCTATATCTGGTGCTTCCTGTAAGAATTAACTGATAATAGGATAATTTCGGATGAGGTAGATAGTATAAAAATTAAAAATTTCAGAAATTACAGCGAGCTCAAGGCAGAGTTCGATGGCAAACGAAAATATAATAATGGGTGAGAACGCGCAGGGTAAGACTAACCTGATAGAGGCTATATATCTCTGCGCGTTTGCGCGTTCTTTTTCGTACTAACAATTCTACTGATCTCATTAAAATTGGAGAGGATAGCTGCAATATCACGGCTGAAGCGGTTAGCGATGATATAGATAAGAAAATAAGCATAACAATCAATAATAGTGGCAAGAAGATGATTAAGAAGGATAATAAGTTCCTTCACAGGACTGCGGAGCTGCTGAACAATTTAGTTGTTGTCGTTTTTTCACCGGATGACCTGAAAATTATAAAGGACAGTCCCGAGAAGCGCAGAAATTTTATTGACAAAGAGATAAGCCAGCTCAGACCCAGCTATTTTGATGCGCTGCGCAATTATAAGGAAGTGCTGCGTCATAAAAATTCTCTGATCAAACAGTTGAGAACACCGGGTACAGATGGCAAGATGATGGATATGCTTGAGATATATGATATGCAGCTGGCTCAGTACGGTGGTGAGATTATTAAGAGTCGCCGTGAGTTTGTAGCTATGCTGTCTGAAAAAGGCATCAAAGATACAGAGCAACATATCAAAGGAACGTGAGACACTATCAATCAAAATACGTCGAGTCGGTCGCTGCTGAAAACATATTAGATGAGATAATTAATTCAAGAGAAAAGGATATATATAATGGTCACTGCAGTATTGGTCCGCATCGTGACGACCTTGATTTCTATATCAATGGCATAGATGCCAAGAAGTTCGGATCTCAAGGGCAGCAGCGAACAGTTGCCTTGGCTCTCAAGTTGGCTGAAATTCAGATTGCAGAGATGATTCTAGGGTGAAAACGCTGTACTACTGCTGGACGATGTATTGTCAGAGCTCGATGAGAGAGACAGAGCTATCTGTTAAATGAGATAGAGGATGTCCAGTTATTTCTTACGACAACTGAGGGTGAACTCGGAGCTCCTGCAGGGTATGGAGGGCAGCAATATTTTTTTAAAAGTAAAAACACGGGACGCTTATATAAAAATAAGGAATTTATAGTTATAAAAAAGGACGATAAATTGTAAAAAAATATCGAAATATAGGCGATTTAAGGTAGTTTTATTCATTAAAAGGGTAAAACTGCCTTTATTGATATTTTAGAGCCTCTATGCTAAAAATAAATGGGTTAGAAATATGAAAAAGGAAGGTCAATATGAGCGCGGAAAAAGCAACAAAAAGTATGATGCCTCTCAGATCACAGTACTTGAAGGACTAGAGCCTGTAAGAGTAAGACCTGGTATGTATATTGGTAGTACAGGGCCTGCGGGACTTCATCATCTCGTATACGAGATTGTTGATAACTCTGTCGATGAAGCACTTGCCGGATATTGTAAGCACATTACAGTAACGATAAATGAAGATAATTCGATAACTGTTACCGATGATGGGCGTGGAATGCCTGTAGACGTTCACCCCAAATTGGGGATTCCGGCTGTTGAGGTTATTCACACACAGCTGCATGCCGGAGGTAAATTCGGAAGTGGAGGTTATAAGGTTTCCGGCGGTTTGCACGGAGTAGGTGCATCCGTCGTTAATGCTCTTTCAACTCACATGATTGTAGAGGTTAAGCGTAATGGCAAGCTCTACAGGCAGGAGTACAAACGAGGGAAGACAGTAACTAAGCTGGAGGTTATCGGAACCTCTAAGGATACAGGATCAAAGACAACATTCTGGCCGGACCCGGAAATTTTTGATGGAACTGTATTCGAGTACGACATCCTACAGCGTCGTATGCGTGAGATGGCTTTCCTCAATAAAGGGATTGAGAATTTCTATTGAGGATAAGAGAGAGGGAAGGAGAGAGAAAGCTTCCACTATGAGGGCGGAATTATCGAATTTGTGCAATATCTCAATAAGAATAAGGGTGTTGTCAACAACAAGATATTCTACTTTGAGTATGAGAAGGACGGATACGAGGTGGAAGTCGCTATGCAGTACACAGATAGGTACAGCGAGCTGACACTTTCTTATGCTAATAACATAAATACAATCGAGGGCGGTTTCCATCTGATGGGATTTAGAGCAGCTCTTACCAGAACTATCAACGATTACGCTAGAAGAAGCAAGATTCTCAAGGAAAACGATGATTCCCTGCAGGGTGAGGATGTAAGAGGGTCTGACAGCAATCGTCAGCGTTAAACTACAAATCCACAGTTTGAAGGGCAGACCAAGGCTAAGCTCGGCAACAGCGAGGTAAGAGGTTTTGTAGAGAGCAACATGAACGAGAATTTGTCGTTCTACCTCGATGAAAACCCTAAGGAAGCCAAGCTGATACTCGATAAATGTCTTAAAGCAGCACGTGCCAGAGAGGCTGCAAGAAAGGCCAGAGAGATTACTCGTAAGACATCGGTACTCGAGACAACATCTCTTCCCGGGAAGCTTTGCAGACTGCTCGGAAAAAGGATCCTGCACTTTCGAGATTTTTCCTTGTAGAGGGAGATTCCGCCGGCGGCAGCGCTAAGTCAGGAAGAGATCGTAAGCGCCAGGCAGTACTTCCGCTGAGAGGTAAGATTATCAATGTTGAGAAGGCGAGAGCAGACAGAATTTTGAACTCGGACGAGATTAAGAACATGATAACTGCATTCGGATGCGGAGTCGGCAGCAACTTCGATATTGACAAGCTCAGATATCACAAGATTATCATCATGACAGATGCCGACGTCGATGGCGCTCATATCAGAACGCTTCTTCTGACATTCTTTTATAGGTTTATGACTCCTCTGATCGAGAAGGGGTATGTTTATGCTGCGCAGCCACCGCTATTCAGAGTAAAAGCAGGGGAAGGAGATTCATTACACTTATTCAGATGCTGAGCAGGACAAGCTACTGGCTGAACTCAAGGCACATAATAAGAGCACTAAGATAGAGATTCAGAGATATAAAGGTCTTGGTGAGATGGACTTTAATCAGCTGTGGGAGACTACTATGGACTACAACCACAGAACACTCGTACAGATTAAGATTGAGGATGCAACTGCAGCAGATGAGATATTTACAACGCTGATGGGAGATAAGGTTCCACCAAGAAAGAAGTTCATTGAAGATAATGCAAGATACGCTACATTAGATATTTAATGGACATTAAGGAGAGATAATGAGTACGCTTTTAGAAGATAGCAAAATCATCACTCATGAAATATATGATGAGATGAAGAATTCTTATATCGACTACGCGATGAGCGTTATCGTCGGTCGTGCACTCCCGGATGTTCGTGACGGACTCAAGCCTGTGCACAGAAGAATTCTATATGGAATGAGTATCCTGGGTACTACTCCTGACAAGCCGCATAAGAAGTCGGCACGTATTGTCGGAGAGGTAATGGGTAAATATCACCCGCACGGTGACAGCTCAATCTACGACGCCATGGTAAAGATGGCGCAGGATTTCTCAACTAGGTATCCATTGGTTGACGGACACGGCAACTTCGGTTCCGTCGATGGAGACGGCGCAGCTGCTATGCGTTATACAGAGGCGAGAATGAGCCCATTCTCACTGCAGATGGTTCGTGATATCGACAAGGATACGGTTGATTTCATGGACAACTTTGACGGGGAGGAGAAGGAACCGGTTGTACTTCCTTCGAGAGTGCCTAACCTTCTGATAAATGGATCTAACGGTATTGCCGTAGGTATGGCGACATCCGTTCCGCCTCATAACCTGAGTGACACTATCGACGCTTGTATTAAGAGAATAGACGACGAGAATTGCACTAACGATGAGCTAATAAAAGATTATTAAAAGCACCGGATTTTTCCTACCGGAGCCATGATTCTCGGAAGAGAGGCTGCCAAGGAGGCTTATGAGACCGGAACAGGAAAGATCACGGTCAGATCTAAGAGTGAAATAGAGGAAACAGCTCGCGGCAAGATGAGAATTGTCATCACTGAGATTCCTTTTCAGGTCAACAAGGCCAGACTCATCGAGTCCATGGCAGACCTGGTTAGAAACAAAAAGGTTGAAGGTGTCTCGGCAATACGCGACGAATCCAACCGTGAAGGCATGAGAATCGTCATCGAGCTTAAGAAGGATGTAAATCCTAACGTAATTCTCAACAGGCTGTACAAACACACGCAGCTGCAGGCGACATACAGCATGATTATGCTTGCCCTTGTCAATGGGGAGCCTAAGATTCTCAAGCTGGTTGAGATTATAGATGAGTACCTCAAACACCAGAGGATAGTAATCACAAGGAGAACTAAGTTCGATCTGGCTAAAGCAGAGGCAAGAGCACATATTTTAGAGGGTCTGCTTATCGCCTTGGATAACATAGACGAGGTAATTAAGGTAATTCGTTCAAGCTACAACGATGCCAAGGAAAAAGCTGATGGTGAGGTTTGGACTAAGCGAGGTTCAGGCGCAGGCTATCCTCGATATGAGACTTGCCAGACTGCAGGGGTTGGAACGCGAGAAGATTGAGAACGAGCACAACGAGCTCATGGAAAAGATTGCTTACTATAAGTCAATCCTCGCTGATGAGCATAAGCTTATGGGGGTAATAAAGGATGAGCTTCTCGAGATTAAGCATAAATACGGTGATGGCAGAAGAACCAAGATTGTCGCTGACGACGGTGGAATAGACGAGGAATACCTTATCGATGAAGAGGATGTAGCAGTTACACTGACACACCTCGGATACATCAGAGAGAGTTCCTGAAAATACGTACAAGGCACAGCGCCGCGGCAGAAAGGGTATCGTGGGACTGACAACCAGAGACACCGATTTTGTAAAGGATCTCATCATCACCTCGACCCACGACTACCTGATGTTTTTCACCGACCTAGGTAAGGTCTACAAGATAAAGGCTTATGAGATTCCTGAAGCATCCAGAACTGCCAAGGGTACACCGGTTATCAACTTCCTCAACCTGGACCAGGGAGAGCGGGTAACGGCGGTTATACCGGTCAAGGAATTTGCAGATGACAATTATCTGATCATGGTTACCAAGAACGGAACTATCAAGAAGACACCAATGTCTCAGTTCGATACCAACCGCAAGACAGGTCTCATAGCTATTACGCTTAAGGACGACGACAAGCTGATAGCCGTAAGTCAGTCAAGTGGAGATGAGAGTGTATACGTTATTACCAAGAAGAGTAAATCTATTACATTTCCTGAGGACGACGTTAGAAGCATGGGTAGAAGTGCAGGCGGAGTTAGAGCTATCAGCCTGGATGACGGAGACGAGGTCGTCTCTATGGAGCTCGACAGTACCGGGGAGCGCGAGCTGCTCGTAATGACCAAGAAAAGGGTTTGGTAAGAGAACGAATCTGGATGAATATAGAGTTCAGACTAGAGGCGGCAAGGGTGTTGCGACTTATGACAAGACCAAGTTTGCTAAGACCGGTGAACTGGTAGGGGCGACGCTTGAAAGCGATGATGATGAGATCATGCTCATCAACTCAAACGGTGTAATCATCAGAATCAGGGCTAACGAGATATCTAAGTCCGGAAGGACAACCCAGGGTGTCAAGATAATGAAGGTCGAGGATGGCGATGAGATAGTATCCTTCGCAAAGGTTCTCGATGAAGACGCGGCCAGAAGCCTATGCTTAAGAAAGCGAAGGCAGATAGCGAGCAGATGACACTGGTTTAAGGAGTTAGGGTTAATAAGAATATTAAATAATAAGCAGATGATGTAAGGGTCAAAAGGGTAACATCACAACTTACGGTACCATATGGTGTAATATCAGCGACCGCCAAGAACAATATATGGAGCGATTTCTCAGATAATATGCTTTTTGATCCCAACATCATAATATTAAGATAAAAGAGCAGCCGCATGATGAGGGTTGCTTTTTGTAATCGGATGTGGATAATAAGTGTGAGGAAATAACCCGCAAGACGTTCTCCGCTTTGCCTAAAATGGGAACAAGAGGGTGTCGTGATTATCAAAGTAAGCTGATAAAAGTAAAGCTTTTACAAATATGTATTAATAAAAACAATTTAACAATCAAAACATATTGTTTTTCGATATGCTCTGAAGTAATATTTAGATAAAAGTAATGGTATGAAGAAAAGCATTTCGATATTTTTACCGTGTAAAATTCGCAAGAAGAAAGGATCACCAAAATGAACAGAGATAATATAATATACAAAACTATAAGAATAATATTAACAGGATTTACATTAGCTACAGTTCTGGCAGTTTCTCTAGGCAGTGTTGATATATTTACAGCTGGACTTCTTAACTATGCAGTGTTTCTGGAATATCTGTACGGAATTGTAATTACAGTGGGGATAGTTGTTGTATTGGTTAAACTATGGATGTTTCCAAACATAAAAGGATGGCATAACATTAAAAGAAGCAAGAACTTGCAGATTAATTGCCAATATCTTCCTGATTGAGTTCTTGTGTGAACTGATTCACGGAGCTTTATCAAATAAAGGCGATAGATTATTTGAGGTATTTAATGTAAGAGTATCAGTTTTAATGATAGTATTCCTCCTATGTGCTTTTTGCATTTATGTCAGTAGGAAAACTTCTGGTAAATTATATTGAATTACAGGAAGATAACAAGTTAACAGTATAGGCTGTGAAGAGAGAAAGAATGTCAATAAAAAAATTAATTTAGACAGTGTTCTGGCAAGTCGCAATGTGACAATTCGCGAGCTGTCAGAAGCAATAGATATAACGCCAGCTAATATTTCAATACTAAAAAAACAATCGTGCAAGGGCAATTCGGTTTTACGACACTTGATAAAATGTGTAACTACTTGGAATGTTCTCCTGGTGATATTATTGTGTATGAGAAGGATCAGGCGAATGGATAAAGGGACTAGAAGTTGCCACCGGCATATCGAGATATTAGCAACAAGAGAAGCCGGCTCACAAGGCTTCTCTTGACATGCTTAAGTAAATTGTCCCTTTTTGTCCTAAAGGCATATTCCTTACAAATGGAGTGCTACATTCACTATCTACCGCGGAAGGCTAATTTACAGAAAAATCCCCCCCGCTCGCTTTCGTGAGTTTGAACAAAACTTGAAAACGGTCTCGTACAGGACAATGTCTGCACAGCCTGCTCACAGTATACTAGATGCCCAGCTGCTCCTTCATATAGGCTACATCTGTATCCTTACCGGTATATAACTTAATTGCAATCAGCGCTTGGAAGAGCATCATTCCCATACCGTTGTAGACTCTCTTCACACCGGACTCTTTAGCCTGCTTCATCATGACTGTCTCGCGTGGAGCATAAACTGTATCTGTTACGATGAGATCCTCTTTAAAGAATGAACCATCCGGAATGTTAGACAGTTCCTCAAGAGGGTGCATTCCTACGCCTGTAGCATCACAGAAAATATCTGCTGCCTGCATCTCTGTCTTAAGCTTACCTTTATCAGCGAGGTCGTACATGTATGCCTTGCACTTCGTTTCCTTGTTGATCAGCTCTACGATCTCCTCACCTCTCTCATAGAACTTATCTCTGATGTTGAAGACATGTAATTCCTTGATGCCATCGAGGGCGCCACGAACCGCGATAGCTGTAGCAGCGCCTCCTGTGCCGACGAGAACCATCCTCATTCCTTTGAAATCAATTCCTTCTTCCTTGATTGCCTGCCAGTAGCCCATGCCGTCGGTATTATAACCCTTGAGTTTTCCTGTGACATTGCCGTTCTCATCGCGAGTATTTACAACTGTGTTGATAGCACCGCACAGTCCGGCTGCTTCATCAACGTTGTCGAGATACTCGTGAACAACTGTCTTGTTGGGCATCGATATATTGGAGCCGAGCATTTTTTAAGAGCGCGAATACTCTCTACCGCCGGCTCAAGTGTATCGTTATCTACTTCAAAAAGCGAGCTGAATAACGTCATCGCCATTCTTATCATATGCCAGATTGTGTGTTACCGGCGACTGTGTATGACGGATTGGATAAGCCATTAGACCGACCAGCTCTGTATGACCTGTAATATTTGGCATTTCTGCACCTCTTTCTTGCCCCGCAGGGCTTAACTATTAACGGTAATTGTTGTATATATGTATGCTGATTCTTTATGCAAGTTCAATCTCACTGAGATCCAGAAGACCTCTCTTATCAAGCACGTTCAGAATGGCACGCCCATCCATGGTTCCTTCCATGATATGACGTGCACGGACCGAATCTCCGATATTATAAACATCAACGTCGGTATCATCATATTCCTTGTGAAGCTCATCGAGAATAGGATTGTATGCGGCTAAGCCAAGGGCACTGAAGCCGAGGTCAAACTCAAGCTCCTCCACATTGCCTTCAGGTGTCTTAACCACTATGGAATGCTCCTTTACCTCCTGAATAGCGGTGTTTACATATTGCTTTACGTGATTTACCTCGAAGGTCTCTTTAATCGAGCACTTGGTGATAGGATCAGCGACAGCGCCAATAGTAGGAAGCATATCGACGATAGTGCAGTCTGCGCCAAGCGGTGCGAAATACTCTATAATATCGAGACCTACAGCTCCACCTCCCATAACAAGAACCTTCTTACCTCTGCAGAACTCTTCAGGATATTTTCCGGCATTCACATTATTGATCATGATGAAGATATCGTCTAAATTTCCGGCCGTCCTGTTTTTCACGCAGTCCCGGAATCGGTGGCACTACCGGATGTGAACCGGTGGCATTTACAACGATATCCGGATGGAATTTATTAATCTCCTCTATGCTGGCTTCTGTGTTCAGGAAAGTGTATAGATTAGGCAATCTCTCAGCTCTAGTCCTCAGATATCTTGGGAAGTCCTTCATTCTCGTTTTGCTGGGAAGATCAGAGATAAACTCGGAGAGACCGCCGAGCTTGTCGGATTTCTCAAACAGAAATACATTGCAGCCTACCTCTGCAGCAGTACATGCTGCTTCCAGACCGGCTGTACCGCCACCAATTACGACTACATTGCAATTTTTGTTCACTCTCAATCGTTTATATATATCACCTTCAGGAACTGCCGGATTCACCGTGCAGCGAATAGGACGGTTGATACCGATACGATTGCCTGCACAACCGACATTACAGCTGATACATTTGCGAAGAATATCTGTTTCATCTTCATCGTGCTCTACCTTCTTCACCCATTCAGGGTCAGCGATGAGGCCGCGGCCGATGCCAACGATATCCACATCTCCGCTCGCAAGCACCTCTTCGACAACAGCGGGATCCCTGTAGTTACCGGCATTGATGACAGGCTTCTTGTATGTATCCTTAACCGCTCTTGCCATATAACGCTTCCAGCCGTCAGGAAGGAAATTGGAATCAATCTGATAATGCAATGATGGGTTGAGAGCTGCCGACACGTCATACATATCTACGAATTCATCCAGATACTGAAGATACTCGATAGTATCCTTCAATTCATTTCCTCCGGGAACTCGTTCCTCCGCGGAGACCCTGACGATGATAGGGAACCAGGGCCAACCTGTTTGCGAACCTCCTCCAGTACCATTCTTGGAAATCTCATACGATTCTCAACAGAGCCGCCGAATTCATCATCTCTCTTATTGTAATAAGGGGAGATAAACTGAGACATCAGATATGAATGGCCGCAGTGAATCTCAACAGCATCAAAACCAATGGCTTGAGCTCGCTTGGCAGCCTCTCCGTACTTCTTTACTGTTTCCCGGATTTCTTCTTTAGTCATCGGACGCGGGGGCTCACCACCGTCTTTGGTAGGTATATTAGAAGATGAAACTGTAGGTACACCTGTTCTCGCAGAGGACGCAGATGCTCCGGCGTGGTTGATCTGAATAGCAACTGTAGAGCCCTCCTTATGCAGACTCTCGACCAATTGATATAATCTAGGCATGAATCTGTCGTGGTCAATTCGCAGCTGACTGGTTCCGTTAGAACCGACAGGATACTGCACGTTAGCGTTTTCCACGATGATAAGACCCTGTGCCGCCCTTCGCGCGAAGCTTGTAGTAGTTCATGTGACGATTACTCATCTCTCGCTTGCTTCTCCATAGTTGCTACCCATAGGGGTCATAGCAATTCTATTCTTGATAGTAGTGCGTTTGACGGTAATAGGCTCAAAAATATGCGGATACTTCTTTTTCATAATAACCTCTCTTTGTCCATAGAATTTTTCATAGGCTGGTTCATGTTTGTGACAAATTTATTTTTATATGAGAAGATTGTTAAATAAAATTACAATTTAGTGTGACAACTGATACGTACAAGCTATTAATTGATATATGTTTATCAAAAGAAAAAGGATAGAGATTATTCCTTTTTCGTGTCCACTTTCATCTTACAGGTTCAGAGATTATTCTCCCTCTTTTTCTTTGATGCAGCCGGCCTCAACATATTCCTTGAAGTGTTTGGCGGCCGGCATTAAGAAATGATTCTTCATGCATATCATATAAGTGTGATGGTAGAGCTCAACATCCTTCACTCTATGGAGAGTAATTTTTTCCTTCATCGAGCTCATCGATGTTAGGTACCAATGCAATGCCGAAGCCCTCGGAAACCAGGGCATGAATAGAGTGTTCATCAGGACATTCGAATGCAACATCCGGCGAAAGCGATAGCTTCGCGCACAGGCTCACCATATACTTTTCCCATCCATGCACCACGTTCATAGCTGATGAGAGGGTAGTTGTTTAATTCATTGATGGATATGGAATCTTGAGAGTCGAGCGGATGACCTTTAGGTGTAATAATAACCAGCTCTTCCTTTATAATTGGATAAAAAAATCCAGATCCTCATCGTCAGGTATGTGACCACCGAAGCCTACATCAAGCTCTCCCATCTTTAGCTTAGCGATAATAGCAGGGGTATGTCCTTGGTAAAAGTTGAAGGAAATACCTTCATTTTCTTCCTGTTTAAGAAAGGAGCGAACGAGATGGGGAATATAATGATTGGCCAACGGATATACGTAACCTATATCGACCTGCCCGCCACCCTTGGCGATTTCCTGCATGCGGTTCAGAGCCACGTCACATTCGCGAATAATTCTCTCTGCATGTATGAGGAACAGTCTGCCTTCCTTAGTGAGCTCTATTCCTCTGCCGCTCTTATCAAACAACAGAACTCCCAGCTCGGCCTCGAGCGATGATATTGAGCGCGAGAGTGAAGGCTGGGAAATATAAAGCTTCTCAGCCGCCCTTCTGTAATTTTCATGCTCAGCTACTGCCAAAAAATAGCGCAATTGATTCAATGTCATAGCCACACCTCGATAACCTTCTGTCCGATGCATTTGTTTTCGATTAGCGTCATTGTGTTATAGTGATTATATATCATTGATACCTTTTGTGCATTAATTGTGCCATTAATTAGCATTGGAGTGCAGTTCAAAATATTGATAGACTATTTACAAATATTAGTTAAACATTTAACAGTTAAAGGCAGGCTATGTTTCTACGTTTGTGACGAAATGTGATGAAATTAAAAGAACAGAATTATTTAGTTACACTTTGTGGTAAGGAGAACTTAAATGAACAAGAAATATTTGCCAAGTGCATTAGTCATGTACTTGAACTACTTTTTACACGGTATAGGAGCTGCCATCTTGGGACAGGCTCTTATCAAAGATGCACTTGCTGCGAGCTGGGGAGTCGAGGCTATGGCCATCACAGCTATTTCGGCTGCACTTGGACTCGGGCGGCTTATAGCCCTGCCATTTGCAGGCCCGCTATCCGATAAGCTGGGCAGACGCGTATCTTGCGTCATCGGTGGACTTTCATACGCTATCTATCTTATCGGTCTGGCGGCTGCATTCAATGCAAGCTCGCACGGAGGTTATCAGATAGCCTACATCTGTGCTATTGTCGGGGGTATAGCCAACTCATTCCTCGATACAGGTATATATCCCGGTGTTAGCGAAATATTCTCAAAGGCTCGGGCGTTGCTACCATGGGAATCAAATTCTTCATATCTATCTCGCAGATGCTGATTCCATTTATTTTAGGAATAACCGTTACTACAACGGCGTCGGCATGAAGTCATACAACACACTTTTCTATGTTGCAGGATTCAGCTATATTGTGCTTGCAGCACTAATATTCTTCTTGCCTCTTCCGGATGCAGATGCTAAGAAAGAGAAGAAGGAAGGACTTATGCAAAACATTAAAAGCCACTCACTTTTTCAATTGAATCCATCGCAATGATTCTCATCGGATTTACGACTACCGGTACATTCCAGTTATGGCTGAACTGCGCACAGAACTTCGCCAAAGACGTTGTAGGTTGGGCAGATCCATCTAAGATGCAGACATATTATTCGCTTGGAACCTTCCTCGCACTCATTGTTACTGCACTTCTAACTAAAAAGGTTAGAGACGTTCGTTTTATCTTCGTTTATCCGGTGATCTGTCTGGTGACGATGATTGCGGTATACCTTGTAAAAAGCCCAGACTCTCTGCATCGTAGGGGCATTCCTTATCGGCTGGGCAGGTGCCGGCGGTCTGCTTCAGATCGCAACATCCGTTTTGGCAACATGATCTTCCCTAAGATTAAGGGAACTGTTACAGCACTCGTTATGATAGCGTCTTCTCTCTGCAATTATACTTTACTGACAGCTGCAGCAAAGATGAGCCCATCCGGTGTAATGATGATGAACATAATACTCACGGCAGTAGGTGTACTGCTCGGACTCTTCGTAAACATGCGATACTCGAAGATGGTAGAAGTTAGTCAGGAATAATGGTGTGGTCTGAGACACTTCATACCGGTTAAAGCTGTAGTGATATAGATGCAGAGCCACAGTGCCTGATAGGAATATATCAGAGATGTAATTGAATGCCCGGAAGAATCCGGGAGAAAGGAAAAAATCCAATCACCATCCTCGAGGATTGGATTATACGTATAGACATGAAGACAGTGAAAGTAAGAAATGTAGAAATCGGCTCCGGTATACCGAAGATTTGTGTACCTATTGTCGGCATTACAAAAGAAGATATCATCGCCGAGGCCAAGAGCCTTGATAACATTTCTGTAGATGTGGTCGAATGGCGTGTCGATTGGTTCGAGAGCGTGTTCGATTTCAGTAAGGTTGAAGATACGCTCAAGGAACTGAGAGCAGCCCTCGGAGACCTACCCTTGCTCATGACATTCCGTACCTCCAAAGAAGGGGGAGAAAAGGCTATTGAGGCGGATGCTTACGCAGAGCTTAACATCAAGGCTGCAGAGACCGGTTACGTCGATCTCGTGGATGTAGAGGTGTTCACCGGAGACGATATCGTAAAGAAAATTATCACCGGTGCCCATAAGGCAGGGGTCAGGGTAGTTGCTTCAAATCATGATTTCGACAAGACTCCGGATAAGGATGATATCGTTTCACGGCTCCGCAAAATGCAGGATTTGGATGCAGATATTCCGAAGATTGCGGTGATGCCGACAAGCAAGAAAGATGTTCTCACACTTCTCGCTGCTACAGAGGAGATGTATAGAGAATACGCAGACCGCCCTATCATCACCATGTCGATGGCAGGAACCGGTGTAATATCGAGACTTTGCGGTGAAGTATTCGGCTCAGCGCTCACCTTCGGAGCAGCGAAAAAGGCCTCTGCTCCCGGACAGATGGGGGTAAACGACCTCAGCACCGTACTTACACTATTGCACAACGCGTTATAAATGCTATACAATGTGCTTAAGGTTGGGTTCTGATAGAATCCAGCCTTTTTCCTTTTTATTTATATTTTTATTTACATATCCTGTAAACATTTTGATCGGAAGGAGAATGCTATGAAGAAAGTGATTCATTTTTCTCGACGAAAGCTTGGAGGAATCGCTGTTAATCGCACTTCTCATAGGGATGACAATGATCATGGGCATACAAGTAGTCTCTCGATATGTTTTCGGTATGTCGTTATCCTGGTCTGAGGAACTAACCCGCTACATGTTCATATGGAGCGGATTTCTTAGCGTCAGCTATTGCAGCAAGAAGTGTTTATCCATCAAGATTGAACAGTTCGTTTCTATCTTTCCCAGACGCGGCAACGCAATCTTCAAGATTGTGAACCATACCTTTGAGTTAATTTTCTTCATATATATGATTCCTATTGCGTTCTCATACATGATGTCTGCCGTGGAGAGCGGTCAGGTATCTCCTGCCTGCTCCATCCCCATGTACTATATACAAGCGGCACCATTTGTATCATTCATCCTTGTGGCATTTCGTATTGTGCAGCGCTGGATTATCGAATTCAAAATTGCCATTGGCAAGAATGTCTATGATCCTATACATCCTGAGCGCTCCGGCACAGATGCTGTTATCGAGGCGAATGCAGAACACCTTGATTCCACTAACGGGGAGGTGAAGTATAAATGTCGATAGGTATCCTCTTCATCATCTTCGTTATACTGCTCATCATCGCCATACCGGTGGGGATCACTCTCGGTATCACATCAGTACTGCCCTCACTGGCGGATCCGTCATTTACAGTCGGTGCGAAATATATGGTGCGTGCCATGTTCGGCGGGCTTGATTCCTTTCCTCTTTGGCGGTGCCTATGTTCGTCCTGTCAGGAATCATCATGGCTAAGGGTGGAATCTCCAAGAAGCTCTTTGACGTCTTCGCCTACTTTCTCGGGAATCGCACGGCCGGAATGCCTTGCGCAGTCATCGTTACCTGTCTGTTCTACGGAGCCATTTCAGGCTCTGCGCCGGCGACGGTAGCTGCTGTAGGCAGTATGACCATCCCTATCCTCACAGAGCTTGGCTACGACCTCAAATTCACGACAGCCATCGTGGCAGTCGCAGGCGGCCTGGGAGTTATTATCCCTCCAAGTATTCCCTTTATCATGTACGGCATGGCATCCGGGGCATCAGTCAGTGACCTTTTTATTGCCGGTATCATACCCGGTCTGCTCATCGGCATCCTCCTGATGGTCTATGCATTTTTATTATTGCCGGAAGCATGGTGAGGATAAGCTCAGGATTCAGACGGAAGTACAAAAGCTACATGACAGAAGCCTCGTAACCGTACTTAAGGATAGCTTTTTCGCTATTCTGAGTCCGGTTATTATCCTGGGATGTATATATTCGAGAGTCGCTTCACCTACCGAGGCTGCCGTCATCTCCGTGTTCTATGCCCTCATTATCAGCCTGCTGGTATATAAGAGTATTCATCTGAAGGATCTCGGAGAAATATTTAAGGAAGCCATTCGTACCTTCACCCCGATACTCTTCATCCTGGCCGCTTCTACGGCTTTCTCGAGAGTACTAACACTGATGCAGGTGCCTCAGACAGTCAGCGAGCTTATCAGCTCAAATTTTCACAGCAAGATTATAATCCTGTTCATTATAAACGCATTCCTGCTCATCGTAGGAATGGTCATGGATACAACGCCGGCAATCCTGATCCTGACACCTATCCTGCTACCTATAGCTACGAACATAGGCGTGAATCCTATCCAATTCGGAGTCATCATGGTGGTGAACCTGGCCATAGGCTTTATCACTCCTCCTATCGGAGTCAATCTATTTGTAGCCGCCTCCATAACAGATGTTTCAGTCATGGATATCGCGAAAAAAGCTCTTCCTATGATTGGATATTTTCTCGTAGCTCTTGTGCTGATAACATTTATCCCGGCGCTTTCGCTGGCGCTGCTATAGGATATCCAAGGTTGAACGAGTTATTGTAGGACACTTTTTCATAAGAAAATGTGTCGGTAAGAAATATTATACGAGGAAGATGCGGAATGAAAAACAAAAAAATGCTGACCATCACCTTAATCCTCATAACAACACATTTGCTTTTTCCTCTCAAGCTGTTCTATCAGTTCCGGCAACTCCGGGTACAGCAAGTCAAAAGCAAAAAAAGCTGTCAAAGCCGTAGAAGACGGCGGGGAGCAGCGTTATGCATTACCACTCGCTACAGCAAGTCCGGAGGATACTGTTACCCAGCTTTATGCTGATAAATTTGCTTCTGAAGTATACAGACTGAGCGACGGCCGTATAAAAATTCAAGTTTATCCCAATTCAACGCTCGGCGGAGACAGAGATCTTCTCGAAAGCTGCCGAGATGGAGATATACCTTTCATCGTGCAGAATACCGGCCCGCAGGTGACATTTATGCCTGATCTGGCGGTGTTCGATTTACCGGAAATTTATGATTCTATGGATGATTACAGAGCGATTTTAGACAAAGCAAGGTTCAGAAGGCTCCTAAATACGACTTACAGTAAGGGTGGATATCACTTCCTGGGCATAGCAGACCAAGGGTTCCGCGTCATGAGCACAAACAGGAAGGTTCAGAGTATAGATGACTTCAAGGGACAGAAAAATCCGCACTATGGAAAAATAGCTATCATCTGAAATTCTGGGAATCTATAGGCGCTAATCCGCTGCCTATGAGTTTCGCCGAGGTGTATATCGGGCTTCAGCAGCATACCATTGATGCACAGGAGAATCCTTATGAGGTCATCGTCTCCAATAAGCTTTACGAGCAACAGAAATATATTGTTGAAACTAATCATCTACCTCACATGATTTCACCTTATTATGAATGAGGATTTTATAATACGCTATCTGCAAAGGATCAAAAAGATTATGGATGAAGCATCCGCTAATGCTACCATCTATGCCAGAAAGCAGGCAGATAAGCGCATCCAAAGGCAGATAAATACCGTCAAAAAGAGCGGCACAAAAGTTATCGAGTTAGATGATAAAACTCGTGAAGAGATAAAAGCACGCTCCAAAGGAGTTCGCCGGAAGATACGGAAGCATGTAGATAAAGAAATATATGATGAATACATTAGTGCCGGGTAGACCAAAATGCGTAAACTTGCGTAGTTGGGACTGTTTTAAAGTCTGTGTAACCCAAAATACAGGCTTAAGATGGGGTGAATAAATCCCGGATCCGTCGGAAAATTTATCCGGGATCGTAAGCTTGCCTTACGTCAGTATGGCGGTTTACACAATCTTTGGATAGTCCCCCGGGGTTCGTCCGCACCTTCCGCTTTTTGATATTTATTACCTATACTTCGCAATTCCCGTCCTGATCATATTCTCAATCTGCTCGTGTGCAGCATTTTGTTCCTCGCGGCTCATTGCCTCGAAATGAACGGTAGGATGTATCACCACCTTGATTGTTCCGGCGTTGAAGGTGTTATGCTCCTCAAAGATTTTATAAGAATCGATAATCGAAACCGGCACGATTGGAACCTTGGCTTTCTGTGCAAATTTAAAGCTGCCCGGTTTGAAGTACCCCATATCGTTGCTATGGCTTCTCGTACCTCCGGGAAAAATCGCAAGCGTATATCCGTTTTTGAACAGCTCAGTAGTTTCTTTGAGCGTTTGTATTGCAGCGCGTGGATTGCCGCGGTCGATAAATACAGACTCGGTTCCACGTATGACATCGGCAAGAGGTTTGAGCTTTTTTGTCTCGGATTTTGCGATAAATCCAATCTGCGTCGAGCGAAATGCGTCGATTAGAGCATAGATATCAGCATAGCTCTGATGGTTAGCGACTACAAGGTAAGGCCCTTCGGTCGGGATGTTCTCCGGGATTGATAACGTCAACTTTGATTCCCAGTGAAGCGCCGGTGTGATCACAGAAATAATCCTCACCCCTCCTGATGATGCGTTGCGCCTCGGCGTGGTCGCCGCGAGCTTGAGCGGCTCTAATTGCAGGCACATTCTTAAGATATTTACGGAAACCTCTGTAAACTTTGTTAATTGCAATTGTATTTTTTAAAGGATTCATAACGACCTCCAAATGTTGTGTCAAAATTTTTAATATAATATAACGTTATGATTTTTATGCAAATATGCAAGAAAAATCAAGAAATGATGACTAGCATCAGACTGTATTTCTTCAATGAGGTCAGAATGTTTATTGTGGAGTAGTGTTTATAGTCGTTGATGATAAAAATATCAATAGTTGCACACACCAGTATAAGCAATAATTATTGTTAACATTTTTACGATTGCGATAAAATGTGACCAGATTGTGGAGTTATGCTGTTATTCGCGAGATGGGAGCGAATGGTGGTGCAACTTTTACTATTTTGCACATAACACTTATTGATTAAAAATGAGGAAAGGACAGTAATGGTTACGAAAAAGAAAGGACCAAAAGCGAAGATTTCAGGGATTTTGCTAACAGCAATCCTGATTCTCACTATGATGCCGTGGCATGTCATGGCTGATGATGCGGCATCTGCAGAGGAACAGCTGCTGCAAATACCTTAACTACTGAAAGTGAGGTGTTTCAAAAAGAAACAGCTAGCTACAGAAGTTACAGCACAGGAAAAGCCTGCAGTAACATCTGCAAATGAAAAGCCTACTACAACAAGCCCAAAGGCTTCTAAAAAGGTAGTTACAACAACCGTAAAGGTTGCTTTACAAGGATGGAACACCAGTTGAAGACGGAGTTGTTTTCTCACTAGACGATCCAGTTAATAATGACCAGAAGGATTATGAGGTTAAGAACGGAAAGCTCGAACTTCAGTTAATATCAGATAGAGAGTATCGTCTTGGAATCTCATGGGACGATGAGAAGATGAATACTCACAAAATTGTTGAGGCTGATGCAAATCTTGGCACTATTCCAGTTGGAGTATCTGCAGAGGGAAGACTCTCGCTTTGGTATGACAGACAGAACAAAAAGCTTCTCGAGAGCAAGCCTGTAACAACAGTTACTCTCAAGGAAATCGAAGACGATGACGCTACCCCATCAGAACCAAAGCCAGTTGAGAAGAAGAGAGTAGATAAGGGTAAACTAGCGAATGTTCGTGATATCGAAGTAGTTCTAGATGACGGAACTCCAATGCCTGACGGCGTGCAGTTAGAGCTTATTGATATGAGCAGAGTTGCTGACTGGTCGTATGAATTCGAGAAATTCACCGTTAAGGGTGGCAAGATTCACGGCGTTAAGATGAAGGCAGAAACTCAGTATAAGATTGGAATGGATACTGCTAATCCTTCATATGCAGACTATACAATCGTTGGGGCTTACAACAGCAAGCATCTAATGCGTATATATGCTAGATATGAAAACGAATATCCTCTGTACTACGATTATGATGAGGGTATAAACGGAGCTGAAAAGCCGATTGCAAAACTTGTATTCCACAAGGTTAAGGAGCAGAGCGAGCTAGAGAATCCTGCGGCAACTTCTTCAATTACAGTTCTTAAGGTTTCTGATGGTGGTTATGCTGCAAAGGCAGGTCTACCTTTCAGACTAGTGCGCAAGGATAACGGCAAGTCTAAGGTTATCTATAGTGAGCAGGGTGAACTTACAATCAATACCGAAGCAAATGTTCCTTATGAGCTTAAGCTAGATGATAACGATACATTCGTTATGAAGGATAAGATTGAGTTCACAATGAAGAAAAACAAGCAGGGCAAGTATAATCCTATTGTCGAAGGATATGATGCGAATGATATAGATGGTTACTTGCAGTGCAGACTCATCGAACTTGTTAGAAAAGACGGCAAGAAACCTGGAAGCGATTCTGTTAATCCAGGTGGCAACAATGGAAATAACAGTGGCGACGACGGAAATCCTTATGGACCATGCGACGAGTGCGCAAAGTTCAAGCCAGAGCAGTATGCAAAGATTTTCGAGAAGGAGAAGGTAATTCTCAAGAATATGCCAGTTTTAAGAAAGGCATCTGCAAACGAGTATAAGCCTATCAAGAAGAAGATTACTTTCATCTTCTACAATGCTACAACACAGACTGTAGAGACTAAAGTTCAGTCAAGCAACGGAGTTCTACCTGATGTTGAGATGATAAAGGGGCATAACTACATTGTATTTGCTGAGGATGGCGACTTCGAAATGCCTAATGCTTACCTTGTTCTGAACAAGACTGGTGAAAAGCCGGTTCCATCGAAACAGAATGGAAGAAAAGTAGATGCATTCTACTTAACTCTAAGACAGATGTACGTAAGCAACCCTGAAGTTGCAAAGCGTGTAGCTTACACACTTCCGGTTTTCGACAAGGATCACAATCCTGTTGATAACGTTAAGATTAAGTTTGTAAGTGAATATGAGCAGGTTACTGCAACTGTAAAAGATGGCGTTGTTGAATATTCGCTGATTGAGGATCAGAACTACATGGTATATGTTGATGATCCAAGATACACTCTAGACTCTTTCCCAATGACTATGAAGGATAAGTCTGAGTGGGGAGCTGCGAAGTACGCGTTTAACCACTTTAGCTGCGGCAGTGTTAACGAACTTATACTCAAGCCTAAGAGCGAAGAGGGCAAGAACAACACTACACTTATCGATATCGATAATACTACGGCTGTAACTGGTCTAAACTTCGGAAAGGGCGATTACCTAGTGAGCGTTAGAAAGCTTCCTAAAGAAAGCGTAAAGGGGCTCGAGGGTAAGGATTACGAAGTTCTAGATATTGATATGATCAACATGTATCGTACTGAGCTATCTAAGCTTGTAAGAGGAAACTTCAAGGTAAGCAGACTTGTTCCAGATGGTAAGTGATGTAAAAGCAGGTTTACTACGTTGACAAGGATGGAAAAGCTTGTAAAGGTTCCATTCACAGATTTTGGCATCTGATGGTGGATACATCGTATCATTCGATATGTCCTCGATGTCGATGTACAACAATGTTATTGAGTACACTGACCACAAGCCAACAGAGCCAGAAAAGCCAGTTAACCCAGGAAACGACCAGGGAGATAATAATAACAACAATACACAACCAAACGTACCAAATCCAAGCAACAACGGAGATGTTACAAACAGTGCATCGGATTACTATGTAGCTAATGGAAATCTTGTTTGGAACAATGACGACAATGGCCTACTCATAATTGTAAAGTCCAAGACTGACGATGAAAAGACATTTGAGAGATTCAGAGGCGTTGAGATTGATGGTAAGGTTGTAGATCCAAGTAACTACGACGTTGTAAAAGGAAGTGCAAGAATTACTCTTTCACACATCGTATCTCAAAGTCGCTTAAGCCAGGAAAGCACGCTGTAACCGTTCGTTTCGACAACGGTTCTCTAAATTCAGAGTTTACAGTTGCTTCTCACATGGCTAAGAAGGCTCCAAATGGAAAGATCGTTAAGACTGGCGATTCCATGGGATTTGAGTATATGTTCGCATTTGTAATTGCAAGCGTACTATTAGGTATTGTAATAGCTATGAGGAAGAAGTCCGCATAACTCGCAAGGTGTATTAGGAATAAAAACATTATCAAATGAGATGGAGTTCTATCTCCATCTCATTTTTAACTACTTGAAAGAGAGAAAAATGGGGAATGAAGAAACACTTATTTAAAAATAAGTTGCTAAATATTAGCGCTATTATGACTTCTATGTCTTGCTTTTAGTTGTAGGCCCTTATGAGCTGTGACTCTGATAAAGGAAACAAGACGAAAAACAAGAGGCAAACGGAAACTTCAAAGGAAAAATCTTCATCTGAGAAATCGGCAGATAACCCGGTACTAGTGATGAAAACACAAGCAGTGCGAGGAAAGCACCGATTCAACAAAGAAGCAGAAGGTAAAAAGAAAAGGAAAGGGCGAAGGCTAGCTAGCATAGTGATGACTCGAGCAAAAAGCAGCTCATCAAGTTCTAAGAAAAGATGGATTCCACCTGTCTACAAGACAGTCACGCATCCGGCCGTCATTCGTCAGAAAAAGGTAATTGATTATTATACTTGTCAGTGCGGTGCTACTTTTGATACGAACGCAAAGTGGCAGGCGCATAGGCCGAAGCCTTGAGATGGCAAACATACATATGCGGCTCCGCATGTGACGACCAAAACCGTTGTCGAAAGGGCTGAATATACGGAACACGTGTTAGTTAGCCCCGGACATTGGGAATAATATTTGTGTTTTAAATTGAATATGAACTTAAGCTGTATTTCCATAGCTACAGAACACAAGGAAAACAGCGGGAAGTATTCGAGCTACAACTTTCTTTGTGGTTTGAGGGATCGCTATTTCACAGGGGGTCCAAAATGCACCGTACTTATGCCGACTCTTGTGGTGTAAGTGCGGTGCTTCTTCTATATAGTGAGTGATCACGCACTCCGAAACATTGTTAAATGCAGCTCAACTCATTGAAAGTACTGTAGTTTAGGGTCGTCTGTAGTATAATACAGGTGCAAGGAAATGTTGTAAAAACGGCTAAAAACCGTGCACCTGATTAAACTCGAGTACAATACCACGGAGATGGCAATAATCCAAACGGAGCACATTCAGAGGGAGGCACTGATGAGACTTCATCATAGAGCAATTCGGGCACACTGATCATTGACACCACATGTGCACCACTGCAAGGTACGTGACATCCGTCTTTCCAGGCCTTCACTTGGCAGATCGAATAAGGAATCGAATGGTAACAAGAAGATTGAGTTCGAGGATGCTGTGGATCTCCTCACAGGGCTTTCCTTTGTGTGATTTTTGCTATCGATTTTTCAAGGTACATACGTTGGTCTCATTGTAGAGCCAACTTTCTAAAAACGAATTGTTGTGCATACACTAACTAAAAACCCGAAGTAGGTTTTGTATAGAAACTGCAGCAAGCTTTGGCGATGAGGGATAAGTGTATTCAGAATATTTCGTATGAGTGATGAAACTGCCAAGAGTATGGATGCACAGGATGTCGCACAGATGTACAAGCCTACAGACCTGCAAATATACAGACATACAGACGATATTGAGGAGAGAATATGAAATTTGTTATTCAGAGGGTCAAGCACGCAGAGGTAACTGTGGATGGAAATACAATCGGGAGGATCGGCAAGGGCTACATGGTGCTCATCGGGGTTTCCAATTGTGACGACGAGGCGATTGCCGATAAGATGCTCGACAAAATGATTAAGCTCAGGATATTTGAAGATGAAAACGGTAAGACCAATCTCTCGCTGGCCGACGTAGGCGGCGAGCTGCTCCTCATCTCGCAGTTCACCCTCTATGCTAATTGTAAGAAGGGTAATCGACCATCCTTTATCGAGGCGGGTACGCCGGACAAGGCAGAGCAGCTATACGAATACATAATTGATAAGTGCAAATCTCGTGTACAAGTAGTTGAGCGTGGTGAGTTCGGTGCCGATATGAAGGTAGGCTTGCTCAATGACGGTCCGTTTACGATAGTTCTGGACAGTAAGGATATTATTTGAAATTAACATAATATACATAATATAAAACAAAAGAAAAAGACGAAAAACGCCAGTTAAAGCATTGCACTGACCTTCAATCGTCAGATTCTCAGTCTAACAATTGAAGGTCGGTACAGTCAATTAGCTATTTCCAGTAGCCTTCTTTTATTAATACTTGCTCTGTCCAAGCGGGTTTCACTACTTCTGTCTTAACACTCTCCTGAATGTTTGAAAACGTGCCGTCTCATCCGGGCAAGTGATTGCTTCGGATATATCTTTTCTGAGCATCGCGCAGCGCTTCCATTGAGCTGTATGTACCACCCTTGCATGAATACACCGTGGTAGTGCGTGTTACAGCAGGGTGAGTGACGTATTTATAAACCGGAGGAACCCAGGTTTTGCCGGACTTATCCGAATTCTTTTTGGCTTCTTCTTTTGCAGCTTTACTATTCTTATCATTCTGCTGACTTTTGGCAACTGCTGCCGAAGGGTCACTCTCTGTCTCTGTTGATGCCTCGGATTTATTCTTTGCGGACTTATTAGAAGTTTGACCCTTTGGGGTAGTTTTAGCATTGGTAGAGGATGTGCTCCTGTGAAAACTGAAGCCTCTACTATTATCGACACCTCCCACCGTAGAAAGTATAGAGTACTGGATAAGAGCACTCGCAATTGCAATCATAACACACAATAGGATGGGAAATGACGATTTGCCGGTGCGACGTCCCTCCTTACGTTTTCCCGTAAGTTTATTAAATATATTGCTCTCTTTGCTTTTGTTTTTAGCAATTTCATTATAAATATACAGTCCTTTTTATTTTTACAATTAGATAAACAGTTGATTTTGCATATGCAGGCACAGAGGTCGGAAGAAAAATGCGTAGCCGTACTATTGATAATCCGAATGACACGCGCGCAAATATAGGAAATACCTATAGATGCAAGCAAGCAAACCATAGTTGGCTTAAAAGCTCATCGCATTATGTTACAATATACACAAAAATTTATTTCTAAGCAAACAGGTGATAGCCAATGAATAAATTTTCATACACGGTGTAGAGATGAATGTTTTCTGATGGACGCACCGGTTATGTTGGAAATGGGGTATAATGGCGCTAATATTAGGATTGCTTATCGGAATAGCGTTTGGCTTCGTGCTCAAGAAGAGCAGAATCTGCTACATGGGCACTATAAGGGATATATATCTTGAGGGCAGAAATTATAATCTGCTGCTTTTATTTGCCACGATTTTTACGGAGTCGATATTGTACAACATATTTGTGCTCACCGGATTAGTTGCGGATGGATATGTTTCGTGCTTTTCGCTGGTAGCTTTACCTGTTGGCAGCATGATGTTCGGATTCGGAGCTGTTATGTCAAGCGGTTGTCTCACGATGTCGCTTGTCAAGTCGGGTGATGGTAGAATCATAGGGCTAATTTCACTGGCTACATTTGTGCTGGTAGGCTATTTCTTTTCCGCCGGCAGAGGCCGTTTCTTTGCAGGCAAGTTTATCCAGACATATGAAGTTTTTGATAAAGAATTGATAGCTGATGCTCGCATCAGGCTCGTTCTGTCGGGACTTGTTATAATTCCCGTCTATATAGCACTGTGGAGACATAACAAGAAGAAAAGGAAAAAAACGCTATGGCACAGGTGTTCATAATAAAGACATCTGGTTTATATTTTCCGGAATTGTGCTCGGATAACGTTTCCCTGTGAGTGAACACTTCGGCAGAATTGGAGGCTTTTGCTATAACTTCTCCGATACTGTCTTATCCTTATGCGATATTAAAGCCTAAACAGATTGTCGGGGATGAAACATCTATGATCAAAAGTTTTGGTCTGGGTAGTATGTTAGTGCTTGGAATAGTTGTAGGATCTCTGTTGACTTCTCTGGAAGACAGGGAATTTCATGTGATTTTGCCCGGCAAGAGGCAAATTATTAAGACTGTTATAGGTAGTTCAATGATGGCCTTCGGTGCGTTTGTTGCAGGCGGATGTATAGTTGGGAACGGGTTGGTGAAAACCGCACAGTTTTCAATCAAGGCTTGGATAGCACTGATTTTCATAGCCATGGGAATATGGCTTGCTGCATACATCTTTTATGCGGATAGAAGCGGTAAGAAAATGTAATTTCATACAGGAGGAGAATAACATGGAAAAAGATTGTAAGAGATGTAAAGGGCAGGATTGCCCGATTCCACTGATCACCTTAAAGGATGCACTCAAGGATGCAGAACCGGGACAGGTTATAGACATAAGCTTTTATATGCCCGGAAGCCCTTAACACGCTTCCTGACTATTGTGATGAACACGAGCTTGAGATCTTGTCTCTCGACAGACAAGCTGATCGTTCGTGGAAAATAACCATCCGCAACCATTAGTAACGTATAGATACGGAATTATATGCATCAGGGTAAAGCTTCATCGTATAGAATTAAATTATATTAAAATACTCATATAAAATATTTATATAGTTACTGTGCGGCAGGAACTTCCTTGATATTATATCCCAGTACTCTAAAAATGTAGGGGTATTATTACTATTGTTAAATTTATTTCAAGGAGGAACAAATGGGATGGATTTATAAATCCGGGAAGGCTTCAGCCGTCTTGGCGACAATCTCGCTGTTATAATCGTCGGCGCATTTGCTTTTGCCGAAAGCTGCTGCTGCGTATACAGAGAAGGATAGTGATCTCCTTTATTCTACCGAAAAAGGTAGTGATGAAGGCATGCCTGTCCAGGATAAGGACACAAAAAAACCTATAACCGAACCTATCAAATTCAGATATTGGGATGCCACATTGCAGGAATTTCAAGGTGTGGTGACATCTAAGAACGGTGTTCTGCCCGATGTGGAGCTGTTCAAGGGTCATCATTATATCTTCTATGCAGAGGATGCAAATTACACCACATACAATCCTAACGGCAAGGGAATCAATATATATCTAGTCATGAATGCGACCGGTTCTAAGGCTATCAATGATAGATATTATGCGGGTAAGGGAAGCCAGATAATCGATGCCTTCCTGATGACCAAAAGAAGCACTCCTGAGGCGGACCCCGAGAATGCGAAGAGGGTCGATGTAAGCCTGCCGGTATTTTATGAAAAGGACGATAGCGACGATTTCGACTTTGGAAATACCAAGATAAGATTTACCAGCGACACTGATGTAGTGGAAGTTCCTATCAAGTTTGGATATGCTAATGCTAAACTAATCGAGGATATGAATTATACGGTTACTGCAGTAAGCGATGATTTTACACTCGATCCGTTCCCGTTGACTGTCAAGGATCACTCGGAAGACGGGAGAGGTAAGGCAGCATACATGCATTTCTCTTGCAGCGCAGTAAGCTATATTTTCCTCAAGGATAAGAGTGATGCGCATAACAAGGACACTACTATTACAAGTACTTCCGGCAACACAAGCATTACAGGCACGAATTTTATGAAAGGCAACTATATCCTTCGTGACAGAATTCTCAACAAAGAGATCCCGGAACTCAAAGGTAAGGATTATCAGGTTGTAGACATTGATACGATCAATCTCTACAGAAACGAGCTTTCTAAGATTGCTGCCGGTGATTTCAAGGTAACAACGAAAATTCCGGCGGGTAAGACTGTAAGCAAGGTGTATTACATTGATAAAAATGGTACGCTTCACGAAGTACCAAGCAAGCAGGATGGCGAAAAAGTTACATTCGACATGCATTCTGTAGGAGTATATAACAATGTAATCCTGTTCAAGGATAAGAACGCCCCTGAGTTTGAGGTATCCATCAATGGATATGCAAATTGGAAAGATGCTCATACTATTGAGGCAAATCTCAGCAGTGACGATTTCACCATCCCTGAGGGCGGTGCGTCACATGTATATTTGATGTCATATGATGGTAGCGAAAGAGTTTACCTGACAAAGGACGATCAGCTGATCAAGCAGGGCAACAAGCTCATAGTCAAGCTGAAGAATAAGAGCTATCACGACTATAACAAGTTTACTGAGTTCGGCCTTTCGGTAGGAGCGATTGAGAGTGCTGACGGTGGAGCAATGAAGAGTGCGGCAGGTGCACATCTTGGAGCACCTGTTAAATTCACGCTTAAGAGTATTTCATATGAGAAGCCTCTTGAGAAGGAGTACAATGCAGGTACAATCGTTGCTAATATCACAGGAAAGAATCTCTATTTCGGAGAGCCTCAGGGTACTACATCCAGCATTCTTCCAGAAGTGACGATTAATGGGCAATTTATAGGTTCAATTAACGGACAGCTTAAATTTGACATTAAGGTCATTGATGATGAGCATGCGAAGATAACCGTAAGCAATATTCCGGAGAATACTACCGGTAAGGATCAGAAGTGGGCTGTACGTATAAATCGTGGCTGGGCTATACCGCTAACCCCGGAGACAGGCGGAAGTGATTACGTAACTATCAAGGCTAAGAGTGGTACCACCCCAACACCGGCAGAATACACAGTTACATTTAACAGCAATGACGGAAGTGCAGTTACTAATCAAATTGTAAAGCAGGGTGATAAGGCCAGCAAACCGGCAGATCCGACTAAGAATGGATATATATTCGCAGGATGGTATGCGGATAGTGCATGCACTGTATCGTTCAACTTTGACAATCCGATAACCGCAAATACTACTGTATATGCAAAGTGGACTAAGAAAACTGTAGAGCCAACCATGTATACCGTTGCATTCGACAGCAACGGCGGAAGTGCGGTCGCAAGCCAAACAGTGAAGGATGGAGAAAAGGCAGTTATACCGGCAGTTCCTACTAAGGCCGGACATAAGTTCGATAAGTGGATGAATGGAGCTGTTGCATACAACTTCGATGCTCCGGTAAAAGGCAATCTAACACTGACTGCCTCGTGGATTGCAAATACATACAACGTGTCGTTTGATACAGATGGCGGAAGCGCTGTTGCAAACCAGAATGTAAAGTATGGTGATAAGGCTAGCAAAACCGGCAGATCCTACTAAAAAGGGATATGTATTTGCAGGATGGTATACTGATAAGGGCTACAAAGCTGAGTTCGACTTCACTAAGGGAGTTATGACAAATACCACAGTATATGCAAAATGGAATGCAGAAGCACCACAACCGGTTGCAGGCTATAAATTTACGGACGGCAAGGATGCGGTGTGGAAGTCCGGAGATTTGAAGTTCAAGGTTGAAAATCCTGATGTCGACAAGAATGCTGCAGGGGACAAGGTCTTTGACAGATTCCTCGGCATCGAGGTAGATGGTAAGCCTGTTGACAAGGCAGACTACACCACAAAGCCGGGAAGCCTTGAGATCACGCTAAAGGAGAACTTCCTTAGAACGCTTGGCGCAGGCAGACATTCTATCAAAGTTAACTTCCGCGGCGGCGAGTCTGCAGCTACCAATTTCACGGTAGTAAAGGCAGGGACTGCTCAGAACGGAGTTAATGGCGTTAATAAGGGCGGTACTTCATATAACAAGGCGGTTAAGACCGGCGACAGCTCGAATTCGTTTGCAGATGCGCTTGTGCTTCTTCTGTCAGGATCAACACTGGCAGGAATTGCTGCATACAGAAGAAAGAGAGCTTAATTTGTAGCGGGTTCGCACTAGCTAATTCGAACAAGAGCAAAGTTCATCGCGAATATGGGTCGGCTCAAAATGAGCAGCCGACTGATTCGCAAATAATATCAAACATAATACACTCCGATTCCCGACGGTGGGGGATTGGGGTGTATTTGTGTTGTATGGATTTTGTACGGGATTTATTTTTCCTGTTGATACATTAGTAATCCGTATAATATACTTTCATAGTAAACGCATGAGCTATAGGGAGAGCATATGAACAGCTATTTGGACAGAATCAAGAATGTGTTGATGATTGCACTGATAATATCAGTGGCTGCGCAGATTAATATCGATGCGCCTCACGTAGCACCGGGCTTCGTGTTTGCGATTGATGTCATTGTTCTTGACGTGTTCATTTTCTGCTTTTTAGACAAATACACAGCGATGCAGATTGCGTTAATCTCTGCAGTCTTCTCTCCTACCTTTAGATTTATCACATCTATGAAGGCAGGTGTCAGTATGGTGGAAAATGCTGTTAACTGCTTTCCGGACGCAATCTTTTTCATAATATACGGAATCATCATATCTCTGTGTGTCAAGGCATACATGGGCAGGCGAATACCGCTGCTGAATTTCTGCATATCCGTTTTTTTCTTGCAGATTTTCTCGGCAACATAATTGAAGTTTACTCATGTCCATAATAAGGGCGGATAACTTTGTTACCATGTACATGTTCAACACTTTGCTTGTTATTGCGCTGGCAAGAACGGGGATCTCGCTTTTTATTATTGTCACTATGGAATATTATATGCATGTGCAGACAGAGAGAGCGCATAACCGAAAGATTCAGTTCATGGTCAATCAGAGTGTTACAATAGCGGACGAGATGCGCTTCATCCTCAACAACAAGGAGGATGTAGAACGGGTGCTCAAGGAAGCGTATGCGCTGCACACAGATATGAAGGACGCGGACATGCCGGAGGAGTTTACGAAGAGGGCGCTTGAAATTGCCCGTGGCACTCATGAGATCAAGGGCTGCTATCAGGAAATTCTGGATACTCTGGATAACCTCAACAGAAATGCTCACGGCGAACCGGACCTGCTGATGTCGGAAATTCTGAAATTCATGAAGAGTAACATCCTGAAGACTGCGGCGGCCAAGCACATGGACGTGGAATTTGAGATAGATCAGCGCATGGATTACAAGGTCAGCGAGAGCTATAAGACTATTTCAATCCTGCGAAACCTCACGGTTAACGCGCTGGAGGCGTTCGAGGGTTCGGATGGGAAGATTCGCGTAATGGTTGCGTGGTGTAGATGACAGCAGTATTGGACCGTGCCATCGCATAGAGGTGGAGGATAACGGTCCAGGATCGATGAAGCGGATATGGAGACAATATTCCTGCCGGGGTATTCAACCAAGATGAATATGGATACGGGCTTCGTGCAGCGTGGTCTGGGGCTGTCCTTGGTTCGCGACTATGTAGAAAATGATTTTGGCGGCAGGATAAGAGTTAAGAATAGAAAAGACGGTGGCACGAGGTTTGTAATCGAGATTCCGCCGAGTAAATTCGAGGAGGAGACAAGATGGATTTTTACATCCCTAGACGACGATATAGCGGTAGTAAAAACCCCTAAGCATATAATCAGCGACAGAGAAATCGGTACGGTTGCGGGCTACAACACAGATGTTGAATGTGCAATCGCGGACATTCGTGAGGAGCGTCCGGAGATAATTATGGTCGACTTCATGATGAAGGAGATGGATGGGATAACGTTCATAAATGAGGTCAGGAGGTTTTTACCCGGAAGCTGCATTTATCATGATCTCCAAACTGTCCGATAAGTCGCTGGTCAACAAGGCGTACGATGCGGGGTCGAGTTTTTGTCAGTAAGCCGGTCAATGTACTCGAGATAGAACGAGTAGCCAAGAATATAATCGAGCGCATCAAGCTCAAAAAGGTCGTAGATAACATCCAAAGCGCATTCATGGAGGTGGGAGACACCGATACGCACCGTCCATCGAGGCGTGATCATCAGCCGGACAAAAAAAGCAGAATTGGCTGGATATGATGTTCAGCTCGTTTGGAATTCTCGGCGAAAAAGGCACATATGATATCCGCAAGATATACGAGCGCATGGATAAGTGCAATGCCGGCTACTCTAAGAGGATACTCAGCGATGTAGCAGATGTTGAGGGAGATAGTGACAAGAACGTCGAACAGCGTGTCCGCAGAGCACTCAAGAAGGCTCTGGCCAATGTGGCAGCTGCCAAGATAGAGATGGTAGAGGATGATTCTCAAATCTATGCCAAGTATGTGTTTGACCACCTGTCTATCAAGATGGAAGTGAACTATCAGGAGGGGCGCGCTCCGGCAGGAGGCAGAGTCAGCATCGCCAAGTTCATGGACGGAATTATGGTCTACAGGGATTTTATTGAAGAGTAGAGATATCGACATATGCCGGTCCGAGATAGCGCATCCCCTATATGTAGGCCTTATGAATGCCCGGATTGAGTGTACCTCCTTTAAATTCCAAATAATATTATTTTTCTCACAGAATGTTTATGAGGTTCTGTGAGTTTTTGAGCGCGCCCTGACAAGATAATAACGAAATTATTTCTAAATTTATTAAAGACAAGAAAGGAGTTGTCTTATGCAGAAGTCAGGTAGCGTTAAAGGTAAACTTTACTACTATTCATCGCGGTTGCATGGGGAAGCTCAATGGTAGTCATCAAGGGCTCCACAGACTTTTATCCCGCCGGGCATGCTGCTCGCGCTTCGTTTCACGATTGCGAGTATCATCCTGGCTATAATTTACCGCAAGCAGCTCAGCTGATAGATAAGGACTATATCAAGGCAGGACTATTTATCGGTGTTTGCCTGTTCGGTCATACTCTACGCAGACCATAGGAGTTATGCTGGAGATGCCCGGAAAGAGCCACTTCCTCTCATCCGCATACTGCGTATTCAGTACCGTTTATAGGATGGCTGGTTCTCAGAGAGAGACCTAAGCTGCATCACATCGTAGCAGCTACAATGTGCGCAATCGGTATCATCTTTGTATCAGTTGCAGGCACCTTCAGCATCAGCTTTGGAGACAGCATCTCGATTCTCAGCTCGCTATTCTGGGCAGCTCAGATTATCGCAATCGCCAAGTGGGGTAAGGATAAGGATCCCGGAATCATCACTATGCTGCAGTTCATAGTGTCGGCGATCCTGGCATGGGCATTTACGCTCACTCAGGAGACGGCGGGCAACGTACAGATCAACGGAGAGGTTGTATTTGGAGTTCTATATCTCGGTATTGTTTGCTCCGGATTGTGCTTCCTGTTCCAGACCATCTCCCAGAAGACAGAGTCGCCTACAAGCGTATCTATCATCCTCAGCTTCGAGAACATCTTCGGAATCATCTTCGGAATGGTGTTCTTCAACGAGCAGATGACAGTGAACAAGGCTATCGGATTTGTACTGATGTTCGCAGCTATTCTGATCGCAGAGCTGCAGCCTAGCTTCCTCAAGAGCAGGGAAGGACAGAGAAAGAGAAGCTCGGGAGAAACTGGCATCATAAAAATTCATAAACTGTAATTGCAGAAATTAGACGTTATAATCAAAATCAGATATACAAGGAGGATATATTATGGCATTCGAACCAAGAAAATACACACATCCGGATTTCACAGAGCAGAAGTTTTGTTGACTCGCCGGATTGCAGACTGGAGCCGGCACCGGTTGATGGAGTAGTTCCATTTGACTTCCACGCACTCAGCATCTTCCCGGAATACTTCAAGATAGACGGTAAGTGGCTCATGTGTGAAGAGAGCAGAATGGACACAGTTCCTGTATTTGACGGTGATAAGGTTCTCGCGCTCGAAGCTAGAAGAGTAAAGAAGGGCGAGCTCGTAGTCTGCGGGCGTACAGAGTGCTGTGAAGAGGAATCTACATGCACGCAGACGGTTTCAACGAGAATACCGGTGCAGCTGCAGATACCTTCGCTTTCCGTACCGGCCGTTCCAGAGAGACAGCATTCTCCAAGGACTTCGATGAAATCGTTGAGCTGCTTAAGCACGAGAAGGATAACGGCAGAATCGTATGGGTTATGGGACCTGCTTTCTCATTCGATATCAAGGCTAGAAAGGCTCTTTCAGCGCTTATCTCTAACGGATATGCTCACGCAGTACTGGCCGGAAACGCTCTGGCATCCCACGATCTTGAGGGTGCATACATGAATACAGCTCTCGGTCAGAATATCTATACTCAGGAGAACGTGCACAACGGTCACTACAACCACCTCGACCTCATCAACAGAGTAAGAGCAGCCGGCTCAATGAAGGCCTTTTGTGAGCAGGAGAACCTTGACAACGGTGTCATGACAGCGGCTATCAAGAATGATGTGCCAATCGTGCTCGGCGGCTCAATTCGTGACGACGGTCCTCTTCCGGAGGTTCACGGAGACTGCTACGATGCGCAGGACGCCATGAGAGCTCACGTAAGCAAGGCTACCACAGTAATCACGATGGCTACAATGCTTCATTCGATCGCTGTCGGAAACATGACACCGAGCTTCAGGGTGCTTGAGGACGGAACAGTTCGTCAAACATACTTCTACGTATGCGACGCTTCCGAGTTCGTAGTTAACAAGCTGGCTGACAGAGGCTCCCTCTCTTCAAAGGGAATCATCACAAACGCTCAGGACTTCATCTGCAATATCGCTGATGGCCTGGGGCTGGAATACTAAGAGCAGCTGAGGTGTCCCGAGCAGTCCCGATGCGCAGGGGAACGCCAAATGTTACAAATAATTTAGCACACTTAACACATTTAAATAATTGCAGGTGTGCCGACATTCCGTGAGCTTGCCGTAAGTTGCGGTGAAAAGCTGTCACACAGCGGTAATAAGGATAATAATTCGGCACACCGATCAGATTGCAATTATAGCAAGATAAGAACAAGATAACCGAAGAAGATAATTCCAAACATTCAGCAACCTGCAAAAATACTTGGTAAACTTAATTACTGCGACAACTGCGCATCAAATATCTGCTATAATATTCAACATACGGTGCACAGGAAGTGTACAATCGGCTATGAAAGGCGAACGGAATGGACATATTAGTAATTGATGCGCAAGGAGGCGGTATAGGTCGCCAGCTTGTGACCAAGCTGACGGAGAGGCTTCCGGAAGCGGAGATAGTAGCAGCCGGAACCAACAGTATGGCGACGAATGCCATGGTGAAGGCCGGAGCCAAGAGAGCGGCAACAGGAGAGAACGCTATAGGATTTTGCGCAGCAAGAGCACAGATTATCACCGGACCAATCGGTATTCTGGTAGCAAATGCGATGTTAGGCGAGATCACCCCGACTATAGCGGAAAGTGTCGGAACAAGCGAGGCACCCAAGGTGCTGGTTCCTACGGCGTATTGCAATGTTATGATTGCAGGTACAAAGGAGTTGCCGGTCAAAGAGTGCATTGAGGATGCAGTTGACAGAATAGTCAGGATGTACAGCAGAGGCAACAACTGAATAAAGCAATAACATTTAGCCATGCCACGAAGGCTCGGAGAAGTTGCAAGCGACTATACCGGTCTTTTTGTAAGCGAATCCGGAGGAGTGAAACGCAGAATTTATGGAAAAAGAGAGGACGCACAATTAAATATGTATTGGGCAGATTTGCCGAGATGCTGCTCATATTGCTGCTGCTCTCAATCATAGTGTTCGTCCTGTCGCGTCTATGTCCGGGGATCCGCCCGCGCCTGGTACGGAGATGGCGTGGACAGGATGAGTGTCGCCGAGAAGACGGCTGCTCGCGAGAGCCTCGGTTTAGACAAGCCGCTGCCGGTCCAGTATGGAAAGTGGCTGGGCGACCTGGTTCAGGGCAAGCTGGGACTGTCGTACAAGTATAAGAGACCGGTTGCGGAGGTGATCGGGGAGTGCTGAGCAACACTGAATTATTCGAGTAATAGCCTACGTGCTGACATTCGTGTTTGCATTCAGGCTCGGAAGAGCTTCGGCGGAGCGGGAAGGCACAAGGCTCGACAGATTTATTTGTAGGGCGGGCGTAGTATCGGGAAACATCCCCTGTGTTCTTTTTGTCGCTGATATGCATACTGGTATTTGCAGTCTACCTACACATACTGCCGACCGGAGGGGCTTACTCGTACGGCTCAGAGGGAGACCTTTTAGACAGACTCCGGCATCTCGTGCTGCCGGTATTTGTAATAGTTATAGGGCATCTGTGGTACTACTCGTACATGGTGCGTAATCTGCTGCTTGAGGAAATGCGCAAGGACTATGTGCTGCTGCTCAAGGCGGAGGGAATGCCGCGCACCGTGATTATCAGGAAGTACTGCATGAAGAATATTATGCCGCCGATGGTAACCATCATGGCTATCGCAGTTCCGCATCTCCTTGGCGGAACGTATGTTGTCGAGATGGTCTTCGGATATCCGGGAATAGGCAAGCTGAGCCTCGAGAGTGCTCTGTATAAGGATTACAACATGCTGATGGCAACGACGCTGTTAACAGGTGCTGTTGTGGTAGTGTGTAATTATGTGGCGCAGATTGTCGGAGAGAGGCTCGATCCGAGGATGTGCCATGAGGAGGGCTCCTATGAATAGTAGAAAAAAAGCCGAAGGCGGCTATCGCAATACTTACGGCGTCTGTTATTCTCAGCCTGCTCGCAAATGTAATCACTCCATACGCCCCGAACTACATGAATTCAGATGTAATCGGGCAAGCGCCGTCGATGAGACATATATTTGGTACGGATAACATGGGACGAGACCTGCTGAGCCTCATCCTGTATGGTGGCAGAGCGAGCCTGATAATAGGCACACTGAGCGCTATGTCTCGATATTCATAGCTTCGGTTTACGGAACCCTCAGCGGCATGTCCAACAGGCACATCGACAATCTGATGATGAAGGCGACAGACCTGTGTATGAGTATTCCGAATATCTTGTTGATTATCGTGCTTCAGGCTGTCCGGGGCAGGGCGACCTACAGTTCGCTCGCGTTGATAATCGGTATCACAAGCTGGATGCAGATGTCCAAGGTTATCAGGAGCGAAGTCAGGAGACTCAGGAAGAGCGAGTTTGTGTTGGCGGCAGAGCTGTACGGCGGCGGATTCTGGTATGTGCTGAGAAGGCATCTGTTTCCCAACTACTTCTCGTCCATAATGTTTATGGCGGTTAGCAACATAGGGTCAGCGATAATCGCCGAATCGACGCTCAGCTTCATGGGGCTCGGATTGCCTATATCCGAAGTCTCTTGGGGCAGTCTGATGTCGCTCTCTCAGGATGCGCTTCTGTCTGACCAGTGGTGGATGATTATCATCCCGGGCTGCGTGCTCATCAGCGTTCTAGTCTCGATAACCGAGATAGGGGAGTATGTGCGGAGCGTAACACTCGAGGCATAGCAATATATAGAGCTATAGCTTTTGAAAACAGGCTGTTTTCTTCTTCGCATCTTTCTCGAGGTATAGCAATATATAGAGCTATAGTCGTATGATCGAGGTACGACAGAATACAATAGACAGCAATGCATATAGCGCTGCATTCGCAACGCGACGCATAGCCCTTTGTCTCGGCTTTGAGCGCATGCAACACATATAGCAAGCTGCATGCGTAAAATACACGATATGCGAACGACGATATTTATATTTATTAACAGACACATTGGGACTTATTAGAAAGGCACTATACTTATGAGAAATTATTTAAGAAAAGCGCAGTGATAGCTGCGATTATCATGACATTCTCGCTTTCGGCTTGTGGCTCCAAGGTGGAGAAGGACGAAAAATACCCTGGTATACGGTAGCCGGAACTACACGGCTATCAACCCGGCTCTGTATGAGCACGGCGAGATCAATTCACTTATATTCGCAGGACTTACGACGCACGATAAGGATAACAAGCTGGCTCCTGCGCTCGCAGAGAAGTGGGAATACGATGCACCATCACACACCTGGACATTCCATCTTAGGGACGGGTTAAAAGTTCCACGACGGTAAGCCGCTTACCCTCGGCAGATGTCAAGTTCACGCTAGAGGCAATTTTGGATAAAAAGAACAATTCGAAATCGTTTCAAACTATCAGGATATAACCAAGATCGAGTGTCCGGACAAGAGGACTGTCAGGATTCAGCTGAGCAAGGAAAACGTAGCGTTTGCAGACTACATGACTATCGGAATTCTGCCTGAGCATCTGCTCAAGGGCAAGGAGCTCACAACGGATAAGTTCAACCGTAAGCCGGTTGAGCGGGGCCCTAGCAGCTGACCAAGTGGGATGAGGGCAGAGCATAACCCTCGAGTAGTTCGACGGCTACTATGCAGGAAAGCCGCACATCAAGAAGATTGTATTCAAGATTGTTGAGGACAGCGATGCCAGACTGCTGCAGCTCAAATCCGGTGATCTCGATATGGCACAGATTGCACCTAAGCAGGCTAAGGCTCTGGCAAAGGACAGCAAGGATTTCAATATCTATCGTATGAATACAGCGGATTACCGTGCAATCGCATACAACTTCTCAGGCAGCAAGCTGTTCAAGGCTCATCCGGAGCTTGCGAATATTCTCAGCTATGGAATCGACAGAGATGCAATCATCAATAGTGCGCTTCTCGGAGAGGGTCAACCGGCCTATTCTCCAATTCAGAAGAATAGGTTTAACGATTCCGCTATTGAGAAGTTTGAGTATAATCCGGACAAGATGGAGAAGCTCCTGCAGCAGGCAGGCTGGTCCAAGAACAAGGATGGAATTTATGAGAAGAACGGCACTAAGCTGAAATTCACCATCAACGCAATGGCTGACGACAAGGTACGCGTGGATATGGCGAAGCTTTGTGCAGAGCAGCTCAAGGCACGTGGCGTAGACGCTACAGCAGAATCCAAGAAGGAACTGGATTGGAAGGGTCAGGACGCTTGTATCATCGGATGGGGAAGCCCTGTTTGACGCAGACGATCGCACCTACAAGATCTTCACCTCAGAGGCGGGCGACAACTATACAGGATACGCAAACCCTGCAGTTGATAAAGACCTGGCGAGTGCAAGAGCTACGACCAGCGATGCCGAGAGACAGAAGTATTACTCTCAGTTCCTTACACATATGACGCAGAAGATGCCATACTCGTTCATCGCATACATCGATGCGGATTACGCAGTGAAGAAAAATATCAGCGGAATCACCGGGGAGACAATGCTCGACACCACGGCGTCGGCATCTTCCGGAATGTCGCAGATTGGAAATTGGAGAAATAGCGGCAGATGACGGAAAAATAGAAGCAACAGAAAGCTGCTTAATATTGAGGAGTTCAAAATGTGCTTCGACGGGGAGCACGGAGCGGTTCACGCTGTGCAGGACGTCTCTCTGGCGGTCAACTCCGGTGAGATTGTGGCTATTGTCGGCGAGTCGGGCTCCGGCAAGACTGCGCTCTGCTTCTCGATTCTCATGCTGCATGCGCACAACGCGCGTTACCTGTCCGGCCGCATTGAGCTGTGCGGACACAATGTGCTGGAGATGTCGGAGCGGGAGCTCGAGCACGTGAGGGGAGAACTGGCTTCGATGGTATTCCAGGACCCGCTAAATTCGCTTGACCCTGTCAGAACCATAGGCGAGCAAATTATCGCTCCTATGCAGATACACGACGGAATCAAGCTCTCCGGTATCCGCAGAGATAAAGATATAGCTGCTTATGAACGGCGGGCAGCGGAGCTGCTCCGCGATATGGACATGGACGATGCGGAAGCGTATCTCAATTGCTATCCGCACCAACTGTCAGGGGGACAGCGCCAGAGGGTAGCAATTGCAGTAGCTTTGGCCTGCGATCCTCAACTGATAATTGCAGACGAACCGACAACTGCGCTGGATCCTGATACGCAGAGCCAGATAATCTCACTGCTTAAGAGGATTGCCGCAGATAGAGGCAAAGGTATACTGTTTGTTACTCACGACTTGGGACTTGCACGAGGACTTGCTTCGCGGATCTTCGTAATGAAGGACGGCAAGGTCATCGAGTCGGGAGACACGGAACAGATATTTGAGAATCCGCAGCGGGAATATACTCAGGCTCTAGTACGCTATTCGAGGTACGGCAATAAGGATAGCCACTATCACGGACATCGAGCGCAAACCGCCAGTCAATTCGCAGAAGCGTATGGTAAGAAGGACAGTTACTATCACGGACATAACGAGGACAGCGGTAGCAGGAGGGAACAAGCGGAGCAGGCAGATACAATCGTGCAGGTAAGGGGCGTCGATATGACGTATAAGACAGGAACTCACGGAGTCAGGAAGGTGCTGGACAGGTTCTCTATGGAAGTAATGAGAGGGGAGATACTCGGGCTTGTCGGCAAGTCGGGCTGCGGTAAATCCACTCTTGCGAGGATAATTATGGGACTCGTGAGACCGACAGGGTGGCGAGGTGGGATTTGGAAGCGACGGCACAGACAGAAGGGATTCGATAAATGCTCAGATGATATTTCAGGACTCTGCATCGGCGTTTAATCCGCGCATGACCCTAGAGCAGATCATCTCTGAACCGCTGGTAATTGCCCGTATTGGGAACAGGGCGGAAAGACTTGAGAGAGTCTCGAAGGTGATGACTCAGGTGCATCTGGATATCGAGCTCATGAAGAGGCATCCATACGATGTATCGGGTGGACAGCGCCAGAGGACAGCCATTGCAAGAGCTTTGATCACAGATCCGGAGTTCATAATTGCAGGATGAACCGCTGTCGTCGCTGGATGTACCGACGCAGGCGGAGATAGTTCATCTGTTGAGGAGCTCCACGATGAGAGGCAGTTGACAATGATACTGATCTCGCATGATATCCCTATGGTGGAGCACGTATGTGACAGGATTATAGATATGGAGGCCGTTTAAGATATTGAAAATCTTGAGAAGGCCGGAGAAAGAGAGAGGAAATGGGACTTACGGAAATAGAGATCAGGAAGGAAAAATAATCTGAAGAGATATATCGCAGGCCTTGGCAGTCTTGCAGTTGCCTTCTCAGGCGGTGTCGATTCGACATATCTGGCTAAGGTGGCGCACGATGCTGGGTGACAGGATGATTGCAATTACAGCGCAGTCCGGATCGTTCCCAAGGAAGGATACCGATGAAGCTGTAGCATTCTGCAGAGGGCGGGGAATCCGCCAGATTGTTGTGAAGACCAATGAGCTCGAGCTTGAGGGCTTCAGAGAGAATCCGGCAGATCGCTGCTACATCTGCAAGACAGGGATTTTTACGCAGCTCAAGGCTAAGGCCGGGGAGCTGGGCACAGCCTACGTTGCAGATGGTTCAAATGCAGATGACAAGGGAGATTATCGGCCGGGCTCAGAGCTCTCCGAGAGCTGGATGTCAAGAGCCCGCTCATGGAGACCGGACTCACTAAAGCAGGAGATCCGCGACCTCTCGCAGGCGCACGGCCTCCCTACATGGAATAAGCCGTCTGCCGCTTGTCTCGCCTCGAGATTTGCATACGGCGAGACAATTACGCGCGAGAAACTGGCTATGGTGGAGCAGGGCGGAGCGCGTTCTGGACAGATATGGATTCATACAGGTGCGCGTCCGCATGCACGGCGACAATCTCGCGCGTATAGAGGTCGCACCGGCAGAGTTGGAGAGACTGCTGCTCTCGGCTCAGAAGATTTCCGCCAAGTTCAAAGACATCGGATTTGTATATGTTACGATGGATATGCTGGCTGCAGGGTAGGCAGCATGAATGAGGTATTGAAGCAAATCAGTCATCCGGGGAGCAAATGAATCTATCCGGTAGGGAGCAGCTTGAAAGCTTTCTGCTGATTGACTTGGCAAATATTTATTATAGAAAACAGGTAAACGAGATGAATATCACAGAAATACTGAGACAGCTATAAGGCCGGCGAACTGGACTTGTCTGAAGCCGAAAAGCTGATTAAACACAATGATTACGATGAGATGGGCTTTGCCAAGCTGGATACTCAGCGTGAGAAGCGATCCGACTTTTTCGGAGGTAATCTTCTGCGCCGGTAAGGCAGATGATTACCTGGTGTCGATTTACCGGAGAATGGTCGCTAACGACGGCTGTGCCCTCGGTACTCGGGCGAATCCGGAGCAGGCGGCGCTGATTATGGAGTCTATTCCGGAGGTGACGTATGATCCTGTCTCGCGGATTCTCAAGGTGGAGCCTGCCGGCGGCTACAAGAGAACCGGCACCGGAGGTATCGTTGCTGTCTGCAGCGCAGGCACTGCCGATATCGCAGTCGCTGAGGAGGCCGCTCAGACTGCAGAATACTTTGGTGCTGATGTACTGAGGTTTTACGATATCGGGGTAAGCGGAATTCATAGGCTGCTGTCCAAGGTGGAGGAAATCCGCACTGCAGACGCGGTAATCGCCGTCGCAGGCATGGAAGGCGCCCTGCCGACAGTGCTGGGCGGTCTTGTCAGGAACCCTGTAATAGCAGTGCCTACATCTGTAGGCTATGGGGCAAATTTTCATGGGTTATCCGCACTTATCACGATGATCAACTCGTGTGCTAACGGAATCGCAGTCGTAAACATTGATAACGGCTACGGTGCGGGCTATATCGCAACCCAGATAGGCAGATTGGCAGCCGTAGGTCGCTAGCTGCGAGTTAAGTATATGCTTACGGTAAGGTTATTAAGGGGCACATATATGAGGTTAAGTGGCAGGCTGCGAGTTAAGTACCTGCTTGCGACACGGTCGAATAGCAGGTACTATATATTGTGTTCCGAGGTCGGAGCAGTGCGGTGTGACGAGTTTTGCTTTACCGGAGGGACAGTCAAATGGTGCGCAGCACTTGAATTTTGGCGAAAAATAAGTATAATAGAGCAGCATGGTTTGAATTCGCAAGCCATATCCTGCACCGCAAGGTGCCGTAGGCCATAGGAGGTGAAAACATGAGAGATTATGAAGTAATGTTCTATTCTGACCCAACTCTGGATGAGGAGGCTAAGAACTCCATGATCGAGACCGTTAAGAGCATCGTCAACGAAGATGGTGAGGCTGGCGAAGCTGATGTATGGGGCAACAGAAAGCTTGCTTATCAGATTGAGAAGAAGAAAGAGGGATTCTACGTAGTTCTTCCTTTCAAGTCCGGCACAGAGCTGCCTAAGGAACTCGACAGAAGACTCAGAATTTCCGACAATGTTATGAGACATATCATTGTTTGCCAAGACGAGAAATAAGTCAGGAGGTAAGCTATGAACAGCGTTATATTGATCGGAAGATTGACCAGAGATCCGAGCTGACTTACACACACTAACAACCAGACAGCTGTTACGCATTTCAGCATTGCAGTTGACAGACCGGGTTCGCAGGGACGTGAGAGACAGGCTGATTTCATCAGAATCACTGTTTTCGGCAAGCAGGCTGAGAACTGTGACAGATATCTTAGCAAGGGTCGTCAGGTCGCAGTCAACGGTAGAATTCAGACGGGAAGCTACAAGAACAGAGAAGGACAGACTGTATACACGACAGACGTAATCGCTAACAACGTCGAGTTCCTCGGCGGTGGTAACAGCGGTGGCGGCAATAATTCCGGATACGGTCGCAGAGCTGAGAGTGAGCCAAGCAGTCACCATGATAGCTTCAGCTCACCAATGGAGCCTTCGATGCCTGATTCATTTGAGGCAACTGAAGAGGACATCCCGTTCTAAACATCTTGAGAAAGGAGTACAAGTCGAATGGAGAACAGCAAGAGGCGCGGCGGCATGAGAAGAAGAAAAAGTATGCCAGTTCTGCGCGGATAAGGATAAGAAAAATCGATTACAAGGATGTGGAGACTCTTAAGAAGTACACTACAGAGAGAGGTAAGATTCTTCCCAGAAGAGTAACCGGTACATGCGCAATGCGACCAGAGGGCGGTTACATCTGCTAATCAAGAGAGCTCGTGTAGTAGTCTAATGCCTTTCGATTCTGAAATCGAATAATATTTTTATACGGTTATATGGCTCTTCGCTATGCGGAGAGCTTTTTACATATGGGAATGACAGCGGGAGATGCGAAACCGAGTTTGAAACATTATAATGTGTATGTATTTAATGCTGATAACATTTTAGACTATGATAATGAATATGGAGGAGATAATGAGAGAAGCTTGTAAATACCGAAATTGAAGCGAATATATAGAGGTGTTAGCTCCGAAGCGCCGGCTCCGGGCGGCGGGGCTGTAGCTGTCTGTGACGGCGGCTCAGGGGCGGCCCTGATTATGATGGTGGCGAACCTCACAGCTGGTAAGAAGAAATATGCAGAATACGAGGAGCTGAATATCGGAGCTGAGATGAGGCAAGGACATATCTTGAGCAATTAATGAAGGGTGTCGACGAGGATAAGGAAGCCTTCGAGCAGGTATCGAAGGCTTACAGCATGGCTAAGCAGACCGATTCGGAGAAGGCGGCGCGCAGGGAGGCGATTGCCATCGCCTCCGTCGGCGCAGCCGACGCCCCGCTCAAGCTCATGAGAGCGGGCGTCTGCGCGCTCAGGCTTGCAGCCGATATGATTGGCAAATCAAATGCGAATTTGGTCAGCGATCTGTATGTGGCAGCCCTGAATCTCAATGCCGGAGTGCAGGCCGCAAGCTACAACGTGGCAGCAACATCCCGTATATAGCTGACCGTGAACTGGCAGCAAGCTGGGGGGCAGAAGCCGGGGAGCTGGCAGGAGCGGCAGCAGAACTGGCGGGACAGATATTAGATGCCGGCAATTAGCAGAGGACAGTCCCTCAACAGAGAGCGGCTGTAGCTTGCAGCTGTTGATATATAATACATACATATATGCAGAGTTGAAAAACGGGCTGCCCAAAAGCGTGACAAAACATCTTGAATTATAGTTAACTTTTTCACATATTCTTCACACAAAATCCGTGGAACTCCTGCTATAATCCTAATTGTTCAATGAGGTTTGTTATTCTAATACAAACTTTCTTCTTTTTATTGAATACACTACACTACACGAAAGGGATGCGTAAGCGTCCTTTTCGTGTTTTGCTATTTTTCCCGGCGTAACCGAATCAGTTCCGCCTTTATCTTTTTATAATATTTTCTGTTTTTCCTCTATCGCATCGTCTACTATCAGCCTGATTGTCCTAAACAGATAAGGTTTGAGTCGCTATGATGTCACCGGTTCACCCGATCAGGATGACGTTGTGACATGTCGAATTGATGAGCTCGACTACAGTGAATATCAGAAGCTCGGGGTTCTCGATAGGAAGCTGCTCTCATCGATGATGTCCATGAAGAAGGATTTGAAGTCTACGACTCGTCCTCGTCATGCTTTGACCATAGTCGAACCGGTCAGCAGTCCCCAGCTCAAATGCTTGGAAATAAACTGCAGCAGTGCAATATCCGTCGAGAGCTTGGTGATCAGGTAATCGGTTGCGTAGATGACCTTGTCGGCCAGACTGAGTCCGAGGCTGCTCTTAGACGTGTAATCCTCCAGCGAAGCAACTGCGTCAAGCAGCAGCTCTGAGGATTTCCGGGCCATGAGCGTCCCTGACATCTTCCCTTGCTATCAAAATATAGATAGAACGTACCTTTACCAACTCCGGCTTTGAGGGCGATATTGAGAATCGTCGTTCTTGCAAATCCAACTGTCGTAAACAGCTCGTACGCCGAGTTAAGGATGTCGGTGCGCTTTTTTTAATAATATCTTGCCCATTTGTGACTCTCCTTGTGTTGAAGATAATCATTACATATACCATGCGGCATCCGCCAGGTCAATGATATACCCAACTGTGACTTAGGGTCAATATGATATGCAGTTATAGAAAGCGGTAAAAAGTATATAGAGAACGGTAGAAAATCAACGATTTATAAAAGCTTAAGCGGGTAAAAGAATTTTTTAAAATAATAATTGACTATTGGTCAGTAGTGCGCTATACTATCATCGTTTCAAGGAGCAAGGAGGAAAGACCGATGAAACTAGGAGCTAAAGTCGTTAAGCACAGACGCATCATTTTGATTGCAGCTCTGCTGCTACTGATACCATCATTTATCGGTTACAAGACGACGAGAATTAACTACGATATGCTCACCTATCTTCCGTCTACGATGGACACGATGAAGGGGCAGAACGTATTGATGAACGAATTCGGCAAGCGAGCGGATTCTCAATAGTAGTGCTCGAGCACTATGAAGAGTGACGATGTCACCAAGCTCAAGGCCGACTACAGCAGGATTGACGGGGTCGATCAGGTGCTCAACCTGGAGGATGTGTTGGATCCAAGCATTCCCAAGTCGATGCTGCCGGATCAGGTATCCAGGAATCTTTCAAATAAAGATGCGAGTCTGATGGTCGTATTCTTCAAGAACTCGACATCTGATGACAAGACTCTCACTGCAGTTGAGGAAATGCGCAAGGTCAGCAGCAAGGACACTTATGTATCCGGGTTGTCGGCTCTCGTACAGGATCTCAAGACACTGTGTGAGGGCGAGGAGGTTAAGTACGTCGCAGTTGCAGTCATTCTGTCGCTGCTCGCTATGATGCTTCTGCTGGACTCATACGCTGCACCGGTCATATTTATGATCAGCATAGGGATGGCGATTCTCTACAATATGGGAACCAACATATTCCTCGGAGAGATCTCATACATCACCAAGGCTATCGCAGCTGTCCTGCAGCTGGGGGTCACGATGGACTACTCAATATTCCTGTGGCACAGCTACATGGAGAAGCTCGACTCGGGACTTGACAACCACGAGGCTATGGGCGAGGCAATTGATGCGACCCTCGTATCCGTAACAGGGAGCTCGGCTACAACAATCGCCGGATTCCTCGCACTGTGCTTCATGACTTACACGATGGGCAAGGATCTCGGAATAGTAATGGCCAAGGGCGTCGTATTTGGAGTAATCTCCAGCGTGACAGTGCTGCCGGTGCTGCTCCTCAGATTTAACAAGACTCTGAAGAGGACAAGACACAAATCGCTAATTCCGGACATGACTAAGTTCGCACACGGATTGACGAGCAGGTACATGGATATATATGCGATATTTTGCATACTGATTATCCCGGCGATCTATGGATATAATCATCAAAAATGTCGTATACGACTTCACCAAGATGCTCTCAAGCGGCCAGAACGAGCTGCCTGCCGAGAAGACGCAGTTTCTGACAGCCAACAACAAGTTAAGTGAGGATTTTTGGAATAATACCTCATATATAATAATCGCTGATGCCAAGTTATCCGCTCTTGATGGTAGGGAGATGAGTGACAAGATCAAGAAGGTCGACGGCGTACAGAGTGTGCTCGGACTGGATTCAGTGATGGGGACATCGATTCCTAAGAACATGCTGCCGGACGAGCTAAGGAACGGTCTGATGTCCAAGAAGCATCAGATGATAGTTGTAAACCCAAGTACAAGGTATCTAGCAACGGAGTGCAACAAGCAGATAGATACGGTCAAGACCATAGCTCACAAGTATGACAAATCTTCCACGGTAATCGGAGAAGCTCCGGCAACCAAGGACTTGATTAGATTGACGGATAAGGACTTCAAGGTCGTAAACTGATTTCGATCGGGCTGGTATTCCTGGATTATTCTGGCGGTGCTGAAATCGATATCTTTACCGTTCATACTCGTAGCGGCAATCGAGTTTGCGATATACGTCAACATGGGAATTTCCGGATTTACAGGACTTGAGCTGCCGTTCATCGTTCCGGTCTGCATCAGCACAATCCAGCTGGGCTCGACAGTTGACTATGCGATATTGATGTCGACGCGTTACAAGTCCGAAAGGCTTGCCGGCTTGGGCAAGAGGGATGCGGTAAGCACCGCGGCTGCAGCGTCGATTCCGTCGATTATAGTCAGTGCGCTGGGATTCTTTACAGCGACGATAGGTGTGTCTATTTATTCCAATATCGGAATCATCAGTACTCTGTGCACGATGATGGCTAGAGGTGCAATCATCAGTATGTTGACCGTAATACTGGTGCTGCCGTCGTTCCTGATGGCATTTGACAGCCTGGTATGCCGCACAACCGGCGGACTCAGAGAGATATATAAGCATAAGAGCAATACTAATGTCGAGAGCAATACAATCTAGGAGGCATAGAGATGAATAGATTAAGTAACAGCAAGAAAATAAAGAGAGGGGCCTCAGCTCTGGCTCTCTGCCTGACAGTCGGAGTCATGTACGTTGTGACGCCGCTGAGTGCAAACGCAGCTAACAAAAAGCAAGGGTCAGATCTAATCGGAGACCAAGACGAACAGGCTGTAGAGTCATCGTATCCAAGCCTGACGCGTGCAGGTACTGCGTCCAAGAAGGATAAGGTCGAGACTACATACACATCCATGGATGCAGAAGGCAACGTCAAGGAAACGGTGGTAACTGAGCAGCTTACAAATGATGGCAAGGTTGACAGGCTGAATGACTACTCGACTCTCAAGGACATAGAGAACACCTCAGGCCACGAGAAATTTACGCAGAACGGCAACAACGTTTCCTGGGATGCAGAAGGCAAGCCTATCAAATACAAGGGAACGCCGACCGCAGGACTCCCGGTGAATGTCAAGATTACGTATTTCTCAATCGGCGAAAAAGATGTCTGCCAAGAAGATTGCCGGAAAGTCAGGGAATATAACTATCAGATTTGACTACACGGTCAATCAGTCGGAGTATGTAAAGGGACATCTGATTAAGCATCCATACACCGTAGCCAGCGGATTAGTGCTGAACAATGAAAAGTTCAGCGACGTAAGCGTTTCCAACGGAAAGGCTATAGATGACGGCAACAAGACTGTGGTAATTGGAGTTGCCTTCCCGGGGATGAACGAGAATCTCGGTATCAACCGTTCGCAGTTCGATATTCCAAATAGCGTGGTTGTAAATGCTCATGCTGATAAGTTCGAGCTTGACGGCACTTATACGATTGGTGATGTCAGGAATCGCCGGCGATCTCGGCGGGAACCTCAGCGGTATAAAGGGCAAGGCGGCTCAGGTTCAGAGTGCTCTCACACAGATGGGGGATGCTGCCAACAAACTGGAGCAGGGCAGCAATGAGCTCAAGGCCGGTGCAGATGAGCTGGCAAGCGGAACAACTAGACTCAAGGCCGGCAGCGACGAAGCTCTGAGTGGAGCAAGGGCACTCAACAACGGATTGCAGCAGCTCACGGCTAACAGCGAGTCGCTCAGAAGCGGAGCTAAGCAGGTTGAAACACAGATATTTGCAGCAGCCACTACAGAGATACAGGATCAGCTGGGTGATAACACTATAGTGCTCGCCATCTACATATGCGCAGGTAATTGCAGGGATCTCAGACGGAGCGCTGGCTAAAGCAGAGAACACGCTGAGAGGTGCGCTGGCTTCTGCCGGAGTATCTGATGCAGCAACACAGAACAACATCCTGTCACTTGCCTACAATAAGATGATGGCAGACGGCAAGTCGGAGGCAACTCAGGCAGAAATCACACAGTACATCCGGCAGGCGGCAGCAACAGCAGAACAGGCTAAGACAGCAGCCGAATATATCAACCATTATAGGAGCGCGGCAATTACAGCTCTCAAGGCAGCCGGATATACAGACGCCCAGCTGGGAAATCCTGATGGACAGCAGGCTGTAATGCTTACTGCCGTCGAGATGGGACTCACCGGTGGCAGCACCAACAGGCTAACTGCAGGCTCAGCAGGCTAATGCAACTAATCTGCTTACTGCAGCCAAGGAATACCAGATTGCAGGTCAGGGAGCAAGCGACAATGTCAAGAAGCTGTCTGCAATAGCAGTTGGCAAGGATGCACCGGCCAAGCTCAAGGCACTCAAGGAGCAGTTGGATTCGCTGGAGATGTTCATCGCCGGTGTTAAGCAGTACACTGCCGGTGTAGATGCGGCGGCAGCAGGCAGCAGCAAGCTTCTGTCAGGTCTGGATCAGCTCAACAACGGAATCGCACAGATGGATCAGGGCTCCAACAAGCTGGACGCCGGAGCTACTCAGTTAGCAGCCGGTATGACAAAATTCAACCAACAGGGCATACGGAAATTCATCGGAACGCTCAAGAAGGCGGAGCTTAACAAGATTGCAGGCAGACTGGAAGCAACAGTCGAAGCTTCCAAGCATGAGGTGTTTGTCGGCGGTAAGGACAGCAGCATGTCAGGTGAGAGCAGACTGATCTTCAAGAGCGGAGAGATTAAGGCGTCTAAATAAGCCTTCCGCTGTTGGCACTTCTTTCGTCGGCAGTAAAAGGTAAATAAGGATATTGTATGTAATACGTAAAACAGCCGAAGTGTGAGCCTTGGCTGTTTTCGTTATTTTTTGTCAATATACCGCTTCTCTCTGCTGAAACCTCTGCCGCTTACGCTTCCAACCTTGCTAAGTATTATAAAAGCATCGGGGTCAAGCTTATGCACGAGCCTTTCAACCTTGTACAGCTCCCTCGAAGATATGATAGTCAGCACTATATCTGTCTCTCTGCCGAGATAACCGGTCTGTCCATGCAGCAGGGTGACACTGCGGTCGATATCCTGCAGTATGGCTTTCTTGATCTCCTCTGATGATTTGGTGACGATTTCGAGCTTGGTTTTGGAGCTCCTATCGCCGCAGCAGCCCATCAAGAGTTATCGTGTAGACGAGCACGAGCACGATTCCGACTGCAGACTGGTGCGTGTAGGTGAGAACATCATCTGTCCTATAAGTATGATGAAGTCGAACACGTACAGGCTGACGGAAACCGGCACTCTGAAATATTTATTTAATACGAGCGGCGGGATATCCATACCACCCGTGCTGGCGCCGATTCTGATAATCATAGCCAGCGACAATCCGATGCACAGGCCTCCGAACAATGCCGACAGGAACAAGTCGTCGGTGAGCTTGAAAGGGCCGATGAGCTTTGCAGGAAGCTGAGCAACGCTCGGGTAAGCAAAGGTGCTGATGAGCGTGGTGAGCGCGAACTCTTTGCCGAGCAGTGCAAATCCCGCTACGAACATCACGGCATTGAAAATTGCCACAAAGATGGAGATGGATATGCCAAAATTATGGTTCGTTATAATCGCAATACCCGTCGTTCCGCCGGTGATCAGGCCGGACGGAAGGATGAAGAGCGCGACTCCGATGGCGTAGATCAGGCTGCTGATGACAACGCGTCAGAACACTACGCAGGAAATGAGGGCTCGAGTAGTCGGACTGGTGTTGTTATCGTTCATGTCGGGCCTCCTGTGTAACCAAACTGAACTTTTACATTGTTTGAACATGGCTGTCAATAGCCGGCGGGGTTACGAATAATGGCGGACGGTAGATAGGTTTTTCTTTGCCGGGTATGCGCTATTATCATTTTCGGATCTTGTTACGACAATATTGACCGGTAGGAGTTCGCTGCAGTGCTTTTCGCTACCCCATCCTATTTAGGGTTACGAATAATGGTGTTCGTTAGGTGGGGTAGAGGCAATACCGGTATGAAAGCGATAAAGCGATGACAGCATCGACAGATACGATTAAAGAGAAGAGGTTATAGGACAAAGAGAGGCATTGCATCGGCATCAATACCGATATAACGGGCTATAGGAGGACAAACGTGTTGGTCGTCAAATTGCGCCGCTGCGCCATATTTCACGCGCACGGTCGTCATAGGACAAAACCTGTTGATAGTCCAATCTGAGCCATGAGGGTCATGGGACAAATGTCAACAAGAAAGTGAACGCTGCTTGGCGACAGCGGTTCCTACTACTGAGTGTATTTAGTAAGAAAGAACAATCAAAAGAAAATGTTTTATGCACTAATTTCTTTTGCACCATTATAGTACCATTCGATTATGACGATTCTGTTATGATTTGTTAGAGTGACCGTGTATCGTATATATCAGTACAAAGTCTTTAAGAAATATGGTATGTTATAGGTAAGTATTGAATTACAAAAAGCTTAGCAATGAGAGAAGCAGTTTCGAACCTAATGTCGTGAACTGCTCCCGTCAAAAAGTACATTGAAATAATAAAATAAGATTTTTTGTACAATCAGTACATTGCTCGTTGAGAATTAGCCCTTTTTGTTTCATCGAAACAAAATAAGAATTTTGCACAATCAGTACTGGTGCTGACCACTACACTTTATATATTATATTTAGGCGATAGGCAGACTTACAAACCTGAATTTTCAACAATTGACACTTGATTATATGAGGAGGAGATTAGAAATGGGTATTGAAAAGACATATGTTATGCTCAAGCCGGACTGCGTGAAGAGAGGCCTCATGGGAGAGGTTATCTCCAGAATCGAGAGAAGGGCTACAAGATTGTAGATGCCAAGATGATGAACCTCGACGAAGCTATCCTCAAGGAACACTATTCACATATGGCTGACAAGCCTTTCTTCCCGGAGATTGTAGAGTTCATGACATCGGGCCCGGTTCTCGGTATGATCGTTGAGGGAGAGAATGCTGTACAGGGCATGCGAATCATCATGGGAGCTACTAAGTTTGAAGAAGCTGCTGCCGGTACAATCCGCGGCGACTACGCTCACAGCACAAGAGAGAACCTGATTCACGGTTCCGATTCTGTCGAGAACGCCGAAATCGAGATCAAGCGTTTCTTCGGATAAGGCTTCACGGTTGTGCAGCTGATAGAAAGACGCTGAAGCGGAGACTCCTTTACGGTATAATGCAGGTGCAGGAGCTTTCTCCAATCCAATCAATCCAATCCAAGCGAAGCTGGTCTCAAGCAATCCGTGAGGCAGCCGGATATAATGCATAGACCAGTCAAAAGGTTACATAACGTAAGAGGACAGCAGACCACAGCTTGATCATTCTGAAAAGGAAGAATTTTTATAGAGAGGACAAGATGATAGAACTCAACGACAACGCCATCGAATATATAGAGAACAGGGTTTCTCGGACATTGTCATCGATGTAATAAGATTTACAAGCTGATGTGCGCCTCCCAAGTTGGAGATGTCAGTAGGTTTTACTGACAAGGACAGAGATGCTGAATATTACCTCAGTCGAGGATACAAAGTGGATCGAAGCGTGCTTGGAAACGTATACTATCCGAAGCGTGGTGCGGTAAAGACGGGCAAGATCGTCATTCGCTACGAGGAGAAGCCGTGGCTCAGCAGCTTCGAGATAGATGGGCTCAGGCCGGCAAAGGCACGGGGCAAGAATTATACCCGTAGCATGCAGCTGATACTTCAGTATGCGAGGGCATTTGGAGGAATTGCGCGCAAGGACGTGGCGGAGTTGTGCAAGCTGACACCTTCACAGTCTGGCAAGCTGCTCGCGAGGATCGTGGGTGGCGGATATTTGGAGCCGGAAGGATCGGGCAGAGCCAGGAGATATGTACTGACTGAGGAGGGTAAGAAGTACAGGTAGATGCGGGGGTTATCCGTTATATTTAGAATATTTAAACTGATTAAACGTGGTAATTGCAGATCTTGGTAAGCTATCAGGCAGGGGAGTTCGTAAATAACAGATAGGAATGCTCATGTGCGGCTTTTTGCGGAACGAGATAATATTGATGTCCACAGAGATGGCTATGAGTATCTTTTGAAGAAAATCGATTAGTCTGGTGCAACGGAAAGCTCAAAACATCTCGCGTATCAATTGATTCACAAATATTGTGATACATGCTTCCTCAAGCTTTCCGATCACACGATCGAAAGAGCCTTCGACCCTAATAAATGCTGCAAGATACAATTATTCGGTCGAGAAAAGTAGAAAAATTCATGCTTTGATTGAGTGACTAACCCTTATAAAAACATTATCTATATTGAAAATGCACAAAACGATTGGGAAAAGCATTGTTCTGTGCAAATGGTAAAAACGCAATTTATGAGCTTCGTGTTAAATGTTGAGTAGAAGGTTGGTTGCAAATATAATCGCAAATCACTAAAATATCAAAACTATGGAAGAATGGTAACAATGATTTTTGCAAAATATTATGCAAAACAAAAATAACATATTGATTATTTTTAAAACATGGGTACACTATAAATAAGATTTTGCATAAATCTTGCAGAATGGAGGAAAGGATATGCTGTTAGAATTTAAAGCAACTAATTATAAATCTTTTTAAGGATGAATTAATATTCTCAATGATACCGGCACCTAAACAAAAAGGACTTGATTATAGTATCTACATGAAAAATAGGTAATCGAACATACAAGGGATTAAGTTCGGCAATTATCTATGGAGCAAATGCATCCGGGAAAAACTAATATTATTGAGTGCGATGGATGCCTTTAAAAACATCGTGCTCAGAGGCAATATTCGTAATGATGAAAAGATTCTCCCAATGCAGCATCTGTTGCACTGAGTTAATTCTGAATAATACATGTATAGAGCCTGAACCTGTGTCTTTTCAATAAAGTTTATAGAACAAGATATGCTTGTTGAGTATGCTTTTTCCATGGACATTGGAAAAATTTTTAGAGTTGGAACATAACAGAAAAGTTGTAAAAGAATCATTGAAAATCAACGAGAAACTTTTGTTTAACAGAGAAGAAGAACTGAAATTTGCTCACTTGATTTAATTGGAGATTATCTTGTAAATGAATTTGAAGAATATGCAGAAGCGTTATTGCAATCGCAAAAATAATCTCAAATAATGAAGAGCTGTTCTTGATGAATGGCTTTTAGAAATATGTTTAGCTCAAAATATGCAAAATATCGTATCGGATTGGCTAAATAATAAATTCATGGTGATTTATCGTGCTGATTCCATGCAACTTATTCGTAAGTTTGCTGATCCTAAAAAGAAATCAGTGTATATAGAGAAAACTATAAATGAAGCTGCAGAGCTATTTGGTATCAATTCTAATGCACTTGGATATGTGATAGATGATGAAAGTGAAAAGCAAGGCTTGCTTCTATATTTGAAACAACAGAAAAGAATACAGCAATACCGGCAGAGTTATTTGAATCTTACGGAACAATTCGCTTTGTTAATATGTTTCCTCTTGTTGTAAAATGCATTGCTAAACGGTGGAACATTGATGGTGGACGAGTTTGATGCTTTCTATACATCCAATGGCACTGATGAACATAATAAATATTTTTCATAATGATGAGATAAATAAAAACATGCACAATTAGTGTTCAACACACACAATCCTATTTTTCTGAATGCAAATCTGTTTTAGGCGTGATGAAATAAAGTTTGTTGAAAAGAGATGATGATACTCACTGTGGTATACACTACTCTCTATCTGACTTTGGAACATCAGGGAAAAGTGGTGTGCGTAAAAACGAAGATTATATGAAAAACTACTTTGTAGATCGTTATGGTGCAATCAAGGATATTGATTTTACACCGATTTTTGAGAGCCTTTTGAAGGATAGAAAAGGGGTGTAATGATGAGAAAAGAGACGAAAAATATTATTTTTCGGTAGAAGGTGAAACTGAAAAGTGGTATTTGGATTGGCTACAGAAGACGATAAATTCTATTACGGAGTCAAAATACAATGTAAAACTTGACTCTAAAATCCAAAAAAATCCTCTTACACGGGTAAAAGGTATGACTCTTTTAGAATCGACAGAGATAACCCATGTCTTTGACAGAGAGAGTGAGGATGATGTTCATGTAAAAGCAATTTCAAGAAACTTTAGATCGTATGAGCGATGCAGAGCAGCTTGGCAAAGATATTAAGTACAAGTTGAGCTATAGTAATTTTACTTTTGAGTTATGGATAATTTTGCATCAAAACGGATTGTAACGGAGCTAAAACTCATCGCAAGCAGTATCTTCCAGAGTTAAACAAAGCCTATGATGAGAAGTTTGAAGATTTACAGGAATATAAGCGAGAGAATGACTTTAAGAGAATCCTGAAAAACTTACCATTGAGGATGTGATTTCTGCAGGTGAAAAGGGCTGAAGCCATTATGAAGAGAAATGAAAAGCGGATATAGGCTTCAGCAGTATAAAGAGTACAGTTTCTATAAGGAAAATCCGTCGCTTTCAGTTTGGGAAATTGTAGATAAAATATTGAAAGAATGTGAGATTAAATAATCCTAAACGGAGACCTTGATAGCATGATATCAAAATGAGAATGCTGAATATAATGGAAATGAGGAGGATGAATTTGTAGAAGAAATAGAATTAATGGATTTTATGGATCATTTATTTAGAACTCCTACTCTGGGGAGTACTCATTCTGCTGGCAAAAATAATGGAAGTGATAAAGAAATATATGTAAATCTTCATCGTCGCCAATAAAATTGGGTTTGATGAAGATTTTTATTACCATTCAAGAGCCCGATATGGCGGCGTGGCTCCATATGTCAGTGCTCAGATGTTAAAGGCTCCGGTAGGTGTAACTGGACCTGAAGGTACAATCATCCTGGAAGATCCCATTATTATTTTGCAAATACACAGCATGGAGCTATTGAAGAAGTAAGAAAACATCTTAAAAATGAACAGGAAATTCAAAACAATTAAAATTAAGCCGGTTAACCCTATTGTTATACTGGATCTATCAAATACGATGAGGAAAAGGAAGCATTTTTAAAGTATTTAAGGTATCCAATTGATTCAATTACCGATAAAATGCCAAGAGAGTATTTAATTCCGTACTTGTTTCTGATTGTTGCCAGGTAGTTGGGGTTGAAGGCGTTAAATATTATGGTAGTAAATCGTACAATAATTATGTTTGTTGGAAGGATGGGTACTTTGAGTTTGTAGGTAATGAAAAATAGTTGTAACAAAATATTAATATTGTAGAGAGGAATTATAGTGATTAAAGAAACTGTTAAATAGTGAGTGTTCACGCATGCCGAAGCATTGTTAAATGCAGCTAGCTCATTGAAAGTACTGCAGTTTGCTCATCTGTAGTATAATGCAGGTGCAAGGAAATGTTGTAAAAACGGCTCAAAACCGTGAACCTGATTAAACCGGAGTCATCAATGACATGATCCTGAGTACAATATTACGGATGATGACAATGATCCAAAATGGATCATCTTCAGAGGAGATACTGAAGAGAATTCATCAGAGCGTAATTCTGGCACATCATCATTGGCGCCATACTGTCTATTATCGCTATGAATGTGGATCGCCTCACCGGACTTTCCTTTGTGCGAGTTTTGCTATCAATGTTTCAAGGTACATACGTTAGACTCAGTTTAGATCTAACTTTCTAACAACCTAACAACAGATTGTTGTGTGTACACTAAACAACGAACAGGGAATACTCAATGCACAGGTGTTTAGGTATTTGGGGTTGGAGACATGAACTATGATATTACAGATAACTGCTATAGCTGGAGCTCTAGTTGTGCCGGTGCTGATGGCTTTATCAGGATTGCTGGTATGGAAGTTCCCAGCCAAGAATATTAATGTCGCTTACGGTTACAGAACCAAGCGATCAATGAAGAATATGGATACGTGAATGTTCGCACAGGAGTATACCGTAAGACTGTGGGTCAAGCTTGGCTGTGGGCTTTTAGCATTGACTTTGGCAGTCTGTTTCTGCGTACGCAGCTACAGCGATGATAATGTCGCAACGACGTGTGTCATCATGGTTGGTGCACAGATAGCAGTGATGGTGTTGTCGACGTTTATAACAGAGCATGCACTGAAGCTGAATTTTGATGAAGAGGGCAAGAGACGGCAGTGTGAGTGATTCGGAAACAGGAGCCAGGATAACATTATTTTCTCAATGAATCGAGATAAATCGTTGATATTCCGTGTGCTTCGGCTGTGAGCGAATATCTACAATCTTCCAGCAACCAGTTATAAGTCATCCTCTCTGGATTGCCGCAAAACGACGAGCGAGAGATAATGCGGACGATTTTTTCGGTACTTTGCCCGCGCTTTCTACCTTCTTTTTATTAACGAGAGTATTAGCTGAAAATAGGGACGATTTTTCAGCTAATATATATCTTGTGCCGTCTGTCATTACCTCGTAACCATATAGTTGCTGAAGGAATGGTCTGAATTTTTGATTCTTCGAGATTTTTATAGACAAAAATGTCAAATTCGCATAGTTTATCAACACTGTTCATCCAGGGGTCGATTTTTCAAGCCAATCTGAATAATCATTGTCAAAGTAATACGCCAAAGAGAACAGCAAATCTTCTTTTCCTTTAAAGTGATGGTAAAATCCGCCTGTGATGTTTAGAGGCCCTCAAGTATATCGTTTAAAAAGTTGTATTATCATATCCATACTTTTGGAACAATTCCCAAGATGAATGTATTATACGTTCCTTTGTCTTGTTGCTTTTTTAGGCATAATAAATCCTCTCCTCTTGCACACATTCAGCTAGCGTAAATTCGTCCAAACATCATTCTATACTCTAACAAATGCATTGTTAAGACATATAAATAAATTAATAATGTGTTAGCATAATTGACAAAGCAGGGTGACGCGTTGTAGAATTTTGAAAACAGACAAAGTACGGAACATACTCATATTCTGTAACGGAAAGCGTTTAAATATCAATGCTTTAGTAAGTGCATATTGAGGTGAGAAGATGCAAAGCACGCATGAAGGTGCAAGAATAATCGCACAGAATGGATGAAAATTCAGAATGATGATCGAGTGGTTATTATAACGGGTAGAAGCACAAGGATGATGCAGAAGTGATTCGTGAACAATGCTCGCTTTTATGCCCAAGTGTAGATATGCTTTCGGTTGATGTTGAGGATATGCAGTAGGTATTTTATTCGATAAGAATGAACAGATTTTTGATAATTACACTGCGATTATAGCTGCAACTGATTATTCTCTTGTAACTACTCGCGCGGCACAAAGAGCAATGAAGTGCAAAAAGCGATTTCTGTCGCTCCGCTTTCAACATGATGGAAAAATCAATGCTCACGTGATTTTTCTACAAATGGATCGAACAAAAGCAGGCTAATGGCAAGTGTGATTATGGATTACATCAAGCATTCGTCATTAGTGAGATGTAACAACAGCTGCAGGCACAGATCTTAGATTTGATATGTCCGGAAGAAGCCCAGGGTTTTTCAATGGTGATGTTAGAGATGGGAGAGGCTTTTCATCAGCTAGCATAGAGGTATACATACCTGTCATAGAAAACAAGACTGAAGGGATAATGATAGTTGATGGATCTCTTGGGTATATCGGTAGAGCAGAAGTACCGACAAAAGTGACTTTTTCAAGAGGAAGGGTTGTCTCAATTGAGAATACCTCAACCAGAGTCAAACTTGCTAAGTACATGCGAGGTTATGAGGATCCGCGTATCTGTAGCTGGAGAACTTGCATAGGACTGAATACATTTTCTAAAATGTAGTGGTAGATGTTACATAGAAGATGAATCTACATATGGGACTTTTCATATTGGCCTTGGAAGGAATATAGCTCTTGGAGGCAAGCAAAGGGGCAAGTGGGCACTTTGACCTTGTCTCATGGAAACCGGATATATATTTTGACAATCGATTGGTAATGAAAAGGGGAGAAATCACATTACCGGAATTTCCACTATATTAGAAGCTATCATTAGATTTACTTTTGCAATGGGAGGTAGAAATGAAAGTTTTAATTACGGGTTTGATCCATTCGGTGGAGAAAGTGTTAATCCTGCATATGAGGCTGTAAAAATGCTGCCGGATGAAATAAGCGGTGCCGAGATTGTAAAACTTGAAATTCCAACTGAGTTTGTTCGCAGCGGAGATGTGGTTTGCAACGCAATAGATAACTTCAGTCCTGATGTTGTGATTAATGTCGGGCAAGCAGGAGGAAGGTCATGTGTTACTGTGGAAAAGGTAGCAATAAACTGTGAAGATGCAAGGGTTCCGGACAATGCAGGTATTCACCACATGATGTAAAGGTTAAGGATGACGGACCTGATGCGTACTTTGCAACACTTCCGGTTGTCGAAATCGTAAAAGAAACGAATGCCCTATCTATACCATGTGAGATGTCTTATACAGCGGGAACATACGTATGCAATTCTGTAATGTACAACGTGTTGCATTACGTAGCAACAAAGGGCTTAAAGATAAAAGCCGGATTTATTCACGTACCTTATGCGGCTGAACAGGCTGTAACTAAAAAGCAAATACCGTATATGAAAGTTCAGGACATTGCTGATGTCCTCAAAGTGGCAATAAAAACGACAGTTGAATCCATGTAGGCATACAAAGAAGGTGAATTTGATGGAGCTGGATAATTATAAGATTTATGTGAATTCGGATTTAACCGTAATTGAGCAAAGAATTTTTAGTTGATATTGGATTTATTTTTGGGGATTTTATACAATTTCAAAGGAGCTTCCTGTCCAACTGTAAATAGCGGTAAAAATACCATAAAGATTGTCAAAAATATAGGCCAAGAGGTTGCAGTCCATGGTTCAATTATTGAAGTTGCAGTTCCTGAACCCGATAAATACAATGATACGCTAAAAGAGGTTGCTGAAATATTTCAGGCTGAGACGGAAATTACAGAAAGAGAGGTTGTTACTCCTCGGAGGATGAATCTGCAAGCCAATACGCAAAGGAATGGAAGGATAGAGACTTTAGACAAGTGCGAGGACTTGAAGCACTTTTCGATGCAGGGTTATTTCTTAATGATATGGATAATGATTTATTGCCTGACTCGATTACTGCCAAGATTTTGATTAATGCTTCAATGACAAGTAAAATGCTCGAGGCTGCTATTAACCTTGCGTATAGATTCGGGATGGAAATGACACAAGCAGTGCTGCCGTTCAACCTGCCCAGATGATGACACCCATCAAGAACATACGTTAATCAGGTTTGTCACAGGGGCTGGATTTGGAGTCTATCTCAAAAGGAAAAACAATTGCGAATTTCAATCTGCAAGCAATATCTTAGAAATCTGTGGAGACGGGAATTTGCTGGTCGATAAAATCTCAAGGCTTTGCAATAACTATCCAAATCTGGGGGAAGGAGCGGATTGGCAGAGCTTTATTTTACGCATAATTAACTCGTTCACAATGAATGATGCAGATGGACAACTTGCATATTTAAATGCTTTTGCAAAGAATGATAATGTAACATGCGTTTTTCACCGGAATATAAAGAGAAAAGGGACCTTATTGAAAAAGATTTTTCCCGAATGCGAAGTTTGATAACTATAAGAGAAGAACAATCAAAAGAGAAAACGTAGACACTCACATGGGGAGTTGAAGATTTAAAAAGCCATTATCAGAGAAAAACTCTTGCCAATTGTTCATTTAGGGATTCCGTAATTTTACAAATGTGCAGTTAGTGAGGATAAGAAAGCACAGATAAGCTCAACGATGAAATATGCGCAGAGCTTAAAAATCACGGAGTCAGCGTAGACAAATGCCAAATTATATGCTCGTATAAGCAAGGCTTCAGTTGGATTAATGATTTCGTTATTCCCGACTTGAGAAAATTAAAGAAGCTGCAAGAAATAACGATATATTTCAAACCGATGCTGCAAGCGGCTCTGACGAATGGAATGATGAATCGAAGTGCTCTAACTATGGGAACTATATATGACAACGATCCGGAAAAGTGGCGGGATATTCCGATTAGAAATTTGCAGGAACTGTATCCAATTGATGATGTAATATCTGATGCGCTTAATATTCATAGAGACTGCGTTAAATTTGAAATCTATAAGGGTGATGAGAATATAACATATGAGGTAACTGCGCTGAATGAAAATGGAGAGGAAATATATCAGAATTCTTACCTGTCCAGATATTATGAGCGGCCATATATTGAAGAGTTTCCTGACATGGGAAAGGTGCATCCGGCATCGGCCTATGTATGTGCTATGGTCAATGACAAGTCCGTTTTGAACGAAACTTTTGAAACGGATCTGACCAAGATTTGGAACATATATCAGCGTGACATACTACCGGAGGTAGGTAGAGTTGTCATGGAGAGAAGCGGCGGGCATCCGAATCCGGAACAGCAACCTTATTTTGGATGTTTGAATCTAAAAATAAAAGTAAGTGAGCCTGATTACGAGCTTCCATATAGAGATGACATGATTACATCTATAGATGCAATGCATGAAGATATTTATTTTGTTGGAGCTGATTATTTCAAGATGTTGGGCATTTCGGTCGGTGTGAAGCCACTGGATGCACCTGGGCTCATATTGCCGGAGATTGAGAAAAAAGAGGGAAAGCCGGAATTTTCATACGCAGTTATACTGATCAGTGTCTGATTCACCATCAATCATGGGTGAGGCGGAACATAATGCCGCAGTTTAAAAATGGAATATTAGATCATTTATCAAATCGTTATCATATTCAGCTGCGGGTAGGTTTAATGTTGTAGTGGAAGTAATACGAAAATCCGATTATGTGTCGTTTGATATGGTTGATAAATTTATCAACTCGTGACGCAGAGCTGCTATCAGCGGGTGTACTTGAGACAAGGTGAGGATCTTTGAGGATGACGCAGTACAGATTTTTACTGCGAAAATCAGCTAATTGCGATGGCGAACGTTGGCACAGGTTCAGAAAACAAAGGACATATCAATTTGCGATGTAAATCTCCATATTGATGAGGTTATAAGCCCGGCAATGTTCGAAGAAATAATACAATCGCTAAAGCGTGTTCGCGGGCTGAAAGTTATACCTGGCAAGGAGTTATCAAGGAAGAAGGATTTATGGTATACAGATTACCCCACAGCGTGATGGATATATATCAAGGGTTAAGCTGATATCCAAGCAACCTTCTGAAATGATAAATGCTAGGCATCATGCCAATGAAGTGTCGAGTACAAATGCACTTTAATGCTTATTAAGGAGTTATAAGCGATCCGAGTATGAGGAATATGGGAAGAATTTAAATCTGATATTTATTCCTCTAGAAAATGTTGATGGAGCGCAGATACACTATGAGCTGCAGAAGGTTAATCCTCTCTGGAAGCTCCATACAGCAAGATTTAGTTCAATCGGCAAGGAGTTCTATTATGAATACTTCAATTATGAGACCATACATACTGAAGCGAATAGCTTTCACCAATGCCTGGTGGAAATCATTGCCGGATGTTGTAGTTGATAACCATGGAGTTCCTACACATGAATGGGATCAACAATATTCGGGATATGCTTCACAAGCTTTTAAAGGATTTTTGGTTGCCCAGGGCACTGCTATACAGCTATTTTGTAATCCCGGATGATTCAAGGTTTGAATGGAATATTGAATTGAATCATCATATTGCGGATGCTGTGTCCGAATGGGTGGGGAAGGAACCTCGTATAAGGGAAGGAAACATTGAACGAATTGATAGATTCCAAAAATATGCAGCAGCATGGATGCCTAAAATGTTCCAGACAAAGTTGAAGGTAACACGATTAATGCCTGGAATCCGACATCGTTAAATGGGACTTCAAACTATTTATCAATTAAAGTTCCGTGAGTTACTGCTGCGCCTATGTTTCGAGGTAACGGATGAGACGGTTCATGCAGTGATATGCTTGAGTTCTGGCAAGCACTCATTTATTGCAGGATTTGGGTATCATAGATCTTCTAAATAAAGTAAGGCAATTTTTGATAAAAGATTGGAGGTGCAAAACGGACAAGTTGTCTTATCGATGAAACGGCTGAGACCTGTTATTTATAATGCAGGAAGTGTAAAAAAAGATTGATATTTTAGAGAACAATCAGAAATGGAGGGTTTATGAACTGTTAGTATTAATCAGCGTACTCATTGTAATCGTAGATTTGCTATGAAGCTGGACTCCATATTAATTGTAGTCCTCGCTTCTGTAGTAACCGCCCTGATTGGAGGATTGGGTATAGGAGGGCTTCTAGAAACCCTAGGAACATCCTTTGTGTCTAATCGAGCTATGGCAATCTTTATTTTGATTTATCTAGCTGTTGGTACGCTGGAAAGAAGTGGTTTAAAGGAGGCTGCGACAAAACTGATTCAGAAAACGCGGAACAGTACATCAGGGAAAGGTTATTGCCGTATATGGAGTGTTAAGAGGAATACTAGCAGTATTTAATGTAAGTCTCGGTGGAGTTGCCGGGTTTGTGAGACCTATTATCATGCCAATGTGCTACGGAGCTATTGACGCAAAAGGTAAAGGAACCAAACGAAGAGTATATGGACAAGGTTAAAGGGTATGGCTTCAGTGTGGAAAAACATCTCTTGGTTCTTCTGTCAGGTGCTCTTTGTAGGCGGCGCTGGAGGCTTACTTGTTCAATCTACGTTAAAGCAACTCGGATATAAGGTTGAACTACTCGACCTAGCGATTGTAGAAATTCCAGTCGGCATAATTGCAGTTGTTGTTGGAGCGATATATTACATATATACGAGAAGAAGCTATATAAAAATATTATGGAAATGATAAGGAGGTGTAAAGTATGTCGTTCTTCACATCACAGACAGTGACACCTGCAGAAAAGATTCTAGAAGTTATTTACATAATAATTGGTCTTTTGTGCTTTATACTTCCGTTAAAAACTTTAAAGACAAAAACAATGCAGCGCCTATTGGAACAGCAGTATTCTGGGGATTTTGGGTGTTGTTCTGGCTCTTGGCAGATGGATTCCGCCTAAATTCACCGGAGCACTTATAATTGCGATGGCTATACCTGCAATTGTAAAGCGTGTAAAACCGGGCTCGGATAAGGGACCGTCAGAAGAGGAGACAAGGCAGAATTTTGACGCAATAGGAATGAAAGTTTTTGTTCCGGCGTTTTCAATTGGCTTCTTCGCACTTGTATTCGCAGTGTTTACAAAGTTGAGGCGCTCTAGTTGGATGTGGCGTAGGCGTATTGCTTGTCAGTTATCTTATTGATAGCATTTAATTCAAAGTCTAATACTCCAAAAGTGTTCCTCGATGATAGCGCCAGGATGCTATCAATGGTAGGACCGTTGAGTATGCTACCTATGCTTCTTGCAAGCTTGGGGGCAATATTTACAGCCGCCGGAGTAGGGCAGGTTATTGCGAAGCTTGTCGGAAATGTAATTCCTGCCGGAAATATGACAGTTGGAATTATAGTGTATGCTCTGCAATGATGATTTTACTATGATTATGGGAAATGGATTTGCAGCAATCACGGTTATAACAGTGGGAATTGGAGCCCCTTTCGTGTTGCAGTATGGAGCAAATCCGGTAGTTATAGGCATGCTGGGGCTGACCTGCGGATATTGCGGAACACTATGCACTCCAATGGCGGCAAACTTCAATATCGTACCGGTTGCTATGCTTGAGATGAAAGATAAGTGGGGCGTAATAAAGCAGCAAATTCCAATTGCACTTGTTTTAATTGTCGCACAGATTGTATTGATGATTTTCCTCAAGTAAATATTTTTACATAGTACATATTGAGCGGTTAACCACATCTGTGCAGTGTTAATACCGCACGACTGTATTTTTAGATGAGATTTTGACGATATACAGTCATATAAAAACAGCACCTTTTCTAGTTTAGAGAAGATGCTGTTTTTAGTTAGTGCTTATAGATTGTATCATGCTGTTTCTTTGACTATCGTGGATTTTACGAGTATAATTATATGATAATTCAGCTGGTATGCGCTCTACGAAGAATATATGCATGATGACTTTCAAGAAAGCAGGGCATGAATATGATTAATAGAAGCAAATTAAATTTTGATAAAGCATCCATATAAAGACATGTTTACTTATTGTGCGACTTAGCGGCAATCGAGACCTCGTCTTTTCTAGCACTGTTTATAAGATTTGATTTTTCTACAAGTGAACCGATGGGGACCTGCTGGCGGATGTTCAAGAGGACATCAGCTCGTAGTAATGAGCTTTGGCAATTGTTATATTTGCAGGGTGTCATATGTATTCCAGTCTATGGTCTTATGTGAGTATCAGGGACATGCTAAATGTACTTGTAGCGACTATACTTTACACTCTTATGGTCACATTTATATTCGCTTTTCTTGAACACGACAACTACAGTATGCCGAGAAGCTTCTATTTGCTTTCCGGTGATTTTTATTTGCAACAACTTTTTATAAGGTTTGTTGCGAGGGCTGCCAGAGAGCTTAAAGGTATAGGGAACAGTTCTGGGCAGGCCAAGCGGGCTATGATTGTTGGTGCAGGGGCTGCAGGTGCTGGGCTAATTAAGGAAATCAAAGCAAATCCAAGTCTCAAGAAGAAGATAATTTGTCTTGTAGATGACGACGAATCAAAGACTGGAAAGAGAATGTACTGGTGTTCGCATAGCTGGTACTACAAATGATATTGAGGCATTAGCATGAGAGATATTCAATCAATCAGATTTTGATTGCTATGCCTTCGGTTTCAGGTGAAGAAAAGAAAAGAATACTGGACATTTGTAAGCAGACCGGTTGCGAGATGATGATAGTTCCAGGAATTTATCAGATTATTCGTGGCGATGTTAGCGTATCACAGCTTAAGCATGTAGATGTTAATGATTTGTTGGGTAGAGATCAATTGAAGTAGATATCGATGGAATTATGGAATACGTGTCCGATAAAGTTATAATGGTCACTGGCGCTGGAGGTTCCATTGGTAGTGAACTTTGTAGACAAATAGCCAGCCATAACCCAAAGCAATTGATCATGGTTGATATTTATGAGAACACGACATATGGAGTGCAAAACGAGCTTAAGAGGGATTTCCCTGAGCTCAATCTTGTTGTGCTTATTGCGTCTGTGAGAAATACAAAGCGAATTGATAATATTTTTGCGATGTATCGACCGGATATTGTCTATCATGCAGCGGCACATAAACACGTTCCACTTATGGAAGATAGTCCAAATGAAGCAATTAAGAACAATGTTCTAGGAACATGGAAGATGGTGCTTGCAAGTGATAAATGGAAGGTTAATAAGTTTGTGCTTATTTCTACAGATAAGGCCGTGAATCCTACAAATATTATGGGAGCTTCCAAACGCCTGTGCGAAATGATAGTTCAAACTTATAACAAGATGTCGGATACTGATTTTGTTGCAGTTAGATTTGGTAACGTGCTTGGAAGCCATGGAAGTGTTATACCGCTGTTCAAGCAGCAGATATCAGAGGGAGGGCCCGTTACAGTCACCCACCCTGATATCATCAGATATTTTATGACAATTCCTGAAGCTGTTTCGCTCGTGTTGCAGGCAGGTGCATTTGCAAATGGCGGAGAGATTTTCGTACTAGATATGGGCAAGCCTGTTAAAATCGATGATTTGGCAAGGAACCTAATCCTATTGTCCGGTCTCAAACCGAGGGATTGATATCGAAATCAAATATGTTGGACTTAGACCAGGAGAGAAATTATTTGAAGAACTTCTAATGGATGAAGAGGGACTGCAGGATACCGCTAACAAGATGATTCATATCGGTCACCCAATCGCTATTGATGAGGAGCATTTCATTGAGCGACTTGAAGAGCTCAAAGATTACGTAGAAAATGAGCCAGATGATATCAAGAGATATATCAAAAACATAGTCCCAACATACACACCGAAAAAGTAGAGTGTATAATATTGAGGTTGCTTAGAGTGGGTAGGAGGAATAAATGAAGGTACCATTTTCACCACCAGATATTTCAGAGTTAGAAATAAACAGGGTTGTTGACGTACTCAGGTCAGGGTGGATTACAACTGGTCCTGAGGTTAAAGAATTTGAGCGCAGAATAGCGGAGTTTATCGGAGTTGACAAGGCCGTTGCATTTTCATCGGCTACAGCATCACTAGAAGCAGCGCTTCACCTGCTCGGAATAGGAGAGGGTGATGAGGTTATAGTTCCGGCCTATACATACACAGCTTCGGCGAGCCCGGTTGTACACAAGAGTGCGGAGCTTGTAATTATCGATTCAGCGCCGGAGCAGTTCGAGATGGACTATGAAAAGGTTGCCGAGGCGATAAATGAAAATACAAAGGCTATCATCCCTGTCGACCTAGGCGGAATTGTATGTGACTATGAAAGACTATTTGATATAGTAGAGTCTAAGAAGAGTCTATTTAAGCCTACTAACAAACTACAGGCCGCGCTCGGCAGAGTAGCTGTAGTTTCCGATGGGGCACATGCTTTCGGTTCTGTAAAAAAGGGAGTTAAGGCTGGTGCAATTGCCGATTTTACCTCGTTTTCGTTCCATGCAGTTAAGAACCTGACAACTGCAGAAGGAGGAGCTCTGACATGGAGAAGCATAGAGGGCATCAACAACGAAGAGCTGTACCACGAGCTGCAGTTGTATTCGCTTCATGGACAATCAAAGGATGCTCTATCTAAGAACAGAGCCGGCGCATGGGAGTACGATGTAATGTATCCTGCATACAAGTGCAATATGACAAATATCAATGCGGCTATTGGAATTGCCCAGCTAGACAGATATGATGGCTTGCTCAAGAGGCGTAGGGACCTCAACGAGAACTACAGAAATGCTCTTGAAAAGCTTGGACTCAAGGTTATGCATCATTATACGGATGAGATGACGTCAACGGGACACCTGTATCTTGTTAGAATTCCGGGCGCTTCGGTAGAAGATAGAAATGCGGTTATCCAGGATATGGCCGAGCGTGGGATTGCATGTAACGTGCACTATAAACCGCTACCTATGATGACGGCTTACAAGAATTTAGGTTTTGATATTAAGGATTACCCAAATGCATATCATCAGTATGAGAATCTGATTTACTGCCAGTGTTCTCGACAATGACTGACGAACAGAATGCGTATGTTATTGAAAATTTTGCATATATCCACAAGAAGGAGGACTTATTAAGTAAATGGTTTTGTGCAAGTGGAGTGATATACCAGAACATATGAAAAGTGATGAAGTAAAGGTTTATTACGACATTCTCAATTCCAGGAAGGGTTCGTTGATAGCGAAAAGAATATTTGATTTGCCATTTCACTGCTAATGACTATTATCTTATCACCAATACTCTGGTTTTAATAATCATTATCAAGCTTGATGATCCAGGGGCCAGCTTTTTAGGGCAGGTGAGAATTACAACGTATGGACGTGTTCAGAGATATTCAAATTCAGAACAATGTAGTAAATGCCGAGGAATTGGGAACTCAGGTTACAAAGGAGAATGATCCCCAGAGTAACGAGAATAGGTAATAAGCTTAGAAAGTATCGTTTAGATGAGCTGCCTCAACTGTTGAATATAATAACTGGAGATATGTCTTTTGTAGGAACAAGACCAGAAGTGCCAAGGTATGTTAATTGTTATTCAGAAGAGATGCTCGCAACGCTCCTATTGCCTGCTGGCGTGACTTCTGAAGCAAGCATAATGTACAAGGACGAGAATGAGCTTATCGGTAATGCCGAAGAGCCTGACAAGGTATATGTAGAAAGGTTTTGCCGGATAGATGAGGTATAATCTTGACGCTCTCCGAAACTTCAGCTTTTGGGGTGAACTCAAAACCATGTTCAGAACGATTGGGGCGGTTCTGAAGTAGTGAGTAGAGATAAAATCAAAAATTAAAACTTTTGTTCACATATGCTCGTGAGCACATTGGAGGATAACTTGAACATTCTGCTGATTAATCACTATGCAGGGTCTCCTGAAATGGGAATGGAATTCAGGCCGTATTACATATCCAGAGAACTGGCAAAAAGGACATAATGTGACTATCATCGCAGGCAGTTTTTCTCATCTTAGAAAGACAAACCCGGCTATAAGTGAGAACTTTACAGAGCAAGAAATCGATGGTGCAAAGTATGTATGGATTAAGACTGACGAGTATGATAGCAACGGTATAGCCAGAGCTTTAAGCATGTATCACTTCTGCAGGGCGCTTACTGCGAACAAGAAGAGAAAATAGTTGAGCGTTACAAGCCGGGACGTAGTCATTTCATCATCTACCTATCCACTTGATTCGTATCCGGCATACCGAGTGCAAAAGCTGGCCGGTGCGGAAGTACATACACGAGTTCACGATATGTGCCGCTGACACTTTACGAAGCGGGCGGAATGAGCAGAAAGAATCCATTTGTAATCGCTATACGGTTTGCAGAGGATCACGCATACAAGAAATCGAGACGTTGTGGTATCACTTCTCCCTCATGCAAAGGATTATATGACCGAACACGGGATGAAGCCTGATCACTTCAGGTATATACCGCAATGGTGTTGTAATAAATGAGTGGGACACTACGAGAGAGGTTCCGAGCGAGCACCGAGAAGCTTTTGATAAGCTAAAGGCAGAAGGAAAATTCATTATCGGATATTTTGGAAGCCACGAGCTTTCATACGGGCTCCACAATTTGCTGAGATGTGACAAAACAACTAAACGATGAAAATATTCATCTAGTAATGGTTGGCAAGGGCAAGCTTAAGGATGAGCTAATAAGTTATGCGAAGAAAAATGCGATAGACAACGTAACATTTTTGCCGCCTGTAGAAAAGAGAATAATCCCGGCGATAATTGACAAGTTTGATGCGATATTCATAGGCACAATTGAGTCCCCTCTAGACAGATTCGGAATCTGTATGAACAAGATGTTCGATTCCATGATGGCTGCAAAGCCAATCGTAATGGCGATAACAACTCCATCAACGCCAGTGAGTGAGTCAGGATGCGGGATCATAACAAAATCGTGCGATAATGATGCGATAAAAGCTGCAATCAGAAAGATTCAGGCAATGAGTGAAGATGAGCGGAACAAGATGGGAATGCTCGGACGTGAAGCAGTACTAAGTAAGTATACATATGAAAATATTGCAAAGTGAATTTGAAAAGGCATTTTGAGCAAAAGAGGTGCATGTGATGAAGATAGTGACCGTAATTGAGCAAGACCACAATTTATTAAAGCAGCAGCTGTTTCGCGCAAAAGCTGGAACAACACTGCGACGAAGTGATTGTTCATACTGGTCAGCATTATGATGCTAATATGTCGGAACTATTCTTTGAAGAACTGCATATCCCAAAGCCTAAATACAATTTAGGGGTGGGCTCGGATCGCATGCGAGGCAAACAGCAGAGATGCTGGTTGGAATAGAAGACATCCTGATTAAAGGAAGCCCGGATTACCTTATGGTATATGGGGATACGAATTCCACACTTGCGGGAGCGCTTGCATCACAAGACATATACCCGTGAAATCCATGTCAGAGGCCGGCCTTAGATCCTTCAATATGGCTATGCCGGAGGAACAAAACAGGATATTGACTGACCACATCTCAAATTTACTGTTTTGTTCTACAGATGCATCTATTGAGAATTTGTCCAATGAGGGAATCACAAAAGGTATATACAGAATCGGTGACGTTATGTGTGATGCGGTTCTGTATTACTCACGAGAAATAGACAAGAAGGCTAGAGAGCAGTACTTTGAAGAGCTCCATTATATATTTGGTAAGAGAGCGAAAGTAGACCGTTGGTATCTTTCAACTGTTCATAGAGCTGAGAACACAGACTCTGTTGAAAAGGTTAGGACGGTTCTCAAGGCCTTCGAGAGTTTTGATGCTCCTGTTATTCTTCCAGCTCATCCCAGGACGTGTAAGATGATTGAGCAGATTAACGAGGAGGAGCATTTGCAAAATACAATTTGCGTAGAACCAATAGGATATCTTGAGATGTTGTATTTTACAAAGAATTCAGTTAAGGTAGTAACTGATTCCGGCGGCCTTCAGAAAGAGGCGTACATTCTTAACACGCCGTGCGTAACATTGCGTGAACAGACCGAGTGGGTGGAAACTCTTAACGGTAATCACAATGTGCTAGCACATATCGATGAAAAGCGGATATACTTGATAAAGTTAATAATACCGTTATTTCTAAGGAAAAAGCAAATTACTATGGCGCGGGAGATGCCGCAGAAAAACTTGTAAAAGTAATCATGGAGGAGGCTTAAAATGAGCGAATATTTTGTACACGAAAGCAGCTATGTTGATGATAATGTCGAGATAGGCAAAAGGCACTAAAATATGGCACTTTTGCCATGTTCAGAGCGGTGCAAAAATCGGAGAGAATTGTTCTTTTGGGACAGAATGTAAATGTTGCAAATAATGTACATATTGGTGATCGCGTCAAGATTCAGAACAATGTATCTGTATACGAGGGTGTTACTCTTGAAGATGGTGTCTTCTGTGGCCCTTCGTGCGTATTTACAAACGACTTAACTCCAAGAGCGCGTTACCCAAAAGGGATCCGAGAACTACGGCAAGACACTTGTCAAAAGGGAGCATCCATCGGCGCAAATGCCACAATCGTGTGCGGTCATACTGTAGGTAAATGCGCTATGGTAGCAGCCGGTGCTGTGAGTGACAAAAAGATGTGCCGGATTACACGTTGGTTGCTGGAGTTCCTGCCAGGACTATTGGCAGATTAGATGAATACGGCAATATTGTAGAAAAATTCTAGTGTTTTAGAGAGAATTTTGTAGAAGAAGAAAAGATGTTCAGGGGTATTTAATGGATAATGAGATATCGTTGAAAGAGTTATTATTGATCATTAAAGAGTAAAAATGATCGGAGTGATCGTGAAATTGCATCCGCTATTTTTGTAGGTGGGTTTAGAGTATATTCAGATTACCGAGAGCAACATAAAGCAACTACTGCCACTACTACAACAAATTCAGGGGTTACGAAAAAGAACTGAAAGAATATAATAAGGACAGCAAACTCCTCACAGACACCTTAAACATAATTAATGCTGAAAAAAAGTCCTTAATTGCCATGATTGGAGAGAATCCTATTATGAAAATAGATGCATTCTCTTCTGAAAGTGTCAGGATCAAGATTGTGGCTGCAAACAAGGCTCGCTATAACACTGTGGAGAATGTCCTTTTATCTGCTAACAGCGATAATCTATTTGGGAAATCAACAAGTGCCCTTGAAAGATATAAATGGGATATTGTGCAGATTCCTAATACGGGTTCCACAAATGAGAGCGGGAATAATGAAGTTGCATCAGAGGGTACATTTATAGGAAATGTCTATGTATATACTGTAAAAGGATATAAAGCTAAAGATGTAGCAAACAACATTGTTAGATTTCTTGAAACTGAGAGGAATGGTAGATTGCAAGGCGTTGACTTCTCCATAACAGTTGTAAAATCAGGAGAAGCAGCAAAGCAGTCTCTGTACAATAAAGCAGAAATGTATCGTACTAATCTAGAGAATTTGAAACTTGAAAGCGACAAGGTGAACGAGACTATGAGATCGTTACAAATACCGTCACAGAACACGTCTTCAAGTACAAATTATGTTAAACGAAAGCATAAAATCGGGAGTTAGTTGGTGGCATATTTGGTGCACCTGTTGCAATTATTTTTGTACGGTTTACAGATATTTGAGAGCAGAAATGTGACATTGGTGCTACAATTGAATCGGAGCACGGATTCCGGTTCTTGGATGTATTGGGAATGATGCTGAAGTTGATATTCTAGTTGCCGATATTAAGCAACTGATATTGATAATGAAGGAGCTGCCTTTTGTAACGCTTGATTCTAATATTGATTTACTCCGCAGCTCTCAAGGAGGTAAGAAAAAGCTAGGGCAGAATACGGACTACATAGGCTGCATTGTTGGAGATGTAAGTGACAAAATAGAATAAACGAATTTAGGAAGTTTATCCTCGTTTTATCCGATAAATACGAAGATATGAATGCAAAACCACAATAAATAAACTTAATCGATTGGATAAGCGAATTCTAGGAAGTGTTAATGTTGAGCAAAAATAGTATGATGGAAACTTTGAATAGGAATAAGATGAGGCTTTTAATAGCCTCAATTATTCTTCTAAAGATTTCATTAGATTATAAATATTATTCCTGGCTATCGATCTTGGAGACAAATGTTTATACAAAGGGATTTTAATCTGATTAAATACATCAATGGAATCCTTTTGGTTGGTAATTCTTTTCAATGCAATCAACCATACACGAAGATGTATCAACATTTTTGATAACCATAGTTTATGTTATGCAAATTATCCCAATAACCACGATTTATGCTTTAGGAAAATAAAAAGAGGCACTGTGTTATAACGGGATATGCTTTTCTTTTTACCTGACAATATTTGTAGTGAACAAGATAGACTTTTCGGCAGAAAATAAGCTGCTTACGCCTAGTACACAGTATTCTAAAGCTATTGAGATTGCTATGCTTATAACATGTTTCTTGATATTTGCATACATAGTGAAAGGTAATGGACTTCCTACTCTCACGGCACTTAATATATATAAAGTATATGATCTCAGAGAGGCCGGCTCATTTAGTATCGGGACATACCCAGGATATGTATTGGCTTGGGTAACTAATGTGATCATTCCATTTTTGCAACAAAAAACATACTAGAGAGGAAGTATGCAAGAGCAGCAATATTTGTTGCGATGATTTTTATTATATACCTTTATGATGGACATAAGACGAATTTGTTCATTTCGATTGTTGTAGTGATTGTGGCGTTCTGGCTGAAACGTGACGATGCGTACACTGAAATAATTTCATGCCTTTGTCTAGGGGTATCGGCGTTAGCGGTACTATCATCGGTTAATATACCAGGAAGTAATATTTTTCTGGAGATCTTCTCCCTATTTGGGAGAAGAGTGATGTTATTATCTGCTCAAAATAAATTTGCATACTTTGATTACTTCAGCAAAAGTCCAAAGATGGGACTCGGAGGATTATTTCCAACATGGTTCCTTCATTTTAATACGAGATATGTTGACCTAGATTATACCCGCGCAATTTCGGGGATATACTATGGTACGCCAGAAGCAGTATCTAATACTGGATATTTTGCAGAATGTCATGCGAGGTTCGGATATAGTAGCTATATTCTTGGAGGTGTTACTGGCAGGAGTTTTAAAGCTGTTTAGATTCTGCACAGAAAAACAATGGATTTCCGCATTAATGACGGGAGCGTTCTGTGCGTATTCTTGGGATTAAGTGATGCCTTTCACTTAACTCAATAGTACTTGGCCCAATGATGATATTAATTGCTATATCACTGTTTTACAAAAATTAAAATGCCGTAAACAGTGATCTTAAGACACTTGGGCAGTAAGTGATTTTGTGGAAAGTACATGCAAATACAAATATGAAGAAATATATTTTACAAATAAAGAAACGGTAATAGCAAAGAATATAGTTACTCTGGTTTCAGGAAATATAATGGTTATGGTATAAACACGTTTTCTTGCTGTTTATAATCAGGGCTTTATTCTCCTGCAGAGATTGGAACTTATGACTTAATCGTATCAGATGGAGCAATCATCACCACCGTGGTGGGACTTGGACTTGTGATGGCTATACTTATCCCCAAGGATGACAGAACAGCCAAGATGCTATGCCAAATAGTTAGTATTTTCAGCATAATTTGCATGATATTAGGTACCATCGTACTGATTGCTATATCAGGGAAATACCGATTATTTTCACTGAATTTTAACTACAGTTGGGCATGTATATTGCTAGCGATATACTCATATTTCTTTATTCAGCAGCAACTTTTTTATGCATTTGTAAATAGAAAAAGGGTTATACCGTGTTCTTTTTTGGAATCCGATAATAATGGCGGCGTCTAATTCTGGAATATCTCTGATTTTAGGATTAATGGGATGGAGTTCACCAGGATATCTGATAGGTACTATTTGCTCACTCCTATTAAGCATTTTGTTGATGATGAAAAATGCAAATCCATATGATGAGAGATTTTCGATTAGAGAACTAAAGGGAACGCTTGGCATATATAAAGAATTCCCGCTAGTTCAAATGCCGGCTAATGTAGTGTCTGTTGCCTCGCAGCAAATTCCTATTCAGTATCTTGGTAATGTTTTTAGTAAGGCTGCCCTAGGTGGTTTTACAATGGCGAACAGAATTCTTAGCATTCCAATTGCCTTGATTTCAACACAGATAAGCAAGGTATATCAGCGAGAATTGGCAATCAGAAACGGTAAAGGGGAGCGAGTAGGTGATTTTGCACTAGACTTGTTAAGGAAAAATTATTTTCTGGCTTTTGCACCAATTTTTGTACTGGTTGTTTTTGGGGAACCCGTTGTTGGATTAGCCTTTAGGGAGTAAATGGAAAGTGGCGTTCATCTACATGACAATACTTGTGCCGACTATTTTGCTAAAGTATTGTACAAGTTGCATAAGTGGAACGTTTGTTATCGTCGATAGACCGAGAGTGTCACTTTTTGTTATCAATATTAACACTTGCAATAAACGTGATGTGCTTTGTAATTGTGAGAGAGCTTGGTTTCGGTATAATGAAAACCATTATATTCTATGCCATATCCGATGGTTTGATTAATTTGATTAACATTTTCTTTGTATGAAAGTTATAAATGCAGATTATAAAAATTAATAAGATTTCTATTTGTAGAAATGTTAGGCTCAATTTTCGGCAATGTACCTAATATATGCATTGATGAACAAATTATTTTATTAGTACATAAAGGAGACAAAGATGAAAGAGATAAGGTATTGCAGAAGATGTATAATGAATGATAGCAGATCCATATATCACTTTTGACGAAAGTGGTATATGTAATTACTGCACAGAGGCTCTAACACACATTAATACAGATGTATATTTCCCTAACGAAGAGGGTGGTATACGTCTGAACAGAATGATTGAGAAAATTAAATCTGAAAAATGCAGATATACGATTGCATAATGGGAATATCAGGCGGACTCGATTCAGCATACCTTGCATATCTTGGATACAAATGGGGACTTAGGATTTTAGCTGTACATATTGATGACGGTTACGATACAGAAATCTCAAAAGAAAATATTAAGAAACTTTGCGATGCTGCCAACATTGAAATGCGAACGATTACACCTGACGCTGAGCAGTTTAATGCATTGACCTTGGCATATATGAGGCAGGGGTTCCTGATGTTGCAGTTCCGCAAGACAATATATTGTTTGCATTTCTACGACACTGTAGAACAAGAAGGAATAAAGTACTTCCTTTCTGGAGGAAACTTCTGCACTTGAATGTAGTGCTTCAGAAAGGAAATGGATATAGTGCAATGGATGTTACAAATATTAAAGATATTCACAAGCGGTTTGGCACAAGAGCATAAATAGACTGAAATTCATAACATCCTACAAGAAATATATGAGGATAAAAAGGAAGCGTAATTACACTTGAACCACTTGACTTAGTTGATTACAACGAGAAAGAGCTTTTTAAGGAGTTGGCGGAATTTTGCGACTTCCAAGTATTACGGAAGCAAGCATCTTGAAAATGTTCTTACTGCATTTATTCAGTTATACTGGCTTCCTAAAAGTTTGGTGTAGACAAGAGGTCATCACACCTGTCTAGCATGATTGTGTCTGGTCAGGGTGACCAGAGAAGAGGCTATGGCTGAGATGCAGAACCAGCTTATGATAAGGAATTGATGGATGAATACATCAGTATAATTAAGAAAAATTTGGGTATAGATGATGAAGAGTTTTGATGAAATTATGAATAGCCCAACTCATCAACACATCAGAATATAGAACAGAAAAATTTGCACCATTTATTCGCAAACTATTAAGATAGCATATAGACATGGGATTAGAGGGATCTCGATGAAATTACTAAAGATTTTACTGTAGCAAATGGGTTTAATGAGGCAGAGACTACAGGAGCTAGGGTATACAGTGAAGAGGGGCTGAGATATCGGTACTTGTTAAAGGCGATATTGAGGATAAACCTAGACATAGTTGAAGGGTTTGAAGTGTTAAGATATACGACAAAAACCCTTTGGTGAAAAGGCTCGAGTGCTTTTAACAAGCCCATAAAGCTTGTTTTCAATGAGCTAATTTTGCAAGAGCAGGCAACCAGATATTATATCTGGACATGACCTTCTTGCTTTTAACTATTGGCTGGCTATCAACCTTTTTTCAGAATAAAATAAACCTAAACCAATTTATGATTCACATGAATTTGAGATTGGGCGAAATGCGGATCGATCAGGGTTCTCAAAGTGGTTAGTTTTTGCACTGGGGAGCAATTTATGATTAAGAGAAGTACTCTGACGATAGTTAGAACAAAAGCATTGCAGATGAAGTAGCAAAGCTTTATGAATTAGATGAAAAACTCACTGTCGTGAGAAACATACCGATTAACTTTGAAGTAGATGAAGCAGAGTGTAAGAAAGTTAAAAAGCAATATTTTAGAAAAGCTTGGTGTTGAAAACTGCTAATATATCATGGGCTGGTATGCAGCGGCAGAGGGATAGAATCAACTATAGAAGCCTTTATCCATGCTTGAAAAGTGTGGGGTTGATTGTTGTTGAGGAACCCGATTCACCAGAGTATTTAGAAAAGCTAAGACAAATGACGAGGCAGTTTAACGTTGAAAAAAGGGTAGATTTTCATGACGCGGTGCCACACGAGGTTCTTTTGGAAGTTTGTTGGGGCGGCAGATCTGGGAATTGTCACTGATATCACCTGCTTTCCAAGAGTTATTATTATGCACCCCTAATCAAATTATTTGAATGCATACAATCTGCGCGTGCCTGGCATTGGATCAGATCTTCCAGAAACAAAGAAAGTTGTTGTTGGACACAATGGTAGGGGCGTTAGCGATTCCGACAATGCAGCGAGCATTGCAGAAGCAGTAAAAGGTCTAATTTGCGACCAAGAAGCGTATGACAGCGTTAAATCTAATGTCGAATTAGCACAACTGTGTTGGGAAAACGAGAAAGTGGTGTTAGCTAAGGCTTTCAACAAAATTTCACAGTAACTTCTAAAAAGCTTGCACGCATTGGAAATATTGACATCTTAAGTTATTGTTATATATAATTATTCGAGTTAGTTTAGCTATTACTTTGTATAGTATCGATTAACTTAAGAGCTAATCGTTGATGTAGCAAACACATACAAGAAAGGTATAAAGGTATCATTAATGGGCATGAAGGAAAGGTTACTCGAGAAAATCGCAAAGCGCGACATTACTGTGGGAGTTGTAGGCCTGGGATACGTAGGGCTTCCGCTTGCTGTCGAAAAGGCCAAGGCGGGTTTCAAGACCATCGGCTTCGATGTGCAGGAAGAAAAAGTTAAGATGGTTAATGAGGGACACAACTACATTGGGGATGTAGTAAACGAAGATCTCAAGGAGCTGGTGGAGAGCGGCAAGATGAAGGCTACATCAGACTTTTCATTCGTAAAGGATGTCGATTTCATCGCAATATGCGTGCCAACTCCTCTTGACAAGCATCAGGAACCCGACATCAGCTAGTGTAAAGTCATCGGCAGAGGCTATTTCCAAGCACCTGTCTCGTGACACGATGGTTGTGCTTGAGTCCACAACTTATCCGGGAACTACAGAGGAGCTTTTGCTTCCAATACTGGAAGAGGGCTCCGGACTAAAGTGCGGAGAAGACTTCTATCTCGGGTTTTCGCCGGAGCGCGTTGACCCGGGGAACCTGATTTACAAGACAAAGAACACTCCAAAGGTAGTTGGTGCAGTTGGTAAGGAGGCGACAGAAGTAATTTCCGCGATGTATAGAGAGGTTCTCGAGGGGGAAATATACGAGGTTTCCTCACCTGCCATCGCAGAAATGGAGAAAATACTGGAGAACACTTATAGAAATATCAACATTGGTCTTGTGAACGAGCTCGCAATGCTCTACGACAAGATGGGAATTTCACTGTGGGAGGTAATCGAGGCAGCGAAGACTAAGCCATACGGCTTCCAGGCATTCTATCCGGGTCCCGGTCTCGGCGGACACTGCATCCCGCCAGATCCGTATTATCTGACATGGAAGGCAAGAGAATTCGGGTTCCACACATCTGCGATTGAGAGCTCAATGATTATTAACGACAGGATGCCGGAGTACACAGTAGATAGAGCGGCATCGGTTCTTAACAACCACAAGAAGGCTCTCAACGGTGCCAGAGTCCTAGTGCTCGGGGTTGCTTACAAGAACAATATCGATGACTATAGAGAGAGCCCTGCGCTTAACGTAATCGATATCCTTAAGGACAGAGGCGCGGAGACAGATTTCATGATCCATGGATTTCAAAAATATAAGAGACATGGTAATGGTACAATGGTATCAGCGGGATAAAACGCAGATATAATCAGGGATATGACCTTATACTCGTTGGTGACTGCACACGATGCATTTGACTATGAGATGATTAGAAAGAATGCAGTAGCAATATTCGATACTCGCAATGCATTCAAGGACGTAGGAAAGAGACAATATTTTCTCCTATAAGCCCGGCAAAATACAATTAACAAAGTAATGAGATTTCCGGAGGATATGTAAATGAAATATGCATTGATTGGATGTGGTAGAATCGCAACAAATCACGTGACTGCTGCAGTAAATAATAATATGGAGATATAGGTATGCGATATCGTGCCAGAGAAGATGGAAGCGATTCTCAAAAAGCACGGCTTGGTTGATGACAAATCAATCAAGAGATATACTGACTACAAAAAGATGATTGAAGAGAATGAGCTTGAGCTTGTCAGTATCGCGACTGAAAGCGGAAAACATGCATCAATTGCGCTAGATGTAATCGATGCAGGTATTAACGTGATTATCGAGAAGCCGATGGCTATGAATATTGCTGATGCTGAAGAGATTATAAAGAGAGCTGCGGAGAAGAACGTAAAGGTCTCGGCTTGTCATCAGAACAGATTCAACGTAGCTATTCAGGAAGTAAGAAAGGCTATCGAAGGAGAGCGTTTCGGCAAGTTATCACACGCATCCATCAATGTCCGCTGGAACAGGAATAAGTGATATTACGACCAGGCTCCATGGAGAGGAACTTGGGAGGAAGATGGTGGCTGCCTAATGAATCAGTGCATCCACGGAATTGATCTTCTCAGATGGATGATGGGGGACGAGGTAGTGGAAGTTTATGGAGCAACCAGACAGCAGTTCCATGATTATTTAGAAGCTGAGGATGTCGGAGTAGCTGTGGTTAAGTTCAAGAACGGTGCTATCGGAACAATTGAGGAACGACCAACGATATCCTCAAAAATCTCGAAGAGACACTGTATATATTTGGAGAAAAACGGAATAGTAAAGGTTGGTGGAAAGTCCACCAACACCATTGACGTGTGGGATTTCAAAGACGAGACCGCTGAAGACGAGAAGAACAAGGGTCTCGAGGAAGAGACAAGCAATGTATATGGCAATGGGCACACAAGCCTGTTCGCAGACGTAATCGAAGCAATCAATGATGACAGAGCTCCTTACGTAGACGGAGTTGCCGGAAGAAATGCGCTGGAGATGGTTCTCGCTATTTACAAGAGCCAGAAGGAATGCGTTCAGTTAAGCTCCATTGACAGATTTTGCAAGCACTGATATGCGAGGCGAATTCAAGTAGAAGCGGAGGAAGATAATGGAATTTAGAGATTTAAAGAAACAGTATACTGTGCTCAAAAATGATATAGATCGCCATATTGATGAAGTCATTGCCAGCAGCAGATTTATCGGAGGCAGCAAGGTTTCAGAGCTTGAGGAAAAGCTGGCGGCATACGTTGGTACAAAGCACTGCGTTACATGTGCAAACGGAACAGATGCACTTGAACTCGCACTTATGGCTTGGGGAATAGGAAAAGGGGATGCTGTATTCGTTCCTGACTTCACATTCTTCTCATCCGGCGAGATTGTGGCAATTCTAGGAGCTACACCTGTTTTTGTCGACGTAGATGAAGATACTTTCAACATGAACTCTGTTTCGCTGGAGAAAGCGATAAATGAAGTTATAGCGGACGGCGAACTCAAGCCGAGGATAGTTATTCCTGTTGATCTCTTTGACTACCGGCTAACTTCGTTAAGCTAAGAAAGATTGCCGACAAGTACGGTCTCAAGATCCTCGAGGATGGAGCGCAAGGCTTCGGAGGCGAGATCGACGGTAAGAGAGCGTGCAGCTTTGGAGATATCTCAACGACTTCGTTCTTCCCGGCAAAACCACTCGGTTGCTACGGAGACGGGGGTGCAATCTTTACAGACGATGATGAAGCAGCAGAGCTCATCAGGTCATACTGTGTGCACGGCAAGGGTAAGATGAAGTACGACAATGTGCGCATCGGAATGAATTCCAGACTCGATGCTATTCAGGCGGGAATCCTTCTTCCCAAGCTGGCAGCATTTGCAGAGTATGAAATAAAAGATGTTAACGCAGCAGCTGCGAAGTACACAGAGCTTCTGAAGGGCATGGTAACTACACTGTAATTCCTGAAGGATTCCTGAGCAGCTGGGCGCAGTGATCACGACAAAGCTTGATAGCAGAGAACAGAGATGCGCTTCAGGATTCCTCAGGAGAGATCAATTCTTCGATGATTTTACTATCCAAAAGCAGATGCACAAGCAGGAGGCATTTGACGGCGAGAAAAATTACGAGATAGACTACTCGGTGACGAATAAGCTTTATGATACGGTTCTGTCCCTCACCGATCCATCCATACATTTCAGATGAGGATGTGGATGAGGTTGTATCGGTGATTACGAGTTTTTAGGGAAGGTAAGAATAATGAAAATAATCGTTTCACACGATGTAGATCTGCTTATATGGGAGCGACCATTGCAAAGACTTAATCTACCCGAAACTGTGGCTAAGAGAGACTTTATCGCTTTTTGGAAGCGTAATATAACATTTTCTCAATGGTGAGACGCTTGCTTGGTGTTTTTCAAAAGAGAGAAATTATATTGAGCAACTGATGAAGTATGATGAAGGTAATGGTATACCTTCGTCATTCTATTTTGGAATGGATAACATACTAGGGATGTCTTATAAATATATTAAGGCAATTCCATATATTAAAAACTCAAAGTCATGGTTTTGATGTTGGTGTACACGGAGCGTCTTTCGATGATGAAGAAAGTATGCTCATAGAATTTAATCGATTCAAAGAGATTTTCGAGTAAGTCCATTGGGAATCCGTATGCATTACGTGCGTTATGATGACGAAACTTTGAAAAGCTGAGTCGATGTGGATATTCTATGATGCAACTGAATTTGTGAAAAGCGAAGGCACCTGCCTAAAAGAGCCTTATAAGGTTGGTCGCATGTGGGAGTTTCCGCTTAACCTAATGGACGGATACCTCCCGAAAAGACCGGAAGGCAAGAAGGAAGCATCACTAAGATGCAAGAGGTTGAAGAAAAGGGGTTGCCATATTTTTCGATATTGTTTCATGATTATCAATTTTATGCGATGGGTATGCATATGAACGAGATTGGTATATGTGGCTTTGGTTGAGTATTAAAGAAACGTGGATATACTTTCATTTCATACCTTGATGCAGTACAAGAGTTGGAGGGCATTGACTCTAATGACGACTACGAATAGTGATGTTACAACAGAATATGCTAATTCGATTTTTGAGCAGCCGTGGTATATTGATGCAGTTACTAATGGCAATTGGACAGAAGTAAAAGTTGAAGAAAAAGATGCCGTTGTAGCTAGGTGGGCAGTCCCATACGATGAGCAACAAGATAAAAATGCCAGGTGAAACCCAGACTTTAGGAATATGGTTTGCACCTAACACTAAACTTAGTAAGCAGCAGAAGTATATAGAGGAACTCGTTCGCTCACTTCCAAAAATCTGGAATTGATCTTATGCTAGATCCTATCAACGACTACTTCCTTCCGTTTAAGTGGCTTGGATTTAAAAATTAGTCCAAGGATAACTTATCGATTCACAGATGTTACAGATATAGAAGCAGTCAGAGCTAAATATGATAAGACTGTTCGTAAGAACATCAAGAGCGCAAGCAATAAAGTTGAGATAATTGAAGATAGCAGTATTGACAATCTGTATGATATGTTACATTTGAGAACCAGGGAAGAAGTTGCCCTCATAAAAAGAATTTATAAAGAAAATTTTCGATACTTGTAATGAACATGATGCGGCGAAAATTATTACTGCAGTCGATAATAATAACAATGTGCATGCTTCTTCCTTATTTATATACGATGAAAATACTTGCTACTATTTGATTGCTGGAGCAGACCCTAAATTTAGATCAAGTGGAGCTCAGACATTAGTGTTGGATGCGGGAATAGAGTTTGCATCTAAACATTCAAGAGCTTTTTGATTTTGAAGGTTCAATGATAGAGGGTATAGAGAATTTCTTTAGAAGATTCGGAGCAGATAGAGTTCTGTATTATCAGGTGGAGAAAAAGGGTTAATCGGTGAGATGATGAGCATCCTTAAACCGAGAATAAAGAAGGTGCTGAGATATAAAATTAGGAGAGAACAATGCAAAAGGTGTGCCATGTTACGAGTGTTCATGATGCGCTTGATGACAGAATATATTACAAAGAATGTCTGTCTTTAACAGAAGAAGGATATCAAGTCTTTCTGGTTGCCCCAGGCGAAACCTTTACAAAAGACGGAATACAAATTATTGGCTGTGGTGAACAACCGAGAAGCCGCGTTGAAAGGTTTTCAAAGTTTTGCAAGAAGGTGTTTCAAAAGGCGCTCAATATTGATGCAGATGTTTATCATTTTCATGATCCGGAAATGCTAAAATATGCTGCTAAATTAGCTAAAATGCATAAGGTTGTTATATTTGACAGCCACGAAGATGTGCCGGCACAAATATTAGATAAACCGTGGATTCCTAAACGCTCAAGACAATTTGTTTCGAAAGTGTACAAGCGTTTAGAGACAAAGTACGTAAAAGAGCTGTCAGGAGTAATTACTGCAACTGAATATATAGAAAACAAATTTAAAGACAGGGCAAAAAGAACAGAAACCATTAAGAACTACCCTAAGCTAGATGAAATAATAAAAGATGAAACAGCATTTGCTGAAAGGGATAAAGCAGTTTGTTATGCAGGGGGCATTTCCCACATACGTGGAGAGAAGATAATGGTTTCAGCGATGGAGGAGATGGAAGGTTATTCTCTGAAGCTTGCAGGAAACTGTGATGATGAAACACTTAAAAATTCTAAGCCTAAAAATGTAGAATATCTTGGCGTGTTAAGCAGGGAAGGTGTAAATGATCTATATGCCTCAAGTAGAGTGGGAATTTGCGTGTTGTTACCTACAGCGAATTACATAAATTCATTGCCTATCAAAAATCTTTGAGTATATGGCAGCGGGGTTGCCAATTATTGCATCTGATTTTCCAACATGGAGAAATAATTACCGAAGCCAATTCGGGAGTATTGGTTAATCCTGAGGATATAGTTGCTATTAGAGATGCAATTAAGTATTACATCGATCATCCAGTGGAAGCGCAGGAAACTGGGGAAAGAGGCTACAGAGTAGCAACAGGGAAGTATAATTGGAGAGTTGAAGGGAAAAAGCTTGTAGACTTTTATAAAAAGCTGTTAGCGTAATTACAACAATTATTTCTGAAATAGGAGCGAATAAGTTATGGTTGTAAAATCAAAAAAAAGAAATAATGTGCTATTAGCCGCTTCAAGGCTATTGGGACTCGTTTACTTGGTTGCTGCATTGGTATTTGAAGCTACATTGCTAGTAACGGATTTTTTACCAAAAAAATGGCTTCTAACATTACTTATAGGTGTTTTTATCGTAAGCGCGGTTTTATTTATTCAGCTATAGAAATATAAAAAGAAAAATCTAGAATAGTGGCGGTAGTAATTAGCATAATGCTTTCCATTGTATTTGTGGTAACATCAGTATATGCAGCTAAAACAGCTAGCTTTTTGAACAAGATTTCAAAGGCAAAAAAGTGTTGGTAATACAAAGATTGCTGAAAAAGCCTTTTACAGTGCTTATAAGTGGCATGGATACTACAGGAAAGATTGATGAAGAAAGCTCAAGTGATGTCAATATGCTTGTTACAGTAGATCCTCAAAAAGCACAAGATCCTTCTAACATCTATCCCTAGAGATTACCTGGTTAAATTACCTGAAAGACAATGCTGAAGATAAATTAACTCATAGCGGACTATATGGAATTGACGAGACGAGAGGTGCTATAGAAAAGCTTCTTGATGTAAAAATCGATTATTACGTTAAGGTAAACTACAATACCGTTGTGCAGTTTATCAATGCTATTGGTGGAATTTATATTAATTCAGATCATGCATTCACTACATATATAGATCACTATCGCATTAATAAGGGTACCAACTTCCTTAAAGGAGAACAAGCACTAGCATTTGCCAGAGAGAGACAAGCGTTTAAAGATGGAGATAATCAACGAGTTAAGAATCAACAGATTGTACTCATGGGCATTTTTCCACAGGTTCACACAATCACCTGAGATAATCGTAAAGTATACGAAGATTCTAGACAGAATTGCACCATATATGGAAACAGATATGTCTCCTGCTGAGATTAGAGCACTTGTAAAGCTTGAACTAAAGAATCATAAAGAATGGAAGATAGAAAACAACGCAGTTGAAGGGGCGGGTGATTCAACGAGACGGGGTTTACTCAAGCGGATCTCACACCAGTCTATGTCATGACACCAGATAAAGAGAGTATTAAAAAGCTCATGACTTGATAAAGAACTTCATTAATCCGCCGAAGAAGTCGAAAAAGAGTAAAAAGACGATAGATGGCAGCGAGGAAGAAACTGAATATAATGAATCATAATTTGGAGATGCAAGACTCTTGCAAAAAGCCTTTAAGGCTAAATCGGGGCAACATACTATTCGGCGATGGGGGCCTCGATTTATGAAAGTAACATTATGATTAAAAATATTCTAGAGTTATTAGAGCATCAGGCTGATTATATTGGCGATAATACTGTCTTCTACTGTCTTTGTATGTGAAGACAGTAGCTTAACATATTTCAACTTCGTACTGTAGCCAGGGCTGCATTTCTATGAGTAGCCTTCAAAAACTCAGATATAACTCCAGAATATAAAATCTCTGTTATAAATGAGGGATGGAAGCGAAGATATTCATGAGAATACTCATATTCTAAAAACGTTGGATATTAGAGGAATTCAATGAAAGATTATAGTACCTGCCAGAGTAAGGGGTAGTAGGGCGTATGAAGCGTTTCAAGAGTATAGTCTTAATTAAAATATGGATTGAATATTGTCGTTCAATACTATATAACTAAAAAGTAGTTTAGAAGCTGATAGGAGAAGGGATATGAAAAGAAGATTTAGAATCTCATTGCTCTTAGGTGTAATCTTTATATTCAGCGTTGCTTTTTGTTAATGCCGACGAAGTCGACTCTAATGAGCAAGATGCTGTAAATGATATTACAACAGAGCAGAACATTGAAGCTCAGGTTGAACAGGACAATCACGGTAATGGGATTCAAAACTTCCAATCCCAAAATGGAAGCTAAGGCAAATAACAATACCGATGTTCAAGCACCCCGCTTAGTGCTCGAAGAGAACCTAGATACAACTCATGGGTTGATGAAAATGGGAATCGTTACTATGTAGATAGCAATGGAAATTATGTAAAGGGAATTTATGAAATAATAATGTTATATATTTCTTCGACCCAAACACTGGAGCGCTAAAGAGAGAAGCTGGCTGGAGAACTTGGGGAAATGGAAGATACTTCACAAATGGTGAAGGAGTTGCATATAGAAGTAGATTCATAACATTTGGAGTACCTAAGTTCTATATGGGAGCAGACGGTGCAGTGAAGACGGGCATCTTTTCGACGCCTGATGGACATCTGCATAATGCAGATGATTACACTGGGGAAGTGATTCAGATAGCACAGTGGATGAGAAGAACGGAAAGAAATATTTCTCAAATTCCGAAGGTGAACTCTATAAGAATCAGTTTATAACATTTGGAATACCTAAGTTCTATATGGGAGCAGACGGTGCAGTGAAGACGGGGATGTTCACTATGCATGATGGAAGCCTTTATAATGCAGATGAGCACACAGGAGAGATCATCCAGAAAGCGCAGTGGATAGAGAAGAACGGTAAGAGATACTTCTCAAATTCTGCAGGAGAGTTGTATAAGAATCAGTTTATAACATTTGGAATACCTAAGTTCTATATGGGAGCAGACGGTTCTGTAAAGACTGGAATATTCGCAACAAGTGATGGAAGCCTTTATAATGCAGATGAACGCACAGGAGAGATCGTCCAGAAAGCGCAGTGGATAGAGAAGGACGGTAAGAGATACTTCTCAAATTCTGCAGGAGAGTTGTATAAGAATCAGTTTATAACATTTGGGAAGCCTAAGTTCTATATGGGAGCAGATGGTTCTGTAAAGACTGGGATATTCGCAACAAGTGATGGACGCCTTTATAATGCAGATGAACACACAGGAGAGATCATCCAGAAAGCACAGTGGATAGAAAAGAACGGCAAAAGGTACTTTTCCAACTCTGAGGGAGAATTATATAGAAGTCGTTTCATCAGCTTTGGGAATATATACTACTACATGGACTCTAAAGGTGCAGTTATTGTTGGTTCGTTTTATTATAATGGCGAAGCCTATTCAACTGAACAAGATGGAGCTGTAAAAGAGTTAATGGGCCCTGTTGGCAGCAGATCGCTAGGAATAGATGTTTCATATGCACAGGGGTTTATTGACTGGGAAAAAGTTGCAAGAGCAGGAATTAAATTTGCTTATATAAGGGCTTCGTATAGAGGTTATGGAACAGGACGCATAGTTCCTGATGAATGGTTTGAAAGAAACATCAAAGGGGCAATTGCAGCAGGTATAAAAGTGGGTGTTTACTTCTTCTCTCAGGCTATTAATGCGGAGGAAGGAAGAGAAGAGGCAGATTATATTATTAATCAGGTGAAAAAGTATAAAATTTCACTTCCTATTGCAATAGATACGGAATATGTTTCTGCACCAAATGCAAGAGCAAATTCTATATCTAAGGAGATTAGAACTGAGCAGTAAAAGCTTTTTGTGCTAGAGTTTATGAACGTAGATATACTGCATTGATATATGCAAGCACAAGCTGGCTGGAATAATCAGCTAGATATGAGCAAAATTGAGTATATATAAAGTCTGGGTTGCGCAGTACTACAGCCACGTAACTTATGGTGGAGAATTTCAGTGCTGGCAATATACAAGTTCTGGTTCTGTTCCGGGAATTAACGGCAGAGTGGACATGAACTACTGGTATAACAGGTAGCTGACGATACACAAATTATATGGGAGGGTGATTAGCTCACCTTCCTTTTTCTGGGTTTAACGGTAAGATACGCCGTAAACCGTAAAATGCTTCTTAGTCAGTGAGTGCGTAAGCACTCACTGACTAAGAAGTCTATGCGCTTTAATAGCGATTTAAACACTTGGAATTACTGAAGTTGGCATTTTTGTTTATAATAAGGATTTAGAGGGAATATGAATATAGCAATTGTCGGAGGCGGAAATATGGGAACCTTGATGGCTGCAGAGTTTGCACATCAAGGTCATAATATCAAAATATATAGCAGGCGTCCAAACGACTGGAGTGATACTATCGAAGTTTATGATAGAGATGATAAGTTGTTGTTCTATAGCAGTAATATAATGATTTGTTCAGAGCTTGACAAAGCCGTCCGGGGCGTAGACATGATCTGTATTACGACACCTGCATCAACTTTCGATGAGTTTGCAAAGAGGCTGGAGCCACTTGTAAACGAAGGACAGACCTTGTTTGTAGTGCCCGGAAGTGGGTAAGAATTTGCATTCTACAATCTCATTCAAAAGGGTATGATACTGCTGGGAATGCAAAAGGGTACACAGCATTTCGAGGTTAAAATCGTACGGGCAATCCGTTTACATGCTGGGAAGAAAGGAAGAACTGCATATCGGCACAATTCCTGCGTATGCAGTGGATCGATATAAAGAAATAGTAGAAAATTTATTCTCGATTAAGACGGATACTTTACCGAATTATTTGAATGTAACGCTTACTCCATCTAATCCAATATTACATACAGCAAGACTGTATGCTTTGTTTCATGCACAACCTAGAGATTACGAATATGCAGATAACCCGTTATTTTTATGAGGAATGGGATGATGAAAGTTCAGAGGTTTTACTCAATTTCAATGATGAATTGATGCAGATATGCGATAAGCTTCCGTTAGATGTGTTGGGTGTAATCTCTTTGCGTATATACTACGAGAGTGACAGCATAGAGTCAATGACAGCTAAGATTCGTAATATGGAGGAGCTTAAAGGACTTGGATCACCTACTGTGTAAATCGGGAAATGGGTGGAAAGTGAGACTGAATTCAAGGTATTTCACTGCGTGATTTCCTGTTTGACTTAAGATTTTGATAGATATTGCGAAATTGTCTGATGTCGAAACTCCGAAATGAATAAGGTATGGAAATGGTACTTAGGTACCGGAACGATAGAATCTGTATTCGAAATGCCGATGGATAAAGAACAATTTATAGAATTTTACAAATAATAAATGAAATGAAATACTAACCGCAGCAACCGGAGGACAAATGCTTTACGACATAGTGATCATTGGTGCGGGAATCGTGGCAACGATGCTTGCCAGAGAGCTTTCCAGTCACGAGTTAAAATAGCAGTGCTTGATAAGGAAAATGACATAGCAAACGGAGCGACAATGGCTAATTCGGCAATTGTACATGCCGGATATGATCCTGAGGACGGTAAGCACTGAAGGCGGAGCTCAATGTTATAGGTGCGCGCAAGTACCCGCAGCTATGTGAGGAATTGAATTGCCATATCAAGAATACCGGTGCGTATGTCGTTGCATGTGGTGCAGAGGAAGAAGCCAGGCTTGATGTGTTGGCAGATAGGGCTGCACGCAGGATATTCCGCATGAGCTCCCTGTCCGGTGATGAAGCAAGAGCTGTCGAGGCGAAGCTCAGTGAGAATGTTACAAAGGTTTTGTCATTCCCGGCAATGTCTGTCATATATCCGTGGGAGGTTGCAATTGCCTGTATGCAGGTTGCTGTGAGCAAGGGCACTGAATTATATCTTTAATCACAAGGTGGACGATATAGAGAAGACGGAAGATGGATATTTAATTACACTCCGGTGGAGAGGGCTTTTTCATGCCAAGATGGTAATAATGCTGCAGGGTTAGGTGCGGCTTCAATTTGCCGGATGGTTTCAGACACAGTGGTTCGAAATGCTGCCAAGACGCGGTGAATATTGCGTCATAGCAACGATGAGCAGTGTAGACCGTGTTATCTTTCCGGTTCCGACGGCAAAGGGCAAGGGCGTGCTGGCCATTCCGACTGTATATGGCACATCTCATCGGTCCTAACAGCGAACAGCTGGACGAACCGGCCACTACGGCAACAAGTGTCGGGGGAGCGGCATACATACGTGAGAACATTTCCAAGATTATAAATGATGTACCGCTCCACAAATCGATACGAACCTTTGCCGGCTTGAGACCGAGTTCGACGTCAAAGGATTTTATAATCGGGCCGTTGGATGTCGACAATCCGGATTTTATAAATGTTGCATCGATTGAATCTCCGGGGCTTGCCAGTGCTCCGGGAATTGCAGAGGACGTTGTAGATAATTTCGTAATTGATAGATTTAACCTCCTACCTAACGCTGACGCAGTTATGACGAGGAAGCGTCCGGTTGTCGTGTCTGAGTTAAGCGATGAAGAGCGAGACGAGCTGGTTCGTGCAAAGCCACAGTATGGGAACATCGTTTGCCGATGTGAGACAATATCCGAGGGCGAGATAGTTGCGGCAATACGCGGCGTGTGCGGAGCGAGGAGCGTCAAGGGCGTCAAGAAGCGAGTACGGCCGGGAATGGGCAAGTGTCAGGGCGGCTTTTGTGAGCCGAAGGTCGTTGAGATATTGGCTAGAGAGCTTAACAGGTCTCCTCTTGAGATTGTACTGGATCGGCCGGAATTCACAAATCTTGAAAAAGGAGAATCGCTAACATGAGACATTGTCAGGCAGTGGTAATTGGCGGAGGCTGTGGCGGACTTGCTGCGGCTGCAAAGCTTAAACAAGAAGGTGTGAATGATGTTGTTCTAATCGAAGAGGACAGAGAGCGGTGGTGTGCTGAACCAGTGCATACATAACGGCTTTGGGCTGACGACCTTTAAGGAGCAGCTCAGCGGACCGGCTTTTTGCGGGAGCGAGTGAGCAGCAGGTGTTTGACGCGGAGGTTGAAGTCAAGTTGGGCACTATGGTTACGCACATGAGCGGTGACCGTGTCATACAATATGTAAATACGGAGGAAGGATATCAGCAAATTCGTGCAGATATCATAATTTTGGCTGTCGGATGTTATGAGAGAAGCCGTGGGGCTCTTGGAATACCCGGAGAACGTCCTACCGGCGTCTACACCGCAGGACAGGCACAGAGATACCTCAATATAGACGGATATCTCGTGGGCAAGAGGGTGTTTTATCCTCGGCTCCGGAGATATCGGTCTGATTATGGCTAGGAGGATGACCCTCGAAGGCGCGGAGGTTCTGGGTGTAGCTGAGCTGATGCCATACAGCAACGGGCTCCCGCGAAATATGAAGCAGTGTCTCGATGATTTTGGGATACCGCTGTACCTGTCACACACCGTTACAAACATCTATGGGCACGACAGACTTGAGAGAATAGAGGTATCCGAGGTCGATGCGGACAAGAGGCCTATTACAGGTACAGAGATGTATTTTGACGTGGATACATTGCTCCTTAGCGTGGGGTTAATTCCTGAAAATACTCTCGCGGAGGAAGCCGGAATCGTTATGGATCCGAGCATTCGAGGGCCCTGTGGTCGATGAGAATTATGACGACTCTGTGCCAGGGCGTATTTGCCTGTGAAATGGACTCCATGTTCATGATCTTGCAGATTTTGTCACCAGCAGGCGGGAGAAGCGGCGCTTGGTGCAATACGTTATATCCGTTATATTAATACAGCGATGTCAGACAAAGCAACTTCAGACAGCCGGACTGGAAGTTGCTTCTGCTCCGGGGATGAGGCTGAGGCTCAGCCTCAGGCGGATCTGCAATCCGGCTACGATGATGTAAAGAATGATATTACAGAGCGGATTGCTAGATCTTGACATGGGGAAACTGCAATCTGATTACGACGATATAAGGGCCGGTAATCTGGTGGGTTACGTGGTTCCGGCGAGGATTCAGGATGAATTTACCCAAGACAGTAACCTTCTATTTCCGAGTTCGCAAACCGATGAAGAATATTACAATAGAGATTGCTAAAGGTGATACTGTTCTGAGAACGATTAATAAAGATGCCGTTATTCCATCTGAGATGGAGCAGATAGTCTTAGCGGGTGTAGCAGCTTGAGCAGCTTGTGAACCTGGAGATTCGTATAAAGGAGGATTCATGAGAGAATCTGAGCTAGTGTGCGTCAACTGCCCAAAAAGGCTGCAAAATTACCGTACTTCTTGATGGAGATAAGGTTAAAGATGTGCAGGGATACAGCTGCGAGGAAGGTCTGAACTATGCCAGGCAGGAAGTGACAAGGCCAATGAGAATCCTGACTTCAACTGTAAAAATCGATGGGGCAATTGACAGAGTGCTCCCCGTGATAACTGATGGTGAGATTCCGCTGGATATGTGGCAAGATGCTATGAATGAGATTCAAGGAATAAGAGTCTCGGCACCGGTTAAGATAAACGACGTGATATCAGAGAACTTCCTTGGTACAGGTGTGAATTTGGTGGCGAGCAGGAGTATTGGAGTAGTATCATTTAAATACAGTCGTTAAATCCACTACAGGATTCCAACATGCAGGATGAGGATCAAGTGAAAAAGATCATCTTTCGCCTCGCGGATCTTCTTTATCCAGAGTTCTTTTGAGGATACTTGCTTTTATCTATAGGATTTGTATATATAGTCGCAAATGAGAATCTCCATAAGCATTATCTTAAGCCTTCCTTAAATTTTGTTGCGCGGAATTGCCTGAACCGGATGTCTCACGTATAATTAATATGAAATGCGGGGCGGTCAATATTGGCGGCTCGGGTATTCGCGGGTATTTAAGAGAAGAGATTATTTAGAATGAAGAATAAGATCGACAGTATATTGGTAGCAGTTGTAATCATTGGAATTGTGATTGGAACAATTCTGGCATATTTTGTAGGATTTACCTTCATTCCGGGGTTACCATTGGGAGCGAGAATAATTGCGGCGCTTATCTGTGCCGGGTTTGTATATGGGGTGCTGCACATCTTGATTGAGAGAATCCGCGAGATTCAGAAGGGAGAAGACGATGATCTTAGTAACTACTAATGAAATTGCAGGCAGAAAGCTTGAGACTGTCGGCTTGGTTAAAGGTAGCACAATTCAGACTGTTAATGCTATCAGAGACATCGAGGGCGGGGTTTAAGACTCTTGTCGGCGGTGAGCTCGTTAAGTATAACGAGATGATGAACAACGCTAGAGCGCTGGCAACCAAGAGAATGGTTGAAGAGGCCGAGTCTGTAGGTGCGGACGCTATCGTGGCGATTCGTTACTCGTCTGCATCGGTAATGCAGAACGCTGCAGAGGTTATGGCTTACGGCACAGCTGTAAAATTCCTCGACTAATTTGATGATGTCGCACGCCGTGAACAGTGCGATAAATGAATAACCGGGCTCCATCAGAGTTGCGCCACCGTGATATTTGCGGCTCGCTATGGAGCTCGGTTTTGCTTTTTTTACATTAATTCCTTGCGTACGACACGAACGAGGAATATCATATGACTATGCGTTAAGATTTTTAAATTCATAATTAAGTTAATATTGTTGCTCGTCCTGGTGATAGTCGGGATAAATCTTTTCGTAAAATTTGGCGGCGAGAGATACCTCCGGACACCGGATCAGGTGTCAAGCGAACCTCGTGACTGTATCATTGTGCTGGGAGCCGGCGTGTACGGAAACGGCAAGCCAACCAAGATTCTGCAGGATCGTCTGGATCGAGGTATTGAACTGTATAAGGCCGGAGCCGCGCCAAAGCTGCTGCTCTCCGGCGACAATGGCAAGGCAAATTACGATGAGGTCAAGGTTATGCGTAATTACTGCTTAGAACACGGGGTCTCGGCTGAGGACATTTTTCTCGACCATGCAGGCTTTTCGACCTACGAATCGATGTATCGTGCGCGTGCTGTATTTGGGGTGAATTCGGCCGTAATCGTCACCCAACACTACCACGAGGGGCGTTCATTATACACGGCCAGAAGACTTGGTATAGAAGCGGTTGAGTCAGCGCAGTTGAGAAGAGTTATCCTGGGATGAGCGTAGAGCTGTCAGAGAATTTCTGTCCAGAGAGAAGGCTTTTGTGCAGTGTCTGCTCAAGACTAAGCCGACATTCCTCGGAGACAAGATAGACATCAAGGGTGATGGGCGAGTCACCTGGTAAGGGATGATTTTACTGCACGAATCTCGGGGAAGTGACCGCATTCGACAAGTATTTATATAAGTGCAATTTAAATCGTTGACAAAACAATTTGATGCAATATAATTGTATATGCAAGGGCTGCAGAGAACGGAGCTAAGGGGTTGGAGTGCAGCTTGTGCTGCGGATATGCCGGGCACCTTGCAGCATAACCGAGGGAGGAAAGGGATGTGAGTTTTTACGATTACACGGTTCCGGCAGCTGATGGCAGCGAAATCTCGATGAAGGCTTACGAGGGTAAGGTAGTGCTGATTGTCAACACAGCGACAGGATGATGGTTACGCACAGTATGGAGCCAATCGAAGATATGTATGAAGAATACCATGATCGGGGATTGGAGGTGCTCGATATTCCTTGCAACCAGTTCGCAGGACAGGCGCCGGGTTCCGACGATGAGATTCACGAGTTCTGCACGCTTCACTACAACACGAAGTTCCCTCAGATGAAGAAGTCGGATGTTAATGGCGAGAATCAGCTGGAGCTGTATAGATTCCTCAAGCAGGAGCAAGGTTTTCAGGGGCTCGGTAAAGGGCTCAAAGCAACCGGACTTTCACTGGTCGTTAAGAAAATAGACAAGGATTACAAGAATAATCCCGATATCAAGTGGAATTTCACCAAGTTTGTGGTTGATAGAAACGGCAACGTCGTTGCCAGGTTCGAACCGACTGCCAAGATGGAGGAAGTGGAGAAGTGCGTAGCTTCTCTCATGTAAATTTGTTGTTCCAGCCTCGGGCTGTGACATCATAATAATAAATATACTGCAATGGGAAAAGCGTGGCTTGTGCCGGTTTTTCTGTGCAGTATTCGAGCGAGACTCAGTGTATGGGTATCCGTGGGTGTTGGATGTGCGCTGAATGATAGATGCCGTTCGATAACACTGTTTCGACAGCTCCATTCCATATAGAGCATAATTGCGAGTACAATGCTTGCGTACTGTCTGCAGTTTGTCGTGCATGGTGCGTAAAAGGTGAGAAAACATACATGAAATATACGTAAATAGTGCAAAAGCCGATCGCTTTCGTGTAGTTGACACTGGAAAAATCAAAGCACAAGATGGTATAATGATCAAGAAGATTGAATGGTGCTTGGGGGAGGCTGTCATTCAGTCATTTTTGTTTATATAAAAGCTTTACACAGGGGGGATGATGGGTAAAGAGACAGATACAATAGATACAAAGGAAAACATACTGGGGACCGCAGCCATACCGCCGCTGATCATCAAGCTATCGGTGCCGCTGATGGTGTCGATGTTCGTGCAGTCACTGTACAATATCGTCGACAGCATATTTGTGGCGCAGATTGACGAGGATGCGTTGACTGCTGTTTCGCTATGCTTTCCTATCCAGTCGATGATGATTGCGTTTGGTATAGGCACTAGCGGTTGGTATGAGTGCTCTCATGTCCGCGTTACCTCGGAGCCAAGAGCTTCGGTAAGGTAAATGCGACAGCCGAAAACGGTATCTTCCTTTGCTTTGTGACGTATGTGTTGTTCATAATCGTGGGATTTTTTGCTAAGCCGTTTATGGCGATGCAGACCGGCAACCAGAAGATTATTGACTACGGGGAGACATACCTGAGTATCGTTTGCTGGCTGTCTATCATGGTATTCCTGCAGATTACTATCGAGAGACTCCTGCAGACACAGGCAAGACCATCTACATCTTTATCACTCAGAGCACAGGTGCAGTTATCAACATCATCGCGGATCCGATTCTGATATTCGGGCTGCTCGGTGCCCCTAAGATGGGTATCGCAGGAGCAGCTGTTGCGACAGTGTTTGGACAGACGGTCGGTGCTTTGTTGGGTGTATACTCAATCTTACCAAGAACCGTGAGGTGCGCATCAGCTTCAAGCGTTTCAGACCGGGATGGAAAACTATCAAGGAGATATACGCAATTGGAATTCCGTCGATTATCATGCAATCAGTCGGTTCGGTCATGGTATTCTGGTCTCAATCAGATACTGGTGGCGTTTACAACCACAGCGGTTGGTGGCCTTTTGGAGCTACTTCAAGCTGCAGAGCTTCATCTTCATGCCCTGTCTCGGCATGAACAACGGTATAGTGCCTATCATCGCTTACAACTACGGTGCGCGCAACCGCAAGCGGATGGAGCAGGCTATGAAGCTGGCTGCCATATATGGAGTAGCCATACTGTCAATCGGGCTGATAATATTCTGGGCAATTCCGAACGTGCTGCTGGGTCTTCTGCAGCTTCCCGGGCTGCTCAAGATCGGAACTGTCGAGCTGAGAGTGCTGTCGCTGGCATTCCGCTGGCGGGATATTCGATTACGCGAGGAGGCGTATTCCAGGCTCTCGCAAGAGTGTATACAGTATGAATATTTCAATTGTGAGACAGCTGGTCGTGCTGCTTCCGGCTGCATATCTGCTGTCCAGGTTAGGCAACATCGACATCGTATGGTGGTCGTTTGTTATCGCCGAGTTCGTCGGACTTGCGATGTCGATTATATATACCAAAATGATCAAGAAGGATATTATCAGCAAACTGTAATAGGAGAAAAGGAGCTGCAGTGGACACAGATAGAAACCCGACGAGCGCGGAGATACAACAGAATAAAAGGGCTCTCAGGGCGAGGTGCAGGGAGATTGTCAAAGGGCTGTCTTCTGAATATATAGAAGAAGCGAGCAGGCGCATCGCCGAGCGGGTGACGGCATCTCCGGCTTACAAGACGGCAGGGACTATATTTTGCTACATGTCCATGGCCGGCGAACCGATTACGGATGCTATTATAGATAAAGCACTTGCTGAAGGAAAGCGTGTCGGTATCCCACTCTGCATCGGTCCTCATGAGATGGTTGTCAAGGAATACAAGCTGGGGGATGAGCTCACAAGAGGAGCATTTGGCATCAGAGAACCGTTGCCGGAGGCTAAGGAGATAACCTCAGACGAGTTCGATCTCGCTATTGTTCCATGTGTGGCATGTGCCGAGGACGGGAGGAGAATCGGACACGGGGCAGGATACTATGATAGATTCCTCAGAGCGGCAGGCTTCATCAAGCTGGCCATCTGTTTTGAGAAGCTGCTTGCAGACGACATACCGCTTGAGGATACGGACATATACATGGACGGAGTTGCCACCGAAGATGCTATCTATGGGACGCGATGGCGCGGCTAACTGATACCGCAGTGTGTTAATCGCAGCGCACAAACAGCAGAAAGCAGTTCTAAGCCGAATGTTGTGGTGCTGACCGCTACACTTTATATATTAGATATGTCAGGCGCAAGATCCGGGATCCAATATAAGCATTTAGAAAATAAGAGGTAATAACATGGCTAAAGATAAAATCGTATTGACCGGTGACAGACCCACCGGCAGGCTTCATATCGGACATTACGTGGGTTCTCTCAGACAGAGACTCATCCTGCAGGAAGACCCGAGCATCGACAAGATGTTCATCATGCGATTGCAGATGCGCAGGCGCTGACTGACAATGCGGATAATCCTGAGAAGGTGCGCGAGAGCGTACTGCAGGTTACGATGGATTATCTGTCAATCGAATCGACCCGGACCGCACAACTATATTTATCCAGTCTAAGATCCCGGCGCTGCACGAGATGACGATGTACTACATGAACCTTGTCACAGTCGCCAGAGTTCAGCGTAATCCAACTGTCAAGAACGAGATCAAGATGCGCGGATTTGAGGCCAATCTGCCGGTCGGATTCTTTACATATCCTATCAGTCAGGCTTCGGATATCACGGCGTTTATGGGTACTATCGTTCCGGTTGGCGAGGATCAGGAACCGATGATCGAGCAGTGCCGCGAGATTGTCCGCAAGTTCAACGCTACGTACGGCGAAGTGCTTGTCGAGCCGGAGATATATCTGCCGGACAACAAGGCTTGTCTGAGACTGCCGGGAACGGATGGACAGGCCAAGATGAGCAAGTCGCTCGGCAACACTATCTACCTCTCCGACAGCGAGGAGGAGCTCAGGACCAAGGTTATGAGCATGTACACGGATCCTAACCACATCAGGATCGAGGATCCCGGCCAGGTCGAGGGCAACACTGTATTCACATATCTGGATGCGTTAGTAACCCCGATTCTTTCGAGAAATACTGCCGAGTACAAGAATCTCGATGAGCTCAAGTCACTACAGGCGCGGCGGACCTCGGTGATGTCAAGGTCAAGAAGTTTCTGCTCAAGGTGTTAATGAATTCCTCGTGCCGATCCGCGAGGCGCATACTACGAGGATGCAGCTGGTGTTGCTAGACGTATTACGCAAGGGTAGAGAAGGCCAATGCAGAGCAGAACAGACATTGGACAAGATGAAGAAGAGCTGCGCAGATCGACTACTTTAACTGAGTGGGCAGAGGATTATAATTTAGACAAAGTGGATATGTGAATGATAAGGAAATAAAGACTGAAAAACAGCATATCAAACGCATCAATTGTGCCTTCTTTATAATGGCAGTAATCATAACGATATGTTGGTTGCTGAATCTTTGATGGTTTAAAGTATATCTGAGTCATTTCCAATGGGGGCGTTTAAAAGCAAGATGCTAGTATAATCGTATGAGTTGCTGTGACCTGTGCTTTTCATTTTATCTTCACAAAAATGCACACTAATTAAACATTCTATTTTATTCCTCGTGGTAAAATTCATTTATATTTGAGGAAGGATATCTCATAGACTGCATTCATATAGCTGAACTATGAGCGGAATTAGATACAGCTGTGAGATTCAAACATATTACGTTGTAGGCATGTATTTTTAGTCCATCCGGCGAGACGGCTAAGATCACCAAGAAGATTACAATAGAAATAACTGACAATATGCGGACAGCTGTCTGGATGATCTGGGCTATTCGTTCTACGATATGCTGGAGCTGACAGCATCCCGGCATCAGCCCTTCGATAGACTGCAGCGAGGAGACCATAAGTTATTGGGAATGCCGGCTCGCGTCGGGCAGAATCCCGGAGAGTTTGCGAGCGAGATGCTTGCCAAGGTCAACGGCAATGGAGCGTACAGTGATTGCGCTAGTGGCATATGGCAACAACAGCTATGGTGACGCGCTATACGAACTGTATACCCATGCGGGCGAGCAGGGCTTCAACGTGATAAGTGCGGCTGCGTTTATCGCTCAGCACTCGATGTTCCCCAAGATTGCGGAGCACAGGCCGGATGAGAATGACATCAGAAGATGCTTGAATTCAGCAGGATTAGCGCCAAGAAGCTCAAGCGCTTCGTATGTACTGATATAGATTCGATGCGAGGAGACTGGCACCGCTGGCACTCGGGCTCTATGCCTAGCCGCAAGCCTGTTAGCCTGCCCATCCATCCGACTGCGAACTCGATGTGCATAGATTGCGGTACCTGCGCAGAGGTGTGTCCGGTCGGCGCCATAGATTCCAAGAATCTCAGAAAGTCGGATCCTAAGAAATGCATTTTCGTGCACGGCATGCATCAGGCTTGTCCTCAGGATGCGAGAGGCTTCTACGGATCTCTTGCCAAGGCGACACGTATCGCCAGGGAGAAGCTGCACTTTAAGCGCAAGGATCCGGAGTGGTTTATTTAGGAATATTAGAGCACACGCAGCAGATAGCGTATGCAGCAAAGGAAACACAAACGTGAACGCGAGCCGACATATCCGACATAGCTGATACATAACAGCTGTGCAGTTTGGATAGATATGCAGTAACATGGGAGAATATCAGGGAGTGGTTCGACGCGATGGGCACGGAGAACGCACATCGCGGCAGCTACCAGATAACGTAGAGAAATGCCGGGAGAGTAAGACTCTCCCGATTTTATCGCTGACAAATGCACATCGGGTACTGTTAAAACGGGCAAATCCCACTGTTTAAGCAAAAATATGTTGATTAGATGAACGTCACAGGTAAAAATAAGGCTTAAATAAGAGCGGTGATATTCAAATGGGATATTCAAAATTTATATATATATACGGGGTATTCAAAATGGAGACTAAGAAGAGATTCAAGATTTCACTTACTACCCAGATCCTGATTGCGACCGTTGCAGGTATTGTATTCGGATCTCTCGTAGGACCTTGGGCGGCAAATCTGGCATTCATCGGAAACATCTTCCTGAGATTGATCCAGATGTCTGTTGTATTGCTTATGTATGCAGCGGTTGCCAGCGCAGTAGGGAAGCAGAGACGGTCAGGATGTCGGCAAGATGGGATTCCACACCTTCAAATGGTTATATATCTTCACGATTATATCTGCAGGACTCGGAGTTATACTCTCGATGGTCATGAAGCCGGGTGTCGGAATAGACATCTCGCAGGCTGCGGGAGTTGCAAAACAGTCGGTGAAGTCAGCTTCGCTGCAGGATACTATCCTCAACTTCGTACCTACTAATGTGGTGCAGTCGATGGTTGAGGGAGCGATGGTTCCGTGTATAGTATTTGCGCTGTTCTTTGGTGTAGCGATGGATCTTACGCCAGACAGAGCGGTAATAGAACCGTAGTTGATTGGATTAACGGAATAAACGGAACGATTACCGCAATCATCAAGGAATCGTAATGAAGGTCGCTCCAATCGGTATCTTCTGCCTGCTTGCAAATGTTGCAGGCTCTACAGGCTTCAAGGTGATCATTCCGATGCTCAAGTTCTTGCTGCTGCTGCTTATCGGAGATGCTATTCAGTTCTTGCTGTATACACCGCTTACCGGCTTCCTTAGCCAAGACCAGGTTGAGCAGGATGCCTAAGAAGTTTGCCAAGATGTCCATCATGGCTGTTACGACGACTTCGGTGCTATCTGCCGCCGACTAAGATCGAGGACGAGGTTACGAAGTTCGGCGTTAGCCGTAAGGTTGCTGATTTTACCGGGCCTATAACGATGGCGATGAACGGCTGCGGAGCAGCTCAGTGTTACGTGGCTGCTATCTTCTATATGGCACGGTCGTTGCACATCAACCTGAGTGCATACCAGATGGGAATGGCTATTCTCCTGTCTTGTCTGATGTGCCTCGGAACAATTTCCGTACCCGGCGGTTCGAGTAATCGTATACACATTCCTTGCAAACTCGCTGGGACTTCCGCTCGAGAGTATCGCTATTCTCATCGGGATCGACTGGTTCGCGGAAATGTTCCGTACACTGATGAACGTGGACGTGGGCAACGATGGTTGGAATGCTCGTCGCAAGCAAAGCGCGTGAGCTGGACCACGACGTATTCGACGACAAGAAGGTCGTAACATACTAAAGAGATACTCTGATTCAGAATATCATACATACTCAAGACCCGCCGGCACTTGCCGACGGGTCTTTTGAGATTCAATCTATCTTTCTATCTTTACGGGTTGTCGGTTTGAGCATAAATATTCCGACCTTCATTATATCAGTTTGTTAGGGCGTTTCAGTTTTATGACAACCTGAAACGGTCTCCGGATTGGTGTATCTTGACATGCTCAAGTAAATTTACTATATTAACTTAAAAGCGTATCCCTTACAAATAGGGATACGCCCACTAATCCACTCACAGAAGACTAATTTACAGAAAAGGTTTCATACGCCCAAAGAGGGGCTGAAATGCTGACTGGGGAACTTGCCGATCATCTCGATCATCAACCTTGCCGCATATAATAATTGCTAACCTGCTTTCGCATATTCACGTGTTCCGGAAGACCATACTGCAAGAACACAGAAGCGTGAAGCAGGATTTTGTGTTGTCTCTGGTATTCGTAGCGCTCATCGTCGGCTCGACATCGCTTGAGGTGAATATGGGGCTCTACGGATTTAACACCAGGATGATAGGCGCGATGTCGGCAGGTCTGTTGGGAGGTCCGCTTGTCGGCTTTTTTGCCTCTATGCTCGGCGGCCTCTACGTGCTGCTGACGGCATCGCCGGCTGTGCTTGCCCATTCCGAGGCGTTCTCAACAGTCTGCTTCGGTTTGCTCGGAGCAGGCTTCTATCCATACTTTCAGCGTGGTAAGTGGAAATATCGCGATCTCATACTGCTGGCTGTCTTTGCAGAGCTGTTTGAGATATTCTCGCTGCTCAGACTTACCGTATCAATGAAGGTAGCCATAGAGGCCATCATAGAGATGAGCATTCCGATGATGTTAATAAACGTAGTCGGTCTCATGGTATTCATCGCGAACTTCAACTATGTGTTCATACAGCAGGATGCCGAGACTACGCGTCAGCTGCAGCGCATCGGGACAGTGACAGGTGAGCTGATGGATTTATTTGAAAACGACAGGAGTTATGCGGATAACCTGTCGACATTTATAGACATATTGATGGATAACTTCGATTACAGCGGGGTGATGATTACCGACAGGGAGTAAGATCACTGGCGCCATCCTGACATACGCTTGACCGTGGACGGATGACGGAGCTGCCGCTGATAGCCGTGCATGCTATGAATTCGGGTCAGCTTGAGACGATGGAAACTCCACCTGAAGGGAGCGTTTGGGAAGCTGCTCTCAACGACAACTATTCGGCAGCAGTGCCGTTCGCGGTAAACGGACAGGTACGAGGCAGTCTCGTCGTGTGGGTGAAGCGCACGTGGTTCCAAAAGACCATTGAGCTGGAATTCATCCGGATAGTTCACAATCTGATACTGTTTCAGCTATCCAAGCGTGAGCTGAGCAAGCAGCTGGAGCTGACGTCGCAGGCAGAGCTCAAGGCGCTGCAGTTTCAAGTAAATCCGCATTTCTGTTCAATGCGCTAAATACCATTTCCTTCGTATGTCGCGAGATTCCGAGCGAGCGGTCAAAGCTGCTGCGCGTACTGGCTTCGTATTTCAGGTATAGCCTGAAGCAGCGCAATTTCATGGCGCCGTTGGCTGATGAAATTCAGCATGTGAAGGACTATCTCAGGATTGAGGAAGCGCGTTTTGAGGAGAAGCTGGATATCAGATTTTACGAGGATACAGAATCTGATATACCGGTGCCGATATTGATGCAGCAATAATCGAGAATATGTCAGGTACGGAATATCAGCAGACGGGTATAGGGCATGTAACAGTGAGGTCAGCCGTCTTGAAGGCAGTGTAAGCGTCAGGATTCGCGATAGGGGACCGGAATTCGAGGCGGTGCTGGCGGATATCGCAGCCGATAACGATATGAACGATCATATCGGGCTTACTAACGTAAATCGCAGGCTCAAAGCCATCTATGGCGATGAGGATTGTACAGATTACAGTGATGGCGACAGTGACGGTGATTGAGATTGATTTCTATGGGGAGCGACAAGATGAACAGGAGACAGATAGCATGATTAGCATTGCGATTGTAGATGACGAACGCCCGGCTAGAAGGCCTCCGCTATGAGCTTGAGAATATCCTGCCTGAGGCGCATATTGTATATGCTGATTCGGGAGTTGCGGCGGTTCGGCTGCTGACTGATACCGACATAGACCTGCTGTTTATGGATATTAACCTCGGAGATGTGAAGAGCACAGCGCTTGTGCCGACCTTTCAAAGGCTGCAGCCTGATATGATGATATGTTTCATCGGCGTATTCCGATTATGCGGTGGGGCCTTTCAGCTGGAGGTTGACGACTACATAATGAAGCCATTTTGAGCCGGAACGCATCGAACGAGTTGTGGCTAAGGTGCGAGAGCAATTAGCTCAGCGCAATGAGGGCGAGCACGCGCAGATAGCAGAAGGGCTTGCGAAGGCAGGGGCTGAAGAAGAGCAGTCGATACGCAGGCTGCCGATTCACGGCAGGGACAAGGACAATATATGTGGACATGGATAAAATGTGTATATTGAAACCTACGAACGAGGCTGCACGTGTATATGACCGGAAATAAATACTTTGATCCGGATTCAATTGGAATTATGGAGCGCAGGCTGCCGGACCTGTTTCGAATACACAAGAGTTATATGGTCAATCCGGTCCAAGGTCAGCGAAGTGTTTTCCGTGTAAGAATAATTACTGTCTCAAGATGGAGGCTATCCCGAAACCATTCTGCCAATCAGCAGAGATAAGGTGAAGCGGCTCAGAGAGATACTGGATAGGTAATAGGCGAAACCCTCGACGTGCTGTCGGCGAGGGTTTTACTTATGAGCGGGTTGGCCGTGGTGACGACAGTCACTTGACATAATCAAATATTGCATATTAATATACATGTATACAATTTAACGCAGATTAACGCAGGGATATATATGACGGATAGTTTGACCGGAGATCAAGAGATAAGATCAAGAGACTCCGATTTTACATAGAAACAAGTCTACAGTGCATAAACAAATTGTATATTAGATTTTAATTACCCCGGCAATACCGGGAGAAAGGGAAACATCCAATATCATCTATGATAATCGGATTATGCGTGAAATAAATGAATGACATCAAGATCAACAAGCAATCAAATCTGCTGGTGAGGATCCATATAACTACCGGCTGCAGGATGTTGAAGAGCCTAACTTGATGCGTGAATTCTTCGAGTATACGGAGATTCCAAAGGTATCCTTCAACTTTAGAAGAAATCCATTGGGCATGCCTAAGGAGATATGGATTACAGACACGACATTTCGCGATGGTCGCAGTCGCGCGAACCATACACAGTGAGATCAGATAGTGGACATCTACAGGATGCTGTCAAGGCTGTCCGGACCAAACGGCAAGATTCGTCAGACGGAGTTCTTCGTCTATAGCGAGAGGGATAGACGGGCAATCGAGAAGTGCAGAGAGCTGGGTCTGGATTTTCCGGAGATAACAACGTGGATAAGGGCCAAGAAGGAGGACTAGCTGGTTCACGATATCGGTGCCAAGGAGACCGGCATTTGGTCAGCTGCTCAGACTACCACATCTTCACCAAGCTGGGCATGAACAGGAGACAGGCGATGGAGCACTATCTGTCGGTGATTTCGGATGCGTTTGAGGCAGGTGTTATGCCGCGCTGTCATCTCGAGGATATAACGAGGGCAGATTTCTACGGATTTGTAGTTCCATTTGTCAAGGCTATACAGGAGCTCGCGGAGCAGGCAAACATGTCGGTTAGGATTCGCGCATGCGACACCCTCGGTTATGGGATTCCTTACGGCGGCGTCGCTATGCCTCGCTCGGTTCCGGGCATCATTTACGGGTTGCAGCACTATGCCGGTGTTCCCAGTGAGATGATAGAGTGGCACGGTCACAATGATTTCTACAAAGCGGTTACAAATGCCGCTACCGCGTGGCTGTACGGGGCATCTGCGGTAAATACTACGCTTTTTGGCATAGGGGAGAGAACCGGGAATGTTCCGCTGGAGGCGATGGTCTTCGAATACGCGCAGCTGCGCGGCACGCTTGACGGCATGGATACGACGGTAATCACCGAGCTGGCGGAATACTACGAGAATATAATCGGATATAAGATTCCTGAGCAAACTCCGTTCGTCGGCAAGAATTTCAATGTCACCAAGGCGGGAATTCACGCAGACGGTTTGCTCAAGAATGAAGAGATATACAATATATTTGATGCCAAGAAGTTCCTCAACAGACCGCCGCTGGTTTCGATTAACCAGAACAGCGGCGCTGCAGGCGTTGCGGTATGGCTGAATGAGAAGTATCACCTCGAGGGTGATCGCAGGGTTGATACAGCATAGGAGGTTGTAAGCTACATCGAGAGATGGATTGATGACCAGTACAACAATGGCAGAGTATCGGTAATCGGAGCTGATGGGATCGACCACCTGGTTGCAATGAATACGTGAAGCGGCGGACGGCAAGAACTGGTAATGGCGAGCGTATGACAGCTTGTCCCGGCAATGAGATGCACAAGGGTACGTTGAATATCAAGCATAGAATATAGAGGACTGAAGGGGAGTAACGTTAAAATGGGTTATACAATAGCAGAGAAAATCATTAGGGCTCATCTGGTGAGCGGCGAGATGAAGACGGGAGAGGAGATTGGGCTCAGGATAGACCAGACTCTGACTCAGGATGCGACGGGAACTATGGCGTATCTGGAGTTTGAGGCGATGGGGATTCCACAGGTCAAGACTGAGCGTTCCGTCGCGTACATCGATCACAACACTCTGCAGTCCCGGGTTTGAGAATGCAGATGACCACAGATATATTCAGAGTGTTGCTGCCAAGTACAGGATCTCATTTTTCCAGGCCCGGCAGCAGCATCTGCCACCAGGTTCATTATGAGAGATTTGGAATTCCGGGCAAGACTCTGATTGGTTCGGACTCGCATACGCCGACCGGCGGCGGACTCGGCATGCTGGCGATGGGCGCCGGCGGTATGGATGTGGCCGTTGCCATGGCGGGCGGAGCTTACTATATACCTATGCCAAGGATGACCTTTGTGGAGCTAATCGGACAGCTCCGCCCTAATGTCAGCGCCAAGGATATTATTTTGGAGGTTCTGCGGATGCTGTCTGTCAAAGGCGGAGTCGGTGCGATTGTAGTAATCGGCGGCGAGGGTGTAGCGGCGCTCAGCGTACCTGAGAGGGCTACTATCACCAATATGGGCGCTGAGCTGGGCGCTACTACCTCGATCGATCCGGATGAGGTGACCAGGCGGTTCGGCGGCTCAGGGCAGGGAGGCTGACTGGTCTCCTGACTCGGCGATTCAGACGCTGAATATGCCGAACGCTACTATCAATCTCAGCGAGCTGGGCCTGCGGCAGCATGTCCTCACAGCCCTGACAACGTCAAGCCGGTTCGCGAGCTGACCGGTATCAAGGTTGATCGCAGGTTCAATCGGCTCCTGCACCAACTCTCGTTTGCCGACATGACTAAGGCGGCATCTGTGCGCTGAAAAGGTCACAAGATTGCAGACGGAGTCGGCCTGGGCATCTCCCAGGGTCGAGGCAGGTGTTCCGATGATGGCAGAGAGTGGAGCCTCACCGCCATGATAGATGCCGGCGCCAGAATCCTAGGGTGCGCTTGCGACCTTGTATCGGTATGGGGTTTGCTCCAAATTCCGGGGAGTAAGTCTTCGGACATTCAACCGCAATTTCTCGGACGTTCAGGAACTAGGGACGGTCAGTGTACCTGGTGAGTCCTGGGACAGCTGCAGCGTCTGCTTACAGGTACCATCACCGATCCGACAACCATGCCGCCGATCGAGCGGCCGCAGCAGCCGGACAGATTCCGCATCAACGATGACGGAATCATCGCACCGCTGCCGACCTGTGAGGCCGAGACGGCAGAGGTGCTCCGCGGCCCTAACATCAAGCCGTTCCCGGAGAGGCCCGCTGGGATGACCGGATCGAGGGCCGCGGTCATCCTCAAGGTAGGTGATAACATCACCACAGATCACATCATGCCGGCAGGAGCCAGGGTGCTGCCATACAGATCCAACGTGCCTAAGATCTCGGAGTTCTGCTTCAACGTAGTGGATGAGACCTTTGCATCCAGAGCAAAGGCAGCCGGCAAGGGCTTCATTGTGGGAGGATCCAAATTACGGTCAGGGCTCGTCAAGGAGCACGCAGCGCTAACGCTGTATCTCGGAATAAAGGCAGTAATAGCCAAGAGCTTTGCCAGAATCACGCGGCAAATCTGGTAAACGCAGGCATCTTGCCGCTGATATTTGAAAGCCGATTGACGACAGGATGACACGGGGCGATGAACTCGAACTGGATAATGTCAGAGCTGCTCTTGCAGATGATAGCAATCGTGTTGCATGCTCGGACAAGGAGATTCCGCTGCGCATGGGTTAGCTGGGAGGCCGAAAGCTGTTCTGCTGGCCGGCGGATTGCTGGATTACACGGCACTCGGTAACCAGGATTGAGATTGAAATGAGTAAGAGCACATACAGCACTGAAATTGAGCACGACATCGCGGCGGCAGTTCAGAATTTCTGAGTCGATGCTGCGCGAGCAGGTTGCCAGAAATGAGCGCATGAGAAGCGAGAGCTGCCGATGATGCACAGAATTCTCCGGTAATTATAAGGCAAAGCAGATAAATATCGGCACCGCAGTGGTGACGGAATCGGACCGATCATCATGCGAGAAGTCAGAAGCAGTGCTTAACATTGCTCCGGGACAGAATTGCCGGCGGCGAGGGTCGCGCTGCGTCCGATCGGCGGATTCGCTCTGGAGAACAGACTGGCGCAGGCAAAGACGGTCCGGACAACATCATGGCAGCGATGCAGGAGTGGACGTCCTCCTCAGCCGACGACGACACCTAACGCGGCCATGAATGCAGCCACATCGAAAGGCGCCAACATCTATCTGCGCAAGGCCTCGATCTGTTCGCCAACGTCAGACCGGTGGTGATTCCTGAAGGGTATAGATTGGACCTTCTTCCGCGAGAATACCGAGGGTGAGTATGCCCTCGAGCAGAAGAGTGAGTATATCGAGGCGAGTTCGCGGTGGATTTCAAGGGTTACGACGGACGAAGGGACGAGGCGAATAGCTCGTGCGGCCTACGAGTATGCTAGAGCCAACGGTAAGAAGCGTGTATCGATTATTACCAAAGCCAATATCATGAAAAACGACTGACAACTTCCTCCAACATCTGCCGCGAAGTTGCCGAGGATTATCCGAAAATCGAGACAGACTCATGGTTCATCGACATTATGGCTGCCAACCTGGTCAACACCGGACGTATCAGAAGCGATTTTGAGGTTTTCGTGCTTCCTAACCTGTATGGTGATATAATAACTGACGAAGCAGCTCAGATCCAAGGCGGTGTCGGCACGGCAGGCAGCGCAAATATCGGCATGAACTACGCTATATTTGAAGCTATTCATGGCAGTGCACCGCGCATGATTGAAGAAGGGCTGGGCGAGTACGCCAATCCGGCGAGTCTGCTCAAGGCCGCGGCTATGATGCTGTCCCACGTCGGATACGCAGCGGAGTCAGACAAGCTTGAGACAGTGCTGGCAGCAGCCGATGAGAAGCTCGGCGCACGCATGACCGGACTGGCAGGCGGCGCAACTTGCCGCGAGTACGCAAATGAAGTCATGTCGAGGTTATAATGGTACAGAATTTCTGGATTTGTATAAATGCGGTTATTCCGCTGATGATTTATCTACTGATCGGGATGCTCGTCAAGCGAGCAGGACTGATAAATGACGACGAGGTGAGCAGATTCAATCACCTCGTCTTTATTGTGCTATTTCCGCCGATGATGTTCGAGAACCTTTATGGGGCAAAGCTGGGCACGGCTTTCAATCTCGGACTCACAATATTTGCCATAGTATTCCTGTTTGCCTTCATCGCAGCGAGCGTACCGATCGTGCACAGGATAGAGAAACGTCCGGAGACCCGCGGCGCCATGATTCAGGCAATGTACCGCAGCAACTTTGTGCTGATGGGACTGCCTATTGCTTTGAATATCTGCGGTCGAGGCAACGTCTCGACGACAGCCGTCCTCGTGGCTGTCATCGTACCTATTACAATACGCAGCGGATATCATCCTGAAGTACTATCGCGGCGGGCATGCAGACATCTCCAAAATGTTCAGCAAGATTATCATGAACCCGATTATCCTCGGTGCTCTGGCGGCAGCTGTCGCAATTGTACTCGACATCAGGGTTCCCAAATCTATAGATAACGTAATCTATACCATGTCCGAATGCACCACTCCGATGGCTATGATTATGCTCGGTGCGTCCTTCAACATCAAGAGCATCAATACCGACAGGCGCAATCTCAGCATTGTAACAATTACAAAGCTGCTTATCCACAGCCCGCGATGAGGCCTCTCGTTGGCTGTGAAACTGTTCGGTTTCCGCGGCGTGGAATTCGTATCGCCGATCGTCATGATGTCTGCACCATGCGCAGTGTCTTCGTTTACGATGGCAAAGTCCCGTGGGCAGCGACGGAGATCTGGCAGGCAATGCGGTTATATTTACAACCGGGTTTTCGATACTGACGCGATATTCGGGTGGCTGTTTCTGTTCAAGAATATGGGGATTTTTCTAGTTAAGGCAAAACGTATAAGCCTGATTCTGAAAACTTTATCGAAATAATATATCTAATTTAAAGATTTTCTAGTTAAAGAGCCAAAAACGTATAGCTTTGACCGCAAACAGGACAAGCCTTTCTTTTTATTGACAGGATCTTCTTTGCATTGAAGAGAATAAACTATTCATGCCCTTCAGGAAATTTCTGGCCAGGGACATGTCCGCTTTTATAACAACAAGCGGATAAAAACAGACAGCAGATAAATAGCAGAGAACGTATGTTGCACGCCTTCTTCTGCATCAAATTTCAAGATAATGAAATAAAATCCAAATATCTCTTGACAGCTTGAATCTGCACGAGTATATTTATGCATATCAACTATAAATTATGCAAACGGCATAACGGTGTGTAACCACATAGTCAATCAAACAGTCAATCAGTAGATTAACATTATTTTGAGAAAGGACACAGAAATGAAAAAGACAATTGGGAAAATCATGGCACTTATGATGTGCCTCATCATGGCAGGCACACTTGCAACTTGCTCAGGCAACGAGGTAAGACATACAAAAGGTCGGACAGAGCCTACTCATCCGCCTTTTGTACAACAAACGAGGATGGCGATATCACAGGCATTTGATATGGATCTGATGAAGGCTATTGCCAAGGATCAGGGCTTCGAGGTTGAGTTCGCTTCATTTGATTTTGACGCGCTCATCCCGGCGCTCAAGTCAGATAGCGCTGACATCGTAATCGCCGGTATGAACATCACTCGGAGCGATGCCAAGCAGGTAGACTTTTCCGATTCCTATTACAAGACAGGAGTCGTGCTGCTAGTCAAGAAGGATAGCACCAAGATTACCGGTTGGGACAGCTTTACTAATGGCAGCGGCCTCAAGGTTGCAGCTCAAACAGGTACTCTGCAGGCGGACATCGCTAACAAGCTCAAGGACGAGGGCAAGGTGTCAAGCGTATCCGTCCTCAACCAGAACACAACAGCTCTGCAGCAGCTCGAGAACGGCGATGTAGACGCAGTGGTGGATAAGCCGGTAGCAGTGGATATCTCTGCAAGTCAGGGTGACAAAGTTCAAGATGATTTGGAGACATCAAGCCGGACAGCATCACAGATAACGGCATTGCAGTCAAGAAGGGCAACAAGGAGCTTCTCAAGAAGATTAACGCCGGGCTCAAGCACGTCAAGGAGAACGGTACTTATGACAAGCTGGCCAAGAAATGGAAGATCGGGAACAGTAGCGAGATCCGGCCATTGAGCAGCAACTCCAATCCGTAGAATAGGGTTTAAGACCATACCGGAGAGTTGACGGAAGCAATTTAACTTATTAAGCAGCAAGAGAAGCCATGTGAGCCGGCTTCTTGATACTCTAAACAAATTTACCTATATTGTCGCTAAAGGCGTATTCCTTACAAAGTGGAGGACTCATTCACTATCTACCATAAGGATATTTGAGAAAAAGATTCACACGGAAAAACGAGCTGCGCGTCGGACTCAATGAGATAATGTGAGTCTAACGCACAACTCTGTCATTATTTCTATCTTACTTTTCTTTTCCTGATGACCGTTAAAACGACTATGCTTCCTAATGCAATCAATATACCCTAATGCGTATAGGGTTATCTGTTCCATACGCCTGTTACCAAGATTTCTTCTTTGTAACTTTACCCGGGCTTTTGGTTTTATCCTCGATTTTGCCTTTTACTGTAATGTATAGCTTTTTATCTGCATTCGCATCATTTTCAGAGAACGAATCTCTTCCGAGCTTCCGATTGAACAACATCCCACCCTATAAACATCTTAGGGGTATTCTGAAGCACGACATTATCATATTTTATACCGCCATATTGAGGAGTTTGTCTTAAGCTCTTGCAATGCAAAACTGTCAATGTACATATCGACTATAGCGTCGCGTGCTTTTGAATTCTCGCGATGCAAGTTCATATAATCTTCCCTTTTCATTGTCTCCGAATGTAGAATGATTTCTCTAACATCTCTTCGAGTTTGTCTATTACGGGTTTATCTTTAGCCTTTTGTTCATCGCTATATTTCTGCTCCAACGATTATATAATTTTGGAACTTTAGCGATATTATTTTCATATAAATTAATCTCACCATACAGAGAATACGCCTTTTGCAGGTCTGTTTGCTGCCTTGTTGCCGTAATCTATGTCAGAATACCCTGCATGCTGATAAGTCTATTATAAACCTATCATACATCGTTAAAAGGGTTCACCTGTAGGAAATTCAAAATTCTTCGTCAGAATAATTTTTCATAGAAGTTTTATCATGAGGGATCATTGGTAAGGTATCGGTCAATTACTTCTCTATTATCAGCAACAAATTTATTGAATTCATCCCTTAATGCCTTTACTTCATCTGCAAGTTTTTGAATATCTTCTACGGCTTGACCAAGTTTTGTCACTTGAGTTTGGTAATCGTATTCAGCAGGCATAATGTTTTTAAACTTTTCGACCTGCTGACGGATCTTTTAAATATTCATTCCGCAATGTTCTCATTCGAGGGTCATAAATAGCAGTAACAAGTTTTCCCATTTTATAATTCCCGGACAGTGCTCCTTTAACAGTCAGAACATCTCCGGGCTTCACCTTTGTTTTGTCAAACTTAACCCCCGGAATGGTAACCTCCAGTTGACCACTAACCTTGTTTAGCGCATTGTTTAAATCCCTCAACGTACGACATCGCTTTATGCTGCTTAAGTGCCGGATCAACAAAAAGTCCATAGTTACTGTAACCTTCTGACCATCCACCTTTACATCTGTTACTTCAAATATGTCTTTTGCATTTTTAATTTCACATTGCTTTGGTAATGCTATAAATCATTCCATCCGAATAACAAATTCTGCCACGAACTGACTGCTCACTCCATCGAGTTTTGCAAAGGCACCAACGCCCGGAGTTATCATCCCTACCGCCTTTTTAATGACATCGACCCTTAGGGTCCCTGTGAAATTCATAGTATCATTGATGTTTACAGCCTTGATTTCTTTATGCTGCGTATCTGTGCTGAGCAGAATATCCCCATCAGTCTGGTGAGTTTCTCATACCCTCCTTAGCTTTCTACTCACTATCGAAGGAACCGCTTAAAAAGCACTGCAAAGTACTTCTCTTAAAGTCACGCATCCTTCAGGTGTTTTGCTCACAGCGTGTTTGCCGGCTCCGGGTAATGCCTGATTGTCATCAGCATGTACTACTGCTGCCGACGTGTATTGCAGATAAGACCAGAATTGCACTCAATGCGATACTTAACACGTATCTTGTCAGATTCTTCATGTGAAATGTCCTCTCTAAGATTGTTTTTAAGCCACTTAATTAGATGAATATGGGATTTGTATTATTATTTCATACATTATGTCAGTATATTAACATGTTTTGAGACATAAAGTGAAGGTAGCAATTTTTAAAGCCCCGCACCGAGACACAGTACGCTATGTGCTAACATCGAGTTCTTCTTATGATCTTTCTTTAATGTACAGTATTAATTTTATGCCTATTTGTCCACATCCCGACTTCCCGCAAGCGGATGCTAAACAAAAATACTGTCAGTAAACAAAATCTTTTAGAAATACGAAACGGCAGATCAATAAGGTTTGCTGTTTTTCTTTTATCGTTAATACCGCAAAGCTTTCCAGGCGGTTTGATTTTTAAATTCTTTTTATCGCTAATACTGCAAATGCTTGACAGAAAAAGCAACGGGTGGTATGTTGCTTACCGACGACATCGTCGGTAAGCAAGGAGGAGCTGATGGGAAATAAAAGGTTAAGCAGAGAACAAAGGAGGAGGCAGATTAAAGACATAGCATTGGAGCTTTTTATAACAAACGGTTATGCAAATACTACAATGGATGAAATCATACAGGCTGTCGGAATATCTAAGGGAGGGATGTATCATCATTTTTCAGGCAAAGAAGAGATCTTCTTGGAGCTTTTAGATGACGGAAATGAATACAGAAAAAATATTGTAGTGAAAATATATGAGGAAAGTCGAAAAACCGCAGCGAAAAAGCTTATTGACAGTTGCTGGATAAAAATTCTCGATGTCAATCCGTACAAGAAACTGTATACCGTATTTCTATGAAATGCAGAACAACGAAATTTTAAAAATTATTTGCAAAGCTATACATGATAAGAGAATTGAAGGATTTTCTTGAATTCTGCAAAGGTTTCGGAGGGCTTGGACGAATATATTACGATAAATAATCAGGAATTTATTTTTGATGAATTCTCTTTATGTGGGAATGTATCTGTTTGATATAGATAAGGAAAAGCTTAGAGATGCTTACTGATTATGTTCAAAGCTATATTTAAAATGTTAGAAGGATTTAATTATTGCACAACAGACTGAAATATAAGTTTTTGGTGCAAAATAAATTAAGAAAGTATATTGAGGCTTAAAACCATGAACAAAGAAAAAGAATTGATATTGAACGATAATTTGTGGAAAGTTTGTTGCAGGCTTTTCTCTGCTGGCTATTATTGCGATGATTTTCATACAGGCTTTAAATGTAATTTTTGACGGGATATTTGTAGGCAGACTGGTGAATGAGACAGCATTGCAGGTTTGTCATAGTGTATCCGCTTACCCAGTTGAGTCTTGGATTGGGCTCGTTGGTGAGGGGTGGGCGCAGGCTCATATCTGAGTATTTTATTGGGGAACGATGACAAGGAGATGCAGGGCAAGCTTCTTGAAGTGTAATTTAAATTTCTATTGTGCACATTGTCATGATGCTTGTTCGGTTTTATATTCATGAATCCCATACTTCAGGGCACTTGGAGCAGAGGAGGTTTTATCTTGTGCGGTGAGTTGCTATGAAGCAACCTGATGGGTAGTGTATTCTGGGATTATAGGGCTTGCCTACAATATGATAGTGAAGAGCCGAAGGCAGATGAAGATCATGGCAATTATGATGGGTATAGGTCTTGTAGTCAATATTATCTCAAACTACGTACTTATGGCTATTCTTAAGCTGGGGGTTGCAGGGAGCGGCGTGGGGAACCAACATAGGTATGTTTGTCTATGCTCTCTGTTCGTAATATATTGCAAAAGCGGAAAGGTAGCTTCAATGCCAATGTATTTACGATAAATACGGATAGGGATGTGATAAAGAAATCATTTCTTTGGGTATGCCGTCATTAATAATGAGTGTGATGGGGATCATACAGGCAGCATAATAATTCTCAGGGCATTGTGCCTCGAACCGAACTGGCGCTGCACTTTTATGGGCGGTATTCAGGATATTCAACTTTTTCACTCACACCTATTTACGGACTTATGAGCTTTACAGCCTGTAGCCGGAATTAATGGAGCTAAACAATATGAAAGTATAGCTCATTTAAAATATTCTCTTTGTGGCGCTGATTGTTATGCTGCTGTTCTGGATTCTGTCAATGATAAGCCCTTCGCTTGTACTGGGAAGCATGTTGCCGCAGGTAAGTTTCGGTGCAGAATATATGTTCTGCTTCAGAGTATTTGATGACCATAGACACTCTGCTTTCCGGTACGATGTGCCTATGACATTTTGGCCTTTCCATCAAAAGGAAAGCCGGCAACGCCGCGAGGACTCAGCCGGCAGTTGTTTTTATATATTCCCCTTATGATTATACTGCCGAGGATTTTCGGTATACAGTCAATCTATGGGTCTCTTGCAATAGATGTGTTTCTTTCGATAATTGTAATATGTGCTGATTCAAAATTTCAAGGAGTGCGTGAGCTTGAGGTCAAAAACACGATGCTGCTTTGGAATAAAAATATTGAATGATATCCTCGAGTTAATCTGCTGCTAACATTAATGTGTGTCCGAATTTACTTTCGGACGTGGCGAATTAAAATTAATAAACTTAAGGCAGGTGCAGTTAATGCAGCAAAATAGACTGCAGGCAGAGCTTTTATTGCGATCGGTGTTTTTGCGGCTATTTTGTGGTCGTATAGATTAGACGATATGTCGCCATAAAATGAAAAATCGAATAGCTGGTTCTACGGACTCTGTCGATATCCCTCGGGGAATTAAAATTACTGATTTGAGTAGCCTTCAGTGTGCACTTTCCCATTATCATCAATAAACTTGAAATATTCTGGAATAGTAGTCACACCTGATATTGTCGGCAGCGTTAAATATCTCATTCAGAATCCTCGTGAGATATAGAACTCAATGTGTGAGACCTTCTTCGCAAAGCTGTAATGGCCCGCAGGTGATAGTAATGAGTCGTACCGAGCATTGAACATCAGGATTGGTATGTTGATATTGCTCGCCTGCCTGTGCAGCTGTGACATAGCTCGAGGCTCGCAGCACCCCATCCGTTCGAAAGACGATTCGTCTGATAGTGGGTGTCCGCCAATCGCTGATTGAATATGTAGGTAGCGGGCTGCGACGGTGCTGCTTGTATTGAATACGTTCCTGCCGGTCCAGGGCTTGCCGCCGAGAATGGCTCTTCGACTTGGTAAAAGCAACCTGCTCTTGGCTCTCAGCAGATAGAGCACGCTTGGGTCGTCAATGCCTGTGTCAATTGCAAACATCGAGGTGCTGAGCACAGCTGCATCAAAATATCCCGGATGCTGCCCAGAAAGCGCGCCGACAGCTCCGCCCCATAGAATGAGCGTACGTAATGTGCTTCAGATCAGCTGTGACAGGGTTAACTATCTCATCCATGAATATAAAGCGGGTCGCTTTGACATAGTCGGCAAAATCGCGTACATGAACCATGTCCACCACATCAATCTCTCTTCCGGAATATCCATGCCCTCGCTGCTCGAGGAAGAATACCTCGTATCCGCCCCTGCCAATAGTGTTTCCGACATCTCGTGGAATTTGCCCCAGAATCCGCAGTAGCCATGCAGAATTACGACACATCCCTTCGGGTGCTCCCCTGATGGCCGAACTGCGTGAGTATACGGAGCTTCAATCCGTCTGCAGCAGCAAAATCTCCGATTGTACGTATTTGTTACGCCACTCCTTGTTGGCACCCTGCCATGTGATCACCGCTAGTCGTCTTCGCCCACGCATCCTGACCCCAGGAGGAAATCAAATTAACTTCATTGAGTCCGGCTTCAAAGTATGCAGGGGATTATATATCTTTATTTTCTCTTTTAATGCTCATATTGCTTCTCAATTACTGCCAGTGCTTTATCCGGATAATTGGTTATTATAGCGTCGACGCCAGCGCTAACGGCCAGCTTCATGTGCTCCTCCTCATTAACGGTCCAGACGTTGACCGCAAGACCTTTCGCTTGCATTCCTTTATGAAGCGGGAAAACTGAATGTTGTAGAGCGCGAGGATGTAATGCTTGCACTCCATATCTCACAGCATAGTCTGGCATGCCTATCGTGCCGTCCGCATACAGGAAACCAAGCTTGGCATCAGGATTCAGCTCGCGCATGTGAGTGATTGTATAATGGTTGAACGAAGAGTACAGAACCCGGTCTTCACAATCACATTCCGCAGCGAGCTGCAACAGCTTTTCAGCCATGTCCGTGTAGAAAACGATGCCTGTCTTGAGCTCAACATTGATAATCATATCGGTAGTGGCAATCAGTTCAAATACTTCACGCATAGTAGGAATAGTGACTCCGGCGAATTCCGCACGGCCGCCGGAGAAATCCAGAGACCTGAGCTCTGCAAGCGTCATAGTCCTGATCGGCCGCTGCCGCTCGATGTCCTGTCCACCTTTTCATCATGGCAGACTACGAGCTCGCCGTCGCTGCTCATCTGCACATCAAGCTCTATGCCGTCAGCACCGAGCTCGTGCGCCTTCAGGAATGCAGGCAGCGTGTTCTCGGGGCAGTAACCGCTTGCGCCGCGGTGGGCCCATACCTGCGGACGTGTTTTGTCCGAGATATTTAATGCTTCAGCTAATTTATTCATGATATCCTCCATGTGATATATTACACCACATATACAGCAAAGGCACAAATTCAAAGCTGCCTTGAATTTGCGCTCTCCTAAACGCGTTTATTTATGATTATGAATCCTGTGTTCGTTGGATTTCTTCCACAAATCCTCGTATGCAAAGCCCGTAGCCCTCTCGAGTATGCGCTTCTCCTCATCTGTTGCCACGCTGTCATCCTCACCGCGTCTTCTGGCGATGTCCTGCTTGACTACAGTGAATTCTTTGTTTGTGATAGGGAAGATGTAACCAAATAGTAGCAGAAATGCTACGAGTACGACCGGAATAATTATGAAAATCATCGCAATTCCCCGCTGCGTGAATAGTGCCTGTCTGATGCCGCTCTGCGCGAGCTTAGCGTCATAACCGACCAGAGACAGCAGTATACCGATAATCCAGACCGAAAGTCCTGCGGAAATCTTCCTTGCGAATGTCGCCATGCCTGACGCTATGCCGGGCGGCTGGTCGAGGGTGATGAGCTCATCGACATCCGCCATATCAGCGAGGATAGCGAAGATGCTCGTGAGCGTTGCCCGCGTTGCCAATACCGATGCCTGCGGCGAGCGCCAGAATAGGGATGATAGGCGCGCCCTCGTAGGAGAAGGCGAGTAATCCCAGTGTTGAAACAATTCTGATGGGTGCACCGATTGGGATGGTGGTGCGCTTGGATGTCCTGGTCATTATAGGCGTGAACACTAACATTCCGAGCGCTGTGAGTACCATCAGCACGCCCCATGAGCATGATCGGATATCGCTGCCATAGCCGTTGAGCACTTCATCCACATAATAAATAGCCATACCGGACACGAAGTCCATCGCACACTGTCCCGACAGGTATATTCCGATAAATATTCTAAATGAGCGGCTCTTGAAGACCGAAGCAGCCTCGGAGAAGCTATCCGCAAGCCTTGTGCGAACCGGATTCTTGAGCTTTTCCCACGTGCCCGCAAATGTCACAATCGCCGAAAATCCGAACATAAATCCAAACAGGATAGCGACCTTGGTGCATGCCGGTATTCAGTGTGTCCTCGATAAGCAGAGTTGGAATCATGCCGGCAGCGATAGCGCCGATTGTCGACCAGATCATCCTTATGCTGGAGAATTTTGCTCGGACAGTATAGCTGTCGATCATATCAGGCAGCAACCCGTTGTAAGGTACCATGATAATCGTGAAGCCTGTGGAAAACAAGCAGTACATCACTATGTAATAGATGAACAGCATGGTTGTGTTCCCGGAAGGGATGGTTGTCCACAGCATTACAAACGAAATAGCCGAAACGACACCGCCTACCAATACATAGAGGCGCTTTGCCCCGAAACGCGACACCGTCCGGTCTGTAATGTTGCCCATCACCGGGTCGGTAACTGCATCCCATACCTTGCCGACCATCGGAATAGCGCCGGCCAGTGCAGCCGGGATTCCCAGAGCTTTTGTCAGGAACACCAGAAAAAAGGTGTTGATAATAAACAGCGCCTCCGCCGTAGAACTCGGCCATACCGTACATAAGTCCGGCCTTGATTCCGGTGCCGCGGAACTTACCCGCTATCTTGTCGTTCATTTAGAGACTCCTTCATAGTTGTTGTCTCTGTCATATTATCATATATATCTATCTGCGGATAGCCGTAATGAGTTCGCCGAGCATTGGCTCGAACTTGACACCGTACCAGTGTTCCTGGTCATCAATTGTGTTCCTGATGCAGCTGAGTACGTATTCTCCGGCGATTTTTGCGGCCTCGGACTTGCCCTTTCCCGCCAGATATGCGCCTACAAAAGCGGATGCGAACACATCGCCGGTGCCGTGGCAAGAAACCGGCGAGCTTTTCTTGCATTATATATTGACATCCTTTTTCGTCGGAGACTAGGATGCCGGTAGTTGTGTCATCGTAGCTGACACCTGTCATGATTACCGTCCCTGTGCCGAGCGCGTGGATGCCGTCGATAAGCGCATTTGCATAAGACCTGTCGTAATGTTCTCTGTATTCGATGCCGGTGAGCAACGAAGCTTCCGTTATATTAGGCGGCGCAATATCAGCTGCTGCGACGAGAGACTTCATGACTTCTACAAAAGTCCATGTCGAAGGCAGGATACAGAGCCCCTGAGTCGGCCATAGCCGGATCGACAACGCGCAATCCGTCCGGTGATACGAGCCTGTCAAATATATCCTTTACGCAGGCAATCTGCTCGCTGCTGCCCAGATATCCCGTGTAGGCTCCGTCAAATGCAATCCCTTCGATCTCACTGTTCGAGAATTCCCGGAATGTCGCTCGTGGAGGTCGTGGCACGTGAACCCTTTGAATCCTCCGGTGTGATTGGATAGCACGGCTGCCGGCAGGATTGCGGTCTCATGACCGCAGGCCGACAGGATCGGCAGCGCTACAGTGAGCGAGCACTGTCCGACGCACGATATCCTGAAAGTGAGTATTCTCTTGTAGTCCATTGAAATCTTCCTTATATTTTCTGATGTGTGCAATCTGACGCAGGCTATTTATCTGATATTTGCAACCTATAGCTTAGTGTAAGCGTAGAGCAGGCACGGGCATATAGACACAGGATCTGAAAATACAGAGAACTGTATGATGCCGAAATACGCATTCTGCATATGTCGCCAATCGATTTTTTTAGCTGCGACCCTGCGTCAACAATCTCATTTTGCGTTAATGTTAATAATTTTGAGTCTGCATCAATAATCCCGAGCTTGTATTAATAGCTTGGAGCTTACCCTACTGCATGATCAGCCTGTAGAAAAAATGCTTGCCCCAGGATGTCCGGCTTAGCGCGGTTGATACGGCAATTGCTATGACTGCTCCGACCACCGCTTGTAGAACATTGCCCGGCATGTCGGCAATTGGAGCTACCCAGTTACCGTAAATTACGCCTTGCGCTATAGTAGCCGGTAACGGTCCAAACGACTGAAATCGCGTAGGCGAAGAGCTCGACAAGCGGCAACCCTGCAATTCCGGCTAAGCGCCTGCCTTGCAGCATCTTATTCATCGCATATCCAAATGCGATCTGTCCGATTATAACCATTATAGCCTTGATGACAAGCGTCCAAGGGGCCCAGACAGCGTACCCGCCATAAATGTCAGCGAGCGCTGCGCCAACACCTCCGGCGAAGCAGGCGCACTTTCTGGGCAGCACGATGGCTGAAAGTAACACGAACCCGTCACCTAGGTGGATGTAACCCATGGCGTTGGGAAGTTTAAAAAAAGTGGTAGCAATCATGACCATTGCTGTCATCATCGCTGTAGTGACTAAAAGCATGGTCTTGCTGGATCTATCAAGCTTATTAACCCTGCCGGATTCCGTTTTGCTGTCTATCATTTCTGCCTCCATAATCCGATGTGATTTAAATTTAATCATTGTGTAGCAAACTGGCGAGTATTATAATAGCAATATATTGCAGCCATGAAAAATGTACAATTACTGTAAATTTTTAGAATACAGATAGGGAAATTGCACGATGAGAAGCATTATTTTTCGATTTTGAAGATAATAGCCAAAATCTATATATACAGATTTTTCGATCAGATTAAGGCGAGAATTCTTTTCCGGGGAGTTTGAGGTCGGCATGAAGCTCGCCCTGCGACGCGGTCTTGCAAAGGCCAACGATATCAGCGTGACAACGGTTGAGACCGCATATAACCAGCTGTTGGTCGAGGGCTACATTGAGAGTCGCCCCAAGTCAGGCTACTATGTGAGCGACGACATTTCGGGTGCCGTAGGCGCCGGCGAGGCCGGGGATGAGCTCACGTTGGATGAACCTGCCGCCGAGAGCAGCAAGACTGCCAAGAGAGATCGCTCATATATGATGAGAGAGCTTTGAGTTCTCCAAGTGGAAGAAGTGCATGAGCAAGGTGTTTAACGAGTATGCGTATGCGCTGCAGACTGAAGCGGACGTACAGGGAGAAGCGGCTCTCCGCTATGAGATTGCCAAATACCTTTACGCAGGCCGCGGTGTAAAATGCTCGCCGGAGCAGGTAGTGATAGGCGCCGGCTCGCAGCAGCTTGACGCATCTCATTCGAATACTGAGGATCTCGGCATCAGCAACGCAGCGATGGAATTTCCGGGATATGGACCGGTTCGCGAGATATTTAAGGATGAAGGGGTAAGCCTTTCCAATATTCCCGTTCGTGAGAACGGCATCACGATTGAGCGTTTGCCCGTCAATATGAGAAGTCTCGTGCAGTCAATCCTTCAAATCAGTTCCGTCAGGTGCAGTAATGCCGATAGGCAGGAGATATGAGCTGATAAAATGGGCGGAGGACAACGACAGCTATATATTGGAAGATGACTACGACAGCGAGCTCAGATATTTCGGCAAGCCTATTCCGGCTTTGCAGGGCCCTCGACAGGTCGGGAAAGAGTCGTGTACCCTCGGCTCCTTCTCATCAACGCTTTTGCATCAATCAAGATTAGCTATATGGTGCTGCCGCATGAGCTTGTGGAGGTGTTTAACAGAATCAAGAGTCGTTACGCACAGACATGTTCCAAGGCGGAGCAGATCTGCCTTGCTCTCTACATGGAGGATGGGTACTATCACAGGCACATCAAGAAATGCAGGAAGCGTAACGCCGAGAAGCTCCATACCACGATGGAGATGTTCAAGGAATATGGCGATGGTTTGATTGAAGCCATAGATTCAAGTCCGGGACTGGCGGTCATGTTTAGGATTATGCTTCCTGTGCCGGCGGAGCAGCTCTGTCAGCTGGCAAAAAACGTGGGACTCATGATGAATCCCGTTTCGGATCTCTGCACGGAGGAGGAGCAGGTTCTGTATTTCTATTTCTATAGGGTTTCGGAACCGCTGTTGAGGCTGCTTTATCAAGATGTATGTAGGAAATATAAAGAAGGGAATGAGGGTATCTCAATGAATAGAATATTAGTTGGCAACGACGACGGAATAGAATCGTTTGGACTTCGTACGCTGGTACGCTTTCTGTCTCACATGGCGGAGGTGTATGTTGTAGCGCCTGATTCGCAGTGCAGTGGACACGGGCAGGCTATAACTCTGAGCGGTCTAGTGACTGCGCGCGAGATTGAGCTGGAGGGAGCTGAAAGGGCGATTGCTCTCACAGGTACGCCTGCGGACTGTGCAAAATTCGGTATAGATATGCTGAGAGCTGAAGGAATTGAGCCGGATTATGTAATCGGCGGCATCAATCATGGTGGGAATGCAGGCACAGATATCAATTATTCGGGTACCTTTGCAATTGCCAACGAGGGTGCTTTGAATGGATATAAAGCACTTGCACTATCGGTGACCAGTCACAGCGCGACACATTTTGAATACATCTGCGAGATGCTGCCGGAGCTGCTTGAGGTAGCCAAGCAGCTGCCTCAAGGAATAATCCTCAACGTGAACTCGCCTGACCTGCCCAAATGGCAGATTAAAGGGGACAAGGTACACTGAGGCAGGTGGAATCGGATTCGATAACACCTTTGTGAAGGCCGTTCATGAAACGGACGGCATGAACGAAGCTAATGGTAGCAATTCTCCGGCGACTAATGCAGGTGTCATTGAGCTTTCATCGAATGCAGTAGATCCCTCGCACATTAACGGTGAATATAGGTACAGAGGCCGACGTCACAGACGGAAGTGCTGCACCTGCTTATACAGATCTCTACGCTCTTGCGGATGGCTACACAACAGTTACGCCATACAGAGTGAACCGCGTAGACAGCGGTATGCTGGCCAAGCTCCGCGGACTCAGCTCCGACAGAACCTTGTGTATAATCATGGATGTGCAAAAACACATGATTCCGAGAGATGAGGGAAAAAGTGAGAGGTTCATGAACAATGTGCTGAAGCTGGCAAGATGCTTGAATATACTTGAACTGCCAACGCTGTTAACTGAGCAGTACGGATACGATTCGGAGCCGGTTGCAGGAGAACTCAAAAACGAGCTGCGTAGCTATGAGAAGATAGATAAGGTTGACTTCGATTGCACGACTTCGCCTGACCTGGAGGCTCTGCTTCAATCGCACAAGGGCAACAGGATTGTGCTGGCCGGACTGGAAGCGCATAAGCATAATGCAGACTGCCAAGAGTCTTATGGCCAAGGGGTCACGATGTACAGGTAATCAAGGATTGCTGTGCGTCTAAACAGAAGGAGCCCATGGAGGCGGCTATGCAGACGCTTGCTGATGAGGGGTGCACAATTACCACTCTTGAAGCGTTTGCCTACGAAGAAGTCGGCAGTACAGTGGACTTCGCATACAGGCATATCAGGGCAGCGCTGGAGATATAGTGCTGTAGTTATATGCTGAATATGAGAAATGCTGCTAGAAAATAGACTCAAAAAGTGTTATCATTTAGTGCATTAGTGCTCGAATTGGAGTATTATCATGATTTTATGCGTCGCGACGGTGTAATGACGGCGTTACTAGGTAAGGACAGGTGGTTTAAGAAATGAACAACAAAAGATGGTTGTATCTCGGGGTGGCTACTATTTCGACGCTATTCCTCGGTCTGATTTACGCATGGTCGCTATTCAGAGCACCTTTCAGCGAGGTGTTCAAGACATGGACAGTTGCGCAGATGTCTATGACCTTCACAATCTCGATGATTATGTTTTGCTTGGGCGGACTCATCGGCGGACAGCTTGGCAAGAAGTTTGGAGTTAAGGTGAGAATACTCATCGCAGCAGTGCTGTTGCTTGTAGGATTCTTCATGGTATCTACTCTTAACCCGGCAGATGCATCCGGCAGCCTGTACGAAGCTCTACATATTCTACGGTATATTTGGCGGAGGCGGCGTAGGTATAGGTAGTAATGCTGAATCACTACTATCACCAAGTGGTTCCCGGATAAGGTCGGTCTCGCCTCCGGAATCATGCTTATGGGCTTCGGCCTGGGCGGGCTGGCTCTCGGAAGCGTTGTAACCAAGTTCATCGCCGGCATTGGTATATTCTCTACATTTAAGCTGCTCGCAATCGCAATCTTCGTTGTAGCTGCTCGCAGCTGCGATTATCATCAAGGCCCGGAAGCACCGACAGCAGGTGCGAGCAAGACTCGCCGCAGCTGATGACAACACACATCACTATACCTCGGCGGAAATGATGAAGACTTCGAGATTTTGGATCTTTTTCCTCTGGGCTATCGCCCTCAACTCGGCCGGCCTTATGGTAATCAACAGTGCTGCGAATATCTCAGTTGCTTACGGCGGTTCGGCAGTTCTCGGTATGATCGTTTCGCTATTTAACGGAGCAGGCAGAATTGTTGCAGGCAACAACTTTGATAGGTTTGGACGTAAGACTTCATCTATTGTAAACAACATCTTCATGATTATCGCAGGTGCCTTGCTCATTGCAGGGGGAGTGAGCCACTAGCTCATCCTTGTTGTGATCGGACTTATCTTCGTAGGATTGTCGTACGGAGGAACTCCAACGATCACATCAGCGTACGTCAATAAGGCCTTTGGAGCGAAGTATTTTGCCACTAACTTCAGTATTGCCAACTTCTCGCTGATTCGGCGGCTATTATCGGACCGATAATTTCAGCCAAGCTGCTCGAGGCAGCAGGCGGCAAGTATGATTCAAACTTCCGCGCCCTTATTGTATTCACCTTAGTTGCCCTTGCTCTGTGGATTGGGCTCAGCATCGCCAGCAAGAAGAGCGACAACGAGGATTACAAGTAGGCGGAGAATCGCAGGAGAATCGGAATACTGCGACAATATGTATGCAAATGGCGGTGGTGCATGAGAGCCTGCCATTCCGGAATTTTTTACGAGGCGACGCCGGTCGTCTCGTTTTTTGTATAAGTAAAACCACGCGTTGGACGCGTGGTTCAGTAAAGGCTTTGCCGATGAGCAGGAATTGAAAATGAAAAACCCTTCTGTTACACTTTGAATGCGGTCTGTCGGCTGCAAACAAAGGAACAGAAGGAGGTGCATTCACATGGGAGTGAATGACATAAATAGTTTAGCGCATTCAAAGTGGAACTGCAAATATCACATAGTTTTCGCACCAAAAATATCGAAGAATGGTGTTCTATGGACAAAAGAAAAATGAGATTGGAAAAATATTAAGAAAACTATGTGAGTGGGAAGGCGTAGAGGTTCTGAATGCTGAGGCATGCCCTGGATCATATTCACATGCTATTATCTATACCACCCAAATATTCAGTATCCAAATTCATGGGATATCTAAAAGGTAAGAGCAGTACAATGTTGTATGAACAGTTTGGGGAATTAAAGTATAAATACAGAAACCGAGAATTTTGGTGCAAAGGATATTATGTAGATACAGTAGGTAAAACGAAGCAAGAATATCCGAGTATATATCAAAACAACTGGAAGAAGACAAAAATGGGAGACCAGCTAACCATGAGCGAAGCTGGAGCATTCAGGAAAAAGAAAAAGTGGAGTTAAGGCAAAACGCAACTGACAGACCGCGTTTACGCGTTTGACGCGTCCGCGAGGAGCAGAGGGCTTTGCCCGCCTACTTAACAACCACGCGTTCGACGCGTGGATGGTTTTTATGCGGCCGGAAGATGGAGTCTGTCTCGGGGCGGACTCATTCATTCCGACCCTTCTTTTATCATATGCTCATTGCGGTATTTAATAAATTTTTTCCATTTGCTTTTAATTCTTCACAGTTTCTGAAGTGAGTTCTACAGCCTAGTATAAAGCACCGATTACATTCTTTTCAGCAGTATTATTGCAGAGCGCTTCCGCGAAAATCTGATATAATTGCAGTAAATTATTTTTGATTTCAGGGAGGATAGAGAATGAAGAAATTCAGACTATTCTGGTCTATCGTTAAAAGATGTCGTGCCGAGAAGATAACCTTCGGCTTTTTCGTCAGCTTTTTATCGTCTCGCTGATCATCAGCGATCCGCGAGACCGGGAATATGCACATATGGTCAGGCCATGTGGTACACCTTCGTATCAGGCGACCATCGGTTTTAGCGATATCACGGTAAGCACCGCGTTGAGTGGGCTGCTGACCGTCTACATGACCTTGTATGAAATCATTTGGATTGCCATTCTCTCCGGAGTCATCGTCAGCCACTATTTGGAAGTCATCACCCGCAGGGAAAAAATAACCGCAACGGAATTTCTGGACAAGCTGGAACATCTGACTGAGCTTGACAAGAATGAGCTGCAGGAACTGTCAGATAAAGTGCGGGAATTCAGAAAAATTCATAGGCAGTATAGCATGAATAGCAGAAAAGCAAAAAGTTGCTTTATTCGGAATATTGAGTTTCATCATGGGCGCCGCGAGCAGCTTTTCCTACCCGTTTTGAGCGTCGCTTCGTTTCTCTTCCCACTGCCGGGAAGACGTGCAGAAAAATCACGATAAAGGTGAACACCAAAAAATCATAAGGTGATATGAAGGAGCGTTAAGATGATAATCAAACTCGATTTTTTGGCAAAACTTTTTGTTTTTTATGACGACAGTTCTTTCATATGTGATGGTCTACGGTAATATGAACATCAAATGAAAGGAGAAAAGTATTTACTCGTTAAAGAAATTATAATAAATATCATCGAATTTCTTTTGTTAAATGATATATACTTCTATTCGTAAGGACACTATATTAAGGAGGAGTTGCAGTGAAAATTCTGGTTTGCGATGACGATAAAGAGATTGCAAGAGCGATAGAGATATATTTGAATAATGAAGGCTTTGAGGTAATCAAGGCATATGACGGTTTTGAGGCTCTGAGCATTGTTCGCGAGTGAGGATGTGAAGCTCGCCATCATGGATGTGATGATGCCTAAGCTCGACGGGATACAGGCTACACAGATGATTAGAAATGAGAAGGATATTCCGATTATCATGCTGTCTGCCAAGTCTGAAGACTACGATAAGATTATCGGGCTGAATATCGGAGCAGATGATTATGTGACAAAGCCGTTCAATCCCCATGGAACTCATCGCGCGTGTCAAGTCACAGCTCCGCAGATACACTCAGTTCGGAAGTGCTGCGGAACCCTTCAGAAGAGGGTATTTACAGAGTGGGAGGACTTGTAATTGATGACAACAGCAAGAAGGTAACAGTTGACGGGAGAGATGTTATGCTTACAGCTACAGAATTTGGAATACTGAAGCTTTTTGCGGAAAATCAAACAGAGTGTTTTTCGATGGGACAAATTTACGAAGCTGTGGGATGAACCGGCGTATAATCCGGGAAAAATACTGTGGCCGTACATATAAGGCATATAGAGAGAAGATAGAAATCAATCCCAAGGATCCCAGATACATCAAGGTTGTCTGGGGTACCGGATATAAGCTTGAAGGAGATAACTAATGAAGCAACAGGTCGTGACGGATGAGTTCCGCGGACTTAAGTCAAAAGTTGCCGTGGTATTGCTACGGTCAGCACCGTGCTGCTCATCATGGCTGCAAATCGAATCCTCGCATATGAGGCATATACGAGCGACGACTTCAACGGACTCGTCGATAAGAAGAGGATAGTCAGCATCCTCACGACGAATTTTATATTGCTGCTCGTGTTTGTTGCGCTGGCACTGGCGGGCTCGTATTTGTGGTGTATTTTTCCGGCAAATACACTGAGAAGGGCAAGGTCAAGCTTTAACCTCCTCGATCGTGTGTTCCCGAGCTTCGACTGCTGGCGATATTTGCGCTAGGTGTCGGAATCATCATGGCGGAGAACATGTATTTCGATATCTGTCCTCGGGCGCAACACTGGAGCGGATACTTAAGACTATCGCCAAAGGACAAGTAGTAACTCAGGAATTCAGAGACAAGACCTTTGAGGTAATGGGCAGAGGCTACGAGTTCAAACCCGAGTGGGTGGAGGGCTTTGCAACCATAGCTGCCATGACGTTGTTCATATTCTGTGCGATTATACTGCTTCAGTCGCTTGTTAAGAATATTAAAAACAACGATTTATTCGAGCGTTCAATTGTTGCAAGATTCTCATCTCAATTCACAACGCAATTATATCTAAGGACGTAACCATCAAGAAGCTCTATCTGGGATTTGCATTGCTGCTTCTGCCTACGCTCATATGGCACTGGTGGGCAATAATCGCTCTGTTGATTGCTATAGTCTATGTTCCGAGGTGTTACAATGACTATGCCATGGTGCGCAGCGGGATACGCGCTATCAAGGACGGTGATTTCAATCAGAAGGTGGTGGTCAGACATAAGGGAGAGTTTGAGAGGCTAGCCGGAGACATCAACGATATAGCTAAGGCCGAGGAAATCGCTCTTGAAAATGAGCTTCGCAGCCAGCGTCTCCGCAACGAACTCATATCCAACGTGTCGCATGACCTCAAGACTCCGCTCACCTCTATGGTGACCTACATCGACCTGCTCAAGCTGCAGGGACTCGACAGCCCTGATGCTATGTCATATCTTGAGATTATCGAACAGAAGACCAAGAGACTGCAGAAACTCAGCGGAGACCTCTTTGAAGCCACCAAGGCTTCCAGCGGAGCGATGCCTATCAACATAGAAGTAATCGATCTCAACGGAGTTGCACAGCAGGCTATCGGTGAGCTCAGCGACCTGCTCGTGTCGAGCAATATCGAGGTGCATTTTGAAAATAATCAGGAGCACGTATTTGTCAACGCCGACGGTAAGATGCTGTGGCGCGTAATCGAGAACCTGTTGACAAACGTCAGCAAATACAGCCTCCCCGGCACCAGAGCTTATGTCAAGGTGCGCGAGATGGGCAAATTCGCGGCTCTGGAGATCAGCAATGTGTCCAAAGGATGCGCTGGATATCGATCCGGACGAACTGATGGAGAGATTCAAGCGCGGAGATAAATCCCGAAACACTGAGGGCAGCGGGCTTGGTCTCGCCATTGCACGCGACCTCATGCATATGATGAATGGAGATATCAGACTGGGAATTGACGGGGATCTGTTCAAGGCAAGAGTGCTCGTCCCCAGAGTCGGTCAGTGATAACAGAGGTATTACATGATGAACGCATTTTCGCGTTGTTCATAGCCGTTTGCTTACCGATGGCAGGATGTAATAGCGGCAGCTGCAATATCGCAGCAAAAATATCGGATATGAATAGGCTGACACAACAAGTGATTGTTGAGTCAGCCTATTACAGTTGCATCAGAGCGGCGAGATACTCACCAAGTGGGGCCGATATAAAAACGCATGTAGCATGTACACAAACGAGGGAAAAGCTGATCATAATGGAAATACTTAAAAGTGCATAAAAACCGAACACGTATAAGATCAGGTCAAAGTATACTTCGGAAAAATCTCCGAAATCACTCAAATTTATATAAATGCCGCATTAAAATACGGGTTTTGATAACCCTTTTTGTTGACAATAGCAGCTCATATGATAAATTTAAATTACAAGCTTTTGACAACAATTACGTGTTGATGCGCGTGCATTTGTACAGTGTTTAAGGACGGAGGCCGATAGATAATTATGAAGAAAGTTGCAGTAATAATGGGCAGCGACAGCGATCTGCCAATCGTTGAAAAATGCATTGAAGAGCTGAAGAAATATGAGATTCCAACTGAGGTTCACGTGTACTCGGCACATAGAACACCGGATGAAGCTATAGGATTTGCAAAGGCTGCAGAAGGAAATGGCTTTGGCGTTATCATTTCGGCTGCAGGTAAGGCGGCACATCTCGGTGGAGTGCTGGCAGCGAACACAGTTCTGCCGGTAGTGGGGATCCCGATCAAGGCATCCTCACTGGACGGCATGGATGCGCTCCTGTCCACGGTTCAAATGCCGCCGGGAATACCGGTTGCGTCGATTGCAAATTGACGGTGCCAGGAATGCGGCGATCTTTGCCGCCGAGATCCTGGCGGTTTCAGATGAGAAACTGAGGGCAAGTCTTTGGGAAGAGAGAAACAAGGCTCGCAATGACGTAATCGAGAAGGATGCAGCAGTAAGCGCTAAGTTCAATTAAGTATGTAGTTATTCTAATCAGCAGATACTGCACAGATGGATATTAAGGTTAGGAACAGTATGAGTGAGTTAAGAGAAGAATGCGGAGTTGTAGGTGTTTTCTCTCCCAGGGAGACATATGAGATAGGCAGGACAGTGTACTACGGCCTATATTCACTGCAGCACCGCGGACAGGAGAGCTGCGGAATAGTGGTCAATGATGATGGTGTGTTTTCGAGCCACAAGGATCTCGGTTTAGTCAATGACGTGTTCAGCACTCGTGAGCTTGAGGCTCTCGGGCAGGGTGGCATGGCTATCGGTCATGTGCGCTACGGAACTACAGGCAAGAATGAGCGTGCAAATGCTCAGCCAATCGTTGTCAATCACATCAAGGGAAGCATGGCCGTCGCACATAACGGCAACATAGTAAATTCCGCAGAGCTGAGACAGGAGCTGGAACTCAAGGGCTCTATCTTTCAGACCACGAGCGACACGGAGGTAATCGCTTATCTCATCACCAAGGAGAGACTGCGTTCAAACAGCGTAGAGGAGGCGATTAATGCAGCTATGAATAAGCTTAAGGGAGCATATTCCTTTGCGTTATGTCGCTCAACAAGCTCATCGCAGTTCGCGACGACAGAGGCTTCAGACCCTCTGCTATGGGCTGACAGAGGACGGCAGATATGTAATCGCTTCAGAGTCATGTGCGCTGGATGCTGTGGGGAGCGAAGTTCGTAAGAGATATCGAGCCGGGGAGATTGTGATTTTTAATCATGACGGCATCCGCAGCATCAAGGAGCACTGCAACCAAAAGCCAAAGTCAATCTGCATATTCGAGTACATCTACTTCGCGAGACCGGACTCCAAGATTGACGGATCAGCGTTCATCGCGCTAGAGTTGAGGCCGGCCGTGCGCTCGCAATCGACTACCCGGTAGAGGCCGACATTGTGATAGGAGTTCCTGATTCGGGTCTCGACGCCGCAGTTGGATATTCGAAACAGGCGGGTATCCTTACGGCATGGGCTTTGTCAAGAACAAAGTACATCGGTCGTACGTTTATTGCACCTGGACAGGCGCAGCGCGAGAAGCTTGTAAATATCGCTTAACGTCATAGAGGAATCTGTCCGAGGGAAGAGAGTTGTCATGATTGACGATTCTATCGTAAGAGGTACGACTTCGAGAAACATAGTCGAGAAACTCAGAAATGCAGGAGCCAAGGAGGTTCATCTGATGCTTACAGCTCCACCGTTTGTTGACGAATGCTACTACGGAACCGACGTGTCGGATAAGTCACAGCTCATAGCAGCTAATCACACCGAGAATGAGATTTGCACGCTCATCGGATGCGACTCGATTGGATTCCTCAAGATGGACAGATTGCACGAGATGATTGGCAGCGAGCCGGGCAAGGGGTATTGCAGCGCTTGCTTTGGGGGTGAGTACCCGGCAGGGAGAGCTGTCACAGGAAAGTTTAAGTTCGAGATTAAGCTAAGCGATAGGAAGAAAGAGGAGAACTGAGATGAAGAGCCGGAGCGAGAGCTACAAGGAAGCGGGAGTAGATATCACTAGCGGATATAGAGCTGTTGAGCTGATGAAGGAGCACGTGGGCAAGACCATGAAGTTCGGTAATACAGCACCGGTTGAGGATTTGGCGGGTTGCTGCAGCCTGATCCGACAGGCATGTCCGAACCTATTCTAGTCAGCGGAACTGACGGAGTGGAACCAAGCTCAAGCTTGCATTCCTGCAGGATAAGCATGACACTGTAGGTATCGACTGCGTGGCGATGTAGTCAACGACATCATCTGCGTCGGTGCAAAGCCGCTGTTCTTCCTGGACTACATTGCTTGCGGCAAAAACGTGCCGGAGAAAATCGCATCCATAGTTAAGGGTGTTGCGGACGGCTGCGTTCAATCAGAGTGTTGTCTGATTGGCGGCGAGACTGCGGAGATGCCGGGCTTCTATCCGGAGGATGAGTACGACCTGGCCGGATTTGCAGTAGGAATCGTGGATAAAAGCAAGGTTATCGACATCGAGAAGGTGGGTGAGGGCGATGTTGTCACAGGAATTGCATCGTCGGGCATTCATTCAAATGGATATTCGCTCGTCAGGAAGGTTTTCGACGTCGAGAACATTGATCTCTCCGTGAAGAGGGGTGATCTGGGCGGCAGATCTCTCGGTGAAGCGCTGCTGGAGCCTACCAGGATTTATGTAAGGTCTATGACAGAGCTGTTCAAGGAGATGGTACCGCATGCTGTAATGCACATCACCGGCGGCGGCTTCTACGAGAATATCCCCAGAGCACTTCCGAAGGGAATGACGGCCAGGATTGATAAGAGCAAGCTGGAGACACCGGCTATCTTCAAGGTTCTGGCTGAGACAGGCAGCATCCCGGAGCGTGACATGTTCAATACCTACAACATGGGCATCGGCATGACGGTAGTGGTGTCTCGCGAGGACAGCGAGAGGGCTATCGAGATCATACGTGGCGCCGGAGATAAGGCTCATGTCATCGGGGAGATTGTTAAGGGCGACGAAGGCGTGATCATCGACGGAATCGAAGGTTAGTCCGGCACCGATAACGAAGTAGACGGAGTTATCGCGCGAGATCATCGACGGAATCGAAGATTAAGCGACGCTTAATGCTAATGCGCTCGATATGGCCATATGGGGATGTAAAGACTTCTAACCGCATAAAAGCATATTAGCAAATACCTGGATAGAAATATTAGATTTAACAATTCACACAGACGGAGACGAGAGAATGAGCAAGTGCGCAAAAAGTTGCAGTTCTAATATCGGGCGGTGGCACCAACCTGCAGGCTATCATAGACAGGGTCACAGGCCGGCGAGCTGCCACATGCTGAGCTCGCGCTGGTAGTGTCGTCGTGCGGGAGCGCCGGCGGACTGGCCAGGGCGGAGAGAGCGGGAATTAAGCATACATATATCGAGAAGGACAATTTCGAACAGAAGCTGATATCACTGCTCGAAGAGAACGAGATAGATATCATCGTACTCGCGGGCTTCCTGCGTATACTTAGCGAGATTTTTGTCAGCAGATACCCTGATAGAGATCATCAATGTGCATCCATCACTCATCCCTTCGTTCTGCGGAGAAGGATTTTACGGCTGCACGTGCACGAAGCGGCACTCGATTATGGCGTAAAGGTCACCGGGGCGACAGTTCATTTTGTAAACGAGATTACGGATGGCGGCAAGATAATCGCTCAGCGCGCGGTTGAGGTCCAAGAAGGCGACACTCCGGAAATTCTGCAGCGCAGGGTCATGGAGGATGCTGAATGGAAGCTACTGCCGGCGGCAGTCGAGAAGGTTGCGGCAGAGATAGTTGCAAGGAGAGGATAATGGATATTGCGGTAATTGGCGGAGAGGCAGAGGCACGCTATTATCAAGGCTCTCAGCACAGCAGGAGGGTATCGCTATATCTCACGCGCTGCCGGGTAACGGCGGAATCGCGGAGGATGCGGAGTGTATAGCCATCGGAGCAAAGGAGCTTGACGCTATTGTTGACTTTGCGGTTGAGAAAAAATCAACTATGTCGTGGTTGCTCCCGACGATCCGCTGGTGCTCGGTCTGGTTGACATGCTCGATGAGAAGGGCATACCTTGCTTTGGGCCTGACAAGGGCGGCGGCTATCATAGAGGGGAGCAAGGCTTTTTCCAAACGGCTCATGAAGAAATATGGAATTCCGACTGCATCGTATGAGATTTTCGACGATATGGATGCAGCTCTGAAATACATTGAGACTTGCCCGATCCCGACTGTTATCAAAGCGGATGGGCTGGCACTCGGCAAGGGTGTGATAATCGCCGAAACTCGTGATGAGGCTAGAGTCGGACTTCGCACAATCATGGAAGACAAAAATTCCGGTGCCAGCGGCGACACGGTCGTTATCGAGGAATTCCTGGATGGACCTGAGGTAAGTGTCCTATCGTTCACAGACGGCAAGGTAGTAAGGCCGATGGTTTCATCCATGGATCACAAGCGTGCACAGGATGGTGACAAGGGGCTCAATACCGGGGGAGATGGGCACTGTGCACCTAATCCGTATCACACCGGAGATTGCCGAGGAGTGTATGACCAAGATATTCCTGCCTACGATCAAAGCTATGGCTGAGGAAGGCAGAGTGTTCAAGGGCTGCCTGTATTTCGGCCTGATGATTACCGAGGATGGGCCCTAAGGTAATTGAGTATAACAGCAGATTCGGCGATCCGGAAACTCAGGTAGTGCTGCCTCTGTTGGACGGTGATCTGCTGGAGATAATGAGAGCGACTACAGACGGAACGCTCGCAGATGTCGATTTCACATTCAGAGATGAAGCAGCCTGCTGCGTTGCTGGCAGCGTCCGACGGATATCCGGTTGCTTATGAAAAAGGGTTTGAAATCACGCTTCCGGATGAGCACGAGCACATCTACATCGCAGGCAATAGCTCGTAGACGGCAAGCAGGTGACCAGCGGCGGCAGAGTCCTCGGCGTGGTCGAGACTGCGGAAACTCTGGGAGAGGCCATAGATAAGGCATATGCAAAGCTCGAGGAAGTTCACTTCGATAACATGTATTTCAGGAAGGATATCGGAACCAAAGCCTCGAGGCGCTCGAGGTGAAATCATAAAATTCAGCAGACTGCATATCGCCACATCGATCGCAGTGGCCTGAGCGTTCCCGGCCTCCGCGGCGTGGCGGTAATCAGCGCAGCAATCGTATATTTCAGACAATCACTGGACAGTAATAGACATACCTTTTTGTAAGATGTCCGCTAAAGACATTTTACCATCAGGACATCAAGGTTGAACAAGTTATTGTATGACACATTTCATAAGAAGATGTCGGTAAAACATATTATACGAGGAGTAATGGCATGGTCAAAGCTTTATACGTAGAGAAGAAGCCGGAATTCGCGAACAGGGCGAAGGAGCTCATCAAGGAGTTTAAGGAGAGCCTGCAGATTGTGAATCTGACTGACATTAGAGTAATCAACAGGGTACCTGATCGAGGATCTATCAGACGAAGCATTCCTCGAGGCCGGGGAGACGATTTTCTCGGAGCCGCCTACGGACACCAGCTGTGCAGATATGGATTTCCGTAAGCAGCAGGTAATCGCAATTGAGTATCTGCCCGGACAGTTCGACCAGAGGCAAGCTCAGCTGAGGGTGCTTGCGGTTCATAGCACCGACGAGACACCGACTGAAAAGGTCTGCTGTCATTCTACATCCTCGAGGGCGAGCTGTCTAACGATGAGCTCGAGAAGATCAAGGAGTATCTGATTAACCGGTTGAGTCGAGAGAGGCTGCGCTTGGCGTGCCAGCAACACTCCGATCCAAATACCCGGATCCGGCGCCGGTGGCTACAGTCAAGAACTTCGTCAATTTCACAGACGCAGACCTCGAGACATATCTAGTGGCAAATTCGCTCGCTATGGATATCGAGGGACCTCAAGATGTGTCGCGAGTACTTCAAGGGACTGGACGAGAGATCCAAGCGTGGCAGAAATCAAGGTTATAGATACGTATTGGTCAGACCACTGCCGTCACACGACCTTCAACACGACTATCAGAGGCGTTGTATTTAAGGATGAGACTATCAACAAGACCTTCAGTGAGTATCAGGAGCTGCGCAAGCAGCTGGGCGTGCACAAGCCAATCAGCCTTATGAATGTTGCAACCATCGCGGTCAAGGCACTCAAGGAGAACGGCAAGCTGGTGGATGTCGTGGAGTCGGAAGAGATTAACGCATGCACAGTTGATTTTAAGGCGAATATTGACGGTGAGGATCAGGATTGGGTGCTGCTGTTCAAGAATGAGACACATAATCATCCGACTGAGATCGAGCCTTTTGGAGGAGCCGCAACCTGCATCGGCGGAGCTATCCGTGATCCGCTTTCGGGCAGAGGCTATGTATACGCTGCTATGCGCGTGACAGGTTCAGGCAATCCGCTCACCCCTGTGTCGGAGACCAGAGAGGGCAAGCTCTCGCAAAAGAAGATTACAACTACTGCTGCCAACGGATATAGCTCATACGGCAACCAGATCGGACTTACGACCGGTCTCGTGGACGAAGTGTACCACGAGGGATATGTGGCTAAAAAGAATGGAGGTAGAGTGCAGTTGTTGCTGCTCCGGCTTCTAACATCAGACGCAGAGACCGGCTGCCGGCGATGTGGTTATTCTGCTAGGCGGCAGAACGGCAGAGACGGAATCGGCGGAGCGACCGGCTCGTCCAAATCGCACAGCTTGGAGTCGCTGGAGACGTGCGGAGCCGAGGTGCAGAAGGGCAACGCTCCCGAGGAGCGAAAGATTCAGAGACTGTTCAGAAATCCGGAAGCGACTACCTCGTAAAGCGCTGCAATGACTTCGGCGCAGGCGGTGTATCCGTCGCTGTCGGAGAATTGGCAGACGGACTGGATGTAAATCTTGACAACATTCCTAAGAAGTACGATGGGCTGGACGGCACGAGAGCTCGCTATCAGCGAGTCGCAGGAGAGAATGGCTGTAGTCGTTTGCTGCTGAGGATGCTGAGAAGTTCAAACAGCTGGCAGAGAGTGAGAACCTCGAGGCGACAGAGGTTGCAAGGGTGACTGAGGAGGCATACCTCACGATGTCGTTCAGAGGCCAACAGCTCATGAATATTTCTCGTGAGTTCCTCGATACTAACGGCGCCGAGAAGGAGGCTGACGCTGTTATCGAGGGTGCTCGCAGATACGATAAGGAGATTCCGAGGGACTTTGAGAAGGGCATGAAGGATCTCGTCTCCGACCTCAATGTGTGCTCTAAAAGAGGCCTGTCCGAGAGGTTTGACTCTACAATCGGAGCCAACACAGTCCTGATGCCTTTCGGTGGGATCAACCAGAGGACCCCTATTCAGGCGATGGTGCACAAGATTCCGATGCTTGAGGGTGAGTGCAGCACTGTGTCCATGATGGCATACGGCTTTTAACCCATACATCTTAGAGCAAAGCCCTTTATCACGGTGCATATTTGGCAATTGTTGAAAGCGTGGCCAAGCTGATTGCGACGGGTGCAAGCTATGATCACATCTATCTCAGCTTGCAGGAATACTTCGAGAGCTCGGAGACAATGACAAAGCATGGGGCAAGGCTTTCGGCGCAGTCCTGGGGGCGTTTAGAGCTCAGATGGAGCTGGGCATCGAGCTATCGGAGGCAAGGATTCCATGAGCGGAACCTTCGAGGATATCCACGTGCCGCCAACGCTGATTTCATTTGCCGTGACCACAGATGAGCTGGACAAGGTGGTGTCTCCGGAGTTCAAGAGGCGAGGTCATGAGGTCGTATGGCTGAGACCGGAGCTTGGTGAGGACGGGCTGCCAACTGCAGAGTCGCTCATCAGAAACTTCAATATGGTCAGGAAGCTCGTAGACAACGGACTGGTTGCGGCATGCTATACGCCCGGATTCGGCGGGCCTGCAGAGGCAGTATTCAAGATGGCTATGGGCACAATATCGGTTTTTGAGTTTGACGCGGACATCTCGATGCGAGAGATGTTCGGTTATGCTACGGCAGCTTCATTATCGAGACAGGGTCAAAACATCGAGCTTACGGCTGACATGAAGCTGCTGGGTAAGACTGTTGCTCGCGAATCAATCGGCAGCAAGAAGGGGCGCGTAAGGCTTGTCTCGCTGTGCGATCTGTACGAGGGCAGCTTGAACCTGTATACAGCTGTAACATCGAGACACCGAAGGTCAGCATTCCGGACATGATATACAGGACCAGAAGCGATGCGGCACCACGCAATGCTGTTGCTGGTCTAAATTCCTCATCCCTGTATTCCCGGGTACCAACTGCGAATATGATACAGCCGGAGCAGTCGAGAAGGCCGGCGGAGAAGCAGAGACTTTTGTAGTAAACAATCTCACAAGTGAGCACCTCAAGAAGTCGGTTAGGGACTTCGCGAAATCGCTCTCCGAGTCACAGGTGCTATTCCTGCCGGGCGGATTCTCCGGGTGCAGATGAGCCGGACGGCTCCGGCAAATTTATCACTTCGTTCCTTCGCAACGAGGAGATTTCCGAGAACTGATGAAGCTTCGACGAGAGAGACGGTCTAGTTGCCGGCATCTGCAACGGGTTCCAGGCATTGATCAAGCTGGGGCTGCTCCCATATGGAGAGATCGGAGTGCAGCAGTCAGACAGTCCAACGCTGACATTCAACAATATCGGCAGACACCAGTCCAAGCTCGTTAGAACTAAGGTGTGCTCGACCAAATCTCCTTGGCTCAGAAGGGCAAGCGTCGGGCAGGTTCTGACTGTTCCTATCTCACACGGGGAGGGCAGGTTCATAGCTAACGATAACGACATAGACACCATGCTTGAGAATGGGCAGATACTGACACAGTACGTGGATTTTGAAGGAAATCCAACTATGGATATCCGGTTCAATCCTAACGGTTCGACCATGGCTATCGAAGGAATCCTTTCTCCGGATGGCAGGATTCTCGGCAAGATGGGACACTCCGAGAGAATAGGGAAGGGCCTGTACAAGAACGTGCGGCGAGTTCGAGCTCGGTATGTTCGAGTCAGCAGTTTCTTATTTCAGATGTGAAGAGTAGAGCTGTGCTGCGACGAGAAATAATCACATCCGTCCACCTTGAAATCGGTAATCTTGATGTGAAGAGCAGAGTAGTATGACGGCGAAACATAGCAGGCTGACCGATTGGTGATATGCTGCTCTAAATAAGACGCAGCTTGCTATAATATATGAGTCTTTACCAATTGCATAGCGCAATCGTTACTGACATTAAGGTATGCGAATGTGATATACTACATGACGCAACATCAGGTAATGTATTTATTATGATTTTTGAAAGGGAGATGGATAGCATGAGTAAAGAGAGAATTCTTGTACTTAATCTAGGGGTCGACATCAAGCAAGATTGCCGTCTATGACGATACGCAGGAAGTTTTCAAAGAGACAATCAGGCACACTCAGGAGGAGATGGCTCAATTTGACGATATCCTCGATCAGTTCGATTTTTCGCAATGAGAAGGTTAGAAACACTCTCGAGAACAACGGCATCGGGGTTAACACGCTGACTGCAGTATGCTCAAGAGGCGGCAATATCATCGCGTGCCCGCACGGAGCTATCGGTATCGATCAGGAGATGATCGACTATCTGACTAGACCGGATGACGACAGCTAAGCACTGCATCTCTGCTAGGGTAGCATGATCGCATTCAATCTCAAGCAGGAGTTCGGAATCCCCGCTTGCATCTACGACGCAATCGGAACAGACGAGATGCAGCCAATCGCCAGAGTTTCCGGCGTTCCGGAGATTCCCAGATATACGGTTGGACATACTCTGAACACTAGAGCAATGGCTATCAAGTGCGCTAACGAGGTGCTCAAAAAGCCTTTTGACGAGTGCACATTCATTGTCGCTCACATGGGTGGCGGAAGCTCAATTAGACTGTACCACAACGGTGTTAACATCGATTGCGTTAACGACGACGAGGGCAACTTCTCGCCTGAGCGCGGCGGCGGAGTTAGCTGCAAGGATCTTGTTAACTACTGCTTTACAACAGATGAGGATGCCAAGACTGTAATGAAGAAGTTCCACGGCGCAGGCGGACTCAAGGCACACCTCGGTACCTAGATGCTATCGAGGTCGAGAACATGATCGACGCGGGTAACGAGTATGCCAAGGCGGTATACGAAGGGATGGCTTACGGCATAGCTAAGGATATAGCTAAGCTCGCAGCTCCGGTATCCGGCAAGGTTGATAGAATCATCCTCACAGGCGGAGTTGCTTACTCCAAGTTCCTCACAGGCAGGATTGATGAGATGGTAAGCTGGATTGCGCCGATTGAGATGATGCCGGGCGAGTTCGAGATGGAAGCTCTTGCAGGAGGTGCGCTCAGAGTGCTCAGAGGCGAGGAGCAGCTACAGAATTTCGGCGAGATCAAGGCTGCAGCAGTTGACAGAATCCGCATCTGCAAGGGGTTGACCCATACACAACACCGGCGAAATAGTTATTTCGGTTCTTACTTATAAGCTCAAACAAGCTCAAACCGCCACCGTATCGTGGCAGTTTTCTATTGTAAAAATCGCACGACCATCCCGCTGAATCCCCGTGCCTTATTTTGCGTGCGTTCCGACTCTTCGCGAGTGCTCGGAGCACTGCGATTTATGAAAGCGATAAAGACGACATAAGCCTCAAACGATACTCGAACGATAAAGGTGACAGAGGTCTCGAAATATTGACAGGCTGCGCTATTTCGTGTACTATTCATATATACGTGCTGTTGTAGCTCGGGTGGTGAGAGCACTCCTTGGTAAGGAAGAGGTTCGGCAGTTCGAGTCTGCTCAACAGCTCCAACAATTTTTAAAGTAAACACATTCTGAGGAGGCTATCGTGGCAAAGCAGAAGTATGAGAGAACCAAGCCACATATCAACATTGGTACAATCGGCCACGTTGACCACGGCAAGACAACTCTGACAGCGGCAATCACAAAGACTCTTCACGCAAGATATGGACTCGGAGCAGACGTAGCATTCGACCAGATCGATAAGGCGCCGGAGGAGAAGGCAAGAGGAATCACGATTTCATCTGCACACGTAGAGTATGGAGACACCAAACAGACACTACGCACATGTAGACTGCCCGGGACACGCCGACTACGTTAAGAACATGATCACAGGAGCAGCATGATGGACGGAGCTATCCTGGTAGTGGCGGCAACAGATGGACCGATGCCTCGAGACAGAGAGCACATCCTTCTGTCGAGACAGGTAGGCGTACCATATATCATCGTATTCCTGAACAAGTGCGATATGGTCGATGACGAGGAGCTGCTGGATCTCGTAGAGATGGAGGTAAGAGAGCTTCTTGACGAGTATGAGTTCCCCGGAGATGACACACCGATCGTAAGAGGATCGGCACTCAAGGCACTGGAGGATCCGGAAGGCGAGTGGGGAGATAAGATTCTCGAGCTTATGGAGCAGTAGATACATGCATTCCTGAGCCACAGAGAGCAAACGACCAGGCATTCCTGATGCCGATCGAGGACGTATTCTCGATCACGGGACGTGGAACAGTAGCAACAGGAAGAGTAGAGAGAGAATGCTCAAGGTTGGGGACGAGGTAGAGCTCGTAGGACTGACAGAAGAGAAGAGAAAGGTAGTAGTAACCGGAGTAGAGATGTTCAAGAAGACTCTTGATCAGGCTGAGACGGGAGACAACATCGGAGCACTGCTGAGAGGTGTACAGAGAGACGAAATCGAAAGAGGACAGGTACTCTCGAAGCCGGGAACGATTCACCCGCACACAAAGTTCAAGGGACAGGTATACGTACTCAAGAAGGAAGAGGGTGGAAGGCACACACCATTCTTCAACGGATACAGGCCACAGTTCTACCTGAGAACAACAGACGTAACAGGAGATCTGCAGCTGCCTGAAGGAACAGAGATGTGCATGCCGGGAGATAACGTAGTAATGGAGATTTCTCTAATTACACCAATCGCTATCGAAGAGGGACTGCGTTTTTGCTATCAGAGAAGGCGGAAGAACAGTAGGCTCCGGCGTAGTAACGAGATCATCGAGGAAATCCCGATATGGGAGAAAGACCGCCAAAAAGAGTAAAAAGTACGGCTGTCGCACAAAATGTGTGACAGCCGTACTTTAGTCGAGAATATTCTTGCAGTGGAGAGGTGCCCCCTGCATTTCGGTATCGGATATATCGGTTAATATGGGAGCGTCAGCTTTAGACAAAATCATACCCCGCTTTTAATGCTGCAGTATTTTTAGCGGTAAAAGCGGACTTCCCTTTATCGCTAAAATATTTAGTCATAGCATCGTTATATGCATCAAAAGATAAAATATGAGTCTTTTTCAACATAGCGCCGATCATTGCTATGTTAGCGCCCTTCGGTTATTAACTCCGCAGCAAGAGCTTCGGTATCAACCTTTGTTACGTTAATATCTCTCTATTCCCTGTCATCAGGAACAAGCGAGGCATTAACAAAAAGATGACCGCCGCATTTGATTTGACCTTCAAACTTTGTAATTGCAGGTTCATTCAAAGTAACAAGTATGTCTATGTTTTTTACATATGGGCTCGCAATTTCACTGTCGCTCGCTTTAACCATGCAGTTGGCTGTTCCCCCTCGCATCTCCGAACCGTAAGACGGGTACCAAGTGATATTTTTACCGCTACGGTGAAAAGCATATGCCATCAGCATACCTGTAGTTAACACGCCCTGACCACCGAAGCCGGAGCAAATTATCTCAATATTCATACTTTTTCACCATCCTTTATAAACTCTCCCAACGGATAAACCCCTTTAACAACATTCTTCATATGATGAATCGCATCTATAGGAGTAACATTCCAGTTTGTAGGACATGGAGATAGGATTTCGATTAATGAAAAGCCTTTGTTATCCATCTGATTTTTAATTCCCTTGGCAATATAGGCTTTGGTTTTTCGTATATCTGAAGGGGTATCAACACTTCCTCTTGCAAGATATGCTATTTTATAGGGCTTAAGAGCCTCGGTAATATCAAATGGAGGACCGCTTCTTTTGATATCCCTGCCTGATGGAGAAGATGTTGTTTTTGCCCTTCAAGAGTAGTAGGTGCCATTTGTCCTCCAGTCATTCCGAACACCTGGTTGTTCACCACAATTACCGTTATGTTTTTCATTCCTTATCGCACTCCACACTGTGTGAGACATACCTATTGAATATGCTGCACCATCGCCGTGATATGCTGTAACCAGGTTTGATTTTCTGGCACGCTTAACCCCGGAAGCTGTAGGAAGAACTCTTCCATGAGCGGCTCCTACGAAATCCGCATTTGTGGAGTACATTAAAAGCGAGCAACAAGCTACGTCTACAACGGTAACTGAATTTTCTTCATAGCCCATCTCACAATGTTTTTCAAATAGCAGACGTCCAATAATGCCATGACCGCAACCCGGGCAAAATGACGTATTTCCCTGCATAATTAAGTCAGGTGCCTTAAGGTTCATAAACTAACACCTCCTCTGCATCATCGTTTAAAATCTTCTTTGCAATATCCTCTGTGACGCTGCTTTCAGGTACATCAACGGAGCTTAAATATGCGTATATCGGCAGTCTCCCTTTTGTTGCCACTACTACATCGGATTTTAACTGTGCTGATATACTCATTTCCACAAGTAATATTCCCTTGCAGTGATCGGATAGATGCTCGAAGGCTTTGGCAGGAAACGGTGTGGCTGTTTTTAATCTAATTAAACCAAGCTTAACGCCGTCTTTACGTGCGGATTGATACAGCCTCTTTACAAATCCTTGAACTGATTCCGTCCGCAACGGCTACGATATCAGCATCTTCAACCTGAACTGATTCCCAACGTTGCTCATTTTCAGAAATCAATTTGATTTTATCTGCATAGATTTTTTCGTAGCCATAGTAAGCTCCTTCGCAGAAATATGATACGTTAGTGATCTTTTTTCCGACTGTATTATTACTGCAGCCTTTTACAGTCCAATCAAATTTGTCAATATCATGTTCTCTCATTTCAGGGAGAACCACACCCTCCATCATTTGACCTATTGCAGCATCTGATAGAATTAAGACAGGATGTCGATATTTTTCTGCGAGATCATATGCAAGCAGGACGAAATCTACTGTCTCCTGAACAGATGCAGGTGTAAGAGTGATCACTATTGTGTCACCGTGACCATTCCCCTTTTTGTTGCTAATTCGTAGTCGCTTTGGCTTTGAAAAATATCTCCGAGTCCGCTACCCAGTCTGGCAACATCTACAATAACTGCCGGAAGATCTGCAGCAACCAGATAAGATATTCCTTCCTGGAGCAACGAAAAACCGGGACCTGCAGAGGTTGTCAAAACACGAGCCCCTGTCGCACTCGCTCCATATATCATATTGATTCCGGATAATTCATCTTCTGTCTGTATAAACTCACCTTCAACCTCCAACATACGCCAGGACATGTATTCCAGTATCTCCGTTTGAGGTGTTATAGGATATCCGCTGTAGAACCTGCAACCGGAGCGTATCGCAGCTTCAGCGAGAGCTTCGTTTCCTTTCATAATAACAGAGTTGCCTGTGTCTGCTCATAAATACCCACCCTCCACATATCATATTGCTTTTTAATAACGGTTAGCGCGTAATCAGGGCAAACGACGTAACATGTGCGCAGCACACATTTCTCTTGATTGATTGATATCATCTCGTAACCGTTTTCGTTTGTTTGTCCCGATAAGGAAATCGCTTTTGTAGGACAATTATGGAGACAATACAAACAACCTTTACAACGAGATGAATCATAGTATACTTTTTGTTCAATCATTTAAATCTCCTTTCTCTGTCTTGCAACCAAATATAATTATACATGTATACATATATTAGGGTGTTTTTAGCAAACATGTTAAAAAAACAAAGGGATACAAGTCGAAATATCATGAATAATAGACTATAAAATTAAAATCAAAGATTTTTAATTTATGTTGACTATAGTTTAATGCAAGTATACAATAAAAGCAACCATTAAAAGCGTTAATTGTTTGGACAGGAGGAGCAACCATGAAAAGAATTAAAACCTTATGTGACTGTTGAATGGAATGATACCGAATCTGATGCTAAAGGATGGTTGTGTGCTTTAATTTTGTTAACCATTATTGTGGCGGTGGTACGAGATGCATCCTACCGTGACAAAAGAAGAGTTGAGAGACTTGCTACTACAATAGGGCTATAAGCATAAAGCATGCGAATCTTTGACAACAGGCGGTTGCAAAGGAGGCATTGTATATGATTACAAAAAGCCTGATGCAAAGGATGTACTCAGAAGATATATCCAAGCGATGGCTCCTTATATTAAAGCAGGAGTATCGTTGGGTGGCGATTTGGGTGTTGATTATGCGGATGTTCTGGAGATCTTTGATGATATGGGCATCGGACTTCCGGCTACACAGGAGATGAGAAATAATCCCAAAATCAACAGGGAATTAGGATCACGACTATCTGTGCGGTCAGAAATATGACGGTTTTCTGATGTACGATATGATAACCGGATACGGCTGCGCAGCAGGACTTGATGAAGCTTGGAAGGCTATGGGTAACGACAAGCCGGGAAGCGTTGTTGTTCAGGGCTTTGGTTGCGTTGGAGCATCAATGTGCAATTCTCTCGATGAGATGGGGTACAAAATAGTGGGAATTGCAGATGCCAATGGATTGGTTGAATGCCAAAGCGGACTTGATGTCAAAAAACTGATAGCTGGCAGGATGCCAAAGGGAGAACTGAATAAGAACGATTTTTGAAGATAACTATATTTGGAGAAAAACTCAGAGTGGCTTGATGTTGAATGCGATATTTTAGTGCCTGCCGCATTAGAGGATGTGATCAATGAAGACAATGTAGATCAAGTAAAGGCACAGCTTATTGTTGAAGCTGCGAATATTCCGGTGACTGAAGAAGCGGAAAAAATTCTGGAGTCGCGAGGTGTAAATATCGCGGTTGATTTCATAGTTAATCTGGGGAATAAGAATTTATGAGGTTTCTGTATTCAGGGCTTGTGGAATGCAAACCGGAGCTGATCGTGAAAGACACAGAAGATTTGGTAAGAAAAGATATCAGAATTGATATGAAAAAGCGAAGGCCGAAGGAAGACTGCCGAGAGGTTGCTCGTGAACTTTTTCAGACCTGATGACTTTTGACACGCCTGATATTTAGGGTTTAAAAAGCGTTAAATGCGTGAGACAAGGGTGTGATATGAGTATCGACAAATTGTTAAGGCTAAGAGAGTAGCCGTGATAGGTGCAAGTGAACAAGAGGGCTTCGGAGGTGATACCTGTCGAAATATAATAGACATTATGGATAAAGACAGGTATTACTTTGTTAATCCAAACAGAGATCATGTTCTCGGTATAAAGTGCTACCATTCCGTGGAAGAGATTCCAAATAATATAGATTTGGCTGTCATTTGCACACCGATGAGAACAGTGGAAGACATTATTAAAAGCTGTGCAAAAAAAGGTGCGGGAGGCGCTGTAGTATACGCAAGCGGCTACAGCGAAGTAGGAACGGCTGAAGGCAAAAGGGCGGAGGACAGCCTCAAGAAGCTATGCGATGAACTGGACGTTTCTCTTATGGGACCAAATTGTGCTGGCTTTATAAACTATATTGACGAGGTGAGTTCCTTTGCCTTTATTTCAAACAAAGAGATAGACGTGGGCACGTTGGTTTTATTTTCTCAAAAGCGGACAATTAGTATTGAGCATGATGGACAGGCCTGGAACCGGTTTTTCTTATGTTATTTCGGCCGGTAACAGTAAACTCGTTACTATGGACGATTATCTTGACTTCCCTAGGTGGATGATGAGGAAACAAGAGTTATAGCTATGTATTTGGAGGGTGTTAAGAATCCTTATACATTTGTGAAGGCTTTAAAAAAGGCAAGAGTAAAAAATAAACCTGTGGTCATATTAAAAACAGGGAAATCGAGAAAAGCTCGGAAATCGCGGCATCCCGCATGCAAGTCTGTCGGGAAGCGATAATGTATCTGATGCGCTTTTTTGAAAAGTACGGAGGTAATCAGAGTTGATGATTTAGAAGAATTAACCTCTACATCTCAGGCCATTGCGTGTTTAAAGGATATGCCGAAGGGACATAAGCTGGCTTCCATCAGTCTTTCCGGCGGAGAGACCGGGATATGTGCCGACTTAGGAGAAATTTACGGTGTAGAATATGCGGATTTATCACAGAAGACAATGGACGATATAAAGGAGATTATTCCGCCTTATGCGAGATCACAATCCTCGATATAACTGCTAAACTCTGTCATATGACATTGGAAAGTTTTCCAAAAGCACTGGAAATTTTTGATGAAAAGATCAGAGGTTGCGATGGTGGCGATTGGTTATACGCTCCTTGATAAGATTGCAGATAACGCTATTTACTATATGTACGAGTCGATGAAAATAGTATCAGGGAATACGTGGACGAAGCCGATGGTCATGGTTCCTTTTGTTGAAATGTCGAGGAATATCGAGTATGTAAATAAGCTGAAGGGGATCCACGTTCCGGTTCTACCGCCTGCCCAGTACGCATTTAAGATAATATCAAATATTTTTGAGACTATCGCTCAGGCATCCTCAGGATTGTGAATTCATCCCTGACGACGGTTTAAAAAGAAAGAATGGACGGCATCGGAGAAAGGATTGCATTGTCCGAGTACGAGAGCAAAAATATCTTGAAGCAAGGGAATCAGCTGATCTATACGTTAGCAAAAAGTGAAGATGAATCTGTTGAAATCTTTGACAGGATAGGAGCGAATGACCAATAATCCGTCAGCTAAAGTTGCAGTTAAAATTGACAGCAGGGATATTTTGCATAAATCGGATATAGGTGGTGTAATTTTGAATCTTGATACTGGAGAAGCCGTCAGGCATGCGTATAGAACTGTTCTTGACAGAGCTGAGCGGGAATGCCCGGAAGCTGTGATCAACGGTGTTCAAGTCGTCCTGATGGCAGAACCGGGGGTTGAAATGATCATAGGAGTCAATAACGATGAAAGAGCTTTGGACCGACAATCTCTGTGTGGGCTCGGCGGCATATTTGTCGAGCTGTTTAAGGATGTTTCTCTGTCTATCGCTCCTCTTTCAAGAAAAGAGGCAGAAAACATGCTATATAAACTTAAGTCTTTTAAATTACTTGATGGATATAGAGGGGCTCCTAAATGCAACATCGACGATATGATCGACGTTTTAATTAAGATTGCAGATCTTGCCTTCAGAGAGAGAGAGAGTTTGTTGAGCTTGATATTAATCCTGTGTTTGTAAGAGAAGATGGCATAACTATTGCAGATGCGTTGGTTTGTGTGTAGAGGAATTCGCTGAAGATAAAAGATATAAGTCGCAGAAGGAGGACATAGCGGTAGCTATGTATGATGCTATGATCGAATAATAGTAGAGCACAAAAATATTTGAGTATAATGGCACTGGGATTTGCGGGAGGAAGTATTTATTTAATTCCATTTATAAGGTATGTTTTTATACATGGCAAGCCGATGCCATGATGATTACGAATCAACAATTAGGGATTCTGAGCACGATGTACGCTATAGGTAATACCCTTCTTTACATACCCGGTGGAATTGTATCGGACAAGTTTTCTACAAAGAAATGTTTGTTGTTCTCGCTTATGTCGACAACAGTACTGACGTTTATGTTTGCCATGAGGGTTAATTCTTATTCGTTGGCTTTGGTCATTTGGTTGTTATTCGCATTCTACTACCTTTCTTTTTGGTGCGCTTTGATGAAAACGATACGCATGTTAGGCAGTGAAAGTGAGCAGGGCTTTCTGTTCGGACTGTATTATATGGGTAACGGACTTTCGGGCGCACTGATTAACACGATTGCTCTAAAGTTCACATCGGAAGGAGCAAGTGCTGTAAGTAATTTTAAAGTGGGAGTATATGTGTATGGAGCTTCACATTGGTTGCATTTATCTTGATATTCTTTTTCGTAAAGGATACGAGAGGGGAGCGAGAGCGGAAGATGAAAAATTCAGATTCAATCAGGTTGGAGCCTTATTGAGAAATCCAGCGTTATAGTTGTTTTCAGCCATCGTGATTTACCAGGTATGCGCTGTTTTCATCTGCAAGTTATTTGACCCCGTATTTAACTGATGTAGTTGGACTTTCACCTACGCGGTCCAGTTATTTATCCATTGTTCGTTCATATATTTTCTATATTTTTCACCTATTAGCGGCATTATAGCGGATAAAGTCTTCAAATCTACAAGCAAATGGTTTATGTTGTTGTACGTGATATTAACCTTGCTATATATAGGAGTATTTTTGATTCCATCTTCTGTAAGTTCAGGTTTCATAGGCTTATATTCTTTGCTTCCGGGACTGTTCGGATTGGCGTTATATGGCATAATATTTTTCAGTTGCCAGCGAAGCAAAAATACCGGTTGCATTAATGGGAACGGCAGTGGGAATTGTATCAATCGTAGGTTACTCATCGGACTTCTTTGCGCCGGCTTTATTCGGAAGATGGATTGACAATGCTGAGAAAGCGGGGAGCTTGACGCTGGGATATAATAAAATATTTATATTCTTAGCGATATGTTGTATTGTAGGGATTAGTTGCTTCGCATTGATATTCAGAAATACCAAAAGAAAAGCGAAAGAATGTTGATGTTGATATCAAAGGGTGTCTTGAAATTGGTTTTAGACACCCTTTTGCGACACGTAGTACCACTAAATCATGTCGGTATGTGCTGCATCCCAATGATTTTTCACCAGAAAATTTCTTAATTCCATCGTTTTCTTTTTGTTTGATCAGACTTAATATCTCTCTATGCTGTGCGTTTAATTCTCTCAATACCGAAAACAGTTTATCACCCTCGGTTGAATGATAAAAAGATAAGTTGGAATACTTGATTTAACATATTCTAATATTTTTGATCAGTGCATAATTATCGCATTTGTTTACATAGACATTGTGGAAAAGCCTCTTGATGAGAGTTGTAGCTTTCGAATTTTCTATATTTTATGTCAATATCCATCAGATCAATATATCGTTCATAAAGAAGATAATCCTCTTCTTTTAAATTATCCAGAGAAAGCATAGCTGCATTTGCATCAAGTATTGCAATTACATAGTATGTGTCCAGTTTGGTTTTATATCAAACTCTAACTTTATACCTTTTGAGGGACCTTGTCGAGCAGGTGACTTGCCGAAAGATGAATTAATGCTTCTCTTACAGGTGTTCTGCTTACATTGAGTTCTTCACATATTTTCGATTCTGAAATTATGGTATTCTCATCATATACGCAATTTCTTATTCTGGTAAGAATTTCATTCTCATATACTCTTTTTGTGGAAATCGAAGTATTCACCTAGTTTTCCTCATAATAAAATAAATTTCCTATACATCTACGCACGCATTCTAGCATATCTTTGTGTCTAAATCAATTTATACAATTCACAATTCGTTTCTTTATTAAAGAAATGTAAGATCCTTTGTTAATATCAATAAATAAGTATGTGGTAAAATCATGAGATAAACTCAGCTTAGGGCAGTGGCAGGAAAAGATATCCAAAGCCATGAGTTCTGATGATAAATTCTGGCGCAGCCTGGCAGGGACTGAGAAACTGCCTTTTATCCGAGCAGGATGAAGAAGGCAACTTAGGCGAAAAGCAGATTCATCTGTTCAGGTACATAATATCTTATCAGCTACAAAGTATATAGTGGATAACTACAAGGGCCGAACAGATGAAGAAAAAGCTGATCAACTATAATAGTAAAAGAAAAATCTGGAACTGGACAGCAGAAGAATCTACAAGACTGCATCAAAAAGCGTACTACGATTCTGAAAAAGGAAAATTTATTTATCCAGAGGTCCAGCACTACAAATGGAGGAATAAACCTCAAAGTTGTAACAAATGATAGATTTCGTTCTGAGTTTATCATTAATGGCGATGGAAATTTCTCACTCTTTTGGACGAAGATGCTACACAGGATGGCAAGGTCAACTGCTCAAGTTTCAATTATGCACGTCATAATGATGATGTTCATAAGATTCTTGATGTTGAACCGTCAACCCCTAGCTTTGAACCTCAGTTTAGAGAGGAATCTCGTTATCAGCATGATAAAAATGGAAATAGAATAAAAGATAGTGATGGTAAAGAAACGAAGTTTGAGGTCTCAAAAAGAGGTTAGTAAACAATATTATAATATAGATTGGGAGAAACGTGTAATTAACTTTGAAGCGAGGTGTAGTCATGGTAAGACTAACAGAACATAAAAAGCAATTGTCGTTTGTAATCCTGATTTTTATAATTACCACTATGGTGGACGTTATGTTACCAAAAAGAACTACTGAAATGACACTGTATATATGAGTGGTGTGTATCTAGAATATCCTGACAAAAGATGATCCAAGATATTACCTTGAGTTTAAAGATGACAATACATATGTATAATGTACGATGATAGCAGACGTCGAAGAGAATTATAATGAAGACGGTGATGGTAGCCATCCTCGTATATGGATATACTTTGGCAAATAGAGGTAAAGAACAATAATTATCTTATTAAACCAACAGAAAGTGGGATGGTAGGATTTAAAAGATACTGCTAATGTATTATAATTAACAGTTATGGCTGCAGAAATTATAAAAATGATAAGAGTATAAAGGAAGAATCATATTTAAAAACCAAGAAAGGGCATTATATATTGAGGGGTGCCAAATGATAGTCAGATCATCGTATAGAAGAGATACGCCTTATTCCATGCTCTACAATAAAATCCGACATAAAGAAACTCCCTAGCTCGTAGAAGAGGTTCTGAAAAGCAGTTCAAAATGGATAAGAAAGCAGAACAGGACCTCTTAAAGCGGCAAAGAAAGTCAATATATTTATTATGGAAGTTTGGCAGAAAGTTTCATATACTATGAGCTTTCTGTTCAAATTCTAGGACTGACGAGCGTAAGGAAAGTCTCGAGATGTTTGAGAGGGCTGGGAACTCGAGAGCAGCTTCGGTGACGGGCGATAATCTTAGATGATTGGAAAGAGGGCTATGTAATATGGATAATAAGGAAATAAAAACTGGGACTCTGCGATGACAGTGTGTTTATCGCAGATGGCGTTCAAATAAGCGATCCGGAGGATATAAAACTCGGTGAGAATGTAAATATCTGGTATAATTCGTTCTTCGCTCTAGCGGTAAGGAGATTGTGATCGGTGCGAGAACCAACATTCAGGACGGCTCTGTTGTTCACGTCTCGAATACCGGCGGGACCTGCATCGGCCATGACGTTACAGTCGGACACATGGCACTTATCCATGGATGTACAATTGGCAACTCAACACTTATAGGAATGGGAGCAATAATCATGAACGACGCTCACATTGGCAGCGAATGTATCATCGGTGCTGGATCGCTTGTGACGCAGGGGATGGTAATTCCTGATGGGATGCTTGCTGTGGGACGTCCTGCAAAGGTGATAAAGAGCTTACCGGAGAGGAGCGTGCAAGCCTTCCGGGTGAAGCAGCCTCTTACGTCGAAGCAGCGAGCGCAGAGCAAAAGCAATGCCCGCGAGCGCGAGATCAGGTAAGACAGGAAGTCTTCAATCGCGGCTGCGGAAGGTGCGACATTATCGCTGTTAAAAATCGGTTGAAAGCTACCTGCAGGAATCCACAACTTTACCATGAAAATAAAGGTTGTCACTCTGCACCGTCCCGACTTTCCGAAAATCATCGCGATTTTCATGCAAATCTCGCCACAATATACCGGTGTGCAGGGTAGAGAAAATCTACACCTCAATACGCAAAAAGACTCCTATGTGTCATTCGGAACAAAAAAATGCGTTTCATGACATGAGCAAACCTTTTCCAGCACACTTATGCTACTATCAAAACGTAATAAGTGTTAAATATAAATATCGCCATAAGCGCTGAGGACCCTCGCTCTGTGCAGAGGCCCTTTTAATTTTTGATTTGAATCTGATATTTCGGTAAGAAAATTTTTAAGAAGTGCAGCTACAAACAGATATAATAAAATGTTTTATCTGTACATAACCCTGCACTCTTTATAAAGCGAGTCCGGTTTAAAACCGTACCATTTAATCAATAAAATTCAACCGTAATTTCGCGAATTTTTTGCATCATAATTTCTTCACTAATAGTGCGCGCATCGTCATAAAAGGTGCATTTCTTGCATTGTTGAGCAACCGATAGAGTCATATAATTTGCCTACAAATAAGTGAGGTGCAGCTGCACCGTGTATAAATGGAAGGAGTTTTAGAATGGCAACTAATAGTGAAAGAAGTGTAACGTACAAGATTTTGGATCACATCGGAGTGCTCGCAACCTACAAAAACAATTGGAGCAAGGAACTCAACCTTATCCAATGGAATGACCGAAGTCCCAAGTTTGATATTCGCGACTGGGATGCCGAGCACGAGCATATGAGCAGAGGTATTACTTTACATGAAGATGAAGCGAGGGAGTTATCCAAGCTCCTTGGAGCGCGTTTTGAAGATATGGCACCGGTCAACAGTGAAGGTAACTAGGTTTTCAGACTTGAGGTGCGCAATGAATATCAGAAGATTATATAGATGTATTACATTCATGCTGTGTCTGGTTCTATTGCTCGGCACATCGCGAGTATTTGCACTTAATTCCGGAGCGGCTCCGGACGGAAGTGTAAATATCATTCCGCCTGACGCTACTGCTCGACTGCAGGTCAAATTGACGAATGCCGGGTCAAGGCTGTCGATAACAAAGGTTGGAAGCAAGATCAGCTCCGATTTGGACGCCGGCGGAACCTTTATCAAGAAAGCGCGTCCGGGCGAGGAGTTTCAGATCAGTTACAGCAATGAAGCTGGTGCAGGATTTAATATGACAGCAGAGGGTGAGTCCGCGGGCGCTAATGTGTATGGTGATCTTGATATGGCAGGAAGCTCTGCGACAAGCTTTAGGAGCAACAAACAGGAAGGACGCATAAATATACGTCTTACCGGCGGAGATGCGAGCTTCGTGATTAAGACTTATAGAAGCGAAGCTGACCAAGGTACAGCTGGAAGATCCGCAGTTGGCGATAGCGCAGGAGGACAAAAGGCTGAATCCAATATTGTTCTAACAGGTGAGTTTGACGGTACTAAGGGTAGAAGAGGTTCAGTTCACAACACCGCAAGCCTCGATTCGATTCCCGAAGCATTCTCGTATGATAGAATCAGCACTCGCATTACTATGAATGTAAAAAGGATGGCTGCGCCGGCAAATGCAGAGCATGAATATACCAGCGGCACGGTGACATGGCACAAACAGTACAAGGACAACCACCACAATCATGCAAGTATATTTAAGCTCAACATAGGCGGTGTTATCCATGATGCAGCTTGTGCCGATGGCAAGAACTGGAAGACAGCCGAGACGGGACAGGCGGTATCATTGGCGAGGAAGGATGCCGGTACACTGTTTGCCAAGATTGCATACCTGGCAAGCATCGATACCGAACGAAGAGCAAATTACAACGAACTTGACTATTATTTTGCTCTTGTCTGCGCAGCTAGAAGAGCTAACGGCAGGATCGCTCACGAGAGGCCTTCCAAGCCTTTGACCGACAGGATGATGCGTGACGCTCAGGAACTATTCGGGGACATCCCTGATAACTTTAGAACGTATCTGGCATCCCCGACTAATGGCGCTCAAATGATGCTCGCATGGGGGCTCAGACCTTATGGAAAAATTGAGATCATCAAGGCAGTTGGCAATAACGTCAGGATTACCGGCGAATGCGCAGGAGCATATTCACTCGCAGGAGCAGTCTATACAGTATATGATGAAGCCGGCAACGTTGTGGGAACTTTGACGACGGACCAAAATGGCAAGACAGGGTCGATAGATGTAAAAGCCGGGAAGTATACCGTTAAGGAGACAACGGCTCCGGTTGGATACGAACTGGATCACACAGTATATTCGGTTGAAAGCAAGGCTGATACGACCAGTATCGTCAAGTCGCATGACACACCGGTATTCGCCCGGTCAAGATTTTCCTCGAGAAGAAACTGGTGGTGACAGTTATATGAACCCCGGAGACATGACAGGCGCAGAGTTTGAGGTGAAATACTACGACACCATTGGCAAGCTGGACAATGTAAAAGCAATTCGCACTTGGAAGCTAAGAACGGGCAAGGATGCTTCCGCAAATACGTCGCTGAGCTAGAGCTAAGAATCTGGTAAAGGGCAGCGACGAGCTGTTCGTGACCGAGCAGGGAGATGCCGTAATTCTAGGGCACTCGTCACAATTCGTGAGACAAAAGCTCCTGCAGGATATCTGCTTGACAAGACCGTTTATACCAAGAAAATTGATGGAGACGGAACAGGTTCAGTTGCATATTTCAACTCAGGTGTTCCATCGTCTCATGTTAACAATCCTGCTATACCTAAGATTGGCACCAGGGCTATAGATGTGGCAACTAAGGATTCGGTGGCTATGTACGGTCCGGAGACAACTATTCGCGACATAGTAAGCTTTTACAGGGCTGTATGAAGGTGAGACATATACCGTTGAAGGCATCGTAATGGATAAGAGTACGGGAAAGCCGTTGGAGCAAAACGGTAAGAAGCTTACTGCCGGCAGAGAATTTACAGCAACTGCACAGAACTCTAACATAGAGAACGGCATCGCTTCAGGTCATGTTGAAGTAGAATTCAAACTCGATACGACCAAGCTGGGCGGCAAGAATATTGCAATATTTGAAACGCTAAATACAGAGGCAAGGGAAATCGCAAACCATCGTGATTTACAGGATAGTAATCAGACGCTGCATCATCCCGCAGTCAAGACAGAGGCGCATTCCGCAGACCTGGGATAATACGGGCTCCCCTCGAGCAAGGATGAGCTGGTAGTTGATAAGGTTAGATATTCTAATCTGGTTGTGGGTAAGAGATACAAAGTGTCCGGCGTACTTATGGATAAGGATCGCAAGAAGCCTATTCTGAACAAAGATGGAAATGAAATAACATCCGAAAAGGAGTTTTTGGCAGAGCATCCGAGCGGCGAGATAGAGCTGGAGTTCCGGTATGATTCAAGGCTGCGTCAAGATAAGACGACAGTGGTATTTGAAACTTTGCTTCATGAGAATGTCCTCGTGGCTGTTCATGCAGATATTAACGACGAAAGCCAATCTGTGCGTTATCCGCGCGTGGGTACTCAACTGACGGGGAAAGACGGAGTCAAACTGGTAGGTAAGTCAAAATCCGCGTCGCTGATAGATTCGATTAAGTACGAGAACTTGATAAGAGGGCGCAGTTATACAGCGCGAGGGTGTTAATGACAAATCAACCGGGAAGCCATATGAAGAGGATGGTAAGGCAGTGACAGGAAGTACGACATTTACGAGTGAAGGAACTTCGACGGTTCTGGTGGAATTTAAGCTAAACACATCCAAGCTAGCTGGCAGAGAAGCGTGGCATTTGAAAGAGTGTACGATGACAAGGGACAGCTGATAGCTGCTCACGAGGATGTCAATAACCGCGACCAGACAATCATAGTAGCTCCACCTACAATCCCTAGAACCGGTGATGAAGCCTCACTATTCGCATATATAGTAATATTGATTACCGCATTCCTGACACTGGCTTCATTGACCGCTATAAGGAGGTGTGTTAGACTTTAACCCATCATTTGTAAAGGACGGTTAAAGTACATGAAAATTGCTTTTCATACGCTTGGATGCAAGGTCAACCAGTATGAAACAGAGGCGATGAAGGAGGAATTCTCCTCTCACGGAGCGGAGATTGTTGAGGAGGACGAGGTTGCAGATGCCTACATTATCAACACATGCACTGTAACGAGTGTAGCTGACAGCAAGTCTAGAAAATATATAAGGAGAATGAAGAAGCTTAGTCCGGATTCTCTCATGGTCGTAACAGGCTGTTACGCACAGACTGCCGGTGAAGAGCTTAAGGCGATGCCTGATGTCGATATGGTGATTGGCAACAATCTTAAATCTACTATCTGCGACGAAGTAATATATCAACTAACACTGCGTGATGCGGGTAAGGGATTTGTAAAGGAGAGCAAAGTTTTACCGTTCGGCAAGCTTGTCGGATATGAGGAATATGGCATAGTCGTATCAAGTGAATCGCAGATGCAGAGCCCTATATCAAGATTGAGGAAGGCTGTAACCGCTTCTGTGCTTACTGCAAGATTCCATACGCAAGGGGAACAGTTAGAAGCAGAGGCCTTGAAGAGATCATCATAGAAGCAAAGGCACTCATAGGAAGAGGCTACAAGGAACTGGTGCTGACTGGAATCAATACAGCTCTATATGGATGCGAAGAAGGCTTCAAATTTGATAGACGTGCAGATGAGGTAGGTCTTACAGGAATAGAAGCCGTGCTGAAGAGGCTGATGAGCTGGACGGAGATTTTAGGGTAAGACTGAGTTCACTGGAGCCTAACGTCGTAGATAAAGAGCATATAGAGCGAATCGTTAAATACAAGAGGCTTTGCAGGCATCTTCATTTATCGATACAGAGCGGAAGTGACAAAGTCCTCAAGGCGATGAAACGCAGATACACAAGAGCAGAATATCTCGACATTGTTGACGAGCTGCGCTCATTCGACCCCTATGTTTGGGATCACAACAGATATAATTGTTGGATTCCCGGGAGAAAAGTGAGGCTGATTTTTAATGATACGCTGGATCTGATTAAGCGTGGAAGTTCGGCAAGGTGCACGCATTCAAATTCTCGCCTAGAAAGGGTACAGAGGCTGCTGCGTATAAAGGAAACGGTGACGCCGACAGAGAAGACTGCCCGTATCAATAAGCTGATTGAAGAAGCCGAGAGCGTAGCTTGTGAATATCAGTCACGTAATTTCGGAACAGTACAGAGAGTTCTTGTTGAAACTTTTGAAGAAGATTATGCGACAGGATATACATCAAACTACATAAAGGTGTATATTAGAGACGGGGAGCGCAAGCTGGCCGCGGGCGAATTCGCAGAGGTTAGACTGGTCGCCAACTACAAGGAAGGCTGCTTGGCAGAAGTGGTCTAGAAAGGAGGAGTCGTATGGAAGATTGCATTTTCTGTAAGCTTGCAAATGGAGAAATTCCTACAGATGTGGTTTACGAAGATGACCTAATCGCGGTTTTCCGTGATGCTGCTCCGGAGAGCACCTGTACACGTACTTATGGTTCCTAAGAAGCATATAGCATCTCTAAATGATTTAACGGCCGATGACATGAGGCTGATGGGACACATGATGCTCAAAATCAAGGAGATAGCAGTTCGGGAAGGGCTGGATAATGGCTACAGAACCGTTATCAATACAGGAGAGGATGGTCAGCAGACTGTGCAGCATCTGCATATTCATATTCTGGGTCGCAGAAAGATGACTTGGCCGCCGGGCTAAGCCAATCTATGCTCTGTAAAGCGGGTGCATATGCACTGCGAAGTGAGGATAAATGAGCGGAAGGCCACGCCTTCCGCTCGTTTTACACACAATTGCTATAAGTTAGGGACTGCGGGGATATCGCTGCCCGGCTGTCTTGCAGTATTTCACCGGCAATATTGTCCTAATGTATTGATGTGTTGCTGATTGATTCATTAACCTGGCATCAGGACAGCATCTGCTTTGCGATACTCAGACAAATGTTGCTAATTTAGTTCATTAAACCAGAATCCATGCAGGTTGCAGTACTCATACGCCGCAACGACCTTTTCACCATCCTGAACAGCAAATGTAGCAACAGGTGCTCCGTCGGACTTGAGGCTCTTCCTTTGGAAACCGAGATTTGTCTCCAGGATTATAAACTGAATGTGATGCTCTTCGTCATTGGATGAAGTGTGCTTCCTACGGTAACGGTAACTAGGTTGCCAGTGCATTCAACTACAGGAACATGCTTCTCATTTGCCATCTCGGCGGTCTTAGGCACTAACTCGTCCATCTCTTCTCCGCAACATACCAGTGTGCCGCCACCATCGTATACCCTGCCTACGATGTTTCCACAGCGAGTTGCATTTGTATAGCTTCTTCATTTTGTTAATACTCCTCTCAAAAATACTGAATACTCAATATCTTTCAAGTGGATTGTATCATATCCAAGCTGCGGTAGTCATCGACAAAAATATAAATACGGATATACAAAAAATGCACAAGCGTGTATGCCCTGCCTTGTGAGCTGCAGCTGCGAAATAGTGTAAAAGCGAATATGCGAATAATTGTAAAGACAGGTGTTTTGTTGTCACTGCTGTGAATAGCAACATGATTTAAAAAAATAGTGATTTAACTCGAAAAAGCCATAAATATTACGCTGAAATTCCGAGAAGGCCGAGGAAATATCAAACAAAACTATGCATTTTTTAAAACACAGCGAAAAAGCCTCAGGTATCTCAGAATCGAGCAATTAACGGAAACCGGTGGAAAATCGTTAGATTTATACAAAAAACATAAAAATAACCGGAATTTGATGAAAACTCAACAGTGAAGAAACGCACGAAAAGAGTGTTAGAGCGATAGTCCTTGAAACCGCTTGAAAACACTACACTCAGTTTCGCAAAAAGTATAAAAAGCCTTGCATTGCAAAAACTCACCAATGTATAATCTAAAAAGCTTGTTTAAGGCGATGAAGCAGGAAGTTGCTGAGCTATCAGGTACTTCTGCGGAGAATTGTCCTCGCGGACGAGGGCGAGGGGTTCGCCATTTTTGATTTTGTGTAAACCTCGAGGAAACGCACGAAAGAGTGTAAGAGCGAGGCGCAGCGAATAAAAACGGGCGGAGTCCTGTACAAGCATAGCGAAAACAGTACAAAACAAACAGGAGGAACTATTAATGAGCGAATTACAGAAAATCAGAATCAGACTGAAGGCTTATGACCATGCTCTATTGGACAAGTCGGCAGCAAAGATTGTTGAGACTGCGGAGAGAACAGGCGCACAGTATCAGGCCCTATTCCGCTTCCCACTGAGAGGAAGTCGTGACAATCATCAGAGCTGTCCACAAGTACAAGGACAGCAGAGAGCAGTTTGAGCAGAGAACTCACAAGCGTCTAATCGACATTACAAATGCTTCGACAAAGACAACCGACGCTCTTGCTAAGCTCGATATGCCAGCAGGCATTGACATCGAAATCAAGCTCTAAGCTAGATTTTAGAAAGATCGCATGAGAGGGCAATAGGGCCAAACCAGGGCGATCCGCTGTAAGACACTAGGAGGAGAATTATGAAAACACTTTTGGGCAAGAAGGTCGGCATGACACAGATCTTCAATGAGGACGGCGCTGTTGTACCAGTTACCGTAATCGAAGCCGGACCTGAAATAGTAACACAGGTCAAGACAGTCGAGACTGACGGTTACAACGCTGTACAGGTCGGCTACGAGGAGCAGAAGCCGCAGAGACTCAACAAGCCGATGACTGGGCATTTTGAGAAGGGCGGCACAACTCCTAAAAAGCACCTCGCTGAGTTCAGAGTTGAAGACGGAGAAACTTACGAGGTAGGACAGGAAATCACAGTTGCTGATTTCGAAGAAGGAATGAAGCTTGACGTTACAGGTGTTTCCAAAGGTAAGGGAACACAGGGTAACATCAAGAGACACGGACACCGCAGAGGACCTATGACTCACGGCTCCAAGCATAAGAGACTTGCAGGTGCTCTTGCTGCCGGTACATATCCATCAAGAGTCTTCAAGGGCAACAAAGCTCCGGGAAGAATGGGTAGAGATACCGTTACAGTACAGAACATCGTTCTCGTAAAAGGTTATCGCTGATCGCAACCTACTTCTCGTTAAGGGTGCTGTTCCCCGGCAAGAAGGGCGGACTCCTTAAGGTCAAGGGAGCGGTTAAAGGACAGAATAAATAAAAGGCAGAAAGGAGGAATCACTAATGGCAAAAGTAACAATGCTTAACATGGCCGGTGCTGAGGTGGGCGAAATTACATTGAACGATGAGATCTTTGGAATTGAGCCTAATGAATTCGCAGTACAGACTGTAATCAAGAATTACTTGGCAAACCAGAGACAGGGAACCCAATCTGCCAAGACAAGAAGTGAAGTAGAGGAGGCGGACGCAAAGCCTTTCAGACAGAAGGGAACAGGTCGCCATAGACAGGGAAGCACAACAGATCCTACACAGGTAGGCGGTGGAATTGTCTTCGCACCAAAGCCAAGGGATTACAGATATTCAGTCCCTAAGAAAGTAAAGAGACTTGCTCTTAAGTCCGTGCTCTCGGCAAAGGTTGCTGACAATGAGATCATCGTGCTCGATGAGCTGAAGTTTGACGAGCCTAAGACCAAGGAGATGGTCAAGGTTCTTGATAACATCAAGGCTGACAAGAAGACCCTCATAGTTATGGATGAGAAGGACGAGAACGTTGTCAGGTCTGCTTCTAACATTCAGGGTGTGAGAACTGCACTTGTAGGCACAATGAATGTATATGAGATCATCAATCATTACAGCCTCGTGCTCACTAAGGCAGCAGCTGAGAGAATTGAGGAGGTATACGCATAATGAAGAACGGTTACGACGTAATACTTAAGCCTATCATCACCGAGCAGAGCATGGACATGTCGGCTGACAAGAAATATGTTTTCAGGGTTGCTGATACAGCTAATAAGACCGAGGTTGAGCAGGCTGTCGAAGATATCTTCGGAGTTGAGGTGGCTAAGGTAAATATCATGAACGTTAATGGTAAAGGTTAAGAGAATGGGAAGAACAGTAGGAAGAACGGCTTTTATAAGAAGGCAATCGTTACTCTAGCTAAGGACAGCAAAGAGATCGAGATCTTCCAGGGACTGTAAGATAGGAGGAGTAAATAATGGGAATTAAGAACACAATCCAACCACTCCTGGTCTGAGAGGCATGACTGTTTCGACTTTTTGAGGAGATTACAGTTAGCAAGCCGGAAAAATCCCTTACAAAGACTCTGAAGAAGCATTCAGGAAGAAACGTAAGAGCAAGATCACCGTAAGACATAGAGGTGGCGGATACAGACCTAAGTACAGAATTATCGATTTTAAGAGAAATAAAGACGGAATTCGGCAACAGTTAAGACTATCGAGTACGACCCAAACAGATCTGCAAACATTGCACTTCTGGTTTATGCAGATGGCGAGAAGAGATACATCATCGCTCTAACAAGCTAAGCGTTGGAGATGTAATAGTTTCGGCCAGTTCGGATATCAAGGTAGGAAATGCTCTGCCAGTTGCAGAACATCCCGGTAGGTACTATCCTCCATAATATCGAGCTGAAGCCCGGAAAGGGTGCTCAGCTTAGGAAAGATCAGCCGGGGAAACGGGAGCTCAGCCCATGGCTGAGGAAGGCAACTACGCTCAGGTGAGGCTACCGTCCGGCGAGGTCAGAATGGTAAGATCAACTGCAGGGCTACAATAGGAGAGGTCGGCAACATCGAGGCACGCTAATATCCAGATTGGTAAGGCCGGCAGAAAGAGACACATGGGTTGGAGACCTACAGTAAGAGGTTCTGTAATGAACCCTAACGATCACCCACACGGCGGTGGTGAAGGTAGAGCACCTGTTGGACGTAAGAGCCCGGTTACACCTTAGGGCAAGCCAACACTTGGTTACAAGACGCGTAACAAGCACAAGGATTCCAACAAGTACATCGTTAGAAGAAGAAATGCTAAATAAGAAAGGAGCATATAATGGGAAGATCGCTTAAAAAAGGCCCTTTCGTCGAAAAGAAACTCCTTAAGAGAATCGAAGCGATGAACGAGTCAAATGAAAAAAGTGTAATCAAGACATGGTCGAGACCATCGACGATTTTTCCTCAGATGGTTGGACATACGATCGCCGTTCACGACGGCCGCAAGCATGTTCCTGTATACATCACAGAAGATATGGTAGGTCACAGACTTGGAGAATTCGCTCCAACCAGAACTTACAAGGGTCACGCCGGTGACAAGGCTAAATAAAGAAAGGAGAAGCTGATATGGAAGCAAAAGCAATTGCTAGGTATGTAAGAATGTCTCCCAGCAAACTAAAGCCTGTTACTGACCTGGTAAGAGAAAAGATTTGAACGAGGCATTGACAATCCCTAAAGTTCACACCCGGAAGGGCGCAGAGCTTTGTAGAGAAGGTTGTTCAGTCCGCAGCAGCAAATGCTGAGAATAACTTTTGACATGAATCCAGATGAGCTCTACGTTGCAGAGGTATATGCAAAATCAGGGTCCTACGATGAAGAGGTTCAGAGCGGGAGCTCAGGGTAGAGCATCGATGATCCTCAAGAGGACAAGCCACATTGGTGTAACTCTTAAGGAAAAAGCTGCTAAAACAGTCAGAAACAGTAGAAGGAGGTCAGCCAGATGGGTCAGAAGGTTAATCCACATGGATTAAGAGTTGGAGTCAACAAGAATTGGAGCTCAAAAGTGGTACGCTGACAAGACTAACTTTGCTGATTTCTTGTTGAGGATAATAAAGCAAGAAATACGTTAAGAAGAAGCTTTTACGCCGCCGGCGTTGCAAGTGTCGTAATTGAGAGACCCAGCAGATAAGGTGAAGATAATTATAGCAACAGCCAGACCGGGAATGGTAATTGGAAGAGCCGGAGATGGAATTGACGAGCTCAAAAAGAGTCTCATTAAGCTCACGGGCAAGACCGTAGAGATTTCCATCGAAGAGGTAAGAAGATCGGAGCTCGATGCGCAGCTGACAGCTGAGAGCATTGTACAGGCACTGAGAGAAGAGTTTCTTTCAGAAGAGCTATGAAGTCCGCAATCCAGAGAACAGTTAAGGCCGGAGCTAAGGGCATCAAGGTTCTTGTTTTCAGGAAGACTTGGCGGTGCTGAAATCGCCAGAAGTGAGAAGTACAGCGAAGGGAATGTTCCACTACACACGCTCAGAGCTGATATCGATTATGGATTTGCAGAGGCTGATACTCACTTACGGTAAGATCGGTGTTAAGGTGTGGATTAACCACGGCGAGATTCTGGATAAGGGTCTCAAGGAGACTATTCCTGAGCAGTCAAAGAACGATAGAAGAGATCGCAAGCAGAGAAGAAACGACAAGAGACAGAAAGAGAAGCTTCGGAAACAGAAGAAATGATCACCGCGAAGCAAGACCTGAGGTAAAGCCGGCAACCACAAGGGTTAGAAAAGGCACCTAAGGTTACTGAGGCGGCTCCTGCTCCTGAAGTAGCTGAGACAGCACAGGAACAGAAGAATAATCATAGAAAGGAGAGACTTGACAGTTAATGCCAAACGCGTTAAACGCAGAAGAGTCCACAGAGGCAGAATGAAGGGTGTTGCGACAAAGGGCAACACCGTTACATACGGAAAGTTTGGTCTAGTTGCCGAAGAGCCTGCATGGATTGACTCCAAGCAGATTGAGGCTGCCAGAATCACTGATGACCAGATCTCATCAAGAGAGGCGGAAAGGTTTATATCAAAATCTTCCCACATAAGCTCAATCACTAAGAAGCCAGCAGAAGTTAGAATGGGATCCGGAAAGGGTGCTCCTGAATATTGGGTAGCAGTCGTTAAGCCGGGCAGAGTAATGTTCGAACTTGAGGGCGTAACTGAAGCACAGGCCAAGGAGGCTTTGAGACTTGCTTCTCACAAGCTGCCTATCAAGTGCAAGTTCGTTGTCAAGGGCCAGGAAGCAAAGGGTGGTGACGAATAATGGATCTGAATACAATAAGAAAGATGACTGATCAGGAGAGAACAGCCGAGCTCGCCAGAATGAAGCAGGAGCTCTTCAATCTGAGATTCCAGCACGTTACCGGACAGCTTGACAATCCTGTGAAGATGAGAGAGATCAGAAGAGATATTGCCAGAGTAAAGACTATAATCAGGGAAATGGATAAGCCTGAAGCTTAAAGGAAGGAGGATGTACAATGGAAAGAAATAGCAGAAAGACCAGAACTGGAGTAGTTGTAAGCGACAAGATGGATAAGACAGTTGTTGTTGCTACAAAGGATTCAGTAAGACATTCTCTTTACGGAAAGGCTGTTAAGAGAACTAAGAAGTTCAAGGTTCACGACGAGAACAATGAGTGTGTGCATCGGCGATAGAGTAAGAATTATGGAGACAAAGCCTCTTTCTCAAGGATAAGAGGTGGAGACTCTGTCGAGATAGTTGAGAAGGCTAAATAGGGAGGCGACAAATCATGATACAGACAGAAACAAGATTGAGAGTTGCCGACAATTCCGGAGCTAAGGAGCTCCTTTGCATTCGTATCCTTGGAGGCACAGGCCGCAAGTATGCTAATATTGGAGACATCATTGTTTGCTCCGTTAAGGATGCTGCTCCAGGTGGAGTTGTTAAGAAAGGTGACGTTGTAAAGGCAGTTGTAGTTAGATCGAAGAGCGGAGCCAGAAGAGATGACGGAAGCTACGTTAAGTTCGATCAGAACGCCGCTGTAATTATCAAAGACAGAAGCGATAAGAACCTGGCAAGAACACGTATTTTTGGACCTGTTGCAAGGAGCTTAGAGATAACGGCTTTATGAAGATTGTGTCTTTGGCACTGGAAGTATTATAGGGGGTGTACAAATGCAGATTAGAAAAGGCGATACAGTCGTAGTTATCTCGGGAAAGGACAAGGGCAAGGTTGGAACAGTTCTAAGAGCTATTCCAGAGGCTAACAAGGTTGTTGTTGAGGGCGTTAACGTACAGACTAAGCACGCAAAGGCTACAAGAACATCCGCATCCGAGATTAAGCATATAGAAGGGCCTATCGACGCATCCAATGTTATGTTCTACGAGAAGGACAGCAAGCAGGGTGTAAGACTGGGAACTAAGATAGAAAACGGCAAGAAGGTTAGATATTCTAAGAAAACCAATGCCGTAGTAGACTAGGAAAGGAGGAGAGACAGTGTCAAACAGACTAAGAGTTAAGTATGACGAAAGTGTTTTTGCAGCACTCAAGGAGAAGTTCAACTACTCCAACAGTATGGAAGTTCCGAAGCTGGAGAAGATCACAATTAACATGGGTCTTGGCGAAGCTAAGGACAATTCCAAGATCCTCGAAAGCGCTGTAAAGGAACTCGCTCTCATCTCCGGACAGAGACCTGTAGTTACTAAGGCAAGAAAGTCCATCGCTAACTTTAAGGTTAGACAGGGAATGCCTGTAGGAGCTAAGGTCACTATTAGAGGCATGACAGAATGTACGCATTCGCAGACTAAGTTCTTCAATCTTTTCTTCCTAGAGTTAGAGACTTTAAGGGCGTTAGCAAGAATTCTTTCGATGGTAGAGGCAATTATTCAATGGGGAATTAGAGAGCAGCTTATTTTTCCCGGAAATCGTTTACGATGATGTAGAGACTATCAAGGAATGAACATTGTATTTACCACAACAGCTAAGACAGATGAGGAAGCACAGGCGTTACTTGAGCTCCTCGGAATGCCTTTTGAGAAGTAATTTAGGAGGAACATGGCTAGACTTCACTGAAAGTTAAGCAGACCAGAAAGCCTAAGTATTCAACAAGGGCTTATACAAGATGCAAAGATTTGTGGAAGACC
>BNJU01001059.1_pt1 | contig 217242 bp, 373 predicted proteins | sample 8539281 | NCBI WGS metagenome assembly BNJU01 (sample SAMD00202456, study PRJDB9452) | human saliva metagenome | isolation source: human saliva | place: Japan
TGAGGCTCGGGACGAGGATCTTCATAGATGATCAGGAGTAAGATTGTATGTGGAGTTAAAAACGATGGACGATAAGTCATCAGAGCTCTCTGTCCTTAAGGAGAAACTTCTGCTGGAAGCATCGGTCTATACCGAATCTTGTAGCTGTCTTGCACGAATGGATCCTCTGGACAGAGGCTTCGTTGTCGTCGTGCTTTCTGTGAGGACAGCCTTCATAGATGGATCGACAATGTAGGAGGATCAGTGCTGCTGCACTGTTATCGTTAGATAAAGGTATAAAAAGGGTGAGCTACCCATCTGGGGAGCCCACCCTCTATATCATGATCTCGGTGAGAACTTAGTTGCGTCTGCCGGATGCGAAGCAGGTAGAGGAAGAGGTTGATGAAGTCGAGGTACAGGTGGAGTGCACCGAGGAGGGCGATCTTCTTCGTACGCTCTTCATCACCGATAGACTCTACTACCAGAGACTTGATCATCTGCGTATCGTGGGCCGTAATGCCGACGAAGATGAGCACACCGACGTAACTGATGATCCACTGAGCGTGATCGCTCTTGAGAAAAGGTTCACTACGGTAGCGATGATCAGCCCGATGAGCGCCATATGAACTGCGCACCTTCGAGGAGGTCACGCTTCGTGAAGTAACCGAGGCTGCCATCGACCGAAGGTCGCCGCCGTGATGAAGAACGTCGGGGCAATGGACTCACCCGATGCAGACGATGAAGATGGGGCTTAGTGTGACCACTGAGCACGGAGTACAATACGAAGCCTCCTGTCGCTACAGGGGATGGAGAGCTTCATGATATTGCGTGGAGGATCCATACCAGAGCAGGCTCACCGGTGAGAGCCCCCAGAAGGGCCCCTGGTTCTCAAATAGAAATCCAGAAGGTTGGAGTCGGCGACGAAGGAGCTGTACAGCCCCGTGATAGCCAGACCGAGGCGCCATCCAGACAAAGGCGCGTAGTACCGACTAGCGCACCAGTGCGAGGAAGTCATAAGCGACGCGTGATGAGCTGAGTGGTTCGTCCTGGAAGGAATCGAGGTGTCCGTACTGTGTGTAATTGAAGTTTTGATATCAATATGCGGGGCAGGTGCCGAGACACCTGCCCACGTTGTTTCCTTAGAAGCGGATAGAGAGGGTAGCTACAGCCTTGTGACGCTGGTTTCGTCTCCTTGATAGCCTGCATACCACCGAGTTCATCGAGACCCTGAGCCTTACCTGCACGGATGTCAGCATCCGAGACATTGAGTGGGAGCCGTAGTCGTTGTTGACGTAGGGGAAGGCGAAGGTGCGAGCCTTGGTGTCCGAAATGGACACTACGCCAGATCACGAGAGGCTGGGGGTGATGCGGAAGCCTGACCGAGCAGTGGCTGTTCTGGCTGTCGGGGGAGGGTGTAGTGTACCGCAGGACCCGATACGAGTACTTCGGTCGATGCCTTGTCACCTTGGACGAGCGTTCTTGACGGGCGAAGAGGGTAGCGATAACCGGCACGTAGGGCGATGCGGTCGCTAAGCATAGCTTCGGCACCGAGGCGGACAGTGTGCACACCAGCAAAGTTCGTCTTCAGGCGGCGTTGTCTTCCTCGAAGCCAATCTCACTGCCATCATATTCGTCATAGGTGCTGTTGCTGAGGCGCAGAGAACCACTCGTATAGTCATAGTCAGCGCTGATGAAGGCTGACGCCGATGATACGCACCACTGGGCGAGCGCCAGTTACCACGCAGTGCGTAGGAGTTAGCTGCACTCTTGGTGTACGACGACTTCGTTGGCCTTGTTGTTGTACCTGCCGAGGGCTGCCTCGCCTGGAAGTCCATCTTCATAGAGTGAAGGTGGGCGTATGAGACGAAACACCGGGCGAAGCCTTCGAGAGGCTCGTGGGGAGTCCGAGGCCGAGGCTACCTCGAAGCCTGATACACTCTTGGTGTTTTTGCAGTGTCAGGTAGTTATTGCCACGGAAAGCCTCGTGGTAGTACGATGCCATCTCGTGAGTCCAGCGAGGAGGCGTGAGCGCTGCCCCGAAGTGCAGGCATCGTTGGCCTCGAAGCCGAGGGCGATATCGTAGTCGGTGATATTCCCCTTCTCGCGTAGTACGAGTTACGCGTTGTCGGGCAGACCGATGCTGGGCTCATGGATAGGGCGTCCATCGGGAGCGGTGCTATACGCATATAAGCCGAGCAGATAGCTCTGCTGCCATTGTCGATATCGATCCATCCTGCGCCAGCACCGAGGATAGACATCCAGGGTACATAGTCGTTCTTAAAGGCTGCAGTCGTGGTGATGTAGCTCTTCTCCGAAGTATCTGATTGACGCTAGGGGATCGCGAGATTGATCGTAGCGAGCGTTATTCATGTACGCTGCAGCAGAGAAGTCTGCCAGCGAGGGAAGAAGTTCGCGCTCTGAGGCAGTACTGCCGAAGCGTGGGCTCGCGGTCGAAGCGCCCTGCATTGCGAGATGCTGAAGGCGAAGGATACGGGGGCCACGTGAGAGCTCTATTCGTGCCAGCCTGATAGGAGAACTCCTCAAAGAGGAACTTCCCTTCATCTCCTGCGAGGTCGATGTGCCATGCAGACACCACGGTCGGTACCGAAGCCATGACCGGTCAGCGAGAGACGGTTGTTCCCACGGAAGAGGAGATCCCCGCAGGGTTGCGTACGAGAGGCGACGTCAGAGCCTACGGCACCCGCAGCGCCCGAGAGGGCAGCTAGCGTGCTGATCCTACAGGCTCGTGAGGAGAGCCAAGGCGGAAGGCCTCCATCTCACTCTGTGCACTCAGTGATAGGGTAGGAGGCTCAGTGCCACTACGCCCTAGAGATCTTATGTTTGATGTTCGAGGTTATCGAGTCTAATAAAGGTAGAGTAAACGATATGCCTTAGGGCGAAGCCTTAGCGACGGCGTGGGGGAACTGTATACCGCCACCTCCAGGTTAGGAGTTGTTCGTCGGTTTGAGGCCTGGTCATAGCTGCGCTGAGGATAGCTGTCGTAGCTACGCTCACTGCTGTACAGGACGGCTCTGCTGCGTGCGGGGATAGTCGCTGTAGATCGTACGACCCGCTGTGACATACTACCCTGATCGTAGGAGCGCTGTGGAGCCGATGTAGCCCTGATCGCGTACGCTGGAGTAAGCTGGTAGCCACTTGTGCGGCGAGTCGATCGAGCGAGCCCCGTGCGAGTAAGGGATTGTTGTGAAGTAGTGCTCGTTGTAGGCACGCGTGGCAGCCCCTGCAGCATAGCCGTAGTAGTAGCCAGGATAATGAGCCTCCGTAGTAGCCGTCATACCAGCCTCCATGCGAGAGCCGATAGTACCCCACCATAGTAGCCACGGGTGTAGCCATAGTAGTAGGGATCATGTAGCCCCATACCAGCTACCGTAGTGCGGGGATAACCGTAGTAGTAAGAGGAGGTGTAGAAGGGATCATGCCATGAGCTGAGCCCCAGCTGGTACCCCAGCCGAAGCGACTTCCCCAGAAGGGGTCGCTGCTCCCTACGCGTACATAGACGTCAGGTCCAGCATGGCGGTAGTCCGATATCACTGTACAGGGTCCTGCGTCGATGCAGACGCGACGAGCACCCTGGATCGTCACGAGCCGTCTCGCAGAAGCGGCTCGAGACGAGAGGAGTAGGGGCCGTGACCTCTGCACCATCCTTCTGGCGCTCCTTGAGTGCAGACGGCCCAGCTCGCTGCGGGTCAGCGTGATGGTATCTTCGGGCAGAGAGAGGTGCCCGTTGTATGCATCGATCTACGATCGGCCTGCTTCTTCTTGTAGTTGGCGATGAGTGCAGCCTGTTCCTTTTCCCAGGCTTCACGCTCGGCCTTCTCGGCGGCGCGGCGTAGCTCGGCCTTGCGGCGCTCTTCCTATCGATCTTCTTGAGGTCGCTGCGGCGATGAGTGAGGCGTCGTCGGGTACTTGTTGTCGGTCTGCGCCAGGGCAACGTAAGCACCTGACAGGAGCCCCACTCCCCATCAGGAGGAATAGCTTCATTGTCTTCATAAGTCCAGTACGTCTTTGTTATTCTATATCATCCGTTGTCTTAGGGCCCACGCTGCGGCTTTTCACTCTCCTGGGTGGAGGCGCATAGTGGGAGTTTACAGCAGTAAAGTTAGCATTTTGTTACGAATAGCAAAAGCGCGTGCCAGTACTCCCGGCTTCTGGTTATTTGTCCAGAAATGTCCGCTATCCTATGTCAAGATGACGTGATGTGCGGTCGGAGTACTGCTCTTAGAAGATGCTTCGTAGTCTGCCGAGAGACCCTACGAGAGGAGGTGATTGGTTGGGGAGAGTGGTCGTCGGGCGATAGGTTGTTGGTCTGCTATCGTCACCATTCTCCTTGTTGTACTCTTCGACGAGCTGCTTGAGGGCGCGGTGGTAGAAGGCGACCGTAGAGGCCAGAGCGTCGCTGCGTACGGAGCGCGAGGCGGTCGATGGGCGTGCCAGGCGTGATGAAGGCTGCACCGAGAAGACGATGTCGCCTCTTCGTCGACATAGGCCTTACTGACCTTCTGGTCGAAGTCACAAATCTTAGCGCAGGCCTTGTAGAGGAAGGCTTCGTGTACGTCATCGAAGGCTGCACGCTCAAAAGTGCACGTACGAGGAGGAACTCAGGGTCATCCTCACGGTGGTAGAAGCAGCAGAAAGATGCCTTCGTTCTTATAGACGATGCGGATCTCGTTGTCGCGCTCGAGGGCGATAACCTTCAGCGGAAAGTGTCTTCTAAGATCGTGGGGAGGGACAGATGAAGAGTGCGAGTCGCTGCCTCGCTATTCTTTTTAGTAAACTTATCAAAAGTGCCATTGCTCTAACTAAAATTGGTTTGTATTTGACAATGGCCCATGCAGCTTGCGCTATGTGAGCTTCTGCACAAAGATAACCTTTTGAGGGATTAATAGCCTTTTAGGCTCCGTGTAGAAACAGGGTCTACGATCGAAAATCGGTGGGCTGTATCGAGGAAGTAGCTACCAGCGTGAAGCGGAATTCTTTAGCAAACTTGCCCTATATCAGCAGTCCCTTAGCAGCTCCCTCTTGTGGCACCTTCTCATATAGCACGACCCCATAATTACAGTGGTTCGTGGGAGGATGCTCATAGGTTGGTTGTAGACGACTCAGGTGTGACGCGGACTACTTTTGGTACGGGGGCAAATGACTATTCGTCCCGCATGCGAATGACTACACGTTCGTGTGCGAGGACGGAGGTATCTATATGAGGTAACGAAACTATTTCTTCTGTGTCCGCCTCCATCGGTCGTCTAAGGTGGAGGAGCAAGCACCTCGCAGCGTTATTCTTATCCCCAGTAAGATCCCAGTAGGTGCGGTGGAAGAACGCAATCGTCGGGCCGAGGCTTTAATCGCGTGTAGCCGCGGAAGATCAATGGGAGTACCCGAGGATGAAGGCCTCCCCAGTGAAGGTCGTTCTCCCTCTCCGTCCATATAAATGCTTGCCAGCCTTTTGGCTTGCATTCACCTTAGCGCAGATCTGATGAAGTAGCAGTTCGTCGGCAGCAGAAGGCTCCGCGCTCGAAAGTAGCTTGTGCGAAGTAGGAACTCGGGATCATTCTCGAGGGTAGCAGAAGTTGCAGTGAGAGCCGTCGTCGTCATAGCCCACACGGAGTTCGGTTTGACGCTGTGACTTGTGCACCCTGCTTTATTAAGTGTCTCGATGATCCGTAGGAAGTACGGAGGAGGGTGAAGTCGTGTCCTCCTTCTTTGATGAACGCGCAGTGACGCAGGTGCTTGGATTGTTTTGGTGGGTATATCCGTTCTTGAAGGCGTGGAGCGAACTGTCTTTGCAAAAGTACTCATTAAGGGGCGGTGGCGATAAGCCGTTGGCTACGGTGGAGGAAATTGTGCTGAGGCATCATGCCCAGCTCTGACATCCCTCTCTGAGTGATACGCAAGGCCCTTCGCCTTATCGCGAGTATTCCTCTTATTCCGCGGAGGAAAAGTACCACTCTCGTGAAGGAAAAAAAGCGCCTTCCCGCAGTGGTTTTTCCGTATCTATGCACGTAGTCTTAAAGACCAGGCACGTAAATCCAAATATCCACGTACGGAGATATTAGAGCCACGTACGTAGTCAAACTTATCTGCCACTCGTCCACAACTTTTTACATGCGGAGCAACAACCTTATACTTACCTTTTAGATCAGCAGTACTGCACACTCTATATGAGGAGAGGTCTGCTCCGATGGGCTGTGTAGCCTCAGAGCAGACCTCGGTATGAGGACAGGGATAAACGTCGGGAAGGGGCAGGCTTAGCGCTTGCGGTCGACGAGGAAGCGCAGGTGCTGCAGGACGGTCGTCACGAGGTCCGTAGTGGTGGCAGCATGACGTGGAAGCGCTCGATGAGCGAGGCGCGATGGTTGGCTGTCGTCGTCCCTTCGTTGAGGTAAGAGCGCTATGGGCTCGGGATAGAAGGCTCGTGGTCTTGGCTTCCTTGAGTACACGGATGCACCAGTCGACGTCGGCAGAGAAGCGGTAGCGTAGGTCGTAGTGGGGCGAGATGCTTCGCTTAGCGACGAAAGGCCTGATGACGGACGAGAGCATCTCCCGCGCGGAAGCTACGCCAGTCGAGCTGGTGAGGAGGGCGCGCAGGCGTCTTAGCCCAAGGTCGTGATCTTCGGCGTCGATGAGGCGCGTGTCTACCGTAGAGTACGTCGAGGAGGCTGTCGCCTCGTGCAGGTAGCTCGGACGAGATCCTCGACGGTGGTGGGGCTGGCCAGGGCGTCTGCCTGCATTGACAGTACCATACGTAGTCGCCCGTAGCTCGGTCGAGGCCCTGTTCATCGCATCATAGATCCCCTTATCACGTTCGCTATAGACCTCGGCCTCAGGAGCCAGCTCGCCGGACGAGCTCCAGCGTGTTGTCCTTAGAAGCTCCGTCGATGATGAGGTACTGGATGTTTCGGGTAGGTCTGTGCCGAGACGCTGCGGAGCGTGCGGGTGATCGTGCTGGCAGCGTTGTAGCAAATCGTGATGATGGATATGCGTGGTTGCATCGTAGCAGGCGGGTATGGGTGATTATTCAGCGGCGCTGTCTCAGTCAAGCTGCCGTGCGGTAGAGCTCCTCAAGGCGGGAGGCTACGGCCGGTGCTCCGAAGCGCTGGGCGCTCTCGCGGCAGGTGCGGGGAGAAAGCCCCTGCGTCGTCTCGCTCTCGCCCAAGGGGCGTGCAGCGAGGCGATCGCGCAGAACCGCCGTGTCATAGGCGGGGACAAGGTAGCCATTGACCCGTCAGGATGATATCTTCGGGCCCGAACGCGAGCTCAAGGCAGGGGTGCCCACGGATAGGAGGCTTCGACGAGCGTCTGCCGAAGGTCTCATAGACGCTCGTGGAGATGAGTACGTCCGAGGCGGCATAAGAGGCTCGCCAGCTGTGCGCGCTCACGGATGCTCCCGAGGGACGATGTGGGCGGAAGGCGAGGGCTCGTCAAGTATCCCTCACGGCGGATGCTCCCACAGTGGGAGTGTCGTGCGCTCGGCGATCTCAGGATGGCCGGAGCTGGGCTGCTGGGCGATCTCCATCAGGAGGTGTGGTCCCTTGACTTTGCATCATCGAGGCGGGCAGCGACGATGGTGACGTAGTAACGCCCAGCCTCGCGGGTGAAGAGGTGGGGGATGTCGCAGCTGCTGTCTCGGGAGAAAGAGGCTGAGGTCAATGGGATTAGCGAGATAGCTGGCGCTCCGTAGCGCTGCATCACGGGCTTCGCTCGAAGAGCTTGGCTTCGGCACTGCTGACGGCGATATAGCGGAAGGAGCTTCTCTGCGAGGAAAAGCTTCTTCCGAAGCGTCGTCCGTGAGAGGTCGTGCTCTCCGCTTACTCGCAAGGAGGGGCAGTGGCCGCAGCCTACTTGGTAGCGTGAACACTCCTTAGCGCCTTCCGCCCCAGCTCCAGAGGAAGGTGACAGATGCCCGTGGCAGCCCACGGGTCGTGCAGGGTAGAAGACGGGCTTACCGAGGCAGCGAGCTTCTCGGAGGGTGGTGAGGAGAGGAGGCCTTGGTCGATCCAATGCAGGTGAAGGATATCGGCCTCCCTTACCCACGGGTGCGAAGTGATATCACAGCCCCCAGCGTGCCGTCGAGACGCGGAAGAGGGTGCTGACGTGAGCGGCCGTTGCGCAGGTAAATCTCTAGTCGCTCGAGGAGGAAAGGCTGCCTTGGCCCAGAGGCGTCGTGGTATCAGCGACGGAGGCGATACGCCTCATCCTCCGTACCCTTCTTCGACGAGCACACGTGACCTCGATGCCGACAGCCGTGAGGGCATCGGAGGCAGCGACTGACAAGCCTCTGCCGCTCCGCCTCCCTCATCAGGTGCAGAGCAGAAGCACGCGAGGCGCTTTGCGCTTTGGGGACTTGTCGGGAGGCTCGTCGTGTGTGTCGGGGATTAGCGGCGTAGGCGCTCGGGGGCTTGCCCTCGAGCGCCTCATCAGCTCAGGCGTGATGCGCAGAGCCAGGAGCGCGAGGCAGACCCAGCCCCACGAGGCCGAGCGAACGAGAGAGGTCGATCCATACCGAGCTGAAGGTGGGAGGAGGGCATCAGTGCCCCCGATACCACGGCTGCAGATCGGTATCAGAAGGACATACGACTGGTGAAGGGACTGACGTGCATCTTCACCTCAGCAGGAGCTGCTGCAGGCCAGTAGCTCACGATATTTCGTGAGGAGCATCGCCAGCGCTGCGCCGGGTGTGCCGTAGGCTGGGATGAGGAAGACGGTGGAGACGAGACGACATCACAGGCACGCTGATCGTGTAGTAGATATTCCACTTGTAGTAGCGTGAGGTGCTGACGACCGTATGGCTACAGGTCAAGGTTAGCTCGACGAGCTTCGCCAGCCCGAGGTAGAAGAAGATCCACTTACCGCCGGTGAACTGCTCGCCATTGGGCATGATACCGAAGATGTTGTCGATATTCACCCAGATCATCGCGAAGATCAAGAGCCCCGAGAGGAGCTGATAGAAGGCTACGAGGCGGTAGACCTCCTCGACGCGCTTCGTGTCGCCGTGCTTCGCTGCCTCGGCGATCTTCGGAGCTGCCACATTGAGGATGGCGCGCATCGGGATCTCGATGATCGAGACCATATAGAAGGCCATCGTATAGACCCCAGCGGAGGAGAGTCCCCCACGGTCGATGAAGGCCACCATAAAGAGGTCCATACGCCCCGCCAGTGTGATGCCCACCGAGGCTCCAGCGTATAGAGTGCCGTATAGCGATAGAAGCCACGGCGCATCTCGGGTGAGACGTAGCTGGGGTTGTGGCGAAGGCTTAGCGAGGTGATCTGCCCGAGGTAGACGCCGCTGGCAAGCATACAGACGCCGAAGCTCCCGATGAAGCCCCACACCATCGTCGTGAAGTCGATGTAGCCGAAGGCATAGAGCAGGTAGGCAGCGAGCTGGAGTACACGCAGGAGTACCTCCTTGATGCCCTTCGGCACCGCGACGCGCATCAGCTGATAGGTGTAGAGCTCAAAGATCGTCCAGCCCATCGTGAAGAGCGTCAGCGGTATCACGGCATAGTAGAAGTCCGCGAGCAGTGGGCTTCTGTCGCTGTAGAGCGCCATCAGGGGCCCCTTGGCGAGGATATAGAGGAGCGTCATCAGCACGGCACCGATCGCCCCGACGACCGTCACGTAGTAGAAGAAGCCGTGGTTCGGCCCGTCCTCAGCGCGGTAGGGGTTGGTCTCGGAGTCGCGGAAGAATGGGAAGTAGCGACTGAGTGAATAGGTCATCCCGAGCATGCCCAGACCCGAGAGCTGTGTCGCCAGCTCGGGCAAAAGCGCGTCAAGCGATCTCCTCGGGAGTGAGGAACTGGCCCAAGATAAAGAAGGTCGTCAGGAAGCTATCCCGACGCCTATAGTAGGTCACGATGGTACCAGTGATACTTTCCTTTGCTGCTACGCTCGCCATGTATAGTTGTCTATCCTCGCTCCGCAGTAGAGTAGGCGCGGTGGAGGAGATAAAAGTCCATAAGGGTAAGGGCCGTCATCGCCTCGACGATGGGTACGGCACGTGAGAGCGTTTACAGCAGGTCGTGGCGCCCCGTGATAGAGAGGTGGGTGGGGGTGCCATCAGTGCGGCAGGTCGTCTGCTCGCGACCGATGGAGGAGGTGGGCTGAAGGCCGTGCGGAAGGTGAGTGGTGCACCCGTGCTGATGCCACCGAGGAGACCACCGCAGTGGTTCGTCTGCTGTCCGATAGCCCCTGCTTCGGTGGGGAGCGAGGGATCGTTGGCCGCGGCCCATGCTCGAGGCGGCGCAAAGCCATCGCCTATCTCGAAGCCTCGAGCGGCATTGTGCCCATCATCGCCGAGGCCAAGCGACTGGAGAGCTTGTCATGAGAGGCTCGCCTAAGCCTGCGGGCAGGCCATCGACACGGCAGGAGATGACTCACCGATGCTGTCGCGCTGTCGCGTGCCTCGCTCGGCTGCTAGCCATGCGCTCTGCCGTCGCCTTGTCGGGGCGGGGGACGACCTGCTCATAGCGACTCTGGAGGAGCACCTTGTCGCCCTCGGTGAGGATGAATCGCCTCGTACAGGTGGCTGTCATCATAGTGGACAGCGCCCGACTTGACTGAGGTAGGCGGAGATGTGGACGCCTTCGGCTCGTAGCCACTGCACAGAGAGCGCCTGCGACGACACGCACGACGGTCTCGCGCGCGAGGGCTCTCCGCCACCTCGTGGGTCGCGGTGTCCGTACTTTCGCCTGATAGGTGAAGTCGGCATGCCCAGGGCGGTAGAGTCCGCTGAGCTGTGAGTAATCTTGGCTCCGTGTGTCGGCGTTGTCGATGACGAAGGCAATGGGTGTGCCCAGCGTTCGCCCCTCATAGAGGCCCGGGAGGAAGTGCACCTTGTCGCTCTCGCGCCGTGGGGTGGTGAGGTCGCTTCGCCCGCCTTGTCTACGACGTAGAGCCTCCTCAATGGCAGCTTCGTCGATGGCAAAGCCTGCGGGAAGCCGTCGAGCACACCGCCGAGGGCGGGTCCGTGGGACTCACCGAAGGAGGTTAGGCGAAGGAGTCTGCCGAAGGTATTCATCGTCGTGGGCGCATAAGGGGGTGATATAGCAAAGCACGGATGCCCACGAGCCTAGGGCTCAGGGTATCCGTGCTCTATGATTACGCGTGATTAGTGGCAGCCACAGCCACCACAGCCACCACCTTCTTCGTGGCCTTCGTGGTCGTGGTCGCAGCCACAGCCGCAGCCATCATGTCCCGCCGAAGAACTGCTCGATCTCCTCGGGCGTAGCATCGTGGACGTCCTTGATAGCGCCGATGAGTGGAGGTCTTCGCCTGCCAGAGGGTGGTTGAAGTCGAATACGACGACTTCGTCCTGATCTCGAGGACGCTACCACGGATGATCTGCCCGTCGGGCGTGTGCAGGGGCAGCGTAGCACCTTCGACGACCAGAGCATCGAGCTTGCCTTCGCTGTCGACGAAGATCTCACGGGGCAGCTCCTGGACGGCTTCGTCGGAAGGCTCACCGTAGGCATCTTCGCACTTGAGGACGAAGTCGAACTTGTCCCCTGCCTTGAGGCCGAAGAGCTGCTTCTCGAAGGCGGGCAGCATCATACCCATACCCTGGATGTACCAGAGGACGGTCAGGGGTGGTCTGCTCCATCAGGATACGCTCGTTCTCATCACCGACGTACAGCTCGTAGTCGAGTGCGACGAACTTATTAGGTGCTATCGTCGCTAATCTACACTATGATATTTAGGATGTGTAATACGGGATGTCTCCTACCTCATGCAAGGCGGGAGGCATCGCCGAACTGCGCAAAGTTAGCACTCTCACCGAATAGCTTGAGGTGTGCGCTGCTACTGCATGGAGCTTCGTCGTTACCGCGAGTATTCCTCTTATCCAGTGGAGGAAAAGTGTCCTTCTCGTGAAGAAAAAGCGCCTATCACGTAGTGGTTTTCTTCTGTCTACGTACGTAGTCTTAAAGACCAGGCACGTCAATCCAAATATCCACGCACGTAGATATTAGATCCACGTACGTAGCCCAAACTTATCTGCGACTCGTCCACAACTTTTATCCATACACGAAGCAAGAACCTAATATAGATCCGCATCACGACCTATATAGGTTGACTCAGCGACCAATATAGGTTCGTACCCCTTACCGCTATGGGTCTGGGGTAGCACCTTCGTGGAGATGAGGGAGGATAGAGGAGTAGGGCCTTTGCCTTAGAGGCTTAGAAGGGATAGCCGATAGCCAGATGGAAGCCTAAGGCATCGCGGAAGCTGGGGATATTGTACCAGCCACTTCGTGTCGTCTTGTAGGGGAGGTGGAGGCCCACACCGACATCGAAGCGCACGACGAGGAACGAGAGGTCATAGCGCAGACCTGCTCCCGTACCTACGGCGACTTGGTCGAGGAACTTACCCAACGAGCCTGCTTCGCTGAGTGCAGCCCAGGGCGAGAGGTGTCGGGGCGCAGGAGCCATACATTCCCCGCATCGAGGAAGACGGCACCGTAGCAGCTGCCGAAGAGGTGACGACGGAATTCGGCGTTCGCCTCGAGCTTGAATTCGCCCACGCGGTCCATGAAGGAGTAGGCATTGACGGTCGTGGGATTGTAGCTCCCTGGGCCAAGGCTTCGTACCGTGAAGGCTCGGATACTATTGGCACCCCCGACGTAGAACTGCTCGATATAAGGCGCCGTAATGGCATTGCCATAGGGATAGATAGCTCCCGTAGCGAAGTGCGTAGCCAGCGTCTGCTTGCGGTCGATGCGGTAGGAGTAGCGGAGGTCAATGGCAGCCTTGACGAACTGTGCGAAGGGCACACCGAAGAGCGTCTTCGTGTCATTGTACTCACGACCGAAGGCCCTCATCGTAGCATTGACGAGATTCCCTGCCTCACTGATTTCGCCCGAGAGCTGCATGTAGTGTGGGCTGTCGTCCTCGCGGTGGGTATAGGTGAAGCCGTAGCCGATCTTGGGGATGAACTGATTGCTCAAGCTAAGCCCAAGGGCGGGGTTGGCGAGGATGAGCTGGTCGAAGCGCTCCGTCGTGCGGGTCAGCCGAGTGAAGTTCAGGCTGAGCGGCGATACGATGGCTCCATCTGCTCGACGGCTGGAGTTGTAGTCCATCGTGAAGGAGAGGAGCGTAGGGCTAGTAGCGCGTGATTGACACTCTGCAGAGCGACCTTGAAAGCTCGTCGACGTCGGGTACTTGTAGTACGCATCGATGAGGCGGGGGAAGAGGATCGAGGGGAAGGTGAGGGAGAGGTCGGCACCGAGCTGATAGCTATTGATAGACACCGAGTAGGAGTCTGCAGGGCTACGCCCCGTCTGCCACTCATAGGAGCCAGAGACGCTGGCGGAGAGCTTCTCCCCACCGCCGAAGACGTTACTTCGCTCGATAGCTGCCGAGATACCTGGCCCGATGAAGTCCGTCGACTTACGCATGAAGGCCGTCCCCGAGGTAGGTGCTCCAGGGCTTGTCCTTCTGAGGAGGATCATCAGATCAGAGCGTAACGATGCTGCATCTGCGACGCTCGGAGAAGGTGGGGCGCTGTACGGCTGTCGAGTCGCTCGTGCTACGCATCGCTGTGCTATCTACCGCTGTGGAGTCCTTGGCGAAGGTCTCACGAGGGTGAAGTAGAATTCTACGGAGGAGAAGGCATTGAGCCCCGTGAGTGCCGATAGCGTGCGCTCCTCCTCGAGACTGCTGTAGAGCTTACCTGGGCGGATGCGGACACGGGTCTTCAGTGCACCAGGGCGGACGATGGGGCGACCCGAGTAATATAGAGCGATGCTGTCGGTGAGGGCTACGCTATCCGTCGTGGTGAGGTTCGTGGGGGCTTCAGGATCTTCGGGGAGCTGGCGGAGCATGATCTTCCCCACACGCCACTGGCGTAGCGCTTCGGGAGGCGTGCTCGTAGAGAGCACTGTGCGTAGGTTCACACGCTGTGGGGTGATGTAGGGTATCAGCTTCGTAGCCGATGTGCTCAGACTTGAGGTAATAGTAGCCGTGCTCACGGAGGAAGGCACGGGTAACGGTGCGGTCATCCTCGAGCGCTGCGATGGAGAAGGGGCGTCCCTTCTGCAGGGCACTGAGGCGGTGATGGTAGAAGTATCTCCCAGGGCGGATGTAGACACGAGGGAAGTACTGCACGCTGTCTAAGAGGAAGAGCGGGCCCAGCTGCATCTTTGTAGTCCTACACGAGCCTGCATAGAGTCGGCGGTGGCGGGGATGATCTCGGAGCTGGTCGTAGCGCGGAGGTAGCCGTGCTCACGGAGCGTCTGCTGGGCGACCTTGGCACGCAGGCTGGGGCTGACGTCTCGCATCCAGACGGGCTTGGCTGTGAGGCGACGCATCACGCGCCCTGCAAGCGTAGAGTCCGCAGAGAAGTGCATGTAGATAGCAGGGCTCAGGAGTGCAAAGGGGAAGCGTATAGAGCTACTACCGAAGACCGACCCGTTGGGCGCATAGTTGAGGCGCTCCTCGGCAGCGGCTATCGCCTGCTCAGCGTAGGAGCTCTGCGGACGGTCGGAGACCTCGATCTTGCGGATACCTATATAAATCTGGTCATCTGGACCCTGATACTTCCTTATCGAGCACGCCCCGAGAGCGAGGAGTGTGAGGGCGGTAAGGAGGCGGGTAGTGAGACGGATATGCATAAGTGGGATAGGTGTAGATAGGGAGGGCTGGAGGCCTTACTTCGCTTGGTAGCGGAGGGTGGGCATCGAGTCGCTCGTGAGGCTCGGCTGAGTCGAGAGCGTATCGAGACGGGGCTTCCATGCTTGGCGGAAGAGCGTCGTCGTGGTGTCGGTCGTCGTCTTCTTGCGCTTGCGGCGGAAGAGGTCGAGTAGGCTGGACATCTTGCGGCGTACGACATACCCCACACCCGTCTCGGAGAATTCCCTTCGAGGACGTTGTCGGTGACGAGCTTGTGGTAGAGACTGAGGTACTGCTCACCGCTCTTATCGAGCTGGTACTGCAGCGATACGTTGTCGAGGAAGGTCTGTCCCTGGTTTTGTCACGCCTGCGCCACTCTGCACCTTACCCCCGACGATGATACGTATGCGGTCATTGTAGAAGCGGCGGCTGAAGCTATAGGTGAAGTCCGTGCGAGCGGCCTCACCCGAAGAGCCATCGTAGTGGTCGACGCCGAGGTTGAGGTCGGTGCCTTGGAGGAGCTTGCCTGCGGTCTTGTTGATCTGTGACTGCAGGAGTGAGGTCAGTGCGGAGTTGAGGTCCAGATTGCCTGCCCCCGAGCCCCCTGCCAGATACATACCTGTCGCCATAAGGGCGATGGCTTGCTTGCTCTGCTCTTCCTTGGTCATCGTCGAGATGCTATTCTGCACGGAGAGGTTCTCCGGAGCGGAGATACCGAAGCTGAGGTTCATCTTGCTGACGTAGTCCTTGATGAGGATGCTGACGTTGAAGTTCACACGCTGGGAGTTCTCTGACGAACTGGATACGGTGGCTTTGACCTTATTGACCGCGGAGAAGTTGAGGTAGGGGTTGGATATCGGTCCCGTCCATGTGAGGGTGCTGGTGGGATCAATGGAGAAGCGCTTATTGCCCACGACGGGGAGGGTGTAGCTCAGCTCGCCACCACCACTCATCTCGTAGCGTCCCGTCATGCTCATCTCGCCGTAGGGCGGATAAGTGAAGTGGAGTGTGCCGCCCCCCTGAGCATGGACATAGTCCGTGCCGCCAGCCGTGAGGTCGGCGCCGATACGTACCGAGGGATCCACGTTGATCGTCAGATTCACATCAAGCCCACCAAGGAGGGTGGGGGCGATCTCTACCTTCTTTGTGAAGAGGGTGTCGGAGAAGTCGATGAACTGGACGAGCTGATCGGTCTGCTGGCTGGCTGTCAGCGGGTCTTCGCGCATGACGTAGGTGCAGTTCGTACCGCTGAGTACGTTCACGCTACCGCGGATGCGCAATGAGGTGAGGGGACCCGTAGCCACCATACGTGTCGAGGCGATGATCTTACCATAGAGGAGCTGGTCGTCGCGGGTGGGGCGAGGCTCGTCGAGGAGGGTCAGCTCATCAGAGGTGATGCGTAGCGAAGCCGTAGCCTGTGGTGTGGTACTCTTACGTATCGAGCCATCGATATAGATCGCCTTCTTCGGATCTCCTGAGGGACGTAGCGCATAGTGGTCGAAGAAGATATCTGAGCCCTCCATGCGTACGGGGATAGAGTCGAGAGCAAGGTGTGTCCCGTAGGCGTTGAGGTTCAGCATACCCTTATTCAGGTGCATCTGCCCCGAGAGAAGTGGCTCGGTGAGCTTCCCTGAGAGTCTGATACTTCCGTTGGCAGTCCCCGCAAGCGTGGTGCTATTCTCCACGAGGAAGGGGTTGGCAGCTCCAGCGGGAAGGAGGTAAGCGTGAGTGTTCCCTTGAGCGGAGAGACCTTCTCACGGGGGTAGTAGATCCCATCGATGCTCATCGCAGGCTGACCGTTGTAGCCGATCTCCCCTGTGATGTAGTGGGAGTCGCCGCTACGTGGCTCGTAGAAGAGGGAGGAGGTGAAGTGGCCGAGCTTCTTATCCTCATAGCGTAGGTCGCTGATGGAGAGGTCACCCGAGATCGTCGGCTGCTGGCTGAGGTCGCCCTTACGCTGGTAGTGGACGTCGCCGAAGAAGATACCATCGACGTCGGAGAGTCCCAGACTGCGGTAGTCCTCGAGATGGAGGTTGTGGATGCTGAGTAGGATATCCTGCACCCCAGGAGTCTCCTCTGTAGCTTGAGGAGAACTCCCCTCGCTTCTCGCCAGTGAGCTTGAGTGAGCCGAGGAGGAAGTTGTCCCTGCTTGCGCAGGCTAAGTTGGTTGTCGGAGTTGATGAGGTAGTCGTTGGAGGCGATGCGTAGGCGGTCACCGAGGAGGTGAAGCTGGTAGGCTTCACCCGACCAGCTACCTGAGGCTTCTGCAGCATGCACGGTTTGTCCCCGCTCATCCTGATAGGAGACGTCGAGGTGCCCGCCCTGCAGACTCGTGCGCAGGTCGGTATTGATGGTGAAGCCCTCCTGCTCGCGGGAAGTGGGACTTCATCACCGTACCGAAGAGTGCGAGGACATACTGTCGCCCTCGTGCGATGGCTGTGCGCTCAGTGGAGATGTTGAGCTGAGCTGCATTGATGCGGAGGGTATCGATACGCAGATCGGAGAGGCCTACAGAGCCACTGATACCCTCTTGGGGGAGGTCGCGAGGTTAGCCGTCAGAGAGCCTACAGCGATACGCTGCTCTGACGAGGTAGTAGCGAGAGGATTGTCCTTGCCCATAGAGAGGCTGAAGGTCGCCTTCGGAAGGTGAACTGCGAGGTCCTCAAGGTACTTCGTCGCTGACTTCCCCGAGGTGATGAGCTCTATCTGACGGAGGGTCTCATCGAGGAGCGTGGTGACTTCCTTCTGCGCTATGGTAGGCTGCTCCCGACGTAGAGCGAAGATCTTCATATCGCCCGAGGTGAGGCTCAGCATGGATATCTTGCGGCGAGGTGGAGACGTGAAGCCTCGGCTCGTGGTGGGCGATCTTCTCATCGCCCATAGTGAAGCTCATACCATCGAGTACGGCCTGTATGGTGTGCGTGTCCTTGAGGTCGGAGCGGAGCTCACCCTCAGACGTAGCTTTCCCGCAAGTGGTGTCTCAGAGAAGCCCAAGCGCTGGAGGTCGAGGTCAACGAGCTCCAGCCCGATGCTCGTATTGATGCCTTGGCGGGAGAAGATCCCGTCAAGCTGAAGAGCGAAGTTCGCCCCAGGGTTCATACTGTTGAGGGAAAGGCCAAGGTTCCCGATTGGAGGGAGCCGTCGAGGGTAATGTCTCGTAGGTGTAGACTCCCGCGATTTCGCCCTCATGCAGTCGGCCTCGGATAGAGAGCTGCGTATGCGGGCTGAGTGGATCGAAAACCACGCCCCTTGGAGAGCTACGTCAAGGCTCACCCAGCCCGATGGAGTCCTGAGGCATGAGTGGCGGCCATCAATATCCTGCAGCCTTCAGTACCAGATCATAGGTCTTTGTGGCCTCAGTGAAGTGGCCCTTCAGCTGAAGCTTACCCGTGCTCTCCTCTGCTGTGAGATCACCTACATAGCGGCCTCGACGGATGTCGACATCGCCAGAGATCGTGAGGGGGCTGGGGATACGATAGGTCTTAGCTTGCTCGGGAGCAAGGAGTCCGAGGAGAGTATTGGCCTTGGGGCCTACACGTCCACGGGAGCTTGAGACGCCCTGAGCGGTGCATCTCAAGGACTTCGCTGAGCGTCCCTGAGAGGTTGAGGTCAAGGATGTCGGGCCACTTGAGCTCGGCCTGACGAATCTGTATTGCGGTGAGTGTCCCCGTCAGCTCAGCCTGCATCTTGAGTGGAGCAAGGAGGCGATGACGTGCGAAGGTATTGAAGAGTTCGCGTCCATCAGGGGTCTCTTGGAGCGTCTTACCAGCGAAGAGGAGGATATCCTTGATGCCGAGAGAGTGTTGGTAGATAGCTCCAGCTGTGCCTTGCGGTCGGACTGTAGGGAGGCTCCAGGGCATGGAGAGATAGTCCCTTGATGGAGGAGGCGTCGGTGATGAGGTCAAGCCCATCAAGGCGCATAGCGAGGCTGTCCATCTGATAGCGTCCGCTGAGATGGAGGAGCTTCAGCCCCGATTGCTCACGGAGCTGTGCGTGCCGTAGAAGGAGGCTAAGTCGCATACCCTCAGAGTCAATGTCCTCACCCTCGAGGTGGAGGTCATGGAGCTGGATGTGCTGGGGATCGAAGAAGGGTAGCTTGGAGAAGTTCTGGTCGACGGAGTAGCGTAGGCTCTTCGCATCGATCTTGGTGTGCGACCTGGAAGCGCATTTTGTTGAGATCGGCTTCTCCGCGGTCGATCTTGAGGCGGTCGACATCCGCATCGATGAGTAGTGAGTCCAGCGGCATAGCGACCTCAATGCGAGTCTTCTGCAGGTCTATCTCGCCAGCACGGATGAGCCACTTCAGCGGCTCACCTCTTCCTCAGGCTTCTTCGTGGTGTCGGTCGAGTAGTAGCGGATGTAGCCCCCCTGGGTCGTGAGGCGGTTGAGGTCAACGCGCTCCTTGTTGAGATCGACGAAGAGCTGCTCGGCCGTGGCTGCTGGGAGGTGTACTTGCAGGAGACTCAAGCCGAGGCTGTCGCGCTGATTGTAGGTCAGGCTGTCGAGAGCAATACGAGGGACCTCTACTTGGCTGTCGAAGAGGGGACGTAGGGCAGGGAGAGGCTGAGTGACCCGACCGAGATGAGTGTGTCGCCGGGACTGCGGAGGACCTGTAGCTTCTGAAGCGAGAGGTCGAGGGGGAAAGCGAGATGGATGTTCCCGACAGAGACCTGCATCCCAGTCTTCTCCGATAGGTAGGCAGCGGTGCGCTGTACGACAAAGCGCTGCACGGGCGGTACGTATAGTAGTACTGCTACGAGAAGAATTAGGACGAAGGGCGTGAGGAGGATTCCCCACAAGATACGCTTGATATACTTGGAGCGTCGGGACATCTCAGACGAGGTCGCTTCGGGGATGCTATTAGTGGGTGCGGTACCAGTCGAAGAGGCGCTGTACGCCGTCCTCGATCTCTACCTGATGGTGCCAGCCAAGGCTGTGGAGCTTCTCTACAGAGGTGAGCTTGCGCATCGTGCCGTCGGGCTTGCTGTTATCCCACTCTGATACGCCCCTCGAAGCCGATGGTGCGGGCGATAAGCTGTGCCAGCTCACCGATCGTGATCTCCTTCCCTGTGCCGATATTGACGTGGCAGTTGCGGATGGGGCTACCATCTTGGGGACAGAGTGAGCGGAAGTCCGTATTGAGAAGGATGTGTACTGAGGCATCAGCCATATCTTCACTCCAGAGGAATTCTCAGCGGACGGCCTGAGCCCCAGAGGTTGACCTGGCCAGGGAGGATGCCGAAGCGCTCGAGGAGCGTGAGGATCGTCGCCTCATCTCCTGTGCCACCTTCGCCAGCGACGGGGCGCTTGCTGAGGTCTATGCGTACAGCCTGCCAGTCCCCTTGCTGCAGACGATCGGCAAGGTAGATCTTGCGGATCATCGCTGGTAGGACATGGCTATTCTCGAGGTGAAAGTTATCGTTGGGGCCGTAGAGGTTCGTCGGCATGACTGCGATGTAGTTCGTGCCGTACTGGAGGTTGAAGCTCTCGCATCTTGAGTCCTGCGATCTTGGCGATAGCGTAGGGCTCGTTGGTGTACTCCAGAGGAGCAGTGAGGAGGGCTTCTTCGCGGAGAGGCTGCTCGGCTCTCTGGGATAGATACAGGTACTGCCGAGGAAGAGGAGATCCCTTTACGCCGTGGCGGAAGCTCTCCGATGACGTTCTGCTGTATCTGGAGGTTGTCGTAGATGAAGTCAGCACGGTAGGTATTGTTCGCCATGATCCCCCGACGTGTGCTGCTGCGAGGATCACCGCCTCAGGGCGCTCCTCATCGAAGAACGTACGCACAGCGACGGGATCCGTGAGGTCCAGCTCACCATGGGTACGGCCGATGAGGTTGGTATAGCCACGCTGCCTCGAGGTTGCGCCAGATAGCGGAGCCTACGAGCCCACGATGCCCCTGCGACATAGATCTTGGTCGAAGGGGAGAGCTTTGGGCGAGTCCATTAGGCGTGCTTGTGGGGATTGGACATAGGCGACATCGTGGCGTACCATGATGCGTACCAGCTCTCGAAGGAGGTCTTGCTGGGATTCCAGCCGAGGAGTTCCTTGGCCTTCGTGGGGTCACCCAAGAGGGTCTCCACTTCGGCAGGGCGGAAGTACTTTGGGTCGACCTCGACGAGGACACGACCTGTGGCGATGTCGATACCACGCTCTTCGACGCCTTCACCCTCCCAGCGTAGGTCGATACCTACCTCGTGGAAGGCGCGCTCGGTGAACTCACGTACGGAGTGCTGCTCACCTGTAGCGATGACGAAGTCCTCGGGGGTGTCGTGCTGCAGCATGAGCCACATGCACTCGACATAGTCACGGGCATAGCCCCAGTCGCGCAGGGCACTGAGGTTCCCGAGGTAGAGCTTGTCCTGCTCTCCTGCTGCGATACGAGCAGCGGCGAGGGTGATCTTGCGGGTGACGAAGGTCTCGCCACGGCGCTCACTCTCGTGGTTGAAGAGGATACCGTTGACGGCAAACATACCGTAGCTCTCGCGGTAGTTCTTCGTGATCCAGAAGCCATAGAGCTTAGCTACCCCATAGGGGGAGCGGGGGTAGAAAGGCGTCGTCTCACGCTGGGGGATCTCCTGCACCAGACCAAAGAGCTCGGAGGTCGAGGCCTGATAGATCTTCGTCTTCTTCTCCAGCCCGAGGATGCGGACGGCCTCGAGGAGACGTAGCGTACCCGTGGCATCGGTCTCAGCGGTATACTCAGGTACATCGAAGGAGACCTTCACATGGCTCTGAGCAGCGAGGTTATAGATCTCGTCGGGCTGGGTCTGCTGGATGATGCGGATGAGCGAACTGGAGTCGGTCATATCGCCATAGTGCAGGTTGAGTGCCCGACCACGCTTCATGTCGCGCACCCACTCCTCGAAGTAAAGGTGCTCGATACGCTCCGTGTTGAAGGACGAGGAGCGTCGGATGATACCATGGACTTCGTAGCCCTTTTCGATGAGGAACTCTGCGAGGAAGGAGCCGTCCTGGCCCGTTACCCCGGTGATGAGTGCGACCTTATTCACGTGTCTATTATTGGTCTTATCTATTCGGTATGCAGTAGGGGTTTCTACCCTCCTCAGAATGGGGAGTAGGAGCCTGTGGAGTCGGGGTTGACACCCTCGTAGATCTCGACGGCCTCGTCGCTATTGCCTGCGTCGTAGCAGGGTGAGAAGCCCCTCGGGGAGCTGGAAGGGTATATTAGCGAGGTAGCCGAGCTTTGCTATCTCCGTAGACCTTCTTGAGGAACTTCCCGAAGATAGGCAGTGCAGCCGCCGCCCCCTGACCGAAGGCCATAGAGTTGAAGCGCACGCTACGCTCTTCACCACCTACCCAGCAGCCAGCTACGAGGTCGGGAGTGAAGCCCATAAACCACGTGTCACTATTATTCTGCGTCGTACCGGTCTTACCGCCCAGAGGCATCTGCAGGCCGAAGGAGGAGCGTAGGCGTCCCCCCGTACCGCCGTTGACGACGTTCTGGAGCATGTAGAGCATCTTGTGTGCGGCATCGGCGGTCAGCACCTCAGTCATCTTCGGAGCGAAGGTCGCGACGATATTGCCGTGCATATCCTCGATCTGAGTGACGAGGATGGGATCCACACGTACGCCGTCATTGACGAAGGTGGTGTAGCCCGAGACCATCTCGCCGACAGTCGCTTCGGGAGTACCGAGCGACATAGCCATCGTAGCCTCGATGGGGCCATGTAGACCATAGCTCTCCAAGAGACGCTTGAAGGTCAGCGGAGAGGTACGGCTCATCAGCTCGGCCGTCACCCAGTTGTCGGAGTTCTGAAGCCCCCACTGGATGGAGACCATCTCACCGACGCGGCGGTGGTTGGTATTACGTGGAGTCCAGGTCTGCCCATTGTCAAGGCGGTAGGTACGCTGTACGTGGAGGACCTGATCGCAGGGAGAAGCCCCGTCGATCATCGCCAGAGAGTAGAGGAAGGGCTTGATGATGACCCCGTCTGACGGCGCCCGTCAGACACCAGGTCGTACTGGAACTGGGAGAAGTTGATGTCACCCACATAGGCCAAGACGTGGCCGTTGTGAGGGTTCATCGCTCACGAAGCCCGAGCGGAGGATCCCCTCATGTAGCGGATCGAGTCGAGGGGCGTCATCACCGTATCACGCTGACCGCGCCAAGACCAGACCCGCATCTTCGTCTTGCGGTCGAACTGTGCACGGATCTCCGAATCCGACAGTCCGTCCTCCTTGCCCAGACGCCAGCGTTCAGACTGACGGATGGCACGCTCAAGGATCTTCTTGCGCTGGTCGGCAGAGATCGAGGTGCTGAAGGATCGCCACCACGAGCACGGCGCTCGCGGTCGAAGGCTGGCTGGAGATGCCCTGCGAGGTGCTCCTCGACGGCCTCCTCAGCGTAGCGCTGCATGGCGGGGTTGATCGTCGTATAGATCTTCCAGCCCGTCCGTATAGATATTGTATGGGGAGCCGTCAGGCTTGCGGTTCTTATTACACCAGCCGTAGAGTGGGTTCGTCTCCCACTGGATGCTGTCGTCGCGGAACTTAGCGTACTGCCAATGAAGCATAGTCGCTGCGGTCAGGCTTATCTGCCATCATGATCTTACGCAGGTGCTCACGGGTAGGGGGCTACACCCTGCTTGTGGTCCATGCGGTGGAAGGACGTCTTGATGGGGAGGCGTGAGAGGGAGTCGACTTCGCGCTCTGTGAGGTAGCCAGCCTTCTCCATCTGCTGGAAGACGGTGTTGCGTCGCTCCATGGGGAGGGGGCTATTAGCGCGGAGGATGGGGTTGTAGATAGAGGGGTTCTTACACATCCCGATGAGCATCGCTGACTCCTGGAGGTTAAGCTCAGCAGGCGTCTTGCCGAAGTAGGTGAAGGCAGCCGAGCGGATCCCTACAGCGTTGTAGAGGAAGTCGAACTGGTTCAGATACATCGCCAGGATCTCCTCCTTCGTGTAGTAGCGCTCGAGCTTAGCTGCGATGACCCACTCCACGGGCTTCTTCATCATACGGGTGAAGATGTTGGAGCTGGGAGGAGAGTAGAGCATCTTAGCCAGCTGCTGGGTGATGGTGCTACCACCCCTGCACTCTTCTGCTGCAGGAGACCCGTCTTGAAGATGGCACGTGCGAGCGAACGGAAGTCAATACCCGAGTGCCCCTCGAAGCGAACGTCTTCCGTAGCGATGAGAGCCTTGACGAGGTTGGGCGAGAGGTCCTTATAGTCAACGAGGACGCGGTTGGAGCCCCCGTGAGCATAGGAACCGATGACCTCACCATCAGCGGCGAGGACCTGTGAGGCGTATTTGTCGATCGGGTTCTGAAGCTGCTCGATCGGGGGTAGGTAGCCTATCCACCCCATGGAAATAGCGAAGATACCGCCTAAGATGCTTATCCAGACCAGTGCAAAGGTCAGCCAAAGCAAGGACTTGATCTTATGTTTCATCTAATACTTTATCATCTGTCACCCCCTTCATTGGTGGGCGATGAAAATTGCCCCAAAGAGGTGTTGTGGAATGCCCGTTCTCCGTCTGGATCCACGGGCGCTACTCGGCACAAAGTTATTAACTTTTTCCCTACTTATTGGAGAGCAGGCTTATCGCTTAGCGGTAGGAGGAGGTCGATGAGGGAGAGGTACTGATACGAGGCCGTCCCCAGATGAGCGGTATCTCGCTCGTCTGGGGACGGTGTCATATATATTATGGTATAGCCGCTGTGGCTATCGGGAGGCTAGTGCACGATGATCTCGTCGCAGAAGATGAAGTGCCCAGCCGAGCGGTTGTTGCTTGCCTTCACGCGGACATAGCGCGCACGCTCCTTCATCAGGGAAGGAGAAGGTCTCGAAGACGGGCTTATAGATGTCCTCAGAGGTGAGTCGTCTTCTGGCGAGCTACGCTACGGAAGTTCACGCCGTCGTCACTCAGGAGGATCTCTACATCACCGGGCATGTAGACCCACTGGACGCGCTCCTGCATGAACTTGGCGAAGATGTGGCTGAGCTCCGTCACGGCACCGAGGTCGATCGTCACGTCCATAGGTGAGGGGAAGCCCTGCCAGCGACCATCGAGGTAGGTGGGCGTACCACGTACGCCATCGATGAGGGCGCGTGAGCCACCTGCGGTAGCGCTCATTCCACGTGCAGTCGTTGTAGGTGATCTTCTGCCGATAGCCTTGTGGTAGTCGGTGCGGAAGGAGATCATGGAGGCAGCATCGATCATCTTATCGCCCTCGAAGAGGCGGGCTTTGACGATGAGGGAGTCGCGTGAGGTAAGAGGCGTGCCCGTGGCGACGAGGCGAGCGAGCTGTGGGCTCTGTGCCGTCCGTCGTGTAGCGGATGTCGGCTGTGGGGCGCTCACTGTCGAGGCTTACAGAGACGAGGTGCTTCACGGTGTCGACCTCATTGATGGCAGCGATACGACGCAGAGGATAGACGTTGATGCCACGCTTCTTGAGTGCAGGGACGTGGTAGTTCACGCGCGTCAGGAAGTTCTTGTAGTCACGATCCTGCTGGGGCGTCCATGCGACTTCCGAGAGTGCCAGGATACGGGGGAAGAGCATGTATTCGGCATGGGGCTCATCGAGGACATACTCCGTCCAGAGGTTGGCCTGCACACCGAGGACGTGCTTGGTCTCGGCAGGTGTCAGCTCCTAGGGTACGGGGTTGTACGAATAGATCTTCTCCAGAGGATGAAGCCGCCATTGGCGCGGGGCTCGTGATCGGACTCACGCTGATAGAGGTCCAGATAGACGTGGCTATTGGGGGTGAGGATGACATCGTGGCCTTCCTTGGCAGCCTGGATAGCGCCCTCTTCGCCACGCCAGCTCGCTGACCGTAGCGTCGGGAGCGAGACCACCCATGAGGATCTCATCCCAGCCGATGAGCTTGCGCCCTTGCTGTTGAGGCTACTCGATACGGCGGATCATATAGCTCTGGAGCGCATGCTCGTCCTTGAGCCCTCGCTCTTCATGCGTGCCTGACATTGGCGCACTTACCCCAGTGCTTCATCGTAGCTTCGTCACCACCGATGTGGATGTACTTCGAGGGGAAGATCGCCATGACTTTCGTCGAGGATATCTTCGAAGAACCTGAAAGGTCTTCTCATTTCCCGATACATGCGTCGGAGTTCTCAAAGGCCCATTCGTTGAGACAGCTCAGCTCGAGGATAAGCGAAGATCCTCGTTGCGTTATGTCCTGTCTCGATCTCGGGGATGACCGTGATGCCGAGTCGGGTAGCGTGGTTGAGCACGGCATGGATGTCCTCCAGGCGTAGTAGCCGCCAGTAGCTCCCAGGAGTGCTTCGTCGACAAAGCGACGGTCCTTCTGCCACCACAGGTCCCAGTCACTTACTGTGCGGAAGGCGGCCTTCTTCGTCAAGAGGGGGTACTTCTTCGAGGGGAAGCGCCAGCCACCACCGTCGACGAGGTGCCAGTGGAAGCGGTTGAGCTTATAGCGAGCCATCTCATCCAAGAGACGGATGATCATATCGCGGTTCGTGAAGTGACGCGGACGTCGAGCATCACCCCGCGATAGGGCAGGCGTGCTGAGTCGGTGATGGTGAGGTAGGGTAGGGCTCCTCCGTACTGCTGGGTGATCTGCAGGAGGGACTGCGTACCCTGTCGGAGACCCGCTTCATCACGGGCAGTGAGGGTGATCCCCTGCTTGCCGATCTCGAGGCGGTAGCCTTCGAGGCCTGGGACGGAGGCATCGAGACGGGTCGTGATAAGACCCTTCATGCGGCCCTTGGCAGCGGTCGTGGTGAAGGACTGCTTCTTGAGTCCGTCGCTGAGGGAGGCAGGTGCTCCAGCGGAGAGACGGAGGGTACGGGGCAGACGGAGCGTGCCCGTGCCATAGGTGACGCTTACGGGGCGTGGGATGAGCTGAAGGCTATCCACAGCCGCCTCAGCCTGAGTCGCGAAGAGGCTCGTCAGGGAGAGGGACAAGGCGAGTGCCGTAGAGCGTAAGCCCTGGGTAGTCATTCGCATAGTGCTGTCGTATGTAACTATTTAGAGTGTGAATATATTCCGAGTATCTGCAAAAGATAGCTCTTCCGTAGTGCCCTGCAATAATAGGGAGTGGTGGTAACCTATGCTTTTTGCGCTCCGACCTATATAGGATGGCGAGGAAAGCTATATAGCTGGATCGATTCCTATATAGCTTTCGGTGCGAAGCTATATAGCTTTGTGAAGTGACCTCTATTAGGTTGTTGCTCCGCGTAGGGATAAAAAGTTGCGGACGAGTGGTAGATAAGTTTGGGCTACAGTACGTGGCTCTAATATCTACGTACGTGGATATTTTGGACTGACGTGCCTGGTCTTTAAGACTACGTGCGTAGATATGAAGAATGCCACTACGTGAAGGCGGTCTTCACGAGAACGATGCTTTTCCCTCCGCTGGATGGAGAGGAATACTTGAGATGAGGCGAAGGGCTTGCTCGGTCACTTCGAGAGGTATATCAGAGCTGGGTGCACGATACCTTAGCAAGAATAAATAGAGGGCAGGACTCTCGGTAGCAGGCTCCTCTATTCATTCGTGTACCAAACAAATAGTGGTTTGCAGATCAACTTTGCCTCCATACTGCTTGCCGATGAGGAGGCGATTACGTCTGGTAGCCTCACGCTCCAAGCAATGGGCGGGATAGTTTGTATCTTTGCTACTGAACCACGGCGAGGGTCTTCGCCCCTAATGATACGAAAGATTTGCTCCGATATCACAGCGTCGTCCCCGAGGGTGAGGCCCTTCTGACCCAGTCCTCGGCTATATTCACCTCCACGAAGGGGGCAGCGAGCTCCCTCAGCGGTGCATATCACCGAGATCTACTGCAGGCAATGTCCTCTATCGTGTCGAGTGCCCCGAGGGGGACTTTACGATCAAGCACTTCGGGCGCTTGTCGCTCCTGCGCCGCCTCTACTACGGCTGGACGAACTCCAGCAAGGCACGCCGCTCCCTGCTGAATGCCGTGCAGCTCTCGGCCTACGGCATTGCCACGCCCGAGCCCATCGGCTATGCCGAAGAGCGAGCGCGCTGGGCGGATCTCGAGGACAGCTATTACGTCACGCGCTACCTCGCCTTCACGGGGCCGACCTTCAGCATGAGGCTCGCTCGGGTGAGGTCAATGAGTCGCTGACGCGTGCGCTGGCTACCTTCCTCGCCGAGCTCCATGAGTGTGGTATCGTGCACGAAGACCTCTCGCCAGGGAATATCCCCTATATATGATCGCGCGAAGGGAGGAGTACACGTTCATGCTCGTCGACCTGAACCGTATGCACTTTACCGCTACTCCGCTGAGCCTGCGTGCGAGTATTCGCAATCTCGATCGCCTCTTCGCCCATCCGCGTGCTACCGAGGCTCTTGGACGTGCCCTATGCTGAGGGCGCGAGGGCTGGGAGCCTGCCGTCAGTACAGCCTGCCCTCGAGGCCGCCTGTGATAGCTTCTGGCTTCACCGCCTACCGAAGCTGGCACTGCGCTGTGCCCAGCGCGCCGAAGGGATGAGTGCTCCCACCTTCCTCCGTCACTACAATGCTTATCTCCGCTGGCGTCGCCTGCGTCATCTCTGCCCCATCGGGAGCTGGCAGCGTACACTCCATGCCCGCGAGGTCCGCCTTCTATACCCGCTATCTCGAGGTAGAGGACGTGCGCGTGCACTCGCCAAGCGTGAGAACCTATCCCACTCTCTCTTAGTCTATGGATCTCAAGACCAGTCTCGTCTATCAGGTTGCGAAGCTTCATCTACGCCGTATCGAGCAGTATGCCACACGTGCCGAGAGCTTCAAGCTGAGCAGCTCCGCCATATCCTCTCCCGTGCAGCCCGCACGGACTTCGGGCGTCGCTATGGACTCACCCGCAAGACGACGTACAGCTCCTACTGCACCGATGTGCCCATCGTAGACTACGAGGGCTGAAGGCCGATATCGAGCGCATGACCCGTGGTGAGCGTGATGTCCTCGTGCCCTGGGTCTTGCCAGTGGTTCGCTAAGTCCAGCGGTACGACAAGCGACCGCAGTGAGTACATCCCCGTACCCTATCTCCATCTGCAGGACTGCCACTATCGTGGTGGGGAGCGATGCGCTGTGGATCTATCTGAGGAACTACCCCGACTCCCGCTTCTTCTCGACGAAGGGGCTCGTCCTCGGGGGGAGTCACAGCCCTATGCCCCTGAGCGGAGGCAAGGCTTTCTCGGGTGACCTCAGTGCCATCCTCGTCGAGCACATGCCACTTCTCGGAGATATGCTCCGTGTGCCTTCGCGCGAGACGCTCCTGATGAGCGAGATGGACAGCGAAGATGCAGGCCATCGTGCAGGAGGTCGCTACCGCACGTGTGGGGAGTCTCTCGGGTGTGCCTTCGTGGATGCTCGTCCTACTGAAGGAGGTGCTCCAAGCTACGGGGCGCGAGTCGATCACCGAAGTATGGCCCGACCTGGAGGTCTTCTTCCACGGGGATTAGCTTCACTCCCTACCGTAGTACCTACGCTGAACTTATCCCCTCTGAGCGTATGCGCTACGAGGAGACGTACAATGCCAGTGAGGGCTTCTTCGCTATCCAGGATGACCCAGCTGAGGCGGGGATGCTCCTGATGCTGGACTACGGGATCTTCTACGAGTTCATCCCGCTGGATGAGCTACCCGCCTCGGGCGACTACTCGAGCTGTCGTGCTCTCCGTCTGGAGGAGGTCGAGCTCGGGCGTGACTACGCTATGGTCATCTCGACTCTGGGTGGTCTCTACCGCTACATCATCGGCGATACGGTGCGCTTCACCTCGCTCCACCCCTATCGCATCGTCATCACGGGCCGCACGAAGCACTTCATCAATGCCTTTGGCGAGGAGGTGATGGTCGCCAATACCGATGCGGCACTGAGCGAAGCCTGCCGTCGTGATGGCCGTGCACGTGTAAGCGAATACACGGCAGCGCCACGCTTCTTCCTCGACGAAGGGAAGGGCCGCCATGAGTGGCTCATTGAGTTCGAGGAGCCTCCTCGTGACCTCGCGACATTTACCTCCGACCTCGATACTGCTCTGCGCGCACTGAACTCCGACTATGATGCTAAGCGCTATGAGGATATGACGCTCCTTCCGCTCACGGTAGACGTTGCTCGAAGGGGCTCTTCCACCGCTGGCTCGAGAGTGAAGGTAAGCTCGGTGGAGCAGCACAAGGTGCCACGTCTCTCCAACAATCGCCACTACCTCGAGGCGCTCCTTGCCCTCGTCACCTTCTTCCCCCGAACTATAATCCTCCCTCAGCAGTATGAAGTCGATCAAGCTCCGCGTCCTCTACTCCTCCTCATCTCGTCGTCCTCCGTGTACCTCATCCCAAGGGCGCATCGCCTCGGATCCTGCAGGCGGCAGTGGCTCGCCGTCATGGGCGGTACGCTACTGGTCATCGTCCCGTGTCTTCCTCGTGCTGCTACCGCGAGCGACGCCGTGATCATGCTGAGTACGGCTGTTACCCGCAAGGACGAAAAGGATAAGACGGAGCGCTAACGCCTTCCGATCCATCGTATAAATAAAGGCTGAGCCCTCCCACTGCGGGAGGGCTCAGCCTTTATCTTATGGAGTCGTGACGCCCGTCTACGAGAGGAAGCGCCAGAGGCCAGCCACGATGACCGTCGTGATGATTCCGAGGCCGAGGGGTAGAAGCACTGAGAGGAGCGTCCAGCGAATGCTGTGGGTCTCCTTGTAGATCGTGTAGATAGTGGTGCTGCAAGGGTGGTGCAGGAGGCAGAAGAGCATCATACAGACACCCGTCATGAGCGTCCAGCCACCACTCTGCAGGATAGCGAAGGTCTCTGCATCGCCGCCCTCCATCAGCACGCCAGCATCGCCCCCAGCACTGCCGATGATCAGCGTCGTCAGCATCAGCACTGTGGGTATGACGACCTCATTTGCGGGGATAGCGAGGAGGTAAGCCAGCAGGATCACGCCATTGAGACCCCATGAAGTAGCCCGGCGTGTCGAGTAGGCGGATGAGGTGCGCTGCTATGCTTTCGCCTCCGATCTGCACATTGCACGTCAGCCAGATGAGGGCTCCAGCAGGAGCGGAAAAGACGAGGGCACGCCAGAGGACGATGAGTGTGCGGTCGATGACCGAGGTATAGAGTGTACGCCAGAACTGCGGTGGACGGTAGGGCGGTAGCTCGAGGTGGAAGGTCGATACTTCGCCTCGCAGCACGGTGTGAGAGAGCACCCATGAGGAGGCGAACATAACCCCGATCCCCAGCAAGACGATGGTGAGCACCGCACCGATGCTTGCCAGTCCAGCGTGAGGCCGTCGGCACGGCAGCCCCGATGAAGAGCGAGGCTGAGAGGATCTGTGTAGGCCAGCGCCCATTACACAGCGAGAAGTTATTCGTGATGATAGCGATGAGGCGCTCGCGCTCACTGTCGATGATACGGGTAGAGACGACGCCAGCAGCATTACAGCCAAAGCCCATGCCTCATCGTGAGGCCTGCTTGCCGTGGGCGCCACTGCGACGGAAGAGTTCGTCGAGATTGAAGGCGACACGGGGAGATACCCGAGTCCTCGAGGAGGGTGAAGCGCGGAAGAATATCGCCATCGGCGGAGCGATCACCGAGACGACCCATACCGTGGAGAGGTACACGCCGTCGATGAGGAAGCCCGTCAGCCACCAGGGACCGCCCCAGCCAGCGAGTGTGGTCTTGAGGAAGGGATGGAGCGTCCCGACGAGGACATTGCTGAGGAGCGAGGAGGGATAGTTCGGGCCGATGATCGTGAGCCAGAAGACTCCACCCAGCAGAAAGTAGCATAATGGGAAGCCCCACAGGCGGCTGGTGAGGATCCTATCCAGCCGCACGTCGAGTGGCAGAGACGGCCCGAGGCGTGAGGCCTGCACGACGACCTCCGAGCAGATACGATAGGCATCCGCATAGATCGCTTCGGTGAGCTGGTCGTGGAAGTTCTCCCCGATCTCGATATGCACGCGACGGGCCAAGTCGAGTAGCCCGGGCTTGTCGAAGCGGCTGATGATCGAGGATCTTCTCGACGAGGCGGTAGGCTACCCAGCGACTATTCGGCACGGTGGGATAGAGCTTCTGTATCTCGGCCTCGAGCGCACTGATGGCTTGCTCGGTGCGCTCGGGTAGGCGGCTCTTGCGGTAGGGCGTGCAGGGGATCTCGCCGAGGGCTACACCACGCACCGTCGAGAGAAGCGTGTCGATGCCCTTTCCTGAGCGTGCACTCGCCCCGACGACGGGGATGCCGAGGCGACGGGAGAGGCCGTTGAGGTCGATCTCGATCTTGTTGCGCCGTGCCTCATCGAGGAGGTTGACGCAGAGGATGGCCTTATCGGTGATCTGGAGCACCTGCAGGAGGAGGTTCATATTGCGCTCCAGGCGGGTAGCATCCGCTAGACGACCGTCACGTCGGGGCGAGAAGAGGATGAAGTCGTCGATCTCCTCATCCTCCGACGTGGAGGAGAGGGAGTACGTGCCGGGGAGGTCAACGATGGTATATACGTCGCCGGCGTAGGCGAACGACCCCTCGGCCTTACCTAGGGTCTTGCCGGGCCAGTTGCCCGTGTGCTGCTTGAGGCCGGTGAGGGCATTGAAGACGGTGCTCTTCCCCGTGTTGGGGTTCCCCGCCAGAGCGATAGTGAAGCGTGCATCCTCGGTGTGCTCGCGCCACGGCGCTGCAGGGTAGAGGCGGGCAGGCGGCGCAAGAGGCGCAGGCGGAGTTATTCGGTTGCTGAGGCATGGGGACGTTGGATGAGGATGTATCGGGCCTGATCATGGCGTAGAGCGATAGCGGCTCCACGCACGATATAAGCGGTGGGCGTTTGCCCCTGAGGGCTGTGCATGTCGATGCGGATCGAGCTGCCACGCACGAAGCCGAGGTCCGTGAGACGGCGGCGCCAGCTTTCCGCGGCAGGAGGGGAGAGGCCGAGGATCGTGGCCTCTACACCCTCGGGCAGTCGGGCCAGGCGTATCGTGTGCTGGGTGGCTCTCCTTCAGCTCTTCCTCCTTGGCGGGGCGAAGGGTAAGAGCCACAAAAGGCGAAGGTCAGGGAGCTCTAAAGCTTCTCCTCAGTAGATCTGTGAGCGGGCGCTCTCGAGGCGATTGAGTCGGAAGAGAGTCACGTGTCAGCCCTGCGTCGATCAGTAGGCGGTAGCTCTCGGGCTCGTCGTCCTCGATGTGCTCGACGTAGTACCACTGACCTTCTGTTAGCTCTTCGATGGAGAGGCTATGAGGGATAGCAGGCTCGGTTCCTTGGCTTGTGGGGATAGGGTCGCCGTGTGGGTCGAAGAGTGGGTTGCCCAGCAGGCGGGCGATACGCTCGTGCTCACGCTCGGTGAGCTTATGCTCCTCGGCGTGGGCGATGCGGTGCCAGTCCTCGGGGGCATAGCCCGAGTGCTCGGCGAGATAGAGCTCGTAGAGGCGGTGGGCACGTGTCAGCTCGAGGGCACGCTGTCGGCCCGCTTCCGGTGAGCGCGAGTGGCTCCAGGCTCGGTGAGTCCCTCACGCTCCAGCTCACGCTGTAGGGCTTCGAGTTGCTCGGGTGAGAGGTGTAGGTCGCGCGAGGTGAGGCGGTCGGGAGCCTTACCTGTGCTCTTCTAGTGGTCGTAGAGCTGTTGAGGAGATCCTCCGCCTCGGTCTTGCGCGTGAGGCAGCTCGGGCAGGAGGTGCAGACGCTGGAGGTAGCTGACCAGATCGAGATGTACGGCGTCGCTTCATAGATCTTGGTATGAGGAGGAGGTGTGCCCTCGTGATGGGGCAAGCGAATGGTCTAAAGAAGAGATGGCCAGCACGAGAGCCCGTGCGTAGCCATATAGATGGGCGCCTTGCTTCTCCTGCCTTAGGGGAGATGGGCGGAGGCAGATGTGAGGCGTTAGCCTAAGCAGAGACTTGAGGGAGGCGCAGAAGCTCTCCTGACGCAGACGGCGGATGGCCTTCTCCTTGATCTGGCGGACACGCTCGCGAGTGAGGCCGAACTTCAGACCGATCTCCTCGAGGGTCATCTCCTGACCACCACCGATACCGAAGAAGAGCTCGACGATCTCAGCTTCGCGCTCGGAGAGTTCATCAGCACCTGGTCGATTTCCTTCGAGGGACTCGTTCATCAGGGTGCGGTCTGCGTTGAGGCGTCTTCGTTGACTGAGTACGTCGAGGAGGCTATTGTCCTCACCATCGACGAAGGGAGCGTCTACGGAGATATGGCGACCAGATACCTTGAGGGTATCGGTGATCTTGTCTTCGGGGATGCCGAGCTCCTTAGCGAGCTCCTCGCTGGAGGGCTTACGCCTCGTTCTCTTGCTCCGAACTTAGATAGGGCCTTGGTGATCTTGTTCAGCGTACCGACCTGCGTTGAGTGGCAGGCGGACGATAGCGGGCTTCTGCGAGCGCCTGCAGGATGGACTGACGGATCCACCATACGGCGTAGGAGATGAACTTAAAGCCTCGGGTCTCATCGAACTTCTCTGCGGCCTTGATCAGCCCGAGGTTGCCCTCGTTGATCAAGTCAGGCAGGGAGAGCCCTTGGTTTTGGTACTGCTTAGCTACTGATACGACGAAGCGGAGGTTGGCACGGGTCATCTTGTCAAGAGCCTTGCGGTCGCCAGCTTGATGGCCTGGGCAGCTCTACCCTCTTCTTCGATAGTGATCAGTTCTTCTCGGCCGATCTCCTGGAGGTAGCGGTCCAGGGACTGGCTCTCTCTATTAGTAATCGACTTCGAAATCTTTAGCTGTCTCATTCTTCTACTTCTTAATTGTCCGGCTCAGTCTGCTCATCGCCTCTCCTGCAGGTGGAGTGGGGACAAGACGACGAAGCCCACGTGGCCCGCTCGGGGAGTGTAGCACGCGACGGTTTACTATTCCTACTTATGCTTGCGAAGTCCGTGAAGCACCCATGGCATCCTATCCCTATCTCTCTAATATATGGTGCTCCCTGTGTTGTCTTCAGTGGGGCACACCGACCTTACGAGTCCCGTGTCGTAGGGATGGATGGTGGAGCGCATCAAGGCATGCGCGCACGACACCCCAGAGAGCATCGTGCACCTAATCAACTACAAAGATACCACATTTGTTTTATTTTGTGATGAGATTTCCAGGGTTCCGCATCAAAGCACCCTCCTCATCAGTAGGTCGTATTCTCTTATCCAGCGGAGGGAAAAGTGCTATTCTCGTGAAGAAAAAGCGCCTTCCGTAGTGGTATTCTTCTATCTGACGTAGTCTTAAAAGACCAGGCACGTCAGTCCAAATATCCACGTACGTAGATATTAGAGAGCCACAGTACGTAGTCCAAACTTATCTGCCACTCGTCCGCAACATCTATCTACGCGGAGCAACAGTCCTCATATTGGTCGGTGGGTGGACCATATGGGTCCGCTGGCTGACCTATATAGGTTCGTCAGGGCGACCATCATAAGTCCACCTGCTGACCCATATAGGTTCATATCACCCCTCGATGAGTGGTGCTACTCCCTTCCGGAGCCAAGGTGGATGACTCTATGGGAGGGTAGGGAGATCTCGCCTTTGGACGGGCTGTGTGCCGCAGGGAAATGAGCGGATGTTGTACCATATTACGCTAAGAATAGTCCATTCTTCGCTATTTGTATCTTTGTGTGAACAGAACGTATCTCCCCCTATGTTGTGAAGGAGAAGTACACCTCGTGTATGCGCTGAGGACCCATTATACTGTATGAGTGAGACGAATTCTCGAAGCTTTGGCAGCCCGGTATGTGGGCCTTCAGCACTCGGGATCATTGCCCTCGCCTGCGACGCTACGAGGCGCAAGATAAGCCCGCCGAGACGGAGATGATCATCACCGGATCAGTTCTCCCTCACGCTCAATGATGCTGTACGCATCGCTCTGGAGATGAGTCCCACGCTGCAAGCTACCCTCCTCGGTATCGACGGGGCGAAGTATGATCAGAAGAAGAATCGTGGCTCGCTCCTGCCGAAGGTCAGCCTCTCGGGCTCCTATGGCTATATGCTCAAGAAGCAGAAGGTCTACTTCGGTGATATGGGCGGCTCGGGCTCTCCCATGGGGAGCTTCTTCCCTGATGACGGGATCGAGATGGGGCAGACGCACTCTCTGCAGGGTGGTGTCAATGCGGGTATGGCGCTCATCGCTCCGCAGCTCTGGGCTTCACTCAAGCTGGATAAGGAGGCCGTGGCGCTGGCTGAAGAGAAGGCACACGGCTCGAAGATTGATCTGGTGGCTGAGGTGAAGAAGGCATATATGGCCGTCCTCCTCGCACAGGAATCCCTACGCGTGCTGGAGGCGAACTATGCCAATGCACAGGCCAACTATAAGGATATCGCGAATAAGTACCAGCACGGGCTCGTCGCCGAGTACGACAAGATCCGTATGGAGACGCAGATGAAGAACGTCCTACCGAATGTCGTGGCAGCACGTACCGCCGTGCGTCTTGCCGAGGCGAAGCTGAAGGTCGTCATGGGAGTGCCTCTTGAGATCCCCATCACCGTCACCGAGCATCTGGCCGACTACAAGGATCGTGTCTATCAGCACCTCCCTACCGAGAGTGCTGCGATCTCGCTACAAGACAATAGCACGCTGCGTCAGCTCGACCGCCAGGGACGCCAGCTTGATGCTGCACTCCACGTCAAGCGCATGGCCTACATGCCGACGCTCTCGCTGAGCTTTACCTATCAGTATAGCTTTGCTTCGGATAAACTCCATCTCGACGACCGCAAGCGCTGGAGCCCCTTCTCTACGATAGGCCTCTCGCTCGACGTGCCTATATATAATGGTGGTGCGCGTGGCAATGATGTCCGCTCCACTGAGGTTCAGATCCGTCAGCTGGCAGCTCAGCGTGTGGCCGCAGAGGCCAGCTTCGTCTCAGGCTGATGAATAGCGTGAGTGAGCAGAAGACTGCCCTCGAGCAGTTCGTCTCCGCGCAGGATGCCGTGGCTACGGCAGAGCGTGAGTCATAGTATCGCTGAGGTACGCTACAAGAGCGGTGCGGGTACCCTTCTCGAGCTGAATGATGCCGAGACCGCCCTCCTGCAAGCTCGTCTCAACTACAGTCAGGCCATCTACAACTATATGGTCGCTGTCTACTCCCTCGATGCTCTCAAGGGCGAGGGCCTTCCTGTGGAAGTGAAGTAACATCCCGTCCTTCCCTCTTTCCCATTGTACAAACTATAAGAATAAGATAAGAAAGATGATCTCGCAGAAGACCATTAAGACCCTGAGCCTTGCCCTTTTGAGTGCTGGGCTCCTCGCCAGCTGCTCCTCCTCGTCCTCGAGTAAGGCTACCGAAGAGCAAAGTGCTGATACCGTTCGCCTCGTCGAGGTGGCTCCCGCAGAGATGCGTGCGCTGAGCCTCTCGGAGGAGTTCACCGCCCAGCTCGAAGCTAAGGTGGTCAATAACATCACCGCGCAGGCTGGCGGTCGCCTCAAAAGCAGCTCCTCGTCAAGGTCGGTGACCGCGTAGGGAAACTCTGGTCAGGCCGTGGCTCGTATGGGGCTACGCGGGCATCAGGCATCAGATCAGCTCGCTGACGCTAAGACGAACTTCGCCCGTATGGACGGGCTCTACTAAGGTCGGTGGCGTGTCAAAGGCGCAGTGGGGAGCAGGCGAGGCTGTCGATCAGGCGAAAGCTCGCCTGCAGCAACGCTGCGGAGAACACCGTGCTGCGTAGCCCCATCAGTGGCTTCGTCACGGCGAAGAACTACGATAATGGGGATATGACTTCTCCCCAGCTCCCCTGTCGTCGTCATCCAGCAGATCGCACCCGTCAAGGCTGTCATCGGCGTCTCCGAGCAGTACTACTCCTACCTGAAGAAGGGCGCAGCAGACCTCTCCGTCGATACTCTCGGCGAAGAGACCTTCAGCGGTGTCGTCACGAATATCTTCCCACGCTTGACCCCGTCACGCATACGGTATCTACCGAGATCGAGGTGGCGAACAAGGATCTCAAGCTCCGCCCAGGGATGTATGCCCGTGTGCTCTGACTTCGGTACGAAGGAAGCCCTCACCGTACCCGACAAGGCTATCGTCCGTCAGGCTGGTGGCGGTGCACGCTATGTCTATGTCTTCCTCTGGTGGCAGGCCGTCTACCGTGCGGTAGAGCTTGGTCAGCAGCAGGGCGATCTCTATGAGGTCGTCAGCGGGCTCAATGCTGGAGATCAGGTCATCATCTCTGCGCCCTCTAACCTCAAGAACGGGCCCTCTGTCAAGCTCCGTAAGTAATTCAGCTAAGCGTCTGCTATGAGTGTTACGAAACCGCCGTACGGAAGCCCATCACTACCGCCCTGATCTAGTGTGGCGATAGCTGTACTTGGGCTCTTCGCTCTCGACTCTCCATCGAGGCTGATGCCGAAGACCGGGACGACCAACGTCATGGTCGTCACCTCCTATCCAGTGCCAGCGCCGCGAATATCGAGACGAACATCTCAAGCCCCTTGAGAACTCGCTCAATGGTATCGACCGTCTCAAGCATATTACCTCGAAGAGTCAGGACAATTCCTCGGTCATCACGCTGGGTTCGCGCTGGTACCGCCATCGCTGAGGCTCGAATGATATCCGTGACAAGCTCGATGCGATCTCGGACTACCTGCCTGCAGGGGCTAAGAAGCCGACGATCTTTAAGTTCAGTACGAGGCTCGATCCCCGTGGCTATCCTCTCGGTCGAGTCCGAGGAGAGTGCCTCTGGGCTGTCAAAAGCTGCTGGAAGACCGTGTCAGCAACCGCCTGCAGCGCATTGATGGCGTCGGGACGATAAATATCTCTGGTGCCTCTAAGCGCGTCGTGCAGGTCTACTGTGACCCCACGAAGCTCGAGGCTTACCACCTCACTCTGGCGCAGATCTCCCAGCTCATCGGTGCGGAGAATGTGAACATCCCTGCGGGGCAGATTGACCTCGGCTCGCGTACCAACTCGATCCGTGTGCGGGGAATTCACCGATCCTATGCAGCTCGGCTCGATCATCGTGACGAGTGTCGGCGGGAAGGATATCTATCTGCGCGACGTCGCAGAGATCAAGGATACCGTCGGGGAGCGCCAGCAGGAGAACTTCGTCAATGGGAAGAGCGGTGCTATCGTCATGATCACGCAAAGCAGGAAGGCTCGAACTCTGGTCGAGATCGCTCGCCAGATCCGTGCTGCCCTCCCGAGATCAGCAGAACCTCCCCTCGGACGTCAAGATCGGCTACCTCATCGATACCTCGAGCTTCATCGTCAATACGATCGACTCGCTCCAAGAGACCATCATCATCACCTTCGTGATCGTGGTGCTCGTCGTCCTCTTCTTCCTCGGGCGCTGGCGTGCGACCTTCATCATCGTCCTCACGATCCCGATATCGCTCGTCGCCCTCGTTCATCTACCTCCTCGTCTCGGGGAACTCGCTGAACGTCATATCGCTCTCCTCGCTCTCCATCGCCATCGGTATGGTCGTCGACGACGCTATCGTGGTACTGGAGAACGTCACGACGCACATCGAGCGCGGAGCTATCCCAAGCAAGCTGCCGTACATGCTACCAATGAGGTCGGTATCTCGGTCGTCGCCTCTACGCTGACGATGCTCGCGGTCTTCCTACCGCTGACGATGATGCCCGGCGAAGCTGGGCTGATGTTCCGCCAGCTGGGGTGGAGTATCAGTATCGTGATGATCGTCTCTACGGCAGCAGCCCTCTCGCTGACGCCGATGCTCACCTCGCAGCTCCTGAAGCGCAATGAGAAGAAGAGCCGACTATCCGAGAAGATCTTTGCTCCTATCAATGCCTTCCTCGGCAAGCTGGATGCGCTCTATGCTCGCCTCTTGGGCTGGGCCGTCCGCCACGCCGTGCGACTGTGGCTATCGCCTCGGGATCTTCGCTCTCAGCCTTGCGAGCCTCACCTTCATCAAGACCTCGTACATGCCGAAGCAGGATGTGGGCTTCATTGAGGTGAAGGCCGAGCTCCCCGTCGGGACCCGTGTCGATGAGACGCGTCGTCTGAGTCTCGACCTCGACAAGCGCATGCGTGAGGAGATCCCCGCTATCCAGACGGCATCCATGACGGTGGGGCAGGCTGGTGACGGCGACTCGTGGTCGCTCATGCAGAGACAATGGCTCCAATATCATCTCGGGCTACATCGGTCTGCGTCCCTGCTCTGAGCGTACGCTCTCACAGGACGAAGTGTCCGACAAGCTCCCGTAAGCTCCTCGCCTCCTACCCTGAGCTCTCTTCGTATAGTGTGACGACGGGCGGAGGTGCCAACAGTAATAATACAAGTGGTGTCACGCTCGAGATCTATGGTCAGGACTTCTCTGAGACCGATACCTATGCGCGTCAGCTCCGTGAGGAGATGGAGAAGAGCAGCACGACCTCGGGTGTCACCATCAGCCGTAAGGACTACGTCCCTGAGATTCGCTTCGTCTTCGACCGCCCAGAAGCTCGCTGAATGGGCTGAACTTAGCTACGGCATCCTCCTACCTGCGCTCTGCTGTCAACAGGACCATCGCCTCGTACTTCCGTGAGGATGGGAATGAGTATGATATCCGTGTTAGCCTCGCTCCTGGGGCGCGTCAGTCACTGCAAGACCTCTCCAGCCTGCTGGTCTATACGCCGCAGGGTAAGACCCTTCGCCTCTCTGATCTGGGGCATATCGACGAAGCCTTCACGCCTCCTACCATCGAGCGTAAGGACCGTAGCCGTGTCATCACGCTCTCCCCTCACGCCTACGCCTGGCGTCCAGCTGAGCGAGCTCGTCGGGAAGCTCAACGAAGTCCCTCGCCGCTCACCCCGTACCCTCGGGCAATGTGAGCTACAAGATCACGGGGGCTTATGAGAGTCAGCAGGAGACCTTTCGGTGACCCTCACGACGCTGATGCTTCTGATCATCATGCTCGTCTTCATCGTGATGGCAGCGCAGTTTGAGAGCCTTGTTGACCCCTTCGTCATCATGTTCTCCGTGCCCTTCGCCTTCTCGGGTGTCTTCCTTGGTCTCTTGATCACACAGGTGCCCCTCGATCACGATGTCGTTCATCGGGCTGATCATGCTCATCGGTATCGTGGTGAAGAATGGTATCGTGCTCATCGACTACATCCGTCTGTGCCGTGAGCGTGGTATGGGCGTCGCCAAGGCGGTGACGACCTCAGGTAGTCCCGTCTGCGCCCTGTGCTCATGACGACGGCCACGACCGTCCCTCGGTATGGTGCCTATGGCCCTCGGTATCGGTGAAGGCTCTGAGATGTGGCGGTCGATGGGGTATCACGGTCGCTTGAGGGCTCTCGATCTCCCGCTGGTGACCCTCGTGCTCATCCCACGCTCTACGCCGCTCTCAGCTCGTCGTATCGTCCGTGAGCGCAGAAGCTCGGAAGAGCTCGCTACGCGCGCCGCAGAGAAGGCGCTTTGCTGCCCAACACTAATCCTCCACCACGCTATGGATAAGTATCAAATGTTCGCCCCTCGAGCAGCCGATGAAGACCGTCTTCATCACCTACAATCAGGCCTATCACGAGATCATCGTGCGCCTGCTCACTAAGATGAGCCTCCGTGGTTACACCTCCTTCGAGCGGGCTCAGGGCCGTGGCTCGAAGACGGGGAGCCGCATATCGGTGACCATGCTTGGCCTACGATGAACTCGGCGATGTACGTCATCGCTCCCGAGACGCGTGTGCCCGAGCTGCTGGAGCGCCTGCGTGCGCTGGACGAAGCGACGCCTGATCAAGGACTTCGCGCCTTCGTCTGGGCTGTCGAAGCGATGATTTAAGTTCGCCTCTTCGGCAGGCTACGGCCTCGCTTCCTTCCCCTTTCTTACGGTATACGCCCCGCGCTGTGATCGCCCGATCCAGCGCGGGGCGTTCGTATATACGGGTGGGAGAGGCGGCTATTGAGCTCGGTGCTTCGCTTCTATTGAGAGGAAGACTGTTGCCGCGAGGTCCTGCCCGCTATTTGATTGTGCTAAGGCATCGGCGCCCAGCTCCGATATGCCTCTCGAAGTGACTACAAGCCCTTCGCCTTATCGCGCGTATTCCTCTTATCCAGCGAAGGGAAAAGCATCGTTCTCGCGAAGAAAAAGCGTCTTCACGTAGTGGTTTTTCCTCATCTATGCACGTAGTCTTAAAGACCAGGCACGTAAATCCAAATATCCACGTACGTGAGATATTAGAGCCACGTACGTAGCAAACTTATCTGCTACTCGTCCGCAACTTTGTCTCCTACGCGGAGCAACAACTTAATAGAGGTCACTCACAAAGCTATATAGCTTTTCTTCGCCATCCTATATAGCTCTGCCCGCGTACTCTATACTATAGGGGCCAGTACGGTCACTCGTGTGAGCAGTACTGGTACGATAGGGTGAGTAGTACTGGTTCGCTTGCTGACCAGTAGTGGTCGCTTTTGATCTGTGGAGGTGGTGGCTATGATGCTGTGGGATAGCCTGTTGTTTTGCTGAGGAGATGGCGATTTCACTCCCTGATAGTAGTTGCCTCTTGGGGGACTTGAGGGAGCTCGTGAATGGGGCTACGTTTTCCACCTTTCGGTAGGTGGATATTTTTCCCCTCGAAGGGGTGAAAAACCTTCCTCCGATCTCGCCTTCGAGAGATAATTTGGCTGATCGGTGCGCAACCGCTGATTGATGTCGAGAGCAATACCCCGATGCTTAGCGGGCTGTAGAGGTTGTGGATAACTTTTCCCTGCGGATGTGTGTAACCCTATGGATAAATGCATACATTTGTCTCGGTCCCCGATGCCACTCCCTCGAGCTGGTCGATCGCGCTTGATGAAGGAGAAGGGTAGGCCAACCAACGAAACCTAACTACAAACTACAGCAACTACTTAAGATCTATGGGACAAGAGTCGATTTACATCCTCAAGCGGGATGGAAGTCAGCAACCTTATGATGGCGAGAAGATTCGCAGTGCTGTTGATAAGGCCTTCCGTGCGGCAGGCCTTTGCCGACGAGGAAGGCTATGCCTCCGTATTGAGTCACTCATTCAGACCGAGCTCTGTCATCGCAATGCTCAGGTCGCTGTCGAGGAGATCCAAGACCGTGTCGAGGCTGAGCTGATGAACCTCGCACCTCAGGTCCCAAAGTACATCATCTATCGTGAGTGGCGTACTGTCCAGCGTAGAAGCGCACGACCCTCAAGCGCACTATGGATGGTATCGTCTCCATCGAGAAGAATGATATCAATCTGGGCAATGCGAATATGAGCGCCTACACGCCTTCGGGTCGGATGATGACCTTCGCCTCTGAGGTGACGAAGGACTATGCGATGAAGTACCTCCTTTCGGCGCCCTTCGCTCGTGCTCACGCAGCGGGAGATATTCACATCCACGACTTAGACTACTATCCTACGAAGACCGCTACGTGCGTGCAGTACGATCTGGCGGACCTCTTCGAGTGAGGCTTCCACACGAAGAATGGGGCATCCGTACCCCACAGAATATCCAGAGCTACGCCACTCTGCGACGATCGTCTTCGAACGAATCAGAACGAGGGAGCACGGCGGGCAGGCTATCCCAGCCTTCGACTTCTTCATGCGCCCCTGGCGTGCGTAAGACCTTCATCCGTCAGCTCGCCGACCGCCTCCTCTATGCCATAGTCTCCTCTCGGGGAGAAGCCTCACGGATGAGGAGCGTAAGGGCTTCGTCGAAGCACTCCGTGGCCTCGAGCCCCTCTCGCTCATACCGATGCTGCAGCCGAAGCCTCTCGCTGCTGGCCTTGAGTCGCATCGGCTGTCAGCTCCCGCTACGGCCGTGCGTCTTGCCCTCGAAGAAGCCTATCAGCGCACTAAGCGCGACACCCATCAGGCGATGGAGGGCTTCGTGCACAACCTCAACACGATGCATTCGCGTGGCGGTAATCAGGTCGTCTTCAGCTCGGTCAACTATGGTACCGACACCTCCGAAGAGGGGCGTATGGTCATCCGTGAGCTCCTCGCTGCTACTGTCGAGGGCTTAGGCCAAGGCGAGGTGCCTATCTTCCCCATCCAGATCTTCAAGGTCAAGGAGGGTGTGAACTACTCCGAGGCTGACTATGCGAAGGCACAGGCGACTTCGCTGCAGCGCTGGCGGAAAGTACACCTGAGACGCCGAACTCGACCTCCTGCTCTTGGCGTGTAAGACGACGTCGCACGCTCTCTTCCCGAACTTTGTCTTCCTCGATACGCCCTTCAACCAGCATGAGCTCTGGCGCGCCGATGACCCGAAGCGTTACCTGCATGAGATCGCTACGATGGGCTGCCGTACGCGCGTCTTCGAGAATGTCTGCGGGCCCAAGACCTCTGTCGGGCGCGGGAACCTCTCCGTCACGACGATGAATCTGCCCCGACTGGCTATCGAAGCCTCTCGCCGTGCCCAGCGTGAGCTCCCTACGGCTCCCGTGGAGCAGCAGCAGGAGCGTGCAAGGGCACTCTTCCTCGAGTCGGTGCGTGAGATGGCTACCTTCATCGGTGACCAGCTGCATGAGCGCTACCTCTACCAGCGCTCGGCCTTAGCTCGTCAGTTCCCCTTCATGATGGGCATGACGTGTGGAAGGGTGGTGCAGCCCCTCGCTCCCACAGGACGAAGTGGGCTCGGTCTTCGACAGCGGCACGCTCGGTATCGGCTTCATCGGCGGGCACAATGCGATGATGGCACTCTACGGTGAGGGTCATGGACGCAGCGACCGCTCTTGGCAGACGCTCTATGATGCCGTGCAGGTGATCAACGAAGTGGTGCGCGAATACAAGCAGAAGTACCACCTCAACTACTCCGTCCTTGCTACTCCTGCCGAAGGCCTCTCGGGGCACTTCACCCGATGGACCGCAAAGCGCTACGGCATCATCCCCTGGGGTCAATGACCTCGACTACTATGTGAACTCCTTCCACGTCGACGTGCGCGAAGAGATCGGTATGCACGACAAGATCCGTCGTGAAGCCCCTTCCATGCGATCACGCTCGGTGGGCATATCAGCTATATCGAGCTCGACGGCGAGGCGAAGAAGAATGTCTCCGTCATCCTCCAAGCTCGTCAAGACGATGAAGGATACGGGTATCGGCTATGGCTCGATCAACCACCCCGTAGATACGTGTCAGGACTGTGGCTATCGTGGGATCATCTACGATAAGTGCCCCGTCTGTACCAGCGATCGCATCGCTCGTCTGCGTCGCATCACGGGCTATCTCACCGGTAGCCTCGAGGCTGGAACTCTGCTAAGCAGGCAGAGGAACACGACCGCGTGAAGCATCACTGATCCTCCAACTCATACTATTAAGCAGCTGACGAAGAGCCTGGGTCCCGAGGCGGCTCCCCGCCGACGGGCTCCAGGCTTCGTCTTATCCATCCTCCTCACCCCGTCTCCGTGCGCCTCCTCAACGTCTATCGTGAGAGCATCAGCGATGGCCCTGGCCTTCGCTATCTCGATCTATCTGGCTGGTTGCCGCCACGCTTGCCCAGGATGTCACAATCCCGGAGAGCTGGTCGGCTGAGGCAGGTATTCCCCTCACCGAGGAGGTGCTCAGCGATATGATCGACGGAGATCGGGGCAATTCTCTGCTGGACGGCATCACCGTCTCTGGGGGAGATCCCTTCTATGATCCCACGGCACTCACTACGCTCTTAGCACGCCTGCGAAGTGAGACGGGGCTCTCGATCTGGTGCTACACGGGCTTCACGGTGGAGTACCTCCTGCAGTCAGAGGCGCATCGCCCCGCGCTGGAGTTCATCGATGTGCTCGTCGATGGCCCCTTGTCCAGAGCCTTCTTGACCCACGCCTCTACTTCCGTGGTAGTCGCAATCAGAGGCTCGTGCATATTGATCTAGCCTGCCCCCTGTCGAGGCGGCACTCTCGTTCCTCGATGATGTCTTCTGAGGCGCACTCTTGCTGTCTCGAGCCTTCTCCTTATCTTTATATCTCACGGGGGCTTCCCCTGCAGACACATCCACTTACCTTCCTATTAGACGATGATCTACTTCCTTGGGGCACTCTGCCTCGTCTTCCTCGTGCTCTTCCTATACGCAGGGAAGCGTATCAAAGAACTGACTGACGTAGCCGCAGCCGCTGAGCGTGCCGAGCATGAGAAGGCGCTCGAGCTCAAGACGCTGGAGACGAAGCTCCAGGACGACTGCCGAGGCACATCAGGCTCCGCCAGCGCTACGATGCCCTCCAGCAGAAGGCTGATGAAGCCGCCGTGAGCCTTGCTGCCGTCAGGACCGAGCGTGCAAGTCTCGCTGCCGAGCTGGAGCTCCAGGCCGAGGAGGGCAAGCTCGCCGAAGAGCTGCGCGATAGCTTCCGTGCTGTAGCGAATGACATCATGCGCGAGCGTACCGAAGACCTCGACAAGCGCACGAAGGAGACCCTCTCCCCGCTGCGTGAGGACCTCAAGCGCTGGGTGAGCAGGTCGATAAGACCTATCAAGAGGAGGCGCGCGAACGCTTCAACCTCAAGGACTCCATCGAGAAGCTCATCCTCCGCAGTCAGGAGATCAGTCAGGAGACCACCAGCCTCACGCGCGCCCTGCGTGGCGATAGCAAGGTGCAGGGTGACTGGGGTGAGCTGGTCCTCGAGCGCATCCTTGATCAGAGCAGGCTCATCCGAGAGACAGTACTTCCGTGCAGGAGACGCTGCGTGATGAGTCGGAGCGGTCATCACGACGGGTGATAACCGCGGTGGACTTCGCCCGACGTCATCGTCGCTACCCTAATCGGGGTGCCATCGTCATCGATAAAGGTCAGCCTCACCGCCTATGCGCGCTATGTCGCTGCTGAGACAGACGCAGAGCGTGACCAAGCACTCAAGGAGCACCTCCTCAGCCTGCGCAAGCATATCAATGAGCTCTCAGGCAAGCGCTACGAAGAGTACACCGAGGGCTCGCCGAACTTCGTCATGCTCTTCATCCCCAACGAGCCGGCCTACACCATAGCGCTCGCTCACGACCCCACGCTCTGGGAGGAAGCCTATCGGAAGAATGTCGTCCTCATCAACGGCACGAACCTCATCGCTGCCCTGCGTATGGCGCAGGATATGTGGCAGCGTGATAGCCAGCAGCGCAATGTCTTGCAGATCGTCGATGAGGCGGGTAAGCTGTATGATAAGTTCGCCACCTTCTCGAGACCTTCCTGAAGATCGAGCAAGCTCGAGGATGCACAGAAGGCATTTGGTGAAGCTGAGGGCCAGCTCCGTGATGGTCGTGGCGATATCCTTGGCCGCTTCGATAAGCTGAAGGCGCTGGGAGCCAAGACGAAGAAGGCACTGCCAGGCGGTATCCAGCCTCCTGCATCAGCCTCCGAAGACGAATAGCCTCTACTTCTCTGCAGAGATCGATAGCCTCAACTAAGTGCGACAGCCAGCTATCCTCTTACGGGATAGCTGGCTGTCGTGCCTTGTCGAGGGAGGGATATACTACGAGGCTTCGTATTGAATAAACGTAAATTTGTACTCAGCGGAACAAGATCACTTACTTAAACGATTATAAATGGCTAAATCTGGGACGAGAAGAAGCGCAATGGGATTATCCCCGAGCCGACGCTGCGCTCGACTCCTTTGGTATCTCTCCTTTGTAAAGCTTCTCCAAACGGAAGGACATAAGTACGTCTCCTCGCCCCGCATCGCTTCGGGTGTCGGGGTCGATGCGCTCGTGGCGAAGGACCTCTCGTGCAGCGTAGAGCTCCAGGGGCGTGCACGCGTCGGCTATGAGACGAGGCTCTCATCAACTACCTCGAGGATTCCTTGGCTTTCACGAAGCGTCATCAGGCCTTTCCTCATCGGTGTCGGGAGCTTGGGCTCTGGACTCCTTTCGGACAAGGGCTGACGATCAGTCTCGGCCTGAGGTGACCGCAGGCGTTTGATGTCGCTGAGGATATCATCGGCACGGAGGTCGCGGGATCCCCGTCTATCATATCGATGAGCTGGCGACACGTATCGAGCGTGAAGGCATCGAGATCGCCATCCTCACCGTGCCTATCCTGCAGGCGCAGCTGATGACCGATCGCTTGGTGCGTGCTGGTATCCGTGCGCTGTGGAACTTACGCCCGTTCGCATCCAGACGCCCGATCATGTCGTCGTGCAGAACACCTCGATGTATGCGCACCTGGCACTGATGTTCACTCGCATGAAGGTCCTTCAGGAAAGCCACCTACTACCCCACCAGTAAGCCTCGCTCCAGCCGATGAAGATCTTGGGCGTAGAAAGTGATTACCGCCCGCACGTAGCCGAAGCACCCTCAGCTCGGCCTTCTACAGAGCAGGCGGTAGATACTCCTCCACTCTTTCTTTCCACAAGGGCGATGCGCTGCTCAAGCCTCACCCCTTCTTCCTCCCCGATATGGGTTCGTCCATCGAATATGAGGGCGGGCTGGTCATCCAGATCAGTCGGGTAGGGAAGTGCATCGCTGAGCGCTTCGCCCATCGCTACTATGAGCGTGTGACGGTGGGTGTTGACTTCACGGCACGCGACCTCCAAGCGACGCTTGTATGGCTGAGGGCCGCCCGTGGCTGGAGGCTAAGGTCTTTTCGACGGCTCGGCTGTCGTAGGCGAGTGGCTGGACAAGACAGAGCTGGAGCTATCCCAGGCGCCCCATCGCCTTCTCGCTACGGCGTGACGAGAGAGGTGGTGCAAGAGGCCGATAGCTCGGAGATGATCCATAGCTTCGATGCGCTGATTGCCTATGGAGCCGCTTCCAGACGCTGCGTATAGGTGACCTCATCTTCCTGGGCACCCCTGCGGGTGTCGGGCCTGATGCCATCGGGCAGACCCTCGAGGGCTTCATCGGTGAGCGCAAGGTGCTTCACGTCCCCATCAAGTAGCTGGTTACCCTTTTCGTAGACCACACTTCCATCACTACTGATCCGCTTGATCGGTGGGGCTTCTTGCCTTGCCCTCGAGGATACGCGTATTCTTATATAGCTGTAGCGGATTCCTATAAGCTTTGGAGCGATTCTATATAGCTTTGTGAAGTGACCTCTATTAGGTTGTTGCTCAGCGTAGGGATAAAAAGTTGCGGACGAGCGTGAAGCTGATTAAGCGTGATTCTACGTGCGTGACTCGATATCTACGTACGTGGATATTTGGATTTATGTGCCTGGTCTTTGAGACTACGTACGTAGATAGAGAAAATCCACTGCGTGAAGGCGCTTTTCCTTCACGAGAAGGACACTTTTCCTCCGCTGGATAAGAGGAATACGCGCGATAAGTCGAAGGCTTTGTGTATCACTTCGGAGGCATATCGGGTAGCTGGGCGTGCGATGCCTTAGTACAATAATGGACGGGACCTGATAATACAGTCTCATTAGATGTGGGAGTGTAACGCAGATGCTATCTACCTATATTTGGGTTGTCTCCGTGAGGGCAAATCCCACTGATAGGTATTTACTGGCGCCTTGTAGCCTATAACTTGCCTGCACAATTTCCACCTCTCTCTATGCCGGGTCTGTGAAACATGAGTAGAGATAACATATAAGGTATGTTTTACTATGAGGTGACATGAAATCGGCATCCTGCGGTAAGCGCTCACCGTCGCTTCCTCTTCAGTGAGGATTGCCCCTCGCCCTGCCCGCCCTCGTCGCTTCTGCTGTTTATGCGACGCTGTGGAGCGACGGCGCGCATCGCCGTGAAACTCCCGGCTATCGATCTCGGGGATCATCCTCTCCAACGACATAGCACGTACGCCATGACGAGCTGGGTAGTGCTGTATATCGATAAGTCTCGACAGCTACGACTGCGTCACGGCCTTCCGGTGGCGGGCCCAAGTGCGAACGACGAGCAGCGTGCCGAGACTCGAGTTGCTGGGCGATGAGGGGCCTCCACTGGCAAGGTCGTCTATGCCACGACGAAGGAGAATGAGATCTCCAGCCTCGGAGACTGCAAAGAGACCAGCGCAGCACGCTGAGTATCCTCGTCAACGGGAACAAGAAAAGAACTACCGCTCTCTGTCCAAAACTCATGTCCGTCGCTTCATCGACGGGAAGTAGTGGTTCGCTCTCGTGCCTGATTCGGTAGCGCCTAGCCCAGCGACGTCTACTACCATCTCGATGAGAACGTTGCCTTTCGATACGCTCGCCGACACGAAGCTTATACTGGCGAAGCATGGCTTCTACCGGCGAGGGCGAAGGTCCTCGTCGTCGGGGGCTCAACGATCCCTCCAGCGGCAATAAGCAGAACCTCCGATAGCCCATCGACAGCCTCGACCGTGCGGGAGCTCACGTCTATCCTGTCTCTTCCTTCGCTGACCGCCTCCGCTTCATCCAGGAGGTCTCACCTGACCTCACTTTCATCCACTTCTCACGGACGTATCTCGATGATGATGTGACCGCGTCGCCGAACACCTGCGTGGTAGCGTAATATCCCGTCATCGCTCTCGGCGCTCATGACCAGTCGTGAGGAGTGGGAGGCTGATCCGCAGGGTATGATGGGGGCTTCCTCTCACAGACTCCAGTATGCACTGAGCTTGATGGAGCTATCTGTCCTATGTACTGCACCACGCAGGAGAAGAACGACGACGGCTCTACGTCCTCAGGCTGTTCCAGGCGTCTCAAGAAGCTCACCGAGTTGCGCGCTTCCTCACCCTGCAGACCAAGCCCACAGTGAGCAGAAGCTCGCTATCGGCACACTTCAAGGGCCCAGGGCAGGAGGACGCTCACACTGTGGTGTCGAAGTCGTGCCCTCGCTCTACAACCTCCTGCTCCGCCTCTGGCTGAGGGCTACACCTCACAGGGCTGCCCCTACGGATGTGAGGCGTCTTCAGCCACAACCAGCTGCTGCGAAGGCCCAATGCCGATCCAGTCGATCGCGCGCGGGCAGATGGAGAATACCTCAAGACAGGCAGCGCTTGGGCCGATAGGAGTGACTTCGATGAGTGGATCGCCGAAGACCTGACGCCCCGTCAGATCAAGGAGCTGGAGGCGACCTTACGGCCCCACACCCGGGAGCTACATGGCTGCACCTCTTCGGCTGGTACGCCACAGCCGCAGCTTGCTACGCGCATCGAGTACGGCACCGTCGTCCCTGCTCCCAGCCCGCAGCCTGTGGTATCGGCAGTGAGCAACTCTCGCCATCGCGCGGTACCACGTCCTTACTATCCCTGGGCGTCAATGCTCTCTCTGGGCTCGCCACGTCTCGGGGCAGATGCCTTGATGCACCGGTACGCGCGGCTTGAGGTTCACCCCGCAGAGCAGGCAGCACTCAGCGCCAATGACTGTGAAGTACTCATCGCACCTGCCACCAGCACTTCTGCTATTACACGATCGGGAATATCGGGGAGACATGATGGCTAAGTCGTCGCTTACGGTAGCCTCATCTCTATATCACACCTCCCTTCGACGAGAGCAAGACGCGTCCATATCGTCGCACGACCCGCAGCGGGCCATCGAGAGAGCACTACGAGGCTGAAGGAGCCTGCGGTCAGTTGACATGGAGACCTTGCCGTGAAGAAGCTCGCTGTCGGCCTCCGGTATCCATCGTGAGCTCCGCCGACTGATCCTCACGAAGCCTCATACGGCTGGGATGTTGAGCGTATCGACAACTTCGTGAGGAGATCGCCTCAGAGAGGTCAACGGTCAGCTCTACGTCACGGGCGTGCCCTACCCCCAGCGAAGACGACCTCCACGGTGCTGGCGATGACGCTGACCCATCGCGATGCCAAGGCTCGACTGGATCGCCTACGCGCTGCTCAGCCCATCGACAATTACAAGCAATAAGCACCGCTTCTATGAGTATCTCAGCCCGCCAGCAGCTCGTCCATGGCATCTCGCCTCGCTCGGTGAGCAAAAGCTACCGTCTCTCCCATGGTGGCATCACGAAGGAGCAGCTGGAGCGTATCCATGCACCTCGCTGCACGAAGCCCTATGGGTATGAAGGCGGCTGTGGCTGCCGGGGCGATAACGTGGTCGAGGTGGCCTACCGCCTCGATCAGATCCGTGGCGGTAGCCTCAAGGATAAGCCCTGGTCATCCTGGCGGGTCATCCTGGTGGAGCCCGTTGGCCTCAGGGACCCGCTGCCGACGCCGAGACCATCGAAGCGAAGGCGAGGATGAGATGGAGGCGGTCACGAGCTGGGCGTGCTTATCCTCAACGTCATCACCTATCGTGATGCCCTGCAGAATAGCCCTCGCCTCGAGCCGATGCTACGATCAATGCCTCAACGGGGGCCACCGCACCCTCGTCGGGTGGTGATGCCGTCGCCAGCCCTGGCTGTGCCCACGGGTCGCAACCTCATTCGTCCGTGCTGAGCACGCCTTCGCGGCGTGCGTGGGTCAGGGCGTACAGCTCGCTCGAGGCTACGCTGAGAGGCCTACAAGAGCACGCTTTGTGCAAGTGTCCACGAGGTCCGCTATGCCACCTTCTGGAGTAGCAGTCGTCGAGGACCGAAGGGGTGACTGTCAGCTCAGGTGCTGCTTAATGTCGAGGTGAGAGACCGCAGCTCGCAGTTTGGCTCGGTCGAGGATGTGCGCTTGATCCCCACCTCTGGGCTGGGCCGCCCCACGTATCGACGTGGTCATCGAACCTCAGGACAGTTCCGGCTGACCTCGCGGCTTCGCGTCTGGCACCTGATCACGAAGGCCGTTGAGTTGGTCGCTTCTCTTGGCCAGGAAGAGTCAGGAGAACTGCGTCGCAGCAGGCTCCGTCGCCACGGAAGGAAGCTCGTCGAGCGGGCCTTTTCATAGCAAACGAAGCCCGTGAGCTGGCGAACGTCCGCACATCTTCCGGTGGGGTCAATGGTATGTAATGGTACCGGCATCCAGGAGATGGTCACCGCGCTGGCGGCGACAGGTGGGACGCAAGAGAGATCGCTGATGTCTATCACGAATAACATGGGTGCCGCCACCACGCGGTAAGCGGGAGGACTGAGGTCCTTCGTCAAGCCCTCTTCCGATGACTGCACTCAAGAATACGACGATAAGTCGTCGTGCAGCCCCGTCAGAATAATGCCAGTGCGCTGGGCCTCGACCACGTCTATGAGTTCGCGTTGGTCTCACGCTCGCAGTGCGTAATGCTCACGGTAAGGACGTACCTGCTCGCCGACTACCGCAACCACAGCATGCGTATACGGGACCTCAGGAGGCTATCTCGGCGTCGGGCCGATGCTGCCGTCCTCAACCCAGAGTACGTGAGAAAGGAAGTGCTGGCTGGTGGCGCGACGGTGTCGCCAACATCACCGAGGTCGTCACGGAGTACCTACGGGTGGATGTGATCGAAGCCCGAGGTCATCGACAAAGAGACTCTGGGATCAGCTCTGCGATATGTATGTCCGCGACGTCAATAACCTCGGTGTGCTTTGGCCTTCGAAGGAAGAGTCCCGCAGCCCTCCGAGAGATCACTGCTGTGATGCTCAGGACAGCTCGTCAGGGAGTAGTGGAGACTCGCCTGAGCAACTCTCTACGCTTGCCCAGCGCCATTCGGAGCTCGTGGCCAAAGTGCGGTCCTTCGGGTGGTGGTATGTCTGCCGGACAATAAAGACTCCGAGCCTTCATCTCCAACAGCTCTCTCCCGAGGCCGCCAAGCGAGTATCAGGCTCGGAGTAAACCAGAATGTCGAAGGCTCTTCGGCCGTATCTCCCCAGCAGAATGGTATGGTGATGAAGAAAGGAGACGGTCGCTGATCAGGCTGGTGCCGTGACGCGTAACTGGCAATGGTCTGTGGATCGTGGCTGGGGTAGCTGTCCTCTTCATCGGGCTCCTCGTCCTCCTGCGTATCGAGCGTCGCCGTGATGCTAAGTAGTCACCTGATGCCTAACCTCTATCTTCTCGTGGTGTAGCTGATGGAACTCGTCGTCCAGAATCCTCCTACTCTTCATCGTCATGGCCTCCGTGCTGCACGCACTCTCCCTGAGCTGAGGCTGGATCATCCCCACACTCTTTTGCTGTCGTGGCAGCTGTCTTCGTCTACTTGACCTGTCTATGCGATCGAGCAGACGAAGACGGGCCTCACAACCTACTATCTCGAGCCGCTCGCTACGTGAGTATGCGGCCCATCTTCATCTCACTGGATGTGGCACTCATCGTGGCCTACAGCTTCTCCCGCCTTAGTCACCCACGTGGTCGAAGGGTGAGGTGATAGCCTTCCTCCTGCGCCTCTGTCTCGGTGCTCATCTTTCCCGTGCTCTTCTGTCTGCAGTCGACGCGATGTCCGCTCGCCGAGGATGGACTTCGGGGTTGTCTCCTCCTCCCTTGCCCGCGGGGACGGTGAATTGCTCCTGCTAGGACTTACCTTCCTCTTGCGCTTCCACTCACTGCAGAGGCAGAGCGGCCTTGGAGGTGCTCTTCTTAGTGGAGCTGCTTTGTCTTCATCTCTCGGGATCATTTGCTTCGGTCGGTAAAGGACCATCCGCATCGCTCGCTGAGGCCCCCATCCAGTGGAGTGGGGCTGGTGCTGACCACTCCAGCACCGGACTGCTGTGCTTTGCCGTGAGCTCTGCTCCCATGTCCGTCGATCACTTAGACACAAATAATATATTACCCGCACTTATGGATCCAGATGTCGAGGTACTCGTCGTCATCTCGAATAGCCTCCTCATCGACATCCTCTTCCTCATCATCCTCTTTGTCCGTTCGCTCATCCTCGTCAGCTTCTACAATAGCTTCATTGCAGCGCCGCCGTATGAATGCGCTCCTCCGGCGATGTGCGTGCTCTCGATACTGGGAACCTCTCCGGGCTGTCGGGCCGCCTGACACTAAGTCCAACCGCTCTCCCTCTATTGGCCACCTTGATGACGCGCTCGCTCGCGAAGGCCTCACGCGGACTATACGAACTACGTCCATCAGCAGCTACGAGAATATCTGCGAGAAGGATCTCTCCCTATCTAAGCTCACCGACGCAGGTCGGTCCCGTGCTCGGTCTTGTCGGGACGCGCTGTCGCCTTATGAGCCCTGCGCTTGGTCTGGTCTCCTCGAGGGGATATCAGTTGCGATGGCCTATAATATGCAGGTCGTCTTCGCTACCACCACGATTGTTGGTCTGAGTGATCAACTGGCGGGTCTGGTGGCTCTGCAGTACAAAGCAGCGTTGGTATACCTGAGGATGTGGCTCTGCTTCGACTACATCTTCGCTCCTTCTTGATAGCCGCACTGAAGTAACTATGGGACGCAAGCCACAGCCACCCGAAAGCATCATGCGGGGCGAGGAATGCCGACCCGCGAGCCGTCGTCGTCAGCCTCTTCGACGTGTATCCGCCCGAGTAACTTCGCCGTCTCCCTCGCGGGTCGCTATGTTGATGAATATGAATATGACGAGGGTCTTCGCGCAGGAGGACTTCTCTGTGGTGAAGAGTCCCGGGAAGGAGAATATGGAGATCATCACGAAGAAGGGCGGTGAGATCGACGCTACACCCTCTGTTAAGGAGAGAACCGATGCGGTCCAGCTCCGCGGTCGCCGTGTCGGCGTGTCGCCTATGAGATGGAGGATGGTCAAAGTCTACTGGTCCGCGGACGCCCTACCTGCCAGAGTCAAAAAGTAGTCTCCTTTACCTCGCTTATATGCACGCAGACCGAGCTCTGCTGACGGCCCTCTTGGCGAGGCCTGACGCTTGGTGCTGGGCTCGCGCTACCTCTCTCTTGCTGCTGCACAGACTCTCAGCAGACGACGGCCTTTGCTCACGAGGCCTCGTCGTCGAGCGGGATGAGTAGCCTCTACAGGTGATCGTCCGAGCTGGGAATGCTGAGCGATGCCAGCCATGTGCAGGCAGTCGCTTCACGCGGCCCTCTGCGAGCGAGGGGCGGACGTCAAGTCTCGCCTCTCCCGCTGTCGGAAGAAGGGCCCAACAAGTAACACTTCGTCGAGAAGGCCATCCGCTACGTGTCTCGTCCTCGAGGATGCGGTGGGAGATCAGAGGTCGTCGTCCGTGCCCGCCCAATATCAATGCGCTTGACCTACGTGCCCGCTCCCGGGTGTGTCGTGGCGCAGGTCGATATGAAGCTCACTTGCCGAAGCCGATGATCGACCTCTCACTGGCACTGCAGGGTGCTGTGCCTGGGCATCACTGTCGTCAATCGTGGTGAAGCTCGGCATGCAGCAGATCATGTCCGTAGCAACTCCTCGCCACCAAGGGCGACGACTGCCAGCAGGCCTCTATGTGCTTGATGGAAGATCATCTCTCCGCGAGGCCTTCGCGACGCTCAATCCGCTCGACATACGTGAGATCAAAGGTGCTCAGAGGATGCCAATGGCGACGGCGGCTCTATGGGAGTGAAGGCTGCCGATGGTGTGCTGGAGATACTCCTCACGCCACCGTGGTGTCTCGGGCCCCATGTCCGTAACTACTCAGTACGCGGGCGGTGTCACGCTGCGTGGCCGTCAGACTACGACGATGATGGATACGGATGAGAAGCTCGAGGCTGGGCGCCGTAGTATGCGGTGACTACCGCGCTTGCTCTTCTCTCCGGACTGTCTCTCCGGCGACGCTCAGCGATCTCCGTCAGAGACTATCAGTCGACACTCGGTATCGCTCGAGCGTGGTCGCGAAGAGGTATCTGGCTTGCAGGAGCGAGACAACGATTCCCTGCGTCAGATCCATACGAGACTGGTGCCAGCGCGGTGTATTCGTCCCAACTCCTACCAGAGCCACGACCTCCAGCTTGCGTGGTGGGAGCCAGAGATCGTCGAGCCTACTACGTCTCGGGCAGGCTGCTCGCCATGGGTGGGCGCCTCGAGAGCGGCGATGCCAAGCCTTTCCTCGGCTTAATAGCCTCGACTGGCAGAGTCGCCTCAGCTTCGTCTCGCTCGGCCTCACGCTATGCCAAGACGAATATGGCCCAGATAACAACGACTTCGGCCTTCGAGCAGCTAGATCGCTGGCTCAATCTATGAGACGAGGTTCGCCACAGCTCTTCTCCTACCCAGGGCGCAAAGTGCAGCGACCTCCACGAGGTGCAGTTCCGTCGCTGGACGAAGGAGAGTCCCTTAAGCGCGAGCCTAAGTGCCAACCTCCGTCCCTTCGAGGGACTGCAGCTGGATGACTGTCCTCGGACTTGACTACGTGCTCAATGAGAGCGAGCAGGTCACTCCCGCCACGGCCTGCTGGTGGTGCGCGTCGCCGTCCCATCGAGCGAGGGATGATCTCCGTGGGCAGAAGCACCGACTTCAAACTGCTCGCCCAATCTTCGATGCGACCACCAGCATCTCTCTTTCGCCGGGAAGCACGATCTCAGCACATCTCTGCTCAATGCGACTATTACTATAATGAAGAGCGTCTGCTCTCGGTGACGGGGCATGGTGTCAGCCTGCAGGAGTGTCTGGCTGGGGTGAACGAGGACTCACGTCAGCAGACCTCCGCGACTGCTCGCTCTATACGCCACATCCGCTCAGCTGGAGCTGGGCTGGCTGCGGGCTATGCACGATGAAGCTCGACCTCTTCCGCTGCCTGTCAGGCGGATGCCTCAAGCCTCCTGCCCGTGACAAGCGATGGAGTACGCGCGCGGGCCCTCGGTGGAGGCTCTGCATCTTGAGGCTCCTCCTTCCTCCGTGGTGAGGTCTGCTGACAGGCCTCGGGTTGAAAGGGGTCGTGGGCCGACAGCAAAGCCTCGGGGATTACCTCGGCCTCAGCTGTGCCTATCTTCTCCACTACCAGCAGAGCTCTTTCTATGCTGATCAGTATCGCTTCTCATCCGCCTCTCCTCTCTGATGTGATCGCTTGAAGCCCGAGCAACTCAAGGTGTGGATCTCAGCTCTCGCTCCAGCTGGCTCATACCCCATACACTCGACGGAACTCTACCGCCGTGATACGAGGACGCCCTCATATGACGGATGTCCCAGCGAGCGATAGCTGCCTCTCGATGCTGGATAATGTCGGTAGTCTGCGCAACGAGGGGTGGAGCTCTCGGCTTCGTCTCACCTTCTTAGCAGCGAGGGACTGGCGCCTCTCATCCGTGCAGCCTTGGCCTACAACCCGCAGTGAGTACTCGACCTTATGGAAGACCGCCATCTATTCGGTGACAAATGTCTACCCCGACTACGGTGGGTCGCTCCTATGACTATGTCTATGGGCTGGGATGCCCTCAGTCAATCCACTCTCGGGCGAACTGATGTTCCGTGACCGACAGGGGGCAGAGCAAGAGCTTCGGTAAGACCATTGTCCGTAGCGAGGATCTCGTGGTATCGATACCGCACGCCTCCCTATACGGGTACCTTCGGCCTGACCTTCGGGTACAAGGCGCTGGGCTGGATGCGCAGTTCTGACTATGTCTTTGCTTTCAGGGCTACTCGATGACCTGCGTAGCGTGGGGTTCCGATGTAAATAAGAATGCCATCGCGGGGCAGGTGTCACAGTGGTTCGCCCTCGGTGACGAGTCGCCTCTATCCCCAAACCCACGGGCGGGGACGCAGACCTTCAACAACCTCTCCCACTATCCCAATACCGCGGATGATCTCACACGGTGACTATCTGCGTCTCTCGATGCTAAGCCTGCGCTACCGCCTCTCCTCACCGCTGCTGACCCATCTGGGCGACGTCGTGAAGTACGCTACGATAGCCACTACAGGGCTCGAACCTCTACGCTCACACCGTATGAGGGCGGGAGCCTGAGTCAGGTACCCTATGACCTCAGTGCAGCGCGTCCTTACCCTCTCACCTCAATCTCAACTCCCTGATGTCCTTGCTTCTCCGACGCTCCAGCATGGATGCTCTGAGCTCTGTCCCTGTCGTGGTGCCCCTTTCTCTCGGCGCCTACTGGATATCCCCGTGGAGAATGGGTTGACCGATCCGAAGGCAATCTCCTCCGTCCAGACGGCTATGAGCGCTTGCCTCCCGCCTATAGCTCTATCCGAAAGGTGAGCTCAGAAGCTTAGTCTCTCGCTGACGAGCTGGTGCCCACGCATCGTGCGGCCAAAGCCGCAGATGGCACGCTCTGTGCCTATACCGACTATGCGCTGCAGAGTCGGCCTCCTGACCTCTGGTCGGGCTACTGAGACCATCAAGGATGCGACCGCTGTGCTCGTTCGACTCTGACCTCCGCTCCCGACTCTCTCTGCTGAGCAGCTCCAGCTCGACTCACCTTGCAGGTGAGGCGAAGACCCTCAGTGCGCTCTCTTACCTCCAGCTCTCCAGCTCTTCGCTTCACACCTATGATGATGCCAAGCATACGGGTGGGATCATCCTCAGGACCGTGTGGAGCGTGAGGAACTCCCACGTAGCACAAGGCCGAGACGAGTGTGCAGGCTATCAGGCGTCTGCTGAAGAAGCCTCACGGCTTTCGACACGACGACGCGCCCGCCACAGCTCTGCCCCGGGCTTCGTCAATGCGGCTACGGCTCGGTACTCTGGACTCGCCTCTATCTCTGTGCTGGCGACTGGGCTGGCCGAGGAGGTGACTCGCACGCTCGTCCTACGACTCCCTGCTTCGATGATCCCCACGATACCTCTTGCTTGGTCGCAGGGGCTGCTCTGCTATAGCCCTCTTCGCCAGCTTCCGCGTACCCGTGACCTATGTGTCTACGCGCAGGCGAAGTCGGCTACTAATGCGCACTGACCGGCTCAGCGCAGCTACTTACGGCCTCACGACCTCCGCTGCATCGCAGCTATGCCTCGACAGCACTCTGGGTCGATGCTGCACGAACCGTTCGCTGCAGATCATCGGAAGTAGCGCGTTTCTCTTCGCTGAGGCTCCCTTCTTACAACTGTGTCGTCCGCACGAGACCTATCTTTTCATCCGTGCTGAGGCCTTGGCCTCGCAGGTGGTGATCGAACGGCTTCGCGACCCTCAACAGCTACCTCCGTCTGGTCGGTGCAGATGAGGTCGCTTCGACCGCTAGACGGGCAGTGCTCTTATCGATACTATCATCGCCGAGAAGGCTCGGGAGTTCGCCGGCGAGGGTCTGCGCTTCTTCGACCTCAGGCGTCTGGGCTACCTATCGACAGGCCCACTAATGAGGAGCGTGTCTCCTCACGCTGCCAGCAGGGCTGCAAGCGCACCCTGCCACTGCCCGCTTCAGAGCGCTCGAAATAAGAACCTCGGGACAGAACCTGGGTGGTCTGAGCCCACCCATTGATCTCATCCTTTACTATCGTATCTCCATTATGAAGACTTCCCTTTATCATCGCTCACGGGCATCGAGGGGCCCATCGGGGCTCTTCTCCTGCTCCTCCTTTCGCTCCTTCCTCTCGTTGTGAAAAGGATACCCCCGACAATAAGTATCGTGGGAGAATAAAGATCCAGCTGCGTCTCGGCGGCTCTCGCTCGGTGCTCAGCAGCTGCGACTCTACCTCTCCTATTAAGGTGACCGTCCGCCTGACTTCTCGTCGCACGGACGCGGTCGCGCTACAGCTCAATCTCACGGGCGGAAGCTGCCTCATCCCCTCACCCTCTCCGAGGCGCTACGATCCCGCACGTCAGCTCGAGGAGGTCGTCATCACCCCTTCGGCTGGAAGTGACGACCCAGCAGCAGCGCCAAGCTCTCCGTCACGTCCCTCCGCCTCGGGGCTAATGGTGCGGGGCGATCTGACCATCACGATCTCGCCCCTTCCCCGGTATGCGCATACGGCTGCTCAGCAGCAGGCGCTCATCGACAGCTATCGTGCTAGGGCATCGACCTCTCCACGATCCTCGGCTATCCTTACGGTCGAGGGTAGTGTCGACTGGGCGGGCTTTACCGACTCACGACTATGGTACGGATATCCGTTCGAAGGTCACCTGGCGCATCAGCGGTGCACACGATGCTCGTCGAGCTGGTGACCGTGCTACGGCCGACCAGCCCATACTGAAAGTTTCTCATACAATGCCCTTGGTCTGGACGATATCTATAAGAAGCTCTGGGACGGCTACACGGTCGATAATCTCCTCTGCTTCAGGCGCGAAGGGACATCAAGTCTGGAGGTGATGAAGGCGATCAACTGGACGCAGTCCCGCACCTGAGACCTTCAATGTCGTGCTGGACAACGTCCGTGAAGCCTCCACAGGTACGCTCGCCTTCACGGGCAGCGTCTTTCGGGTATGCCTGCGACTTATCCAGCTCCGTGAAGACAGTCAGCTGACAGCCCCATTGTCATGCGCCTTCACCTACAGGTCCCTGGGTATGGACGCGTGTGATGGCGAAGATCGCAGCTGAGCCTACCTTCAGAGGAGACGGTCGAGTCGGCCGAAGGGATGGAGCTGTACAGCATCCTCCACACGGGTATCGACGAAGATCGTACGGCTGAACTCGACGTAACCGAAGGCCATTTGCGACGTGAAGCCCGAAGGAAGATCGACCTCAGAAGTACGCTTTCACGTTCCCTTCCACGGCTACAACTCAGTTACTGCTATTCGGTGGGTGAAGGTGACTTCGCAGCAGCGCAAGTAACGCCCGCCACACTCACTCTATTAATGCCGCGAGGCTGTCTGACTGCTCCATAGTCGCGGCCCTCGAGGGCAGAGACCCTATCGGGTAGGGAGATGCTGGTCTATGAGACCTTTGCAATAGTTCCCTTATAGGTATATGGGTGGATAGAGTTATAGGGATGGTGTAAGAATGCTTATATAGCTTTGGACTGATTCGCTATAGCTTTGGTGACTGAGACCTATATATAGATGGTTGCTCCGCGTAGGGATAAAAGTTGCGGACGAGTGGCAGATAAGTGTGGACCGTACATGGCTCTACATCTATGCACGTGGATATTTGGATTTACGTGTCGGTCTTTAAGACCACGTGCGTGATAGGAAGAATATCACTACGTGAGGCGCTTTTTCTTCACGAGAAGGATACTTTTTCTTCCGCTGGATAAAGAAGAATGCGTGCGATGGGCGAAGGCCGCTTGCTCGGTCGCGGAGGGCCTATCGGGAGCTGGGCGTGCCGTCCTAGCACTCTAAATGGAGGACAGAATCAAAGCAGCAGTATCGAGTCTGTGTGATGTGTTGAGTTCCCTCATCTGCGAGGAGCTTCGCAATGCCCTATGCACCGTCATAAATGTGTGGCATGGGTGAGACCATGATGGTGACTCGTATCTCAGTTTCTCTCGAGGATGTGAATAGAAGCCTGTGAGGGTGCGATAGCTTCTAAGGTCTTCAGATGGGGCAGCTTGCTCCGACAGATGGTAGATGTTTCCTCAATATACCCCTCCGGATTTGGAGCGGAAGCACTGGTGAAATTCTTGCAGAATCAAAAGTTCTTCCGCTATCTTTGCGCGACAAGAAAAACCCCTTGAGGTCTTAATCCTGGTAGTAGCTCAGTTGGTAGAGCATCAGCTTCCCTCAAGCTGAGGGTCGCAGTTCGTGCCTCGCTTACTGCTCACCATGTGAGGGGTATCTGCTACCAAGGAGGACATCCCTCCTGCTACATACACTACTCTCTAAAGCTCATTCACATGTATTAGACTACTCCACTTCATAGGGTAGACCTCGGTCAGATCGCCTCAGCGATGCATGAGGCAGTTTACCCTCTTCAGCCTCGACAGGCTTTACAAAGCGTTCTTCGCTCTTCGTCACCATCGATATCGTAGACTATCCCCAGTATCCTCCCTCATGAGGTCAGGGAAGACCTATCCTCCGCACAGGTCGGCATCTGATTCAGGTGATTATCCTGATCGCCTTCCTGCTCGTGGGGAGCCGCTCTGAGGGTCTTTCAGTGCGTTATCTCGACCTTCGGGGTCGCGGTATCAATGCTCTTTGCGATAGCCGTCGAGATGATCTTCGGTATCGAGGATCTTCAGGTCCGAGGATGACTCGAGCGGCAATACGACCTTCGTACCGCCAGTCTTCCCGCTCTTTTGCGAGGCGGCCTCGTTCACGACGGTCCTGACGCTCCGCTCGGCGTGGTATCGCGATGATCAATCTGGCACCGGTATCGTGCTGAACTATGGTCCTCGTCTACCCTCGTCCTGCGCTATGTCTCGCTCCTTGACCGTATCCTCGGTAAGAACGGGTCTATATCCTACATGTAAGTTCTTCGGGGTGGTCCTCCTAGCGATCTCGGTAGTTCATCACAAAGAATCGGTCAAGTCATCGCTGTGTACCGCGCATGGGTGTGGCTGCTCTCGGACAATAGTAATCACCATCCTCCTTGCGATGGCGGAGGCCTCATAGGCGGCATGCGTGTATCCTCGTAGAGGGCCGCACGCATATCGTCTCCTATAAAAAGCTGTAATATGAGCATGCGTTGTCGAAAGGTCGCAGCCGCTGTCCCCTCTCGTGCGGGTCGACTGCAGGTACAATGTCGAGCGAATGGAGCTCCAGGTACTGGAGGCTGACGCCAAGGGTGTAGAGATATCACCTTCCAGAGCTCTCCATCACGGGCTATACGTGTGGAGACCTTTTCCTCGCCCACTTCTCAACGATCAGGCCGAGGCTGCACTCTGCCTTGCAGAGCATGGCACATACCCTCGGTGCTCATCATCGTAGGGTATGCTATTCCATGCATCGCAGCTCTTCAATGCGGCTGTCGCCCTTCAGTCGAGGGCAGATCCTCGGGAGCTCCCAAGACTTATCTGCCGAACTATCGTAGTTCCAGGAAGCGCGTTGGTTCGCTGCTGCGCGTGACCTCAAGCTGGCGCACGTACAGATCGGCCTTCGGCAGTGCCTATCGGGCACAACGTCCTCTCCGCTCGGCTAAAGCTCACCATCGGTATAGAGGATCTGCGAAGATATGTGGACGCCCCGGCACCCCAGGGACACCTGGCTCTCTACGGGCACAGATCATCTTCAACCTCTCGGCGAAACGAACTGGCAGGGAAGGAATACCCACCTGCAGCAGCCCTCATCAGCGGCTCTCCTCGCAGAACCTCTGCGGCTATGCCCGTGCCCTGCTGGCATGGTGAGAGCTCACGGATACCGTCTTCACGGGTAAGGGCTTCATCGCCGAGGTCGGTAAGCTCCTCGTCGAGACCCGCATACCTACGAAGAGCGCCTGATCATCAGCGGACATCGATGTGATGCGCATCGACAACGACCGCATGATGACCAGATAGCGTCAAATGACTCGATCGTCGACCACACGGAGCGTGGCCTCTGACGAGATCCCTCCGTCTGCGCACCCACGAGGAGTCGCATGATGTGGACCGTAGATCGAGCAGAATCCTTCCTCCCCGAGAGCCTGCAAGCGTGATGAGCGCGCCGAAGAGATGTTCGACATTCAGGTGTGTGGTCTCGCAGCCTGCGCTATCATGAACGCCATACGTCGTCCGGTATCTCGTGGTGCTTTGACTCGACGCTGCACTTCTGGTCACCGTGGCTGCCTTTGACGCACTGGGCCTTGCCGAGGTATCACCGCTGTGACGATGCCTGGGCCGGTACGAGCGACCACGAAGAACAATCGCCATTGAGCTGATGGCAGGGCTCTGGCGTCGTCACGCACCATCGATATCAGCGAGACTGTGCAGGCACTTTTGCCGCTATCGGGCACGATCCTGAGTGCAGGACGTCGTCTTCAGGCAAACGCAGGTCAGTGAGCGCACGCGATCCTCATGGACCTGAATAAGTACAACGCTCCCGTCATCGGTACAGGGTGACCTCCGAGCTGGCTCTCGGCTGGTGTGCCTTCAACGGCGACCACATGTCGATGTGCTCGGTGAATGCGTGTATCCCAAGACGGCTATCCAGATCATCGTCTCGCGTATGGCTGAGATCAGGAAGTTCGGTGCAGAGCTCTCTAGGTCCTGCGCTCCAGTCGTCGATACGCTATCTCTCCCGAGCTGCAGCTACCACGAGATGACTAAAGGGTGATATTGATCAAAAGACCGAGGATGTCGTCGGCCCTATGAGCTGCATGACTTCTTCCTCTACAACTTCCTCGGCTACAGGCTATCCACCTCAGAAAGATCTTCTATATGGCGAAGGTGGCCTTCAGTGATAAGTATTGATGCGAAGTCCATCAAGCGCTGGCTGCGCGAGTTCTATCGCCGCTTCTTCGCCCAGCGGTACAAGCGCAACTGCCTGCCTGATGATGGGCCTGGGCTGACGGCATGAGCACTCTCTCCACGTGGCTACTCGGCGTATGCCCAGGATGTGCCCTCAATGCTGCGGGCTCGCTGAGGCGTCGACCTTCTGTCCGAAGAGTAGTCAGAGGGCATTGTACATTGACTAGTATTTTTTGTACGTTTGTAGCCAGTCTCGAGTGTCTGATATAAGTCGGCATGACGCTGGCGGGCGCCTCGACTAACCACACACATAGTACGATTATGAAGAAATGTCTGTTTCATTCGCAGTACTGGCACATGCTCTGCCTCTTGCCAAGGTAACACGGAGGCATCGCAGAGCGATAGCCCGAATCAGGACTCTGGCTGCTGCCGGTAGTAGACTCTACCGCCAACGTAGCCAACGAAGCTGCACTGGTACCTAGGAAGGTACGATCCTGGTGCGCGGCTCGATGAAGACGACCATCGTCCTCAACGCAGACGGCACGTACTATAGCGCACGAAGAGTTCTCTGAGCAGGCGCTGAGCCCATCGATAGAACGGGACCTACGAGCTCGCTGCTGATGGTCTGCTGACGCTCATCACGCCTTCGTCCAACCTCGAGACCTACTACAAGGTAGGTGAAGGCTAGATCACGCTGCTCGACCAGACGACTAAGCAGCTCCCCGAAGGTGAGCTCGCTGCCCAGTACTGACCTCGCAAAGTAGTCACCAACCGATACCCGCCTTCTTGTGCGCTGGGAATAACCCCTCAGGGCTGTGCCCCTGCAGCGTAAGCTGTGCAGGCGTAGCTGCTGTTAAGCCCTGTCGTGATCGGTGATCTGCTGAGAGCGGCTTGGCAGAGCGGAAGGATGCGAGTTTTTAAGAGTTTTTATACTTTTGCATCCGATAAGATTGTATTCATTCATCCTAAGAAGTATATGGCAAAGAGTAAGTTCCTCACCATCCTGGGTACCGTCGCTTCAGTGGCTGCTATCCTTATGTATGTCTCTATATCAGCACGATCCAGGGCAACCTCAATGGTCAAAAGGGGACTGGATCCAGCCTCTCGTCGCAGCGATCAACTGTACCCTCTGGGTCTTCTACGGCCTGTCTCCAGCAGCTCTAGCGCGACTGGCTATCGTGATCGCTAACGCTCCCTGGTATTGTCTTCGGTCCGGCATGCCATCACGGCGCTGATGTCGTCGACTCCCTGGAGTAAAGACTCCCCGATATAGCTTCGGCGCCACATATCTACCGCTCTAAGGCGTAGTGGCGGGGCCAAAGCATATCTGTATAGGGGCGGGATAGAGTGGGGAAATATAGGGCGGTGCTGCGACCATATAGGTCGATGGGTTGACCAACATAGGTCGCGACGCAGCAATATAGGTCGCATAGGGAGACCTATATTGGTCGAGTAGCGACCTATATAGGTTGATTTGCCCGCCTCGTGCAGCTGCCTCGGGAGCGTGCCTGTATGACCCTGTGCTGGAGACTGCCGTAGAGCTTGCTTCATTCCCCCTGCCTCCTCCAGCTCTCTGCCTGCTTTGCAACCATACAAAAATGACTAACTTTGTCCTCTGATATGGCATTTGTATCTGCCACGAGATGCACTCCCCAGATCACAGACAACATACTATAGAGTCAATGAATAGTAGCGCTAAGCCAGTCCTCGGGCTGAGCATCGGCCAGAACTTCCGCGCCTCTGGCTTCGATGAGATCAATCTGGATGACTTCCTCGCTGGGTGCACGTGACGTACTCGAAGGCGCTGATGCCTCAGATGACCTACGACGTAAAGCTAAGGTCGTCATCATCGACTACTTTCCAAGAAGCTGCGTCGCAGGCCGTCGAGCAGGAACGAGGAAGAGCAGGCGAGAAATTCCTCGAAGATCAACGGCCTATCAAGACGGGTGTCGTCACCCCTGCCCAGCGGCCTGCAGTATGAGGTCATCAAGATGGGTGACGGACCCGCTCGAGCTCACCGATACGGTCGAGTGCCACTACCACGGTACGCTGATCAATGGCTCAGGTCTTCGACAGCTCGATGGACCGTGGCCAGACGGCTAAGTTTCTGCAGGGCGTCATCAAGGGTTGGACGGAGTCCTCCAGCCTGCGCCCGTAGGCTCAGAAGTGAAGGTCACGATCCCTCGGATCTTGGCTACTGGCGACCGCAGTGCTGGTGAGATGATCCAGCCGGTAGCACGCTCATCTTCATCATCGAGCTCATCGCTATCGTCGTGGTAGTGATGAAGCAGCTTACCAAGCACCTGCGCCCGTTGTCAGCAGGCCTTCTGCGTCGCCTGCCTCCCGTCGCCCTAGCTGAGCAAGCAGAAAGTGCTGCTCTCACTACTCGTCAGGATGAGTGTCGCCTATGCCTTCCGGCGTCCTCAATGGGCAGGCCTCCAGAGTCCTCGCCTGTATGCTGGCGACGCTGAGCCGTCAGCAGATCCTCGCTGCCTTCTGGTGACGTCCTCGGGCGCTCGACGAGGTCTCAGCGCATCCGCTGCTCAAGGCATCTTCGAGCAGCGATGCGCGGATCTGCAGCAGGCTGAGACGCGTCGCACGGCGCGCTTCGGCTGACTCCGTCCTCGCAGCCAACAAGGCTAAGGAGGGTGTGAAGGTGACCGAGGCGGTCTGCGGTAGCCCGCAGTGCTCCCGCGTGCGCACAGGGCGGCACGCGCCCCATGGCACAGGATACGGTCGTCGTCCACTACAGAGGACGCTCCTCGGGGAAGGAGTTCGACAGCTCCTACAAGCGTGGTGGAGCCCGCCGTCTTCCCTCCTTAGGTCATCGCTGGCTGGTTGGAAGGTATCTGTCTGACGACGTAGGGCTCGAAGTATGAGTTCCTCATCCTGCCTCCCTCGCCTACTCGGCGATCAGGTGTCAGCGGTGTCATCCCAGCTGGCTCGCCCTCTTTCTTCGAGGTCGAGGCCGATCGACGTGCGTCCCTCAGAGCTGCCCTCGAGCGAAGAGCACGTCTCCAGAGGCTTCCCTCCTCTACACCCCAAGGCTGCTAAGCACTCCTGCAAGGCAGTCAAGCGTAAAGTGCACAACAGAATATCAATCCAATATCTATCAAAAGAAAAATGAAAAAGATCTCAATGCTCCTGGCTGCTTTCGGCCATGGCTCTCGGTATCTCTCTCTTGCTCTAAGAGTGGCTCTGCGACCCGTATGATGGTGCTGATAGCGTAGTCTTTCGCTGTCGGTTTCGGTAGTGCCTACCGAGCTCGTCAACGCTATCCAGGGCGCAAAAGGCTCAGGTGAAAAGGTGAGACCTGCACTCTTCTTCATGGGCTCGAAGAAGGCTTCAACAGCGACACGACCAGCTCATGGTAATTGCGTCGTGTCAGGATGCAGGGCGTCCAGGCTGCTACTGCGCTTCAGGACGACTCTACGCTGAAGAAGGCTGCCTTTATGGCTGGCTTCAAGAAGGCGCTCGGCCTCGACTCTGCTGCTCGTGCTAAAGCGGGCTGGCAGCCTCGAGCGCTTATCGCTCAGTCCTACTACGAAAGAGCAGGAAGTCGAGAGCGCGCTAAGTACGAAGCTGAAATGGAAAAGCAGATGGAAGAGCAGTGCGGTGAGAACAAGTAAAGGGTGCTGGATTCATCGCTAATCTTCAGAAGGAAGCTGGCGTGAAGACGACTGCTCTGGTCTCGGCTTACCAGGTCCTCGGAAGGTAACGGTGCTAGCGCCTAGGCTACGGATATGGTCCAGGTGAACTGTCAGGTAAGCTCATCGATGGTAGCGGTCTTCGACGAATCAAAGGGTACGCCTGCTGAGTTCCGTGTTGACCAGGTCATCAAGGGTTGGACGGAAATGCTTCAGCTGATGGAAGGTCGTGGTAGAAGGTTAAGGTCGTCATCCCACAGGAGCTGGCTTATGGTGCCTCGCTTCGCTGGCGAAAAGATCCCTCCTTTCAGCACGCTGGTCTTCGAAATCAGAGCTGCTGAAGGGTCTCTGCTGCTGCGCTACAGCCCGACTCTCTCTAAGCTATCGGCGCATTCCCGCGCTAATCATATCTTCCCCGTGGCTGCAATCTCCCTCGGTGTGCAGCCACATGCTTCTACTCCCTCATCAGCGGATGATAGCTGTGTTAGCTGTGAGATATGCCTCCCGAAGAGCGCTCAGAAATAGGCGCTTTGAGGAAATACTTCGGTAGCTTTTACGTTGTTTTGGTTATTAAGAAAAATGTAGTACCTTTGGCAGTGCAAAAGGATGAGCGCGGAGTGGAGCAGTGGTAGCTCGTTGGGCTCATAACCCAAAGGTCGTGGTTCGAATCCTGCCTCCCGCAACAAAGATGATCAGCCAGAGCTGATACCAGACCTCCTGAATCCCAGTGGAGGGTCTTCTTATTCATACTACACTTACTATTTTCTTCACCTCTCACGGTAATTATGCCCCAATCGAAACCTTGTCCTCTGCGTGAGGATGTCGACAAAAGGAGCGTCTCTTGGACTTCTTAGTGCGCTACGCCACGACGCAGACGAGCGTCGGCGTGCAGACCAATCGTATCGTAGTCAATACGACGCGTATCGCCCATGCCTATGGCTACGAGCCGACGATCATGACCTTCCAGCGCAACATGACGATGACACTTAGCCCTGTCTTGAGGCGATGGTCGTCACTCCTATCGTCCGCTGGATGCGCATCCTGTATCTGGGATGCTGCAGCATAGACATGGCCCTCTGAACTTCTTCTTCAATGCAGAGCTGAGCCGTCTGTCTTGGTACACCTACGATAATCTCCAGGTCTCGACGAGACTCGAAGAGCGCTTTCCAGAAGATCCTCGATACACCACCGATGAATCGCTGGCTTGCATACTCTATCTGATCAGCCAGGCGAACATGGCCTTCTGCCCTGCTCTTCGGTGGCGATCTGATGTCGGGGCTCTTCGTCTTCCTCGGTACCTTCTGCGGCTTCCTCCTGCGTCAGGAGCTGAATCGCCGTCACGTCTATCACTATCTGACGGTAGTCCTCTCGGCCTTCGTCGCATCCTTCGTCGTCGGTCTCGGTGCGAAGTTCGGCTACGAAGAGTTTCCCAAGATTGCCCTTAGCGCCAGTGTGCTTTACCTTATCCCTGGCGTCCCCTTCATCAATGGTATGATGGATGTCCTCGATGGCTATGTCCTCAACGGCATCTCGCGCTTCCTGACAGCGGTGATGATCGTCGTGAGCATCACCGTAGGCCTCTCTGTCACGCTGATGTCCCTTGGCCTCTCGCTCCTCTAACCCCTCATCACCATCGCAATCGTATAGGACTACGCTACTATGGACTTCCTCCTTATCTTTGAGAAAGGCTTCTTTGCCGCCATCGCTGCCTTGGGCTTCGCTGCCGTTGGTAATCCTTCTAAGGCTGCCTTCCGATATGTCCCGATCATCGCTTTTCTGTGGAATGCCCTGCGCTTCACGCTCGATGACTTACTGCAGGGCATGAATACTCCTATCGCGACATTCTTGCATGGCGGTCTTTGCTGGGCCTTCATCGCTGTGGGCTTTGCCTATCATGCACGCTACCCGATCGAAGTCTTGCCTTCCCCGCCCTTCTGCCTATGATCCCAGGTCAGTTCGCCTACCGCCTCGATCTTGGGCACGATTCGCTTCATGGAGTCGACGCAGGAGGTGGCGCAGGAGCAGTATCTGCCGGGCATCATCTCGAATGGTATCACGGCACTGCTGACGATGTTCGCCCTCGGTGTGGGCGTCGCCATCCCGCTATTCATGTGCTACCAGGCCTCCTTCCGCACGACGCGGGCGAGGGCGAAGTAGCAGAAGGCACGGCTTCTGAAGGCCTTCTTCACTCACTATACCTATAAGTAGGTAGAGAGAAAGGTATATAGCCCTTCTGCCGAAAGTAATATAAGTTTTGCCAAAGTAATATTACTTTTGAGTGAAAATAATATAACATTCGGCTGAAAGTAATATAACATTTTGGGACCATCACGTCAGGACGCGCCCTGAGGGCATGCTGAATCGGTGGTCCCCAAGCTATTCGATATATATGGATTTATTGCACTTTACCCCCATCACAGCAGCTTCGAGAGAGGAGATAACGTCTTATACGCTCGCCAGTCAGTCGCGTATCTGCGATCTCGCGTTCGCCCTAATCTCTTCGGCTGGGCTGCGAAGTATGAGACGAGCTACGCCATAGCTGACGATTACGCTCTTCATTTGCTTTACACTCGCCCGCACGTCCACATCAGCGTACCTTATCCCTATTCGTCGGGGTGGGGGATGTGGCTCGGATGCGCTGGATCGGCTACGTCACGAGGCCGATGCAGGTGGTTATCCGCTCGTCTGATGGGGATCACGCGGCGCATTGTCGGGAGCATCCGAGGAGCTTTTGCCCTGGCGCCTTCACCTTCCTCGAAGACGAAGGGCGGCGGACTACATTTATCTCCGAGAGCGTCTGGTCAGTCTCTCGGGAAGGCGCTGCAGTCAGGCAGCAATCACGTCAATAAGTTCGAGGCTCTACCCTGATTTCAGCTGACGAGCCCATCACGGGAGCCAACGCGCTGGAGTGCCTTGAGGTGAGAAAGCGTGGCTGCAGCAGCACGGCAGCGAAGACCAAGGCGAGGACAAGGAGCAGGAGGTCATCCTGCGACTCTCTCTTCCTTCGACGAACTGCAGCCTCGGGCGGCATCCCGCGTGTCGGCGGGCAGATCGTCGCCTTCACTATCGGTTCGCCCATCAATGAGACGACCTTCGGGGTGCACATCGAGAAGGCCAACCGTGACTACGACGGCGCCTTCACTGTGATCAATAAGCTCTTCGCCTCGACGATCCCCGAGCGCTACATCTATGTGAATCGTGAGGAGGACTCAGGTATCGAGGGGCTCCGTAAGGCCAAGCTCTCCTATAAGCCTGATATCATCCTGCAGAAGATCGCTGCAGTCCTGCGCCATGAATGCCCCACTGAGCCCTAAGGCACGGGATGCCTATCGCCTTTGGCAGCTCTGCTTCAGTGATACGGATACCTTCCTCTCGTCATACTTTGGCGAGGGTCTACCGCGACGACAGCACGCTCATCGGCTATACCGAGGGCGTAGCGACGACGCACCTGCAGTATCTCCCCGTAGAGCTTTCTTCGGGTGGCGAGCGCCTGCCCGTGAGCTATGTCGTGGCGGTATGTACGCATCCCGACTACGCTGGACGTGGCTTGATGAAGGAAGAGCTGAAGGACGCCCTCCGTCTATCGCAAGAGCGGGGCGATGTCGCTTCACTTCTCTTGCCTGCTGAGGATTGGCTCTTCGATTACTATACGAAGGCAGTGGGCTATGCTCCCATTCCTGTCGCCGTGACGACAACCTCCCTCGAAGCCGTGCTCTCCGAGTCGGATCCCGAATGTGAAGGGGCGACGTCGTCGAATACCTCACTGCTGTGGAGCGCACAAGCAAGGCGCCACAGCTCCTGCATAGTCCTGCGCTCTGGCGTGTAGTGACCGAAGACTATCCGACGAGTGAGGGCTATGTGCTTCGTGAGCATCGTACGGCAGAGGGTAAGGTCAATGGCGCACTCTTCTACGTAGAGCGGGAGGGCGAAGTCGTTGTACAAGCTGTCTACGGAAGCTCTGCGGTGCGAGAAGTCTTGCTTTCAAGAGCTATCCCATTCGGCGAAGAAGGTGAGCTATTATCTTCGTCCTGATGGAGGACGAGGGGTAGAAGAGAAGCGACGGGGAATGATTCGCCTTCTCGATCCACTACGCTTCCTGCAGCATCTCGCTACGCTTCACCCTGACCTTAGAGGTGCTTGGGCTTATAGTGACAAGCTCTTCCCTGCGCTGGATGGGCTCTACACAGTCGAGGGTGGGGCAGTGCATCGCACGGATTATCCTACATCGGACGCCTATCCGTAGTGCCGCACGACGGCGGAGCTATTTGATCAGCTTGGGAAGTCCCTTGGCGAGGAGCTGAGCTATTCGCTGCGCCTCTTCTTCGAGGCCGTATAATTCGGCTATAAAAGAGATAAGGGCTGTACCACCTGTCTTGGTGGTACAGCCCTTATGCTATTTCCGGCTATCGGATATGGAGCTCAGAGCAGCCCTTCGATAGACTTCTTCAGAGCGTCCTTGCTCTGAGCGCCGACCTTCTTCTCTACGACTTCACCGCCCTTGACGAAGATGATCGTAGGGATGTTGCGTACACCGAAGCGGCTGGGAAGCTCGGGATCCTGGTCGACGTCGCACTTACCGACTGACGACCTCACCTTCGTATTCCTTTGCGAGCTCTTCGATGATGGGAGCCACCATCAGGCAGGGGCCGCACCAGTGGCACCGAAGTCGAGGACTACGGGCTGGTCGCCGGCGATGAGCGTGTCGAAGTTCTGGCTGTTGATTTCTAATGCCATGATTGTTTCCTTTCTTTCTTATAGGTGAGACTAATATTATTACTTGCTACTTAGCTGTCATCTCGATGCCGTACTGACGGCAGAAGTCGAGGAGGATAGGTGTCGAGCTACCGTACCTTGGTCATGTAGGGTGAGCCTCGACATCATTGCGCCCCGTACCATCCGAGAGTCTTATTGATAACATAGCAGATCCGCTATTGTTCGATATGATATCTCCGAGCTCGCTGATGATGCTCTGATTGACGATGCGCACATCGATATTCAGGTGGATGCTGGAGATGATTCGGTCGATGACATCACTCAGCAGGCTCACGCGCTGGATATTCAGCTCCAGCTCTTCGCCGTAGCGGCGCTTCTGGATGACCCCTTCGACGAAGACGAAGAGCCCCTTCTGGCAGTACTGCGAGTAGCTCACATAGTTCCCACTAAACAGCGGGATCGTGCACGAGCCTTGTGTATCCTCGATCGTGATGCGAGCATAGGGGTCGCCACGCTTGGTCGTGCCGATAAAGACGTTCGACACCATACCGCCGAAGGAGACTTGACGCCCTTCGCCGAGAGCCTCTGGGTCATTCATCATCTGCGCGTTGACGGGGCAGTAGCACTCGAGGAGTACGCGGTAGGGGTCAAGCGGATTGCCTGAGAGGTAGAGCCCGACGAGCTCACGCTCCTTATTGAGACGCTCCATATCCGAGAGCTCGACGAAGTGCGTCGGAGGCGTGGGGCGTGGGATCTGCAGGGCTTCGTCATCGCCTCCGAAGAGGGAAGACTCATTGAGGCTCTGCTCTGCCTGGCTGACCTGACCGAAGCGTACGAGGGCGGAGAGGAAGGAGTCATCGTTCCCCGTCTCCATCGGAGCGCTGTAGATCTCACGCTGTCAGGCCGAAGCTATCGAAGGCACCGGAGAAGATCAAGCTCTCGAGTGTCTTCTTATTGACGATGTTCATGGGCACGCGCTCGAAGAAGTCATAGACATTCTCGAAGGGCCCATGCTCCTCGCGCTCACGGATGATCATCTCGACCGCTGAGCTACCTACGCCCTCTTGATGGCATTGAGCCCGAAGCGGATGTTGCCGTCTTGGTTCACGGAGAACTTGAAGTCGGACTCATTGATATCTGGCGTGAGTACGCGGATGCCCATGGTACGGCACTCGTCCATGAGCTTGATGATTTCGGAGATGTTGTTGAGGTTGCGGCTCAGCGCACCAGCCATGTACTCTGCGGGGTAGTTCGCCTTGAGGTACGCCGTCTGATAGGCGACCCAGCTGTAGCAGGTAGCATGGCTCTTGTTGAAGGCGTAGCTGGCGAACTTTGCCCAGTCGGCCCAGATCTTCTCCAGTGTGTCCTCCTTGTAGCCCTTCTTCTGCCACCAGCGAGGAACTTCACCTTCAGCTCGGCGCATCTTGTCGGCGAGCTTCTTACCCATCGCCTTACGCAAGCCGTCGGACTCCCCACGCGTGAAGTCGGCGATCTCACGGGAGAGTAGCATCACCTGCTCCTGGTAGACGGTGATACCATAGGTGTCCTTGAGGTATCGCTCCATGCAGGGCAGGTCGTAGGTGATGGGCTTACGGCCGTGCTTGCGGTCGATGAAGTCGGGGATGTAGTCCATAGGCCCTGGACGATAGAGGGCGTTCATCGCGATGAGGTCCTCGAAGGTCGAGGGCTTCAGCTCGCGCAGGTACTTCTGCATCCCAGCGGATTCGAACTGGAAGGTCCCGACGGTCTTCCCCTCGGTGTAGAGCTCGTAGGTCTTGGCATCATCGATGGGGATCTTGTCGATGTCGATCTCGATACCGCGGCTCTTCTTGATGTTCAGCAGGGCTTCCTTGATGACCGAGAGGGTCTTGAGCCCGAGGAAGTCCATCTTGATCAGGCCCGTAGACTCGATGACCGAGCCTTCGTACTGCGTCACGAGCATGCTCTCGCCCGTGGCCTTGTCCTCGGCGGTGCTCAAGGGGACGACGTCGCTGATATCCATCTTCCCGATGATGATACCGCAGGCATGCGCCCCCGTACTGCGGATATTTCCCCTCGAGCATCTGCGCATACTTCAGCGTATTGTGGAGTAGGGGGTCGGGGCTAAGGGAAGCCTGCTTGAGCTCGGGGACGTATTCGAGAGAAGCGCTGATGGTGACGTTCTTCACGTTGGGGATCTTGTCGGGGATGAGCTTCGTGAGGCGGTCACTCTCCGAGAGAGGGAGGCGCTGGACGCGTGCGACGTCCTTGATGGCACTCTTGGCGGCCATCGTGCCATAGGTGACGATATGGGCTACACGCTCGTAGCCGTACTTCTCCGTGACCCAGTGGAGCACGTCCGCACGCCCGTCATCGTCGAAGTCCACGTCGATATCAGGCATGGAGATACGGTCGGAGTTGAGGAAGCGCTCGAAGAGGAGGTCACAGCGGATGGGGTCGATGTCGGTGATGCAGGGCGGTAGACTACGGCTGACCCTGCGGCCGATCCACGGCCAGGGCCTACGAAGACGCCCATATCGCGCGGCAGCGATGAAGTCCTGCACGATGAGGAAGTACCCAGGGAAGCCCATGCCGGAGATGACGCCAGCCTGAAGTCGATACGCTCACGTACCTCCTCGGTGATGCCCTCTTCGCCGTACTTACGGCGGGCACCCTCGTAGGTCAGATGACGGAGGTATTCGTCGGCATCGGCGAACTGCTCGGGGATGGGGAAGTCTGGCATGAGAGGATCGTTCTCGATGCTGTAGAGCTCGACCTTATCGCAGATCTCCTGCGTCGTGCGAGCACCTCAGGTAGGTCGGCGAAGAGCTCGTTCATCTCTGCCGTCGTCTTCAGCCACTCCTGCTTGCTGTAGCGCATGCGTCGGGGGTCGTTGAGATCCTTACCCGTGCTGAGACAGATGAGACGGTCGTGCGCCTCGGCATCCTCTTCGTTGAGGAAGTGGACGTCGTTGGTGGCGATGACCTTTCACACCATGCTTCTTCCCCAGCTCGAGGAGGACGGCGTTGACCTGCTGCTGCTTCTCGTAGGTCTCTTGGTTGCCGAGCGGGTTGTCGGTCTATGACGCTGCAGCTCGAGGTGAAGTCATCACCGAGATCTCCTTGAACCACTCGATGCTCTTCTCCGCCTCGTCGATATTGCCGTACATGATGTGCTGGGGATCTCCCCACCGAGGCAGGCCGAGGAGGCGATGATGCCCTCATGGTGCGCCTCCAGCAGCTCCTTGTCGATACGTGGGCGGTAGTAGTAGCCGTCGATCCACGAGCGCGAGACCATCTTGATGAGGGTTCTTAGTAGCCCGTGAGATCCTTCGCTAAGAGGACTAAGTGCCAGCCACTATTGTCCACGGATTGGTTGGGGCGATAGGGGTTGAGGGGACGTTAGCGGTCCTTCTTGAAGCGCGAGCGACGGGCGCAATAGACTTCGCAGCCGAGGATGGGCTTGAAGAGAGGCGGCTGGCCTGCAGCTGCTCGCGCAGTTCGCTCAGCTTGGCTTCGTCCTCTGCACTCACGCTCCTCCCTGCTCCTCAAGGGCCTTGATCTGCTTCTGAGATCCTTGCGCTCGCGAAGCAGGGGCCGTTCTTCTTATTGACGTAGTCGAAAGAACTCCTTGATGCCGAACATAGCTCCGTGGTCCGTGAGGGCGATGCCAGGCATGCCGTCGGCTGCAGCTTTGTCGACAAGGCCTTTTGATCGAGGCCTGGCCGTCAAGGAGGGAGAATGGCAGTGTACGTGGAGGTGTACGAAAGGCTGCATAATGACTGAAAATGAATGGATTGCGAGGGCGGCTTCCTCTGCAGTGTGGTGCAAAGTTACCGCAAATAGCTCAAAATTCTGTGCCTCGAGAGGAGAAAAATGTCCCTCCCGAGAGCTCGATCATTGTAGTGCTTCTGAGGGCTAAATCAATACGCGGAAAACTTACACTTACGGACGAAAAACTCGTTTCTCCACGACTAAAAGCCATCATCCAGTAGCCCTAAACTTCCGACCACGCACGTAGTCCTAAAAATCACTGCATAGACTTTTAGGCTTTACGTGCGTGGTCCTTCGTCCACGTACGTAGACGAAGGCATAGCTGTATGACTTCGAGATAGCACCTCAAGCACGACGAATAATACTGGTGGTCGGCGATTATTTGCAAATAGCGTGCACGAAACAGGTGTGGTGGTCTGTCGGTGCAGGAGTACTCGGGCTGTCAGATCCCCTCACGAAGTGCGTCGCGACTGAAACGGGAGGGTGACGATAAAGAGTAGGTCACTCACGATACTCGGTGAGTATCGGTGAGTGACCTACGCTGAGAGCCACGAGCAGATTAAGTGAAAACCCGAAAACAGGATTTGAGATCCCGCCCCTTTGTAATCTACTCTGCTCGCCATAGGCGAGGACCCGAAAACCTCAGTAGCCCGCCATTGAGGAGAGGTTGCCTCGGTTTTCAACTCTAGATGATGAGTTTCCCAATCGACAACGTGGCTCTTTTTCTTTTGTCTCTACTACAAAGATAAGCATTTGTTCGGATCTCGTCAATACGGTAGATCCATGCGCTCTTTGCTTATAGCGAGGGAGGAGACGGCCGAGGTGGATGCCGTTCGAGCCCTTGACGAGGATGAGGCTGTCGTGATGGGCTTTGCCTCGATGCGTGCGATGAGCTCCTCGACCGAGGGGAGGACGTGATCCGATGCTCGGCTCCCTCGACCCAATACGGACCGCAGAGGTAGATCGTCAGTGGTGAGGCGGTGTGCCTTGAGTCGGGCGTACAGCTCCTGATGGGCTTCGTGGCTCGATTCGCCCAGCTCGTTCATGTCGCCGAGGATGACGGTGCGGGGGCGATCCAGAGGCTCGATGTGGAGACGCTGTCCAGCGCCGTGTGCATGCTCGAGGGGTTGGCATTGTACGCATCTGCGATGATTTGGTTGCCACGGGCGAGGTGATGAGCTGGGAGCGGCTGTTTGCTGGGGAGCGTAGCTGGTGAGGGCTTCGTCGATACGCTCGGGAGCTACGTCGAAGTAAAGTCCGATGGTGATCGCTGCGAGAGCGTTGGCGAGTTGTAGTCCCCGACGAGGTGAGTCTGTACGCTACGCTGCTCGATGCCGAGGTGGGGCAGGCCCAGAGAAGTGGAGGGAAGAGCTGATCGCCCGTGCTGGGGTAGCTTTGCCCGATGATACGTGCCTCGGGATCGGTGCCATAGTCTATACGGTCGATACTTCGCTCATCTCCTCGAGCGTCTTGTCTTCGGCACTGGAAGAAGACGATACCCTTGCGTGTGCGGAGGCTATCCTAGAGTCTCGCCCTTAGTACGGCGTACCCCTTCGATGGAGCCGAAGCCCTCGAGGTGCGCCCTGACCGATGTTGGTGATGAGGTCCGTAGTTGGGCCTCGGCGATGGCGCAGAAGCTCATCGATGTCCCCAGGCTTGCTGGCACCCATCTCGATGAGAGCAAGCTGATGCTCTGGGGGTGAGGCGTAGGAGGGTCAGGGGACACCGATATGATTATTGAGGTTGCCCTCGGTATAGAGGAGGCGGTAGGTCGTCGAGAGGACGGCTGCGGTCGCTCCTGTCGTCGTCTCTACCATTCGTCCCAGTGATCGCGATGACGGGGATACCCAGCTGCTGACGGTGGTGGCAGGCGAGCAGCTGTAGGGCCTTCAGGCTGTCCTCGACGAGGATCGTACGCTCGTCGATCTGTGCGTTGGGGTCGTCGATGATAGCATAGGCAGCGCCAGCCTCCAGTGCGGCACGGGCATACTGATTGCCGTCGAAGCGTGCTCCGCGCAGGGGCGAAGAAGATACAGCCCTCGGGTAGCTGGCGGGTATCGGTGCTCACCACGGGGTGGGCGAGGTAGATGGAGTAGAGGTCTTCTATCGTGATCATGAGTCGGGTCATAAGGGAGTAGGGGAGTGGGAAGCCCCTACGGTGACACTACTATTATATATGGTGTCACAAAGGTACTACATAGCCTCAATACTGCGTAGATAGGTGGGATTCATCTCGGAGACTGCTGTGAAGGTGCGCATCTCTTCCTTCTCTCCCACCTATATTATATAGGTGTATGGCATGTTATTGTATGCAGGTGTGTGGTATTCTATTGTGTAGGTGTATGGTATGATTGCCCGACCTTGTACCTCGCCCTTCCCTTGCCTCTCTTCCTTCTGACTTGCAGAGAATAGCGCGCAACCACTATGTTTCCTTAAATTTTTATTAAATGGAGGATTTAGAAAAGTCTTTATACTCTGCATGTTATTTATCCCTATCTTTGTCCCCAAACATTGCAACGAAGGTACATGGACAAGAATTCAGGGCTGATGCCCCTTTTACTCTCAAATGACTCTGCACGTGTGTATGCATGGCATATGCTTGGCAGTGGTCGGTGGCTATGCCCCTCATTGAGGAGATGGCGACACAGATGGACAGCTCCATTTGGTCGACGCGTCAGACCTGTACCTCCTACCGATAATAATAGAGCCCAGAAGATGCTCGGCGATGCATCAGCCTCTTCAGGGCTTTTTGCTTTATGTGCCCTCAGCTCCGTGCTCCACGAGCATGGATGAGGGACACCTGTAAACGCTTTATTTTTAATGTTTCAGATATGAAGAAAGTACTATCTATCCTCAGATCCTCTTCCTTACGGTCGCTACCGCGATGGCGCAGGGGTAAGAGTATCAGCGGGTCGTCCTCGACGCCGCTAATCGTGAGCCTGTGATCAGGGGCTTCCGTCCTGGTCAGGGCGTACAAAGGCCAAGGTGCTTCCACGGACATCAACGGAAGTTCAGCCTGAAGAACGTGAAGGCAGGTGCGGTCCTCGTAGTATCGTCCATCGGCTACAAGAAGATCGAGGTCCCTGTCGGTAACCAGACTGAGCTCAAGATCGAGCTCCCTAGTGAAGACAATCAGGTGGAAGCCGTTGTCGTCACCGCTCTCGGTATCAAGCGCTCGCAGAAGGCCCTGAGCTATAATGTCCAGGAAGTCAAGAGCGACGCTCTCACGACGGTCAAGGATGCCAACTTCATGAATAGCCTCAACGGTAAGGTCGCTAGGGGTGAAACATCAACGCCTCTTCCTCGGGTCTCGGTGGTGCTACGCGTGTCGTCATGCGTGGTCCTAAGTCGATGAACCAGAACAACCAGGCTCTCTACGTCATCGACGGGATACCCATCATCAACACCAACGGTGGTGAGACGAACGGTCGCTACTCTTCGCAGCCTAAGGGTGAAGGTATCTCTGACATCAACCCCTGACGATATCGAGTCGATCAGCGTCCTCAGCGGTCCTGCTGCTGCGGCATCTCTGCGTTGCAAAGCGCTGCTCAGGGGTCATCATGATCACCACGAAGAAGGGTAAGGATGGTCGCGTGCAGGTCATGCTCTCAACAGCACCTCCTTCTCTCGTCCCTTCGTCATGCCTCGCTTCCAGAACAGATTCATCAGCGCTCCTGGTGACGTGAAGAGCTGGGGTGCTGAACGGCTTCTCCTGGTAAGTTCGATCCCGCTGACTTCTTCAACACGGGTTCTAACATCCAGAACACGGCTTCGCTGACTATCGGTAACGCGAAGAACCAGACGTATCTCTCTCGGCTCGACTAATGCTGCTGGTATCATCCCCAACAGCAAGTACGACCGCTACAACTTCAACTTCCGCAACACGACGAAGTTCCTCGAAGATAAGCTGACGCTTGACTTCGGCTTCAACTCATCCGTCAGGGCGACAGAACCTCATCGCTCAGGGTGAATACCTCAACCCCATCGTACCTCTGTATCTCTTCCCCGCGGTGAGAACTTTGATGGTGTACGTACCTATGAGGTCTATGACCCCTGTCCGTAAGATCTACGTCCAGAACTGGAACTACGGTGATGCTTACTCACAGCAGAACCCCTACTGGGTCGCTAACCGCATGCTCACCACGGGCAGCAAGGACCGCTACATGATCAACGGCTCGCTCAGGTGGAAGATCAACGAATGGATCGACATCACGGGTCGTGCTCGTGCTGACGTCATCAACAGCTTCGACGAAAGCAAGCGCTACGCTTCTACGGCTACCCTCTTCACGGGGATCACGGTATGGCTACTACTCTACAGCAAGGGTAACAACACCTCACTCTATGGTGACGTGATGGCCAACATCAACAAGCGTATTGACGACTTCTCTATCGCTGCTAACGTCGGGGTGTCTACCAATCGCTCTTACAACGATGCTCGCGGCTTCCGCGGCGGTCTCCGCTCTATCTCTAACGTCTTCGATCCTAACCAGATCGACTACGGTCAACCTACTGCAGGTAATGCACCTGTATACACTACAGCTCGACATCACGAACTCTGCTTTCGCAAGCGTAGAAACGGGCTGGAAGAACATGGTCTTCCTCACGCTCACGGGTCGTGAAGACTGGGACTCTGCTCTGGCTCTCACCAGCTAACCCTTCTTCATCCCTCTGTCGGGTCTCTCTGGTGTCATCTCAGATGGCTAAGATGCCTAAGTGGGTCAACTACCTCAAGACGCGCCTCTCTTGGGCTAGGTAGGTTCGCCTATCCCTGCTCAGATCTCTTCTCCCTACCGCTATACCTACGACCCCGCATCGCAGAGCTATGCTACGGTCACGTATAAGTTCCCCGAAGACTTCAAGCCTGAGCAGACCCTATTCATGGGAAGCTGGGGTGACAGGTAAAGTTCTTCCACAACCGCCTGAGCCTCGAGGCTACCATCTACCAGTCCAATACGAAGAATCAGACCTTCCGCATGCCTCTCTCTTGGCCTCCAACAGCTGTAACAGCGAGTACATCCAGGCAGGTAATGTTCGTAACCAGCGGTATCGAGCTCTCCTCGGCTGGACGAGCCAGTTCGGCGAGCTGGAGTGGACCGACGGGTACCTTCAGCGCTAACCAGAACCGCATCGTTGAGCTGATCCCTGGTCGCAAGGATCCCTATCTCTAAGGGTGGTCTGAAGGGTGCTGACGTCTACCTCCGCGAAGGTGGTACGATGGGTGACATCTACATCAACACCGGTATCAAGCGCCTCCCGAAGGTTATCCTGTCCTCTCTACTCGATGGCAAGATCATCCCCGAGACGCTTGACAACCCCATCTATAAAGGGCTCTGTACTGCCTGATGCTAACTCGGCTGGAGCAACGAATTCAACTGGAAGGGTCTGAACGTGGGCTTCATGTTCTCAGCTCGTCTCGGTGGTATCGTCCTCTCTCAGACGCAGGCGATCCTCGATGAGTACGGTGTATCTCAGGCTTCTGCTGATGCTCGTAAGGCTGGTGGTATCGCTGTCGGTAACGGCCGCATCGATGCTCAGGGCTACTACTCTGTAGTCGGTGGTGCAAGCCCCGTCTGGTCAGAGTACATCTGATGATGGTACGAACGTCCGCCTCCAGGAAGCTCACGTCTCCTACCTCATTCCTAAGAAGCTCCTCGGCGATAAGGTCCGCCTCTGCTCGGTCTGACGGCACGTAACCTGCTGATGATCTATAACAAGGCTCCATTCGACCCCGAGCTCACCGCTTCTACTGGTACCTACTACCAGGGCTTCGACTACTTCATGCAGCCCAGCCTGCGTAACCTCAGCTTCACGGTGAAGCTCCAGTTCTAAGCGTATTCTTAGAGACGTTTATTAAGAATGTATCTTATGAAGAAGAATCATATCGCCAAGGGGCTCAGCATCGCTGCCCTGTCACTGCCTTGGCCTCCTGCACCAGTGGCTTTGAAGAAGCTCAACCGCCCTGGCAGTAGCCAGAGCAAGGAGGTCCTGCAGCGTGATAACTACAATATCTCCTCCTTCCTCGTTCAGCTGCAGAATGTTGCTTTTCCCCGAGCAGGAGAACGCGTACCAGATGAACTTTCGACCTCATGGGTAACTATCTCGGTCGTTACTTCACCCTATGCTAACAACGGCTGGAGCTCTAAGAACTTCGCCACCTTCAACGCGCAAGTGGCTGGCTCGGGTGATCGAAACTCTAGATCCTCGTGCCCACGAAGAGTGCCTTCGCTGAAATCGCAAGCCTCGCTGGTAAGGAAGACCTCAACTACAACTGGGCACTCATCATGCGTGCTCACGCCTTCCTCGCTCTGACCGACAAGTATGGTCCCTATGCCATTCGGCCTTGATGCGACCAACCTCGAAGGTTACAACTCTCAGGAAGCTATCTATAAGGCTCTCGTAGCTGACCTCGATGCAGCTGCAAGCAATATCAACGCCTTCGTCCTGGCTAACCCAGGTCGTACGGTCAATGAGGCTGCAGACAAAGATCTACTCTGGGGACTTCTCTAAGTGGGTCAAGCTCGCTCACTCGCTCAAGCTCCGTATCGCTATCCGTATGCGCTATGCTGCTCCTGCTCTGGCTCAGCAGTACGCTACTGAGGGCTGTGCAGGCTGGTGTCATCGAGTCTTCGGCTGACAACTGCGCTATCACCTATCATCCCTCGCGGTCTTTTCAAGACTTCGGTCAGTGGGTGACTCTCGTGCTTGCGCCGACATCGACTCCTACATGAACAGCTACGAAGACCCTCGTATCCCTGCACTTCTGCGGCTCCCAGCTAAGGCTGGTGACCGTAAGCTCATCGGCTGTCTGGCTGGTGCTGACGTGAAGAATAAGAACACTGCTGACGAAATTTATTCGGCTGCTGCTGTCCTGAAGAACTCCCCCAGCGTATGGCTCTCTGCTGCTGAAATGTGGTTCTGCCGTGCTGAAGGTGCGCTGGCCGGTTGAGTCAGGGCATGGGTGGCACTGCTAGGATCTCTATGAGCGCGGTGTCAGGAGTCCTTCACTCAGTGGAATGTCTCTGGTGCTGATGCCTACCTGCAGAGCAACAAGACTCCTGCAAACTATAAGGATGCTGTCGGTGGCTATGGTAAGGACATGTCCCGACTACCAGCACATCACGCCTAAGTGGGATGACTCAGCTTCTGACGAAGCCAAGCTCGAGCGTCTGATCGTCCAGAAGTGGATCGCTCTCTTCCCCAATGGTCAGGAAGGCTGGTCGGAAATCCGCCGTACTGGCTATCCTAAGGTCTTCGCGCTCCCCGTCTCCACCAACGGCTACACCATCCACGTGGCTAACCGTATCCCCTACGACGTCAACGAGCGTACCCGTAACCAGGCTAACTACAACGCAGCTCTCGTCACCCTCGGTGGTGCTGGTAACTACGCTACGAAGCTCTGGTGGCAGAAGAAGTAACTATAGCTAACGAATCAAGAAATGAAGATCAAGAATATCCTCGCGGTATCGGCTCTCGCTCTGACCACGCTGGCTTCGTGCAGCAAGTGGACGGACATGGAGATCCAGCATCCCGAAGACCTCACTCAGCCCAACCACTCAGAGGCCTACTACAAGGCTCTGCGTGACTATAAGAACTCTGATCACCAGATCGCATTCTCTTACTACAGCGCTTGGACGGGTGTCGGTACGAATATGCAGAGCTCACTGATGGGCCTGCCTGACTCTGTCAGACCTCGTCTCTCTCTGGGGCAGGGTGGAAGAATCCAACTGAAGCTCAGCTTAGGACCTGCGCGCTGCACAGCAGAAGAAGGGTCTGAAGGCTATGATCTGCTTCCTCGTCCTCGATATGGGCGCTGGTATCACTCCTGATCCTACGGATGCTGAAAAGGCCGCTCTTAAGAATGGCGAAAAGTGGACGCACAAGTACTGGGGCTGGAGCACCGAGCAGACGGCCGAAGGTAAGGCCGCTCGTCGTGCCGCTGTCGTCAAGTATGCTAATGGCATCTGCGACCTCATCGACAAAAGTATGGCTATGATGGTTCGATATCGATGCTGAGCCAAGCTATATCCACCCCTTCCATACGGACTATGAAATGTGGCGTACCGATGTGGAGAATGGTGTGCCTACGCTCATGACCCTCTTCATCGAGACCCTCGGTAAGCGTATTGGCCCTATGGCTGAGACGGAAGCTGGTCGTAAGAAGGTCCTTGCTGTTGACGGTCAGCCCGATGCGCTCCCCCCAACGCATGCTAAGTATTTCAACTACTTCATCATCCAGGCTTATAGCAACAGCAGTAGCTATCAAGAATCCTCACTTCCAGGGCCCTTCGAGTCTTTAGGATGTACTCTCTGTGGAAGAAATCTGTAAGAAGAGCATCTTCGTGGTAAACTTCGAATCGGGCGCTACTCGTGGTGGTGAAGCCGAACTCGGACAGATCCTCAACTTCGCCCTTCAGAACCCCGTCGTCGATGGTGTCACCTACCGTAAGGGTGGTGTCGGAGCCTTCCGTGTAGACCTTGAGTATGCCGTCAATACGCCTGACGTCGTGAACGGGATCGACATGAAGCCTGTCAAGGGCCTCTCTTATCCCTGGTGGCGTCGTGCTATCCAGCATGAACCCCAGATCAAGTAGACGAATCCAATGAAGATCAATAAATATCTCCTCGGAGTCGTAGCTGCTGCTGCACTCCTCAGCTCCTGCAACGACAGAGAACTCAAGGAGCTCACGAATCAAGCCTACATCGCTCAGACGGGTACACAGGCTGGGCGTCTCGGGTCACTCCAGCTCGGAGACAGCGAAGTCTCTACGGATATCAATATCCGTATCTCTTCGCCCCAGACAGGATCAGACCTACGCACTCGAGCTGAGTCAGGAAGCTCTCGATGAGTACAACAAGATCAATGGGACTGCCTTCACGATGCTCCCCGCAAGTCAGGTGGCTCTCTCCTCCTCGCAGGTTGTCGTCAAGGCTGGTGCTGTCTTCTCCGAAGCGGTTAAGGTAACTCTCCAGCCTCTGACGCAGGAGCAGATGAACCTCGGTAAGAAGTATGCTGTCGCCTTCAAGCTCCAAGAGCGTAGATGCCTCTACCCCTATCCTCAATGGGGCAGATACCTACGTCTATGCTATCAAGACGATCACCTCGGCAAGTGCTCTATCCTCGGTACGTATAAAGGGAAGATACTATCGTGCTATTGCTCGTGGTATTCCTGAAACGAGCCTTGAACGCTTCACTGTCGAAATGCGTGTCAATATCAATGGGCTGAATAAGAATAACCAGGCGATCTTTGGTGCTTGGGCTCAGAGGCTCAGAGATCTACATGCGCTTCAGTGATGCTAACCCCCATACAACTACCTGAACATCAGGTTCGGTAATGGTGGGCAGATCGACCGTACCTTCGAAGGTGCTAAGACGGATACGTGGTATCACATTGCCCTCGTTTACGATGGGGCACAGGCTACGCTCTACGTCAATGGTAGCAAAGGTCGTCAGCACGGACAAAGCCTGCTGGTCGTGCCTTCAAGCTCAACGATGCTATCCACGTCGCAGGCTCGGGTGCTGCATGGTTTGTCAATGCTTGTATCTTCAGCGAGCTCCGTATCTGGAACACGACTCGTACGCCTGAGCAGCTGAAGGATAACGAGTACACCGTCGATCCTACGACCCCAGGCCTCCTCCACTACTGGAAGATGAACGAAGGTCAGGGTGGCACGTTCACTAACTCGATCGCTGGTGGTCCTGCTCTCAACGTTTATGGTGTGTCATACGATGAGAACAACCCAGGCAACAGCCAGATTCTGACTCCAGTTTGGGTTTCCAACGTTCGCTCTGACGGTACTGGTACGGTCAAGGTACCCTAATCGTAATATTGGTGGTACGGCACGATCCTCTCCTCGCTGGGAGGGTCGTGTACGACCCTCTAATACTCTAAGTTTAATATGCAAAAGACTCTATCTATAGCTTTGCGCAGCGCTCTTTCATGATCTTACGTCTTGTAGCAGAGCTTTGATCTGGATGCTCCCCTCTTTGATAAGACGGAGACCCAGACCGCTGCATCCGTAGCGTATATTAAGACGGGGGACTTCGATCTCGCTAAGTCTATCAGCCCTCTTACGGTTACGCTGGAGGGAACGACCATTTCTGAGTTTACGGCTCAGGAGCGCTATGTTTACCTCTCTAAGCCTGCCGATCAGGATGTGACGGTGACTGTAGCTCTCGCTACTGACGGAGGCTTCTATCGCTTCCTTCACCAGATCTCTCGACAAACCCTGGCTATAAGGTCGCTCCCCGAAGGCTATGCTAAGCTTTCTACCGACCGTAACCATTCTAAGGGGCAGACGAAGAGCTCTGCAGCTATCACGATTAGCGTTGGTGATAAGTATGCCGAGATCTCTAAAGCTAATGCAGCTGCAGAGTACTATGTAATCCAGTTCAGGTATCTACTGTCGGGCTCATCCTCTGTTGGTGTTAGCCAGGACTATGGTACTACTTCATCCCAGTGAAGAAGAGCTATCAGAATACTTTAGCTATCCTTACGAGATGTAGGGCCTACAGCTCGGCTCGTTGATGTTTCTGCTCAGAGCTCTCTTGGCAGACTGTCTGCCATGATAGGACCATCTCTATGGTGAGTCCTTCCGATGATGGTATTCTGCTTACTCAGATGATGATCGCCTGGATCACAGGTGATGCTCGCTAGTGGTACGAAGAAGTTCACAGCCCTTCTACTTTCATGAACTGATGGCAAGACAGATGCTTTCACTGAGCTTGAAATCTTCACGACGCAGGATGGGACGAGGTGGGTTTCTCAGGGTGTCCTCTCTACGAGCTATCTCAATCGCAGAGCTCTGCCGTTGTCCGCTTCCTCAATCCTATAGAAGCTAAGGGCATCAAGATCCAAGCTCTTAATCCAACTCGAATGGAGGCTCTTCGGGATCGGTGAGCTGACCTTCTACGCAGAGAACTAAGCTTCTCCCTCCTGCTACAAAAGACCTCGGGGCTGTATCTCCCATCGTGAGATACAGCCCCTGAAACTCTTTCCCTCCACTGTAGAAGGGGAGGATATGTGCGATTGGTCCTCTGCCTGCTTAGCTGCTGCGAGGGTATTCAGCATGAGGAGATGATGGTCATCGGGCCGACGCCACCAGGGACAGGCGTGATGTAGGAGGCGAGAGGTGCTACCTCGTCGAAGGCAACGTCACCGGTGAGCTTGAAGCCACTCTTACGTGAAGCATCGGTACACGCGTGGTACCTACGTCGACGATGACGGCACCCGGGGCGTACCATGTCGGCCTTGAGGAACTCAGGCACGCCGAGAGCTGCGACGATGATGTCTGCCTGCAGGCAGAGCTCCTGATGTTGGGCGTACGGCTGTGGCAGACCGTGACGGTGCAGTCGCCAGGAGTCCCCTTGTGCGGGAGGGCTGCGCCATGGGCTTGCCGACGATGTTGCTACGGCCGAGGACGACGCAGTGCTTACCGCGTCTCGATGTCGTAGCGGCGAAGAGCTCAATGATCCCTGAGGGTGCTGACGAAGCAGGGAAGGCCGATGCTCATACGCCCCTACATTGATGGGTGGAAGCCGTCGACGTCCTTGCTGGGGTTGACCGCTTCGATGATGCGCTGCTCGTTGATGTGCTTCGGCGGGGGAGCTGGACGATGAAGACCATGCACTTCGGGGTCGTTATTCAGACGCTCGATCTCGCTGAGCAGACGCTCTTCGGTGACGTCATCCTCGAAGCGGATCGGGTGAGGAGCGAAGCCCACCTCGGCGTGGGTCTTGATCTTAGCTGCTACGACAGGTCTCGCTGCCGCCGTCATGGCCGACGAGGATAGCTACCAAGTGAGGGGCTTTTTGCCAGCTGCTACGCGGGCTGCTACTTCGGCTGCGATCTCCTGCTTGATCTGAGCGGAGGTTGCTTTACCATCGAGGAGCTTGTAGGGTTTGTTCTTTCATTTGGGTGGTACGATGAATGAGTGGGTGGGCGGATAGACTCAGCTGCGAGCCCCTAAGGCTTATCAAAAGATAGGCAAAGTTTAGCGCCTATGAGATGCGGCCTGTTCCAGAAGCGAGGTGAAGCGGTGGGAGTGAGTGAAGGTGTAGAAGTAATAGTTGTTCGCCCTTAGTTTCGTATTCGTTCTGTACGAACGAATAGTTCTAACTTTGCATACGAAAACCAATAGTCGTTTACCCCCAGAGACCAGTAGTGGTTCGTGCGCAGAGCAGTGAGTTGTTTACGCAGAGCGTTGCTCGCTCCTATTGTTGCGTGCCGATCCGAATGATCCCTATTACAAAAAGCACCGCCCACAGACCTCGCGTGGGTGGCTGTGGGGCGGTCTCGCTATTGGGGTAGAAGGTATGCTCTTAGCGCTCGATGCCGTCACGACGAAGGAGGGGCATCAATGGTGGCCTTCTTGCCACGGAAAGCTCTGATAGAGATCCTCAGCATCACGGCGGTCACCTTGACTCAGTACCTCACGGCGGAAGCGCTCAGCTGTAGCCGTGAGAAAAGATCCCTTCTTCTTGGAAGGCGGCGAAGGCATCGGCATCCAAGCACTTCGGCCCACTTGTAGCCGTAGCCAGCTGCATAGCCGGAAGATGTGCCGAAGGAGGTGCTCATCTGGCAAGGTGCAGGCGTAGCGGGCAGGAGCTGGACTCACGCATGCCGTATCTTCAAAAGTCTGTGTCAAGGCCCTCGGCAGAGTGGCTCGTGATCGTGTGCGCAAGCCATATCGAGGTAAGCCGAAGCTCAGCTGACGACAGGCAGCGTAGCCTGCGAGTGAGCAGGCGCTCCGCTCACGCTCCATAGGACCTCAGGTGAGTGCTTCGCCCGTCTGATAGTGTACAGCGAAGCTCTGGAACCCTCACGCTCGTCCAGCCAGTTCTCCATCAGCTGGCTGGGTAGCTCGACGAAGTCACGGACGACGTTGGTCCCGCTGAGCTGAGCCGTGACGGCGCAGAGAGGCATGCCATGCAGGAGGTGACCGAACTCATGCAGGAAGGTGCGTACCTCACCTGGCGTGAGCAGGGCGGGGACGGTCGGCCGTGGGCTGGGTGAAGTTCATCACCAGCACGATGTGAGGACGATGGTCTTCCCCTCAGGCGTGTGATACTGCTCCTGGAGTTATTCATCCAGGCACCGCTCTGCTTGCCCTCACGAGGGAAGAAGTCGGTGTAGAGAGAGTCCGAGATAGCTCCCATCAGCATCGTGCACCTCGTAGGTGTGTACGTCGCTGTGGTAGACGGGCAGATCCGTGCGCTCGGTCGAGCGGATGCCGTAGAGGCGTGTTGCCAGTGAAGATGGCATCGAGACGCGCGATAGCTCGAGTAGGGCGTAGCTCCTCTTCGTCCAGCTCATGAAGGCCTGCTTATAGCGCTCTGCCCAGTGGCTCCAGTCCCAGGGCTGGAGGGGAGCATGGCACCTGCCTCGCGTGCGAAGTCAGCCACTGCTGCAAGCTCTTCTCTGCTACAGGCTTGTAGCCTCGAGGAGCTCGTCGAGCAGCCGTGAGACTGCCGTCGTGCTACCTGCCATACGGCGGGCGAGGACCTTCTCGGCAAAAGCTCTTGGAGCCTAAGAGCTGAGCAAGCTCCAGACGCAGGTTCACGAGGCGACGGATGAGCTCTCTGTGTCCTTACTGCATCTCCTGCAGCTCCGACAGCCATCTTTGCCAGATACATCTCTTGGCGTAGGGCGCTCGAGGGCGGTGCTGCATGAAGGGGAGTAGCTGGGGGCGGAGAGGGTGAAGCCAGCCTTCGCCCTTACCCTCCTTCTCTGCCAGCTCGCGTGCTACGGCGAGTGTCGAGAGGGGAAGCCCTTCGACCGCAGCGGCATCATCGACGAAGGGCGGAAGCGCTGCTGGTCCTGAGGTTGTTTTGTCCGAAGGTGAGCTCAGCTCGCTCAGCTCACGCTTGACCTCGCGCAGTCGCTCCTTCTCCTCGGCTGGGAGCTGGGCACCGCTCGCTGAAGCCTTCGTAGCAGCGCTCGAGGCGAGGTCTTCGGCATCGAGCTGGAGGCTCCCGTGCCTCCCATACTGACGGATGCACCTCGAAGAGGGCTCGGAGGGTGATGAAGGAGGAGAGTGCTGAGAGCTCAGGCTAACCTCCTGACTGATCTGCATCAGTTCGTCCGTCCCAGCCTCAGCGTGTGGAGGTTGTAGAAGCTACCTGATACCCACTCGAGGAGGGCACCGGGCGCTCGAGAGCAAGGATGGTGTGGGCGAAGGTGGGGGCTTCAGGCGAGGCGATGATCGCCTCTACCTACGGCGCTTCTCTTCGATAGCCAGACGAGGCCTCGCGGAAGTCCTCTGTCTTGAGATTGGTCGAAGGCATAGGCTCCGTGGGGAGCTGGCTGGGCTGACAAATACTATTCATGTCGTCAGTGATACACGGAGGGGTGAAAAGAAGCTACCTGCACTTCGTCGCAGCCACGCGAAGGGGCAGGCGAAGGCAGGTGGCCGTATGGTGTATCCCTCATGCGGCAGGCCGCAGGGGTAGGATACGTGGGGATCGACGTCTTAGAGGCGGTCGTTGGAGCCGAGGACGTTGATGATCTTGTGTTCGTAGAGCTCTTGGAGACTCACGAGCTGGACCGAGAGTACTACGTGGGTCGAATTCAGCAGGGTTTTCTGCGAAGACCTACGTGCACAGCAGCGGTCATGTAGAGACGGCCGTCAGAGTCGATGTTGATCTTTGCAGACAGCGCTCTTAGAAGCCTGACGGAGCTGCTCTTCGGGGATACCAACAGCATCATGAGGGCACCACCGAACTTGTTGATCGTAGCGACTTCGTCCTGGGGTACGCTGGAAGAACCGTGGAGTACGATGGGAAATCGAGGGATCTGCTTTTTCCGATCTCAGCGAGGATATCGAAGCGGAGGGAGATAGCGAGGATGCCGTTAGCGTCACGGTGGCACTGCTCAGGCGTGAACTTGTTAGCACCGTGTGACGTACCGATAGAGATGGCAGTGAGTCAACACCGTCTTGCTGACGAAGTCAACAACTTCTTCGGGCTCGGTGTAGGTGTGGTGCTCAGCTACGACATCGTCTTCGATACCAGCGAGGACACCGAGTTCACCTTCGACCGTCGTCGAACTGGTGAGCGTACTCAGCGACAGAGCGCGTCAGAGCGACGTTCTCGTCGTAGGGAGGTGCGAACCGTCGATCATCACAGAGGAGAAGCCCATTTCGATACAGCTCTTGCAGAGCTCGAGGCTATCACCGTGGTCGAGGGTGAAGGGCGATCGAGGATTAGGGGCAGCCCAGCTCCTTAGCGTATTCTACAGCACCCTGAGCCATGTAGCGCAGGAGCGTCTGGTTAGCGTACTTACGTGCGCCGCTGGATACCTGAAGGATGACGGGAGACTTGGTCTACTGCAGCGCTGATGATAGCCTGCAGCTGCTCCATGTTATTGAAGTTGAAAGCGGGGATAGCGTAGCCACCCTTGATAGCCTTTTGCGAACATATCGCGGGTGTTCACAAGACCCAGTTCTTTGTAACTAACCATTACTGTTCCCTATTTATAGTTGATACGTTTATCGTTCTATGCAACAAAAGATAAGGAAATATATGTAAAACGGTTAGATATACTTAGAATTTTTCAGGAAGCTGAAGCTACTCTTCTCTTGCTAAGCTTATATCTCGGGGATGGTGCTGGCTATTGGGGTATTCATCTCCTGATTTACCCCTACTCCCACCCGCTATTTATTTCACTTTGATGCGTTTGCGGGATGGAAATGTGAGGTGTATAAAGCACGGAGAGCCGACTCTATGGCGTAGAGTCGGCTCCTTATTCGCTCTTAGGCGGTTTTTATCTTTTCAGAGTCGAGTCTTTACTTTCCCTTTACGTGGGGCAAAGCCCATGAACATCTTCGTGACCTCGGGGTCATGATGGCTGGGCATGACGAAGGAGTGCCCCGTGTCCAGCTTCAGGATCTCCTGCATCTCGCCTCTGTCAGCGTGAAGTCAAGAGCTGGAAGTTCTGCTCTATGCGCTCCATGCGGGTGAGACTTCGGTATGATGATGATACCACGCTGCAGGAGATAGCGCATAGCTACCTGTGCTACCGTCTTGCCATGGGCGGCGCCGATCGTGAGCAGGGTCTCATTGTTGAGGAGCTCGCTACTTGCTTCGGCAAGGGGGCCCCACGACATTAGCTTCACACCCAGCTCATCCATATAGCGGCGCTCCTCGATACGCTGGGTGAGGACGTGGATCTCGACTTGGTTCACAGCGGGTACGATATCCGTGAGTGACAGAGGTCAATGAGGGTGGTCAGGGTGAAGCGTTCACGCCGATAGCTCTTCACCTTACCCTCCTTGAGGGCATCTTCGAGGCGCGATAGGCATTGCAGCGATCGCCAAAGGGCTGGTGAATCAGCATGAGATCGATGTAGTCGGTGCCGAGCAGACGCAGGCTTTCATCCAGGCTACGCTTCGAGGCGTCACCCTCGAGTTGGATATCAGATCTTGTCCACGATGAAGACTTCATCACGGCTTAGACCGCTCTTTTTGACTGCGCTACCGACACCTGCCTCATTCTGATAGATCTGTGCCGTGTCGATCATGCGATAGCCTACACTCAGGGCATCAGCTACACAGCGCTCAGCTTCGTCGGGAGAGACCTGATACACGCCGTAGCCCAAGAGGGGCATCTCGACGCCGTTGTTTGTGTGATTGTCTTCTGTTCCATACTGTTGGGAAGGGTTGATTGTTCGGGATAGAATGAGAGTTTATGGGCGATGGTGTCCCCGCACTATGGTGATAACAACTCGTCTTCTTGCAGGTTTTCCCCATGTGCGAGTACGGAGAGAGAATACCCACCCATAGAGGAGGGAAAGACAATCTATATTGGTCGCTGAGCTGACCCCATATGGGTCGCGGGCTGACCAATACTGCTTCGCTTCGTGACCTATATGGGTCTCGCTCAGTGACCAATATGAGACTGTTGCCGCGAGTGCTGTCCTCTATTTATTGTGCTAAGGCATCGCATGTCCAGCTCCCCGATATCCCTCTCCGAAGAGATACACAAGCTCTTCGCTTTATCGCGAGTATTCCTCTTATCCTGTGGAGGAAAAGTGTCCTTCTCGAAGAAAAAGCACCTTCCCGTAGTGGTTTCTTCTATCTACGCACATAGTCTTAAAGACCAGGCACGTAAATCCAAATATCCACGTACGTAGATATTAGATCCACGTACGTAGCCCAAACTTATCTACCACTCGTCCATAACTTTTCTCCCTACGCGGAGCAACGGCCTAATATAGGTCGTTGAGCTGACCTATATAGGTTGTCCAATGACTCGTAGTGGGAGCTTATCCGCAGAGCATGAGTGAAGGGGGAGATATTCTGTAAAGCCCTTATCTGTGCAATTAGATTCCCCATGCCACTATCTCTGCTGTCCTGACTTCACTCTTATTCAAATAGACTATCATGAAGAGAACATTCAGCCTACTCTTGGCGCTCATGACGCTGACCTGGCCTCGAGCTCCTGCTCCTTCTTCCCGCTCCGCTGGGATGCAGAGCCGTCGCACGTGCTACCCGAGCAGCGTATTGGTATCGAGGAAGTGTATAGCTCGCGCGATCACCTCGGTATCTATGGTCGCCTGTACCGCCCGGTCGGAGTCAAGGGGCGCCTACCGCTGGTCATCCTCAGCCATGGCTTCGGCGTGACGCACCGTGATGGCGAGGGCTATGCCGAGCTCCTGACAGCATGGGCTACCTCTGCTATACCTTCGACTTCAACGGCGGTGGACGTGAGAGCCTGAGTGCTGGTGCGACGACGAATATGTCTGTCCTCACCGAGCAAGCGGACCTCAATGCGATCATCGATCAGCTCAAGCGTCGCTCCGACGTTGATCCTGATATACCACCTCTTGAGCTTGAGCCAGGGCGGGCTGGTCTCCGCCCTCACTGCGGCATCGCGCCCCGATGATATCGCCGCTTATCTTGATTTACCCCGCCTTCAGTATCCCTGAGATGGCACGTAAGCAGTGGGGAGAGTATTCGAAAATCCCTCAGGTGAACACCTTCTGGGGTGTGCGTCTCGGGAGAGTACTACAGATGTATGGAACATCGATCCTATGCCATCATCGGGCGCTTCCGAGGGCCGGTGCTGATCCTTTCATGGGGATCAGGACCGCATCGTGAGCAGTCCGTCTCGGATCGTGCGGCCACCATCTACAGAATGCCGAGTACCACGTGATCCCCAGGTGGCGAACATGGCTTCTCGGGCGAGGCCCTTCAGCAGGTCAGCGCACATCCAGACCTTTATGAAGCGATAGCGCGGCCAACCTTCCTGATAAATAGCTCCGCTGACCGTCCACATAGAGAGGACGATCGGGGCTAGTGCTACTGATGAGTGTGAGAGGGCTAGAGATTGCAGCTGAGACCGACGGCGAAGGCCACGAGGTCGGATAGCCTGGGACGAGGTCGTCGCTATGTCGAGCTTGGGGCTGGAGTGCAAACTTGTATTCAGCTCGCCTCCGTACCAGAGGAACTTATGCTGCCACTTGTCTGTGGGGCTGCCTTCGTAGTAGTTGGTGTACGACGTACCCTGGCAGGTGGTACCAGTTGCGTCAGTAGATCCATGTTGGTCCGATACCACCGTAGAGGCGATGCCGCCCGATGTGGAAGATACGAGCACGTAGGCCGATACTCGTCACACCAGCGAGGCTGGGCGGCGCAGTCGGCATAAAAGCCCATGGATACCTTTGACCGAGAGGGATCTCGGGGATAATGAAGTACTCATGGGCAGAGTAGGGCGCCCAGATCAACTACGAGTAGCCTCGGGATCCAGGCGGTTCGGCATCAACGGCATTGGGTCTCCCGCTCAGAGGATGGAAGCTGAGACCGCATGAACTCAGACTGATGTTTTGACGGCTCTGCCCTTGTGGGTAGTGAGCAGAGGAAAAAGCCCGATGAGGGCGTATGAGGAAATGGTGTGTACGCATAGATGGAGTGTGTGTAATAAAAAGCATAGCGCCAGCTTCTACATAGAGCAAAGGATTGCTGTCGGAAGCTGCGTGCTCACTTGAAGCGTCAGGGGCTTGGGACCCATGACGATGGTGAGCTTGCTATTGGGATGGATATCCTTGTGCGTAAGGTGAGGCTTTCCGTGATGTCCGTCCGTTGATCGTGGCTTGCTGCCGTACTTATTCTCCTGCTATTGTTACGCACCTCGATAGTGAAGATGCCCTTGAGGGAGCTGGATCTTCGCCATATCTACGAGCGGACGGCCGATGGTGTACTCCAGCCTTCCCTGGGCAGACCTGATAGAAGCCCGAGCGCACTGAGGACGTACCAAGCCGACATCTGACCGCCAGTCCTCGTTGCCAATGATACCCGCAGGCGAGAGCATGCAGAAAGTTAGCGCAGGACGGTATCGAGGATGGCCTGACCCTGTGAGGTGCAGCGGTGTGGTTGTAGAGGTAGGCGATGTGGTGGCTGGGCTCATTGCCGTGCGCATACTGCCCGATAGAGGCCTGATGTCGCCTGACTGCTCAGCCCCATCGATGCGTGAGGACGTGGTGAAGAGCGTATCGAGGTTGCGCTCCAGCACCTCACGACCACCCATAAACGAGGAAGCCCTCCATATCGTGGGGGCAGTAAAGCTCCACTGATGAGCATTACCCTCGGTGTAGTCGCTCTTCTCATGAGCAGAGAAGCACGGGGGTTGAAGGGTATGGGAAAGAGCCATCACCCTTGACAGGGGCGCATGAGGGTTTGTCTCACGATCCAATGGCGGCGGTGATGAGGGGCCCGCGCTGGTCGCTAAGCCTTAGCTACGGGTCGAGGCCTGCAGCCTCAGCGATCCGGGCGATACACCAGTCATCGTAAGCCATCTCTACACCCCAGCTGACGCTCTCGAGGGACAGGTCGCCGGGTACGAAGCCGTAGCGCTCCTGCTAGTAAGGATGGCGGGTGATGAGGTCGAGCTCACGCGTACCGGCGAACTTCTCCGCCAGGTCAGCGCGATAGATCGAGGCTACGCTCCGCAGCCTCCGTCCAGTGACGCAGGTCTTCGCTTGTAGCCAGACCATAGCGACGAGGTCGGCGAGGATGCTCACCGAGTGGTGAGGCAGGCATACAGCCCGTATAGTTCGAGGCGAGTGGCCAGCGTGGGAGGATCGTCCTTCGTCATGATCGCTGACGAGGCTCTTGCCCGTAGCGCAGTGCCTGATCGGGGTCGATGATGGTGAGCAGAGGATGCAGCGCGCGGTAGGTATCCCAGATAGAGAAGACGGTGTAGTGACCTTCTTCGGGTCGGGGATTCTTATGGATAACCTGTCCATGCCACAGAGCTACCATCGACATCCTGATAGTTGAAGGGGGCGATATGCGAGTGGTAGAGGTGCAGTGTAGAAGTTCTTGAGCACTGCCGTGTCAGAGGTACTCGTGCGGATCTTGCCGAGGAGGTCAGCCCCAGATCGGCGGCTCTCGGTGCGTACAACCTCGAAAGTCTCCAGGCGGGAGCTCTGCCTGCATATTGCGCTCAGCACCTCGGGAGAGACGGCCGAGAGACCGACCTTCACGAGGTAGGGCGTACTCCCTTGGGAGATAGAGGTGGGAGCTTCAGGTCAGCTGTGTCACGCTCGACGGCGAAGCCTGTGCTGAGGCTGACGCTCGCCATCACGATAGAGGGCGATGCTATCGGCAGGCGTGGAGAGGCGGAGGGATAGCTCATCTGATGATGCTCTGCCCAGCCCTTGGTGTAGTGAGGTGCCGACGATCGTCGAGTCATTGACGAGGCGGAGTCATTCCCGACCTTATGTCCCCCAGTTGGGCTGGAGGATATGACCAAGGTCAAGGAGGAGCTTGCGGTCTGTGCTGTCAGCATAGGTAGCGCGTAGGAGCCCGACACGGTCGGTGGAGGTCAGCTCGGTCTGGATGCCGAAGTTCTTCAGACGCACCGAGTAGTAGCCAGGAAGCGGCTTCTCGGTCTTGTCGAGACTGAGCTATGGGGCGCAGCGTGTCAGCTCCGCTATAGGGAAGGATCGCCACATCACCGAGGTCCCAATACCCGTCCCCGAGAGGTGGGTGAGGCTGAAGGCATAGATGACGCTGTCGGACTCATGGTAGCCACTGCTGGCATCCCACCCGATGAGGTGGGTGTCGGGGCTGAACTGCACCATCGCATTGGGGCGTGTAGCCCCAGGGAAGGTGTGTCCGTGCTCACCCGTACCGATGAACGGATCGACGAAACTCAGAAGATCCTCGCTGGAACCACTGCCCGTAGTCTTCGAGGAGCAGGCCGGCGGAGGAAAGCGGCCGCGAGGAGGCTGCTGAGGACGCGGTGAGCGACCTCAGTGAATGGGGTAATAGATGCATGAGATAGGGTGAGTAGATGCTTGGCTTTTGGCTGGCGAGCTGCAGCGAAGAAGCGCATCTGACGGAGCATCGAGACGAGGCCCGTTGGAGCGCGTGGGGAGAGGTGCTCGGAGAGACTGTCTCCTTGATGAAGTACAAGTCGGAGTCGAGGATGTCCTGTGGTTTCTGATCATTGAGGACACGCAGCAGGAGGCTGACGATACCCTTCACGATGATCGCGTCGCTCTCCCTGGAAGTGCACGCGCTCGCCGTCAAAGTGAGCGGTGATCCACACGCGACTCTGGCACCCCTCGATGATGTTGGTCGGGGTCTTGTCGCTCTCGAGGGAGTGGCTCTAAGGTGTTGCCGAGGTCGATGATGAGCGCATAGCGGTCCATCCAATCGTCCAGGGCAGAGAATTCTTCTATGATCTCGTCTTGTAGTTCGTTGATTGTAGGCATGGAGTGTGGGTGAAGTGATTAGATGTCCTCTCGGATCGTGGTGGCTACAGTCTCGCCGACAGCGCGTAGGGGTCTCCATGTGGATGACGTTCATGTTGTCTGCATGAGGTGTGCTAGTGAGCCCCCAAGCCCGTGGCTCTGTGGGGTCGAAGTTGATGATGTCCACGCAAAGGATACCACGATAGCGGATCACGGGGCCGTGGTCATCGGTCATCTGTCCGCCATTAGCCATGGACGAAGTAGTCGCCCCAGCCAAGCTGGGCGCAGTCTGCCAGAGGGGCGGAGAGTGAGGGGCAGGGCATATTCTCGTGAGAGTCCTCCGGTAGAAGCGGGCACCTTGGGAGCCGACCATATCGAGGAGGATACCCCACTTAGCCTTTGTAGTCACTCTGGTGGGTGCTGTGCCCGAGTATTGTGAGCCGAGGCACCAGCTGTCTTCGTCTTCGCTCTGACCACCATCTTCGAGGTCAAAGAAGATGAAGTCCAGCGCCTTCCCCGAGGGTTTAGGCTCTCTTGGCGAGCAAGCTCAAGTAAGACGGCGACACCGCTGGCGCCGTCATCTGCCCCTGGATGGGCTCACCCTGACGCTGTACGACAGGGTCGTGGTCAGCTGCTTGGCGGGTATCCCAGTGAGCCATGAGAAGGATGCGGTCCGTACCCTCAGGGAGCGCGGTAGCGATGATATTCGTTCCCCGTCGCCTGCTTGCCGAAGTGGTCCTTCCCCTCGAAGCGCTGTGAGGTCACTTCGTAGCCCCACTGACAGCTTCTGCTCTATCCAGGCTGCTGTCGCACGATGACCTTCACTGCCAGGAGTGCGCACACCAAAAGCTACTTGCTGCTGATGTACTGGTGAGGCTGAGTCTGCGCTGAAGGAGCCGCAGTGCGTCTCTCGGCGCTTTCGCTGCCCGTGCTGTCGGCACTCTGTGCTTGGCTCTTCGTGCCACCGCAGCTGATGAGAGCTATGCTGAGGCCTACTGAGGAGATAGAGAAGGGGGACTTAGGCATAATCTTCTTGCTCTTGGATGAGGAGGGATATGAGATGGCCTTAGAAGACCGAGAGGCTTGTTGGGCTCGATGATGATTTCGCTCAAGGGACGCTTGGGTACGTGATGACGCCCTTCTTCGTCGCGCCAGTAGCGGACATCCTCGGGGCTGCGTGCTTCCTCGAGGATGACCTCTTCGGCTGGCTTACCGATAGCGACGATCGCATTGATGGATGGGTGCGTGGGTAGATCCAGGCGGCGTGTGATCTCACCCTTGCCGTGACCAGCAGATACAGACGCCATAGCCCGCATCTGTAGCCAGCAGGCCCAGCGTCTGGAGCTGGATGCCTTCGTCAAAGCGAGCAGCAGGAGCAATATCGGTGTCAATGAGCTGCAGGAGGTAGGCACGAGGACGCTCTCCTACTGCAGGACCATCCCACTCGGGGGCATAGCAGCCCAGTGCTGGAGCTCTGTGATTTCGTGACAGAGGGCTTCGTCCGTGATGATGATATCTTCAGGGGCTGGATATTGCGTGCCGAGGGAGTCTGGCGGACGACGTCCAGCCAGCGGAGGATCTGCAGGCGGTCAATGGCTGCCGATTCGTCAAAAGCGGCGGTAGGTGCGATCCTTCTTGATAAGAGTCTCGATGAGCGAAGACATAGATAGTGGAGATTTGAGTATTTTGGGTAGTGCGAAGAGCCGGCGTGCATTCTCGCTGGTCTTCGTGATCAGTGTATCGTCAGTCAGCTCGTAGCAGCTGGCTGCAAAGCTGCCGTGTGGGGAGGAAGGCTGGCTCGTTACGCTTGCCTCGCTGCGGGACAGGCGCAAGATAGGAGCATCAGTCTCCAGCAAGAGGCGCTCCAGGGGATGGAGGCGACGTACTCCTTGAGCGTGCTGTTCTTAAACGTCACGACGCCCATTGATCCCGACGTAGAAGGAGGGAAGGATAGATGCCTCCTCAAGCTCTTCTCTTGTGCCAGTGAAAGCTATGGAAGACTCCACGAAGCTGCGGGAGATTGACTCGACGCAGTGTCTCGAAGAGCATCAGCAAAGGCCTCGCGGATATGGAGGATCACGGGATATCAAACAGCCCAGTGGAGCTGGCACTCAAAGGCTTCGATCTGCTCCCGCTGATGGTCGTATCCCAATAGTCAATCCAGCCCCGATCTCGCCGAGTAGCTGCGTGAGGGCTGCGAAACTCCGCTCCATATAGTCAAGCTGGAGGTGTAGTCCTCCTTGACATGGGTTGGGTGCAGGCCAATGGTGGGGAAAAAGTCGATCGGGATGTGCGGCGCAAAGATCAAGGACGCGAGGATAGCTCGCCAGCATCGACGATGGGTGGGACCATCTGCCCTACACCTGCCTCTGTGGCACGTGCGAGCATCTCGTCACGGTCCTCGTCGAACTCCTCTCCCGTATATAGTGTGTGGCTGTCGATGAGCTGCATGCTGCTTCGTGCGACCGAGAGGGTGTGGAGAGGAGAGAAGGAGCTCACGCCCTTCTTCTCTGAGGGGAAAGTGCTCGACTCCGTGGTAGGCTTCGGCAGTGGGGCGCTCGATCTCTGCCTCGGCATGAGGGCGTGTACCTGCCTTGTCGTAGAGTGTGCGTGCCTCATCGATGTAGGCTCGGCGCTCCTCAGCGTGTAGGGTCAAGATCTCTTGCAGACGCTTGAGATCTTCGCCCTGTAGCTGCTCTAATGTATATGGGAAGGAGGGTCTTCTTGGCATTGACGATGTCACCACCGATGGAAACTTACCGAAGGTCTTCTCATCGCCATAGACGTCCAGTAGGTCGTCTTGGATCTGGAAGGCCAGCCCCAGCTGGATCCCCACGGCGTAGAGTGCGCGAGCTTGCTCTGCAGTGGCGCCTCCGACAGTGCGCCCAGCTCAATGATGAGCCGAGCGGTACGGAGGTCTTCAGGCGGATCATCTCATATACTCCTCGACGCGGACCTCGGGCAGTCTCGAACTCCATGTCATACTGCTGCCCGACACGCATACCTCGAGGGCCATCTGGCTGAAGCGAGGAGGAGCTCGGCAAGTAGGGACTTGTCTGCGACCTCTGCAAGGGATGCATAAGCCTCGATACTCATCGCATCACCCCGATAAGATCGCCGTATTGTCACCCCAGCGACGATAGAACCGTCTCTTGCCCACGGCGAAGTGGGGAGCGGTCCATGAGGTCGTCGTGAAGGAGCGTGAAGTTGTGGAAGATCTCGAGGGCTACAGCTACGGGGAGGCACGCTGCCAGGCTTCGGTGAAGGCGGCAGCTGCAGCCGCAGGCTAGAGTGGGCGGATGCGCTTGCCTCCGAGGCGCAGGGTGTAGTCGATGAGGGGCAAGAGCCCTTCGGGAGAGCGAGTGCCAAGGGGCGGGCTGCGAGCTGCTCCTCTACAGCCTCACGGATGAGCTTGAGCTTCTCTGTTGGTCAGGGTACATTGTCATAAGACGCTATTGTCGGCGATGTGCCCTTTTTACAAAAGATACGACTTAGCCAGCGAATAAGCCCCATCGCTGAGTCTGAGGGCAAAAGGAACTCGGGCAGATGCTCCACTGTGGAGAGCATCTGCCCGAGCTCTATGTCGCCTCCGTGGGGGAGTGCGGAGAGATCTTACTGCAGAGAAGACGATAGGGATGACGTAGCGCGTACGTACAGCCTTACCCCGCTGCTTACCAGGCTTCCACTTTGGGATGGACTTGACCACGCGGACAGCTTCCTTGTCGAGTGCGGGGTCTACGCCCTTGTAGACTTCTGGCGGTAGCTGAGCCGTCACGCTCTCACGACGAAGCGGACGATGACCTTACCCTGGATACCTGCATCCTGTGCGCTCTCTGGGTAGCGGAGGTGATCCTGCAGATGCCTGACAGGCGTTCACCACCGGGAACTCAGGCTGCTCTTCTACGACTTCGAAGGGCTCGTCAGAGAGTTCTTCGGTAGGCGATGCCTGGGTACGTCCTTGGGGGTAGAAGGGGATGTTGACGGGAGGAAGATCCTTACCTTCATCGGCAGAGACGAAGGTGGGCTTATCGACCTTGACGTTGTTGTCACGACCTTGAATTCCTGAGGCAGCTGGATCTCGGTCTGCTGGGGCTGCTCCTGTGGCTTAGGCTCTTCGAGGCTTATCCTCAGGCTGCTCTTCCTTGACGAGGCGCTTCTTCCATTTCGGCCTTGTTGCCAGCTCCATCAAGGTTGCCTGCTTGGGCAACAGAGCTACGCCACTCCAAGCTTACGAAGGTCAGGGAGGTGCTACGACAGAGACCCAGTAGGGCGAGAGCCCCTTGCCCTTCTCGAGGTCAGCTTCTGGTGACTTCTTGGGTTCCATACTCGTTTACACTGTATCTTTAGTGGTTGATGTTGATCCTGTACGTTGCAGTACACTTGTTTTCTTGACCACAAATATACGAATATGTTCGTCTACATACTATATGTAGGCAAAAGATTTATCTGCGAGGCTTCGCTTGAGGTGGTGAATGCTCGTCGAGGAGGATAAGTACTCCTATTTTTATAGGGTATAGCGCCCCCGTAGCAAAGAGGACTACAGGGCGCTATCCTCAGGAGGATGGCCCGATGAGGGCCTGTGAGTTCAGCTACTTGATCAGCGGGTTGTTGGTCGTCTCGTTCTGAGGAATTTCATAGACGAGGCGAGGTCATCCCATGATGGCCTCTTCCTTGAAGAAGAGACTGCAGGCCGAGCGCTTGTTGTCGTACTGAGGCGCTTGATCACCGTCAGAGCAAGGCCTTCGCCCCATCTCGACGCGCCAGTTGTGAAGATCTTTTCCAGCAGCTCATCGTGGTTGAGAGCCGTGATGGCGGTCTCTACATCGGAGTGCTTGTCAGCAGCGGTACGCTCCTTGAGGGAGCTTCAGCAGGATGGTCTTTGCCGAGGCATCATCGCCATATGAGCAGCGGCAGCTTCGGAGGCGATGAGTGGATCTCAGCCATGCGCGTGAAGACGATGTCGCTCAGCCAAGTGCGGTCTGCCATCGTACCGATGGGCTTACCCGTAGCGGAGAAGAACTTGTTCAGGGTATCCCACTCTTGGGGTGGAACCAATTCTTACGCAGGTCGTACTCGGGGATCTGATCCTGAAGGTACTTGTTGATACCCTTGCGAGCATCCGACGGCAGCATAGCTATAGGGTGCAGATATCCATGTGTCCCCAGAAGCTTCTCCAGTGAGCCCGTGATATCCTCTGTGATATCAATAGCCCAGATGAATTCAGGAGTCTTATAGTTGTTGAAGCCGTTGGTCGTCAGTTCGCTGGCAGGGATGAGGGGGTAGTTGGAGGCTTGATTCGTGATCACGTCATTGGCTACTGCGTAAGCTTCGCTCCACTTCCCCATGTCCCATGTAGGCTCGAGCCAGGGCGCCCTAGCGACTGTCTGGTCGATGTACTGGCGGTCAGCTCGCTCCATGCCAGAGACGTCCATAGCAGCGATGCCCTCGGTGAGATCCTTGACGATCTGGGTATAGAGCTCTTCGATGGTGGCGAGCTTCTGTGGCTTGCTGGCATCATCGGTAGCAGCGTAGATGGGTACTACGGTGAGGCTCTTCGTGTCGCTTGCATAGGGCTTGCCGTAGAAGTGCACCAGGTTGAGAGTAGGCTAAGGCGCGGAGCGTCTTCACCTGCCCCAGTCAAAGATGTCCTTCATTCTCTTGGCCTTCAGATTCGGCTCCGTCGTCACTTCGGGAGGCGTCGTGTCACCCGTGCTTGAGCGGAAGAAGCTATTAGCCATAGATATCGATGCGGTAGCTGATACGCAGAGACGGCATAGTTGAGGGTTCCATCTCGCTTATATGAGAGTAGGCGTGCTGCCTCTTGGAACCATCCATAGCCCAGCCCCCCTTGCAGCTCCATATCGCCAGACATGAGGTCAGAGCTGATATCAAAGGCCTTCTGTGCGAAGTCATCGTGACGGCTGGAGGATTGCCCGATCTTTGAAGAAGGTACTGAGGATACCATTGATGTATCCCTCGTTGATACCATCATTCCATTGGCTGGCCTTCTTGAGCTGATCGAGCCGTGAATAGCTGGGAGGATCTTGCTCGAGGAAGTCCTTCTTACAAGCCGAGGAGGGCGACCAGGGCGAGTGCAGCCCCTACGAAGGTTCTTATGCTTGTACGCATAGTATATAGGTGTATAAGAGGTGAGACGAATTAGAAGCTGATGCGTGCCCCTGCGACGAAGGTCGATACAGGCAGGTAGCGGTTCGTACCTGAGCCCCCATTGAGGCTGGTCATGGCAGCGTAGCCCTTACGAGCGGAGATGAGGAAGAGGTTGTCACCGCTGACGTAGACGGAGGCGCTGTTGAGGCCGAGGTGCTTCATCAGGCTCTTGGGCAGGTCGTGGCTGATACGAGCATTGCTGAGCGTGAGGAAGGACGGCTCGTGAGGAAGCGCGTAGAGGTCGAGTTAGCGAACTTAACTGCTTCCACGTTGTGCGTGAGGATAGGCAGATCAGTGTGCTTGTCGCTGCTCCAGTAGTTGCGGATATCCTTGTGCCAGTTGCGGGTGCCGATGACGCTACCGCTGCTCATCAGGCCAGCATAGACGCCGTCATAGCCCCAACCGCCGAGGCCGTAGCTGAAGTTCGTCGAGATGTTGACGTTCTTGATCTGTACATCGAAGCCGAAAGCCACCGACGAAGTCAGGATAGCGCTCTTGCCGACGAATTCGTTGACAGCCTTGTTGTAGATCCGAAGTCGTCGTCTCGGTGAGTGCCTTAGCGTCACCACCGTGCTGATGTACTTTTCGTAGTCGGTGACGTAGGCATCATTGCCACTGGCATCCTTGTAGGTGTAGGCCTTCCACATAGGCAGCCCTTCATTGCTGACACCCTTCCAGATAGGGCATGTAGTAGTCGAGTACGGAGTGACCCTTCTTGTAAGCATAGTTGCCCTGGAGCTCGATAGTGCTAGGTACGCCGAAGGGGTCGACGGGCATGATGAGCATCTTGTTCTTGTAGTAGCCACCGTTAGCGCGGACGTTCACAGAGATGTCCTTGCTCTTGTAGGCCTCCCAGTTGAGCTCGACTTCAAGCCCACGTTGTTGCGCAGGCGACCTTCGCTCACAGGGTAGTAGGCATAGCCAAGTGAAGGAGCGACTTGCTTCTTGAAGAGCATGTTGTCCGTCGTCTTGACGAAAGTAGTCGACGTTGAGCTCGAGAGCGTTGAAGAGGCGGACTCGAAAGCCCACGTTGAAGGTGCCAGACGCTCCCACTGCAGGGCGCTGTTACCCTTGGCGTAGAAGGAGAACGAGGAGAGTTATTGAAGTTGTCTCACTTCGTAGAAGTCGTGGTAGAGGTAGTAGTTAGGAGTAGTGCTACCATGAGGCGAGGGTTCGAGGACTGGTTCCCCAGGACACCATAGCTGGCCTTGAGCTTGAGGTTGTTGATCCACTTGACAGGGGAGAGGAACTTTTCCTTGCTGATGATCCAAGCAGCACCGACCGAGCCGAGGTACCCCAGCGATAGTCAGGAGCGAAGCGCGAAGAGCCGTCTCGGCGGACCGAGGTGCTCAGGTAGTACTTGTTCTGGTAGTCGTAGCGAGCTTGACCGAAGTAACTTTTCGATAGCGTAGGTCAGGCGGTAGCCAGAGATATCGCCACGGATGAGACCGTCGTCGAGGTGGTCACGTTCCCGAGGATGAGCTTCTTCTTGCCAGATTCGTGGAAGTCGAGCCTCGTTCTTCGTGGCTTCGTGAGCGATGAAGGCATCTACGGTGTGATCACCGAAGGTCTTGCCCAAGAGAGGATCTCGTTGAGCGTCCAGCTGAAGTCGTTTTCATTCAAATTGGAGATACGGCCGATCTTCGCAGCATCCCCGTAGTAGGGGTTAGCCAGCGTTTCGTTCTTGGAGGCCGTAGACTGGAAGCCGTAGGTGACGGCGAGCTTGAAGTCCTTGAGGAAGCGATACTCGAGGTTGAGGTTCCCCGTAGTGAGGTTCGTGAGGTCTTCGTCACGGTCGAGGCGGACAGCACCAGCGAGGTTGATACCACCAGCATAGGCACGGCTACCATCGGCTGTCTGACCGTAGTCGTAGCTCTTGCCGCCAGGGATCTTGGGGTCATTGACGAGCTTCCCGTTTTGGTCGTGCTCGAAGACAGGGTAGATCGCAGGGATCTGGTTGACGAACTGGAAGCCGTTGTTGGAGTTGCTCCCCTGGCCTGGGCTCTAGCGAGTGAGCGAGAGTAGGCGAGGCCGAGGCTTACCTGTGAAGTCCTTCGTGGGGCGGACGGTGACGTTGTTACGTAGGTTCAGACAGTTGAATTCGGGCTGATGTGAGTACTCGATGTTGTCCTGATACTCCCCAGTGAGAGAGGAGAGTTGACCTTCTCAGAGCCACCTGATACGTGATACATTCGTTTCCGTGATGCGACCAGTGCGGAAGATATGATCACGCCAAGACTCGGGCGTGTAGAGGCGCTTGTAGCTGTTGTTGAACTTGCCCGTGTTCACATCGATCATCTGACCTGAGCCAGCCTTCCAGAGATTGTAGTAGTCCCAGATACCGGTAGCATCTTCGCCACCTGCGAGGATCCCAGGAAGAAGAGCAGGTCGGCTGCGTTCTTAGGAGCGTCGGCGATGGTCTTGCCTTCGGCGAACTTAGCGTTAGGGTTGTTGTAGAGCTGGGTGAGCTTATCCTCGAGACCGAAGCGTTCGTAGGTGTTCTTCATGGCCTCGTAGGCTACCTCCATATATTCTTCAGGGGAGTCGATGACATCGTACTGGGGGAGATAGCGGACGTTGATCCCACTCTTGATCTCGGCGTCGAAGGAGAGACGACCAGCCTTACCCTGCTTGGTGGTGATGAGGACGACCCCGTTAGCAGCGCGTGCCCCGTAGAGTGCGGTAGCCGAAGCGTCCTTGAGTACCGTGAGGTTCTCGACGTCGGCCATATTGAAGCCGCTGAGGAGGCTGGTGTAGGGTACCCCGTCGATGACATAGAGAGGTGACGTGCTGGAGTTCACAGAGCCGATACCACGGATCTGTACCGTAGCGGCAGCACCAGGCTGGCCACTGGTCGTGAAGACCTGGACCCCAGGGAAGCCCCTTCGAGAGCCGAGGTGATATTAGATCCCGTCTTCTTCGTTAGGCTGGCGACGTCGATACGAGCCGCTGACCCCGTGAAGGAGTTCTTAGTCTGCGTACCGCAGAGCGACGACGACGACCTTATCGATCGACTTTTTCCTCATTCTTTAGGGTGATCTTGAGCCTTGCCCCGTGATGGCTACGGTTTTGGGGAGGTAGCCAATGCTGGAGATCTTGAGTGTCTTAGCCTCGGCAGGAGACGGAGCGTGAACTCCCGTTGACGTCGGTCAAGACCCCGTGGGAGGGAACTCGACGCAGGTCACGAGATGCGGCGACCACGGGCTCCTGTCATCTGCAGCGATGACGACACCGGTGACAGTGACTTGCTTCTTCTGAGCCCACGCTACTCCTATAGATATGCAGAGGAGTAGGACGAAGAGTAAACTCTTTCTCATTAGACTTGTGGTGATTAGGGTGAAACGGATGTTAGATTGCTGTGGGGTAGTGTGACCCTTGGGTGATGATTCCTCGATCGTCATCTCGCTGTGGTAAAGATGTGACGTGTGATATTTGAGTGTGTGCCACTGCGAGATGAGGAGCTCTGTTGAGGAGCATGCGGCCGCTTGCCACAAGCATTCCTGCGGTCTGGTGGTAGTGCAGTCTGCTCGATGTAGGGTGAGGTGGTACTCGTATCTCCCTCGTTCCATGGCAGTCTGTGTGCTATACTCAGACTCTATGAGCAAAGGTAGCAATCTTTTCTTTTCTAAAGCAAGTCCGCTGGTAAATACCTCTCTTATGGGTGCTATACTTCTCTTTTATAGCTTTTAATTATCTGTAAGATGGTGCGTTCCCCATGCGGATACTTACTTAATTTCTTTATGTAGGGTGCGTATATGCTGCCGCACGTTGCGCTACTTCTGGCACGTGTGTGAGAAGTCTTCGCTGACTGAGTGCCGAGGATAAGTAGGAGGAGGCCCCAGCCGAATGTCTGCTATCAGATCATTTCGGCGGGGCTCTACCCTGTGCTATGGTATAGTGGTGTAGACTACCCCTTGCCTAAGGAGACAAGGAGGCCGTGTGCTGTCTAACCTCTATCCATGCTGCTTATTGCTCTTGCGGCAGTTGCAGTCTCGGCAAGCATCTGTAGAATTCTCTCTGGTCTTCTGCTCTCCAAGGCTTGATGTGATCGCCTCCATCTCCTCATGCTTGTACTTCTTCCCCACAGCAGGTGCAGATCGCCCTGCTGCTCATGAACAGATGCGCTTTTGGCTGTCGCTGAAGGCTCGGATGCCGAGCACGCTCAGGTCGTCGTTCCCGATCGCCTTCTCCAAGACGTACTTATAGATGCCGCTCTTCTTAGTCACATCATCATCAGCCATCAGGGTGGCAACCTCCTTCTCCAGTGCTATTGGGTCGTAGGGTGTTCTTGATGGTATCTGTTGTAATAGATCCCCAGGAAGCCCCTTTCATCTCTCTTGCGATAGGTGGGGAAGAGCAGCTCGACCCATTCGATGACACGTCGGAAATAATCCCCAAAGGTCTTGGGCATTAGGGATTCGGCTGGTGCTTCATCATGCACTCCTCGATGCTTTGCTTGAGGGTTCTCTCGGTCACCATACCAATAGATCACGGTCTCCAGGTAGTCCTGTCGGTTGGCTGTTCCTTGAGGTACTTGCTCCCAAGCCCGTAAGCAGCACAGCCCGTCTTGCTGAAGTAGCGCTTTGCGATCTGATGCAAGATCCTGTATAGACCCGCATTGCGTAGCTCTTGGTCGGTAAGCTCTTCGCCTGCGATATTGATGGTCTTGAACCACTCGAGCTTCTCCTCTCTGTCCCATCAGCAGATATAGACGGTGAGCTCGTAGTCGAGGAGTTGCGCCTGGAGGTTCGTAGGAAGCGTGTGGAACTGCAGAGGCTGCTTGATGCCAAAGAGTCCAGCACAGGAGGAGTCCCCATCGAGGAAGGTGCAGATAGATGGCGTCCTTTGCTGGCCATCTGATAAGCTCATGGTGCCCATTCCCATGATCAGCCCAGTACATAACGTTTAGCTGGATGGCCCTTGCTAAGAGTGTCGATGACCGCTTGCTGTTGCTCGGGCTTATAGACGAATTCGCGCTGGTAGGCGGGGCGTACATCCAGCTTGCCTCCGCAGGCGACGACACCGTTGTCGCCGTTGTCTTCATATCCGTTGAATAGATCACGGACTTTAATGTTACGAGGTCGAATGTCTCATAGCTCTTGCTATTTGCGTTTGACGGATAAGTATGCGTGCGTATACAGATGCCCATACACTCCATGCTTATCTTTCAATTGCCATGGGGCTTTGGGAGCTCTATTCACGATAGAAGTCATTCGCGTCGAGTGATCTCGAACTGATCGGGGTTGTGTATCAGGTAGGTAATGGGTACACATTACTACGTCATAGTCTGGGGAATATCAGCGGTCTTATTTACGTTGATCGCATCGTAGTTATCGTAGTGGGAGGATATTCCTCTGGCCTATACTTCTTGTAGAAGGATAGAGTGCCTGGTGACGTCTGGGGAAAGTCTAAGTTGGTAGAACCAGCGTACACCCTTCATGCGTATGAATTTTGCTCGTCACCATCTATGCGGGGAACCTCGCAGCTTCCAGGGGTAACTGCTAGGTATCTCAAACTCACGGTCTCCGCCATGAATGCTCGGCCCTAGCCAGATCGCTCGCTCTGTACGAAAGGGAAGATCTCCCTTATAGGTGACGGCATTTATATTACCGATGATGATAAACTTCTTCTGGTATCTCGATCAGCTGAGCGATGTATTCACGAAAGAGAGAGAAGGGAGGATTGGTGACGACGATATCTGCTTCTTTGAGGAATCGATACACTCTTCACTGCGGAAGTCCCCATCTCCTTTCAGCGGATGCACGAGTCCAGCGATATTCGGGTTAGGTGGCATGCCGATATCTTCTCCCTCGTAGACGAGAGTAGACCGCCTGCTCGGTCGCACTGACAGAGAAGAGATCTGGATTTTGATTCTTGTAGCAGGTGGTGATGAGCTTCTTTGAGACCGAGATGATGGAAGTTTTAGGACGAAGTAGTGAGAAGAAGTTGCTCATCCTAGGATCGTCACGAGTGCAGAGCACCGTCTTGCCTGCGAAGTGTCCTCGATAGTGCTTTGAGCTCAGCGTCGTATAGTCCGCCAGCTGGGTGTGAATTCATCCTTCTTCCTTCTTGGCTTGAGAGGTTGGTTGTTTGCCATAAGCGCATAGCATAATTGCGCTGGCGCTATCTCTCGGGTGGGCTACTCAGGGCTTGGGTACAAAGAGAAGCGTAGACGCGCCTCTCTCCGTACCTTCAGGCTCTAGGAATAGCCCACGTCACAAGAGATAAGTCACGCCTACGCTATGCGCAGGCGTTCCTGACTTATTCGAGCGACGTAGCTTAGAATTTCCTAGGTTCGAAGGTACTTTCCGAATAAATAGCAAAACGCTATGTTAGTACTAAAGATGGAGTGCTATTGGCAGACGCTTCTGCCCGACTCCAAGTGCAAAGGTATGGATAATCGGATACCCTCCGCAATGGTAGGAAGACTGCATCGGAGTGGGAGGAACAGGTGTGTCGCTACTGCTTTTCCTCTGACTTTCCTTGCTTAAGTGAAGGCGTATAAATCATACTTCGTGAGGAGGTGAAGTGGAGCAGTAGTTGTTTGCGTCTGGTTCAATAGTTGTTTGGGGTACAAACGAATAGTTATTCGCATACGAAACGAATAGTTGTTTGCACCTCAAACCAATAGTCGTTCGTGTACAGACTAATAGTTGTTTGTGAATGGATCGTCTTGAGCTTCATCCGTGAGGCCCCATAATGACGAGGCGCATTAGTTGGGTAGGGAAGAGGTCTCTTATAGGGTTGCTTTTCGAGACCTTCGCATAGAGGGTGATGTGAACCTATATTGGTCGCTGGGTTGACCTATATAGGTCGCATCAACAACCTATAGGTTGCGACGACAATATGGGTCGACTCACGACCAATATAGGTTGACTCACTGACCAATATAGGTTGATATTATGTCCTTCTATGAGGCTCTGGTGAGGTATCGCAGTCGGAGCTCCTGTCGTATGTGGATGGTGGAGAGGGACTGATGCTCAGCTCTCCCTTCTATATATATAATGTACGCGCGCAAGGTGGAGGCTGCAGGAGGGAGAAGCGTGCGGGGGTTCAGTAGATAGTATGAGTACGTGGGTAGAGCTATATAGGATGGCGAAGAAAGCTATATAGCTTTGTGAAGCTGACCTCTATTTAGGCTGTTGCTCTGCGTAGGGATAAAAAGTTGTGGACGAGTGGCAGAAATGTTTGGACTACGTACGTAGACTCTAATATCTACGTACGTGGATATTTGGGCTGACGTGCCTGGTCTTTAAGACTACGTACATAGATAGAAGAATACCACTACGGAAGGCGCTTTTTCCTTCACGAGAGAGCACTTTTCCCTCCGCAGGATAAGAGGAATACTCAGCGATAAGGCGAAGGGCTTGTGTATCTCTTCGGAGGGGCATATCGGGAGCTGGGCGCACGATGCTTTTAGCACTACCAAATAGAGTGCGGACTCTGTGCAACGGTCACTATTTGGAAGTACGGGTATTATTGCTGTATCTTTGCAGTCGCAAGTCAGGCGGACGAGCAGCGAATGACAGGGGTTTAGATCGAGAGTGGTAACGAAAAAGTTTCACTCAAGATTTGGTGGAGTGAAAACTTTGCTTTTACCTTTGCACTCGCAAAAGAAACGAACGGCCCATGCGGCGACGCGGGATGTTTGACTTTTAAGAGATCTTTGAGATAATTGATATTGACAAACAGAAGTGTAGTAACAAACGTTTAGGGAAAAGAAGACCTAACCGTCAATTACGACCTTTACTTAGGTAGAGATACACTAATAAATCTGAAGCAAGAATCATTTTCGGAGCAAGACAAACAGAACAAAGTACAATAAAAATATTGACAATGAAGAGTTTGATCCTGGCTCAGGATGAACGCTAGCGATAGGCTTAACACATGCAAGTCGAGGGCAGCATGGTCTTAGCTTGCTAAGACTGATGGCGACCGGCGCACGGGTGCGTAACGCGTATGCAACTTGCTCTACAGAGGGGGATAACCCGTCGAAAGACGGACTAATACCGCGTACACTCTAGGTTGGGCATCCAATGTAGAGGAAATGAAATTCGCTGTGAGATAGGCATGCGTCCCATTAGCTAGTTGGTGAGGTAACGGCTCACCAAGGCGACGATGGGTAGGGGAACTGAGAGGTTGAACCCCCACACTGGTACTGAGACACGGACCAGACTCCTACGGGAGGCAGCAGTGAGGAATATTGGTCAATGGGCGAGAGCCTGAACCAGCCAAGTCGCGTGAAGGATGACTGTCTTATGGATTGTAAACTTCTTTTATACGGGAATAACAAGAGTCACGTGTGGCTCCCTGCATGTACCGTATGAATAAGCATCGGCTAACTCCGTGCCAGCAGCCGCGGTAATACGGAGGATGCGAGCGTTATCCGGATTTATTGGGTTTAAAGGGTGCGTAGGCGGCCTGTTAAGTCAGCGGTGAAATCTAGGAGCTTAACTCCTAAATTGCCATTGATACTGGCGGGCTTGAGTGTAGATGAGGTAGGCGGAATGCGTGGTGTAGCGGTGGAATGCATAGATATCACGCAGAACTCCGATTGCGAAGGCAGCTTACTAAGGTACAACTGACGCTGAAGCACGAAAGCGTGGGTATCAAACAGGATTAGATACCCTGGTAGTCCACGCAGTAAACGATGATAACTGGGCGTATGCGATATACAGTATGCTCCTAAGCGAAAGCGTTAAGTTATCCACCTGGGGAGTACGCCGGCAACGGTGAAACTCAAAGGAATTGACGGGGGCCCGCACAAGCGGAGGAACATGTGGTTTAATTCGATGATACGCGAGGAACCTTACCCGGGATTGAAATGTAGATGACCGCTCCTGAAAGGGAGTTTTCCTTCGGGACATCTATGTAGGTGCTGCATGGTTGTCGTCAGCTCGTGCCGTGAGGTGTCGGCTTAAGTGCCATAACGAGCGCAACCCCTGTCTACGGTTGCCATCAGGTAATGCTGGGAACTCCGTAGAGACTGCCGTCGTAAGGCGTGAGGAAGGTGGGGATGACGTCAAATCAGCACGGCCCTTACATCCGGGGCGACACACGTGTTACAATGGTAAGGACAAAGGGCAGCTACCTGGCGACAGGATGCGAATCTCCCAAAACCTTATCACAGTTCGGATCGGAGTCTGCAACTCGACTCCGTGAAGCTGGATTCGCTAGTAATCGCGCATCAGCCATGGCGCGGTGAATACGTTCCCGGGCCTTGTACACACCGCCCGTCAAGCCATGGGAGTCTGGAGTACCTAAAGTCCGTAACCGCAAGGGTCGGCCTAGGGTAATACAGGTGACTGGGGCTAAGTCGTAACAAGGTAGCCGTACCGGAAGGTGCGGCTGGAACACCTCCTTTCTGGAGTTCTGAAAATGGGCTTTAGTATAGTTAGTGTGTATGTACGTAAGAGATGAGTTAGGTGATTTTTCTGAATGTGCGTACTCGCTTCTGCTGTCGATATCGATCTTCTCACCCATCGCGAGGCGGTGACTGGCTACCCAGCTGGTCACCGCCTCGCTTCGTTATATACCCTTGGCCAATACGACGGCTTCACGCGAGACACTCTGCGTGCGTGTCATACATGAGGGCTGGGGAGTCTCTACATTATATATAGCTCCTGCGAGACGGGAGGTTTGGCGCGAGTTAATTTTTATTACCTTTTGCTCCAAAGAAACTCAAGAAGAAGTATTAGATGAAGCGTACAGCGTACATGATGTCCATGATGATGATGATGCAGATGATGTCTGCGTCGGGCTCGTCACATCTGTACTTCGCATAGTCGAATCTCTAAGATATCACGTAAGCCCGTTGCAGTCCATGATTGCAGCGGGCTGTGCTTTTATAGCACCTCATTTACTCCCCATTACTATTCACCCCAACAAACAACGACGAAGACAATGAGCAAGAACGTATCTACCCTGGCCCTCCACCACGCTTTCGATCCCACTGCAAACTGTGGCTCTACCGCAGTGCCCTTTATCAGGCGAATGCCTTCGCTTTTGATAGTACTGACCACGCTGCTGGGGTCTTTGACCTGCAGATCCCTGCCTACCTCTATACCCGCCTCAATAGCCCACGACCGACGTCCTCGAGCAGCGCCTGGCGGCCCTCGAAGGTGGTGTCGGTGCCATCGCTACGGCAAGCTGGCATGAGCGCTATCGCTACGACGATCTTCACCCTGCTGCAGTGCTGGGGACCATATCGTCGCCTCCTCCAGCGTCTACGGCGGTACGTACAATCTCTTGAGCGTCACGCTGCCCCGCCTCGTATCAGACGACCTTCGTCGATGCCCAAGATCCCTAAGAACTTCGAGGCAGCTATCCAGCCCAATACCAAGCTCGTCTATACCGAGACGCTGGGTAATCCCCAAGCTCGACTTCGTCGATATCGCCGCAGTAGCTGATATTGCCCATGCTCACGGCCTCCCCTCGCCGTAGATAATACACTGACGCCCGTACTCTGTCGCCCCATCGATCATGGTGCTGACATCGTGATCTACTCGCTGACGAAGTACTTCTGCGGTAATGGTACGGCGATGGGTGGTGCAGTGATCGACTCGGGTAAGTTCGACTGGACGAATGGTAACTCCTGACTTGCCGAGCCCAGCCCCAGGCTATCACGGCCTGCTACAGCGAGACGTTTGGCCTGCTGCCTTCATCGTCCGTGCTCGTGTCGAAAGGGCTGCGTGACCTCGGTAGCTGCCTGAGCCCCTCGAATAGCTTCATCTTCATTCAGGGCCTTGAGACGCTCTCGCTACGTATCCAGCACGCCTCGCAGTCGGCACTCGAGATCGCTCGTTGGCTCCAGAGCCAGCCCGAGGTCGCTTGGGTGAACTACCCTGGTCTGGAGTCAGATCAGCATCATGAGATCTGGCGACCGCTACCCTCAAGCGGGAGGCTTCGGCTGTATCATCACCTTCGGTCTGAAGGACGGCTACGAGGCTGCTAAGAGCTTCGTCGATAATACGGAGATCTTTCCGCATCGTGGCCAACCTCGGCGACACGAAGTCCCTCATCATTCACCCCAGCAGCACGACGCACCGTCAGCTCTCCGAGGAGCAGCAGCGCTCGGCTGGTGTCACCCCTGACCTGGTGCGCCTCTCCATCGGCCTCGAAGGTATCGAAGACCTCAAAGGCGAGACCTGGCTCAAGCTCGAAGAAGGCGACGAAGTAAGATGCTGCACGAAGTCTCTATCCCGACTTCGCTCCGGAGCGAGGTGAGTCTTATCGAGGTCGTACCGAGCTATGAGGTGGCTGGTGCACCTCTTGGCTCGGCGCCTCTGGTCGTCTGTATGCCACGCCTTGACGGGCAACTCTACCGTCACAGGCGACGAGGGCTGGTGGAATAAGCTCATCAGCGAGGAGGGGCGCTATCTCCGACGCACCACACGATCCTCTCCTTCAATATCCCAGGCAACGCCTATGATGGGCGCGAAGCGGACGATCCCCGAGGCCTTTGAGCTGCGTGATGTCGCTCATCTCTTCCTCCTCTCTCTGAGGCACTGGGCGTGAAGGAGGTCTATGCCGTCATCAGGGCTTCGATGGGTGGAGCGCTGACGTGGCAGATAGCTCATCTCGCCCCAACGCTGGCGAGCATATCTTCCCCATCGCTTGCGACTATCGTGCTTCGGACCGGCTGCTCACGCAGACGCTTGTCCAGAAAGCAGATCCTCGCGCACTCCTCGCACCCGCTGGAGGATGCACGCATCCATGCGATGTCGTGCTACCGCACGCCTCAGTCGCTCAATGTGCGCTTTGCTGGTCAGCGATGGTCAGGTACAGGCTCAGACAGTACGACGTCGAGAGTTGGCCTCTACTCATGGTGCGATGCCTTGGCACGCCGCTCAAGCTCTCGGCCTACCATGTGATGACGCACCTGACCTCGACCATCGGGGTCTGCGTGAGGATGAGAGGCTCTTGCACGCATCCGTTCGGCCATCATCTGGTCTCCATCGATAGCGACCTCCTCTCACCCATGACCGTGCCGAAGCGACCTATGAGGCACTGCGTGCGCTGGGTGCGGACGTGAGTCTCGCTGTCATCCACTCGATCCATGGACATGATGCCTCTCATGCGAGTACGAGCAGCTCAATCATATCATCCGACCTTGCTTTTCCTACCTACGTATGAAGATCTTGAAGTTCGGGGAAGTCCTCGGATAATGGTAGTGGCATCTTGGCGGTGCGCTGGATATCATCATCGATAACTATCGCGCTGGCGAAAGCCCCGTCGTCGTGGTCTCAGCGCGCGGTAAGAGCACGCGGATGCCCTGCTCTGCTCATCGGGCAGTACTGCGCTGGTGAGCCCTACGAAGCAGCCAGCCTTCTGGGAACATCAGTCCGAGGATATCACGTCTTCGCTTCGAGGCGGAGCGTGTGCAGCTGGAGCGCCTCCTCTCAGGGATCTCGCTCTTGGGCGAATGTCTCTCGTGCAGCGGATGAACTCGTGATGCTATGGCGAAGTCCTCTCGTCAGCAGTATGTCGCACAGGCGCTCAGGACCGTGGCTACAGAAGCCGTGGCGATTGACTCGGGTGACTTTCCTCGTGACGGATGCCCACTACGGATCGCTTCAGTGTCTTTACCGAGGCTTCACGGGAGCGCTGTCGTGCGCTCTTCGCTGGGCTTCCCGCAGGAGTGATACCCATCGTCACGGGCTTCATCGCTCGTGATGAGGCTGGGCGTCACGCATCGACTCTTGCGCAATGGAGTAACTCACAGCGCAGCGCTTGGCGAACTTCCTCGAGGCTTCGCTGATGGAGAACTACACGCATGTCGATGGCATCTATACAGCCAATCCGGTGTCGTAGCCGAGGCGCAAGATCGACGAACACTCCTATGCCGATGCGCTGCGGAGCTGTCGCAGTTCGGCGCAGAGATCCTCCATATCAAGACGATTGAGCCGCTGCAGGAGCGGTGATCCACTGCGCGTGCTCACCACCTTCAGCTATGGTGAGAGTCAATAGGACCTCTGTCACGGCCCATCCACAGGACAAGGTCGCGCGCTGCGCTTTCGCTCTCGGCAAGTGGCGCTCATCCACTTCGAGAGCGCAATATGCTTGGGCGCTCGAGGATCGATGCGCGTATCTTCCGCTCGTTCGAGGCAGCAGAGGTGAGTGTCAGCCTCATCGCTCAGGGCTCTACGGAGCGTGGTACGGCGATTGTCGTCGACGAGGAGGAGGCCGACCGCGCAGTGGAAGCCCTCGTGCAGGAGTTCCACCACGACCTTGAGACTGGTCATGCGTGACGAAGATCTATGCGGAAGGCTGGCAGTGGTCGCTATCATCGGGCTGAACTTATTGGGTTCGACCGCCCCTATCGTGCTCTTGTCCGCAGCCGCATCTGCCTATCCTCCTCAGCAACTCGGTGCCGGAGAATACCCTCTGCCTCCCTGGTGCGTGATGATGAAGAGCGTGAAGGCGCTGAAGGTCATCCACGGCGAGCTCTTTGAGCGCCCCAAAGCGCATCCATCTGGCGGTCATCGGTCACGGTACGGTCGGTGGTGCTTTCATCGGGCAGATCATCCAGCAGCGTGAGCTCCTCGATCGCGCAGAAGAATATCGACCTACGCATCTTCGCTATCGCAGACTCACGCCATCTTCTGTTTAGTCCCGTCGCGAGGGCAGATTGGGCGACGCGAGCTGGGCGTGCTCCTCTCCAGGTGACCCTGCCGAAGCGATCATCAGCTACGGGCAGCGTCCAGGCACTGGAGAATATGATCCTGTGGACAATACTCGTCCTCGTCATCGCTTCGCACTACGCTCGCTATGCGGCTGAGGGCTTCGATATCGTCTCCTCGAATAAGAAGGCGAACATCGCACCCTATGCCGACTACTGCTACCTGCAGGGATACGCTCCAGCGTCATCGCCGTAGCTACCGCTATGAGACGAATGTCGGTGCGGCTCCCGCTGATCGACAACCTCAAGCTCCTGCACCTCTCGCGCGAACGGATCACACGCATTCACGGCCTCTTCGGGAAGTCTCAGCTATATCTCAACCGCCTCACCGAGGAGCCTGATCGTTCGCTCCGCTCCATCGTCGAGGAGTCAGCACGCCTTGGTCTCACTCGAGCCTGACCCGCGAAGACCTCCAGTGGAGAGGACGTAGCGCGCAAGGTCCTCATCCTCGTGCGTGAGCTGATGCCCGCCGAACTCCTCGGATGTCCGCTGGGAGAATCCTGTGCCGAGGCCTTGCGCTCGCTGGAGTCTGGAGGACTTCTGGGCGCGCTTTGGTGAGCTGGAGGCTTTCCATCGAAGCGCTACGTGCCACGGCTAAGCCCGATGAAGTGCTCCGCTATGTCGGGGATATTGTCTGGGATGATGTGCGTCAGGAGGCGACGCTCTCGGCGGGGGCTCCGTCTCGTCTCCCGCACGTCGCCACTGGGTCGTGTGAGTGGTGGATAGCTGCTTCGAGATCTACACGGAGCTATGGTAGCCAGCCCATCGTCATCCAAGGGCGGGTGCCGGTGCTGCCGTCACGGCACGTGGTGTCTTCGGCGACGTCTTGCGCTGGCATGAGGGCTACGAGAGCTAAGAGCTCCACATCTCGCCCGCTCTTGATAGAGGGCAGTGCATTACTGTATTTCTTGAGGGTGCGAACCAATATAGGTTCGCACCCTCTTCCTATATGAGTACGTGGGTAGAGCTATATAGGATGGCGAAGAATGCTATATAGCTTTGTGAAGTGTGACCTCTATTAGGTTGTTGCTCTGCGTAGGAGAAAAGTTGTGGACAAGTGGCAGATAAGTTTGGGCTACGTACGTGGCCTCAATATCTACGTGACGTGGATATTTGGACTGACGTACCTGGTCTTTAAGACTACGTACATAGACAGAGGAAAACCACTACGGGAAGGCGCTTTTCTCTTCAATAGAAGGACACTTTTCCTCTGCTGGCGCGAATGCCGTATCTTTGTGAACCCTAATTCATTATTTTGGCAGAAGACGATGAGCGAACAGGAAGCCTACCTCGAGCAATATACAAGTGAACTTCAGCCCCTCTTACTGCAGCTTGCACAGCAGGAGGGGTTTCTTCGTGGTCCCCTCTTAGACGGCAGACCTCGACGAGCTGTGGCTCGCGCTGGCACAGCCCATATGGCCAGTGCCGTGCCCGACTTCGAGCAGTACCCGCTGGTGTCGCTCGGCTGGATGACCTTCGTCGGTATGGCGATGGCGCGTGCTGTAGGATGAAGACTGGCAGCGCTATCAGCCGCTGGGCAGTGCGCTCTATACGCAGCCTGTGATGCACGTGGCTGATGAGCTGGACGAATATGTGCTCGAGGATGTCCTCGGGATGCCCGTGGCTCGGGAGGAAGCTAGCGCTATACCGACCTGGTACGTCGCTTGGCAGAGCTGGCGCTACGCAGCTTCGTCATGAGAATGCCGAGCCATCGAGCCCCCATGGCATTCCAGCTCTATGCACGTACGCTCTTCGGTCTCTATCGCATCGGAGTAGCGCTGGGCTTGGCACGCTTGGGCTAGCAAGCTGACTCAGGCTAACTACAGCTGGGTGGGGAGTGTGCTCCCAGAGTCAATGCACGATATAAATACAGAGTATATGAATACATTCTGATCGAATAAGAGTTTATTTCAATCTACGTCCTGACCTCGAAGAGGAGCAGGCGATCATCGAGGAGGTGACCCGTGCGGTGTCCTACCGTGGAGCTAATCTCTGGATCCTCATCGCAGCGATCCTCATCGCGTCACTCGGCTCAATGTCAATTCGACTGCCGTCATCATCGGTGCGATGCTCATCTCCCCGCTCATGGACCCATCATCGGGATGGGCTCGCTGTGGGGACGAATGACCTGACCTCGCTGAAGCGCGCGCTGAAGAACTTTCAGTATCGCTATGCTCATCAGCGTACTCACCGCCACGATTTACTTCTTCATCAGTCCGCTGGAGGAGGCGCGAGTCGGAGCTGCTGGCACGTACTACGCCGACGATCTATGACGTACTCATCGCCTTCTTCGGTGGTGCCGCTGGTATCATCGCCCCTCGACTCGTGGTCGTGGAGGGAATGTGATCCCTGGGGTCGCCATCGCTACGGCACTCATGCCTCCGCTCTGTACGGCGGGCTATGGTCTGGCGACGGGCAGCTGAACTTCTTCTTTCGGGGGCCTTCACCTCTTCTTCATCAATACGGTCTTCATCAGCTTGGCGACAGCTCGGGGTGCGTATGATGCGCTTCCACTATCATGAGTTCCTCCGCCTGAGGCGAGCTAAGCACGCCCGAAACTATCCTGATGCTTATCGTCATCGCGACGACGATCCCTGCGGTCATGATGACGATCAATATCATCCGTACGAGCATCTTCGAGAATGGACTTCGTCGCTTCATCTCCTCAGAGCTGGCACAGCCCGGCACGCAGATCCTCTTTCCTCGGGGACAGATGCTCGACGAAGGAGCTGCGTGTCATAGCCGTAGGGCGCGATCACGGAGGAGAAGCAGAGGTCAGCATCGGAGAATATGGAGCACTATGGTCTCGGTGGCTATCAGCTCTGCAGTGATTCAGGGGGAGCTTTCGACAGCTTTGCTGGCGCTCAGTAGCTCGGCTGGCGCAGCGCGCCTACAGTCAGGAGAGCGAGCATCAGAAGCCTCGAGCCTCTCGGCTGATAATGCAGCCACTCGCAGCAGCTCAATGCCTATACCCGATGCGAGGAGGTGGTCAGCCATCCGCCCCGAGCTGGCGGTACTCTTCCCTGCCGTGCGCTCGCTGAGCTTGGCGCGTACCGTCGAGGTGCAGCGTGACACGACGGCTACCCGTCGCTTCGTCACGGCGGTCTTTGCTAGTAGACGACTCGAAGAGCTGGATCTCGGCCGATGCCACTCTGCTTCCAGGAGTGGCTCAAGACGCGCTCTCGGGAGATAGCATTGTCCTGCTTCCTCGCACGCATGCTGCACTACGGCAGCTCGCCGATAAGGCATATCCTCACCCGCCTCTTTGCGCAGAGAGGAAGACAGTCCTCCCTGCGGGCGGCATGCGCCGCCTGGGAGGACTGTCTGCTATATGGGTGAGCTATTCGCTCGTTGGGCGGTCTTTTGTACTCTTTGCCTCACCATCTCAACATTATTCATCCAAACTACTATAGTAGCTAGTGAAATTGCAAAACTCTCACGTGCTTGGGTCGTCGGGCGCTGGTCGCTCTCCTTAGGCTCCGCTACCCTCTTGTCGCACAGCAGCATTTCAACGGAGATCCCTCTCACACCCGACGAACACGGTGCGCGCTGGGTCTTCGGTGGCTCGTCTCCTTCGGCAAAGACAATAAGGCCAAGACTACGACATTCGACTTCTCCTGAGGTCGTCGCAATTCTTCAATGAGAATTGGGACCCGGTGTCGTCGGACCTACCAGTATCAGAAGGAATGGTGAAAGCGAGAGTCTCTGGGCACCGCGTCCCCTTTCGCTCGCCACTACTATATGCGCCGCGAGCCTCAACCCCTATCTTGATGTGGGTGGGCTTCGGCTTCTACCTCTGGCGGTGTGAAGGGCTGGGAGTCGGTCTGCGCCCTGGTGCGTGTGTCGACCTGACCAAGGGTCTGTGCCTGTGCCTCGCGTCTTGGCTTCATCGGCTATCGTGATAAGTCTCGGTGCTGGCGAAGAAGCTGGCCTCTCTTCCTCGGGCTTCGGGCTTGCGCTTCGCTCCCTGAAGAGCTGCAGATTGGTCTCGAGCTGAGCTGTAAAGTCTGAGGCTTTGGAATTTATGACCCTCAGCGGACGGAGGCTCGGCTTCGACGCTGGGGGCTTTCATTCTACTCCTCTCGAGACCTGCTCCGCCCCGCTGGGTATTGTTATCCTTGCCTCAGTACATAGGCAAGATAGGGACCTTCCTCACCTTCACTATGATTTCCCGATAGTGCAAGTGCTGGTGAGTGGTCTCTGTCCATATCCATTATATAGTGAGCCCCCATACGCAGATCATCCTGCATCATGGGGGCTTGGATAGAATTGGAGCTGATGTTTCACTTCATAGTCTTCTCAGGGGATGAGGCGCGCGCAACCCTGTCGGAATGTCTGTAGCGAGTAGATTTGAACTCCTTGCTTATCCTTGTTTGCATCAATGAAAGCTAGGGTCCAGCATCTAGAGGCTTGGTGATGTGGTAGCCATCGTAGCATGTAGTGTGACCTGTACCTGTTTTGGTCGATCTGCCACATTGCACCAGTCAGTGGGTCAATGATGATCATACCCGAGGAGTCCTCCGACCAGGATATTTCCGAAGTACCAGGGTTGATTGAGCTATTGATCTGTGTCTGATAGCTGTCGTACCAGGTTTAGAGAAGGTAAGCGCATGTCGCTTTGCGGAAGAAGCTTTCACTAGACTTGAGCGTACAGTAGCAGGAGGTAGCCAGAGAAGACTGACCCCTTGTTGTTCGTGATCTTAAGCTGTGCTTCGAGGAGACTGTTGATGGATACGTTGTAGTTATTGTGTCCGAAGATGCCAGCATATGCTTGTGCTCATCAGAAGGAAGACACTGCACATAGCGAAGTAGTAGTTGTTTTCATAGGAGTGTTGTTTTAGAATTAGCAGTAGTAGGTGGAATGTACTGCAATGAGTCAAAAGTACGAAAATTTTATTGAGCAAAACTATGCATGACAAATATCATCGCAGATGTGATATGACAATTTGGCACTGTGGCGTATGCTTTTGGCACAGCCTTTGACTTAAGTAGGGCGGAGGTGAGTTGTTGAGACTCCTCACAGGTGTCGCCCTTGACCAAGTGCCTCCTCAGTGAGGCAGTCGGCAGGCGGGCACCCTACGACGGAGGACGCAGCTGGAGCTCAGTAAGTAGAACAATAACAGAAAGCAGATAAAAGACAAAAGAATAGTATGGGAAAGATCATTGAATTGACCTCGACTACAAACTCTTGTGTCTCCGTACTCGAAGGGAACGAACCTATCGTCATCGCTAACAGCGAAGGTAAGCGCACGACTCCCTCTGTCACGTCGCCTTCATCGATGGTGGCGAACGTAAGGTAGAGTGACCCCGCAAAGCGTCAGGCTATCACGAACCCCACGAAGACGATCTACTCGATCAAGCGCTTCATGGGTGAGACCTTCGAACAAGTGAAGGACGAAATCGCCCGCGTACCTTATAAGGTCGTGCGTGGTGATAACGACACGCCTCGTGTCATGACATCGACGGCCGTCTCTACACGCCTCAGGAAATCTCTGCTATCATCCTGCAGAAGATGAAGAAGCGGCTGAGGACTACCTCGGTGCAGAGGTCACGGATGCAGTCATCACCGTACCTGCTTACTTCAACGACGCTCAGCGTCAGGCTACGAAGGAAGCTGGTGAGATCGCTGGTCTGAACGTCCGTCGTATCGTCAACGAACCTACGGCAGCTTCGCTCGCCTAGGGTCTTGACAAGAGTGACCGCGATATGAAGATCGCTGTCTTCGACCTCGGTGGTGGTACGTTCGATATCTCGATCCCGAGCTCGGTGATGGTGTCTTCGAAGTACGCCTCACCAATGGTGATACGCACCTCGGTGGTGATGACTTCGACCACGTGATCATCGACTGGCTCGCCGAAGAGTTCAAGGCTGATGAAGGTGTAGACCTCCGTCAGGATCCTATGGCTATGCAGCGTCTGAAGGAAGCTGCTGAGAAGGCTAAGATCGAGCCTCTCAGCACGACCTCTACGGAGATCAACCTCCCTACATTATGCCCGTAGGGTGGTGTGCCCAAGCACCTGGTACGTACGCTGACCGTGCAAAGTTCGAGCAGCTGGCTGACCGCCTCATCCAGGCTTGTGTCGTTCCTTGCGAAACAGCTCTGCGTGACGCTGGCCTCTAAGAGCGGATATCGATGAAGTGATCCTCGTAGGTGGCTCTACGCGTATCCCTGCTATCCAGGAGATCGTAGAGAAGATCTTCGGTAAGGCTCCTTCTGAGGGTCGTCAACCCTGACGAAGTCGTCGCCGTCGGTGCCGCTATCCAGGGTGGTGTCCTGACGGCGAGATCAGGATGTCCTTCTTCTCGACGTCACGCTCTCTCTCTCGGTATCGAGACAATGGGTGGTGTCATGACGCGCCTCATCGATGCCAATACGACGATCCCCACGAAGAAGAGCGAGATCTTCACGACGGCTGTCGACAACCAGCCCGAGGTAGAGATCCACGTCCTGCAGGGTGAGCGCTCACTGGCTAAGGACAACAAGAGCATCGGGCGCTTCAAGCTCGAGGTAGCTCCGCTCCTCGTCAGACGCCTCAGATCGAGTGACCTTCGATATCGACGCTAACGGCATCCTCAACGTCACGGCTCTCGACAAGGCTACGGGCAAGCAGCAGAAGATCCGTATCGAAGCTTCCAGTGAGTCTCTGACGCTGAGATCCAGCGCATGAAGGACAAGCTGCAGCTAACGCTGAAGCCGACAAGAAGGAGACCGAGGCGTATCACGAAGCTGAACTAGGCTGACAGCCTCATCTTCCAGACGGAAAAGCAGCTGAAGCGAATTCGGTGATAAGCTCTCCGCTGACAAGAAGGCTGCTGTCGAAGCGCCCTTGCTAAGCTCGCGAAGCTCACTCAGCTCAGAATCATCGAAGGTATCGACGCTGCTTCTGCTGAGGTACAGGCTGCCTTCCAGGCTGCAAGCGAAGAGATGTACAGCCACGCTCAACGCTGCTGGTGCTGCTGATCCTGCCGCTGTGGTGCCTCCTCTTCTCATCCTGCTGGTGACAACATCACCGATGCTGACTTCGAAGAAGCTGGAAGTAAGACTCTTTACTCCCGTCGCTGACGGGCGAAACGGATAAGCGAAGACGCCACTGTCCTCCCCTTGTGGGATGGGCAGTGGCGTCTTCTTTCGCCGGCCTCGAAGAGGGGTGCAGCGAACCTACGTCACTGCTCCGACCAGTGTCGCTGCTCCGACCTATATTGGTCACTGCTGCGACCCCATATAGGTCAGCGCGACGATCTATATAGGTTGACTCACCGACCAATATAGGTTCATACCGCCTACCTATACAGCTTTGCTCATGCTCCTCGATGGGGCTGTTTTTCGCTGAGGGGCGATGAGTAGGTGCATAAGGCTCGGATCCCTTGTAGCGATGCGGGTCGTTTTGCTCAAAAAGTAGTATCTTAGAGCCTGGTAGTAGGGTGCCTTTTGGGCCCGTTGCTATCAAGGCTAAACTTACTTTTTCAAAATAAGAATGCTGGATCGAGAAGACAGAATTATAGACATCAACATCGAGGATGAGATGAAGACTGCCTACATAGACTACTCTATGTCGGTCATCGTCTCACGTGCTCTACCCGATGTGCGTGATGGCTTCAAGCCCGTCCACCGCCGCGTACTCTATGCGATGAACGAGGATGGGAATACCTATGATAAGCCCACCCGTAAGTGCGCCAGCGCTGTCGGGCAGGTAATGAAGTACTACCACCCACACGGGGACTTCTCTATCTATGGGACGCTTGTACGTCTTGCCCAGCCTTGGAACCTCCGCTATCCTCTCGTCCAGGGCAGGGGAACTTCGGGTCGATCGACGAGGACTCTCCCGCTGCGATGCGTTACACCGAGTCGCGCCTGAACCGCCTGGCCAGCGAGATGATCCGAGATATCGACAAGGATACGGTAGACTTCCAGAATAACTTCGACGACTCTACTGTCGAGCCCACCGTCCTCCCCGCTCGCTTCCCCAACCTTCTGGTCAATGGGTCAGCTGGTATCGCCGTCGGGATGGCTACGAATATGGCACCGCACAACCTCTCCGAGTCCATCGATGCCTGCGTGGCATACATCGACCACAAGGGGATATCGATGCGCAGGCTGATCAACTATATCAAGTCCTGACTTCCCCACGGGCGGGATCATCTACGGCTATGCCGGGGTGCGTGAAGCCTTCGAGACCGGTCGTGGCCGTGTCGTCATCCGCAGCCGCTGCGAGATCGAGGAGCACAACAACCACGAGCGTATCATCGTCACCGAGATCCCCTATCAGGTCAATAAGAGTGAGCTGGTCAAGGCTATCGCTGACCTGATCAACGACAAGAAGATCGACGGGATCTCTGGTATCGCTGACGAATCGAACCGTAAGGGGTATCCGTATCGTCATCGACATCAAGCGTGATGCGAACTCAGGCGTAGTGCTGAACAAGCTCTACAAGATGAGTGCGCTGCAGAGCTCCTTCAGCATCAATAATATTGCGCTCGTGAAGGGCCGTCCCTCAGCTGCTGAACCTTCGTGACCTCATCGAGCTCTTCATCGAGCACCGTCACGATGTCGTCTACCGCCGCACGCAGTTTGAGCTGCGCAAGGCCGAGGAGCGTGTCCACATCCTCGAGGGGCTTGATCATCGCTGTCGACAATATCGACGAGGTCATCCGCATCATCCGTGCGGCCAGCGAGCCCCAGAAGCTATCGAGGAAAGCTTTGATGGAGCGCTTCTCCTCTCGCTCATCCAGGCGCGTGCCATCGTGGATATGCGTCTGCGTGCCCTCACCGGTCTGGAGCGTGAGAAGCTGAAGGAAGAGTACGCTGCCCTGATGCAGGAGATCGAGCGCTTGAAGGCCCTCCTCGCTCGACAAGGAACTGCGTGCAGCTCATCCGCGAAGAGCTCTTGAGACTCAAGGAGAAGTATGGTGACGAGCGCCGTAGCGAGATCATCTACGGCTGGAGGAATTCAACCCCGAAGACTTCTACGCTGATGACGATATGGTCATCACGATCTCCCACCACGGGTATATCAAGCGTACTCGCTCTCCGAATTCCGCTCACAGGCTCGTGGCGGTGTCGGTGCTAAGGGTAGTGATACGCGCGACGAAGACTTCATCGAGTACATCTACTCGGCTTCGATGCACGAGACGATGCTGCTCTTCACCCAGATGGGCCGCTGCTACTGGCTCAAGGTCTATGAGATCCCTGAGGGCGCTAAGAACGCTAAAGAGTCGTGCCCCTGCAGAACCTCCTCAACATCGGGGCGGGCGACCGCGTCAATGCCTTTCATCCGCGTGAAGAACCTGACGCGTGATGCTGAGTTCGTGAACTCGCAGTACCTCATCTTCTGCACTAAGCGCGGTACGATCAAGAAGACCCTCCTCGAGGCCTACTCGTCCTCGTGCCAACGGGGTCATCGCCATCAACCTCGTCGACGATGACCAGCTGGTCGGTGTCGGCCTGACCGATGGCAATAGCGAAGTCCTCATCGCGAACCGCAACGGTCGCGCTGTCCGCTTCAACGAGATCACTGTCCGCGCTGATGGGCCGAAATGCCACTGGTGTACGCGGTATGACGCTCGATGCTGACGGCCGTGACGAGGTCATCGGTATGATCACCGTACCTCAGGATACCGAGGAGACCATCCTCGTGATAAGCGAAAAGGGCTATGGTGGCGTTCTCTTTGTCGAGGACTACCGTATCACGAATCGTGGCACGAAGGGTGTCAAGACCCTCAATATCACCGGATAAGACAAGGGTCGAGCTCAGGCTATCCGTCCGTCACCGATGAGCACGACCTGATGATCATCAATAAGAGTGGTATCACGATCCGTGTCCACGCTCGTGATATCTCCGTCCAGGGTCATAGGCAGGCAGGCGCATCATCGATCTGAAGAAGCGTGGCGATGAGATCGCCTCCGTCTGCCAGGTCCTCACGAGGAAGACTGAGAGGAGGCTGATGCGAAGTCCTCTCCCGAAACAGATCAGCAACTCCAATCAGAGAAGAGAGGCACCAGGAGCGAGCTGGGCCCACGAGAGAGTTCATCGACAGAGCCCTGCCGAGACAATCAATAACAAGACACACTAACACCTAAATGAAGATGAAGAAATTAGGTTTGTGCCATCGTGGCCGTAGGTCTCCTGACCTCCGCTGGAGCTTTCGCTCAGGGTTGCTCAACGTCAGTCTGCTGGAGAAGATCGCTTCTTCCAGACAAGCCAGACCTCGCCGAAGCTCGCCGCCTCATCACCGAGCTACTCGCTAACGATGAGACGAAGAATGACCCCTATACGTGGTATGTAGCTGGTCTGATTGAAGAACAAGAGCTTACACCGAAGGCTTCAAGCAGGCTGCTATCGACCAGAACGCTGACCGTACGGCTGTGCACACGGCGCTCACCGCCTCCTGTGCCTTCTTGGCTCAAGGTCTATGAGCTCGAAAGCCAGCTCCCAACGATAAGGGAAAAGGTCAACCCTCAAGTACACGAAGAAGCTCCAGGAAGTCCTGCACAACGACTACCTCCAGCTCTTCAACGGGGGCGCTTGGTTCCTCCAGAGGCAACAAGTACGCTGAGGCGTCGACGCTCTGAGAAGTTCTCGATGTGAAGAAGGCTCCTCTCTTCGCTGAGAGACAAGGATGTCTCTGCTATCGACTCCAACGCGATGAACGCTGCCTACTATGCTATCGGTGCTGCCAGCTCGCTGAAGGACTATGACCGCGTCATCTCCTCTGACAACTGCTTCGGCTCCTCGCTCTCAACCCCAAGGATATCCATCAGTGGGTCATCTCTGCTTGCTAAGCAGGACATCTGCAGGTGCTATCCCTGTCCTCATCGAAGCTGTCAAGGCTTCTCCTGAAGAGCCTTTACCTCAGTGAACCTCGTCACCGCTACACCAGAAGGCAGGTAAGGGACGCTGAGGCCAATAAGGTCCTCGATCGATCGTATCGCTGCTAATCCTAACGATGCTACGCGCCTCTCGTCAAGGGTCTCAGCTCGCGAGAAAAGGACCTCGAAGGCTCTCCAGTGGTACGATAAGGCTGCTAAGGCTGACGCCAACAACGCTAACGCTGTAGTCTACCTCGGTGCTGGCCTCTACACGGCTGCTGCTAAGATCTACGAGAACACGAATGTCACAGCTGCTATGGCTAAGACGGCTGATGACCTCCTCCGTGCTGCAGTACCTGCTCTCGAGATCGCTTACAAGACGCGCCCTGACAACATCAAGGCTATGCTCAGCAGCATCTACTACCAGCTCAAGATGAACGACAAGCACGATGCTATCGAAGCTGGCACGCTCAACGTAGATGGTGCTACGCTGCCTGATATCACGGATCTCCTTCAGGGTCTTGATCTCACCGTCACAAAGGCTGCTCCCGCTGCAGTCGAAGAGCCTGCTGCACAGCCCGCTCCAGAAGACCACGACGAAGAAGGCTCCTGCTAAGCGTCGCAAGTAATCCTCCCGCGATTCCTTAGAATATAAAAGTTAGCCCCTGCCATCCTCCGGTAGATGTGGGGCTAACTTTGTGCTACAGGCTCTGTGTCGTAGCAACTTCTCTGGATCGCTCGGGTGAGCCTTAGCCTTTCTGCCCTCGAGCGCGAGATGGCACAGCCACACCCGCTGAAGATGAGTGCTACGGCATGGGCGTGCGTGAGCGTGAAGACTGCCAGCCCAAGCGTGACGCTTACTACGACAGCTACCAGCGGCTGCATATAGTTGTACATACTCACGACGGTCAGGGCGGAGCGTGCTGTCCATTGATCATCAGTAGGTAGCTGACGAAGAGTACCGAAGAAGACCACGTAGCCGACCTCCAGGAGGGTGCGTCGAGAGGGCGGCGACATCTGTCTGTGAGGGCTTCGCTCGCTGTGAAGGGAGTAGAAGGAGGGTAGCCCAGAGGAACATCCACTTATTCACCGTGAAGACGGAGTACTTCTTCGCGAGCTTCCCGAAGATCGTGAGGTGAGGGCATAGGATACTTGCTCCAGCGACGCAGAGTAGGTCACCGCGTATATCTCCCAGCTGGAGTGAGGAGCCCGCGGATTGCATGCTACTCCAGATGAGTAGGAGCGCACCGCAGCAGCCGAGAGCTACACCTAATGCCTTCTCTGCGGTGATGGGCTCCTTGAGGATCAGTGCCGAGAGGATGAGGGCAAAGATCGGCATCGTCGTAGTCACGATACCAGCATTCACAGGGCTGGTGAGGCTGAGCCCAATGGTGAAGCAGCACTGATTGCACACGAGTCCGAAGACAGCAGCGCCGATGAAAAGGAGCTTATCCTCGCTTGCCACACGCTCCCGTGGAGCGAAGAGTGAGCGATCCAGAAGAGGATAGCTCGCCCTAATACACGGCAGGAGACGAGGGTGATACCGCTGATACCATGTGAGGGCATCCTTCCTGCGTGGAGCTATGAGCCCCCAGCACATCGGCCGCTCCGAGGAGGCTAAGGTGGGCTGCGAGATGCTGTTTCGTTGTATTCATTAAGAGACTATCGCGAGGTACTAAAGGTACCAGATGATGAGCAGGATAAGGAGGAGGCGTAAGAGAAGTGATAGGCCGAGGGCCAGCCACTCCGTGCGCTGGGTGATCTGTATGGCATGCTGCAGATCTTCGTCGCTTAGCTCACGCTCGACCTCCCCGATATAGGGCTTGTCGACGACTTCGCCGAAGTAGTCGTGAGGCCCGCCAAAGCGACAGCCGAGGACGAGTGCCAGTGCTGCCTCGGGACAACCTGAGTTGGGGCTGAGATGGCGCTTGCCGTGCTGGAAGGTCTTGCGAAGGGAGATCCAGTCGTCCCTGCTGCGATGAGCATCAGCACAGCTGTCGTGCGCGAGGGGATGAGGTCTCACCAGATCATCGAGCTTAGCGGAGAAGAAGCCATAGGCACGATAGCGCTCATTGAGGTAGCCGACCATCGAGTCCTGCGTATTGATCATCTTATAGGTGAGTATACCCAGGTGTGCCGAGCAGCTCCAGGATAGCATAAGGGCCTACGACGCCGTCGCTGAGGTTCTCCGCGAGTGTCTCCAGAGCTGCCGTACGGATCTCCTGGGCAGATAGAGCGCCTGTATCTCCTGACGATGCGTCCCACCTGCTTGCGTCCGGCTTCCAGCGAGACGGAGGTGCGGAGAGACTCTCTCACCTCCGTGACCAGGGTCTACCGCAAAGCATGTAGAAGATGCAGATCGTGAGGGTAGCGCAATGGTTAGGAGGAGGAAGTGCCCGAAGTAGAGGTCTCCCAGATAGTAGTTGATCGCAGCACCAAGCAGGAGGAAGGCAAAAGGTGAGGGAGGAGGAAGAAGGTAAAAGCAGACTAAGCTCCCGTTGTAGAGGAAGCCCTTGAGTCGGCGTGACGTCCCGTTATTCAGATGCTTTTTCTCCGAGGCCAATGAGGGCGGCCAAAGAATACGATGGGGTGGCCAAGGCGCATCGGATCTCCCAGTACCGATCCAGCAGGAAGCCGAGGAGAAGGGAAGCGTGAAGATGAGGATGGGGTAGACCATAGAGCTGGATTACGGACGCGATAGGAGGGCCTCGAGGTAGGCACGCAAGACTGAGTGGGTGGCAGTGAGCTTCGTCGTGCGCTGCATAGACGAGGGTGATCCGCTCTTCATCCTTGTGACGAGCGAGGAATTCTGCGGGTGCAGTCGAACTCTCCAACTCGGTACGATAGTCACGGGAGAACTCCTCCCAGCGGGCAGGATCATGACTGAACCACTGGCGAAGCTCCGTCGAGGGAGCCAAGTCCTCGCCCATTCGTCCAGATGTGCTCGCTCTTTACTGAGGCCACGAGGCCAGAGACGATCGACGAGTACGCGGTAGCTGTCGGTGGCTTCGGCAGGCTCATAGGCCCGCTTGAGTAGTAGTTCCATAGGGAGTCTCTTTTATCTTTTATCTAAGAGTCGTGAGGATAGGTGTAGCGGATATTGCCGTCGTCATCGATGAGGAAGTAGAGAGCTCTGCTCTTGGGGACGAGCTTCGAGCCGCTTCAGTGCAGGGGCATCGAGGACACGGCATGCAGCGCTCGAGGTCGCTCGGGTTGAGTCCGTCCACAGCCTGCGGGCCAGCGTCAGGCTCTCGATGAGGTATGAGCAGCTTCGCTCGCCAGAGTCCTTAGCCATCTGGTGCATGAAGTCCTTGTTCATGACGACCTTGCGACTATGCGTGTCAAGGTTGCCCTCGGCGAGCTTGACCGCCTTGCCCGAGCATGATACCCATGTAGATCTTGGGGATGGAGAGGAGGGCAAGCTTCGAGTGGTCTCTCCGATGAAGTTGCCGTACTGTACGAAGGACTGGAAGGGGTAGCTCGGGAAGGCACTCTTGAGGGTACTTCTCGCTCTTGGCTCCCGGAGTTGATGACGATGGTATCTGCTCCGAGCGCTACGGCGACATCGGCTTGGCGGACGATGGAGGCCACGAAGGCTTCTGAAGAGAAGGGCTTGACGACGCCCGAGGTGCCGACGATGGAGATCCCGTCTAGTGATACCGAGACTGGGGGTTGAAGGTCTTCGAGGCAAGCTCTCTCCCAGCAGGGGATGCTGATGGTGATATCGACACCTCCGATAGGGTAGTGACGGCGGACGATCGTCTCCATCATCGCACGTGGCGTCTTGTTGATCGCTAGGTCCTCGATCTCCAGTCCCAGCCCAGGAGTGTGACGACACCGACGCCCTCGCCCTGGAGGAAGCGGATGCCCTCATGCTCCGTGGTGAGGATGACCTCGGAGCAGATCCCGGTGAGGTGCGTGACATCGGGGTCATCGCCCGAGTACTGCGTGCCATAGCCTCGTATGCCCAGCTCGGTCTTCTCTCACACGCTCTACAGGGAGCTTCACTCCTCGCCCGAGGGAAGGATGATCGCAGCCTCTGTCGAGCACCTCCCTCGTGGAGGAGGGCATGCAGTGCCGCTGCTGTTGCCGCTGTCGCTGTACTTCCTGTGGTGAAGCCCGTCTTTGAGCGGAAGAAGTCGGGGCAGAGGCGCTCGACAGCCTTACGCAGACCTCACGGGGCCGTAGACATATTCGTAGTGCTCAGGGGAGTGCAGGGCGGGTGATCATGTAGACGGGTACACCTGCAGCGAGGGCTGAGCATCTTCTCCTCGAAGCCACTCGCCACTCTCCTTCGTGATCACAGCGTCGGGCTGTATCTCATCGAAGAGAGCCTGATCTTCGCTTCATGGAAGTAGCGTATGTGGCTGAAGGGAACCTGCAGCCTCAGCCTTCTCCCTTTGAGTCATCTCGATCGAGGATGCGGAAGAAGCTCATGCTTCTCCCAGAAGGGCTTGAGGGGGCGATGGTATTCACGCCCGTCAGAGCAAAGAAGCTCTGTGACAGGGCTGTGCCTCCAGCTTCTCGATCATCTCCTCGTGCTCGCGCATTCGATGACCTTCCCGTGCGCTCGCTGTACTGACGCTCGTAGTGGAGGACAGGGATGCCGAGCTCGGCTGTCACCTCTCCGATAGTCTTGTGAGACGGCAGCGAAGGATGGGCGGCATCGATGACGAGGCGGATATCCTTCTCGTGGATGAAGTCCCGCATGACCTCGTGGGTCATGGCACCCGAGACGCGCTCGCCGTGGACGAGGTCTACCTGCTGAAAGGCACCTTTGGTGGAGTAATAGTATTCTTTTTCCGGACTCGTCGAGGACGGAGCTGACGATGCGGCCCTCGGTCGTTCCCTCCGAAGATTAGGATCATAAGTTGCTTGGGATAGTGGTTAGCTTAGGCGACTGACGAAGCTCGGTCATAGAGCTCTTCGATGGAGCGGCCTAAGAGGGATGAATAAACTCTGGAGCGATCTCACGAAGGGGCTCCAGTACGAATAGTCGCTCTGTGAGGAGCGGATGGGGGAGGGTCAGCGCTCAGCTCGAGGACGAGGTCGTCATAGAAGAGTAGATCGACATCGATGGGGCGATCGTGGTAGTGCCTGCCACGCTCTTGCAGCTGACGACCGAGCTGCCGTCGATCTCTGGGTGCGGTCGAGTACCTCCAGTGGGGAGAGCGAGGTGGTGAGGGTGAGTGCGTATTGAGGAAGGGTGGGGGCTCTCGAAGCCCCAGTGGCTCTGTCTCGATGAGTATGGCAGATGCCACCGACCGGCCCGATTAGGCGGTCGATGGCATCTATGAGCTTGATGGAGAGTGCTTCACGGTCACCCTCGTTGCTACCGAGAGAGAGTAGAGCTGAGGCATGAGGCGCACTTCCTTCGGATTAGTCGATGATGAGCATAGCGTCACCGTAAGCACCGAAGCGGTACTTCTCCCTGATAGCGATGGGAGTAGGCGCGCATGGTCTCTTCGTAGCCCCTCCGAAGGCTGCCAGTCATCAGCAGGATGGACTTCTGACATGTGGAAGTTCGTCACCAGCGCATTGGGGACGTTGAAGTCGTAGGGAGGAAGATGAACTTGCTAGTCCAGCCGTCGAAGGCCTTGAGGTGACGCTGTGTACCTGATGCTGTCTCCATAGCACGGAGTACGGAGGTACCGACGGCGCAGATAGTTCTGCCCTGCGGCGCTGGCGAGCGTTGACGATGGTGCAGGCTTCCTCTGGGATGATCATCTGCTCACTCTCCATCTTGTACTTGGTGAGGTCCTCGACGTCGATCTCACGGTAGTTTCCCAGCCCATTGTGTACGGTGATGAAGGCCTTGCGGATATCCTTGATCTCCATACGCAGGAGGAGCTCACGGCTGAAGTGGAAGCTGGCGGCAGGCCCTACGACAGCGCCTTCTATCTTCGCGAAGAGCGACTGATAGCGCTGGGCATCGTCGCTGTTGGGGCTACGGTTCATGTGCTTCGGGCAGTGGGGTCTCACCCATGGCATGCAGGAGTCGACGGAACTCCTCTTGCTGAGCCGTCGAAGAGGAAGCGCAGCGTACGACCACGTGAGGTGGTGTTGTCGATGACTTCGGCTACGAGCTCATCGTTCTTCCCGAAGTAGAGCTTATTGCCGATACGGATCTTACGAGCGGGGTCGACGACGACGTCCCAGAGCTTGAAGGCGGGGTTGAGTTCGCGCAGGAGGAAGACCTCGATCTGAGCGCCAGTCTTCTCTCCTTGTTGCCATACATACGGGCGGGGAAGACCTTCGTGTCGTTGAAGACGAAAGACGTCATCCTCACTGAAGTAGTCCAGGATGTCCTTGAAGTGGCGATGCTCGATCTCACCCGTGGAGCGGTGCAGTACCATCAGGCGCGACTCGTCGCGGAAGGTGGTGGGCTTCTTAGCGATGAGCGTTTCAGGGGATCTCGATCTCGAAGTGACTGAGCTTAGTATCCTTCATTGTCTATCTCGTAGGGGCTATGGGTTGAGGGTGGTTCTGTTTCTTCCGTGGAGGAGGGCGACGTACTCACGGAGGAAGGCTTGGATATCCTCGACGCGGTAGCAGTCCTCGATGCGATAGTCTCCGACACGGGTGCGGCGGAGGTCGGTGAGGTGGCCACCCGAGCCGAGTGGGCCGTGCCGATGTCGCGAGCCAGTGCGCGGATGTAGGTGCCCCTGCTGCAGACCACACGGATGCGGATCTGGGGAGGCGTAGTCGAGCAGCTCGATCTCGTCGATGACGAGGGTCTTAGCCTTGAGCTCGAAGTCCCGTCCCTTGCGAGGCTAAGTCGTAGGCACGGCGGCCATCGACCTTGACAGCGGAGAAGGCGGGAGGCACCTGCTCGATGGTGCCGATGAAGCCTTTGAGAGCCTCCTCGACGGCCTCGCGGGTGATATGCTCTGTGGGGAAGTAGGCATCAGGCTCCGTCTCCATGTCAGAGGTCGGGGTCGTCTGCCCGAGGCGGATGTCTGCGATATACTCTTGCGTCCAGCCTGTAGCTCGTCGATACGCTTGGTATGCTTGCCCGGTGCAGAGGATCATCACGCCGGTGGCGAGCGGTCGAGGTACCCGGCATGCCCACCTTGAGCTTCTTGATACCGAGGTAGCGGCAGGCTCGCAGCGAAACTTATTGACCAGGCTGAAGGAGCTCCACGTCAGGGGCTTTGTCGAGGGCGATTGTTGCTCTCGCGATGAGGTCCAGCTCTCCATCTATTATCCGAGGGAGATATTGGCTCCCGAGGAGCAGATAGCGATAGCTACTACCGACCGATAGGATGATGCGGTAGTAGCCGAAGGCGCGAAGCCGTACTTTGTGACGAAGCTGATGAAGAACTTGATCGCCAGTAGCCACAAGGAAGGCCATGACATTCCCGATGAGGAGCGTCTGCCAGTTCTCTTCGAAGACACCCATGCCCAGCCCTCGTACGGCTTGGCAGCCCCGAGTAGTGGCGCCGAACATCGTGGGGACTGCAGAGGAAGAATGAGAACTCAGCTGCCCGACGACGTGTCAGCCCCGCTGCATGCCCCCGACGATCGTAGCCATCGAGCGTGAGACGCCAGGTACCATCGCCAGGCACTGGGAAGAGCCCGATGATGAAGGCATTCTGTGTCGTGACCTTGCGCTCGGTCTTGTTCGTGAAGATGCGATCGAAGTAGATCATCAAAGATCCCCCGAGGAAGAGCATCGTGACACGATCCAGGTATTGCCGAGGAGGTCATCGATGCGTGCTGTCTGGAAAGAGGGCGCCGAGGATGGCGGCTGGGATACAGCTGATGATCATCAGACCATAGAGACGCCAGCCACGAGGCTCGTCGTGGGTCGGGCTTCAGCCCAAAAGATGGGGAAGGAAGGAAGCGACGAAGTAGTAGACGACGACCGAGAGGATCGCGCCAAACTGGATCATCACTGTGAAGGCCTTGAGATAAGCCGTACTTCCATACCGAGGGATGCCCCTCGGTGAGATCATGTGCCCTGTGGAGGAGACGGGAATCTCCGTGAGTCCTCGACGAGGGCCAGGATGATGCTTGTAAGATGGTCATGGGCTTTCTCCTCCTCTTCTTCTCTATGGGGCGAGCGGCGGGCTTCACCAGGATGGTATAGACCATGAGGCAGAAGCCGATGAGGCAGACGATGGGCGCCACGACGATGCGGCGGCTACTGAAGATCTCGGACTGAAGGCCGTAGGGTCTTCGCCTGCCCGCCGGACATCAGGATGAAGCCTACGAGGATGAAGAGCGCAGAGCGCCATCAGGAGATAATTCTTCTTGCTGTACAGCATGCTTTATACTATATCGTATCGGGATGATAGGATCGGGGAGGCTTAGATCAAGGGATCTCACCTCTTCCATATGGATGTAGCGGCGGGTAAGCACGCCACGAGGAGACGAAGTTGACGGCTGCCCCGACTACGGGGATAGCGATGATGACCCCGTGAGGAGGGGTGACGCGCAGAGGCTGAGGAGGTGGCAGCCAGCGCTGCTCAGCACCATAGAGGAGTCCACCCAGGAGTGGCGAGTGCCAGAAGGGCACCGACAAAGCCTCGAGGACAGCGCGACGGATGAAGGACGGCCGATGAAGCCTGCCGTAGCACCGATGAGCGAGAGCGTGCGGATACGCATACGCTGCGAATAGATGACCAGCCCTGTAGCGGTCGTGATCTGCAGGAAGCTCACCAGCAGGTTGATGCCGAGGAAGATCCAGAGGACGAAGCGGATGGTCTGGAGGTTGTTCGAGCGAGGCCCACTGGCTCTGCTGCTCCTCAAGACCTCAGCGTTCTGCAGCACGGGATTAGTGGCGATGATCTTCTTGAGGCTATCGGGCTCGGTGTACTCGCTCTGAGGTAGACCTTAGCCATGGGCTGTGGGGATTGTAGCCGAGGATCTTCGTGGGGTTCGCCGAGGACGTCCGTGAGGCTCTTAGCTGCGCTGTCGGCAGTGATGAGCCTCGACGGAGGGACGTAGGGGCTGGGCACGAAGTCTCACTGAGTGTCGCCTCGGTGTTAGCGCCAGGCTCATCGGATAGTTCTTACGGGAGAAGGATATACGTTCGCGTACCTCCTACTCAGTCCTTGCTCCAGGACATAGACGAGCCGAGTGCCCTGAGCATAAAGAGGGTGAAGGTGATGCTTTAGGAAGCTGAGGAGCCGTGCGTAGCGCAGGGTCGAGGATCTGTTTAGCTTTTGGGCGCGCCCATATATATTATAGGTATGTATTCTCTATCGATGAGCTCGGGCGGCACCCTTTACGTATGGGCACACCACGGACAATTTGCATGCAAAGATAGATATTCTCGCATAAGGCTTCGCCTTGCGGAGGAAAAGCTGTGCCCGAGGCGAGATAAACTTGCCTTCTCCCAGAGTAAAAGCCACGGAGTCGTAGTAGAAATCTTTGATCCTCGTACATAGTCCATAGATCTACGTACGTAGTCTATAGGATCTACGTGCAGAGATTTAAGATCCACGTACGCAGACGAAGGTATCACCATAGTCCTTCGCACAGAAATGCGTTTCGCACGGATGGAGGAAGTGCTGTGCGGTTTTGCTGGGTCTTTCACTCCCTCTCAGCATCGCTAGGCCTTTGTAAGCTGTGAGCGGTATCGCGGCGGGCAAACGCCGATATTCACCATCTTTTGCACCTTACAGATATTATATACATAGCATAAGTATTGACAACGATGAATAAGACCTCGCTCCCTTCCCCTGCTACATCCTCGAGGAAGACCTGCTTCGAGCGGAACCTCAGCCCTCATCCAGCGACGTAGCTCAGCGGACGGGCGTGGAGATCATCTTAGCTTTCAAGGCCTATGCGCTCTGGAAGACCTTCCCGATTATCCGCGAGTACGTCCCTCATAGCACCGCAAGCTCTATCTACGAAGCCTCAGCTGGCCTACGAGGAGATGGGCGCTAAGGCACATACCTTCAGCCCAGCTCTACACTCGTGAGGAGTTTCACCATCCTTCGCTATAGCTCGCACGTGACCTTCAATTCGCTGAGTCAGATCGAGCAGATGCGCCCTCTGATGCCGACCGATGGGAGCGTGTCCTGACTGCGTGTCAACCCCGAGTACTCGGCGGTGGAGACCGACCTGTATAACCCCTGTGCTCCAGGCTCCCGCTTCGGTGTGCCTGCTGCGGAGCTACCCGAGGCTCCCCTGAGGGTATCGAGGGCTTCCACTTCCACTCGCTCTGTGAGGGGACGGCGGAGGATCTGGAGAAGACGCTGGAGATCATCGAGAAGAACTTCGGGCACTTCCTCCCTCGCCTCAAGTGGCTCAACATGGGCGGTGGGTCATCTGATGACGCGTCGTGACTACGATGTCGAGCATCTGGTCAGCGTACTGCGCGCCTCCGGTGAGCGCCACCCAACCCTGCACCTCATCCTCGAGCCAGGTAGTGCCTTTGGCTGGCAGACGGGTTACCCTCACCTCTCGGTGGTAGATGTCGTGGAGCATCACGGGATCCGCACGGCGATCGTTGATGTGTCCTTCACCTGCCACATGCCTGACTGCCTTGAGATGCCCTACAAGCCCGCTATCCGTGGCGCTCGCACGATGGATGAATATCGCCCCGAGGCGCACAGCTACCGTATCGGAGGGAATAGCTGCCTGAGTGGTGACTTCATCGGCTACTGGGAGTTCGACAAGCCCCTCGAGGTCGGTGATGAAGTGATCTTTGAGGATATGCTTCACTACACGACGGTGAAGACGACGATGTTCAATGGCATCTCCCATCCCAGCATCGCCCTGCGTCGCTGTGACGGCACGATCGAGATGCTGCGTGAGTACACGTATCAAGACTATAAGAGCCGCATGGACTAAGTCCGTATGCGGTACTCTATAATAAGAAACTACATAGAGAATCATGGGACTATTCGGACTCTTCTCTAAGAAGAAAAAAGAGACGCTTGACGAAGGGCCTCTAAGACTCAGGAGAATGTCTTCCAAGCTCGCACGTGCTGTCGCTGGGCGTAGCACCGTCGATGACTCCAGTGCTCGATGAGCTGGAGGACGTCCTCGTCGACCAGCGACGTCGGCGTAGAGACGACCCTGAAGATCATCCGCCGTATCGAGGAGCGTGTAGCACGTGACAAGTATGTCTCCACCTCGGAGCTTACGGGTATCCTGCGCAGCGAGATCGCTTCACTCCTCACAGAGAACGGCTCTACCGACGGCGAGAGCTCCGCCCCGCCCGCAGTAAGAAGCCCTATGTCATCATGGTCGTCGAGTCAATGGCGTAGGGAAGACCACGACCATCGGTAAGCTCGCCTATCAGTTCAAGCAACAGGGCTACTCGGTGATGCCGGCGCAGGGATACCTTCCGTGCCGCTGCTATCGAGCAGCCTCGATATCTGGGCCAAGCGTGTCGATGTACCCATCATCCGCCAGCATATGTCGGCTGACCCGCTTCGGTCGCCTTCGATACGCCCGAGTGCCGCAGTGAAGGCCGGTACAGATGTCGTGATCATCGACACAGCAGGCCGTCTGCAACAAGGTCGGGCTGATGAACGAGCTGACGAAGATCCGTCGCGTGATGCAGAAGGTCGTACCTGATGCTCCCCGATGAAGTACTCGTACTCGACGGCTCGACGGGGCAGAATGCCTTCGAGCAGGCCAAGCAGTTCACCGCTGCTACCGAGGTCAATGCGCTGGCGATCACCAAGCTCGACGGCACGGCTCAAGGTGTGGTCATCGGTATCTCTGATCAGTTTAAGATCCCCGTGAAGTATATCGGGCTGGGGGAAGGTATAGAAGACCTCCAGCTCTTCAGAAAGAAAGAATTTGTTGACTCCCTATTCGGAGAATGAGAAAGAACCAAGTAGATGTAATTACCCTGGGGTGCTCCAAGAATCTTGTCGATTCTGAGCAGCTCATCCGCCAGTTCCCTAGCAAACGGCTATGTCGTGCACCACAACTCTGGTGCCGTCAATGGCGAGATCGTCGTACTCAACACCTGTGGCTTCATCGGCGATGCGCAGGAGGAGTCTATCAATATGATCTTGAAGATGGTCGAGGCCAAGAAGACGGGCCGTATCGGGCAGGTCTATGTCATGGGCTGTCTGACGGAGCGCTTCATGGATGAGCTCAAGGTCGAGATCCCCGAGGTGGACGGCTACTATGGGAAGTTCAACTGGAAGAACCTCCTGACGGACTTAGGTAAGGCTTACCACAATGATCCGCTCGGAGGCAACCGTAGTATCACGACGCCCGCGCACTACGCTTATATGAAGATCTCCGAGGGCTGCAACCGCAGCTGCTCGTACTGCGCTATCCCCATCATCACTGGCAAGCATAAGTCTCGTCCGATGGAGGACCTCGTCACAGAGGCTCAGTCGCTCGTGGCTTCGGGTGTCAAGGAGATCCAGCTGATCGCCCAGGACTTGACCTTCTACGGGCTCGATATCTATAAGAAGAATAGCCTTGCCGAGCTCCTACAGCGTCTCTCCGACGTGCAGGGACTGGAGTGGCTTGCCTGCACTATGCCTATCCCGCGGACTTCCCCGTGAGATCCTCTGTGATGCGTGAGCGCGAGAATATCTGCAACTACTCTTGACATCGCCCTCCAGCATATCAGCGACCCGATGCTCCGTGCATGCGTCGCCGTGACGAAGGCCGAGACCTATGACCTCCTGCGCTATATAGCGTGAGGAAGTGCCAGGATCCACCTGCACGACACTTATGACGGGTCACCCAGGGGAGACGGAGCAGGACTTCGAGGAGCTCCTGCAGTTCGTCCGTGATATCCGCTTCGATCGTATGGGTGCCTTCGTCTACTCGCATGAGACGGGGTACCTATGCTCACGAGACCTACGCTGATGATATCCCTCTTGAGGTGAAGCAGGAGCGTATGGACCGCCTGATGTCGACTCAAGAAGAGATCGCAGCAGAGCTGAATGTGGCGAAGATTTGGTCGCACCTTCAAGACGCTTATCGACCGCAAATGAAGAGGAATACTTCGTCGGTCGTACCGAATATGATTCACCCGAGGTAGACCAAGAGGTCTTGATCTCGAAAGCAGGATGCTCCTGACCCTGGAGGTGGGGAACTTCACCCAGTGGAGATCACCTCGGCAGATACCTTGACCCATACGGCCAGCTGGCTCAGTAAGAGATGCTACAGGAGGAACTTTGGTACGTACGCCTGCGGAGCTCTCCGCTGTGCAGCTGGAGACTTCTGCAGCAGCTCTGGCGTGCCCTCTGCCAGCAGGTAGAGCAGCGCCTCTTGTCGGGCTGTCGCTGACCTTCCCCGAGATCGGGGGAGGAAGCTCGAGGAGCATAGAGAGTATGTCGCTCGTGCAGCTGACGGCAAGCAGTGGCTCATCCCGCCCCGCTTGACGCTCGGGCTACGCCCCGTAGCAGATCGTGCGTGACCAGCCTCCATCGATCTCCTACGTGACGCCGCAGAGGCTACGCATGTGTCGGCCGAGCAGGTCGCTACGTGGCTTCGTGTTATCCCGATCGCTCTGGGCGAGCGTCTTCCATGATGAGGGCATCCAGATCGTCTGGGCAGGCCTCGGGAGCTTTACGCCGATCACATCGAGGTCGGGCGAGCGGGAGTGGCTATCGCTTCCTCCCAGCCGAGGCGCTCTGTGGCGCTGAATAAGCCCTTCAGCATGTTTGCAGCCTGTAGAGGTCGCCCCATCTTCTGCGAGCCCCGATCTGGAGCTTCGTGAGATCGACCAGCTGGATCAGCTGACGAAGGTCGAGCCTACTGAGTGTCTTCTTTGCCCTCGTGAGTCTATTCAGGAGGAGATGGTTACGCCTCCCGTAGTCGAGGAGGTGGTAGAGCTGGTGGTGGCAGAAGAGCCGCAGCAGCCCGAGTCACCAGCAGCTGCTGTCGAGGTAGAAATCCTCCCAGCTCCCGTAGACGAAGCTCCCTATCGAAGCGCTCAGCCCGCTCCCTCTGTCGCAGGGACGGCGCCCACAGAGGAAGATCCCTTCATAGAGCCAAGAGGCCCATCCCCGCATGCTGGTATGGGTATTCGTAGCGCTGGGTATAGCGATGGCTTTCTGTCTCTTCATCTATCTCCTCTCCATACAGCCCGAGCTGGAGATGAAGGACAAGGCTTCAGCTGCGGTGGAGGCTGTCCAGTCTAGTCCAGCTCCAGTCGTGCCAGCTGTACCCGCACAGACCATAGACGAGACTGACACCCCTACAGACGACTTCTATCGCAACCAAAAGAGGTGTCTCACTCATCTGTAGCACCTTCTGAAACTGTTGTTTCTACCGCCTCTTCAGCGGCTGAGACCATCGAGCGTGTGCGCCTCCGTCCAGGGGATCGCCTCTCCCGCTTGGCTCTGAAAAAGTATGGGAATAAGGCCTTCTGGTCTACATCTACGAGGAGAATAGAGCCCAGCTCAAGGACCCCGATAATATCCCTGTAGGAGCGGTCATAACGCTGCCCGCAGCCTCTAAGTATCAGATAAATGCAGGAGATGCGAATTCAATCAACCAGGGCGTTGGTACTACAGCGCTCTTTACATCGGTAGATGAGGCGTATCGTATAGCATATTTTTAGATAGACAGATAAACGTAATAGAACCATATGGAATCCTGTAGACATCCGCGCACTCACCGCCGAGATTGACGCCGTAGCCACCTTATTGAATCCCTGCGTACAGGTATGCATCAGGCGATCGTGGGGCAGAGCCACCTGATCGACCTCGCTGCTCATCGGCCTCTCTCTGGGGCATATCCTCCTCGAAGGGCTCCCTGGGCTGGCCAAGACCTTGGCGATCAAGACGCTCTGCAGCTCATCAGCGCTGACTACAAGCGTATCCAGTTCACTCCAGACCTCCCTGCCTGCTGACGTCGTGGGTACCCTGATGTACAGCCAGAAGCAAGAGGACTTCTGCTGAAGAAGGACCTATCTTCTAACTCCCATCCTCGCGGACGAAATCAACTGTGCCCCAGCTGATGCAGAGCGCCCTGCTTGAGCCATGCGGGAGCATCAGGTGACCATCGGTGATGAGACCTTCAAGCTCCCCGCAATCCCTTTCCTCGTCATGGCGACGCAGAACCCCATCGAGCAGGAAGGTACTACCCCTCCCCGAAGCTCAGGTAGACCGCTTCATGCTCAAGGTCCTGATCTCTTACCCTAAGAAGGAGGAAGAGGCCTCAGATCATCCGCCAGCAAATTCGCCCCGAGAGCCAGCAGATCCGCCCTGTCGTCAGCATCGCCGACATCCTGGAGCTGCGTCGTCTGGCTGCTGAGGGTCTATATCGATGAGAAGATCGAGCGCTACATCGTGGATATCGTCTTCGCTACGCGTCAGCCCGCTGACTATGGGCTGGAGAACTTCCCGTCATTCATTTCTCTCGGTGCTTCGCCCCGTGCTTCGATCAATCTGGCACCGGCTGCTCGCCCCATGCCCTCATGAAGGCCGTGGCTACGTCATCCCGAGGATGTACGTGCGGATGCTATGATGCTGCTGCCACCGTATCGGCCTCCTATGAGGTCGAAGCCCAGGATCTCACCCTCTGATGAGCTCATCAAGGAGATCCTGAATCGTAGTCGAGGTACCTTAGTCGGCAGAGAGCGGGGCTTCCTCTTTGAGGAAGCTCCATAGCCGATGTGCCCCTTATACCTATATATACGTGGTGTAGGGAGTACGAACTTAGCACGATAAGCAGCATGATGAAATCCAAACTTCAACCCTCCGACCTCCTACGCGCAAGGTACGCCGCATCGAGATCAAGGCCCGTGGCCTCTCGGAGCAGGTCTTTGCGGGCAGTATCAGTCCGCCTTCCGTGGACGAGGTATGGCCTTCAGCGAGGTACGTGGCTATCAGATAGGCGATGACGTGCGTGACCTGGACTGGAATGTCACGGCACGCTATGCCCATCCCTTCGTCAAGGTCTTTGAGGAGGAACGTGAGCTGACCGTGATGCTCCTGGTCGATATGACGGGAGTACGGACTTTGGTACCCGCTGTCGAGACCAAGCGCGAGCTCAATGCCGAGATCGCAGCGACCCTGGCCTTCTCCGCGATACAGAATAATGATAAGGTCGGTGCGATCTCTTCACCGACCAAGTCGAGCTCTTCATCCCTGCGCGGAGTGGGCGCAATATCCTCTATCTGATACGTGAGCTCTTGAGCTTCGAGCCGCAGCGCCGTGCCACGACCTCAATGTGCCTCTGAAGTATCTCTCAATCAGCTCATCAAGCGCCGCTGCACGGCCTTCCTCATCTCCGACTTCTATCACTGGGGCGAGGACTACCGTCAGACGCTCTCCTCACAGCTCGTCGCCACGACCTCGTGGCTATCCGTACCTCACGACGAAGGGGCTCTGGAGCTCCACGTATGGGGCTCTTCGACTCTACGATGCGGAGACGGGGCAGGAGCGCTGGTCGATACTCTTCACGCCGAGTGGCTCGTATCTGCCGAGCGTGCGTGAGCAGGAAGAGACCTTCGCAGCCATTGCCTTCGCTCGGGAGTCGACCACTATCGAGGTCGCTACCGACGGGACTCATGTGCCTGAGCTGATCAAACTATTTGGACGTAGATCCCTAACCCAACCATGCAGAGACTACGGTATCTATATATCCTCGTACTGGCTCTCCTCCGGGCTCGTGGGCAGGCGTCGGCACAGCGTGTGTCGATCCAGACCCACCTCGACCGCTCCGAGATCCGTATCGAGAGCGTGCGTCATCGAGATGACCATCCGCACGGATAACCTCGCCACACGCTTCCACCTCGTCGAGGACTCGACGGGGACAGAGCGTTTCCGCATCCTGGAGTTCGGTGCACTGATACGATCAATGCTCGGTGGGACGATCCAGGAGATCAAGGCGCGAATGATCATCACCTTTGACTCGACGCTCATCACGATCCCTCCGATCGTGGTCGAGACGCCCTCGGGGAGTGCTGTCTCCAAGCCCCTTGCCCCTCAACGTTATCTCACCCGGAGGTTGACCTTGATCATCCTGGATCGCTCAAGCCCATCCAAGATCCGTGGGACGAGCCCTACACGCTGTGGGATATCCTCGTGATCATCTGGACGAGCTGGATCACCCACGTGGCGATCTTCATTGCCCTCGTCCTCCTCTTTCATCTATGAGTACAAGCGTAGAGCGGAGTATATGAAGGAGCCCGAGCCTGTCTACCAGCCTCCGACGACTGCCTTCGAGATCTTCCTGCGCCGAGTGGGTGCCCCTCAAGGGTCTGCGTCTCGAGGATCAGCAAGACTTCAAGAACTACTACCTGAGCTTACGGGGCACTGCGCTCTTACCTCGGAGACGTCCTGCACTTTCGATGCGCTGGAGAAGACCTCCAGCGAGTTGCTTGACGAGCTACAGGGCTATCCTTGAGTAACGACTACCGTCGCACGATTGAGAGCCTCTTCAGAGAGGCGGACTTTGTGAAGTTCGCTAAGAGCCCTCCCGCTTCTGCAGTGAGGCTGAGCAGGTGACTCGCTCTATTCAGAGCAGACAAAGGCCTTCCACTTTAGCATGGCTTCAAGAGCAGGCTAAGCAAGAAGCCGAGAGAAAGGAGGTGGCCGAATGACCTTCCTTCATCCTCAGCTGCTGTGGCTCTGCTTCTGCTCTCCAGCGCTCCTCATCATCTATATCGTATGGCGTCGGCGTCAGCAGGCATCGCTCCGTGTACCTTCGCTTCTCTCATCAGTGGTGTACGTGGTGGCCTTCGTGTCTACCTGCGTCACGTGCTCTTCGCCCTGCGTCTCCTTGCCTTGGGCCTGATCATCGTAGCCTTGGCGCGCCCTCAGAGCTCCTCATCATGGAGCGAGGATCGTGTCGAGGGGATCGATATCATGCTCACCATGGACATCTCGACGAGTATGCTCGCGATGGACTTCCAGCCCAACCGTGTCGAGGCTGCTAAGGAGGTCGCTATGCGCTTCATCGCCAATCGCCCGAATGATAATATCGGTCTCGTCGTCTTCGCTGGTGAGAGCTTTACGGCTTGTCCGCTGACGCAAGACCATGCGACCCTATCAATCGTCTTCGAGATGACGACGGTATCATCGCTGACCAGACGGCTATCGGCTCGGGGCTTGCCACGGCTATCAGCCGCCCTCAGGACAGCAAGACCAAGAGTAAGGTCATCATCCCTGCTGACGGATGGTGCCAACAATACGGGGAATATCTCTCCGAAGATGGCGGCTGATCTGGCGAAGACCTTCGGCATATCAATCTACACGATCGGCGTAGGCTCGGGGGCTGGTGAGGCACCCTATCCCATCACAGACCCCTGCTCGGTACAGTCGTGCGCACTATGCCCTGTCGACCTCGATGAGCCCTACGATGCAGCAGATAGCTGACGTCTCTGGTGGGGCTTACTTCCGTGCTACGGACAATGAGTCGCTCGCTGCGATCTACAAGAAGATCGATCAGCTGGAGAAGACTAAGCTCTGACGCGGAACTATCATACGATCTACGAGGAGTTCTTCATCTCGTCCTCGCCGCAGCCTTCCTCCTTCTAGAGTATCTCCTGCGCTCGACGATCCTACGCACCAATCCGTAAGACGATGAATATCCATTTCCATTCACCCGAATACCTCTACCTGCTCTTTGCGCTCCTGCCGCTCTTGGCTCTCTCGCTCTTCGCCCTACTGGCGACGTCGTCAGATGCTCAGCGCTTGCCGACAAGGAGCTGGGGCAAGCCCTTGCACCTCTGGCTTCGGGGAAGAAGCACTGCATTACGTGACCTCTCTGCTCCTCATAGCGGGCGCACTCTATGATCGTCGTCTTGGCTCGCCCACAGCTGGCGGGTAGTAGCGACCAGGGACAGATGATAAGGGTATCGAAGCGATGATCTGCCTCGATATCTCGAACTCCATGCTTTGTCAGGACGTCGCTCCCAGCCGACTGGACTTTGCTAAGCGCTCTATCTCCCGCCTCTTGGAGAATATGCGCTCGGACCGCGTGGGGCTAATCGTCTTTGCTGGGAGTGCCTTTGTTCAGCTCCCGATCACGACGGACATCGCTACAGCTCAGGACTTCCTCTCCGATATTTCGCCCGATATGCTCTCGGACCAAGGGACGGCTATTGGTCAAGCTATCATGCTTGCTCGTCAGTCCTTCTCCGACCGCAAGGATCTAGGGAAAGGATCATCGTCCTGACGGATGGTGAGGACTTCGAGGACAATGCCACCGAGGGCTGCGAAGGATGCTGCGAAGGCTGGTATCCATATCAATGTCGTAGGTATTGGTACCGACAAGGGGGCCTATCCTCACATCGGAGGGTAACCTCACCGATGACTCGGGGAATATGGTCGTCACCCGCTTCAATCCCGAGATGTGTCAGCAGATCGCTGACGCTGGTGCGGGTATCTTCGTCTCCTCGACCTCACAGTCTACCGTCGTCAGGAGGTGAGAAGCAGCTGGAGGAGCTCCACGCTTCGATCACCTCACGATCGGGCAATGGTGCCGCAGAGGCCTTCGAGCCTTGGCTCTGGGCAGCGCTGGTGCTGCTCGTCGTCGAGTTCTTCATCATGGGACGCAAGAATAAGTTCCTCATCCGTCATAATATCTTCGGTCATGAGAAGTAAGATTGCCATCCTCTATCTTGTCCTCTTTGCGCTGGGCGGCTCTTCGCTCTATGCTCAGGGGCTCAAGTCCTCTATACGCCGCGCCAATAAGCTCTATCAAGCTAAGGACTATGCGGGAGCTACGCAGGAGTACCGCCGTGCCTTGCTCCGTGACAGCCTCTCAGGTAAGGCGAACTTCGGTATATCAGCAGCTGCCTACGGGCAGGGACGCTATGACGAAGCTAAGGACTATCTGGAGCGTGCTGCTCAAGATCCGCGTCTCACGCCACGTCAGCAGGCTGGTGTCCTGCACAACCTCGGTAATGTGGCGATGCAGAAGAAGGACTATCAGAGTGCCGTCCAGTCCCTATGAGGAAGCCCTGATCCGCAATCCCTGAGGACGACAATAGCGCTACAACCTTGCCCTGGCGCAGAAGCTCCTGCAGCAGCAGAACAAGAATAATAAGTCGCAGAGCCAGCAGGGCCAAGATCAGAATAAGGATAAGGACAAGGATAAGCAGAAGCAAGACTCCCAAGCAGGACCAGCAGAAGGATCAGAATAAGCCAGACCAGAAGCCTCCAGCAGGGGAAGGATAAGCAGGGCCAGCCCAATGAGCAGCGCTCCGGCGAGCTCTCGAAGGAGCAGGCTGAGCAGATCCTCCGCTCCTTCCGCACCGATGACGATAAGACGCGTCGTCGTGTAGAGCAGGAGCAGCGTCAGCAGCAGAATAGTAGTAATAAGAATAAGAAGAGATGGTAATCTCGATGAAGTCTAGTAGCCTCGTAGGGCGCAGCCTTGCCCTATTCCTCTGCCTCCTCCTCTGCCGCTTGGTCTTAGGGCTCAGGTGGTACGTGTCGAGGTGCCGCAGACTGTAGTCCAGGAGCATCGTTCCAGCTCAGCTATACTTACTCTGGTAGTGAGGACTTCGAGCGTGTCACGGAGCCTAAGGTCGCAGGCCTGCAGGTCCTCTATGGCCCCGCTCGCCAGCAGATGAGTAGCTTCCAGAGTGTCAATGGACGCAATAGCTCGACCTCCTCGGTGAGCCTCACCCTACACCCTTATGGCAGAGCGTACGGGAGCATCACGATCCCGGCTGCTACGGCTACCATCGGAGGTAAGCGTGTCAATGTCCATGGTGCGACGGTGCGCGTCCTCCCTCCCGATAAGAATGCTCCAGCAGGTCGCTCTCAGTCTGGTGGGGCTACTACTACGGCAGCTACTTTCTTCCGCGCGCTTCCTGGGGCTACCGTTGTCTATGAGAAACAGGCCTTCCCCATACGCTACAAGCTCTATGCGACGACGGAGTTTGATATCAACTCCTTCGAAGCCCCCAATATGATGGCTTCCTCTCCGAGAAGCAAGCCGATGATGGACGTCGTCAGCTCCAGCTCGAGACCTACCAAGGCGTAACTATCGTACAGTAGATATCCTCAGTGAGTACTCTTCCCTCAGCGAAGTGGTACGCTCACCATCCCTCTTCTAAGATCGGTATCCGTGTCCCCGTGCCTCAGGCCAGTGACGATCCCTTCTTTGGCTCGGCGGTACTTGCTGACCGCACGGTGGAGTCAGCTCCAGTGACCATCCAGGTGCGCCCACTCCCCACGGAGGGGCAGCCCAAGGACTTCTCTGGCGCCGTCGGCTCCTTCCGCATGCGTGCCGAGCTCCTCACGAAGAGCCCTAAGACAAATGAGTCGGTGACGATTCGCCTGACTCTTGAGGGCACAGGCAACCTCAAGCAGGTCATCAGCCCTGCGATAGCCTTCCCTCAGGACTTCGAGGTCTATGATCCCGAAGGAGACGTATGAGAGAAGGTCTCGCTACCGAGGTCTATGGTAAGAAGATCATCGAATACTTCGCCATCCCTCGTCGTACTGGGCTCGGTGACGATCCCTGCACTGACCTTCTCATACTTCGACCCGAAGCTGGGGCGCTATGAGACGCTCCGCTCACAGACCTTCTCGCTGAATGTGGCTCAAGGCCCAGAGACAGCGTCGGATGATCGCGGTAGCCTACGCCAGCAGGAGCAGCTCCTGCGTCAGCTTCATGACACTGAAGGGGTCTCCGCTCTGGGGTCTTCGCTGGGCGACGAGCTGGAGCTATCTTCTGCTCTTCCCCTCATCGCACTCCTCGGCCTCATCGCCTATCTCGTCATTGCTCGCCAGCGTGGTCTGCGTGCTGACAGCTTGGGCTACAAGGCCTCGCGTGCCAGCTCGGTAGCTACTAAGCGCCTGCGCACGGCTCATAAGCTCCTCAAGGCGGGTAAGCGTGATGCCTTCTACGAAGAGGCGCTACGTGCACTCTGGGGCTATCTCGGAGATAAGCTCCGTCTGCCTATCTCTGAGCTGAGTCGTAGCTCGGTCTCTGAGATCCTGCGCACTCGTGGGCTGGATGAGGAGACGATCACGCGCCTCACACAGGTCATCGATGAGTTGAGTTCGCCCGCTATGCTCCCGCTAAGGAGGGGATATGCAGGCGCTGTAGTGATACAGCTGCTGAGGGTCATCGGCGCTATCGATAGTCACAAGCTTTAGCCCCTTACTATGCGTACGATATTTCTTTTTCCCTACTTTGCTTGATCTCGACGCTCCACCTCGGGGCTACCGAGAAGGCGGAGATCTCTGTCGATAGTCTCTTCGCAGCGGGGCGCTACCGTGAGGCAGCTGCCGCTCTTGAGGAGGAGATCAAGACCTCGGGCGAGAGCTCCACACGCTATGCAAATCTCGGTAACTGCTACTATCTACTGGGTGACCTCGGGCATGCGGTGCTGAGCTATGAGCGTGCTACGCTCTTGGATCCCTCGTGACAAGGCGATTGCCGAGGCGCGTGCTGTCCTCATCAAGAAGACCATAGATAAGCTCCCCGATGCGGAGAGCTGGTTCACACTACGGGGGCTAAGGTCGCCCTATGCCCTGCCACTCACCGCTCCTCCCGCTTGCCCTTGTGCTCTTTGCTCTGGCTATCGGCTCTGCGTAGCCTTTGCTCTGGGGCGCACACGCCGTGTAAGCGTATCGCCTTCTATACGGCGCTGGGGAGCTTCGTCCTGACGGCCTTTGTCAGGGGCGCTGATCCTGCACTGGGTTTATGCCGAGCGCTCGGCCCGAGAAGGCTGTCATCACGCAGCCCGAGGTGAAATGTCTACCTCCCCCAGCGGAAGGGGCGGTCAAGACCCAGCTGCATGAGGGTACGCGCCTTCGTCTGGTCGGTAAGTCCGTAGGCGAATATCAGCAGTTCTCCTGGGCGATGGTACAGAGGGCTGGATCGCCTCGAGTGCTATTGAGCCTATTGTAGCTCCCAAGCAATACTCCCATGACGCCTCCCTTTCTGCCGGGCGAGGTCGCCCTACTGCGTCGCTATCAATGGAGCGCATTCGCCCTTCTGGGATGCAGCGATGTTCCTCATCTCCAATGTAGGGGCGTGGACCTTCCTGCGATAGCTCTTCTGGTCTTCCTCTTCTATCGCCGTCCGAAGAGCGAGGCTATCCTCCTTCTGCTGATGGTAGGGCTGTGTGTGGCGGTGGGAGATGTCCTAAGCTCGACGCTGGCGAAGCCTTCTTTGAGCGTCTACGCCCGACACATACGCCTTGGCTGCAGGAGAGCCTGCACTATGTCTATGGCTACCACGGGAAGCTCTATGGCTTCTCTCTGGGCACCATCGAACTATACAGCGGTGGCTACCTTCTCTGCTTGACCTTCAGAGATCGTCGCTCACGGCGGTGCTCTCGCTCTTAGTTGCCTGGGTCGTCTACAGCCGTATGTATATCGGAGCGCACTTCTTCTCGACTGCCTTGTGGGTATCCTCGTAGGCCTTTGCCGTGGGCTATAGTGTCTACCGTCTGTACCTCTACATCCGAGGACGAGTCCTCGCCACGGATATCGTGCCCCGCAGGATCTATCACGATGGGATGCTTGCGCTGGTCTGTGCGCTCTGGATCTCTATCCCCGTCACGCTGATGATGGCGGTACAGGTCACGCGTATCCTACGTATGGTCGGAGCGTTGTAGCTCACGCCTCCCTATATTTCTCATATAGCAGCGCCCTCACGATGCAGATGGCATCATGGGGCGGTGCTGCATATGCTTGAGGGGGAGCTTATAGCTTACGGATGAGGCTAGCCCGTCACGTAGGGGGAGGATGAGGGTTCTCGACACGGGGATCACGCTGCACGTGGTCGTTGAAGGCGAGGATCGTCTGCGTCTGCTGGTCGGTGGGAGTCGGCTCCTCGATGACCTTACCGTCCCAGAGGGTATTGTCCGCTAAGATGAGGGCACCCGAGGGAGGTGGGGAGGATGAGCTCATAGTAATCGATGTACTCGCGCTTATTGGCGTCGATATACACGAGGTCGAAGCTGTGCTTCTAAGAGCTCGGGGAGGATCGTGAGCGCATCTCCGAGGTAGAGGTGGACGCGGTGGGCGTAGGGTATGCCGTCGAGGAACTCGTGGATGAAGTCCTCCATCTCATCATCTGACTCGATGGTATGGACTCACCGCCTTCTCCGAGGGCTTCGCCAAGCAGTGCGCAGCATAGCCTGTGAAGGTGCCAAGCTCAAGGACTTTTGGGCTCTCGAGATACGGCAGAGCATCTGAAGGAGGTTGCCCTGCAGGTGCCCAGAGAGCATACGAGCACGCAGGAGGCGCACATGAGCCTCTCTCCAGAGTCGCTGACGGTAGGGACTCTCAGGGTCGTGTGACTTAGGATGTACTCCTCGAGTCGCTCGCTGTCGATGCTCATTCGCTGACGGCTGTTTCTGGCTCAGGCATTCCGAGGATCTCGCGGATACGGCTGGCGACTTGCTCCATCTGCCACATAGGCGTGGAGGTCGCCCCACAGATGCCGATGCTCTGTGGTAGGGGCTGGAGCATCTCGGGCTGGATCTCATCGGAGAGGAGACGAAGATACTTCGCTCGTTGCCCCTTCTGGCAGTAGCTGAAGAGCACCTTGCCGTTGGAGCTCTTGCCCCCGCCGACAAAGACCGTCAGCTCGTGCTGGGAGGAGAACTCCTGGATGTGGGGCATGCGGTTGGATACCTGACGGCAGATCGAGTCCTGGAAGTCGAAGCGAGCATCGCCTCATCATACGGCTACGGAGCGTGTCGATGAGCTCGTGGAAGCCCGTCAGCGACTGGGTCGTCTGTGAGAAGAGTGCGATGGGGCGGTGAAGTCAATCTGCTCGATATCCTCGGGGCTCTGCACGATGATGGCCTTCCCATCGGTCTGGCCGACGAGACCATTGACCTCGGCATGGCCCTTCTTCCCATAGATCACGATCCGACCACCCACGGGATCCAGCTCGGCGAACTTGCGACGAACCTTCTTCTGCAGGGCGAGCACGACGGGGCAGTAGCATCGACGAGCTCGATGTTGCGCTCGCGAGCGAGCTGATAGATGGCTGGTGCTTCTCCGTGGGCACGGAAGAGCACGCGCTTTCCTCGAGCTTCTTGAAGGCCTCGTAGTCGATCGTCTGCATGCCCTTGGCCTGCAGGCGGTCTCACCTCCTGGTTGTTGTGCACGATGTCGCCGAGGCAGTAGAGCTCTTGTCATCTTTCTTCAGCTCTTCTTCGGCGTGCTTGACTGCATTGATGACGCCGACAGAAGCCTGACTGTTGGTCTATTTCGATCTTGGGATACATGTGGGGATAAGGAGGGGGAGAGGAAGGCTGGACTCACGCCTTGGCGAGAGCCTCGAAGTAGGGAGCGCAGGAGGGCATCCTGCTCATCGTGGGTCAGGTGGGAGTTGTCGAGGACGCGTGCATCCTCAGCTTGGCGCAGGGGAGCCACCACGGTGCGTGTCAATGTAGTCACGCTGGCGAAGGTTCTCCAGCACCTCCTCAAGCGGTATCTTGCTATCGCCCCTGCCTCGAAGCTCGGCAAGGCGGCGCTCTGCACGGATGACGGGGTCAGCCGTGACGAAGACCTGAGCTCTGCCTGGGGAAGACAGCAGTGCCGATGTCTCGGCCGTCCATGACGATACCGCCCTCAGCACCGAAGGCCTGCTGCTGGGCCGTGAGGAACTCACGTACGAAGCCCAGCGCGGCGATGGGGCTGACGAAGGAGGCGACCTCCATCGTGCGGATTTCCTCTCGACGTTCTCGCCGTTGAGGTAGAGCTCGGGTAGCACTTCGTGGCTCTGGCGGGAAGCTCAGGAGACCTCGCTCAGGGCTTCGCGAAGCTCAGCCTCCTGGATCACTCCCTCACGGATGAAGCCGCGTCTGAGGGCGAAGAGGGTGACGCTCGGTACATCGCGCCTGTGTCGACGTAGATATAGTCGATTGCACGCGCGAGCGTACGTGCCATAGAGCTCTTGCCACATGAGCTGTAGCCGTCGATGGCCACGATGATCTTCTGTCATGGGTGTTGTCTTACCGTTCGTTTATCGTTTGTAGGGTATACACCTCTATCCCAACACGGGGCAGGGGATGAAGGTTGTATCTCCTTATAAGTAGTGCTTAGCTAAGGCTCGACGCACAGGCCCGTCATAGAGTCGAAGAGCGAGGTATGCGATGAGTATAGAGCCAAAGAGTAGTCCCAGTGCTCCTGGGAGTGACTGCTGGAAGGTCAAGTGGTGATTCTTTACCCATGCGTAGTAGCAGTAGAGTAGAGGGTAGTGCACCATATAGAGTGGATAGGGAGAGGTCTCCCAGCGTGGTGCAGAGCTGGCGCATGCGAGGGCTGATCCTCTGATCGTACGTTGATGACAAGTAGAGGGGGAAGAGATGAGGACACACAGGCTGTCATAGAGCCCGTTGAGCCAAAGGCTTTTCTCCCCCAAGACGTGGAGGACAGCCAGTAGCACGAAGAGACCAGCTCCAAGAGCAAAGGAGCCTCGCACAGTGCGGGTATGCAGGGTGGGAGGAGTAGCCCCATCGTCATGCTGAAGAGCAGACGGAGTGATCCACCCAAGGCATTCCTCGCGTGAAGGCCCAGCCCAGGCAGAGGTCCCTGAGTCCCGTAGACAGCGACACCGATAAGCCCCAGTCCACTGATGAGGACGATGAGGCGCAGCCCCACAGAGGGAGGCGTCGGAGGATGATCGCACAGAGGAGATTCCTATGTACTCAAAGAAGAGCGACCACGTAGGGCCGTTGAGAGGGTGATCTCCCCGAGCCCTCGTACGTCCATTCGTGTAGGAGCGGGGATCATCAGGGCATTGAGAAGGATCCTACGAGGAGCATCCCTATGCTGATCTTACTGACATCCCATGCTTCACATCATCCTGTGTAGTAGAAGAGTGCTCCACCGAAGATAGCTCCGAAGATCACCATAGGGTGTAGTCGTATGAGACGACGCTGTAGTGAAGCTCCAGGTGACTCATCTTTCCCCACCGGCCATCATAGGCATAGCCCAAGACGAAGCCTCGATAGTAGGAAGAAGAAGTCTCACAGCGAGATAGCCGAGGATTGATGCCTTGGTCAAGATGGCTGGTCGCAAAGGACTCAAAGATGTGGTACCATACAACGACGATGGCGGCGACACCACGCAGGCCGTCGAGGAGTGGATAGTGGGGCTTGCTATCTGCAAAGCTTCCCTGAGGAGAGGAGCTGGATGGATGCATTACATATAATATATGGTGTAGAATATGAGTCAGCTCACCATGGAGGCGGTCGCAAAGATATGGAATTGCCTGCATTTATGGGATATCCGCACAAGCTTTATCGATATATAAGTGTCTGATAGTTCAATGTGTATTTCGTTCGATCTTCCCTTTGGAGAGCTGCTGGAAAGGGTGACTGGCTTCGTGATTAGGAGTGTGAAGCTGGGGGAGGAGGCTCAAACCAATAGTGGTTCGCACTCAGACCTATAGTGGTTCGATGCACGAACGAATAGTGGTTTGCATACGAAACAATAGTCGTTTGAACCCCATACCAATAGTCATCCGTATGCAGACCAGTAGTTGTTTGCGAATCGACTTTCAGCTTCGTGCACGAACCACGATCTTGATGTAGTTGAATATCCCGAGGGCAGAGCGAGCGGTGAATGCACCCTCTGATATCAGCTTTGCCGAGGGCAAAACGAACCAGTACTGGTCAGCGAGGCGATCAGTACTGGTCACTAATCAGTTACCGTACTGGTCACACACTCGGCAGTACTGGTCGGCGCGTGACCAGTACTGGCCGATTTTGCCTTCGTAAAAGCCTTGACTATGACACACTCCAGAGAGGTGCTAAGTACCCTCATCCCTCCGCCCTCCTTCCTCTGCTCTCAGTGAGCCGCTTGTTTTTATCTGTGTGTGATGACGGCTCTGTAGGGGAGGGTGGTGCGAACCTATATTGGTTTGGCGGGCTGACCCATATAGGTTGCTTTCTCGACCAATATAGGTCACGTCTGCGAGCCATATAGGTCAGCCCGCCGACCAATATAGGTCTGTATCACATAGGATCCATCTGCATTCAAGCTGTGGTATAGAGCTTCGTCTTAGGCGTAGACTCAGGGCTCTACCGCTATTAATCACTACATTTGTATGATACAAACCTCACTTATAGATATACAGTGCCTTAGTGAATGTACTAAGACGCTTTCTCGTGAGCGCTGGCAGGCCTCTCGGGCTTGGCTATGCTGCCGCACAAGAGCCCCAGCGAGTCATCGCCCATCCTGGGGTCAATAACGCCTGCCCTGCCGATGCGCGTAGCCTCAAGTGGAAGGTCGCCGTCGGGCGCCTCAATGAGACGCAGTATGGCAAGGGCATCTTCTACGAGCGCGACAATGATCCCCGATGGCGAAGCAGGCCTCGATATCTCTCGCGACGAAGCTCAACGCTTGGGAAGTTCATCCTCCTCGAGCGTAGCGACTCGGAGAAACTGGAGGCGAGCTCAGAGGCTGGGCAGGGTCAGCGTATCGGTGCAGACCACTCATCCTCGGCTCGATCACCGAGTTCGGCCGCAAGACGACTGGTCGGGATGGCCTCTTCACCTCGGAGAAGAGTCAGAGACGGTAGAGCGGGTGTGAGCATCCGTATCGTCGACGTCGCGACGGGGCAAGTCATCTATTCGGAGGAAGGTAAGGGCGAGCTCAGACGACGGTAAGAGTACTCTGGGTCTTGGCGGTAAGGGCTGGCATGACGCCACCCTCAGCGATAAGGCCATCTCAGGGGGCTATCGATCAGCTCGTCGAGAACATCATCAATAAGTGCACCGACAAGCCTTGGCGCACCTACCTCATCAATGCTGATGCCGATGGTATCATCATCGCAGGGTCGGGCCGCTCAGGGCATTCGTCCTGGAGATACCTTCACGCTCTACAAGCGTGGCAAGCAAGCGAAGAACCCTCAGACGGGGTCTCCTTCATCTGGCGGGTAAGCCCGTCAGCACAGCTGCGCGTAGAGTCCGTCGATGGCGATACGCCCGATACGCAGTACGCTATCGTCAGCGTCGTCTCGGGAGCTTCGATAAGGGTGCCTTGACAACTATTATGTACAGCAGTAAGACCGCAGCGATTATGAAGAAGCAACCATTCTACAAGCAGTGGGCTCGGTCTACTCCTCCTTGCCCTCCTCTTCGCTGGACAGCTCTGCGGGACGACCTCGTCGATCCGGCGGGCTCAATGATGAGTCTTATATCGTCGTAGCCTCCTCGAGTGCCTACGTCGGAAGAAGGTCTGTCTCAGTCGACGATGTCTCCGCTGTGGGGATCGTGGCCGTTCGCCCCGACGCTGTCACGCGCCACGCAGCGTATCACCATCACCCCAGGACGCCATATGGTCATCGTCCGAGATGCCGAGGCGCACGTTTCTCCAAGGAGATCTTCATCTCCAGCCGAGCCGCGAAGACCATCACCCGTGCAGTAAATCGTAGATCTCTTGCAACTGATGAAGTTCACTATACCGTCGCTGCACTCCTACTCTTTGCGGACTGCTCTCGAGCTGTGGCTCCTCACCAGCGTTATATCTGTGGGGCGACTATGAGCAGACGGCCCATGCCGTCGCACGAATCCCACCCCGAGCGTCTTAGGGCTCTGGCATGGTCTATGAGAGCTCATCACTCAGCCCGAAGGCCTGCGCAAGATGCCTCCAGGGCTCTGCGCGAGTACGGCTACCTCTTAGCTAAGCGGCGATACCGAGCGAGTGTGAAGCTCCTCGAGAAGGAAGCTGAGCTGTACCCCGAGAGTGCAGTGCTCGTCCGTCGTCTCATCAGCAGCTGAAGAAAGGAAGATCCGACTACACCGAGCCTTTATGGCCGTAGGGGCATTTCGCCTCGCTGGTACTCCTCTCTCCTGTGGACTTCTGGGTGAGCAGACGCAGCGCCGTGAGGATGCTCATGCTACGCTCTACAGGGAGAATCCCTCCATCGTCATCATGCCCACGATCAACGAGACCAATCAGGTCGAGCTGAAGCGATAACTCTACGCTACGCTCGCCGCTGGCTGAGCGTGGCTACTACGTCTTCTCCCCTTCCTCGCGAAGGAGCTGATGGAGCAGGAGGTGCCGCCAATGCCGAGGACTTCATCCAGGGAACGTCGCCCCTTCTACCGCGTCTTCGGTGCAGACGCCGTCCTCTTCACCATCATCCATCGCTGGGAGAAGGTCGCCCTGCGCTCGAAGATCGAGATCGATGTCGAGTACCTCCTGCGCTCTACGAAGACGGGCGAGATGCTCTCTCCCGTCGCTTCGAGGGTGCTGTGGATCTGAGTAGTAATCATGAGGGCGGGAGCATCTTGAGTACCCTCATGGATATCGTCGTGGGGGCGATCTCACCTCAATGACGGACAAGGTCGTGGCTGCACGTCTGGCTAACCGCGATGCGCTGGAGAGCCTCCCCGCGGGTGCTTACCACCCCCGCTATCTCCAGGATAAGCGCGACCAAGTCGGCCCCACGCACGTCACGGGGCGTAACCTCAAGTAGCGTGTACCATGGGCTCCACGGTACACCTCTTAGTCATCGACAACCGCGACTCTTCGTCTATAATGTCGTGGAGCTCCTGCGCTCACTTCCCGAGCTCACCTTCGAGGTTATCCCCGAGGGTGAGCCTGAGCTCTTCGCTTCCCGAGCACGATGGGCTCATTCTCTCCCAGGGCCAGGCGTGCTGAGTGAGTTCCCCGCATCAGGCCTCTCATCCGTGCCGAGGTAGGGGTAGAAAGCCGATCTTGGGCATCTGCCTCGGGCATCAGGCACTCGCCGAGCACCACGGCGCTGAGCTGGTAGCAGCCCCTCGCGCCCCGCCACGGGCATGCCTCCGCACTTGTCGTATGATCCTGCGGATAGCCTCGTCGGTGCTATCCCCACGGGAAGCCTCGTCGGGCGCTACCACAGCTGGGCGGTCGACGATGCGAGCCTCCCGACCGGCCTTGTCCCGACGGCTTACTGCGCCGATGCGACGAAGGCCGTGTCTGATGGCGATGCGCCACCGCATCGGAGCCTGTGTGGTCGGTGCAGTTCCACCCGAGAGCATGATCAGCGAGCACGGACGAGCCTACCTCCGGCCTTCGCCACTGCCGTCCGTGCTTGGCGCGATAGCCCTTCCCATCCATCTACATCCCTTAGCCTATGTACTTCAGAGATATTGTCGGTCACGATAGCCTCAAGGCGCAGCTTCACGACGGCTCGCGAGGGCTCGTCCTCACGCCCAGCTCTTCACGGGGCGTGATGGCGAGGGCGCTCTGGGCATGGCTTACGCCATGCTCGCCACCTCAACTGCACCGATCGCGGGGAATGGGATGCCTGCGGGCATTGCCCCTCCTGCCGTCGCTACTGACGAAGTGGGGATCCTGACCTCTCTTCCTCTATCCCATCGTCAACGCTTCGGGAAGAACCTCTGCGAAGACCATATCGAGGACTGGCGCCGCTTCACACAGCAGGCCCCTATACCTATTATGATGAATGGCTGGGACTCTCGGTGGCGATGGGAAGAAGGCTCGATCTTCGCTCGCGAAGGCGAGCCTCTGCAGCGCATGATGGGCTATCAGACCTCGGGGCGGCTATCGCATCCTCATCATCTGGCTGCCCTGAGCGTATGCAAGAGGCGCTGGGCAACAAGCTCCTCAAGCTCGTCGAAGAGCCACCCGAGCGCACCATCATCCTCATGGTCACGATGGACGAGCCGTCCGTCCTTCAGACGCTGCGCAGTCGCATGCAGACCCTTCTGCCTCGCCCCTCACTGGAGCCCGAGATGAGACAGCACTGCGGGCGACCCCGACGGACTATGCCGAGGCGGATGCCTCTACGCAGCTCACCTCTCGGAGGGTACTACCGCAAGGCACTTGATCTCTACGAAGGGCAGTGCCGCTGAGCTGGGCGAGGAATACGCCCTTCTGCAGCGCATCCTCCGCGCGACGGTCAATGCGCAGCCCCGCGAGATGAAGCTCCTAGCCGAAGACCTTGCGGCACTCTCAAAGGAAGAGCAAGCGAGCCTCTTGGAGTACCTGGCGCGTATGTTCAGAGAGTTCTACCTCTACAACTCTCCCTCCCCGGCATCAATTACCTCACGAGTCGGGAGAGGCATCGTCCGCTACCTGCGCTCCTGCATCACGGGGCGCAACGTCCGCCAGGTCGAGGCCGAGATCGATGAAGCCGCCCGCCACTTAGCACAGAAATGTGCAGGCGAAGATGGTCTTCTCGACCTCATTCCTCGCCTCACTTCGACCCTTGCCTGAGCTACAAGCAGGCAGGGGGTGAGGTAGTTTTGAGGTTTCCTAATCGCTTATTGTATAGGATAAGCCTCCGCAGAGGGTGAAAATTTCCTTGCGGAAGGAAAAATAATTTTGTGCGCACGGAAAATATGTGCGCATGAAAGTTCTGCTGCGCACGGAAATTTTTCGCCCCTGCGAAGAATGTCTTTTCTTCCGCAGGGCGATCTTTTTCTTCGGACGGAGCCGTCTCATTTGCTCGCAGAAGCTGTAGTGTGTGCAGGCAAAAGGGAAAGAGGTCGCGCCTGGCTTGGAGTGTACGCACTTCTTTCCTCAGAGCGTAGTAGGTGATGCAACGCTGAGCCCAAAAGCGTGTATATAAGGGCGGATTACCGAATAAAACCCCCATTTTTAGGTATTTCAAGGAAGGGAGATATATCTTTGGTAAGCGAGATTGTCTAGGTTGTTGAGGAATATACTCATCTCCACGAGACACGTATTATTATGCATAGCCTTTTATCTGAACTGAGAAGGCTAGGAGTGCGCCCTAGAGAACACATAAGGATAACACCTAATTAAAGATAATATATAGCCAGACGACTACCATTACACTAAGCCTTTAGCTCGGTGATCCTGGGGGCAGGCGCAGGTAGCTCCTGACAGATAGCCTCGGCGAAGGGAGGAGAGACTCGTCCGTCGACTTGACGAGGTCGTGGTCTACGCTCGGCAGATGCTCGGGAAGCAAGTTCGAAGCTCGCAACCGTACGGGTTCGCTTACATACCTTTCGCCAAAGGAACTGGAAGAAACGGCCACACAGATATCAGCCGCATGTACGTGCGTGCCGGGCGTGAACATTCACGAAGAAGATGGCTACGGCCTGCGCCCGAACATCAGCCTGCGAGGGACGAAGGCCGAGCGAAGCGAACGTATCTCCCCTGATGGAAGACGGGATCCTCGCTGCCCCTGCCCCTTATGCAGCCCCCTGCCGCTCTACTACTTCCCCAATGTCGCCCGCATGTACGCCATTGAGGTGCTCAAGGGCAGTAGCTAGTGCAGTACGGTCCCCTTCACCACGGGGGCGCTGTGAACATGGTATCGACCCCCATCCCCAAGAGCTTCCAAGCAGGCCTCCGCACCTCCTATGGGAGCTTCGGCACCTTCAATACCTACGCCATCTGGGCAACGACCACAAGCATGTCAGCTACCTGATCGAATACCTTCGCTACCAGTCAAAGGGTTTACAGAAGGATGAGCCCAACGAGCGTACAGGCTTTCATCGCAAACGATGTCGTGGAAAGCTCCGCATCATAGCGACGAGGAGGCTGAGATCCCGCCAAGCCCTAGAGCTGAAAGCTCGGCTTCTCGAACGAAGCACCTGATGAGAGCTACGTCGGGCTGAGCGAGCAGGACTCTGCCTCCCGCCCCCTATTATCGCTACCGTGCGCCCAGATGGACCAGCTGCAGACTCGCCACACGCAGACAGCCCTGACCCACCTTGATCGACTTCTACGGGCGGGCTGAAGGTAACGACGAGCGCCTATTACAATTACTTCTGGCGCAACTGGTATAAGCTCAGCGACGTGCGCATCGGAGATCAGAAAGGCGAGAAGCGGAAGCATCGAAGAGATCCTCGCCGACCCTGAGACCAACGCCCGCTACATAGACATCCTCACCGGTACCACCGACCGCCTCGGCGAAGCGCTTATGCTTCGAGCCAATCAGCGCTCCTACCATTCGCGTGGGATACAGACGAAGGTGGAGTATCGCCTACCTTTCCTCTCGAGCTACCTTCAGTTGAGGCTGGCGCCCGCTATCATGCCGACCCTAGAAGACCGCTTCCAGCACGATGATAGCTACTCCATCGAGGGCGGGAAGATGAGCCTCTTCCGTGCGGGCCAACCTGGCTCGCAGAGCAACCGCATCACGACAGCCCATGCCTTCGCATCCTATCTCCTTGGGAAGTGGTCACGGGCGGGATGGACCATCACCGCTGGGCTTCGCCTTGAGGACGTAGAGCTGCATAAGCGAGACTACACGACCCAAAGACCCAAGACGCACGGGCCACCCACGCATCGAGGGAAGCAACCACGCTACTGCACCCTTCCCAGCCTTTGGGATCAACTATCGCATCCTTCGTCCCTCTCCATATTCGCTGGTATCCATCAGGGCTTCGCCCCCGAGCGTGATGACCTACTACCAGCAGAAGCCCGAGAAGTAGTATCAACCTCTGAGGCTGGGATACGCCTCACGACAGAGGATCTGAAGGTAGAGGCGATCGGCTACTACAACGACTACTCCAACATGCTCGGCAGTGACCCTCGCTCGCCGCAGGCGGGACAGGGTACGCTCGACCAGATTCACCGTAGGAGCAGCACGTGTCCAGGGGCTTGAGTTCTAGCCTCTGGCAACCCCTTGCCCTAAGAGCTGGGAGGTACGTCTCCCTTCAGGTCAGCTACACCCTGACCGATACCCAGATGAAGAACGAGTTCTATTCCTCCGCCTGGGGAAGTCTCGCAGGGGATGAACTGCCCTATATCTTCCGACATGCAGCGAATGCGCAGCTCGGGCTAGAGTACAAGTGGCTCGAGGCGAACCTCAGCGTCCGCTACAACTCGGATCATGCGTACTGCTCCAGGGCAGGGACGTATCGCCAAGGCACATCTATCCCCTAGCCATACGATCATAGACGCATCACTCAAGGCACGCCTCAACCGCCACCTCACCCTAAGCCCTCAACGCTGTAGAACTTAGCGAACAAGGTCTATCTCGTCTCCCTGTCATCCCTCTGGCCTCAGACCCGGTCATCCCTTCTGGCATCTATGGCGGAGTACGTATCAACCTCTAACGCCTCTTAGCAAGACACTGAGCAATCACTTTAGACACATCATACGCCCTTGGCTTTCCTGCTCCTCCTTGTCTTCCTCTAGTGCTCTGGCACAGCAAGCGAGCCAGATCACAGGTAGTGCACGTAGCCGTGGCGAAGCCTTTATCAGGAGCCAGCGTACGGCTTGTAGGGGACAACGCAGGGCACGCTGACGGACAGCATAGGGAAGTTCTCCCATCACCGCCCGCATAGGAGATACCTACTGTGACTAGTGTGGGGATGCAAGCTCAAGAAAGTGAAGATCCATAGCACACGGCTCACCATTACCCTCGAGGAGGACAACAAGCTCATCAGAGGACGTCGTCGTGACGGGCCATCAGAAGATCCGCAACCGAGTCTATACAGGTGCCGCCTCATCTGTGAAGATGAAGGACATCCACCTTGAGGGACGACAGGACATCTCTCGTATGCTCGAAGGGCGTGTCCCAGGCCCTATCAATCCAGAGTATTTCTGGTACATTCGGCTGCTGCACCGTATCAATATCCGAGGGGGGCATCCATACTAGGTAATGTACAACCTCTGTGGGTAATCGACGGAGCGGTCTATGAAGACCTCGTACACCTTAGCCTCGATCAGCTAGCATCGGGAGACGCAGCGACGCTCATCAGTTCGGCAGTCTCAGGGCTCAACGCCTCAGATATACAAGACATACAGGTGCTGAAGGATGCTTCTGCACTCTATATATGGAGCACGCGCACTCAACGGGAGTGATCGTCGTGACGACTAAGTCTGGGACGTAGAGACACACCTCTGAGGGTAAGCTATGCCACGGAGAATACCATGCGCCCTCAGACCCAGCTATAGCCAGTATGACCTATTGAACTCACAAGAGACGATGGGTATCTATGAGGAGATGCGGGCAGAAGGGCTACTTCAGCTCTGGCTAGCTCACTCTACGGTCGTCGTGGTGGGTATACCATCTACTCAATAGAGGCGCTCTCGAGTACGATCCCCGAGACGGGTACTTATCAGCTGGAGAACACACCAGAGGCACGTAGAGCCTTCCTGCGAGCAGCACGAGCGAGCCAATACGATTGGTTCAGCGAGCTCTTCCGCCTGACACCCACGACGAGCCACACCGTGAGCTTGTGCAGGTGGGACGGAGAGTGCCACCCATGCTTCTGCTGGGCTTCTCTATGACGGAGGCTGGACGGTAGCAGATCGGGTACAGCGCATCACAGCCAACCTCAAGAATACCTTCTACCTCGGAGATCGCCTGCAGGTCACACTCATCTGCCTCAGGGAACATCCGCTCACAGAATGCGCCTGGCACCCTGCCCCAGCGCAAGAATACTACGCTGGGGCTCTCGAGAGACTCGACATCAACCCCTTTAGCTATGCGCTGGGCACGAGCCGTACACTCCTCACCTCCGGAGCGATACCGCAATAACTGGGCCCTTTCAACATCCATCAGGAATACCGCTCCAACCATATGGAGATCGGGGTGCTCGACTTCAAGGCCTAGCTGAAGCCAGCTGCAAGGTATCCCTCAGCATCTCGAAGCCCGTGCCCTCGTCTCCACCCGACAGGCCTACTACTCTATGACCCACGAGATCACGGAGCGATCAAACCAAGTCCTAGCTCTACAGAGCCATGGAGACCCCTGAGGTCGCCCTCGGCCAACATCTACCTGCTATGTGACCCCTGAGCATCCTGAGCGCCGTCCCGAGGTTGCCCTGCCCTCATGGGGGATACCAAGAAGGATGAGACGAGCCTGAAGAGCTACCTCATGCGTCTGGCTTCTGACTATGACCGCCGTATAGGCCCCACATGATATCAAGGCCTTTGGCTTCACTGAGATCCGCATGCCGATCGCTCGCATACCCCCTTCACGGGCTACGGCTGCAGTACGATCGAGGCGGGCAGATCAATACGCGATCCCTCGCATATTTAGTAAGCTCCTTCGTGAGGGGGAGGATTACTTCGCTTACTCTAGACGCTACGACCGAGGTGTGACGTTCTCTGCGAGCACCACCTACGGCTACGACGGGCGATATATCCTCAATGCCCTGATCAATATGAAGCGCTCAAATGCTCGGGGCGCAACGCTCGTACCCAATGGCTTCCCACGTGGAATGTCGGGGGAAGTGGAACGTCGACCGAGAAGCCTTCTTCCATCCCTCCCCTACTCTCCCGCCTAGCTGTGCGCATGAGCTGCGGGACTCACCGCCAAGATGAACGAGGAAGCCGTCAATGCGAACTCAGTCTATCAAGGCGGACCACCTCGCCTCGTCGCTATCAGGACCGAGAGACTGCCCTGCGCATCTCGCCACCTAGAGAACCGTGACCTCACTTGGGAAAAAGATGTACTGAGCTCAACCTGGGCCTCGAGACCGCCTGGGCAGGTGATCGCGTGCGGGCCACGGTGATCTCTACCAGCGTAATGCCTTCGACCTCATCGACCTTGTCCGTACCTCTGCATCGGGGCAGTACACAAGTGCATGCCAACCTTTGGGGATAGTGCACCCAAGGGATCGAGCCTCACTTAGCACGACGAACATAGAGACGAAGGAGCCTCATGGAGCAGCAGCCTCACCCTCAGCCTCATGAACCAGAAGATCACGAGACTGCGCAATACACCCAATGCCCCAGACATGGTCGCTGGACGTGGACGAGGCAATCTCGTGAGCTACCCCAAGGGTTCGCTCTTCTCCCTACAACTTCCAAGGGCTGAATCGCCACGGGCTTCCCACCTTGACTTCGGGACTCTATCCCCACCAATCAGAGTGAGGATGCCAACGTCCACAGCGCAGACTTCAGTGATACGCAGTACACCAAGAGCCACCTCACCCATCATGGGCCTATCGAGCCTCAGGTGATCGGTGGGCTATCGAACACCCTAGCGCTACGGTCTGTGGATCTCTCCTCTCATCACGGCACAGGCGGGCAATAAGATCCGACTCAATCTCCTTTGACCCCACCTTCGCTGACCTCAATGTCTTCTCAGGAGAATACCGCAATCGTTGGATGAATCCTGGGACGAACAGACAATCGATGTCCCTACCATCCCTCTGCGCAGGATCTAATCAAATGCTGTGGGTAGGAGAATATTGAGCGTGCCTATAGCACCTAGCAACTATTCCCCAGCTACGAGTCGCCGATGGGAGCTTTCAGTACGTCTGAAGCATGTCTCGCTGGGCTATCGGGTCTCCGAGGCCTTCGCAAGAAGCTTCGTCTGCAGTCTAGCTAAAGCTACAGCTTAGCCTGACGAACCCCTTCCTCATCTACTCCGACAAGCGTCTACGTGGGCAGGACCCAGAGTATTATCGTGCGTATCTCTACCCATACCCTAGACAGCTACACGCTCGCCACAGATAGGATTCTAAGACAGGAGCATCGACCCAGCCTGTAGCTACACCTCAGGGCATCCAATAGAAACCTCTCAGAGGTAGACAACTAGATAGCCCTTCTGAGGTCACAAGCTGACCTGACAGCAGGGTCTAGCCTTCTACTCAAAGTACGCATAGACAACGATGATAAAGCGATCACTACCACTCGTCTCCCTTAGCCCTCCTGCTCGGTGGCTGTCAGGATACCTGATAAGAACCCCTGATGCTGCCTCTAGACATCAGTATAGACACCGAGGACAAGCTACAAGAGCTTCCTCACGGGAGCCTATCCCACGGGCCAGCTACATCCCCTTCCTCAGAGCCCCGTACAGACAATGTCGAGGAGCGCGTCAATGGTATTCAGTCCCGCCTAGGGGAGTCCATGTACCTCTGGGAGGATTACGACCAAGAGGATCTAGACACCCGCTGAGCTACTGGCGGGAGATGCTACCGAGGATTGCCCAAGGCAATAAGGTGCTGGAGCTCCTCTCGACCTTCCCCAAGAATGAGCGCACACGTGCTCTCTATGGCGAGGCCTTTCCTCCCGAGGGCTTACCTGCACTTTCATGCTCGTGAATATATGGGCAGAGCCCTCACGGACGCTCTGCTATCCAGCCCCGGGCATACCCCTATCAACTAAGCCTGAGAAGCACGCCTCGTGGACTACAAGAGAGGGACAGTCGAGGAGGTATACACTCAGATCGAGCAAGACCTCAAGCGGGTATTCCCTCGTCTCTGACCGCTACTATCAGCAGACCGAAGTACCACTTCTCAAGCGAGCGGCCTATGCCTTCGCCTCCCGCTTCTACCTGATGAAGGGGACTGAAGCAGTGCATCGCCCACGCCGACTACGTGCTGGCGCATGCCCCAGGAGTGACCTTTACGTCCGTGGATCAGCTATCAGAGACAGCTGGAGGGACGCAGGGAGCGACTCGTACGAGCTCTACTGCCTGCCCCCAGACCGAGGCTAACCTGATGCTTGCCTCTACGGAGTCCTGTCTTCCTGCTCGATCGCCACCGATCGCCATGGGGCGACTGTGAGATCGTAGACAAGATCTTCAAGCGAAAGACCATCATGACGACGACCAATCGGGAGATGCGACCCTCATCTACCCCTTCGTTTATGCTCCTGAGCCCTATCGCACGACACGCTATCTAGCTAAGTTCGACGAGCGGCTACCCAGCAGGAGACCTCGGAGGTACACCCTCGAGGATTAGCAGTGACCAATGTCCTCTTCACCACGGACGAAGTCCCTACTCAATCGCATGAAGCCTCACACGATGCTCGGCGAGTATGATCGTGCTATCCTAGACCCCAGGCCTACACGCTGAGCAAGCTCGGCTACGAGCCTGCTGTACGAATGACAGCTACACGCAGGGCCTCTACCTCCGACTATGCACTCTATGCCCCTTCTATGGACTTACTGTCCGTCAGCTACCGATGATACGTACCATCCCTGCATCTACGTCAGATGGAGTTCTTCGAGGAGGCTACGTTGGTTTGACCTTAGACGCTTCAACATCGAGGTCACACGTAGCTCCAAGAGCAGCTTCTACCGTCCCTCAAGAGGCTGACGACCTCGTCAGTGCCTCCAGCTCCCCACCGAAGCGATCACCGCTGGCTCAGAGCCCAATCCAGGGAGGGCACAACCATCGTATACGTCACTAAGCATCCCCAACGATGATGAAACAATCCATACCTCACCTCACACTTGTCCTCGGCTTGACCCTAGCCTCTTGCTCGAGGGATCAGCTCAGGAACGGAGCGTCCTGCCTCCAGTGAGCGAGCAGCAGAGCGAGCTAGACCGCTGGTGTCAGGAGCATTACTCCCGCCCCTACCAAGCCGAGGTGATCTATAGATGGATCGCAACCATGCGAGCGATCTACCCACACCCTATCCCCCGACGTCTGAGCAGGTACGCCCCGTACTCGAGGCTCTGGAGGCGACGGTACTCAGCCTCTACCGAGACAAGCAGTTCTTCATCAGCAGTGACTTCATCCCTGCCCATCCTCTACTGCGCATTTACCTCTACGGTGGTGCCCAACAGAGACGGACAAGGCGTAGATCTGCTCTTCAACCGCAAGGCTCCTCCATCGAGCTATCATATACAATGTAGACACCTCTCTCCACTAATCCCGGTGGAGGTGTACCGCCTCGTCCGCAGTGCTCAGCACCAGATCGGCTGACACCTGATGACCATTCATCCCTCACGACCATGACCGCTTCCTATCGTTAGGGGTCAGACCGCTACAGCCCGACCACCGAGCCCTTTCGCCGATGCTCATCGTAGCTATGAGAAGTCAGGGGAGACTTAGAGAAGGGCTTGGCCTGAATAGGTACGCCCACAGCAGAGGCTTTCTACTCCATCCTCGGGATGCTGGGCGCACGCGAAGACCTAGCAGAGATGTCAGCGTCACACTCACCGAGACCCCAGCGGCCGATCACTCGGGCAGAGCAGGATGCTGCTATCCCTGATGACGCAGACGGCGATGAGGTAAGCGTCGCTATGCTGAGAAGCCAAGATCGCTCATGAGACCTTTCGTCCAGAAGCGCGCTTCCTCTCCAAGTATATCGAGGAGGCTTGGCGCATACCTCTTCAACGCCTCCAGCCACAGAGCCTCCAGCTCATGAACCCAGTATCTCGACAAGCATCATGCGACACAGCCTTAGTCTCACCTTCGCCCTAGCGGCAAGCATATCTACTAGGGGCATGCTCTGAGGATAATCAGGTCTTCCCCAACACGCTTACCGAGCGAAGCTCACGACAAGACTCCTAAGAGAGGTATTAGTCTCCGCTCCCCAGGGGTGGGAAGTCCTGTATTTCCCCAAGACAGACTCCCTACTCTTCACTGAACCCGAAGGAGGAGATCAACCAGCATAAGTTCCCAACCAACTGGCTACGGAGGCTTCTACTATCAGATGACCTTTCCACCGGGATGGTACTCTTGAGCCTGCAAGGGTGACTACACCGATGGGCTCTGGGCAAGGCCGTCCAAACAGCTCTACCTACGAGCTTGGTCAGGCTGGCTATACTCGCCTAAGCTTCACGACTGGGTAGCCACCACCCAGCCGATCGGGGAGCGCGCTGAGGGGAGCTAGACTTCCTCTTCCGAGGGACAGACGCTGATGGGCAGCTGATCTCGAGAGCCCTCGTACGACGAAGCCTGCATCACTCCTACTTCATCCTTCGTAGGATCGCTCAGGATGCAGACCGCTCAGCTCGCCTCTGAGAGAGCTGAGGGACACCGCATCGCCTTTTGAGCAAATGCGCAAACCCTCAGATACGTATCCATCAGGAGGCGACGCTCTTCCTGAGCAACTACATCATGAAGTACAGCACGAGGAACGAACTGACCTCCTACGGACGCAACCTCGTCGCCCAGCGGTACGCACTCTTTCACGGCTGTGAGCCGAAAGCCTGATTCCGATGATCCCCCCAGAGCGATCGTTGGGCCAGGATCGGGCTATGTGGGTACCCCGAGGCTCACCTTCCTGACAGGTATCCGTTATAGCACGAAGTACATCTTCTCGACTTTGAGCGCAGGGGAGACCGCTTCTTTCGCCGAACTTGTCGAGGTGTACGATGCTCCCTACCGCACGAGACGTCTGGTGAGCCGTCACCTGCACCCCGAGGGAGAGACCGCATCATCGCCGAGCTCTACGATGATCCCGATGCCACCATGACTACTACTAATGCGGTCACCACGATGAATGAGACTTCGCAAAGAGCCTCGTAGGGCTCACAGCACTGCCCTCGTAGGGTGCAAGCACACCCCAGTAGACCATCCCACGGAGGACTATGATAGCTCTTCCCATTCTGTGGGGTAGAGCGTCCAGACGGTCGCTATGAAGATAGTGACGATCCTCTCAGGGCAACCCTGAGACGACACCCAGCACCTTCGTCTATCCAGGGGTGACGCTTCCCGGCACACTCGCACCTCACCGAGTCACCTTGACCTACTCCTTCAGCGAACATGCGGATCTCCATCAGGAGGTTTCGCAAGCAGAGCGAAGTCGCTCACGCTGCGTCGTACGCTATGTGGGGCAGACAAGCTGCATGAGCTGGGTACGGAGAAGACCCTTCAGGGTGCCAGCTTGATCCCCAACGACGGGAACCAGCATACCCAGACGCTGACGCTTAGCCAGTCAGCCCCTTTTCCTCCTGGTCAATGGTACTGCTGCCCGTGGCTCCACGATCCACGTCTCCTCACAGGCTGTCTCCCGACTGATGCATCTTCGCACACCGGTACTAGAGACACGCCAGACACAGAACTACGATGAGGGTGAGGCACGCCTGCTGCCCCTTCTGCAAGTACATTATACTTCCTTAGTGCAATGAAGCCTATACCCTCAGAGTCGCTCTTGGGCACTCCTCTTGGCACTCACCACGCTATACACCCCTGCCTCGCTCACGCTGGGAAGGGAGGTGGTCGAGAGCCAGCTCAGGCTCCACTCGTGCCCCGATCCCACCTACACGTTTCAGCGTCAGGGACGAGCAGTGTAGACCCACTCCTACCCTCAGCAAGCCGCCTCGCCTCTGAGACTCTTTACTCACGATTCCTCTCGCACGGCCCTATATACCTCAATGGTGCGTCGCTGGCAGGAGCTCAAGCAGCTCTGCCCAAGGGGCAACAATGAGATTGCCCTAGAGCCTCATCGCTTCCTCCGCTCGGCAGAGTAGTATCGCTCGGCGATCCCGGTCGGACTTCGCCCGAGACAGACGATGTACGCAGGGCTGCTGGGCTACGACGGAGACACGATGCTACCGAGCGGTACAACCGCAGAGCCAGCTGCGGACAAACGGGATTCATCGGCTACAACCAAGGGGACAACGATCGCTTCTTCGTCACTGCCGATGGCTTTGCGCCCTCGGAGGTTTACCGAGGATGACCTTAGGTGCCGTGTATCTAGACAAGGCTCTTGGGGAATACTCTTGACGAGGCAGTTCCTCACCGACAAGACGCTTATCCAGGCATAATGAAGCCCCAGAGCTTGTCCTAGGGCACAGCTATACGGCGCTGGAGCATACGTGGGATCAGGCCTACGGCTACACACTCACAAGCCCAGAAGCTCCTCCAGTCCAACAGCCTCACGGGACTACGAGGGATCGAGACGAAGCTCTTCAATGCCTTTTGCCCTAGGGCGCCTCAGCTATCACGGAGTACCGCTACGAGGAGGCTCTGTCGCACCTGCGCAGCATCCGTGCGCTACTAGCGCAGGCTGTCGCTGCTCGAGCCCTAGAGGAGCTCGTGACGGATACCCTTAGCCAACCCTCAACGAACGCCCCTGAGATGCCTTCCGCTTCGTCTCACGTGGCGTCGGCTATCTCTACGCTCCTGCAGTTCACACGTCGCCCCAGTGGTGAGCCCTCCCACTCGCACGAAGAGGTCAAGCGTCTCATCGCTTCCTCCGAGCAGGCGAGGGCCATGGGATGGCTCGCTCAAGGAGCGCTTCAGATCAAGGTCGCCTGCAGTATCCTCAACCTTTCGCTCCTCTGCAGCCTTCACCCTACAGACCCCAAGATGATTCCTCTATAACAAGACAATGATACAGAATAGATCTCAGACACGCTACCCTGGCTCTAGCACTCCTCCCTTAGGTAGTGCGAGCCTATGGGGGCAAGTAAATCGCAATAGACCTGCGACTCGTCCCGAGACGGTAGGGGCAAGTATCCTGCCCAATGGAGGCTTCGAGGATCCTGCTACCGCCCTCTCCCTCCCAAGCGCTCGCCCAAGTGATCACCCCGAGGAGTGTATCCCGAGGACACCTCGACGACGTCTTCACGAGGACGAAGAGAAGGAGGGCGGTATCTCATGAGAAGATCATAGAGCTATGAGACGCATGGCATCGACATACTCAGACGAGCAGATCGCCCGCTTCAAAGCTCTATGTCGATGCCTACGTGTGCTCACCATCAAGGCCCTGCAGGCCTTTTGAGAAAGTGCTCGACTCTACTGGGCTGGTGGCTCTATCCCTCGCACAGCACGCACATCCAGCAACCAGTTTGCCCGCACCTTCAGCGAGGCGCATGGCGGGCAGGCGGCGATGAGGATATCGGGCTACTCAGCGTCGATCACCAGATATACACCTATCCCCGGATCCTCTTCCCCGTCCGACAGAAAGGCTAAGCACCTCGTCTCCTACTGGTACCGAGGCAACCTCCCAAGTCAGACGAAGGAGCCAATCGCCTGGCTGCCAAGCTCGCTGTCGTCCGGATCACGTGGATCCCTCAAGGCAGGCAAGGCGCTCATGCTCGAAGGGAAGGAACTTGCTCCGCAGGAAGTCTGCAGACGCTCGGGAGGCGGGGAAGGAGTCACGCCAAGGACGGCTTCTTCAATCAGCTCATCGGCATGGACCTTAGAGAGAGTGAGATGAAGACTTGGAGGAGAAGTACATGGTCGTCGAAGCCCCGAGAACGCAGAGAAGATGACCTTGAGCTGGTGTTCCTCGCAACGAGAGCGACATCGCTAACTACCCTCGAGTTTGACGACTATCTCCATGACCGTCGATCAAGGGCGCAGAGGGGAAGACGAGCCCTCCAGCCCAAACCCAACGTCCCTTGCTCCTCCCACGCGCCTTCCTCAGCCTTACCTCCAGCGGGAGTGCAACCTCACCTGACGGTTAGCGAGCTGCAGGGCGCCACTCACGAACTCGAGCTAGTACAGAAGCGGGGAAGAACGTCCTCAGTACGAAGACGCTCACGACGGACAAGACCTCCTTCTTCCTCGAGAGGGCTCGAGCCAGGCTACACTGCACGGTGCGCCTACAGAGCGCTTTCGTCGATGGGGTGTACTCCGAGTATTCTGCCCCGCTCACCCTCGAGACGCAGGGGCTGGGGAATTCCCAGCGGGCAGATTCCTCTCTACTGGATCGCTGAGATGGCTCTTGTCCACAGCGTCTGCCGCTTCACTATGTGAGCCACAAAATCCCTGAGGCCAAGTGCCCTCTATTATATCGACGACGTCCTGACCGAACCCGAAGGGGCGCATCCTCGTCTTCCCCTCCACGGGCGAACATCCGCCCGTGTACAGATCGTAGAGGCCCCGAGCGCACACTGGGAGCTGGAGTACCTCGTCACCGTCAAGTAAAAGCCTCTGATGAAAAAGATTCTATTCCTACTTAGCCTCGTGCTCCTCGTCGCCTCTTGTCGCAGGGCGAGAGCGACCGCCCTATCCTCCCGCTCCGTCTCGGCGAGGAGGATGCCAAGGAGCCCAGCTTACCCAGTCTGAGACACGGATGATCCTCACTCGAAGGGGGCGATGGGAAGTACACCGCCACCATCGAAGATGCCCGCATCGCCTCCTCAGCATTAGCCGAGATACGCTCCGGTCTCGGGGCTACTCTACGGCGAGATCTCGCTCACGCTGCGCTCCCACGACGAAGTCCGTCGGGTGCGGGTGAAGTCGTCCCCCTCCCTTCGCTTCGAATGAAGATGTCGTGACGCTCCGCCCCGGCGACGACGTGCAGACGCTTAGCCTCTCGGGGAGGAGCACGGGCGAGCCTCAAGGTCGAAGACCCTGAGAAGGCAGCGGACATCGTCTGGCAAGCCGAGACGGGCCTGTCAAGATCAAGGCCAAGCACGAAGGGGACATCGCTGATCGCCACCAGCGAGGACCGCAAGACGACTGGCAGATCCTCGTCAAGGTCCGCTGTGCCGGATCGGCCGACCGCTTCGGGTCTACATGACCAATTCGCGCCAACTGAGCCAGCTCTTCCCTGCAGGATCGTGGTTGCGCCTCAAGCGACGTCGGTTCGTTTCAGCGAGAAAGCGCTATCCCAGTGCTGCGACGAAGAAGGGCTTGACCCCGAGTCGCGAGTCAACCGCAGTGCTCACGCTCACCCCGAGATCGCTCGCCCCGTAGTCACGAGGCTCGCAAGGTCGAGATCGACTGGCTTGACGCAAGCATCTTCTGCAAGGAACATCCGCCAAGCGTGAGGTGAATACACCGTCTACGTCGAGGAAGTCAAGGGATCGCCAAGTCGTACTCGAGGGCGAGGCTTCAAGATCGTCGCCCTCACCGCTAGGGCAGCCCTCCGCATCCAGCCTCACCGCTGGTATTTCTCACGAACAAGTCTCTGTCTAACGCAGATACTGCTAGGCGAGGAGCTGTGTCTGCCCGCCCTGCAGAAAGCGGAGCGTTCTTCGAGGGGCAAGAAGCTTTTGCTCGAAGTGGGAGCTCTTCCCAGGAAAGGAATCGCCCGCGGAAGAAAATTTGCTTCCGCAGACGATCGTGCGCACGCGGGATTTCTGAAAAGCGCACAAATAAATTTTTCGTGCGTACGGAATTTTGGGCGCGACCCAAGCGTCTTTCCCATGTCGCCTCTATTTCCCTTGCGATGCCCCTCCGATCAGGGGTCTACCTTGTGGTGCTTGCTCCTCCAGCGGAAAGCCCTCGTCCATCGATATTCTCTATAAGCCGTATCTTTGCATTCCACAAGGCTTTTGTGGGTCGATCCCACTCTCAAAGGGGCGAGCCCTTCCAACGAATCAAACGACGACGATGCTGAAATTCGATATCCATAAGACTTGTACTAAGACTGCCGCGCGTGACGTGATAGAGACCGACCACGGGAGATCCTCACCGATCTTCATGCCTGTCGGGACGGTCGGCTCGGTGAAGGCCGTCCACATGCCCGAGCTGAGTGACGACATCCACGCGCAGATCATCCTCGGCAATACGTACCACCTCTACCTGCGCCCAGGGCTCGATACCCTGCACAAGGCAGGCGGGCTGCATAGTTCAATAGCTGGGTCGGCTCGATCCTCACCGACAGCGGGGGCTATCAGGTCTTTCAGCCTTGGCGCACGCCGTAAGATCACGGAGAAGGTGACCTTCCGCTCGCACATCGACGGCTCAGCACCCTCTTCACCCCCGAGCGTGTGATGGATATCGAGCGTCATCATCGCGGATATCATCATGGCTTTCGACGAATGTTGCCCCTGGCGACGCGGACTCCACTATGCGAAGAAGTCGCTGGCGCTCACCGAAGACTGGCTGCGTCGCTGTGTGAAGCGCGTCAATGAGACCGACCCGCACTACGGCTATCATCAGAGCCTCTTCCCCATCGTGCAGGGCTGTGTCTACCCCGAGCTGCGTACGCGCGCTGCCGAATTTGTAGCTTCGCTCGGCGCTGAAGGGAATGCCATCGGGGGCCTTGCCGTCGGTGAGCCCACGGAGAAGATGTACGAGATGGTCGAGCTGACCAACAGCATCCTCCCCAAGGATAAGCCCCCGCTACCTGATGGGCGTCGGTACGCCGATCAACCTGCTGGAGAACATTGCCCGCGGTGTCGATATGTTCGACTGCATCATGCCTACCCGCAACGGGCGCAACGGCCAGCTCTTCACGAGCTACGGCACGATCAATATCCGCAACGCGAAGTGGGCGCAGGAGTTCAGCCCCATCGATCCCGAGGGTACGTCCTTTCGTCGACAAGCAGTACAGCCTGGCTTACCTGCACCACCTCATCCGCGCTGACGAGATCCTTGGGCTGCAGATCGCTTCGATACACAACCTCGCCTTCTACCTGCGTTTGGCACGTGAGGCCCGTGAGCATATCCTCGCTGGAGACTTCTCCGAGTGGAAGGATAAGATGGTGCGTCAGCTCAACAACCGCCTCTAAGTTCCACCGAGTACGTCATGAGTACCACTCCCACTGAGCTGAAGAGCTCCAGCAGGAGCCGATCACCGATCAGGTCGAGCAGACCGAAGCGTCCCGAGCGTAGGACGCCTCCGCCCGTGATGAAGAAGCGCACCGCCCTTGGCTGGGGCGGTGGATCATACATCATACGCTACCTCATCTCCACGTTCCTCTTCTCCATCGGCTTGATCCTCGCGGTCGCAGTGGTCTTCGACGTCAACGATAAGATCACGGACTTCCTCAAGCCAGAGGTGCCGCTCTCGGGAGATCCTCTTCCGCTACTACCTCAACTTCATCCCCTACTAGCGAACCTCTTCAGTCCGCTCTTCGTCTTCATCTCGGTGATCTTCTTCACCTCGAAGCTGGCAGCGAACTCCGAGATCATCGCGATGCTTGCCAGTGGGATGAGCTTCCGCCGTCTGCTCCGCCCGTATATGGTCTCTGCGACGCTCATCGCGCTCTCGACCCTACGTGCTCAACGGCTTCATCATCCCTTCGGGCAACCATGTACGTATTGACTTCGAGCAGACCTACCTCAAGTCGCGCCGCGAGGTCTACACGAACAATATCCAGATCGCCATCGCGAAGGATACCTACCTCTATATCCGCGACTACGAGAGCCTGTCGAAGCGTGCCACGTCACTCGCCGTGGATCAGTTCAAGGGGCAGAACCTCATCTCCCCGCCTGACGGCTGACGAAGCGTACTATGATACGCTCGACCACTGAAGCTAACGGACTTCCACATCCGCCGCTTCAAGGGCCTTGAGGCGACCGACACGATTGGCTATGGCTTGGATACGAATCTGCGCATCAGCCCTGCTGACTTCCTCGTCAATGAGAAGGACGCTGTGAAGATGCGCAACGACCAGCTCTCGCGCTACATCGACCGTCAGAAGGAGCGTGGCGCAAAGCAACACCGCCTCTTTCCAGACGGAGCTGCACAATCGATATGCCGCGATCTTCTCCGCCTTCATCCTCACCTTCATCGGTGCGGTGCTCTCGGCGAAGAAGATGAAGAACGGCCTGGGGATCAACCTCGTCATTGGCTTCGCACTCTGTCTGGCATACATCCTCGCCACCTCGCTCACTTCGCAGATCGCGAACGTCGGGCTGATGGCTCCATGGATAGCGGCGTGGATACCGAACGTGGCCTTCATCATCGCAGCCCTCTTGCTGTGGCGTAAGGCCCCCCAATAACTACGACTCATCATATGAAAGAAAAGATACAGCGCGCCGTCTCGATACAGAATCGCCGCGCACGCTTCGACTACGAGCTCCTCGATACCTATACTGCTGGGATGGTGCTCGTAGGCACGAAGATCAAGTCCTTCGCCTGGGGAAGGCGAGCGGTCGATGCCTTCTGCTACTTCCACAACGGAGAGCTGTGGCTCAAGGGCGCCAACATCAGCGAGTACTTCACGGCTCATGCAACAATCACGCGGCACGCCGTGACCGCAAGCTCCTCCTCAATCGCAAGGAGCTTCGCAAGCTCGAGGCTTATGTACAAAGCCCTGGTGTGACGATTGTCCCCGTGAAGATCTTCATCAATGATCGTGGGCTGGCGAAGGTCGTCATCGCCCCCGCTCGAGGGAAGAAGGTCTACGACAAGCGCGCCACGATGCGTGAGCGTGATGACCGCCGTGAGATGGACCGCGCGATGAAGCGCTAGAATTGCCCTGACCTATGCAGAAGATATATGACTTCATCGCCCAGCGCCCCTCGGGTGAACTGGTGCGCCTCTCACAGTTCGCAGGCAAGGTCCTCTTGATCGTCAATACGGCGAGCAAGTGTGGCTTCACTCCTCAGTTCGCAGGCCTCGAAGAGCTCTATCAGCGCTATCGTGATCGTGGGCTAGTGATCCTCGGATTCCCCTGCGGTCAGTTCCTCGGTCAAGAGCTTAGCACGGGCGAAGATGCAGCTTCCTTCTGCTCGCTCAACTGCAGGGGTCTCCTTCCCGATGATGAAGAAGGTGCGCGTCAATGGCCGCTATGAAGACCCTATCTTCACCTACCTCAAGCGCGCTGCACCTGGCACGCTCACCTCGTGCATTAAGTGGAACTTCACCAAGTTCCTCATCTCGCGCGACGGTAGCCGTGTCCTGCGCTTCTCTCCGATGACTAAGCCAGAGAAGCTCGCTCCGCTTATCGAGCAGCTCCTGGCAGAGCAGCCCATAGACCTCGAGGACTAAGCCTCACCTATCTCTAGTAAGGCAGCCGCCCCGCCACCCGTGCAAGCATTGCACGGGTGGCGGGGGCGGCTGTCTGCTTTACTTACTGACGATCTCAGCTATCCAGCTGAAGAGCTCGTTCAGAGCATAGTCTCCGCTGTGGGGACGATTCAAGGGAGTTGAAGTTGACGTCGCCTGCCAGCGTTTCTCCAGCTTTGTCGCCAGATTAATGGCGATGGGAAAGGCGGTGTCGCGGGTCACGAGCGCCGTGGCGGATATACCAGTGGGGAGCTACGGAGGTCACACCATCACCGATGAAATACATCGGATTCAGGAGGCGGACATTCTCCTTCAGCTCTTCGGTCAAGGTGCTACCTGTCTTTGCAGCTGCCCATGCGGTGAAGTTGACGTCAGAGCCTTGGTCATTCCCAAACTCTCGCCTTCTCTCCACTTGCAGCGGCTCCATCCACCTTTGTAGCTGTCGAAAGGCAGGTACACCCTTGAGTGGTTGTGTACTCACGACATGGTTGAGATACTTATCCAGATCGAGGTCGGTGATATACTCACCGACTTTCTTACCACCGCCTCTCATCATGGGGAGGCATGCCATCCGGTCATCCTCGGGGTCTTGCGCCCCGACGCCCCCTGCTGATAGGCGCTCGAATAGCAGCCTCGCTGCTGAACGTGAAGCCGAGAGAGTCGGCGATGTCTGCCCCGCATCCTTGGCCTCCTGAGCACTACGGATGATGATCTGCTTGATATAGTCGAGGTAGTTATCGGCATTGAGCGATGTGCCATCAGCCTTCTTCAGCCCGAGAGTTGATATAAGCAGGGGAATTGTGCCGCTAACTCCGCCGTCAGAGCTCTCTTACCTCGGAGAGACTCTTGCGACTATCCGTATTGCCATACAGCCATTCATAAGCCATGCGTCTGCATGGTCGAGATCCGTAATAGGGCAATAGCAGACGCTCGCAAAGACGTCATCACGCTCGTCAGCTGCGCCCATTGCGCTTGAGCAGGGGCTTGCACGCATGAGGGTTATTACCCGTGGCACCCATGAGGCTCTGACATCGCACCACCTGCACTTGTGCCATCGGTGATGATCTTCTCAGCATCGCCAGGGTATCACGCTATCGAAGTGACGTGGTGGCGAATAGCTGCCTTCAGGTCGAGCAGGGCCTTGGGTGCACGGCCGGTATCAGATGGTCTTCTTCCCCTTCTGCACAGTAGAGGTACGGCCACGGCTACCAGGGATGACAGTACATAGCCCTCAGAGGTGCACGACCGCTGGCATCCACTGCCTGTGGGTCACCTGCTAGCTGGGCATATAGCCCCCACGTAGGTGCGGAGGAAGATAGGCGTTGCTGGGTCGCACCTTCGGGTACAAAGATGTTCATGTACTGGTAGGTGGGGTCCCCTACATTGGTGACAAAATAGAGCTTGGTGTAAGCCGTGTAGTTCACGACCTTACCATCTGGCATCGTCAGGGATGCCTTCACTCCGCTGTAAGGTCAAACTGCAGAGCGTTCGCTGTGAGCTTCTAGCTGCATTTCAAGTTCGTGGCAGCATCATTCCGATTGCTGCGATGATTAGCTTCTTCATATTAAGCTCAAAAACTAGTATTCACATTCTTCTCTTACCACTCCGCCCATACGCTTGACTGCATAGGAGAAGTGTGGAGTTCATTCGGCTGCATGCGCCGTGGTTTCTACCAAAATCCCACGTGTATGACGCTATCTCCAAGGCGAGGTTTAATTACCTCACAGATCTGCTATCAGTCGTGAGGAGGGCGTGAAGACGTAGCGAAAGCTACTTAGCTTCGTGAGCTTTCTTCCTTAGCGTACGTGCAGTATTATGCGCTTGAAGATGGATATTTATACGATTAAAATCAGATAATTAATACGTATAAATCGGGCGATAATACGTACTAATTGGCAGATATCGTATTAATCTCTCTCTTCACTCGTATAAAGTCGTGGGTATCATACGTACTATCTCTCACAATACTCCTTGGGAGATGCGGGCATCAGCTGTAGAGCAAACGCAAAGGGCGAATGAAAGGGATGAGTGATCCTTTCATTCGCCCTTCGTAATCCCTACACGCAGTTTGCAAGGAAAATACTCTATGAGGCTTCAGATATGGAAAGAAGCTGGATGAAAAGAAATTACAAGAGCAATAGAATAAGATAAAGGCAATAAGCGCATATTGCTGACTGGATAACAGCACCATGAGCAGAGATATATCTGTCAAGTGCCGTTCGTTTATTGCTAAGTTATTGTGCTTAGTCATTTTGATTCTGCGGCAAACTGTCCTCCTTTATATTCTTCTTTTAAACTCTCTGTAACTGTCTGTCCCGTTGTTTTTGAAGAAACGCATTAGATGTCCTGGCTCCGAGAAATTGAATTCGTATGCCAATTCACTGGTGGTTTTTGTTAGTGAAAGTATTTTATTCTTGATTTCTGCAAGCAGACGTTGTTTCAGCAGATGTGCGACGTTTGTCCATATTGAGCCTGTACAGAGGCATTCAATGTGATGCGGCTGATGTTCCAGCATGGCTGCATAGTCAGCCACTCGCTGGTATTGGTGAATATGTTTTTCTAAGAGTTGTTTGAACTCAAAGCGCATGGTAGTTCTTGGGGATCAAAAGGCAGATGGTACTGAGTGGAATACCTACGATTAAGAGTCATGAGCAGATAATGAAGTAAGGATACGATGATGTGATAGCTGTCGGCAAGAGGATGGCTGAGTTCTTCTTTTATCCGTACAAGCAAACGCTCGTATTCTTGTTGTTCCACAGCAGTAGCCGACAGATGGGGTGGGAAATCTGTTTGGTAGCAATAAAGCAAACGATAAGTAAAGAAAGGATCGGCAAGATAGGTTGAAAAAGAAAATCATCGCGGAAAAACAAGGAAAACGATAATCCATTGGCTTTCATCAATATGCCACTCCTGATGGATGTGCGGCGAAAGTATCAGCACCGTATTGTCTTTCAACGCGATATGTTGAAAAGCCATAACGCACCCATCCGGATGCTTTCTCGAAGAAAAACAACTCGAAGAAGTTGGTTTTGAAAGACAGATACTCATCAATACGCCCCGCAAACGCTCGTGTGTATCGGTATTGATGTTGAAGTCTACACCACATTCTGTTTTGCTGAAAGGGACTTGAGTAAGTTCTTGGGGATGAATCTCTGAGTTTCATGATGACATAATGCTAATAAATGTTGGTTTATCAAAAATGGTAGAACATATATTGTTAATGGTGGAATGTGCCTTTGTTCTGTGCGCTACCTTTTGCACTCGTAATCAAAGCAAAAGCATTATGAGAGAAATTCAAATCACAGAAAAGAGAACTCACCACGGTGAACGTGAGGTAAGTTGAGATGAAATTAAGGAATATGAGTTGGCTATGGGCAATTTCTCTATTCCGAAAAGATATCGGACATGCACTACGAGCAACAGGTGCAGAATTGCTTTCAAAGTCTTGCGGCAGGTCGAAGATTATGGCACACGTCATGCCATAAAACCCACGAAGAGCTTTATTTCATTCTTAAAAGGTGAAGGCGTTTTCGATGTAGATCTGGCAAGATTTCCGTTTCAGAGGGAAGCATCGTGAATATTCCCAATGGCAAACGTGCCTTCAAGAACACAGGCAGCAGCGAAATGCTCGTGCTAGTGTACAATATAAGGCAAATTCGTTCTCTGATGATGATGAGCCACTGAGGGATGGTATTATGCTGGAAGCCAATGTTAAACTTTAGTTGTAATAAGCAATGAATATCCAACAAGTAAGAAACGCAACGATAATCGTTGAGTATGGGGGAAAGAAAATCCTGATTGATCCCCATGTTGGGAAAAAGAAAGGCTGCATGCCTCCTTTCCCCTTTAGTAGAAATCAACACCTGCGCAACCCACTTCATGAACTACCTTTTCCCGTAGAAGAGGTGTTAAAAGGTGTAGATGCGGTGTTGCTTACCCATCTACACGATGACCATATTGATGAGGCGGCCTATGAAATGATACTTAAAGATATGCGATTTTTTGTGCAAGACGAAAACGATCGGCAGGTGGTGATGTCGCATGGATTTAATCATGTGGAAGTTGTCGGCGACAATACATGATTGGGGAAGTGAGCATACAAAAGGCCGAAAGCCAGCATGGTAATTTCATCATGAAGTATCCTGCCGGACATACAGCAGGTTATGTATTCACTCATCCACAAGAAAAGACGCTCTATCACGCCGGAGATACCATCTGGTATGCTGGTGTGAAGCGCAATTTGAAGCGTTTTCGCCCCGAGGTTATCACCCTTAATGCTGGTGGCAATGGCTTTCGCTTGGGTGGACGCGTTATTATGAACGATGAAGATGTGGTAAAAGTTGCTGCAGCTGCACCTGATGCAAAGTTATTTGTGACGCATCTTGAAGGCGTGAACCATAGTCGTGACGCGTGAAATGGTGAGAAAGCGTGCGGAAGTAGCAGGGATACTTTTAGACCGCGTCTTTTATTCCTGAAGACGGTGAAACGGTAGAAGATTTATAAAGAATAAAGGAAGAAATATGGCAGAAACTCTCATTGAGACGAAAGAGGTGCATGGCATCATGACCAAGTCCAACCTCCCTGTTGGTGGCTATTCGGTGAATCCATACGTGGGTTGCACCATGCTTTGCAAGTATTGTTCGCCTCATTTCATGAAGCGCTTCACAGGACATAAAGAAGAATGAGGGCACTTTCTCTGGACGTGAGCATTGGCCTGCAATCAAGAATCCGAAGAAATATGCCGGACAACGCGTGTTATTGGATCAGTGACCGATGGATATAATCCCGAAGAAGCAACGTTCGCAGGACCCGTAAACTGCTTGAAGAGCTCAAAGACAGCGATGCAGAAATACTCATTTGTACAAAAGAGCGACCCTCGTGTTACGCGACCTTGACTTTGCTCCAGCAAATGAAGAAACATCACCGATATCGTGGTCAGTCAACACGCTTGATGAGGCATTTCAGCCGACATGGACAAGGCCGTGAGCATAGAGCGGCGCCTCGTAGCCATGCGAAAGGTCTACGAGGCGGGCATCCGAACCATTTGTTTTGTGTCACCCATCTTCCCCGGTATCACTGATTTCAAGGCTATTTTTCATGAAGTGAAAGATATTTATGACCTCTTTTTGGCTTGAGGAACCTCAATCTACGGGGGTGAGTTTAAGGTCAGCATTATGGGGTATATCAAATCACACTATCCCCATTTGTTCTCACTTTATGAACAAATCTATTTGCATAAAGACCGAACATACTGGAAGCAATTGAGCAAGAGGCCGCGAAATGGCGCAGGAGGCTCAATGTAGTATGTGGATAATGATTGTTTTACGAGCGAAGTCCCAAAGGACATCCTCGATAGTGAATTATCTTTATCACGAAGAAATCAGAGGGTCAGGAAATACGGGCTATGAATGTTACACAATAAAAATAGGTACGTATCTCTCACTGTTGACAGACTACTTGGAGAATAACTACTTATAGGGCTTTCGGTATACTAGAAGGCCTCAAGAACATAGTTGTGCGTAGTTAGACGGTAGTAATAACCATTCCTACTTTCTGACTACAATACCATCCTTTCTCTTTCACTCGTATAAGTCGTGGGTATCATATGCATGATCTCTCATAATACTCCTTTCGGAGATGCGGGCATCAAGCTGTGGAGCAAATCGCAAAGAGCGAATGAAAGGCTGAGTAAGTCCTTTCATTCGCCCTTCGTAATAATGCCTGTGAGGCGAGTGACTACTTAGAGAAAGAGGTCGGCGATGATGCCGTCGGAGACGAAGATACCTTCGGGAGGAGGCGAAGGGTATCATCGCTATGGGTGAGCTGACCTCGGCGAAGGTGTTCGCCGCTGCTTGTAGAGTTCCGCTTGGCGCGCTCACCGAAGTGTGCCCTGCATAGTCTCCGAGTGATGCCCCATTGCGTGCGAAGGCGCGTGAGGATGTACTCATGCTGGGCTCTTCGTCGCTGAGGTGCTCGGTCCGTAGTCGCGCCTTCCCTCGAGGAGTGCACGGGTGTAGTGAGTGAGTGAGGCGATATTGTGAGCGGGTACGTACGCCCGTCGAAGCTATGTGCCGACGGGACCCAAAGCTCAGATAGGGACGCCCTGCCATAGCCCGTGTTGTGCCGTGCGTAGCGGTCGGGAGGGCGAGTTCGATATCTCGTGAGTGCTCTGTAGCCCGCCGCCTTGAGCTCGGAGATGAGGAGCTCGAGCAGCGCAGGCTGGCTTCTTCCGACACGGCTGAAATCTCGCCCCGCTCGACAAGGCGCGTGAGTGCGGTGCCTTCCTCATCAGATGAGGTGGTGGCGGAGAGGTGGGGACGCTGAGCGAGAGGAAGGTGCGGATGTTCGTGAGCCATCGCCCTCCGTCTGACCAGGCAGGCCGTGAGATGAGGTCCAGGCTGAGATTGTCGATGCCATGACGGCGCAGGGCTTCGACAGCGGCGAAGCCTGCTCAGCGCTATGACGGCGGTTGAGGAACGTCAGGTCGTCGGCGTGGAAGCTCTGCACGCCCATACCGACGCGGTTGATAGGAGCGCGCCGAGAGCCTGGGCGTACCTCCGTGACGTCATCGGGGTTGCATTCGATGGTTACCCTCACCCGTACCCGTCAGCGGGTAGAGCTCGGTGATGGTGTCGAAGATGCGGGTCAGCTCCTCAGGAGTGAGGGAGCGAAGGGTGCCGCCACCGAAGCAGATGTGATCTATCAATGCGCCATCAGGGAGCTCCACCCGCCGAAGGTGAAGCTCCCTGATGAGGGCGTCGAGGAAGTCTCGACGGAGACGGCTCTCCGTCTGGGTGTAGAAGTCGCAGTACGAGCAGCGACTTGCACAGAAGGGATATGGAGGTAGAGGTTCATGCTACTTCCCACCAGCCAGAGCCTTGAGGTCGGGAAGGCTGATCGTAAGTGCCGATGTGCAGGGGGTCGCTACGCCGAAGGTATTGACCGCTTCGACGCCGAACTCCATGGAGCTACTGCCGTTGAAGTCCGATACTACGAGCTTGCACTCGTGGGGCAGGTGAGGCGAGGGCGAGGATGTCGACGCTTGCCTCCGCTCTCATCGGTCGTGATGACCCAGAGGCGCCACGTCAGCGGAAGGTGCTGCGGGGCCTCAGGCCGCTGCCACGGAGACGACTTCGCCACGCCCCTGCAGGCTTGAGTGCCAGCTCGGTGGCGCCGTTGCTTGGAATGCCTTCCCACGAGCGAAGGCAAGGGGGAGAGCTGTCGGACGGAAGGCTTCGGCGATGATGCGGCGCATCGCTGGGAAGCGTGCTCCCGTATGCGCTTCGCGGAAGAAGCATACGCCAGAGAGACCGACTTCGCGCTCCTCTTCGATTTGCCTCGATGACCGTCTCAGGCCAGCCCTGTCTCCTCCAGCGGTAGGGGTGCGAGGCCTGCCACGACGGGGATATAGCGTGCGACCTGCTCCTTCCATTCGCGCAGAAGGGGCTGTAGAGGTCATCGCGGTAGTACATCATCGGGACGATGAAGTCGACGACCCCTTCACGACCCATCGTCTCGGGGTCTTGAAGCACGGACTCGTAGGCCGTCCAGCCATGCGAGCGACCGAGGTCTGCGATCTTACGTAGCTTGCCCAGTGGCGCTACACTCACCAGTGCATGCGAGTCGATACTCTGGAGCGAGTCACGTACCTCGCGGAGCCGCAGGGTGAGGTTGTTGCGTCGCTAGCTGACTTGCTTTCGTACTCCGAGCCATAGCGCATATAGGTGCCTCCATCTGTGAACTGCTCCGCCCCTCGGGGTAGCGGAGTAGTCGAAGTGCACGCCATCGACGGGATAGCGTCGCACAAGGTCAGCCGTCAGATGCGCGATATACGAGCGTACCTCGGGACGTCCTGATCGAGGTGATAGGAGCCCTTGTGAGGGATCGCCCAGCCTGGGTGATCCGTGAGGATGGGGTGGGGAGCTCGCTTGGAGGACGAGAGTGGATAGGTGACGAGCCAAGCATGGAGGCTCAAGCCACGTGCGTGGCAAGCCTCGATAGCGAAGCGCACGGGATCGTAGTCTCCGAAGAAACCTTCGCCAGAGAAGCGCGTGGAGAGGGGCCTCGTAGTCGGAGGGTAGATGACCGTACCGCTGTGGCGGAGCTGGAGGAAGACCGTGTTGCAGCCATCGGCTTGCAGACGGTCAAGGATACGCAGGAGCGACTCCTTCTGGCGGCGCACGCCGTCGGGCGTATCCGCCTTATCACGGGGCCAGTCGAGACCGTAGACGGTAGTGAGCCATACGGCGCGCATCTCCTCGCGGATGGAGTCGCCTGTGGGGCGAGTCCAGTGCAGGTAGCGTCTTCACGGGAGCTGGTGTGGGAACGGGTATTTGCTCTGCGGGCTGCTCTATCACCTTGGGCTTTACGCGTACCGCAACCTGCGAGGCTGAGGGCAAGCTACAGCACCACCGAGGAGCAGGAGTTTCTTTTGCTGAGGTCATCCCTTTAGTGGTAAGCGATATTGTCGATCAGGGCGCACCTCTCCGCAGTAGACGGTGATGCAGCCATGAGGGGCAGGGCTATCGCCCAGGATGCGATGGGCTGTAGGCTGTCGGTATCGACGATCTCGAAGCACTCGACACGTAGGGTAGGGACGGCATTGATCTCGCGGGTCACACGCTCGATGAGTTCGGCAGGCGTCAGCTCGCGTGCCCAGCTACGGCTCTCAGAGAGGATGCGGTAGATGGCGGGAGCAGCTGCGACCCTCGGGTGTGAGGCGCACATTGCGGCTGTTGAGTGCCAGACCATCAGCTTCGCGCACGATGGGGCAAGCGATGATCTCTACGGGGCTACTGATGAGACGGACCATAGCGCGGATGACGGAGATCTGCTGGAAGTCCTTCTCCCCGAAGTAAGCGCAGTCGGGGCGGACGATGTCAAAGAGGCGGGAGACGACCCTGCATGACGCCATTGAAGTGCCCAGGACGGAAGCGGCTTTCCATGACTTCGGCTACGGCGCCGACGTCGAAGGTACGCTTATCCTCCTCGGGACAGATGGTGCTGACCTCAGGGCGAAGAGCGCACTGGTGCCGACCGAGGCGAGGAGCTGCCATCGGCTTCGAGGGTGCGGGGGTAGGTCTCGAGGTCTCGAGGATCGTTGAACTGTGTGGGATTCACGAAGACGCTGACGATGCAGCGGTCGCATTCGCTGAGGGCTCGCTTGACGAGGCTCAGGTGTCCAGCGTGAAGTGCCCCCATGGTGGGGACGAAGGCGATGCGATGCCCTTTGCGCATCGCCCGCCGCTACGAAGGCCTGGAGGTCTTCGATGCTCTTATATAAGTTCATTGCTATGAGTAGTAGGTCTCGGTTTACTTTCTTGCCGATGCCGCCCTGTGCAGCGAGGTATTCGGCGATCTGTACGGCATTTCAGAGCTGCGCCCTTTCGATCTGGTCACCGACGCACCAGAAGGTGAGGCCATGCGCGTCGCCAGATCTCACGCAGACGACCCACGTAGACGGGGTCCTTCTCTGCGATGAAGAGGTGCATGGATATACCTGATCCGAAGATCGTCCTGGAGACCACGCCAGGAGCCTTGCGGAAGGCTTCACGGACATCGTCCAGCGAGAGGAGCCTCCGTTCTACCCAAATCGCTTCGGAGTGGGCGCGAGTCACGGGGACACGGACGCAGGTAGCGCTGACCCTGCACGTCGCTGTGCATGATCTTGCGCGTCTCGGTACATCTTCAGTTCCTCCTTCGTGTAGTCATCGTCGCCGAAGATGTCAATCTGAGGGATGAGGTTGTGCAGAGCTGGTAGGCGAACTTCTTCACCTCTGGCTCTTCGTCCTCGTGCGATGGCCTTGATCTGGTCATCCAGCTCGGCCATACCACGGGCGCAGGCTCCACTGGCCGCCTGATAGGTGGCTACGTGGACACGGCGGATGTGGCTGAGACGCTCGATGGCGTTCAGGGCGACGACCATCTGGATGGTCGCAGTTAGGGTTGGCGATGATGCCACGAGGACGCACGAGGTCATCGGCCGCATTGACCTCAGGTACGACGAGGAGGCATCCTCCCTGCATACGGAAGGCGCTGGAGTTGTCGATCATCACGGCGCCGTGCCGGTGATCGTCTCTGCATACCTCGAGGGATACACTCCACCGGCCGAGACGAAGGCCACGTCAATATCCTGAAGTCGTCGCCGTGCTGGAGCTGGCGTATCGCATATTCCTTCCCACGGAAGGTGATCTTCTTCCGCGCGCTACGCCCGGAGGCGAACAGTTCTAATCGGTCAATTTCTTTGAGGAGCGCTCGCTCAGACACGGGAGGAACTCCTGTCCGACGGCTCCACTGACACCGACTATAGCCATTCATTGGCTGGAGTTCGGTTTGTCTCTAGTGAAATACAATGCCAGCAACTATCCTGAGCGCTCTGCTCGGGTAGCTCCTGTCCGCTTATCGCTTGCAAAGATAGCGAAGCAACCGACCCAAGGCCCTGCACCGAGGTGACCTGATAGACTTTGCTGCAAGGTGTCCTCATAGAAGAGAGAAATTCGGTGGAAATAGAAGGCTGTCAGTATTCATCCGAGGAGGTGCTGTGATGCTATAGAGCTGGGATAGCTGATGAACCTGCATACTTTCGGTGCGAAGCTCAGCTGCCGACCTCTATTAGATTTGTTGCTCACGTAGGTATAAAAGCTGTAGACGAGGACAGATAAGTTTGGACTACGTACGTGGCTCTAATATCTACGTACGTGGATATTTGGATTTTGCGTACCTGGTCTTTAAGACTACGTGTGTAGACAGAGGAAAACCACCGTGAAAGCGCTTTTTCTTCACGGAAATGGCACTTTTCCTTCCGCTGAATAAGAGGAATACGCACGATAAGGCGAAGGGCTTTAGTATCTCTTCGGAGAAGTATATCGGGGTGCTGGGCGTGCGATGCCTTAGCACTCTAAATAGAGGACAGGACTCTGCCGCAACAGTTCCTATATATAGGTCGGATGAGCAACCAATATAGGTCAGACTCGGTGACCAATATAGGATGCTTCACCTGCTCATGTGATGACTTCTTACTGAAGGGGATGATGAAGGGAGCTTCTCTAGCTTAGAGAAGGCTGGGGAAGAGGTGTTTGGCGGAGGTATAGAGCTGCTCTCGAAGGTGTGGATTCGTCCAGCTCGAGAGGCTGGATGCCGCTTGATAGACGGCTTGAATAGATAAGCTCAAGGGCGTCGTCTGTCTCTGCGAAGGCTTGCCCCAGCCGCATGAGCTTCTGCAGACTCTGGCGGGAAGTGCTCGCCGAAGCTCAGGTAGAGCCCAGCGCGTAGAGCTGACGAGCTTGGTCGGCCCGCCACGGAAGCCATGGATGATCCAGGGTTGCTGGCTGGAGCTCACGGCGAAGGCGAAAGTTCGTCTTGAGCGCGTACCGAGGTGAAGGATGAGGAAGCTTCAGCTCTGCTCAGGAGAATCTGTGCGCGAAGGATCGGGAGCTGCTCATGAGAGTGGTGTGCTTTTCGTGGTTTATTCGCTCTGCCTCACCTAAGGCGATGACGCGGGAAGCTGGGATGCTTCACTGAGTAGGGAGATTCTCTCGTAGCTCCTCCGCTCGCCAAGGGTGGTAGACCACGCGCTAGTAGAGGGTGTCGAGGGAGCTGCCCACCTCAGAGAGAGATAGCAACTCAGTCTCCACGGGTGTCGGGCGTGGAGCGTGCGGTGCAGGTCGATATAGGGGCGAGCTCCGGTCATGGCGGAGATAGATGTCGCTAAGGTACGGGGTCGTAGCCACTACCACCCCTAAGGGTGACAGCGCAGGATGCGACGTACAGCCAGGTAGAGCCCTTGAATGGCCCATGCTTGCTGAAGTGCCCTGATGGCATAGGTCGAGCAAGAGGGCGTGAAGCGGCATGAGCGTGGAGGCGAGATCGCTCCGTGTAGATAGGGGAGAGAGAAGGAGCTCGTCGTAGAGCTTTTGACGAAGCCGAATACACGCTCATGCTTCTTCGTTGGTTGGCCTTCTGGCCTTGGCAGCGTCGCTCACAGATACGGGAGGAGCGGCCTTTGGCCCATGCCTGCGATTGACGTCGGCCTGTGTGGGAGCCTCTCGCCACGAGAGGAGTCTCGGAGGTGGGATGTGCAAGCCCTGAGCTGGCACAGATCGAGGAGGCGGTGGCTATGGTGCAGATGGTAGCCTCGTACGGTTTGAGGCGCTGACGCGGTTAAATATTGGCCTGATCGGAAGTACTTCTTTCGCCGCTACGGCGAGGCGCTGGTACAGCTGGGCTCTCGACCCTCGATAGGGAGCCCGCGTCCAATACGTATGACGCAGCGGTAGGCGATGAAGGCGTGACCTGAGCAGGCGTCGTCGGCATCTCGCTGGAGATGCAGATCGCCTTGCTTGGCGTAAGGAGCGTAGGGCAGCAGTGAGACCTTCCACGATCAGCGAATGCTTCTGCCGCGAGAGCGACATCGGTTTCTTTCCTTGAGGTACCGCCTCGAGCCAATGCCATCGAGGAGCACCATCGGTAGAGCGGAGATCCAGGCGCAGACCAGCTTCGCCGATAGCTCCTGGCACGTGGCGGGGCCAAAGCCCCCGATGAGGACCTTTGCCCTGCTTTGTAGTCGCTGGGTCAGCGGCAGGTGATGCGTGCCACCTGCGGGGCTGAAGGCGATGATCGTCACTTCTTCTTCTCGCAGCAGAACTTCGCGACGTGCGGTGCATGATCGCCTTTAGCGAACTGAGCTTTGAGTCGGAGGTCGAGAGATCGTTCTTGTGATCCTCAGCCATGGGGAGGAAAGTGAGACTCCTTGCTGTGCTTCATGATCGTCTACCAGCTCAGCCTGCCCCCCAGCTTCGGGATAGAAGACCTTTACGCTTGCGGACGATGAACTTCTGGAGATAGTTGGCCACCTGCTCGTTGATGCAGAAGTACTCATATCCTCGGGGATGGTATGCGAAGCCTTCGCTGAGCTGGAAGAGAGAGTGCTCCATAGCCTGCGCGGTGAAGACTATCGCTATGATCGGGATGTTCACTTGATTGCGGAACCACGGAGTCACCGACTCGACCTCGATGAATGCACGGAACGTAGCCTCGGCTCTATAGCGCGCAGCGATATCATAGTAGGGACTTCCTGACTGGGTCGAGGCTGGAGATTAGGATCGTCTGTACTATTGAACAGCTAGTGAAGGAGGAGATCACCTCGAAAAGGAGATGCGCCCAGCCCTATAACGTAAAAGCGAAGGAGTACGTGGCGCAAAGGTATAGAAGAGGACTGTGCAGAACCTGTGTCAGGATGGCGTATGACTTGTAATATACCGAGGAGCTGAACCAGGGTGACCCCTGCTGCAATGGCCCAAGAGGATCGTGGAGGGAGCAAGGTCAAGAGTGAGACCAGTGCCATCAGGTAGAGCTCGCAGCCAATCTTTGAAGAAATAGTCTTGTGCCAAGAGGCCTAGAGAGATTGTCAGCAGGATATGAGCGCCAGAGCTTGAAGGAGAGCGAGCGGAGTATAGAGGAAGAGGTACATCCCTTTGCAAAGAGTGCTGTCTGAGCGTGGTGAGGGAGACCTATATAGTCCCCTGCGGTATCAGCCCTTCGTGCTCAGAAGCCCTCAGGACCGTCAGCCCCGTCGAGAGTGCCGACAACATAGAGACGAGGAAAGCGGAAGAGTCCGTAGGAGACGAAGCGCAGAGATATATACCGCCCCCTGAGCCGGGTGAGTTGACGCCGACCTGCCTAGCGCCACACCGATGAGGCCTGGGGTGACTCAGACAGAGAAGGTGAGAGCGAGGACAAGCCCGGTGATATGCTGACTGTTCGCCAGGGGCCCGAGTGCGCAGGGTCCACTGCCTATCGTGTAAAGGTTGTCATGTACCCATCGCTCACACGCTACCGAAGGTAGTATGGAGACGATGGGGAGAGCCATCGCATCTAATTTATAGTAGGAGTAAGCTGCTCAGAAGAGCTTCGGGATAGGCGCCTTAGAGGCCAGAGCAGCGAGCTTAGGACGACATCGGGGCGGTCTTTCGCGTAGTGACACCGAACCAAGAGTCAGGCGTGCGAGGACTTACCGTAGAGGTGCCTTCTGCGACGAGGTGGTTGACTACGAGGGATGTAGTACTGAACTTAGGATTAGCCTGCTCGCTGAGGACGGTAGAAAAAGCTTTCCTGAGTGCTGGAAGTAGTCAGGCGTGAAGCCCACATATCTATCGATACAGGCGTATTCTCTTCGAGGAGCTGCTCCTGGCCGTTTCGTCCGTGAAGCGATCTACCATCAGGGCGACGAGCGATAGAGGTACGCCCGACGACACCCGTGAGGAAGCCCTTGTCATCTCACCGCAGACACCCGCGTGCTACCGTACCGCTTTCGCTGCAGCCGTATTGCCTACGCGGTAGCCGACCATGCAGTAATTTGTCGTGGCTGTCGGAAGCTACGAAGCTTGTCAGCCAGAGCTGGCAAGCCATGGCGGCCATAGAGGTCGTCAGCGTTGATCACGGCGAAGGGCCTGTTGATCACCCTCTGCTGCCATCATGACGGCGTGTTCGCACCCCCAGCTTCTCGCGGCCTCGGGTACAGCAGTGAAGCCTTCTGGGGGAGCTTGTCCAGATCCTGGAAGACGACCTCAACAGGATCCGTTTGTGCTCTCGAGATGATCTTCTCACGGAACCCTGCTCGAAAGGTGGCGGATGACGAAGACGACCTTGCGAAGCCAGCGCGGATGGCATCAGCATCGAGTAGTCCGCGATGGTTTCCCCTGAGGGACCGACTCCGTCGAGCTGCTTGAGGCCACCGGCGGCTACCCATACCCGCAGCGAGGACGACCAATGTTAGCGGTTCATTGCTTGATTGTTGTGAAGCTGCTGCTTGTATTGTGATCTCTTGTTAGCGTCCCGCCACGGCGGCCTCTTCGAGCTATGGGCTCTATGACTTTTATGGCCCTTCAGCTGCTTGAGGCCTTTGCCGTGGATGAAGTCTTGAGACCTTTGGTGATGTGGAGCGTCTGCCCAGGGCGGGAGCTTATCGGAGGTAATGTTATTGCCTTCTTGAGCCCTCTACACTGATGCCATTCTTCTGGGCGATGGGTAGAGCGTCTCACCTGTGGTGACGACGGAGCTCGTGGTCGCCGTCACTGCTTGGCTTCTGCCTTCTGCCCACGGGTGCGGTGGGTGGGCGCTCTTCTTCGGTGATAGATCCTTCCTCTTCGCCTGAGGACTCTCTCGTCGCAGAGCAGTCGATGCGTGTTGTTGGGCCCTTCGAGGGTCTGACACGCAGCTCAGGCGAATTACTTCGCAGCGCTGTCGAGCCTGAGGATGAGCAGAGAGGAGACGTACGAAGCGGGCATTGTTCTCAGGATGATGCCCACGGCGGAACTGTGGGCTGAGCGTCGAGATCAGTCTGTCGATACCCCGTGATCTCGGAGATGCGATCGAAGCGCAACGCGATGATTCGCGGGATAGTCTGTAGCCAGTGGCGACCCAGCTGACGAGGGTAGATGCCACTCGCGGTGGTAGTGCATCGCGAGCAAGCCCTGATCGAAGAGGGGACATAGCGCGCGTCTCGTTCGGCAGGTAGCGGTGATGTCAGAAGTTGGGGCGATCAGTGTTCAACGACGAAGGGCACGGTTCACATTGCCAGGGGACTACAGTTGCATGCAGCGAGGACGAGCCACCAGTCACCGTAGATGCGGTGAGGTCCTTGAGGAAGCGGCAGGCCGCCTCGGTGTTTTGACGGGATCCATACGTCGTCGACGAGGCTGACTGACCGTGAGTCTGCCGTCTTACCCGCGGCGAGCTGCAGAGGCCAGCGGTACCAGCAGGTGAGATGCGCGTGAGGATTGAGTGCCGACTCTGACGATGACGAGGTAGCGGAGCTCCAGCAGGGAGGCCATTCTGTCGAGAGCCATCTCGATCTCGAAGTGAGATCTGAGGGAGAGCATAGAGCTCAGAGACCACGGCGCTTGAAGAGGTACACTCGATCGCCCACGTATGAGGGGATTGTAGCTGAATCGCATCGCGGAGGGCATCTTGTTGAGCATGACATAGACGCTGTTCTGGGCGTGGGACGGACACGGAGCTGTAGCGGGAGCCTGTACTCTGCAGCATTGCTATAGCTGTGCTACCACTGCTCCAGCATCTTTCCACGTCCTCATCGAGGCGAGGTGTGGGGGAGGTGATGGGATCAAGAAGGGCAGAGCTAGGGTGAAGGGCGGCGATGCGGTCAGGCGTCGCGTGCTATCCACCTGAGCGGAGAGGGCTGGATGCCGAGAGAAGAGGAGGAAGGCTGCGAGAGGGTTGATCGTGAAGCTTCATCGGGAGGGGTTTAGAAGGTGAGGCTACAGTTCACCCCATCTGATAGGGAGGGAAGACTGAGCTTAGGGAGTCCCACTGGGACGACCCGTAGAGAGGGTCGGGCTTATGTCGAAGTATAGAGTCCAGCATCGACATAGGCATCGAGGATGGAGGCCGCGACGAGACCGTAGCTGACGATGCTGAGATCTCGATAGCGGCGGTGAGTCATTGCCCTCTCGCTTGAGCGTGGAGTGCAGTGAGGACTGGTACTGCTGGTGGTCGAGGCCTGCGCACCAGTAGGGGCGAAGACAAGCCAAGAGGTGTTGTGCTCGATCGGGCCCGAGAGGTCGCGATAGGCTGCGTGGTACTTGATACTGGCGGTTGTCTCCACGATGGAGTAGTGAGCAGGCCATAAAGGCACCACAGACATGGGAGCTCAATACTTGCGGTCAGATCTGCCTGCCACACTGGGAGGAAGGGCCCAGAGGATAGCTTTGTGGAGTTGGGCCGCCAGCGCTTGCTGCTGATCTCAGAGCTCTTGCTTCGAAGCAAGCGGCCCTTGCGTGCTGGGGCGACGCTGTCGCCTGCAGAGAGGAGCGAAGGCATATCATAGGGTCGTCGGCACGAGGACTCCTGGCTCACACGTGGCATGGGGCAGGACTCGTAGGGAGAGGAGGACGATCAGGAGTCGGATGCGCATAGGGCGATGAGGCTTGCTGTCAGAGCTACTGCTGGATACGCCTGGAGGAGCTGCATAATCGCGCTCGAGGTCTTCGTCACCTGAGAAGGGATCGTGAGCTACCTCACCGCAGCGGAGCAGCGGAGGGTGACTTTTCGACGAGAAGACCTGAGCCAGGTGGCGCTCAAGGAGCTTGAAGTCCTTGCGCCCAGCCTTCGCAGGCTGCTGTGACTGTGGTGTGGTGAGGGTGTAGCCTCTGGCTCCTCAGCGATAGCACGGGCAAGCTCTTCCACAGCACGGACGCTGAGGTGCTCGGTGATGATGAGGTTGCAGAGCTCGATCTGGCGCCCCGTATCCTCTACCTGCAGGAGGGCTCGGCGTCCCATATCGATGAGGCTGCGTCAGTCCAAGCTGGATCTCCAGCGGGGAGCTGAGCAGGCGGATGTAGTTGCTGATGGTATACGGCGTTTTCCCTGACGCGCTCAGCGAGCTTTCGCCTGCGTGCCAGACCATGCTGCTCGATGAGCTGCTGGCAGGCCAAGGCGTCATTTTCGATGGCGTTGAGGTCTTCGCGCTGGATGTTCTCGATGAGAGCAAGCTCCAGCAGTCTCGCCTTCCTGTGTCGAGCGGATGTATGCGGGAGTGTCTTCAGGCCAGCCAGCTGAGCAGCGCGCCAGCGATGCTCACCTGAGATGATCTGGTAGAGCCAGAGGGAGGGCTTGTACGGTGATGGCCAGTACAAGACCGAGAGCACGTAGGGAGGCTGCGAGCTCCTGAGGCCTTCTTGCTCGAAGCGCTTACTGGGCTGATCAGGGCTGGGAGCGATCTTTCTCCAGCGGAAGCTCTTGATAGAAACGGTGCCTGGAGGGCTGCTGATGCAGTCTCCTCGAGGAGGTTCTCAGGCCACGGCCCAGGACATTCTTATTCTTTGCGCGTGACATCTACTTTTATTCTGCTGATCAGCCCGGCTTGCCAGCTGTAGGTGGTTGATGGCCCACGGCCACGCAGCATCGTAGAGTAGGGGCAGGGGAGGCCGTGGCTGAGCTTCACCGAGCTTCACGTTGCTGCTGGATGACGGTCTCGAAGACGAGGCCCTTGAAGTGTGACTTGACCTCCTCATAGATCTGGTTGTTTAGGCGTGTACGACTGTCGCACATCGTCGCGAGGAAGCCCTCGATATCGAGCTGTGCATTGAGGCGCTGGCGTACAATACGGATGGTGAGGAGCTTAGAGATCCTCTCGAGTGCGAAGTACTCGCACTGCACGGGATGAGTACGGATCCAGGCTGAGAGCATTGACAGTGATCTAGCCGAGCGAGGGGGAGTCGATGAGGATATAGTCGTAGCGGTCGAGGATGGGTGCGAGGACAGAGCGGAGGATATACTCACGCCCGAGCGCCCAGTAGCTCGGGAGATCTGCCCCCGCCAGATCAATGTGCGAAGGCAAGAGTCAAGGCATGTCGACGACCGTCTTCGTGATGGCTCTCCGTAGCAGGCAGGCCAGAGCAGAGAGCATTCGTAGATCGTCTTGCCATCTGAGAGGCATCGATGCCGATCCCCTGAAGTAGCGTTGGCCTGTGGGTCGGTGCACGACCAAGAGACGCGCTTCTCAAGGGAGGCTAAGGAAGTCTGCCAGATTGATAGCGGTCTGGTCTTACCCACCCGCCCTTCCGATTGGCTAATGCGATGACTTTTGCCCATGATGCTCTATGTCTCTATATATAATGTATGCTGTCGTGTGGTATCGGCCTCTCAAGACCTCTTTACTTGGGATGAGGCAGACTTACCTAATTAGCCTACAAAATTACTACTTCTCACCGATATGTTTTCCTGCTCATTGGAATGCTGGAGCTCTCGGATTAAATTTCAGAGTACGCCCTGAGGCAGAGGAAGTCGCCCCATCACTCCAAACCATTATCTTACCTCTCAAAGCTCTCAGAAGGAAGAGCTGTAAGAAGAGTGCTGCGTGTCGCTTGGTGCCCTTCGTGATAGGATAGTGAACCTCATATAGGTCATCACGCTGACTCATATCAGCTGTTGCATCCGCGTAGGGACAAAAGTTGTGACGAGTGGCAGATAAGTTTGGCTACGTACGTGGCTCTACATCTACGCACGTGGATATTTGGACTGACGTGCCCTTGGTCTTTAAGACTACGTACAGCAGACATAGGGAAGACTCACTACGAGAAAGCATCTTCACGAGAAGGACACTTTTCCTCCGCTGGATAAGAGGAATACGTTTGGAAGAAGGGCTTGTGTTCTTCGAGAGGGTATATCGGGAGCTGGGTGTGCGATACCTCACTCTAAATAGAGGATAGGACTCTCGGCAACAGTCTCATATAGATCCACGTCGCGACCAATATAGATCGTCGAAGTGAACCAATATAGGTTTCTACTCTCCTCTTGCGAATGAGGATCAGTATAGGTTGTATTACCCCTGTCTGGATAGTTACTGCTCTCTTAGAGAGCCGCAAGACGGAAGAGGAGTGAGCGCTCTTCGAGTGCCGTCGGGGCGGTAAGTCGGATGTGCAGGAGAGTGGCCCGTCGGCTGAAACCCCAATGAGACGTAGGGCTTCGGCGGGCATGGTGCGAGGTTTTGGATCCAGAGTCACGAGCGCGCGAGGTGCCCGTGCGAGAAGCCCACCCGTCAGGCGGTAGAGTGTGAGTGACATTCTGCTGTCGGGAGCACTATCAAGCAGGGCGAAGAGCTCTTCTGCAGAGATGCGTTCCTGGGACTATTACCCTTATCGCTACCACTCACCGAGCCGGAGTTCTTCTCCTGGGGTCGCAAAGCCGCCGAGCGCGATGCGCATGCTGCCTGCCTCTTCGATGACTTGATAGTCCTTTCGCTCCAGGGCGATGCCTGCCTTGCTCTTCATCCCCTGGGGAGGAGATTGCTGTCGTAGTGCAGGAGGTCGACACCAGCCCATCATCGCAAGGAGTAGTCCTGAGACCACTCTGATTGAGTAGGCGAGGAAGGCTGGCCTACGAAGGTCTCCTGAGGAGCATCGAAAGTAAAAGCAGCTGCTAAGGCATCGGGATCTTTCGTCACGACGATGTAGCTACCTGCAGGGATGAGAGTACGTGGAGGGGTGATCTTGTAAGATGACCCGTCACGTCCTGCCGCCAGTGCATAGTCTCCCAGCTCACGGGTGAGCTGCCGTACGTACAGCCTCGATGTAGTCTGGGGCAGCCCGCCTGGGTGTGGCATGACTTCGGAGAGAAGAGACTGAGTCGGGGAGTAGTGGGTGTTGGGCCGGGCTCTGGTCGAGTGAAGTGCCCTCGTCACCTGGGGATCAGTCTCGCCTCGCAGGATAGATGCGGAGCTGCCGGAAGTGCCAGCCCGCATGGTGCGTGCTGGTGAAGGCGCAGCTGATGCCAAAGGTGTTCTTCCTGAGAGGGCAAGGAAGTCTCCTCCGCCGATGAGCTCCTCATTCCTGCTCACCGCCCGCTTCTCGCAGGTAGAGCTGCCAGCCAGCTTCGGTACTGTGAGCGACATCATAGTCCCAGCTGCCCTGAGGGCATTCAGTAGGACAGGACTGCTGATAAGTGGGCGCCCAAGAGGACTGAGTATAGAATTCTGTGGGATGGCTTATCGCTTCGCCCGACCTTCACCCGCCTCAGATTGATACGCTGCTGACCACCTTGCCCGAAGTCAGCTGCATATTCGTAGCTCCTCGGCATCTAATGGTTTGACGGCACAGAGGGAGAAGTGTCGCATGGTTGTGGCGCTGGGATGAGGTCGGTCTTCACCTGTCCACGCCAGATGGGGCGCTCAGTAGCAAAGTCAGAAGCAGAGTGTGGCACCCCTCGTGCAGGGCTCCTCGGTACGGAAAGATGCAGGACCCCCCAGCGATATGATAGAGTCTCGGTCATAGCGCCGAGTAGCTTCATGGGCGTGCCCTCGGTGGAGAAGTCCGCTTGCCATACTTGGCGGAGGCGCAGAAGGGAGGAAGGTGAGGAGAGGAGGTAGAGGAAAAGTGGGTAACGAAAGCATACATCGGGAGCGTGTTTGGCTCCAGAGCAAAGCAGGGCGATGGTGGTCAATCGCTGTCGGGACGGTCATCACGGGCGCACTGCTGCCCGTGGATGTGCTGCAGAGCTTCTTCAGTTGCTCGACGAGCTGTAGTGTATCGTACGGTGGTGGAGACGGAGCTGTGACCCATGAGCTCGCGTAGGAGCATAGGTCCGCTCCAGAGTTAAGCATGTCGGTAGCGAGGGTGACGCAGGACGACGCACCTCGGCGGGAGATTGGGACGGTAGCAGAGTGCTGCGGGCTAGCCTGATAGACGGCACGTGGAGCCATCGGCGTGCCCTTGCTGCTGACGAAGAAGTGACTCTGTCGTGCCGAAGATAGAGGTGCGTAGGTGACGCCACGCTTCGATCCTCTCGGCAAGGCCTTTGCCGAAGGGACGATACGCCTCTGTGCGCCCTTACCTAAGACCCTGAGCTGACGCCAGTGCGTGTCGACAGCTTGGTCCCGTAGACCCGCGATCTCTGAGCGACGTAGGCCACACTCATAGAGCATAGTGAGGATGAGGTGGTCGCGTACAGCTCGCCAGTCCGTCGGGTCGACCTCCTCCGAGACACCTGCTCCCACATCTTCGGTAGGTACGCAGACGGGGAGCGGGCCGCAGCCTTCGGAGGGCGGAGGGCTGGATGGGATTGCGCTTGATCTGCCCCGTCTTCCAGTAGGTGGCGGTAGAGCTCCAACGGAGGTGAGGCATCGCCTCACCGTCGAGGCCTTTCAGCCTTCGTCAGCTTGACCGACAGCCAGCCACGCACCAAGTCGAGGTCGCCTCGGAGGGCATGAACGGCTCACCCAGACGCTCCTCTGCATAGGCCGTGAAGCTCCTGAGGTCGGACTGGTAGGTCTCGATGGTCAGGGGCGAGGCGGCCGCTTCGTGGCTGCTGCGTGGCAGCGAAGGCGCGGATCGAATCGGTGGCAGGCGGCATCGTCGTGGGACCAAGGCGCTAAGCGCCTGGCTGCCCATGTGCCGTCCTCCTGCAGCTCGTAGAGGAAGCGGTCATGCAGGCGGGCTGTCACGCCCTTGCCAGAGCTCGATACGCGAGGTGTCACGGCGAAGCCTCCCAGTCTCCGGGCGAGGCACTCGCGCGCCGACGAAGCGGAGGCTCTCGCTGCGAAGCGCATCAGCGATATACTCGCGTGAGGGATGGGCTACTCTGTGGGGAGATGCGTGCTCGACACGGCTCTTGTAGGGGCGCATAGCAAAGTAGGCATCACTCCCAGCAGCTGTGGTAGCGCCTATAGTCCCCTCGATGTGGATCTGTCGCCTCGAACTCATGCCAGAGGAAGGTCAGAGCGACGTGGGGATTGGCTGCTATCTGCTTCGCTCTTTGCGGCTGTCATGGAAATCGAGTAGAGATTGCAGCGCCCTCGAGGACCTCCTTCAGCAGTACGGTGCGCATGCTGGACGTCCTTCAGGGTCGCTGTCCTACGATGACGGCAGTGGGTTCGTTGACCTTAGCCTATAGCTTGGTCGATCCATATGCCGACGATCTCAAGGGGATCTGGCTGGAGGTCCTTGCGGCTAAGGCTGAGCGAGGTACTCGCGGCGTGATATTCTCAGTGTAGGTCCTTAGACATACTGTGATGAATGACTGGGGACCTTAGGCTTGTCCTTAGCTCCCTTGAGCGATCGGATCTCAGCTTCGAGGGCGGCGATACGCTCGTCCTGTGCGTGGATCGTCTGCTGGTAGGAGTTCAGCCTTCGGTCTCGATACTGCCGGTGCCTGCTCTCGACGCGGGAGAAGGAGGTCGCTGAGTACGCTCCATAGTTGTTGAACGCATCGTAAGGCGAGCTATAAGGGCTGAAGGATGGCCTTCCCAGTTGATGGTATTCATGTAGTAGAAGTGGTCGGCACTCTGTAGATAGAGCCAGTCCCGTAGGAGGCTGCGGATCTCGAGAGCGTGTACACGTCACCCCATTGGCGGAGCTTCTCGAGGCACCATGCTGGAGGATATTACCGTTCCACTCGTTCGTACCTCTCTTCTCCTGCCCAGCTGATAGGCGAAGCTACGGTAAGCGGTGCGATGGCTTGTGCTCGTCAAGTAGCTCTGATGGGGTGCGAAGCCCACACCACAGTCGGGAGCCAAGAGTGCAGCGCCTGAAGAACTCAAAGATCCCTGACTCGCGACGGTGCATCGCTCCGAGTACCATAGTTCAGTGTAGAGGAGCGTGAAGTCTTCTCTTCGGGAAGCCACTTGACTCGGCCAAGGAGCTTGTCGGCGGTGACGGATACTCGGGAGAGCCGTAGCTGGTGAAGTGGTTCGTCACCAGCCCGTGGAAGAGTTGGCGTTAGCAGGAGCTTAGTGCAGGCTCTGCAGCTGCATCGTAGAGGTACTCAGGGCTCTTCCAGCCGAGGATGCTGTAGCGCCCTCGGTGATAATCCTTCGTAGCCCATTGTGGCTACTCTCGCCAAGATCCTCATCGGAGTAGATGAGCTCGGAATTGCAGAAGACGCGAGAGCGTCGATACGAAGAGCCTCACGTAGCTTCGTCTGCTGCATACGTACCTGATTCCTGAACTCTACGGGATCATAGAGTGAGGCGACGGAGTGCATAGGTCTCAGCGACGAACTCCACGCGCCCCTGTGGCAGCGAGCTCCTCGAAGCTATCGATCAGTGCAGGCTTTATAATACTCCATCTGCTCAAGAGCCAGACCCGAGATCGAGAAGCTTTACACGGAAGTCGGGTAGGCCTTCATGCAGCCTCGAGGAGCAGTGGTTAGCAGGGATGTAGCACGAGATCAGCTGGCGCCTCGAAGACCTTCTTCGTTGAGATAGTCATCGGTATAGTAGCAGGAGCTACCGAGTCGAAGAAGCGATAACGACGCAGTCTATAGGGCTGATGTATCTGGAAGCAGAGGCACATCTTTTCATAACGGATAGCGGGTATGTCGGTGTAGTGATTAGCGGACGTAGCGATCGTAGATGGCGCGGACCTGCGTCCAGCTGCCCCAAGTAATGTTGTTGACTTCCTGAAGCCCCTCTTCCTGAGGAAGCGGTGCATCTCGACAGGGTGATAAGTGCGTAGATGGCATCGGCCATGCGTCGATATCCCAGTAGTCTACCTTGACGGCGTAGTTGAGGATCTCGGCACACCCGACTGGTAGGAGATGATCGAGGGGACTTCACACTGCATCGCCTCCATGGCGATATGCCGAAGGGCCTCTGAGACGGAGGGCATGACGCAGACGTCGCTGGCCTTGAAGACCTCATGCAGACCTGGTGCCTTCATGAAGCCCGTGAAGTGGAAGCGGTCGAGATGTTGCGCTCTGCTGCGAGGCGGATCATCGCATCCATCATGTCGCCGCTACCAGCCATGATGAAGCGGACGTCTGTGCGTGCCCGGGACCTTCGCTGCGGCTTCGACGAAGTACTCACAGCCCTTCTGCATCGTGATACGCCCGAGGAAGGTGACGACCCTGTCGCGGACACCACGGCGGTCGGGGAGTGCGAGGACTCGAGGGTGCCAGTGGCGTGACCGTACCGTACGGTCCGGACCTTGGCTGGATCCCTGATGATACTTTCTCGATGACGGTACGGCGGGTGAGATCGCTGACGGTGATGATGTGGTCAGCGTGGTTCATCCCGTCCATCTCGATGCCGAATACCGTTCTACATTGCCACGACTGCGGTCGAAGTCCGTGGCGTGGACGTGTACGATGAGGGGCTTACCGGTGATTTGCTTGGCATGCGATCCCGCTGGATAAGTCAGCCAGTCGTGCGAGTGGATGATATCGAGGGCTCGCTACGGGCGATGACACCTGCTACGATGGAGTAGTTGTTGATCTCCTCGAGGAGGTTGTCTTGGTACTTCCCGAGAACTCAAAGCAGCTCAAGTCATTCGTCGGTAGGTAGGAGGTCCGCATAGATATGATCCCGTAGGCGGTAGAGCTCGGGATCCATCTTCCCTCGAGACGATCACGTGACGAAGTCGTAGTTGACGTCTCGGTAGACGACGCGGGGTGTCTCCGCACCGATGATTCTGAGGAAGCTCTTGTCCTCATCGCCGTAGGGCGGGGATGACGAAAGGTCGTTCCATATCGCCCTGGCTGCTATACTCTGGGTCAAGCCATAGCTGGCTGTACCGAGACCACTCGAGGATGTGTGGTGGAACTCCCACCCGAACATGAGCGCTTTCATTCGTATCTAATTATGGGGAGGATCTGTGTCGTACTTACTCTTAGCCTCTTCGAGTAGGGCAAGTGATCGAGATAGTCTCGACGCTCATCGCGAAGGAGATGGCCCCACGGCCCTTGAAGGGTGGGTCGCTGTCGAAGAGTTCGCTCACGGTGCCTACGCCGTGCTGCTGGAGTTCTTCCTCCATGCCGATGAGCGTGTTCGATGAAGGAGATAGCACTGCGCCCGTAGAGCTTGATGCAGGCCTCGAAGTAGACCGAGGAGCCAAAGGCCATACGGAGCCGTTGGTAGGATCTGCCCACGCCATTGTGTGCCGTGGCACTGGGGCTGGTAGCCGTCGCTCTTTTCGGGACTCAGGGGAGCGAGCCTTCGGCGTGCGAGCTCACGAGTGATGATCTCGAGGACGGGAGCGACGGGTGGCCTTAGGTAGGGGCGAGTGGGGAGTGAGGTGGCGAAGACCATGTTCGGACGCACGCCCAGTCACGCCAAGAGGTGTGGGGGCACGTAGTCGAAGAGGTAGCCAGTGCTGATTGATGAAGGTGTCGGTGAAGCTCTGCTGTACGCGACCAAGCAGCCTCGAGCTCAGGAGACCATTTCTGGGGAGGGCTTCGCGGTAGAAGCACAGGTGCATTATACCACAGGGCACGACCTCGACGAGATAGCCTCACGGCGGACGACCGCCTGACCATTGATCTTAGCATCCATCCTGAGAGGGACGCCCGTCTCCCGTCATTACGCACAGCCCGTTATCATCGATGCGGAGGTTGGGAGTGTACGTTGCGTAGATACAGTGTATCAGCTCATCGAGGAAGTCACCATAGCGGCTGACCATATCGGGAGGCTGGACCAGCGGGGCATACTCTTGTAGCGTCCAGATGGCCCAGAGACCGATGTCTCCCCGTTGATGTTGCGTATCTCTCGTGAGATGCCTCCGTCGGCATATGCTCGCATATCTGGGAGCACTGTGTCTATGATGCGGTAGACGCTCAGGAGCATCGGCATAGATGGTACACCCAGGGAGTGGCGATGAAGAGGTCGCGAGCGCGCACACCGAACCAGGGTAGCCTGCCAGCAGGTAGCCGCGTAGCGTCGGGGCGGTAGTAGAATTGCAGAGCGGCATTCAGCAGACAGCCACGAAGTCCTCGGCGAGGGTGCGGATCTTTCGTTCCTCAGCGAAGAGCTGTGCTAGGTATCGGGACTCGCCTCGACGCCAGCTGGAGAGTAGATCGACTCCCTGACCTCGATGTCTCACCTCGAAGCAGCCGGGGACGTAGAGGTCCTCAGTGTATTCGCGCCTCACGCTCCTGACTATTCGATACGCTCATCCCAGTGTGGACCGAGACGAGTTATGGCCTTTTGATAGCTGGAGGTAGAGCGTAGATAGCCCGGATAGAGGCAGAAGGTGACCCCCTGACTTAGCCTCGACCATAGTCTCCGTGATACCGATCATTGCGATGCGGGAGCATCTTCACGTCACGGAAGGCGAGGAAGGAGAGTCTTATAGTCGTGCGGCTGTGCCTCAAGGAGCGTGTAGCGCTGCAGCATCCTCATTGGTGTAGTGGCAGAAGAGGAACCCTTCTGTAGTACCACGCCTCGACATGATAGGTCGTCGAGGAGGCGATGTCGACATTGTACCTCGGATAGTACTTGTGCCCTTTGGGGCTAAGATATCCCTTCGTACTCGTGGATACCGACGCTGAATGGCACACATGCCGCGCGATCGTCAGATCGAGGCTGGAGAGGCAGCGCAGTGCCTCACTGGTTCGTGATGATGACGAGACGCGTGGTACTGTGCGTGTGTTACAGCACGACGCTGGTCGCACAGGCGCCCTTGCGGTTGGTACGGGCGTATCCCGCGAGGACCTATCGAGGTTGGCCGCGAGTCGGCGGTCGAACTTGAGTAACTCATGCCAAGTGTCGCTTCATTGTGGTCAGGCTCCGCACGATCATTGGACCCATAGAGAAGCCCCTTCTTGCGAAGTCGGCATCCTCCTGCTACATGCAATTGCGACTGCTTTTGCCAAGTCTCATCCTCCCATGCAGATAGAGCACAGTTGAGGCTCCTCCGAGAGCACTCAGATACAGAGTGATGTTTCCACTTCAATGAGGGAGGGAGATGCACCAGTGCTGGTCATATCGCTGACCAGTACTGCTCGTTTTTCCTCCTGCCTTTCTCAACCTAAAGACTCCGCTTTCGAGGGAAGAAGGTACGAGGTAATGAAGAGGTGGGCTTGCGCAATGCTGTCATAATAGGTCTATGCGTTCGTGGCGTAGAGCTATAGTAGATGGCGAAGAAAGCTATATAGCTTTGGACTGATTCCGTATAGCTTTGTGAAGTGACCTCTATTAGGTTGTTGCTCGCGTAGGGATAAAAAGTTGTGGACGAGTGGCAGATAAGTCAATTACGTACGTGGATTTTAAGTGTCTACGTACGTAGATATTTGGATTTACGTACCTGGTCTTTAAGACTACGTGCATAGACTGAGGAAACCACTACGTGAAGGCGCTTTTTCTTTACGAGAAGGACACTTTTCCCTCCGCTGGATAAGAAGAATACTTGCGATAAGTCGAAGGGCTGCTTGTCATCTCGGAGGCATATCGGGGAGCTGTGCAATCTTAGCACTCTGAACTCAAATAGAGGGTCGGACTCTAAGGCAACAGCCTCTGCTCAGAGGCGGGAATGAGCATGCCTTAGGTGCGAATCGAACAAGTCTGCGCTTTGTGTATTTTAGCACTATATTATTGTGTCAGGGTTATGACCCTCTGCCAACAGACAATGACCGAGCGAAAGCCCACTCTGTGGAGCGCCCGCAGCGCTTCCTCACCGATAGCGACATGTATTGCGCGCCACGCAGCCTCCGATATATCCTGGCTGCAGTGCTCTTCATCTTCACCTTCCTCCTGGGGAACAATAGTTTATTCCACTATGTGAAGAATCAGCGCCGCAAAGCGTTTATCCAAGAGAGTACAATCGCTATCTCCCTCAGTATGAAGCAGACAGTGCTCGTCCAGCGATATCCGTGACAACCGCGAGCATATCGAGCGTATCGCCCGTGAGCAGTACTATATGCATCTGCCTGGTGAGGTCTTCGTCCCCGCTCCCGACACGACTACCGCAGCTCAGCACCAAGCTCTGGCGTAAGTGAAGTATAGAATCCTCTATATCGTCAGTGTCCTGCTCATCATCCTCTTGCGCTGCGCTGGACTCACGGAGCATCGCCTCTTCGATGTCCTCATGGTCTTGGGGCTGTAGGGCATGGTCTGTACTACGTGTTAGTTCCTGAGCGGGATGCTTCGCGCCTCTTGGAGGCGTGTGGCTCGGATGGGCGTCTTCTCCGGCCTCCTTCCTGCTCGGCGGCTAGCTACGCTTCAGTCTTGACTTTGCGAGGTGTGGCTTGTATTCCTCGCCTTGGGCTTAGTCTATATGATCTATGGCAACGTCCTGCTCTATATGGACGAAAAGAAAAGAAATCTACATGACCTCTATATCCACCCCTAAGCAGCCTGTTCGTACGTGTGCACATCGCGGTGAGGTAAGGGCAAAAGCCCCTGCTGCGCTTCATGTTGATGCTGGGCCATCCGACGACGCTCTTAGCGTTCCTCATTGAGGCTCTTCCCGATAAGAGCCGCACGACGGTCAAGCAGCCCTGCACGACCGCTTCATCGCCATCGGTACGGAGCCGACGACGCAGTTTGATGCGCCCTCCAGCCTGGCGATACCGTTAAATCCATGCCCTGCTCTCTACCGAAGACGCTACGCATAGCAGATCGAGATCCTACCAAGATGAGTACCTACTGGTCATTCACAAGGAGGCTGGTCTGCTACGGTAGCAAGTGGCGAGAGAAGGATGCTGATCGCTGCAGCCTGCTGTCGGAGCACTCAAGAGCTTCAATCGCTGGCGAAGGTCACCACATCAATCGACTTGATAAGGATTGTGCAGGCTTTGTCGTCGCTAAGAGCCGAGCTCCAGCGTGAGCTTAGTGATCACTGGCAGAACTATGTCCGTCAGCAGCTCGCCGCAGTCCCTGAGGGGGCACCTCTCAGAGTCTGGAGGCATCCTGATGCCTCCCGGCTCCCCGAAAGAGAAGAAGGGCAAAGGCAGGATTCGCGCGAGAAGCACGCACGACCCGCTCCACTCTCGCGGAGGAGGATCAGGCTGCAGGTCGTCTGAATGGCATGTCGTCAGCGAAGGCAATGGTGGCACGCTGTCTCGATATCCCTGCTCGCAGGGCGCGACAACCGCCTGCGCCGTCAGCTCTCAGCTCGCGCCTCGTCGTCGGGGACTGGCGTAACGGATCGCCCGAGAGGACCTCGGTCGAGTGGCACTTGAGGCTGTCTGAGCTTCGTTCACCCGTGACGAAGAAACTTGGACTTCCGTCAGCCCATTCCTCCACTCTTCCGTAAGCTTCTCAAGAGCGCGGCACCTCGTCCTCGTGCAGCGAAGAGTCTTAACAGTCCAAAAGAGAAAGAACTAACCGTTAATCGCATAAAATCAATGTCCACAATGAATCAACAGACACGTGAGCTTTGCTGCGCCCTCCCTCTCGGCGGTGCGTCGCTTCGTCTTGAGCCTATCTATCCTCCTTCTGGGGATGGGGCTCCAATGCTCAGGTGATCCGCACTGTCACCTGGTCGCGCTCAGTAGAGGACAAGTCTCCTACGAGAAGGTCCTCGTCTCACTGCCACGGTCAAGGATCCTTGGCATCTTACGGCACGGAGCTCCTAGCAGTGGCCCAACGCCTACACACCTTCTCGTCGATAAGATCGAGGGGCTGAGCTGTCGGTGGCCTGACCTCCGCGCAGAAGCCCGTGAGATGTATGACCAACCGACTGAGATGACCCTGCGCTTCACGGTAAAGGTCACCTTCCCGTCAGAAGATCCGCATCACAGACCCCAAGAGCCTCGCCTCGTCGGGCTATCCGATATATGGCCTGCACGATGAGCAGTGCTGCTCCTCCCGCCAACTGGGGAGTTCACCGTCCAGCCTAAGTGAGCAAGCTCGGTGACGCCGCGGCTACGAAGATACCAAGAACACTCTGCCACCACCGCAGCCACCGCTACCAGCCTGGGGAGCCCTCAGCCGATAGTGTAGCCTCGGTAGATACGCTATCGGTAGCCCCCTCAGGACACTGCCGCCTATCGCCTCCTCCGACCTATGGGCGTCATCCCTGAGCTGAAGGCCATGGTGACAAGGCTCTGAATCAGGCCGAAGGCTCACTGTGGATGCTCTCATCGGGGCTTCCTCGGTGGTCTCGTGGCGCTGGTCACCCCTGCGTATGGCCTATGATTCCCTGATGACGGTGAGCTTCTTCCTCAAGAGAAGCTCTGACCGCAAGAAGGGGATCCGTGACGCCTGCTCTATGGTATCGGATCATCGTGATCTACGTGTCACTGTGCTCATCGTCCTCGGCGGTCTTCGGCTCGGATGCCCTGAATAATCTGGCTACATGAACGCCATCTTCAACGTCGCCTTCTTCATCCTCCTCGTCATCTTCGCGATCTCGTTCTTCGGGCGTTTTGAGCTCGTCTTGCCCGCCTCTTGGACAGCGAAGATGGACGCTAAGGCAGACTCGGCTTCGGGCTCATCAGCATCTTCTTTATGGCCTTCACGCTCGCGCTGGTTTCCTTCGTGCACCGGCCTCATTATCGGTACGCTCCTCGTCCAGGCTGCTACCTCTTCCTCGGGGATGCTCGCTCCTGCTGTCGGGATGCTCGGCTTCGCACTCTGCGCTGGCTCTGCCCTTCACGCTCTTCGCTATCTTCCCCAAACCTGCAGTCGATGCCTAAGAGTGGTGGTGGATGAACTCCGTGAAGGTCGTCCTCGCATTCATCGAGCTGGCTCTGGCACCGAAGTTCCTCTCCATCGCTGACCTGGCTGATGGCTGGCGCATCCTCGACCGTGAGGTCTTCCTCGCTCTGGATCGTGATCGCTATCCTCCTCGGGCTGCATCTCCTCGGGAAGATCTCGCTTCCACGATGCACCACAGGAGAAGACTCCTATCCCAGCGCTCTTCCTCGCGATCATCTCTTTCTCCTTCGCCGTCTATATGATGCCTGGGCTCGTCGGTGCACCTCTGCGTGCTATCAGTGCCTCGCACCACCCTCCTGCACGCAGGATCTGAACCTATATAATGGTGGAGGTCCATGCGAAGTTCGACGACTACGATGCGGGATGGCTTATGCCCGTCAGGTAGGGAAGCCGTGATGATCGACTTCCGGCTACGGCTGCGTGAACTGCCGTAAGATGGAGGCGTCGCGTAGCGGATTGACCCCAACGTCAAGCATATGCTCGAGGAAGACTACGTCCTCATCACGCTTATGGTCGATGAGAAGGCACCGCCTGGCGAGCCTATCGAGACTCATGGAGAATGGGGAGAAGGTCAAGCTCCCGCACTGTCGGTGATAAGTGGAGCTACTTCCAGCGTATGAAGTTCGGTGCCAACGCGCAGCCCCTTCTATGTTCTGCTGGATCAGGCAAGCCCTCGGTCTCCCTACGCCTTCAACGAAGACGTCTCTGCGTACCTGAACTTCCTCAAGTCGGGTCTCAGTGAGTCTCGACAAGCGTAAGTAACCCTCCTCTCACCTCAAAACGAATATGCCATAGCAGAGAAGAGAAGCTGGCGGCTGGTGAGCCGTCTCCTCGATGTTATGGAGCGACCTGTGCAGAGGACTGCCCTTGGGATCGTGAGCAGACGACCGAGGAGCCTCCGTACCAATACCTCGAAGAGGCTCTATGAGCTCTCCGATGCGATCCTCCGGGCGCCCTAGAGATCAGAAAGAGCTGCGCGATGCCCCTGCACATTGTCTTTCTATAGGCACCATCGGCGAGGAGCAGGGTCACCTTTGACCTCCGCGATGTGGCCATGCCCTTTGCGATAAGCTCATCTCACCGCCACCCGCATGTCTATGGCGAGGCGGTAGCAGCTTCGCTGGGGCTGTCGTGGAGCGCTGGAGGAACTGAAGCAGCAAGAGAAAGGCGGAAATAGACTGTCCTCCTCGGGTGTCCCCGCCTCCTGCCCACCCTCATCAGGCCTACCGCATACAGGACAAGGCACGCGGAGTGGGCTTCGACTGGGAGCAGCTCGAGGATGTCTGGACGAAGGTCGACGAGGAGCTTCGTGAGCTCTATGAGGCCATCACCTCTGGCTCTGCAGAAGACTCCGGCCGAGCTGGGTGACTTCCTCTTCAGCGTCATCAACGTCGCCCGCATAGCACGGCATCAACTGACAATGCGCTCGAGCGAACGAACGCTAAGTCTCATCCGCCGCTTTGGCTATGTCGAGGCGAAGGCAAAGGAGGCTGGTCGCCCCTGCGGGATATGACCCTCGCTGAGATGGACGTCCTCTGGAATGAGGCCAAGCGCCTGGAGTCTCAGCCTTAGTTCGCCACTTACCCGATTCTTGCCCTCCGGCAGCGATGATAGGCCCACCTACCCTCAGCCCGCCTCTCCGAGTGCGAGTAGGGTAGGTGCCTAACTTTATACTGAGCCATGTCGCCCCGACTATCGTGAGCGATATCCCTGGAAGTCGCGATCTCATTCTTCTGGGCAATGGGTCTCTTAGCTCCTGCAATAAGATGCAAAGGCGCTCTGAAGCCATCCGTTGGATGCTCACATCCCGAGGAGCGGCGAGCGATGGGGTGACAGGGTCGGTCGTGAGCGTATCGTTCGTGACTTTAGTCCTGCCGCTTACACGGGCTTGCCCGTCTTTTCCGCTCGCTCGCCTCGTCATAGAAACCTCCGTCCGCATGGCATCAAATTTTTGTGCGCAAGGAGATTTATTTCTGTGCGCACAAAAATTCCAGCACGAAAAATTTCCGCCTTCCGCACAGCGCTCTGATGCCCTGCCCTGAGGGGAGACTTTATCCCACAAATACCTGAATAAATAGCAGTAAGGAGGTTGTAGGTTGGTAAAAGTGATAACTTTGTTCAGACAATTTGTTCAGGTCCGTCTGATGTCCAATGGTAGTTGGCTATGTTAGCGCAGGCGCTGAGGAATAATTATAAATAGATAATCATGGAGTGCATTATATGATTTTGTGATCGGGGTTGGCCTCTTTGGGGCAGTCTTTGCCCATGAAGACTACCAAGCGAGGAAAAGAAGTGTCTTGCATGGAGCGACGTCCCCATACAGGTGGGAACATCTATTGTGAATCACGTGAAGGTATCACGTCCATAAGTGGCGCCATTTTCCATACCGAATAAGCGAGTTTGGGATTATGTCACCTCTAGTAGACTTCAATAGGTATACGAACCACCCAGTTAGGAACTTTGAAGGGCATCTTTATAACCTGCCCTTCAATATGAATACCTACTATGCTCTCTGGGGATGTCGTACGCCTCAAGAGGCAGAAAAAAGCTTGCGGAACAGCGAGCTGAGGCCTGGAGGAACTCAAGCGTCAGGGAGTTAATGAGCCTCGTAATCTAGAGGAACAGGCTCTTAGTCTCGTTGGTCGTGATATTTATCATAAGCTGATCAAAGGCTATACAGAGAAGCAGTGGGGGCGTAGATGCACAGAGCTTCCCGCTTTCATTATAAAGCGCCTACCTCTTCGCTTGACCTTTGATAATAACTACTTCAATGATCTGTATCAGGGTATCCCAGCAAAGGGAGGGTATAATTCTTTATTGACAAGCTTCTTGAAGGAGTAGAAGTGTTGTGAGGTTGATTTCCTAGCCTCTCGTGCGGAGTATGAATCCTTAGGGGAGAAGATCCTATATACAGGGGCTATTGATGAGCTCTTCGATTATAAACTTGGGCCCTTGGCTTATCGCTCTATCTCTTTTGAGGTTGAGACCCTTGATACTAACTACCAGGGAATGTTGTCGTGAACTATACCGAGTATGAGGACTTATACCCGTGTGATTGAGCATAAGCATTTTGAAACCTTGAGATGCGATCTATCAGAATCCCAAACCATAATTTCCAAGGAGTATTCTACCGAGTGGCATGTGAGGTTTAGAGCCTTACTATCCCGTCAATGACGAGAAAAATGGACAGCTGTACACCCAGTATCGTGCACTTGGCGAAGCCCTCCCTAATTATCTCTTCGGTGGGCGACTGGCAGATTATAAGTACTATGATATGCATCATGTCATAGCACAAGCTCTTGATCTGGTTGATAAGGTCTTTTGCACAGAGGGAGGGATAGCCAGAAAAAGGTTCAGTTCGTTTTCTTACGAGATCGCTCCGCATTAGATGCTCGCTCGAAGGCCCCTGCAGACGTTGAAGAGATCCTTCAAAGCTGTGGCTATGAGACCCGCCATGTCAATCTGCGCTTTGATCAGCCTGGCTATTTGCGTGTGCCCTTAGTTAGCTTGGAGCTCCTACGCACGATTTTAAGTCTTCCTAAGGACAGAGCTATGCCTTCAATATCCCTAACGAAGCTTCTTTAAGTGGCACTACTATTGAAAAAGCGTTGTGTGCGCCTTACTACGATTGTACATGATATAGAATCCGTCTCGCTATACGGGAAGCTGAGCAAAGAGAGAGAGAGCAGTTGAGTTGCTTTTTGATTCGATTATAGCCCATACCCCGGCGATGCAAGAGCTACTTATCTCTAGTGGAATCTCTGCTGATCGTATCCATCTATTGCAGCTCTTTGACTACTTAGCTACCCCTCCGTCTCCCTCCCCATTAAACTATCAAGAGGGTGCACCTCGAGAGTTTTGTTTTGCGGGGAACCTAGGCAAGAGCCAGTTTCTTCCAGAGCTCAGCAAATCGTAGGTGCCAATCTCCACGTCTTGCTTTTATGGAGTTGGGCTTTCGAAGAGAGTTAAATTGTCAGATGAACTTCTGGTTTGAAGGAAGTTTGCTCCTGATGACTTGACCCTGCTTCGTGGGCATTATGGATTGGTTTTGGGATGGAGACTCTATCACGACCCGCACAGGCGTATCGGAGTATCTAAAAATCAATTTCCCATAGGCTTCACTCTATATAGCAGCAGGATACCACTTATTGTATGGCGACATTCTGCCATTGCACCTTATGTGTTAGAGCATCAGCTGGGTATTGCCGTAGATTCTCTCTTGAGCTGCCTGAGCGTTTAGCTTCCATTGATATTGCTCAATATATCCGATATCGTGAGGCGGTGCAAGTGGAGCAGATGAAGATGACCCAAGGTCTGCATCTACGAAATATCATTTCTGCACTATGATATCTTAAGAGATAAGAGGCTTCTCTTATTAATATTAACGACTCGCCTCACAGCCGAATTTTTCGTGCTGAGGGCGAGGATTTTGTGGGCAAGAAAAATTAGTCTTGGAGGGCTTCGGGGGAAGGCGGAGAGCTCTCGAGTGGAAGGAGTGCGTTGATGAGAAGGATGACCTCGCCTTGGAGCGGAGCGTGCTGAGGCAAGGTCGTCGGCTTCGGCGATAAGGTCACGACGCAGCCCTTCGGCGCTGAGTGCCCTTGAGGAGCGGGCGAGTGGGGTGGGTAGCCTGCTTCGGTCTCGATGAGGACGTTGGTGAAGCTGGTATCGGTGATGGTGCTGTCGGGCGGACGAAGATGGTTCTTCTGTCGGCAAGCTCGAAGCCTTTCGTCCGGTCGAAGAAAACTTCGGTCAGCGTACTTATAGCTGTACTCGAAGCCTTCGGGGAGGAGGAGGGACGCAGTGCGTATTGTCTGCTTGCAGAGACGAGGCGATGGCAGAGACTGCCCTGCGAGGCTGTACTGAGCGTGAGGCGGTAGGTCGTGGCGGGGAGCAGTGTGTCCCCGTGAGGTAAGCCTCGACTTCCAGTCAAGGGATGGGCCGAGGAGACTGTGGTAGAAAGGCACTACTGGTCTCTGCTCCCTGCTCTTGGAGGGTGCAAAGCTACGTTCCCGATGGAGTTCACCTGCGATGAGCTCTCCACCACGGAGCATGAAGGTCTCGATGAAATGAAGCGAGGCGGCGCTTGCCACTGGGGATGTGATCTTCTGCAAAGCATTCGCGGTATTCGTCTTCTGCGACGCTATTGATGGTGATGCCACCGCCCGAGCGGTAGAAGGCGCTCGAGGCATCCTCCTCACGAAGCGGATGAGGAACGGCAGAGTCCAGTTTGCGCCATCGAAGTAACCGCAGACGCCTGTGTAGAAGCCACGAGGAAGGCCTTCTGCCTCTTGGATGAGTAAAGCGACAGTCTGCCCTTTGGTGCCCTGCTGATGGAGCCAGCAGGGAGGAGCTGGAGGAGGAGGTCGCCTAATCGGAGCCCTTTGCTGCGGTTGACGGACCACGACTCGGGAGCTCATCTGCGGCAGTGGTCCTGAGGAGGTGTGAGCCCGGTGAGGTACTTGAAGCGGCGGACGTGCACGCTCGGCGACGCGGCTCAGGTCGTTGCGCATCAGGTCAACGATGGTACGGTGCTCACAGCCTCTTTGTAGTCCGCTCGAGCTTCTCGGCTGCATCGGGGATGCGGGCATCGATGGTGCCCTTCATCGGGTGCGTAGCGAGTTCTGTCCGGAGCTTCACGAAGCATCGCGAGAAGGATACGACGCCCTGGGAGGAGGACGCGGTAGGTCGCCCGGGAGGAGGTAGATACGTCCGCCAAGTCGCCTCGGTCTCGATGGGCGTGCGGATGGTGAGATTCGTCAGGAAGCTATCTCCCCGCATCAGCCCTCGGTGGATGATGTCGCCGCTCGGCAGCGCTCGGGACTTCGGGCGAAGGGGCGAGCGTGAGCTTGCCCTTCGTGCCGATGGGATCGGGAGCTTCGCCGTGAAGTCGAAGAAAAGCGAGCCGTCGTGGTGCTGCAGGGCTGGAGGACGAAGACGCCTCCCTGCAACTCGAAGTCTAAGATAAAGAAGAAGGGTTGCCCAGTGATGCTTCGTTCATCGCCCGAGGGAAAGCCCATACTTCGTTCACCGCTGGAAGGAGTGTGCATTACGTAGGAGGGAAGCGCTTCTTGCGAACTTGTCGGAGCGAGCGACGAGCCCTACCTATATAGAGGAGCCACACCATCTTGAAGGTCTTTGCTCATCCTCGTGAGGCGCATGATCCTCGCAGGGCTCTGTCACCGATGGTAGACGCCCGTGGTGCTTCTCGAGGATCGTCAGCAGGCGTGCCTGCCGTTGCCCACCTTCTGATAGCCCACGGGGACGAAGGAGAGGTCAACCTTATTATCTCTCCTCGCGGAGACGGATGATGTAGGCTTCGATACGCTCACCACGCTGGAGCATGTGGTGCCGTGTCGCTGTAGAGTAGTCCCCAGTGTCATCCTCGATGACGCAGCGGTAGCTGAGCTCAAAGCGTTTCGGTGACGACAGTTGACCTTCGTCCCGAGCATAGTCGGCTGGCATTGTGTCGAGGTGCTTGGAGAGGCGCGAGCCGACGATCTTTCCGCTTAGTAATCGATAGAGGTAGACGATATAGCTGATATCCTCCTGCATCTTCGTCGACTGCCTGCGGAAGGGCACGAAGAGATCTCTTATGAATACCCCACTGAGGAAGGCCCCGCATCGGTCACGGAGAGCAGCGGAGATAGGCTACTCCTGACCCGGAGTTTTGCGCGGTATTGCCGCCGCGAGGCGTCCTTCGTTGTCGGACAGACGAAGCACAGAGACCACGCCCTCCTTAGCACCCCTCGGGAGGTAGCGCAGGGGAAGGAGGATGTCTTGAATGCCCCCGTCGAGGTAGGCGCCATTGATACGAGGCAGATGAGCACTGGATGCGACTGAGCTGATAGGTCGAGAGTGGTGCGGGCTGCAGGGCGTTATTAGATGAAGACCGTTCGTCGCGGAGGACGGGTGAGGTTGAGCGTGGTTCCTGCTGTGACGCCTGATCTCGAAGATGAGCTCACTGCTCGGTCTCATTGATAGGGTCGGAAGAAGAATAGGCTGAAGACGCTGGCGTACTTATCCTTCTCCAGTGCCTTGCGGATGCTCCCATAATGCTGCTCTCCATGAGCTTGCTTCTGGGCGTACAGCCAGCTGAACGGTAGCGGGTAGGTCTCGTCAAGGAAGCAGATAACGTGACGAGAGTTCTCTGACAGTCGGGCTGACGGCTTGCTGTTGATGCGAAGTACCTTATCACTGACACGCAGACCTGCAGTGAAGGTAGGTGACCTTCACATCGACGAGTGCTGAGGTCATGGCTGTCATAGAGGATACCCAGAGGTAGCGGTCGTCTCCTCAGTATAGTTTGCCTGAGACATGGGAGGTAGGGGAAGTTGAGCATTTGTGATGGCCTGACGAGCAGAGGTGTGCTTCCTTCGTGCCCTTAGGTAGGCTACTTGTGCCGCTCCACAGCGTCTGATTGGGCTTGCTGGGTGAAGTGACCCAGGGTGAGGCGCCTCCCCCAGCTTCACTACGCGAGCACTCAAGGATGAGATCGGGTTGTTGGTTTGCTGGCAACAACCATGTACCTCTAAGAGCCCCGCGATCTGTCCGTAGACGATACTGCAGAGGTCACGATGTTCTCTCAGA